>Ga0222419_100018_pt1 | contig 415321 bp, 352 predicted proteins | sample 1B20Ametagenome_FD_182474 | JGI IMG/M metagenome (GOLD analysis project Ga0222419, IMG submission 182474) | Enriched microbial communities from leaf-cutter ant dump, University of Wisconsin, Madison, United States - 1B20A (version 2) | ecosystem: Environmental > Terrestrial > Nest > Insects... | reverse complement strand
CCATTACCTTGATCTCCACTGCTTGCTCCTGAGTCAACATTGTCGGTGGCCAAAAGGCCACCATCATTGCCCAGGTGGGTCAGATTTACTCCGACGAGATGGGTCAGTATTACATCGGCGCTAACACTTACTACCCTTGCCCCTTTCGTAATAGAAGTTACCCAACTGTCGATGCGCATGTGTTTAACACATGGCACTTCCCGTGCAATGCAAAGTGCAGTACATTTGCAAGTAAATATGACTTATCCCAAGGCCTTGCAATGACGCGCTTGAAGGTTGAAACGCTCTCCATTCGAACGTCGCCAAACGTCAAACAAATGTTGCGTGCCGCAGCGGAACGTGAACACCGCTCCGTGGCCTCGATGGTGGAGGTGCTGGTGATCGAATATGCCCGCAAGCACGGGTTGCAGGTTCCTGCGCAGGATGGACGGCCGTCGGAATCGTCAGCGTGATGAAGTGTCCGTTGGCTTGCTTCCCAGTACCCCATCCATCCTCCTGAGCGTAGCGTAGAAATTCCATGTCCCTCTCCCAGCCTCCCGCCCCCGGTTCCCGCGCCCTGATCCGCGACGAAGAATGGCTCGTCCAGCACGCCGATCAATGCGCCCAGGGCGGCTGGCAACTGTCCTGCATCGGCGTTTCGGAAACCGTGCGCAATCGCCACGCCCTGTTCCTGACGGCGCTCGATGACGTCACCCTGATCGACCCAGCACAGACCGAGCTGGTGTTCGACGACTCTCCCGGATTCATGGCTGCACGGCTGGCGATCGAAGCCCGTCTGCGCCAATCTGCCGTGCAGGGCGATGCGCTGGTGCTGGGGCAACAGGCCGTGATGGACACCTTGCCCTTCCAGCTCGACCCGGCCCACCATGTGCTACAGCAACTGCGCCCGCGTCTGCTTATTGCCGATACCGTCGGCCTGGGCAAGACGTTGGAAGCCGGCATCCTCACCGCAGAACTGATCCGCCGCGGCCGTGCCCGACGCATCCTCGTGGTCACCACCAAAAGCATGATGCGTCAGTTCCAGCAAGAGTTCTGGAACCGCTTCACCATCGCCCTGACGCGCCTGGATTCAGCTGGCATCCAGCGCATTCGCCGCCAGATACCGGCCAACCACAATCCTTTCAGCTACTACGACCGCACCATCATCTCGGTCGATACGCTCAAACGCGACAGCGAATACCGCCACTACCTGGAAAGCGCGTGGTGGGATCTCATCATCATCGACGAGGCCCACAACGTCTCTTACAAGGGCAATCGCACCCAGAGCAACCGCCTGGCTGACCTGTTGGCGCAGCGCTCCGATGCGCTCATCCTGCTCACCGCCACTCCACACAACGGCAAGAAGGAAAGCTTCGCCAGCCTGGTGCGCATGCTCGACCCCACCGTGCTGCCACCCAGGGCCGACTACACCCGCAGCGACGTGGAGCACCTGTTCATCCGCCGCTTCAAGAGCGACGTGCGCGAACAGATGAAGCAGGATTTCCCCGAGCGTCAGGTCTTCAAGCTGGCTGCCCAGGTCAGCGCCGCCGAGAACCTCGCCTTCGATGCGCTGGCCGAACTCAAGCTCGCCAGCGATGGCAGCGGCGCGCGCGACGGCGCCATGCTGTTCCGCACCGTGCTGGAAAAGGCACTGTTCTCCTCGCCCGCCGCCTGCCTGCAAACGCTCAAGGAGCGCATTCGCCGCCTGGAAGCCCGCGATGCAACGCATCCCGATCTCGCTTCGCTGCGCGACCTGCAAGCCCTCGTGCAACAGATCGAACCTGTGCAGTTCAGTAAGCTGCAACATCTCATCACCCAACTCAAGGACGACCCGCATTGGCGCTGGGATAGCCGTGCCGCCGATGACCGCCTGGTGCTCTTCACCGAGCGCATCGAAACCCTGAAATTCCTGCAACAACACCTGCCTGCTGCGCTGGGCCTGAAGGCAGACGCCGTCGCCATCCTGCACGGCCAGTTGCCCGATCAGGACATCCAGCAGACGGTCGAGGACTTTGGCCGCAGCCATTCGCGGCTGCGTCTGCTCATCGCCTCCGACGTGGCCTCCGAAGGCCTGAACCTGCACTACCAGTCGCACCGGCTGATCCACTTCGACATCCCTTGGTCGCTGATGGTGTTCCAGCAGCGCAATGGCCGTGTGGATCGCTATGGCCAGACGCGACCGCCCAAGATCGGTTATCTCTACACCCAGCCCCGCAACGAGCGGGTCCGTGGCGACCTGCGCTACCTGGAAATCCTCATCGAAAAGGACGAACAGGCCGCGAAGAACATTGGCGATCCCTCCGCCTTCATGGGCCTGTACGACGAAGACGCCGAAACCCTGGAAGTGGCCAAGGCAATCGAAGGTAACACCACTGCCGAAGCTTTCGCCCAGCAACTGGCGGGGGGTGACGTAGACCCCTTCGAACTGCTCTGGGGCAATGCCGCCAACAGCGTGACGCCACCGGTGGGCGAACCGGTGCCTTCCACCACGCGATCCCCTACCGCTACGTTGCCCAGCTTGTTCGCCGGTCACTACCACTATGCCCGCGACGGCCTGCGCTGGCTGCGCCAGCACCAGTCCGAGCAGCAACCCGCTGTACAGGCCGACGACGCAACCCGCACCCTCAGCTTCCAGCCGGGGCGTGACCTGACGCAGATTTTGGAGCGCGACCTCGCCCCAGAAATGTGGCCCACCGACAATACTTTTGCCCTCTGCGCCGACAAGCGCACAGTCGAAGCCGCCATCATCCAATCCCGTGACGGCCGCGACTGGCCGCAACTGCACTATCTTTGGCCGTTGCATCCCATCGCCCAATGGCTGGACTACAAGCTGATGGCTGCCTTCGGCCGCCAGCGCGCCCCGCTGCTGCGCGTACCGCAAGGCCTGCAAGCGGGTGAAGCCATCATCCTCGTGCTGGCCCAGGTGCCCAACCGGCGTGGCCAGGCCATGCTGGCCGAATGGCTGGGCGTGCAACTCGATGCGCGGGGCCAGGTGCAGGCCGTGCTGAGCCTGCCTGATACCCTGCACCACACCGGGCTGGACGGCAGCCAGAACCCGGCCCCGGCCAACGATGGCCATGCCCCCGACAGCCGCCTCTGGCAGCAAGCTCTGCCCGCCGCCATTCGCGCCGCCGAAGCGCATCTGCGCCCCATCAAGCAGGCATTCGATGCCGACTGCCGCCAGCGCCTGGACCGTGAACTAACCAAGCTGGCCACCCTGCGCGACAAGCACCTCGCGCAGATGGAACTGGAACTGGCCCAGGGCGGCATCGAACAAGTCCGCGCCGCCCAGCGCCAGCAGCGTGAAAACGCCACCGCCGACCTGTTCGGCCAATACCAGCAATGGATGCGCGACACACTGCAACTGGACGACCGCGCCCAGTTCACCGTTGTTGCCGCCCTGATTTCCCAACAGGGCGCAGTACGACAAGACGTGGCGCAAGGAGCGGCCCAATGAGCTTCACCATCAATGGCCTGAGCAACGCCAACGAGTTCTACAGCCAGCACTACCTGGACGACATCCTGGTCAAGGATCTCAAACCGCTGTTCGATCAGTGGAAGGAACAGGGCAGCAACAGCCCCGTCGCCCGCCTCAGAAGCGCCAGCGGTGCCAACGGCTATTTTCGCGACCGCGAGCGCTTCTTGGGTGAAAAACGCCCCGAAGCACGCGCACGCCTGCTCTACGAACTGGCCCAGCCGCTGCTGGCCGCGCTCGGCTACGAATTGCAGCCGCACACCCTGGCCCTGGCCGATGCCGGCCGCGAAGGCGAATTGCCCTTGCTGGCCCTATACCGAGACGCCAAGGGCCACCCGCTGCTGGCCATCGCCACAGCGCTGGCTCTGCCAGGCGACGAAGACACCGCGCCGCTGCAACTGCCCCCGCGTGACGGCAAAGGTGCCAAGACCGGCCGTCACCATGCAGACTGGGAGGAAACCCTTTCTCGCCGCCTGTTCGCCGACGACACTCCGCCCCGCTGGGTGCTGCTGGTTCACCACGAACAATGGCTGTTGATCGAACGCAGCAAATGGGGGCGCAAGGCCCTGTTGCGCTTCGATCTGCCGGAGCTGTTCGGCCCCCGTGACGAACACAGTCTGCGCGCCTTCTGCGCCCTGCTGGGCAAACAGTCCGTCCTGCCGGCGGAAGGCGGCGCAGCCTTGCTCGACAGCCTGGACGACAGCTCCCACAAGCACGCCTTCGAGGTCTCCACCGACCTCAAGTACGCCCTGCGCGAGTGCATCGAACTGATCGCCAACGAGGCCATCCGCTACAAGCGCGAAGTCAGCAAGGAAAAGCTCTTTGAGCGCACCGACACCGACTTGGCCGACCAGCTCAGCCGCGAAAGCCTGCGCTACATGTACCGGCTGCTGTTCCTGTTCTACATCGAGGCCCGCCCCGAACTCGGCTACGCCCCGATCCAGGCCGAAGCCTATCTGAAGGGCTACAGCGTCGAGCACCTGCGCGAGCTGGAACAGACCCCGCTCACCACCGACGAAGCCCGCAACGGTTACTACTTCCACGACAGCTTGCAGCAACTGTTCGGCCTGATCTGGCAGGGCTTCCCACGCCGCGATGCCGGCAGCGGGCAGCAGGAGCTGAACGCCGGTCTTGAGCCTGCACCGGGCGACATCGCGCAAGGCAGTGGCTTTACCATCGCCCCGCTGCAAGGCCATCTGTTCGATCCGGAACGTACCCGGCTGCTGAACAGCGTTAAGTTGCGCAACCACGTCCTGCAACGCGTCATCGAGCTGATGTCGCTTTCGCGTGGCAGCAGCGGCAAGAACGGCCGCCGTGGCCGTATCAGCTACGCCACCTTGGGCATCAACCAGCTCGGTGCCGTGTACGAGGCGCTGCTGTCCTTCCGTGGCTTCTTCGCCGAAGAAGACCTGTATGAAGTGCGCCGCGACCCCAAGGCCAAAAAGACCAGTAGCTCGGAAGAAGACGGAACCGAGATCCCCGATGACAGCGACGCCACGGATGACGACGACACACCGTCGCCCAGCGCCCGCGAAAAACGCAAGGACGCCGAACTCGACCCACTGGAAGCGGCCTATTTCGTGCCTGCCAGCGCCATCAGCCAGTACAGCGACGCCGAGCGCCTGTTCGGCGGCGAACCGCGTCTGTATCCCAAGGGCCGCTTTATCTACCGCCTGGCCGGCCGCGCCCGCGAGAAGTCCGCCAGCTACTACACCTCGGAAATCCTCACCCGCTGCCTGGTGGAACACGCCCTGCGCGAAATCCTGCCCGGCAAAAGTGCCGACGACATCCTACGCCTGACCCTCTGCGAACCCGCCATGGGCAGCGCCGCCTTCCTGAACGAAGCCGTCAGCCAGCTTGCCGAAGCCTACCTGCAGGCCAAGCAGAAGGAACTGGGCCAGAGTATCCCCCACGACGACTACGCGGCGGAAAAACAGCGCGTGAAGATGTATATCGCCGATACCAACGTGTTCGGCGTCGATCTCAACCCCGTGGCCGTGGAACTGGCCGAAGTCTCGCTCTGGCTCAACGCCATCTTCAAGGGCGGCCATGTGCCCTGGTTCGGCATGCAACTGGTGGCCGGTAACTCCCTGGTCGGCGCGCGGCGCGACGTCTTCAGCACCGCGCAACTGTCGCCCGGCCGGGGTGAGAAGGACATGCCCGAGCGCGACTGGCGCTGCGCCGTGCCGCGTGCCCTCCCGCTCTCAAAAACACCCTCCGCCGCCGATATCTTCCACTTCCTGCTGCCCGCCGATGGTATGGGCGCCGTCACCGACAAAGTGGTCAAGGCACTGGAACCCGCTGCCTTCGAACGATTCAAGCAATGGCGAAAAGTCTTCTGCGCGCCGCTTGGCCGCGACGAAATCGCCCGCGTGCAAGCCATCGCCCAGGCCGCCGAAGCGCTCTGGCAGCAGCACGCCCAAGAACTGGCCCGCGTGCGCCGCGCCACCAGCGACGAACTGCACGTCTGGCCCAGTACTGACGCCAACCATGCGCCCACCACCACCGCGCAGAAGGACGCCACCTTCCAGCGCGAAATGCTCAGCGAGGCGCAGAAGAACGCCAGCCCCTACCGCCGCCTCAAGCTGGTGATGGACTACTGGTGCGCGCTCTGGTTCTGGCCGTTGGACAAGGCTGACGACCTGCCCAGCCGCGAGGAATGGTGGTTCGTGCTGGAAACCGTGTTGCTCGGTAATGCCTGCCTGACCACCAACACCGGTGGCAGCGACCTGTTCCCGGAAACCATGCCGCAGACCACCCTGGATTTCACCCCTGAGCGCGACCGCTACGGCCATGTGGACATCGAAGCGCTCGTCGATATCCTGCCGCAACTGAAGGTGGCCCGGCAGGTGGCCGCACAGCAGCGCTTTCTGCACTGGGAACTGGAATTCGCCGACATCTTCCAGCAATGCGGCGGCTTCAACGTGGTACTGGGCAACCCGCCCTGGATCAAGGTGGAATGGAACGAACAAAGCCTGCTATCGGACTTCGACCCGCGATTTGCGATCCGCAAGCTCTCCGCCAAACAAACCGCCGACCAGCGCGAGGCCGTCTTTGCCGCTACCGAACAGGCACGCACCGATTACCTGGCCGAATGCGTGGCCACCGAGGGCATGGGTCAGTTTCTCAATGCGGTGCAGAACTATCCGCTGCTCAAGGGCCAGCAGAGCAACCTGTACAAGTGCTTCCTTCCGCTGGTGTGGCGCGTGGGCAGCGGAGTACAGGCACTGCTGCACCCTGAAGGGCCGTATGACGACCCCAATGGCGGACTGATACGTGCAGCCATGTATACGCGTCTACGGTCGCATTACCAGTTCCAGAACGAATTGAAGCTGTTTGCCGAAATCGGAAATCGCGTCAAATACAGCATCAACGTCTATGGGACGGAGCAGACAGCTCGGTTCAGGACGATTGCCAACCTCATGCATCCGCAGACCAGCTTTGCCTGCCTGGAACACTCCGGAGCAGGGCCAACGCCAGGCATCAAGAACGACGAAGATCGCTGGGATCTGACGGGGCACCTCCAGCGCATCGTGGAAGTGGATGAAGACGTGCTCGCCACCTTCGCCAAGCTTTACGATGTGCCCGGCACTCCGCCGTTGCAGGCGCGCCTGCCCGCGGTGCACAGCCGCGAACTGGTTTCGGTGCTGGAAAAGTTCGCCCGCGTCCCTCGTCGCCTGGGCGACCTGAAGGACGATTACTTCACGCTGGAAATGTGGCACGAAACCGGCGCACAGAAGGACGGCACCATCCGCCGCGAAACCGGCTTCGTCGGCCACCCCGAAGACTTCGTGCTCTCCGGCCCGCACTTCTACGTCGGCAACCCGCTCAGCAAGACCCCGAAAGCCGTCTGTGAAACCCACAAGGCCTACGACACCCTCGACCTCGAACACCTACCCGACCACTACCTGCCGCGCAGCAACTACCATCCCGCGTGCAGTCCCACCGAATACGCCCGCCGCGTGCCGCGCGTCAGTTGGGTGGAGGAAGGAGAAACCGAGGCGAAGCCGGTGACGGCGTATTACCGCCATATGAACCGTGAGATGGCCAGCGTTTCAATGGAAAGAACGCTCATCCCTACGCTGATTTCCAAGGGCGTTGGCCATGTGCACACCTGCATCTCAACGGCCTTCAAGTCGCTGACAACTCTTCTGGACTTTCATGCGATGTCGCTGAGTGTGCCACTAGACTTTTTCATCAAGTCAACCGGGGCGGGGCATGCCAACCATGCCTATCTCAGCAAGCTGCCCCTGTTGGCTGGTAACAGCCTGCAACGTGTGCCTCTGCATCTGCGAGCGCTTGCACTAAACTGCCTCACCACCCACTACGCCGGCCTCTGGCAAGCCTGCTGGCAACCCGCCTTCCAGCAAGACCGCTGGGCCAGCGCCGACCCGCGCCTGCCGCAGCAATTCTTCGCCAAGCTCACCCCCGAATGGCAACGTCACAACGCCCTGCGCAGCGACTACGCTCGCCGCTGGGCCCTGGTGGAAATCGACGTCCTCGCCGCCCAGGCCCTGGGCCTCACGCTGGACGAACTGCTGACCATCTACCGCGTGCAGTTCCCCGTCATGCGCCAGTACGAACGCGACACCTGGTTTGATGCCACCGGCCGTATCGTCTTCACCGCCAGCAAGGGCCTGGTCGGCGTTGGCCTGCCACGCAAGGCCAACCGCAAGGACACCGAATGCACCGTCGTCACCCCCGACGGCATCCGCCAGCCGCGCCGCCTCGGCTGGGAAGACATCCAACCCAAGCTCATGCCCGACGGCGCCCTGCACCCCCAAGTCCCCGACGGCACGGTGATCGAACGCCCCATCACCGACACCACTCAACCCGGCGGCCCCATCGACCGCACGATCCGCTACACCGCGCCTTTCACCCTGGCCGACCGAGAAGCGGATTACCTCATCGCTTGGGCACATTTCGAAGACAGGGATAACGCATGACACAACTTCGTTATCCAGCAGATCTGCCAGTGACCGTTGAGGACTTCCACGCCTGCGGTTGGAAAGAAGCCCTGCAGGAAATCGCGCCCGATGATTTCGGATATTCAGCGCTTTGGACAGCCTTGTCCAAAGCAGCCAGGTCATCCATGGAGTCTGATCGTCAAACGCATGCCAAGGTACTTTGGCTGTTGGCCGATGCCAGTTCGATGATGCTGCGCCCGAGCAGCTTGACCGATCCATTCAAACCGTTTGCAGTCTTTCATGACCGGCGATCCGCTTTGCCTGAGGATTTCAGCGGAGACGATCTGTCGTTCTTCGCTGAATTGATTGAGCATATTGACCATCCGCTACTCAAAGCTCGGCTGACTGATTTGCTCTGGCTCGTTGGCAAGCCGCGGAATATCCAGCATGCGCTTGCTGCTATTGATTCATACCGATCCATATCTTTGACCCCTGATATCTGGATCAGAGATGGTCAGGAGTGCTGGGAACGTGCGTTCGCGCTAGCACTGACTTTGGGAAAGGGTTCGGGTGATCGAATCGAAGACATGCTGGCGACGATGTTGGACAGACTGTTGTCCACCAGCATTCAGGAACAGTTCTTTGGCGTGAAACTGGCCAAGTTGCTGCGGAAAAATCGCTTGGCCAAGCGTCGGGGAACAGAGGTTGCGGAAAAGCTCGAAGCATTGGCACTTGCGTTTTGGCAAGCAAGTGATGTCTTCGGAGCGCGGGCATATTTTGAGGAGTCAGCGCTGTGGTTCCATTGGTTGGACCAACAGCCCAAGCATGCGGAAATGACCGTCGCCCAGGCGGAAACCTTCGTCCGTGAAGCGACGTTCCATACGTCTGGTGCCACACCATCAAACATGATCGCCAATAGCCTGTACGAAAAGGCGATACAAGCCTATCGGGGTGTCCCTCGGAAGCTGCGGGTGGTTCATCGGGTCGATGAGCGCATCGCAGAGTTGCGAAAACTACAGACCCATACTGGCGAGCAAACGTTGACCGAGATGGGGGTAATACGCAGCCCCGGTATCGACATCACTGAATTGGTCGAACAAGCACGCAAGGGAATCTCTGGCAAGGAACCTGTCGAGGCACTCCGTTCGCTCGCCAATATTCATCCTGGCGAACAGGTCGACAGCTTGCGGGATAAGGTAATCGAACGGATGAAGCAGTTTCCGCTGCAATGGATATTCGCAAGCACGACCTACAGCCGTGATGGCAGGGTCATCGCCAAACGCCCAGCAATGAACATGCTGGGTGCCGAGCTTTCCGAGAGCGATGAGAGAACCATCCAGGCCTCCATGATCCGCGACTATGGAATGTTTCTTGGCATCACGGTTCAGAGTGCTATTCTTCCCGCTCTGGAAGTCTTGCGGCAGGAGCATCGGCTACGGGAAGCTGATTTCGTCGAACTATCTCGGCACTCGCCGATCGTACCGAATGGTCGGGCGATATTGTTCGGGAAGGCATTGTTTGCCGGCTATGACGGCGATTTCGTGACGGCGCTGCATCTGCTTGTTCCCCAGATCGAACATATGGTGCGCACCCATTTGAAGCAGGTAGGAGCCCTGACGACGACGCTCGATGCCGAAGGGGTAGAAACCGAAAACGGTCTGAGCACCCTCATGGCATTGCCAGAGACTGGGGACGTCTTTGGCAAGGATCTCGTGTTCGAATTCAAAGCGCTCTTCTGCGACCCGTTCGGCCACAACTTGCGCAATGAACTCGCTCACGGTTTGCTCGACGATAGCGATTGCCGATCCGCAGCGTCCATTTATGCATGGTGGCTGGGCTTGAAGCTGGTGTTCAATACTTGGTGGAACAGCCGGGCAGCCAATGCTCAGGATGGGGAGAAGGTGGACAAGGAAGGTGAGGGAGAAAGCCATGCGTAGCGCCACCAACCTCTTCGAAGAACTCAACTCGGTCGATGAGTCCACCCGCATCGAGGCCAAGCGCGCCAGCGAACTGGGCAAATCCGTGATGCAGACGGTCATTGCCTTCGCCAATGAGCCTGGGCTGGAAGGCGGTTACCTGCTGCTAGGTGCAGACTGGTTCGTCAACGACAAGGGCGATACGGTGTACCGCGCCGCCGGCATGCCCGACCCTGACAAGGTGCAGCGTGACCTGGCCAGTCAGTGCGCGTCCATGCTCAATGTCGCCTTGCGGCCGGAGATGCAGACCGAGACCGTGGACGGCAAGACGGTGCTGGTGGTGTACGTGCCCGAGGCCGATGTCACGCAGAAGCCGGTCTATCTCAAGGCTACCGGTTTGCCGCGCGGAGCCTACCGCCGCATCGGTTCCAGCGACCAACATTGCGTGGATGAAGACCTGTGGGTGCTGCGCGGCGAAAGCCAGCCGCTGCACGGGCCGGACTCCAGCATCCTGCCCGATGCCCGACTGGACGACTTCGACCCGACCGCCGTAGCGGCTTATCGGCGCGAACGTGCCCGCATCAACCCCCAGGCCGAGGAGCTGGATTACGGCGACGAGGACCTGCTCGAAGCCCTGGGCGCATTGCGCCGCGTGGATGGTCGATTGCAGCCGACGCTTGCCGGCATCGTCCTGTTCGGCAAGCCACTGGCACTGCGCCGGCTGTTGCCCATGGTGCGCATCGACTACATCCGCGTGTCCGGCAACGAATGGGTGGAAGACCCTGACAACCGTTTTCAGTCCATCGACATCCGCAAGCCGCTGCTGCTGGCGTTGCCGCAGGCCGAGGCCAGCATCATCGACGAGTTGCCCAAGGGCTTTCGCCTGCCGGAAGGGCAGTTGCACAGCGTGCAGGAGCCGAAGTTGCCGCGCAAGGTGATCCGCGAGGCACTGGCCAATGCCGCCATGCACCGCAGCTACACCGTGCACAGCCCGACCCAGATCATCCGCTACAGCAACCGCATCGAAATCCGCAACGTTGGCTACTCGCTCAAGGAGCCCGCGCAGTTGGGTACGCCAGGTTCGCGCCTACGCAACCCGGCCATTGCCGCCGTGCTGCACGACCTGCACCTGGCCGAAGCCAAGGGCACCGGCATCCGCGCCATGCGCCGCCTGGCTGCCGAGGCGGGCTTGCCCTTGCCGGAATTTCACTCCGATCGGCAGGCCAACGAGTTCCGGCTCACCCTGTTCCTGCACAACCTGCTGACCGAGGACGACCATGCCTGGCTGCGCGGTTTCGCCGGCCCGGCAGTCAGCGCCGACGAAGCCAAGGTGTTGATCTACGTTCGCGCCACGGGCGCGGTGGACAACACCGCCTGCCGGGATTTCTGTGGGCTGGATACATTGGCGGCCAGCCTGGTCCTGCGCCGGCTGCGGGACCGGGGCCTGTTGGAGAAGCAAGGTGCCGGCAGCCGCACTTATTACATATTGGCCGATGCCGAGCGGCAGACCGTTGGGGATGCTAGTCAAGCAGAGCTGCCGCTGGGAATCCCCGTGGGATCGACGGACGGAGGAGGGGGGGATTCACCCTCAAGCATGGGGGGATTTTTGGAATCCCCCCATGTTCTCGCCGATGTTCCCCCCGAGCTACAAGCAAGGATCACGGCGGCCGGCCCGAAACCTCGCCAGGCTGAGGTCCGTGAGCTGATCCTGACGCTGTGCGCTCTGCGCCCCTACACCGTGGCCGAGTTGTGCCAGGTGCTTGGACGCCGCGACACCAAGGAATTGCGCCGCACCTACCTGCGTCCCTTGCGAGATGAAGGGCGGCTTGCCCTGAAGTACCCCGAAACCGAGAAGCACCCGCATCAAGCCTATGCCACGGTTGAGCGTGTGGTGGAGTCGGGTGATGAATGAAACCGGTCTGAGAAAAGCGGACGCCGTATGCAACCCCTGATCGTCTCCCAGCAGATCACCCAGGGCGTCGCCGACTTCCTGCGCGCCGCCTTCCCGGCCACCACACCGGGCTTCGATGGCCTGATCCAGCGCTTCCTGGCCGACCGCGAGCGGGTGTTCAAGGGACCGTACCTGACTTTGCCACTGCCGTTCCGCAAACAGGCCGATAGGGGCCAGCCCGCGTTCGGCTGGCTACCGCCGGGCTTCATCCCCCATGCTCACCAGGGCCGGGCGTTCGACCGCCTGACCGGCGAGCAGGCCCGATCGACCCTGGTGGCCACCGGCACCGGCTCGGGCAAGACCGAGTGCTTCCTCTATCCGATCCTGGAGCACTGCCGCGAACAACGGGAACTGGGCCGGCCGGGCATCAAGGCCATCATCCTGTACCCGATGAACGCGCTGGCCTCGGACCAGGCCAGCCGCCTGGCCAAGGAGATCCTGCGCACACCCGCCCTGGCCGGTATCCGCGCTGGCCTGTATGTGGGCGAGGCCCCGGCCGAGGAATCCTCCCGTGTGCAGCAACTGGCCGATGGCGGCTTCTCGATCATCACCGACCGCAACGCGCTGCGCGAAAACCCGCCGGACATCCTGTTGACCAACTACAAGATGCTGGATTTCCTGCTGATCCGTGCTGCCGATACGCCGCTGTGGGCGCGGCAGCAACCGGATACGCTGCGCTATCTGGTGGTCGATGAGCTGCATACCTTCGACGGTGCCCAGGGTACAGATCTGGCCTGCCTGATCCGCCGCCTCAAGGGCCGGCTGGAGACGCCGCCAGGGCAACTGGTGTGCGTGGGCACCTCGGCCACGCTGGGCAGCGATGGCGAACAGGATTTGCTGGCGTTTGCCGGGCAGATCTTCGGCGAGACACTGGATGACCAGGCCGTGATCGCCGAAGACCGCGAGCCGGTGGCGGACTATCTGGCGGATGCCGTGGTGGAGTTCACCCAATCTCCGCTGCCGGACGCCGTGTCGGTGCTGGACCCGGCAGGACATGACGACTTGCCGTCCTGGCTGGCGGCCCAGGTGTCACTGTGGTTCGGCACCCCATGCAGTGCCGAGCAAGTGAGCGATGCGAGCTGGCGCTGTCGCTTGGGCGGGATGCTGAAAAGCCATTTCGCCTTCCAGAACCTGTTGCGCGATATGGAGCGCCTGGGGCCACGTGCCGTGGCGCTGGACGATCTGCTGGCGGTACTGGCGCGCCGCCTGCCACCCCATGCCGACGCCCGCTATCCGCTGCTGTGGCTGGGCAGCCTGCTGGCGCTGGTGGCGCACGCGCGCCAGCCTCGCGGTGTGTCACTCGACGCGGTGCGCGGCGAACAGGACGTGGCCTTCTTCCTGCAAGTCAAGGTGGAGCTCTGGCTGCGCGAACTGCGGCGCATGGTGGCGTCGTTGGACCACCCGCCTCGACTGACCCATCACGATGACCTGAGCAAGGCCGAGCAGGCACAAGTCTGGTTGCCGGTGATCCACTGCCGCGACTGCCACGCCACCGGCTGGGGCGCGACCTTGCCCAGGACCAGCCCGAACCAGTTCAACCAGGACATCCAGCAGTTCTACAGCGCCTTCTTCGCCGAGGATGTCAGCACCCGCTTTCTGTTCCCCCAAAGCGAAAGCGCGGACCCGAAGGTGTTCGAGCACAAGAAGGTCTGCCCGCGCTGCGGTACGCTGCATGCGCTGGGGCAGACGCACTGCGACTGTGCCGAGGACCCAGTCGCGCTGGTGGATGTCGATGTGACCGCCAACCTGCGCGAAGGCACGCGCAACGGTGCTCGCTATACGCGTTCCCATCATGACTGCCCATACTGCGGCGGACACAAGACGCTGTCCATCGTCGGTTCACAAGCAGCCAGCTTGGCGGCGGTGATGCTGGCGCAACTGTTCGGTTCACGTTTCAACCCGGACAAGAAGCTGATCGCGTTTTCCGATTCGGTGCAGGACGCGGCACACCGTGCGGGCTTCCTGGCGGCCCGGACCTGGCGCTTGAACTTGCGCCCGGCGGTGGCCCAGGTCATCGCCGCAGCGCAGCAGGCCGGGGAACCGCTGACGCTGGCGCAGTTGCCGCAGGCCTTCGAAGACCACTGGCTGCCCGCAATGGGGCAGGGCCATTACCTGGCCAACTTCCTGCCGCCGCAACTGCATTGGCTGCGGGATTTTGAAACGCTAATGAGCGAAGGTTCGCTGCCAGCCAATAGCGAGTTGCCGCAGGATTTGCGTCGCATCCTACCGTGGGTGCTGAATGCAGAGTTCGGCCAGGATACCCATATCGGCCGCAGCCTGACCGTTACCGGGACCGCCAGCGTGGAACCGCCACCGCAGGCACTGACATCGGCTGTGCAGTGGATGTCGCCACGCCTGCAGGCCACGCTGGAGCCGCTGTCTGACGTGCCTGCGGATGCTCTGGCGGTATTCCTGCAAGGCATCGTGCAATCCATGCAGCGGCTGGGGGCCTGGCGCGACCCCAGGCTTCAGCTTTACGCGCGGGTTGGTAACCGACCTTGGCAATATGGGCAGCGCTCCATCGAGTTCCAAATGTTGGCCGGCCCGCGTCCGCCACGCTTCGTGAGCCTGGTCGATTACCAGCGCTGCGTCGGTGTGTTGGGCAGCCATGCGAAGTGGTATCGCGCCTGGGCCTTCAAGGCACTGAAACCGCTGCATGCGTTGGCTCTGGGCGCTGACAGTCTGCTGCCGGCGCTATACCAGTTGGCGTTCGAGGCGCTGGCCGAGGTGGGTTTGCTTGGCGCCGAACAGGCAGACGGCAAGCCGGAGATTCGCGTGTGGGGGCTGGAGCCGAGCGCTTTTCTGGTTTCCCTGGGCAGTCGCGCTTGGCGTTGCGACACCTGCCGCAGCGAGTGGCGCACCGGGACTGACGTTTCGCTTGCCGAGCAGCCTTGCCGGCATCCCGGCTGCCGAGGGCATCTGGAAGCGCTGGCGAAAGGCGATGCCGACTATTACCGCAGCCTGTATCTGCGTGCGGACATCCAGCGCGTGGTCGCCCACGAACACACCGGCTTGCTGCCACGCGGTACGCGTGAGCGGGTGGAGCACAGTTTCAAGTCCGATAGCCGGGCTCCTGGCAGCATCAATGTGCTCTCGGCCACGCCGACGCTGGAGATGGGTATCGACATCGGCGACCTATCGGCGGTGCTGCAATGTTCCGTGCCGCCACAGCAGGCCAACTACATCCAGCGCGCGGGGCGCGCGGGACGCAGCACTGGCAATGCCTTGTTGCTGACCATGGCGGCCAGCAAACCGCACGACCTGTATTTCTGGGCCGATCCCAAGGAAATGATCGCCGGCAGCGTGCCGGCGCCGGGCGTATTCCTCAATGCCTCGGCGGTGCTGGAGCGCCAGTTGACGGCGTTCACGCTGGATTGCTGGGTGCGCGAACGGGGCCGAAGCGCGTCGATTCCGCAGGAGATCCGCATGGTGCTCAGCGCGGTGGACAACGGTGCGACGACGCGTTTTCCCTTCCCCTGGCTGGAGTATGTAGAGGCACACCGGGCTAGCCTGCTGGATCGCTTCCTGGCGCTGTTCCAGCAAGGCGGCGGGCAGATACTGACCGAAGCCACCCGACAGTGGCTGGCGCGTTTCGTCAATGGTCGGCAGGACGAGGAAAGCTCCCTGACCTTCAAGATCATCAGCAAGCTGCAGGGCATCGCCCGTGACGTGGCGCAGATCAAGCGTCTGCGCGAGAAGACCGCCAAGGAAGCGGAGAAGCTGGAACAGCTTCCGGTGCGCGGCGAGGAACAGGAGGAAGAGCTGAAAACCCTGCGCCAGGAACGTGCGGCGTTGGCGCGCCTGATCGGTGGGATCGAGGGCAAGGCCACCCTGAACGTCTTCACCGACGAAGGCCTGCTGCCCAACTATGCCTTCCCCGAACAAGGCGTGCTGCTGCGCTCGATCATCGTGCGCGACACCCGCCGGGAAGGACCGCCTGCCGAGCCATTGACCTTCGAATACGAGCGCCCCGGCGCAACCGCCATCACCGAGCTGGCGCCCAACAACACCTTCTATGCCGAAGGCCGCCGGGTGGTCATCAACCAGGTGGATGTTTCACGCGTCAAACCGGAAGCCTGGCGCCTGTGCCGCCAGTGCTCCTACGCCGAGCCTTTGTCGGCGGGCGACCGGCACCACCAATGCCCGCGCTGCGGCGACGGCCAGTGGCGCGATACCGGGCGGGTCCATGAAATGCTGCGCCTGACCACGGTGTTCGCACGCACGTTGGACCGCGAAAGCCGGATCGCCGACGATTCTGACGAGCGCACACGTGGTTTCTACGTGCGCCAGGCGCTGGTGGACAGCCCTCCGGAAGCGGTGCGCCAGGCATTCGCCATCGACAATCCAAGTTTCCCGTTCGGATTCGAATTCCTCGACCGGGTGACATTCCGCGAGGTGAACTTCGGCGAGCAGACGGTGGATGCCACGCCGATGACCATCGCGGGCGAAGAACTCAACCGGCCAGGTTTCGCCATTTGCCCTGAGTGCGGCACGCTACAGCGTCGGCGCAAAGCAGAAGAGCTTTATCGCAACCATGCCCCCTGGTGCTCACGCCGCAAAACACCCGAGGCCAGCACCCAGCAATGCATCTTCCTGTACCGGGAGTTCGCCAGCGAAGGTATCCGGCTGTTCCTGCCCGAGGTCGGATTTGCCGAATCCAAGGAAGCCTTGCTGAGCTTCATCTCCGCGCTGGAGCTGGGACTGAGCAAACGCTTCAAGGGTGCGGTGGCGCACCTGCGCATCGCTACCGACGTGCGGATGGCGGCAGACTCGGAGTCGGCACGCACCTATCTGGTGATCTACGACAGCGTGCCGGGCGGCACCGGATACTTAAAGGAACTGATGCGCGACCCGGCACCGTTGTTCGAGGTGTTCAGTCTGGCGGCAACCGCATTGAACACCTGCACTTGCAACCAAGACGACACCGCCGACGGCTGCTATCGGTGCATGTACCGCTATCGCAACAGCCATGAACGCCAAGCCATCTCGCGCACGGTGGCGCAGAAGCTGTTGGCACAGATCCTGGAGCACAGCGCAGAGCTAAAGCCCATCGGCAACCTTTCCCAGCAACCGGACAACAGTCTGCTGGAAAGCACGCTGGAGAAACGATTTCTTGAGGCACTGCGGCGTGAGCATCATGGCATTACTTTCACGCTCAAGGACAAACTCGTCGGCGGCAAGCATGGATATCTGGTCCAGGCAGGAAGTCGCCGTTGGCGTCTGGAGCTGCAGGTAACCCTGGGCGAACGCGACGGTGTCGTCGTGCCATGCAAACCGGACTTCGTCTTCTGGCCCGACGACGGCGTGGACGATTTGCCGGTCGCGGTATTCACGGATGGCTGGCAGTACCACAAGCACATCGTGGCCGAAGACTTGGCCAAGCGTATGGCGGCAGCCAAGAGCGGGCGGTTCGCTGTGTGGACGCTGACCTGGGACGACATTGATGCGGCGCTACGTGCCGGATCGGCCCCGGACTCCACAGCCTGGGATGAATTGCTGCTCGGGCCTGCCGATCAGGTGGTCACGCGTCTATGCGAAGCTCAAGGGGTTGCCTCGTTGGCCGCCTTCCACCGCTTGTCGCCTTTCCTGCAACTGCATCGTCGGCTGGTAGGGGGACGTTATGACGCCTTGCGCCGCCTCGCCGGCGTATTGGGTGTGGCCATGTCAGTGCCTCCTGGTGATGACGCCGCCTTGCAAGGCTTCAAGCAAGGCGCCTTCCGCCGCCGGCTCGATGACTATGGCTTGTTGCCGGACACCCGCACGTACCGCTGGGGCCATCGCAACTGGAGTGCTGCCGTGCAATGGCTGGCCGGCCTGTCACCGGAACAGCTGCAGCAGTGGATGACCGGCCAGGCCGCTGCATCTGCAGAGCCTGTCATGCTGGTGCAGTGGCAACCAGACGAGATACCGGAGGTCGATCTGCAACGGCGCTGGCGCCACCTCTGGCAGTGCCTGAACCTGCTGTTGCCCTTGCGCCATCTTTGGGCAGGCCATGACGAGATGGCTGGCCTGCCTAGCTTCCAGGCCAGCCCTGCACTGCGCCAAGCAGAGCAGACGTTCGACCGTCATTGGCAAACGGCACTGGAGTTGGCCAGCCCGGATGTGCAGGCATGGTTGCTTGCATTGGCGCATGCAGGAGCACCGCTGCCGGAAGTCGGCTTCGAATTGATCGACGGACGCGGCCGAGTACTGGCGGAGGCAGAACTGGCCTGGGTCAGCCTGAAGATAGCCGTGCTGCTGGCCGATTACCAGACCGATGCGTCCCGCTTCGAGGCAGAAGGTTGGACGATCCATATCGCAACCCAGGACGCGCCAGCCCGGGCGCTTCTGGATAGCTTGAAGGAACATTGAAATGGCACTTTCCCCCAAGATCGCCATGTCGGACGACTTTCTGAAATCGTTCGCCAGGATTCCGCGCCAGAACCAACAGGCGGTGCTGACCTTCGTCGCCAAGTTCCGCCAGAACCCGCTGGCCAGCGGTATCAACTACGAGCGCATCAATGATGCCGCCGATGCCAACATGCGCTCGGTGCGCATCAACGACAACCTGCGCGGCATCATCCTCAAACCGGAAACAGGCGATGTGTATTGCTTGTTATGGGTGGATCGTCACGACGATGCTTATCAATGGGCCAAGCGCCACCGCGTCGCGATTCACCCGGACGTGGGCAGCCTTCAAGTCTATGCGGTACAGGAAACGCAATCCCTGACCGAAGATGAAACAACCTTGGCCGAAGCATTCCCGAGCGAGGGCTTGTTTGCGGGCCTGCGCGACCGGGAAATCCGTAAACTGGGCGTGCCGGAGGAACGCCTGGCAGCCGTGCGAGCGGCTGTATCTGAAACCGACCTGGAAGGCCTCGAAGCACAGTTGCCGGATGAAGCCTTCGAGGCCTTGTATCTGTTTGCCGCCGGCGAGCCGCTGGACAAGATACTGGCCGAGCGGGCACCCGCCGAAACGGTTGACCCCCAAGATTTTGGCGCGGCGTTGACGCGCGACAGCACACGTCGTCACTTTGTTGTGCTCACCGATGACAGTGATCTGGACGCTCTACTGGCCGCTCCTCTGGAGCGCTGGCGTGTGTTCCTGCATCCGAGCCAACGCAAACTGGTGGAAGGCAACAAGAGTGGCCCCGTCAAGGTCACCGGCGGCGCTGGCACCGGCAAGACAGTGGTGGCCATGCATAGGGCAAGGTGGTTGGCCAAGCAATACGCAGACCTTCCGGGGCGCCCGATTATCTTCACCACGTTTACTCGCACGCTGGCCGAAGACATCCGTCACAACCTGTCTCTGCTGTGCTCACCTCAAGAATTGGCCAAAATTCAGGTGGTCAACCTGGATCAATGGGCGTCAGGCCTGCTGCGCCGCTTCGGCTATCCCTACGCGCTGCTTTATGACGAGAAACAGCGGCGTGGCTTCTGGCAAGCTGCCTTGTCCGCGCTGCCCGCAGGCTCTGCCTACAGCGCCGCTTTCCTGAGGGCGGAGTACGAGCGCGTGATCCTGCCCCAAGGTTGCGAAACGGCGGAGGATTACATGCGCGCCCGTCGCATCGGACGTGGCGGGCAATTGGGCCGTTTGCAGCGCAAGGCCTTGTGGCCGATGTTTGCCGAATATCGGGCGCAATTGCACGCGGCCAACCTTCGCGAGCCGGAAGAGGCCTTCAGGGAAGCCTGCCAACTGATACTGCAGGAAAAGCCGCAACTGGGCATTCGCGCCATGGTGGTGGATGAGGCGCAGGACATCAGCGCCGCTGCCTACACCCTGATTCGCGCGGCCGTGCCCAAGGCCGAGAATGATTTGTTCATCGTCGGCGATGCCCACCAGCGCATCTATCGCCACAAGGTGACGCTTGGACAGGAGGGGATAGAGGTAAGAGGTCGCAGCCGTACCCTCAAGGTCAATTACCGAACGACCGATGAGATTCGACGTTGGGCCTGCGCGCAGTTGGAAGGTATCGAGATCGACGACCTGGATGGAAGCATCGACAGCTTGCGCGGCTATCGCTCATTGACCCACGGCGACTTGCCGGAAGTCCTTCCATCCGCTTCCTTGCAACAGGACGTGGAGCACATCCTGTCTGTAGTTGAACATGGCAAAGCCGATGATATCGAGGCCAGGCGTATCTGCGTCACGGCCCGTACCAATGAAGATCTGGATGCATTGGCACTAGCCTTGCGGCAACGCGGTATAGCTTGTTTTAGGCTGGATCACGGCACGACGGATGATCCTGCGGAAACAGGCATTCGACTGGCCACCATGCATCGCGTCAAAGGACTGGAGTTCGACATCGTCATCCTGGCCGGCTATCGCGGTGCAAGACAGTATGCCGAGCAGTTCAGCCATGATGAAGATGTCGGTGTCACAGACGACACGGAGGTTTCTGAGCGTTGTCTATTGCACGTCGCTGCAACACGCGCCAAGCGGCATCTGTTTGTGCTCGCCAGGGGTGACTCACACGATTGATCCGTCAAATTGCTGGGAACAGTTGATGTTGCAAGAGGTGGCCTGATTGGAATCTCATGTTCCCAGGTAGATCGCTGTTATTGTCGCACGCTCATGTCCCAGCTCTCGGCTGATCTGTTGCCGGGCTTGCTGATCCAGCAGGCGTTGGGACGAGTCCAATTGCACCGTACTGAGGCCACCCGCCGCCGGTGCCTTCCATCCCGTCAGCACCTCATACCGCATCTGCGCGTACCGATGCCGCAGTCCGTGCATGTTGCTCAACCCTGCCGCCTTGCATTGTCCGTCGTAGACGTGCCGCTGCTGGATGTAGGTCTTGTTCGCGGGGATCAGCGAGCCCAACCCTGTCAGCCGGTGTGCTTCGTCCAGCACCGTCTGCTGCTCCGGTGTCGTGATCGGCACCGTCCGGTCGCGCCCACCCTTGGCCCACGAGCCTTTGATGGCGATGTGGTCGCTACGGTCGGCATAGCGGGGCTGGAACTTGATGGACTCTTCCCGCCGCAGGCCAAAGGCCGCTTGCAGGCGCAGGCTCATGCGAACGTGTGGATCGATGATCCTGTCCAGCCCATCGCCCAGTTCCTTGGCCTTGCTCTCGTTGGTCACATAGCGGCGGTCAGGGATGCCCAACTTGGTGTTGTCCGTGGGCAGGATGCCCGCCTTGCCGACCTTCTCTGCCCACCAGCGCAGGTGCGCCATGCGGTTCTTGATCGTGCCAGCCGACAGGCCTTCGGCCTGCCAGCGCTGTAACAGAGCTTCGACATGCTTGCCCTTGAGCGAGGTGGCCCGCATCTGGCGGAAGCCTGCTTCGCGCAGTTGGCGGGCGGCCAGGGTCAGCGACCGTTGCCGGTCGGCTTGGGTGGCGTGGCTGCCGTCTCGGTTGCGCAGGCAGAGCTGGCGCAGGGTGTAGGTCAGGTCGTTCATCGGGGTGTTGTTTCGTCGGTTGTCGGAGCTGAGAAGCGAACGGTCAGTGTTTTTGCCAACTCGCCAAGGCGAGATCCCCGAAGGGCAAGGGCCAGGTGCTCAGTTCACCTGTGGCCTCGAATGAGGCGTCCGCCTTGCTTCCTGTGGGAAGGCCGGGCGGAGGAATGGCAAGGGACGACAACGCGATGTGCTGGGATGGGTATCTCCTGTGGTGCAGTGGTGGAGAAAGTGTCGGCAGGCCGCGCGAGGTCGGGCGACCCGCGACAAGTGCCTGGAACGGCGGATGTGTGCTGCGACGATGGCGGGGTGAACCACGCCGAGGATGGGGAAGGCTCTGCCCATGGGTAGGGCGGCACACCGAGCGAGCCTGGGTGTGCCTGGCATGGTTCCGTCCGGCGAGCCGGATCGGCGCTTGCGGGAACCTGCGCCAGGGTTCCGGTGTTCATACCCACCGGCAGGTCGTTGCTGGGCCAGTGTGCTGGGGCATCGTCATGTGCGCAGCCATCAATGCGATGCCGCGCCAACCCGCATTGCTGCTGCAATTTGCCGGGCCGTCACTGCGGTGGGCAGTGACGGCCCCATCGGCCTCACGTAGCGCCCAGAGGACCGAACCTTGCAGCAGCAGGCGTGTTTCCCGGGGCTGTTGGCAGCATTCCGCTGTCAGCCATGCACCCGATGATCTGCCCGATGGGCAGCGATGGCGTCTTCAGCATGCGCCGGATCTGATCCAGATGCCGTTGCGCCACCTCGCGCGACGCAGGTTTTGCAGCTTGGCTGCTGGACGATGGAGACGAGGCAGGCAGCGAGCCATGCTGGCTGTTGCTGACGGCCTGCACGGGTGTCTGCTGCGGGGTGGATTTGCGCGCCGCCCAGAGCTTGAACACGCCTTCCACGGCCTTCTTGATCAACCCGTAGAGGTAGGCGATGGCGTTGTGCACGCCACCTGATTCGCAGCGCGCGTCCCACTCGGCCAGCACCGCCAGGCGTTGTTCCGGAGGCAAACCCCTGAGACGAGCGGTGAGAACCCGTTGCTGATCCTGCGGCAGTTGCCGGAAGCGGGCTGGCACATCTGGCCCCGATACCCGCACTTCGGGTTGTGAGCGGTACGTACGTACTTCTTTTAATACTTCTTTTTCTGCAGTACGTACTGCAGTCGCAGATGCCGGAACGGGTTTCGGAATGCCGCCGCTGGCTTCGGGCACGAGGGCATTGCGCGCAGTTGAGCCACCAGGACTGCCCGGGTGATGGTCGTCGTCACGGTGCTGTAGGTGCCTGATCCGCTCTTGCATCGTTGCAGGCAGCTTTTCCAACCTGTCCGGATGGCGCATGGCCTCATCGAGAATGGATTGTGCCAGTTGGCGAATCGTCGCGCTGGCATGGACGAGTGCCCGGTCCAGCAGGGGCAGGTAGTCTTCGTCCTCCATGCAGGCGTCGTCGAACGCGAGGGGCTGATTCCGCACCGCGTAGCGGCTCGCCATCGAAAAGCCAGTCATCGGATTGCGGCGGTATTCGACCAGCGCAATCCATGTGGACAACCGCAGGCACAGCACGGCCCTGGACACGGTTTCAAGGGCAGCCCGCTTGCTGCCCGGTGCGCTGGGCAGGTAGCCACGCAGCGCGTCGTAGCTGAGAACCACGGTGCCGTCGCTGCTGGCCAGCGCACGGAAAGTCAGCCACGCGTTGCGCTCCAGCGGCGTCAGCCGCTCATCGAGCAACAAGGCTTTCGGGGTGATGATGTCTGAGGCTTGGTGTGACATGGCGAGGCTCCTGTCGGTATCGGCCAACTGGCCAAAGGAGCCGTCATCTCACCCCGACATCACCGCTGCCGCAGCCATCAATCCGAACTGCGCGCCTTCCGTTTTTTCGGGCTGAAGCAGGGCGCAACATCCTTGGTGTTCGGATCAGGAGGTGGGAACATGAGCCCGTTGCAGTGCATTGGACGTTGGCGGACGTCGATGGCTGGGTTCACTGCCTCTGATCAGGTCGCCCGCTGACACGTTGCACGGGGAACAAGCAGAGCGAGGAGCGTCCAAGACAGGCCATTCGCCGCTACCAAGGGACACGCTTGGTATTTGGGTCCAAGAATAGGTCCAAGCGCGTTGCGGGGCCGCCATGACTACCTTGAAAATCAATGACATGCGGCGAAATCACCACTTCTGCATCGGGAAGTGAGGGGCCGCGGCCGCCTGCCCGGGTGGAGCGCCCGGGCGGCAGGCGGCGCCTATTCCTCGATCGTCACTTCCGAATGCACCACCTCCGGCGCCTTTTCGAAGAATCCGCCGACCAGCCCGCGCCAGGCCTGGAAATCTTCCGACTGGCGGAAATGGACCATGTGGTCGTCCAGCGTTTCCCAGTACACCATCAGCACGTATTGCTGCGGATTTTCGATGATGTGGTGCAACTCGACGCGCTTGCAGCCCCGGGCGCGGTGAAAGAGCGGCAGCGCCTGGCGGACGCCGGCCTCGAAGTCGGCCTGGGTGCCGGGTTTCACGGTGATGTGGGCCATTTCGCGGATCATGTCGGGTTCCTGTGCATGTGGGTTGAAGACGATGCCATGATTATGCACCGTGTCATGCGCCGTGCCGGTCGATGCTTCGGCCCTCAGGGATTGTCCAGCCGGCGCATGACTTCGTCGGCGATGGCCAGGCAGGCGGTCAGGCCCGGGGATTCGATGCCGTACAGGTTGACCAGGCCGGGGATGCCGTGCGTCCGCGCGTCCCGGATGACGAAGTCGGCGTCCTGGCCGGCGGGCACGGCCAGCTTGGGACGGATGCCGGCATAGTCGGGGCGCAGGGCGCCGTCGCGCAGGTCGGGCCAGTAGCGGCGGATGGCGGCGTAGAAGCCGTCGGCGCGGGCGGGATCCACGCTGTAGTCGATGGCATCGACCCATTCGACGTCGGGGCCGAAGCGGGCCTGCCCGCCCTGGTCCAGGGTCAGGTGCACGCCCAGGCCGCCGGGCTCGGGGACGGGATAGATGAGGCGGGAAAACGGCGCCTTGCCCGACAGGGCGTAGTAGTTGCCCTTGGCGTAGCGGCCGGCGGGGATGCTGTCGGGCGGCAGGCCGTCGATGGCGGCGGCCACGGCCTGGGCGTGCAGGCCGGCGCAGTTGACGACGCGGCCGGCGATGAGCTCCATGGGGTCGTCGCCGCCGACGCGCAGCAGGATGCCGTCCGCCAGGACCCGGCCCGACAGGACGGGGGATCGCAGGGCCAGCAGGCCGCCGGCGGATTCCAGGTCGCCCTGCAGGGAGAGCATCAGGCCGTGGCTGTCGATGATGCCGGTGGACGGTGATTCCAGCGCGGCCACGCACCGCAGCGCGGGTTCGCGCGCACGGGCCTGGGTGGCGTCCAGCCGGCGCAGGTCGTGCACGCCGTTGGCGGCCGCCGCCGCGCCGATGCGCTCCAGGGCGCCGGCCTGTTCGTCGCGGGTGGCGACGATGAGCTTGCCGCAGCGCCGGTGGGCGACGCCGTGGGATGCGCAGTAGTCGTACAGGGCCTGGCGGCCCTGTACGCACAGCCGGGCCTTGAGCGAGCCGCGCGGATAGTAGAGGCCGGCGTGGATGACTTCGCTGTTGCGCGCGCTGGTGGCGGTGCCGATGGCGGATTCGGCTTCGAGCGCCAGGGTCTCCAGCCCCGCCAGGGCGCAGGCGCGCGCCACGGCCAGGCCGACGACGCCGGCGCCGATGACGACGCAGTCGACGCGATCGGTCATGATGGTTTCCTTTCGAGTGTATGGATGGCAGTGTATCGCCACCCGCACCGCGATCGGTGCGGCCCTGGCCGTCCTGGCGAGGCCGGCTATCCGCCGATCATAAATATCGCTTGCTATTAAATAGCGAGCTATATAAAATGAGCCCATGAATCGCTCGTCCCCATCCTCTTCCGCCACGCCGCCCGCCGGCCTGACGCTGGACGCCCAGCTGTGCTTCGCGCTGTATTCGGCGCAGCTGGCGATGGGCAAGATCTACCGGAAGCATCTGTCCGGCCTGGGCCTGACCTATCCGCAGTACCTGGTGATGCTGGTGCTGTGGGAAGCCGACGGGACGACGGTCACGGCGCTGGGCGAACGCCTGTACCTGGATTCGGCCACGCTGACGCCGCTGCTCAAGCGCCTGCAGGCCATGGGCCTGCTGCGCCGCGACCGCGCGGCCGACGACCAGCGCCAGGTGCGCGTGACGCTGACCCCGGCCGGGCGCGACCTCCGGCGCCGCGCCGGCGACGTCCCCAAGGGCGTGCTGTGCGCCACGGGCTGTTCGCCCGATCACGCCCGGGTGCTGAAGGCCGAACTGGAAGAACTGCGCGCGCACCTGCTGGCCGCGTCCGGGACATTCGAAAACCGCACGGCGCCGGACTGACCGGCCCGTTCACGGAAGGCCGCCGATCGTGGTGCCGGCGGCCTTCCCGGAATCGCACCACAAGGAGTTCAAGCATGACAGTCGAAAACGTTCTCTACACGGCCCACGCCTCGGCCACCGGCGGCCGCGAAGGCAGCGCCAAGTCGTCCGACGGCCGCCTGGCCATCAAGCTGTCCACGCCGAAGGAACTGGGCGGGGCCGGCGGCGACGGCACCAATCCCGAGCAGCTGTTCGCGGCGGGCTATTCGGCCTGCTTCCTGGGCGCGCTGAAGCTGGTCGCCGGCAAGGACGGCGTGAAGCTGCCCGACGCGACCGAGGTGTCCGGTTCCGTGGGCATCGGCCCCATCCCCACCGGCTTCGGCATCGCCGTGGAACTGAAGATCTCCGCCCCCGGCGTGGATCGCGCCACGCTGGAAGGCCTGGTGCAGAAGGCGCACGTGGTGTGCCCGTACTCCAACGCCACGCGCAACAACGTGGACGTCAAGCTGACGGTGCAATAAGCCCCTGGTGGCCGGGGATCGGGGCGGCCATGCCGCCCCGATCCGCATGAAGCAGTGGACGAAGGCGGCCGGCGCGACCGGCCGCCTTCGTTCGCGCGTACCGGCCCGGCCGGATGGCCGCCGGCTTGCGCGCATAAAGACATTACGGATGTAATGGGAAATGTGGTGCCTGAAAAAGTGGCCGTGCTAGTGTGCTGCTCGTCCGGTCCGCGCATTCGAGCGCGGCCGGGCGACACTCCTGATCGCCACCCCAAACGGACACAGGTGCCTCATGGATATCGAACGCTTCAAGCAGCAGCATGTCCAGATTCTGCAGATCATCCACCGCATGCGCCGGCTGGCGACGGCCGGCATCGCGGAAAACGCTTCGGATCTCGCGCGCGAGATCCGGTTGATGAAGTCCAAGGTCGCCCTGCACCTGTCGATCGAGAACGACATCCTCTACCCGCGCCTGGAAAAGCGGGCGGACGCGCAGGTGGCCCGCCTGGCGCGGGAATACCAGGAGGAAATGAAGGCGCTGGCCGAAGGGTTCGGCCGTTTCGTCGAGCGCTGGGGCGCGGAGTCGGCGGTCGGGAACGATCCGGAGGGCTTCCGGCGCGACTGCAACACGGTGCTCAAGGCGCTGCACCGGAGGATCCAGCGCGAGAACACCGAGTTCTATCCTCAGGTCGAGGCTTTGTAGCGTCTCGGGTTGGGGCATCCCTCCGCGTCGCCACCTGCAGGTGGCTCCGATAATTCCGGCACAGGGCAGTCCGCAGGGACCTCTCGGATTGGGATATCCCTCCACCTCGCGGCTTGCAAGCCGCTCGGATTCGACAGGCATGGAATAGCCCGCAGGGGCTATTCCATGTCCTGTCTCATCCCCCACACCCGCCGCAGCAGTTGCCGTCTTCGCCGTGGACGGGTTTCAGGGCCTCGTAGCCGGCGTCCTGGACGGCGACCTGCAGGCGCTGGACGGAGACCTGGGCGGTGTCGAAGGTGACGGTGGCCTTTTCGTCGGCCAGGGAAACCGTGACCTGGGAGACGCCGGGGACGGCGGCCAGGGCGCGGTCCACCGTGTCGGCGCAGGACGGGCCGCGCAGGCCGACCAGGCGCAGGGTGGCGGTTTTCTGGGAAGAACGCTTCAGGGTTGCTGCTTCCATGGGGGCCTCGCGAGCGGGGAAAGCCCTCGATGAGGGCAGGGTTATAGATTCATTTGAAATACATCTTCTAGGCCGGCTAGTATAGCAGGGCCGCCGCCTCTTCGTGCAGTGCCACACACATGTCCGCCGCATCCCCCGCCCGCCGCATCGCGCACCTGGACATGGACGCGTTCTACGCGTCCGTGGAATTGCTGCGCCATCCGGATCTGCGCGGCCAGCCGGTGGTGATCGGCGGGGGCGGCCGCCGGAGCGAGGACGGGACGTACGCCCGGCTGCGGGACTATGTCGGGCGCGGCGTGATCACGACGGCCACCTACGAGGCCCGCGCCCTGGGCGTGCATTCGGCCATGGGCATGATGAAGGCCGCGCGCCTGGCGCCCGACGCCGTGCTGCTGCCGGTGGACTTTCCGGCCTATCGCCATTATTCGCGGCTGTTCAAGGCCGCCGTGGCGGAGCTCGCCCCCTGTATCGAGGACCGGGGGATCGACGAGATCTACATCGACCTGAGCGATCTGCCGCAGGCGTCCGGCGAGCTGGCCCGCGCGCTGAAGCGGGCGGTGCGCGAGGCCACGGGGCTGAGCTGTTCCATCGGCATTTCGCCGAACAAGCTGCTGTCCAAGATCGCGTCCGACCTGGACAAGCCCGACGGCATCACGCTGATCGGGCCGGGCGACCTGGAGCGGCGCATCTGGCCGCTGCCGGTGTCCAAGGTCAATGGGATCGGCCCCAAGGCCACGCGCAGGCTGCGGGACCTGGGCATCGAGACCGTCGGCCAGCTGGCGCGGGCCGCGCCGGCGCTGTTGCAACAACATTTTGGGCTGGGCACGGCGCAATGGCTGCTGGACGTCGCGCACGGCATCGACGACCGTCCGGTGGTGACCCGGTCCGAGCCCAAGTCCCTCAGCCGGGAAACGACGTTCGAGCGGGACCTGCACGTGCGCCGCGACCGGCCGCTGCTGTCGCGGATCTTCCTGGATCTGTGCGAGCGCCTGGCCGAGGACCTCGCCCGCAAGGGCGTGCGCGGGGCGACGGTGGGCATCAAGCTGCGCTTCGACGATTTCCAGGTGGTGACCCGCGACCTGACCCTGGAGGCGGCGGTCGGGGATGCCGAGGCCATTCACCGGGCCGCCGGGCAGTGCCTGAAGCGGGTGCCCCTGGAACGGCGCCTGAGGCTGCTGGGCGTGCGGGTCAGCAAGCTGGAACCGGCGGGCGCCGGCGGCCGGCCGCATCCGGTGCAGCTGGACCTGTACTGAGGCTCCGGCGCCCGGCCGCAGCCCGGCCCGGGATCAGAAATCGTATTCGGGCTCGAATTCGTCGCCCACCTGGAGCCAGGCCTCGCCGTCCGGGAGGGCCGCGACGGCGTTCATGCCGAACAGCACGCCTTGCTCGAACTGCCGGTGCCGCGCCAGGGTGCGGCCCGGTTCGGCCGCCGTGCCGCCCGTCAGCGGGTCCACGTTGGGGATGGGGCAGCGGGCGCAGGCCTTGACGAAGGCGAAACCGGCGCCGCCCGTGCGGAATCCGGCCAGGTGGTCCTCGTCGTAGGGTTCCAGGCCCTGGAGCACGATGTTGGGGCGGAAGCGGATCATGTCCACCGGCGCGACGCCCTGGCCGGCCAGCTGGCCGTTCAGTTCTTCCAGCGAATGCCGGTTGGCGACCAGGAAGGGAAAGCCGTCGGCGAAGGCGAAGGCGTGCCGGTCCACCGGCAGGAACGATTGCGGCCAGTCGGGGTGGGTCTGGATCCAGCGGGTGACGTGCGGCAGGCTGGCCAGGCGATGCGCCCGGGGATGCAGGCGCAGCAGCCGGCAGGGCGCGCCGATGAACGCGCTCAGCCATGCGGCGGCCTCGTCGCCCAGGTCGGCGCCCAGGGTGGGCGTGCCCCAGATGGCGACCGGCACGGCCTCGGCCTGCTCGGGCGGGGGCGGCACGAAGCAGTCGGCCTGGCCGGGCGCGCGCAGCCACAGGCCGTCCGTGGCGGGTTCCGGACGGATCAGCACCATGCGGGGATGCTGGCGCTGGGTCATGAAGACGCCCTGGGCGTCCACGACGACCCAGTGCCGGTCGAAATCCAGGCCGGATTCGGTGACGCGGGCGCGCTGGTGGGCGATGCCGGCGCAGGATTTGACGGGGTAGCTGTACAGGCTGTGGATGGCCAGGCGCATGGAAGTCTGCCGGTGGGAAGGGAAAGGAGCACATTCTAAATCGTGAACGCCGCGCGGGAATGCCGCCCCCGCCCGTTCATGCAGGCCTGAAATGCCGTAGCATGCAGGATTTGCGCGCCTTCGCGGCGGGAGATCCCATGCCCTTGAAAGACATCCTGGCCGCCCTGGTCGTCATCGTGGTGTGGGGCGCCAATTTCGTCGTCATCAAGGTCGGCGTGGACGAGATTCCGCCGATGCTGCTGGGCGGCCTGCGTTTCCTGTTCGTGGCCTTCCCTGCGGTGTTCTTCGTGCCCCGGCCGGCCGTGCACTGGCGCTATGTCGCCGGCTACGGGGCGACCATCTGCCTGGGCCAGTTCGTCTTCCTGTTCCTGGCGATCTACCTGGGCATGCCGGCCGGCCTGGCGTCCCTGGTGCTGCAGGCGCAGGCCTTCTTCACGGTGGCGATCGCCGCGCTGGTGCTGCGCGAGGCCGTCCGTCCGCACCACGTCCTGGGTATCGGCCTGGCCGCCGCCGGGCTGGCCTTGCTGGATCTGGGCGCCGGCGGCGAGACGGCGGTGCCGATGGTCGGCTTCCTGCTGACCCTGGCGGCGGCCTTCAGCTGGGCCTCGGGCAACGTGGTGCTGAAATGCGCGGGCCCGGTGCGCATGCTGTCGATGGTGGTGTGGGGCGCCCTGCTGCCGCCCATCCCGTTCCTGCTGCTGTCGGCCGTCTTCGAGGGGCCGGACCGGATCGTGGACAGCCTGGCCCACGCCAGCTGGCGTGCGGTGGGCGCGGTGGCCTACCTGTCGGGGGTGGCGACGCTGATCGGCTACGTATTGTGGGGGCGGCTGCTGGCCCGTCACCCGGTCGCCCGGATCGCGCCGCTCAGCCTGCTGATCCCGGTGGTGGGCCTGCTGTGCGCCGACTGGTTCCTGGGCGAACGGCTGGGCCTGTGGCAGTGGCTGGGCGGACTTGTGGTGTTGATCGGACTGGCGGTCAACCTGTTTGGGGGACGGTGGGCCGCGAAGGTCCGGGAAGCGCTGCGTCCGTCTTAGAATATCGGTTTGCGCGGCGCCGTGCCGCGGGGACTCACGTTTTCAGGAATTCGCACTCATGTCGATCGATCGCGCCGGGCTGAACGCCCTGATGGAAATCACTTCGCGTCCGGAGCTGGTGTTCGTCCGGGGCCAGGGATCCTGGCTGGAAGACCATGCCGGCAAGCGCTACCTGGATTTCATCCAGGGCTGGGCCGTGAACTGCCTGGGCCACAATCATCCGGCCATGATCGAGGCCCTGGACCGCCAGTCGCGCCTGCTGATCAATCCGTCGCCGGCCTTCTACAACCAGCCGTCCATCGATCTGGCGCGCCGCATCGTGGAATCCTCCTGCTTCGACCGCGTGTTCTTCGCCAACAGCGGGGCCGAGGCCAACGAGGGCGCCATCAAGCTCGCCCGCAAGTGGGGCCAGCTGCATCGCAAGGGCGCCTACAAGATCATCACCTTCGACCACAGCTTCCATGGCCGCACCCTGGCCACCATGTCGGCCTCGGGCAAGCCCGGCTGGGACACGAAGTTCGCGCCCCAGGTCGACGGCTTTCCCAAGGCCGATCTGAACGATCTGGATTCGGTGCGTGCCCTGATCGACGACCAGACGGTCGCCGTGATGCTGGAGCCGGTCCAGGGCGAGGCGGGCGTGATTCCCGCGATGCGCGAATTCCTGCAGGACCTGCGCACGCTGACCCGCGAACGCGGCCTGCTGCTGATCGTGGACGAGGTCCAGACCGGCATGGGCCGCACGGGGCGGCTGTACGCCTACCAGCACGCCGGCATCGAGCCCGACATCATGACGCTGGGCAAGGGCATCGGCGGCGGCGTGCCGCTGTCGGCGCTGTGCGCGCGCGAGGCCGTCTGCTGCTTCGAGCACGGCGACCAGGGCGGCACCTACAACGGCAATCCGCTGATGACGGCGGTGGGCGTGGCGATCTTCGACACGCTGGCGGCGCCCGGTTTCCTGGACGAGGTCAACGCCCGGGGACGGCAGCTGTCGGACGGCCTGACGGCGCTGTCGGACAAGTGGGGCATGCAGGGCGAACGCGGCCAGGGGCTGCTGCGCGCGCTGGTGATGGACCGCGACGACGGCCCCGCGCTGGTCCAGGCCGCGCGCGACCGCGCGCCGGAAGGCCTGCTGCTGAACGCGCCGCGCGGCAACCTGCTGCGCTTCATGCCGGCCCTGAACGTCACCGCCGACGAGATCGACACCATGCTGGCCTGGCTGGACGATCTGATCACGGCGGTGCGCGCCTGAGCCAGGGCGCTTCGACGATTCCCGCGCCGCCCGCGAATCCGCCTGCCGCTTGCACGGGGCGGGCTCGTGGCGGCGTTGCGCCCTTCGGGCCTACAGCAGACGGTTCAGCAGCGGCAGGCGTTCGCGTCCCAGCCGCTCGCGCATGGGCAGGCGGGGGCGGCCCGGGGGCGGGTCGGCGGCCTCGAGCTCGGCGATCGCCTGGCGGATCTGCGTTTCGTGCGTCGGCCACCAGGCCGCCAGTTTGCGATCCGGCGTCAGTGCGGACAAGCCCAGGCGGCGCAGTTCGGAGCGATTGAAGTCCTTCAGGTTCAGCGTCAGGATTTCCACCGGACTGCCGGGATGCCGCGCGTGCATTTCCCGGGCGACGGCGACGACGTGCCAGTCCTTGGGATCGCTGTAGCGCAGCCCCTGTTCGTATTGATCGACTTCATGTGCCATCGCGTCGGGAAAGGCGGACTGCATGGCGTCCCAGTCCGCCTGCAGGTTTTCCGCGGGGATGTTCCAGATGCGCCGGGCGTTGCGCTTCCATTCGTCGCCGATGCGTTCGCTCCAGGCGGGCCGGAAAACGCCGCACGCGCCCAGTGCCAGCATCAGGCGGCGCTGCAGGCCGGACATCATGACGCAGGCGTCGAGGACCAGGATGGCGGGCGCTGTCAATTCAGCCACGCCAGCGCGTGCCTGGCCGCGGCGCGGCCCCCGGCGAAGCAGGCGGTCAGCAGATAGCCGCCGGTGGGCGCGTCCCAGTCCAGCATTTCGCCCGCGCAGAAGACGCCCGGCAGGGCGAGCAGCATCAGCCGTTCGTCCATCGCCTGCCGGCGGACGCCGCCGGCCGTGCTGATGGCTTCATCGATGGGACGCATGCCGGTCAGCCGCACGGGCAGCCGCTTGATCGCCGCCGCCAGCCGGGCGGGATCGGCGTAGTCATCCCTGCCCAGGCATTCCCGCAGCAGGCCGGCCTTGGCCCCGTGCAGGTTCAGGCGCGCGCGCAGATGGCTGGACAAGGACTTGGCGCCGCGCGGATACATGACCTGTCCGGCCACCCAGGCGGCATCGCGGTCGGGCAGCAGGTCGATGGCCAGCACGGCCTCGCCGGTGTGGTCCAGCGCCTGCCGCAGGTCCGAGGACAAGGCGTAGACCAGTCCGCCTTCCAGGCCGTCCCGGGTCAACATGATCTCGCCGCGCCGCCAGGGGGCGTTCCCGCCGCTGTCCGGCGAGGCCGTGTCGAGTACACGGGCGGTGACCGATTTCAGAGGCTCGCCCGCGTGGCGTTCCTGGAAATGCGCGCTCCAGTCCGCCTGGAATCCGCAGTTGGCGGGCCGCAGCGGCGCGACGTCCACGCCTTTTTCCGCCAGCATGGGCGCCCATGCGCCGTCCGATCCCAGGCGGGACCAGCTGCCGCCGCCCAGGGCCAGGATGACGGCGTCCGCCTCGACCCTCGTTTCGCCCGCGGGTGTGGAGAAGCGCAGTTGTCCTGACTCATCCCACCCCGTCCAGCGGTGGCGGGCGTGGATGCGCACGCCTTGCGCGCGCAGGCGATGCAGCCAGGCGCGCAGCAGCGGCGCGGCTTTCATCGCGGCGGGAAAGACCCGCCCCGAAGTGCCGACGAACGTGTCCACCCCCAGGCCTTGCGCCCAGTCGCGCAGGGCTTGCGGGCCGAAATCGGCCAGCCAGGATTCCACCCAGGGCGCCTGTTCGCGGTAGCGCGACAGGAATGCGGGCAGGGGTTCGCCATGCGTCAGGTTGAGTCCGCCGCGCCCGGCCAGCAGGAATTTGCGCCCCACCGAGGGCATGGCGTCGTAGAGATCGACGTGCGCGCCCGCCGCCGCCAGTGTTTCAGCCGCCATCAGTCCGGCCGGGCCGCCGCCGATCACGGCAATCGGATTCGATTGCAAAGGAGTCGTCCTTGAAAGCCCGCGTCGCGCATGTCGGCGGGGGATGGGCGGGATTGTAGGAGATGCGGCCGGAACGTGCGCCGCCGGGCGCGCCGGAAGGCCCTTGTCAGCGGCGCGCGCTTGACGCAGAATCCCGAGGAGATTCTTCAGCACACTGAATAATTCCCCCAAGGAGACCGCGATGTCCACACGCACCGTCCCGCCGTTTCGCGCCGACCATGTCGGCAGCTTCCTGCGGCCCGTCTATCTGCTCGAGGCGCGCGACCGCCATGCCCGGGGCGAGATCGACGCCGCCGCCCTGCGCGTGGTCGAGGACCGCGCCATCGCCGAGGTCGTGCGCTTCCAGGAGGACATCGGCCTGAAATCGGTGACGGACGGCGAATTCCGCCGCACGTACTTCCACCTGGATTTTCTGCGGCAGCTCGATGGCGTGACCACCGACGATCCCAAGGTCGTGACGGGACCGGACGGCAAGGAACACCTGGCGCCGCCGTCGATCCTGGTGACCGGCAAGGTGCGCCATGCGCGCGACATCCAGCGCGCCGATTTCGAGTATCTGGCGAGCCAGGTCTCGGCGGGCCATACGCCCAAGGTCACCATCCCCTCGCCCACCATGCTGCATTTCCGGGGCGGGCGCGCCGGCATCGACGCCGTGGCCTATCCCGAACTCGACCCCGATTTCTACGAGGACGTGGCCGAGGCCTACGGCCAGGAACTGCGCAGCCTGTACGACGCCGGCTGCCGCTACGTGCAGATGGACGACACCAACCTGGCCTATCTGTGCGACGGGCGCATGCGCGAGGCGGCCAAGGCGCGCGGCGACGATCCGAACGAACTGCCGCACCGCTACGCCCGCTTCATCAACCGGGTGGTGGCGCGCAAGCCCGAGGGCATGGTGCTGGCCATGCACCTGTGCCGGGGCAATTTCAAGAGCACCTATGCGGCCGAGGGCAACTACGAGCCGGTGGCCGAGGCGCTGCTGTCGGAAATGAACCTGGACGCGTATTTCATGGAATACGACGACGACCGCAGCGGCGATTTCCGCCCCCTGCGCTTCCTGCCGGCCGGCAAGATCGTGGTGCTGGGCCTGGTCACGACCAAGTTCGGCGCGCTGGAGTCCAAGGACGACCTCAAGCGCCGCATCGACGAGGCGGCGAGGCACGCGCCCCTCGAGCAGCTCGCGCTCTCGCCGCAATGCGGGTTCTCGAGCACGGTGCACGGCAACAACGTGGCCGTCGAGGACCAGCGCGCCAAGCTGCGGCTGGTGGTCGAGACCGCCCGCGAGGTCTGGGGCGACGCCTGAGACGCTACGAGGGGCCGCTCCTTGCCTCGGGAATGGCGGCGCCCGGCGCCGGCATCGGGGATCGCCGCCACTCGATGGCGCCGATCGCGATGCCGCTGCCGCAGATCACCGCGATGCCGAGCCAGGTGAGGGCGTCGGGGAAGTCGCCCCAGACCAGCCATCCCAGGATCGAGGCCGCGACGATCTGCAGGTAGAGGAAGGGGGCGAGCAGGGAGGCGGGCGCCAGGCGGTAGGCCTGGATCTGCAGGACGTGGCCCAGGGCGCCCCAGAGGCCGGTGCTCGCCATGACCAGCCATTCCAGGGGGCCGAACCCGCGCAGGACGGGCCAGGCCGCCGGCACGATGAAGGGCAGCGCCGCGGTCAGGCAGATCGCGCCGACGCCGCCGCTCCAGATCAGGGTGGTCATGGGGCTGTCGATGGCGACCAGGCGGGTGCACACGTACTGGATCGAGAACAGCAGGGCGGTCAGCAGGCCGAAGGACACGCCGACCGGATCCAGGCCGCTGCCCGGGCGGATGATGATCAGGATGCCGGCGAAGCCGGTCAGGGCGGCCGCCCAGCGCGACAGCCGGGCGGGCTCGCGCAGGATCCATGGCGCGCTGGCCAGCACGATCAGGGGGGCCAGGAAGTTGATGGAGGTCGCCTCGGCCTGCGGCATGTATTGCAGCGCGGTGAAGAAGGAGAAGGTGGCGACGAGCATCACCGTGCCGCGCAGGAGCTGGGCGTAGGGGCGCCTGGGGCGCAGCGCCGCGCGCAGTGCCGAGGACGGGATCAGGGCCGCGACCAGGGCCAGGTGAACGGTGAACCGCACCCAGCACAGAAAGGCCAGGGGCAGCCCGGCCGCCATGATCCATTTGCCGCTGGTATCCAGCGTCGACAGGGACCAGGAGGCCAGGATCACCAGGGCGATGCCGGCGAAAGGCGACGTGCCCGACACGCGGCGGACGAGGCTGGGTAGGCGCATGCTGTACGGATGAGACCGGCGGCTGGTTCGGAAAGGCAGCATATCAGGATTCGGCCGGGCGGTCCGGGCGGCGCCCGCGAACACCGGCGTCCGTCAGAGCGCCTGCACGGGATTCCCGGCCGCGCCGGGAATGGCCGTATCCATGCCGCGCGCGCGCCACCGGGCCAGATCGCGATTGCGCGCGGCGACGGCGCTTTCCCAGAGCTGGTAGGCGTCCTCGCCCAGCATCAGGCGCACGGGAGCCGCATCGCTTTCCACCATGTCGATGACGACCCGCATGCCCTTGACCGGATCGCCCATCTGTTGGCCGTCCTGGGTGGCGAAGTATTCGTCCACCCCCGCGTCCAGCGGCGCATAGTCGGCGATCCGGCCCGCAGCGCGCATGGCGGCCGCGCCCGCGAAGCCGGTGCGGAAGGCCCCCGGCTCGATCAGCGTCACTCGGACGCCGAAGGGCTTGACCTCGTGGTGCAGCGCCTCGGTGAAGCCTTCCAGCGCGAACTTGGAGGCGTTGTACAGGCCGTTGCCGGGGAAGGCCACCAGCCCCGCGATGCTGGTCAGGTTGAGGATGTGGCCGGACTGCCGCGCGCGCATCTGCGGCAGCACTTCGCGCGACAGCTCGGCGGCGGCGAAGAAGTTCAGTTCCATGTTGGCGCGGATCTGCGCCGGAGTGAATTCTTCCAGCGCGCCATAGGCGCCCGCGCCGGCGATGTTGGCCAGGACGTCGATGCGGCCGAATCGCGCGGTCGCGGTCTCCAGCGCCGCGGCCCGCGAAGCGGCATCGGTCACGTCCAGCCGGAGCGCCAGGGCGCGTTCGCCGTGGGCGGCGGCGATGGATTGCAGCGGTTCCAGGCGCCGCGCGGCAAGGACCGCGCGATCGCCCCGGGCCAGCACGGCTTCGGCCAGCGCCTTGCCGAAGCCGGACGATGCGCCGGTGATGAACCATGTCTTGTGCTTGTTCATGCCGATCTCCATTGAGGTTGGGCCGCTCACCGGGCCGCGTGGCGGGCGATTCCTGATACGCCGGGCTCCTGCGCCCGCATGGCGCGCCACCAGCGGCCGCCCTCATGGGGCGCGTCCATGTCGATGCGTTCGCCCATCATGGGCGTGGCGACGCGCACGCCGCGCCCGGCGGCGACGCGCAGCACCTGCTCGAACGGGTCGTCCCAGGCGTGCATGGACAGGCTGAACGTGCCGTTGTGGATGGGCAGCAGCCAGCGCCCGCGCAGGTCCTGGTGCGCCTGCACGGTTTGCGGCGGATGCATGTGCACGTAGGGCCACCGCGCGTCGTAGGCGCCGGTTTCCATCAGCGTCAGGTCGAACGGGCCGAAGCGTTCGCCGATCTCGGCAAAGCCCCCGAAGTAGCCGCTGTCGCCGCTGAAGAACAGGCGATAGCCGCCATCCTCGATGACCCACGACGCCCAGAGCGTGCGGTTGCCGTCGCCGAGGCCGCGGCCCGAGAAATGCTGCGCGGGCGTCGCCGTGAGGCGCAGGCCGTCCACTCCGGCGTCCTGCCACCAGTCGAGCTGCCGGATCCTGTCCCTGGCGATGCCCCAGCCGGCCAGCCGGTCGCCCACGCCCAGCGGGGCGAGGAACAGCGCCACCTTGCCGGCCAGCGCCTGGATGGCGGCGTGGTCGAGGTGGTCGTAGTGGTCGTGCGAGAGGATCACGGCGCGGATCGGCGGCAGTTCCTCGATGGAGATCGGCGGCGCGTGAAAGCGCTTGGGGCCGAGGAACCGCACGGGCGCGGCGCGTTCGGAGAACACGGGGTCGGTCAGCCACCACAGGCCGCGCAGCTTCATCAGCACGGTGGAGTGGCCCAGGCGGTACAGGCTGCGGTCGGGCGCGGCGTCCAGTTCGGCGCGCGTCAGGCGGTGGACCGGCACGGGGGCCTGGGGCACGGCGTCCGCGGGTTTGTTGAAGAGGAAATCCCACCACACGCGCAGCGTGGATTCGGGCAGCTCGCCCGGGCCGGGCGGGCGTGGGTTGTGAAAGCGCCCGCCCCGCGACTGGGGCGAAGCGGCGCAATCGGCAGGTCCGGACTGCATTCAGGCCCCCAGGCGCTTCTCGTCCGCGGCCGGCGCCCCGGCGCGGGGCGGCGCGGCCGCCACATCCCGGCTGCGGTGCTTGAGGGTGACGGATCGGGTCATGGGTATTTGCTCCATCGGGAAAGCGGGGAAAGACGCCGTCGACCGGCTGTCCTGGGATAGCACTGTACGGCGCATCGCACGAATGATCCATGCATTAAAATACGCATTACTGTCGCAATCGTACGGAACTATGGATCCGCTCTCCGATGTGCTTTCCCTGCTCGAGCCGCGCAGCCAGCTCTACGCGGGCCTCGATGCCGCGGGCGACTGGTCGTTCGACTTTCCGGCGCACGAGGGCATCAAGTTCGCGGCCATGATGCGCGGCACCTGCTGGGGCAGCACCCATGATCTGCCGGAACCGGTGCGCTTCGAAGCGGGGGATTGTTTCCTGCTCAACAGCGGGCGCCGCTTCGTCCTGTCCACCGACCCCGCCCTGCCGGCGCAGGACTGTTCCCCCATCCTCGATGGCCTGAAGCGGGACGGCGTCGCCGTGCACAACGGCGGCGGCGAGGTCTTCCTGATCAGCGGCCGCTTCGACTTCTCGGGCAGCCACGCGTCCGTGCTCTTCGATGCGCTGCCGCCCATCATCCATCTGCCCAAGGCCTCCGCCCAGGCCGAAGTGCTGCGCTGGTCGCTGGATCTGCTGGCGTCGGAACTGCGGCGGCCGCAGCCCGGCAGCACCTTGATGTCGACCCACCTGGCGCATCTGATGCTGGTCCAGGCGCTGCGGCTGTTCCTGGCTTCCGCTCCGGACTTGCCCCAGGGGTGGTTCCGGGCGCTGACCGATCCGCGGATCGGCGCCGCCGTGGGCGCCATCCATGCGGAGCCCGCGCGCGGCTGGAAGCTGGAGGAACTGGCGCGGGTGGCCGGTGTTTCCCGCACCGTGTTCGCCCAGCGCTTCAAGGCGCTGGTGGGCGGCACCGCCATGGATTACCTCGCACGCTGGCGCATGCTGATCGCCACGGACCGCCTGCGCCGTGGCGGCGAGAACGTGGCCTCCATCGCCTATTCGCTGGGCTACGAATCGGAAAGCGCCTTCAGCGTCGCATTCAAGCGATACATGCACTGCACGCCGTCGCAATACCGGCGGCGTCCGGCGTAAGCCGGCCCGGCGCGGCGCGTCACGGGCGCCGCGCCGGCGGGCCCGGGGATCAGGCCTTCGCGGCCAGTTCCGCCTTCTTCACCTGGCGCCAGTGGTGCAGCAGCGGCTCGGTGTAGCCGTTGGGCTGCTCCAGGCCCTTGAAGATCAGGTCGCTGGCGGCCTTGAAGGCGCAGGACGTGTCGAAATGGCCGTCCATCGGCTCGTAGGCGTCGTCGCCGGCGTTCTGCTTGTCCACCACGGCGGCCATGCGGCGCAGGGTTTCCTCGACCTGCTCGCGGGTGGCGATGCCGTGCAGCAGCCAGTTGGCGATGTGCTGGCTGGAAATCCGCAGCGTGGCGCGGTCTTCCATCAGGCCCACGTCGTGGATGTCGGGGACCTTCGAGCAGCCCACGCCCTGGTCGATCCAGCGCACCACGTAGCCCAGGATGCCCTGGCAGTTGTTGTCCAGTTCCTGCTGGATCTGCTTGGGCGTCCAGGTGGGCGCGGCGGTGACCGGCACGGTCAGGATGCGGTCGGTGTAGTCCTCGTGGCGGTTTTCCAGGGACTTCTGCACCTCGACCACGTCGACCTGGTGATAGTGCAGGGCGTGCAGGGTGGCGGCGGTGGGCGAGGGCACCCAGGCGGTGTTGCCGCCGGCCTTGAGCTGGGCGACCTTCTGTTCCAGCATCGCCGCCATCAGGTCGGGCATGGCCCACATGCCCTTGCCGATCTGCGCGTGGCCGCGCAGGCCGCATTCCAGGCCGCTCTGCACGTTGTTCGGCTCGTAGGCCTGGATCCAGGTCTGGGACTTCATGTCGTGCTTGCGCACCATGACGCCGGCGCGCATGGAGGTGTGCAGTTCGTCGCCCGTGCGGTCCAGGAAGCCGGTGTTGATGAACGCCACGCGTTCCTTGGCGGCGGCGATGCAGGCCTTGAGGTTGACGCTGGTGCGGCGTTCCTCGTCCATGATGCCCATCTTGATCGTGTCGGGCGCCAGGCCCAGCAGCTGTTCGACGCGGCCGAAGATCTCGCTGGCGAAGGCGACTTCGTCGGGACCGTGCATCTTGGGCTTGACGATGTAGATCGAGCCGGTGCGGGAGTTCTTGCGGGCCTGCAGGTCGTGGATGGCGATCAGCGAGGTGCAGGCGGCGTCCAGGATGCCCTCGGGCACCTCGTTGCCGTCGCGGTCCAGGATGGCCGGATTGGTCATCAGGTGCCCGACGTTGCGCACGAACATCAGCGAACGGCCGTGCAGGCGGGCGGCGGAGCCGTCGCGGGCGGTGTATTCGCGGTCCGGATTCAGGCGGCGGGTGATGGTCTTGCCGCCCTTGACCAGGTCCTCGGCCAGGTCGCCCTTCATCAGGCCCAGCCAGTTGCGGTAGGCGACGACCTTGTCGTCCGCGTCCACGGCGGCGACGGAGTCCTCGCAGTCCATGATGGTGGTCAGCGCCGCCTCGACGACCACGTCCTTGATGTGGGCGGCGTCGGTCTTGCCGATGGGGTGGTTCGCGTCGAACTGGATCTCGATGTGCAGGCCGTGATGGCGCAGGACCAGGGCCTGCGGGGAGGCGGCGTCGCCGCGGTGGCCCAGGAAGGCGCCGGCGTCGGCCAGGCCGGTGGCCGAGCCGTCCTTCAGCGTGACGCGCAGTTCGCCCTGGACGACGGCGTAGGCCGTGGCGTCGCCGTGCGAGCCGCCGGCCAGGGGGAAGCTTTCGTCCAGGAAGCGGCGCGCGAAGGCGATGACGCGCGCGCCGCGCACCGGGTTGTAGCCGCCGGTGCGCGTGGCGCCGTCGGTCTCGGGGATCGCGTCGGTGCCGTACAGGGCGTCGTACAGGCTGCCCCAGCGGGCGTTGGCGGCGTTCAGGGCGTAGCGGGCGTTCATCACCGGCACGACCAGCTGCGGACCGGCCTGGGCGGTGATCTCGGTGTCGACGTTCGCCGTGGTGACGGCGACCTGCGCGGGCGCGTCCTTCAGGTAGCCGATGTCCTTCAGGAAGGCGCGGTAGGCGGCCGGATCGGCGATGGGGCCGGGATGCCTGGCGTACCAGTCGTCCAGGGCGGCCTGGAGGCGGTCGCGCTCGGCCAGCAGGGCGCGGTTCCGGGGGGCGAGGTCATGAATGATCGCCGACAGGCCTTCCCAGAAGGCGGCCGGCTGGATGCCCGTGCCCGGCAGGGCCTCCTGCTCGATGAAGCGGTGCAGCGAGGCGGCGATCTGGAGTCCATGGCTGGAGATGCGATCGGTCATGATGGTCCTTGGGTGATCTTGAATGAAGTCAATCTCGAATTATAGGCAGTCTTCTATAAGAGTTAAAGGGCGCCCGCGCGCCGCCGGACGGACCGTGCGTAGACGCAAGTTCTTGTCTCGCAAAAGAAAACGCCCGCTTCCGGGGAAGCGGGCGGGCTATATGCCGGTCCGGATAGTGCTTATACCTGGGCGATGTGCAGCAGGTTGGTGCTGCCGCTGCGCCCGAACGGCAGGCCGGCGATCACGATCAGCATGTCGCCCGGCCCGGCCAGCCCGGCCTGGCGGGCGGCGGCCGTGGCGCGGTCGATCATTTCGGTCGATTCGTGCAGCTGCTCGGGGAAGTGGACCGGGCGCACGCCCCAGGCCAGGGCCAGGCGGCGGGCGGTTTCCGGCTGCGAGGTCAGGGCCAGGATCGGCGTGGCGGGGCGTTCGCGGCTGGCGCGCAGGGCGCTGAAGCCCGAGGCCGTGTAGGCCACGGTCGCGGCCGGCTCCAGCAGGCCCGCGACGCGGCGCAGGGCGCAGCAGATGGCGTCCGGGATGTTGGCCTCGGCCGGGCTGTGGGTGGCTTCCAGGTTGGCGCGCCAGGACGGGTCGGCCTCCACTTCGCGGATGATGTGCTCCATGATGGTGACCGCCTCGACCGGGTACTGGCCGGACGCCGACTCGGCCGACAGCATGACAGCGTCGGCGCCGCTGTAGACGGCGGTGGCCACGTCGGAGGCTTCCGCCCGGGTGGGCACGGGCGCGCTGATCATGGATTCCAGCATCTGCGTGGCGACGACCACCGGCTTGCCGGCGGCGCGCGCCCGGCGCACGATGCGCTGCTGCAGCACCGGCACGCGCTGCGGGGGCAGTTCCACGCCCAGGTCGCCGCGCGCCACCATGATGCCGTCGGCCTGCGCCACGATGGCGTCCAGGTGCTCGATGGCGGCGGGCTTTTCCAGTTTCGCCATGATCCAGGCGCGGTTGCCGATCAGGCCGCGCGCCTCGACGATGTCCTCCGGGCGCTGCACGAAGGACAGGGCGACCCAGTCCACGCCCAGCGACAGGCCGAATTCCAGGTCGGCGCGGTCCTTGGGCGTCAGCGGGGAGATCGGCAGGATGACGCCGGGCACGTTCACGCCCTTGCGGTCGGACAGCGGGCCGCCCACCAGCACGGTGGTCTCGGCGAAGTCCGGGCCGTGGCGGTCCACGCGCAGGCGCAGCTTGCCGTCGTCCAGCAGCAGGTCGGTGCCGTCTTCCAGGGCGGCGAAGATTTCCGGGTGCGGCAGGTTGGCGCGCGCGGCATCGCCCTCGGCGGGGTCCAGGTCCAGGCGGAAGGCCTGGCCCGCCGCCAGGACGGTCTTGCCTCCGGCGATCCGGCCCACGCGCAGCTTCGGCCCCTGCAGGTCCATCAGGATGCCGATGGGGCGGCCCAGTTCCCGCTCGACCTGGCGGATGACGCGGTGGCGTTCAGCGTGGTCCTCGTGCGTGCCGTGGCTGAAATTCAGGCGGAACACGTTGGCGCCGGCCTGGGCCAGGGCGCGGATCTGTTCGAGGGTGGAGCTGGCCGGCCCCAGGGTGGCCAGGATGCGGGCGCGACGTTCGGCCTTCATGATTGGACCCCCGCATACAGGTGGTCGGCACCGTCCAGGGCCGCGACGCCGGCCCGGGCCACCTGGGCGTCCTGCCCGGCCTGCACGCCCGACACGCCGACCGCGCCGATGACGTTGCCGTCGAAATAGATGGGCTCGCCGCCTTCCAGGGGCACGACCGGCATGGACAGGGCGGCGATGCGGCCCTGGTTGACCATGTCTTCGTAGACCTTGCTGGGCTTGCCGCTGAGGACGCAGGCGCGGGCCTTTTCCGGCGCGATCTGGGCGCTCATGAGGGGGGCGCCGTCCATGCGCTGCAGCCACAGGGCGTGGCCGCCGACGTCGCAGATGGCGATGCTGACGTTCCAGCCGCTGCGGCGGGCTTCGGCTTCGGCGGCGGCCGCCATGCGGCGCGCGTCTTCCAGAGTCAGGACTCGGATGGTCTTCATGGTGATGTGTCTCCTGGGGTGCGCCGCCGGGTTCAGAGAACCAGGATGGCGCGGAAATCGTTGACGTTGGTCAGGGTGGGCCCGGTGATCAGGGAATCGCCCAGGCGCTCGAAAAAGCCGTGGCCGTCGTTGTCGTCCAGGTGCGCGCGCGGCGGCATGCCGGCCGCCCAGGCGCGCGCCAGGGTGTCGGGGCCGATCAGGGCGCCGGCGATCTCTTCCTGGCCGTCCACGCCGTCGGTGTCGCCGGCCAGGGCGTGGACGTCCCGGGCGCCGTCCAGGGTGATGGCCAGGGACAGCAGGCATTCGACGTTGCGCCCGCCGCGGCCCTGGCCGCGCACGGTGACGGTGGTCTCGCCGCCGGACAGCAGCACGCAGGGCGCGGGCGCCGGCTGGCCGTGCGCGCGCACCTGCAGGGCGATGCCGCCCAGGACCTTGCCGACGTCGCGGGCCTCGCCCTCGATGCGGTCGCCCAGCAGCAGCGGCGCGACGCCGGCCTCGCGGGCCACCGAGGCGGCGGCCTCCAGGGCCATCTGGGGGGTGGCGATCAGGTGGGTCTCGACGCGGGCCAGGCGGGGGTCGCCGGGCTTGAGGGTCTCGCCCTCGCCGGATTCCAGCAGCCGTCGGGCGCCCGCCGGCAGGTCGATGCCGTAGCGGCGCACGATGTCCAGCGCGTCGGCGCAGGTGCTCGGATCGGCCACGGTGGGACCGGAGGCGATGTCGCAGGGCTGGTCGCCCGGCACGTCGGAGATCAGCAGGTTGACCACGCGCGCGGGCGCGCAGGCCGCCGCGAGCCGGCCGCCCTTGATGCCCGACAGGTGACGGCGCACGCAATTCATTTCGGAGATCGTCGCGCCGGATTTCAGCAGGGCGCGGTTGATGGCCTGCTTGTCGGCCAGCGTGACGCCGGCGCCGGGGACGGGCAACAGGGAGGAGCCGCCGCCCGAGATCAGGCAGATCACCAGGTCGTCGGCCGTCAGGCCGGACACCCGTTCGAACAGCCGCCGGGCGGCGGTCTCGCCGGCCTCGTCGGGCACCGGATGGGCGGCCTCGACGATCTCGATGCGCTCGCAGGGCACGGCGTAGCCGTAGCGGGTGACCACCAGTCCCTCGATGGGGCCGGACCAGTGCCGCTCGAAGGCCTGCGCCATGGCGGCCGAGGCCTTGCCGGCGCCGATGACGATCGTGCGTCCCTTGGACCGCTGCGGCAGGAAGGCGGGAATGCAGTGTTCGGGCTGGGCGGCGCGCACGGCCGCCTGGAACATGCGGGTGAGGAGCTCGCGGGGCGAGAGGTTCATGGTGCGTCCATCCCGAAGACGAGGCGGTTAACGAATCGCAAGCCGCGACGGCCGGACGGCCGCCGGGGTTTGCGCCCTGTCCGGCGGGCGGGGCCGCCGGACAGGATGCGGGGCTACAGCTTACTGACCGATCTCGTGGTTGGCCAGGATTTCCAGCGCGCGCACCATGCCGGAGTGGTCCCAGCCGGCGCCGCCGTGGGCCACGCAGGCGTTGAACAGTTCCTGGGCCACGGCCGTGCTGGGCAGGGACATCCCCAGCTGGCGGGCGGTGGTCAGGGCCAGGTTCAGGTCCTTCTGGTGCAGATTGATGCGGAAGCCCGGATCGAAGGTGCGCTTGACCATGCGCTCGCCGTGCACTTCCAGGATGCGCGAGCTGGCGAAGCCGCCCATCAGCGCCTGGCGGACCTTGGCCGGGTCGGCGCCGGCCTTGGAGGCCAGCACCAGGGCCTCGCCCACGGCCTCGATGGTCAGGGCGACGATGATCTGGTTGGCGACCTTGGTGGTCTGGCCGTCGCCGTTGCCGCCGACCAGGGTGATGTTCTTGCCCATCAGTTCGAAGATCGGCTTGCACTGGTCGAAGGCGGCCTGGCTGCCGCCGATCATGATGGTCAGGCTGGCGGCCTTGGCGCCGACTTCGCCGCCGGACACCGGGGCGTCCAGGTATTCGCAGCCCAGCGCGTTGATCTTCTTGGCGAATTCCTTGGTGGCGACGGGCGAGATCGAGCTCATGTCGATGACGATCTTGCCCTTGGACAGGCCGGCGGCCACGCCGTTCTCGCCGAACAGCACGGCCTCGACGTCGGGGGTGTCGGGCACCATGACGATGACGATGTCGGAGGCCTTGGCGACCTCGGTGGCGTTGGCGAGCGCCTTGGCGCCCGCGTCCAGCAGGCTCTGCGGCGTCTTGCCGTGGGTGAAGGTGGCCAGGGTGTGGCCGCCCTGGATGAGGTTGGCGGCCATGGGGGTGCCCATGATGCCCAGTCCGATGAAACCGATGTTGGCCATGTGAGTTCTCCTTTGTTGATATGTCCGTGTCGCGCGGGTCAGGCCAGCGCCTGGATCCAGCCCAGGCCGTCCTCGGTGCGGGCGGCCGGCTTGTATTCGCAGCCGATCCAGCCGTCGTAGCCGACGGCGTCGATGTGGCGGAACAGCCAGCGGTAGTTGATCTCGCCGGTGCCCGGTTCGTTGCGTCCGGGATTGTCGGCGAGCTGGATGTGGCCGATGGAGCCCAGGTGCTTGCTGATCGTGTTGCCCAGTTCGCCTTCCATGCGCTGCGCGTGGTAGATGTCGTACTGCACGCGCAGATTGTCGGAGCCGACTTCGGCGATGATGGCCAGCGCCTGGTCGGTGCGCGACAGGAAGAAGCCCGGGATGTCGAAGGTGTTGATGGGCTCGATCACCAGGCGGATGCCGGCCTTCTTCAGTTCGGCGGCCGCGTGGCGCAGGTTCTCGACGAAGGTCCGGTGCGCCGTGGCGGAGTCCACGCCCGCGGGGACCTTGCCGGCCAGGCAGTTGACCTGCGGGCAGTCCAGGGCCTGCGCGTATTCGATGGCGCGGGCGACGCCCTGCCTGAATTCCTCGACGCGGTCGGGGTGGCAGGCGATGCCGCGCTCGCCGGCCTCCCAGTCGCCGGCGGGCAGGTTGTGCAGCACCTGGACCAGGCCGTTGTCCTTCAGGCGCCTGGCCAGTTCCTGCTTGTCGTAGGCGTAGGGGAACAGGTATTCGACCCCCTTGAAGCCGGCCTGCGCGGCGGCCTGGAAGCGGTCCAGGAAGTCGATCTCGGTGAACAGCATCGACAGGTTGGCGGCGAATTTGGGCATGTCGTGTGACTCCTCAGTCCAGCAGGGTGATGGCGGTCGGGGCGTCCTCGCCGCGCTCGGCCAGTTCCTCGAATTCGTTGACCGCGTCGATGTCGTTGCCCATGGAGATGTTGGTGACGCGCTCCAGGATGAACTCGACCACGACGGGCACGCGGAATTCCTTGATCCAGGCGCGGGCCTGGGCGATCGCGGGCTGGATGTCCTCGACCTTCTTCACGCGGATGGCCTTGCAGCCCAGGCCCTCGGCGACCTTGACGTGGTCCACGCCGTAGCCGTCGGTTTCCGGCGCGTTGATGTTGTCGAAGGACAGCTGCACGCAATAGTCCATGTCGAAGCCGCGCTGCGACTGGCGGATCAGCCCCAGGTAGGCATTATTGACCACAACGTGGATGTAGGGCAGGTTGAACTGCGCGCCCACGGCCAGTTCCTCGATCATGAACTGGAAGTCGTAGTCGCCGGACAGGGCCACGATCTCGTCGCCCGTGTTCGCGGCCACCACGCCCAGCGTGGCGGGCACGGTCCAGCCCAGGGGGCCGGCCTGGCCGGCGTTGATCCAGTGGCGCGGGCCGTAGACGTGCAGCATCTGGGCGGCGGCGATCTGCGACAGGCCGATGGTGGTGACGTAGCGCACGTCCCGGCCGAAGGCCTTGTTCATTTCCTCGTACACGCGCTGCGGCTTGAGCGGCGACTGGTCGAAGTGGGTCTTGCGCTGCATGGACTTTTCGCCCTTGCGCGCACGGCATTCCTGGGCCCAGGCGCCGCGGTCGCGCAGCTGGCCGGCGGCCTTCAGGCGCTTGGCCTCCTCGATCATCAGGCGCAGGGCCGCGCCGGCGTCCGAGGCGATGCCGTAGTCGGGACCGAAGACCTTGCCGATCTGGGTCGGGTCGACGTCGATGTGCACGAAGGTGCGGCCCTTGGTGTAGACCGGGGTCGAGCCCGTGTGGCGGTTGGCCCAGCGGTTGCCGATGCCCATGACGAAGTCCGACGCCAGCAGGCTGGCGTTGCCGTAGCGGTGCGCGGTCTGCAGGCCGACCATGCCGGCCATCAGCGGGTGGTCGTCGGGGATCACGCCCCAGCCCATCAGGGTGGGGATGACGGGCACGCCGGTCAGTTCGGCGAATTCCTGCAGCAGGCCTTCGGCCTGGGCGCTGAAGATGCCGCCGCCGGCGACCAGCAGCGGGCGCTCGGAGGCGTTGAGCATGGCCACGGCGCGGGCGGCCTGGGCCGGGGTGGCGGCGGGCTTGTAGACCGGCAGCGGTTCGTAGGTGTCGATGTCGAATTCGATCTCGGCCATCTGCACGTCGAAGGGCAGGTCCACCAGCACCGGGCCGGGACGGCCGGAGCGCATGACGTGGAAGGCCTGCTGCAGGATGCGCGGCACCAGTTCGGGCTCGCGCGCCATCACGGCCCACTTGGTGACCGGCTTGGCGATGGTCTCGATGTCCACGGCCTGGAAGCTTTCCTTGTGCAGCTGCGAGCGCGGCGCCTGGCCGGTGATGCACAGGATGGGGATGGAATCCCCGGACGCCGAGTACAGGCCGGTGATCATGTCGGTGCCGGCGGGGCCGGAAGTGCCCAGGCAGACGCCGATGTTGCCGGGGTTGGCGCGGGTGTAGCCCTCGGCCATGTGCGAGGCGCCCTCCACGTGGCGGGCCAGCACGTGCTTGAAGCCGCCGTTCTTGCGCAGGGCGGAGTACAGCGGGTTGATGGCGGCGCCGGGCACGCCGAACAGCGTGGTGATGCCTTCCTTCTGCAGGACCGCGGCGGCGGCGTCGACTGCTCTCATTTTGGCCATGATTTCTCCTGGATCGGTCGGATGGGTATTCGGTGACGAGACCAGAATAAAGAAATCGTCCGGACCCAGGAATCCCATTCATCCTCTGTTCTGTCGATACTATTTGTATGTTCCAGGCAGGGCCTGGGGTAGAATTTTCCCGATCCCGGGCATGCTGGATCCGTTTGGATTCTTCCTGTCCAACCATGCCGTTAGGGTCTTTTCAGCCTGCGGGGGACCATCTTGAGCCGCTATACCGAGATACGCAGTTTTGTATTGATTGCCGAGCAGGGCAGCTTCGCCGCCGCCGCCCTGGTCGAGGGCGTGACGCCGGTCATCATGGGGCGCCGCCTGACGGCGCTGGAAAAGCGCCTGGGGGTGCAGCTGGTGCACCGGTCCACGCGCGGCCTGGTGCTGACGGACCTGGGGGAACGCTACCTGGAGCATTGCCAGCAGCTGATCCAGGATTTCGACGCCGCCGACGCCAGCATCATGTCCCGGCGCCGGTCGCTCGCCGGCCACCTGGTGGTGTCGGCGCCGGCCTCGTTCGGGCGCCTGCACGTGGCCCCGCACGCGCTGGCGTTCCGCGAGCGCTACCCGGACCTGGCGCTGTCCTTCAACTTCACCGACAGCGTGGTGGACCTGGTGCGCGAGGGCTACGACATGGCGATCCGCATCGGCGAGGTCACCGATCCGAACTACGTGGCGGTGCGCCTGTATCCGAACCGCCGCGTGGTCTGCGGCACGCCCGCCTATTTCGAGTCGCACGGCGTGCCGCGCGTGCCCGAGGACCTGGCGCGGCACAATTGCCTGGCCTTCAACCTGCAGGGCGGGCAGCACCGGGGCTGGACCTTCGTGCGCGACGGCAAGCCCTTCGCCGTGCGGGTGCGCGGCGACCTGGCCTGCAACGACGGCGAACTGCTGTACCGCTGGGTCCGGCAGGGGCTGGGCGTCGGCTGGCGGTCCACCTGGGAAATCCAGCGCGAACTGAAGCGCGGCGAACTGGTGACGGTGCTCGACGAATTCGCCCTGCCCGCCTACGACATCCAGGCCGTCTATCCGCAGCAGCGCTACCTGCCGGCCAAGGTGCGCTATTTCATCGACGACCTGAGAAACCATTATCATGAACCCGGTTACTGGGAAGGACAGAGAACATCTTGAACGCTGAAAGAACGCCGCCGCGGGGCGCCGGCGACCGCCGCAACGAGCGGCTCGCGCTGATGGCGCTGGCCGGCATGGCGCTGGTCTGGGGCTACAACTGGGTCGTCATGAAGCAGGTGCTGGCGTATGTCGGCCCCTTCGACTTTTCCGCGCTGCGCACCCTGTTCGGCGCCGCGGCGCTGCTGCTGGTGCTGAAGATCCTGCGGCGCCCCATGCGCATCCGGGCCTGGCCCCGCGTGGTGCTGCTGGGCGTGCTGCAGACCGGGGTGTTTTCCGCCCTGATCCAGCTCGCGCTGCTGCAGGGCGGCGCGGGCAAGACCTCGATCCTGGTGTACACGATGCCGTTCTGGGTCATCCCGCTGGCCTGGGCGGCCTTCGGCGAGCGGATCCGGGGCTCGCAATGGCTGGCCCTGGCGCTGGCCGCGACGGGGCTGCTGCTGATCCTGGAGCCCTGGAATCATCACGCGGGCATCGTCAGCGAAGTGCTGGCCGTCGCCTCGGGCCTGTGCTGGGCGCTGGCGACTCTGGTGGCGAAGTGGATCAAGCGCGACCATCCGATGGACGCGCTGCCGCTGACGGCGTGGCAGATGCTGTTCGGCGCCCTGGCGCTGTGCGTCGCCGCCTGGCTGGTGCCGGAACGGCCGGTCGAACCCGTGCCCTATTTCTATGCGGCGCTGGCCTACAACGCGATCCTGGCGACGGCCCTGGCCTGGTTCCTGTGGCTGTTCGCCCTGCAGCACCTGTCCGCCGGGATGGCGGGGCTGTCGTCGCTGGGCGTGCCGGTGGTCGGGGTGCTGTCCGGCTGGCTGGAACTGGGCGAGGTCCCCGGCGGGCTGGAGCTGGCCGGGATGATCCTGATCGGCGTGGCCTTGGCGGTGATCAGCCTGCGGTCGATGGGCGGGCGGAAGTAGGCCCGCGATGCTGCCGGACCAGAGCCTGTCGCGCGTGCGCGACCTGAAGTTCAAGCAGCTGCTGGTGTTCGAGCGGGTGGCCACCCTGGGGTCCATGCACAAGGCGGCCGAGGCCGTGCACATGACCCAGCCCAACGTCGTCAAGGTCGTCAGGCAGCTGGAGGAACTGCTGGAAGTCACGCTGTTCGAGCGCCACAGCAAGGGCGTGCGGCTGACCGTGTTCGCCGAGCACCTGCTGGAGCGGATCCGCCCCATGCTGGGCGATGCGCGCGCCCTGAGCGAGGAACTGGTGGCGCTGCGCAGCGGCGAGGGCGGCCAGGTGGCCGTCGGCACCCTGATTTCCGCGTCGGCCTGGCTGCTGCCCGAAAGCGTGGCCCTGATGAAGCGCCGCCACCCCAAGGTGGGCCTGACGATCCAGGAGGCCACCAACGACATCCTCTTTCCCATGCTGCAGGTCGGCGAACTGGACGTGATCGTCGGACGCCTGCCCGAGAACCCGGGCGAGGGGGTGGAAGTGCACGCGATCTACGACGACGAGCTGATGATCGTGGCGCGCGCCAGCCACCCCCTGTCCCGGCAGCCGGAGTGCGCGCCCGAAGACCTGCTGGACTATCCGTGGATCGTGCCGTCCAACGCGTCGCCGGTGCGCAGGCAGGTGGACCGCTTCTTTCGCGGCCGCGATCTTCCGATCCCCCACAACCAGATCGTCTCGCTGTCGATGCTGACCAACCTGGGCATCCTGGCGCGCTCCGATACGCTGGCCATGCTGCCCAGCGTGGCGGCCCGCCCGCTGATCCATGCGGGGGTGCTGTTCGAAGTCCCCATCCACGTGCGCGTGCCGTTCGGCACCATCGGCTACAGCCTGCGGGCCGACCGCGAGCCGGTGCCGGCGGCGGCCATGCTCATCGGCATCCTCAAGGAAGTCGGGGCGCGGGCGCAGGACACCGGCGTCCCGCGCGGCGCACCGGACTGAGCCGCCGGCGCGCGGTCAGAGCGGCACGCGCGCGCCCAGCGACTTCAGCTCGCTGAGCACGATCTGCGAATAGATCCTGGTGACGCCCTTGAGCTTGTTCAGCCGGTTGACCACGAACTGGGAGAACGCCTCGAAGTCGCGGGTGCGCACGTGCAGCACGTAGTTGGTCTCGCCGGTCACGATGTAGGCGCTGACGACTTCGGGCATCAGGCTGATCTCGCGCGTGAAATAGTTGTGCTCGGCCTCGCTGACCTGGCCGATGTTCAGGTTGACCAGGGCCTGGATGTCGAAGCCCAGCTTCTTGGCGTTCAGGGCGGCGTGGTAGCCGTCGATGTAGCCGCTCTCCTCGAGCAGCTTGACGCGCCGGTGGCAGGCGGACGGCGACAGGGCGACCATGTCCGCCAGTTCGAGATTGCTCAGGCGGCCGTCCTTCTGCAGGATGCCCAGAATCTTGACGTCTACAGGATCCATTCTCATAGTCGGAATATCCTTCGATTTAAATTTCCAATAATCGAATGATATTCCGATATTTACACTCCAGATTGGAATATTCGAATAATTTCCCGGTGCCCCTTTGCTAGACTATTTTTCAGGAAAAATGCAGCACAGGAGGCATCATGATCACACTGGAACAGTGCCAGGCCCGCGACCGGGCCGACGAGCTGGCCAGTCTCAGGCAGCAGTTCGACTTACCCGAGGGCACCCTCTACCTGGACGGCAACTCGCTGGGCGCCATGCCGAAGGACGCGCTGGCGCGCGCCCAGGACGTCATCCGCCGGGAATGGGGCGTCGACCTGATCAACAGCTGGAACAAGAACGACTGGTGGACGATGCCCACGCGCCTGGGCGACCGGCTGGCGCCGCTGGTCGGCGCCGGCGCCGGCGAGACCATCGTCACCGACACGACGTCGCTGAACCTGTTCAAGGTCGTGGCCAACGCCGTGGACATCCAGCGGCGCGCGCATCCGGAGCGGAAGGTCATCCTGGCCGAGCGCGATGCGTTCCCCACGGACCTGTACATGCTCCAGGGCCTGGCCGGCATCCTGGACCAGGGCTACGTCCTGCGGCTGATCGACGGGCCCGGCGACCTGGACGCGGCCGTGACGGAGCAGACCGCCGTGGCGGTGCTGTCGCACGTGAATTACCGGACCGGCTACCTGTACGACATGAAGGCGGTCGACGCGCTGGCGCATGCGCGGGGCGCCCTGGCGGTCTGGGACCTGTGCCACTCGATCGGCGCCGTGCCCATCGACCTGAAGGGCGCGGACGCGGACTTCGCCGTCGGCTGCACCTACAAGTACCTGAACGGCGGCCCCGGGGCGCCGGCCATGCTGTGGGCGCATCCGCGGCACCGGGCCGATTTCCGGCAGCCCCTGTCGGGCTGGTGGGGGCATGCGCGGCCGTTCGACATGGCGACCGATTACGTCCCCGATCCGGGCATCCGCGGCTTCCTGTGCGGCACGCAGCCCATCGTGTCCATGAGCCTGGTGGCGTGCGGGGTGGACGTCTTCCTGCGGACCGACATGGAGAAGATCCGCCGCAAGTCCCTGGCCATGACCGACCTGTTCATCGAACTGGTGGAACAGGAATGCGCCGGTCAGGATCTGGATCTGGTGACGCCGCGTGATCACGCCTATCGCGGCAGCCACGTCAGTTTCCGCCATCCGGAAGGCTACGCCATCGTGCAGGCGCTGATCGAGCGCGGCGTGATCGGCGACTACCGCGAGCCGGAAGTCATGCGCTTCGGCGTCACGCCCCTGTACCTGCGTTTCGTCGACATCTGGGATGCCGTCCAGCACCTGAAGGCCGTGCTGACGCGGCGCGAATGGGATCAGGAAAAATTCCAGACCCGCGGCCTGGTGACCTGATCCGGCGGATGCGGATTCCGGCGGGCGGCCTGGATGCGCCGTCCGCCGCGGGCAGCGGCCGAACACGGCGACAAACATAAAAAAAGCACCGCACGGTGCGCATCCATCCAAGTACGGAGACAAACCATGAGTGGATTCGACAAGATCCAGTCCCGCGAGGCGGGGCTGCACAAGAAATTGACCGCGCGGCAGATGAGCATGATCGCCATCGGCGGCGCGATCGGCACGGGCCTGTTCCTGGGCAGCAAGTTCGCCATCGGGTTCGCCGGCCCGGGCGTGGTCGTCAGCTACGTCATCGGCGGCCTCATCGCGCTGCTGCTGATGGGCTGCCTGGCCGAGATGACGGTGGCGCATTCCACGTCCGGCTCGTTCGGCGCCTATGCCGAGCATTACGTCAGCCCCCTGGCGGGCTTCCTGGTGCGCTACTGCTACTGGTCCAGCATCGTGCTGGCCGTCGGCACGGAAGTCACCGCGGTGGCCGAATACATGAAGTTCTGGTTCCCGGACGTGGCCGCCTGGATCTGGATCATCGGATTCTCGGCCGTGCTGGTCGGCGTCAACGCCTACAGCGTCAAGGCCTTCGGCTCGGTGGAATACTGGTTCTCGGCCACCAAGGTCTTCGCCATCGTGGCGTTCATCCTCCTGGCCGCCGGGCTGCTCGTCGGCGGTCGGGACGCGGTGCCGGTGGCGGAGAACCTGACGGGCCAGGGCGGCTTCATGCCCAACGGCTGGAGCGGGGTCTGGGTCGGCGTGATCATCTCGATCTTCAGCTATTTCAGCATCGAGATGATCGCCGTGGCGGCGGGCGAGGCCGAGCATCCCGAACAGGCCGTGCGCCAGGCCTTCAAGGCGACCGTGGCGCGGCTGGTGATCTTCTACCTGCTGTCGCTGTCCCTGATCGTGATGCTGGTGCCCTGGAAGACGCTGGTGGCCGACGGCACGACCAGCCCCTTCGTCACGGTGATGCAGGCCGTGGGCATCCCCTACGCCGACAGCATCCTGAATTTCATCGTGATCGTCGCGGCCCTGTCGGCCATGAACAGCATGCTGTACATCTCGACCCGGATGCTGTTCAGCCTGTCGCGGGCCGGGGACGCCCCGGCCGGGCTGGGCCGCATCCGCCGCAACGGAGTGCCGCTCAACGCGCTGGCGGTGTCGGCCAGCGGGATCGCGGTGGCGACGTGCGTGTACGTGTCCGATCCGGGCACGGCCTTTCCGATCATGATCGCGCTGTCCATGTTCGGCGTGCTGTTCACCTGGAGCATGATCTTCCTCACGCACCTGTTCTTCCGCCGCCGCATGGCCCGGGACAAGGCGACGCTGGCATTCCGCATGCCCGGCTACCCGTTGAGCACCCTGCTGGGCCTGGGCCTGATCCTGGCGGTCCTGATCACCACCTGGTTCATCGACATCTTTCACGCCACGCTGGTGTTCGGGGCGCCCTTCCTGCTGGTGCTGCTGGCGGTGTACGGGGTGCGGCGGCTGCGCCGGGGAGGCGCCGGCAATGCCGGTGCCCAGGCAAACCGCGCAGGCTGATTCCTAGGGCGAGCAGGCCCTGGCCACCGGGGGCGCCGGCCCCCATTCATCGGGGTCGCACGGACCCTGCCCCATGCTCCGGAAAACCAAGCCGCCGAAGGCGGCCGGGGAGGCCGTGTCCGTGCGATCCGCATACATAAAAGAAATCAAACCAGAGGAGACATCCGTGAGAATCAAGAAGGCAGGGTTGGCATCGGCATTGCTGCTGATGGCGGGGGGTGCGCATGCGGGATCGTGGGGCGAAGAGCCGGCGGGATCCAGCCTGACGCTTTCCGGCACGATCGATTTGAGTCTGCAGTACCTGAAGAATTCGGGCGAAGACGTTTCGGATATGGACATGGCCAGCGGCGTGATGAGTTCCTCGCGCCTCGAGTTCAGCGGCAGCGAAGACCTGGGCGGCGGCAACAGGGCCTACTTCACGTTCCAGCCGCAGTTCGATGCCAGCACGGGGGAAGGCAAGGAAACCTTCCGGCATTCGTACCTGGGAATCAAGGGCGGCTGGGGGGACCTGACCCTGGGCCGCCAGGACACGCCTTCGTCGTTCGTCACGGGCTATGCCGATCCCAGCTTCGGTTCGGAATACAGCGTGATGAACAACATGCAGTTCTTCTACGCGCCCTACCGCGTGAGCAATGCGATCCAGTATCACTCCCCCGATCTTGCCGGATTCTCCGGGCGCCTGATGTATGCCTTTGGCGAGCAGGGGAACGCCAGGGCCGGGCATTTCATGAGCGCGGCCCTGGAATACTACAGCCACCCCCTGTATGTCGGGTTCGCCAGCGAGCGCTCGTATAACCGGGACATCGACAGCCCGTCCGATCTGCGGGGTTCGCAGGACAACTACCTGTCGGTGGTCTACGGCTTCGACAACGGGGTGGAGCCGACATTCATGTTCCACACCTACGACGGCTATTACGCCTACGCGCCCTATGTCGGCTTCGACGCCAGCGGCTGGGACGTGCAGTTCGGGGTGCGCTGGGACATCGACGGGCGCAATCGCGTGCATGCCAGCTACGTGCATCGCCACGACGACGACAACACCGATGTGGGCACCGCCAATGGCGTGACCCTGGGCTATCTGTACGGCCTGTCCAGGCGCACGGATCTGTACGTGAATTGCTCCTACGTGGACAACGACGAGAACGTCGGCGTCCCCTATCCGGTGACCTGGAGCACGACGCCCCTGCAGGGGCAAAGCCCGATGGCGGTGGCGGTCGGCATGCGCCACAAGTTCTGACCAGCCCCGTCCAAACCGATCGACTCATTTTCAGAAGGGAGACATACATGAACCTCATCTCGAACCGACAGGCCGGATTGCGGAAATCCGCGTTGGCCGTCATGCTTTTCGCGGCCTTTGGCTCGGCCGCGCTGGCCGAATCCGGCAAGGTCCAGGACGAGGCGCCCGCCGGCGGCCAGGCGGTGCCCGGCACGCCGAGCGCAAAGGACCCCTGGATCGCCAAGTGGCTGTCCGTGACGGCGGACCGTACGCCCATGGCCGTCAAGGCAGGGGTGGATTACGGACTGGACCCGAACACCGGCGAGTTCATCTTCCCGAAGGCGACGCCCGAATCCCATGACGGCCAGAAGTTCCCGGGCCAGCTGGATCACTGGGACCGCACGATGCTGGCCAAGAACGTCGAGGTCATCGCCTTCTACGAAGGCGTCGGCTCGCCGTTCCATGCCTGGAACAACGTGCTGGATCATGAAGGCAGGCGCTACCTGTACATCCATGACCGCGACTACCTGCGCATCATGGACGTGACGGACCCGGCGCACGCCAAGGTCGTCTATTCCAAAGGCGCCGTCTGGAGCGAGAAGGGGCCCAGCGAAGACTATGATCCGCGTACCGTCAAGGAATACTGGGGCGGGATGACCATCGCCTGGAGCAAGAAGCTGAACAAGCCCGTGCTGGTCGCCTCGTACGAGATCGGGCGCTACGGCCTGATGGAGGACAAGCTGAAGGAACCGCAGCGGGTGGCGGAACAGCGCAGCTACAACTCGCTCAAGGGCTTCAAGGTCTATGCCATGAACGGCCCCCTGCCCAAGGACTGGGACCTGCTGGCCACGCGCACGACGGATGTCGCGCACCCCGATGCGCCCATCGGGCGGCAACAGGGTTCCGGCTCGCTGGATTCCCCCGAATACTTCGGCGGCAAGTACATGATCCTGGCGTCCGCGCCGGACGACAGCTACGCGTTGACGGAGTATTCGAACTACCTCTATTCCCCCGGCTACCAGGTCTGGGACATGTCGGACCCGGCCGACCCGGTGTTCGTGAAGCAGATCACGGTGCCCGGCCAGAAGGCGGACGACCCGGCCAGCGTGTTCGAATACCTGAAGAACCCGAGGGCGGGGAACCGGACGTCCTGGATGGGGGCCCGCATGCCGATCTTCTTGCCGAAGCCCCTGGAGAAGGGCGGCAAGGTCGGTTTCGGCGCCATGGGCGGGCTGGGCCTGTGGTCGTTCGATCTGAGCGATCCGGCCAACCCCAGGATTCTGGACAACGTGAACACCCCCCCGTCGTTCTCCGGGACCGAGTTCGACAATGCGGATGTCAGCCAGTATGAGCGTACCGGCTATGTGCTGACCAGCGGCTATCCCTTGAACACGGATTGCAACGAGCCCTACAAGGACATCTGGGTCGTGAACGCCAAGGATCCGGCGAACATGAAGGTCGAGGCCAGGCTGCCCAGGCCGGCGCCGCCCGAGGGCGCCCCGTACACCAGCTTCTGCCAGCGTGGAGGCTCCTTCGGGCCCAAGCGTTCCAACTCCATCGGGCAGCCGGGGGCCTGGCGCCAGAAGATCGTGCCCTATTCCTTCTACAACGCCGGGGTGCAGATGTTCGACGTGACCGACCCGACCAAGCCCAGGATCGCCGGCTACTTCGTGCCGCCGATGGCCGACGAGACCGAACTGCCGGCGTATCTGGGCGGCAGCCAGGGCGTGTTCGCCATGTACACGGAATACGACCGTAATCTCATGTGGGCGTTCACGGACAATGGCGCGTACGTGCTGTCCTCCCCCTTGCTGGGCGAGCCGGTGATGGGCGCGCCCGCCAGGCCCTGGCCCGCCCGCTGACGGAGGACCCCCGGGGTGCCCGGCAGGCGCGCGCCGCCCGGGCACCCCGGGGGTGGCGACATGCGCAGACCCTACGACAACAGCCGGACCGTCGCCGACGAGGCGGCGGTGCTGGCGGATTTCGGCCGGCGCAGCCGGCAGGCGTATCGGAATCTGCCGCATCAGCGGGACGTGCCTTACGCCGACGGCCCGCGCAGCACGCTGGACGTCTTCGAGCGTCCGGATGCCGTGGGAACGGTGGTGTTCATCCACGGCGGCTATTGGCAATGGTGCGACAAGTCGGATTTCGCATTCATCGTCCCGCCGCTGCTGGAGCAGCGCTTCCGGTGCATCCTGCTGGAATATGACCTGGCGCCGCACAGCAGTCTGGCGGCGATCGTGCGGCAGGTCGGCCGCGCGCTGGATTTCCTGCGGCGGCAGTCCTGGGCCGGCGGGCCTTTGGTCCTGACGGGACATTCCGCCGGGGCGCATCTGGCCGCCTGCCATATGGTCCATCCCGCCGTGGGCGCCGTCCATCTGCTGAGCGGCGTATACGAACTGGCGCCGATCCGCGACACGCATCTGGATGCGGCGCTGCAACTGAGCGATGACGACATCGAGCGCCACAGCCCGGCGCGCATGCGGGGTGGCGCCCCGGTCCCCTGCGAAGTCGCCGTGGGCGCCCTGGAGCTGCCCGAACTGCGGTCGCAGAGCGCCCGGTTCGCGCGGCATCTGCGGCGGACGAGCCCCCATGCGCCGGTGTCGAGCCGGGTGCTGCCGGGCTGCAATCATTACGACATCCTCGATGCCTATTACGCCTCGCTGCCGCGCCTCGCGGGGCGTTAGGCGCGCGGCCCGGATGCCCGCTTCCGTCTGGCCTCCCAGGTCATGGATTCCATAATGGAATCGCAAATACCGTTTTTTTGATTAGAAAATAATCTCTACACCCCCTACAGTGTCCGCATACGAACACTCATACAAGCACGAGAGACAAGCACCGTGGCCGAACTCATCACGCACTACATCGGCGGCCGCTTCATCGAAAGCGCCCGGCGGTTCCCCAACGTCAGTCCGGTGGACGGCACCGTCGTCGGCGAAGTCTGCGAGGCCGGCGCCGAGGAAGTGGACCTGGCGGTGCGGGCCGCCCGGGAAGCCCTGGCGGGCGACTGGGGGCGCAGCAGCCCGGCCGAGCGGTCCGACTGGCTGCGCAAGCTGGCCGACGGCATCGAGCGCCGCTTCGACGCATTCGTCGAGGCCGAAGTCCGGGACACCGGCCGCACCGTGCGCCAGGCCCGGACCCTGGACGTGCCGCGCGCCATCGCCAACTTCCGCTTTTTCGCCGATCTGGTCCGCCAGGCCCACACGGAATGCTTCGAGACCGTGACCGCCGACGGCGGCCGGGCGCTGAACTACACCGTGCGCAAGCCCCTGGGCGTGGTCGTGGCGATCTCCCCCTGGAACCTGCCGGTCCTGCTGTTCAGCTGGAAAGTCGCGCCGGCCCTGGCGCTGGGCAACGCGGTGGTGGCCAAGCCGTCCGAGGAAACGCCGTCGTCCGCCTTTCTGCTGGCGCAGGTGGCGCACGAGATCGGCTTTCCGGCGGGCGCCTTCAACGTGCTGCAGGGGTTCGGCGGCAATTCCGCCGGCCAGGCCATGATCGGCCATCCGGACATCGACGCCGTGACCTTCACCGGCGCGTCGGCCACCGGGGCGCACATCATGAAGACCGTGGCCGACGGCGTGAAGGACGTGTCCTTCGAGCTGGGCGGCAAGAACGCCGCCATCGTCTTCGAGGACGCGGACTTCGACGCCGCCGTGGACGGGGTTGTGAAGTCCAGTTTCACCAATTCGGGCCAGGTCTGCCTGTGCAGCGAACGGGTGCTGGTGCAGCGGCCGATCTTCGACCGTTTCGTGGCGGCGCTGAAGGCGCGCACCGAGGCCCTGGCGCTGGGCCGTCCGGACGATCCCGCCGCCGACATCGGGCCGATGATCTCCGGCAAGCACCAGGCCAAGGTGGTGTCCTATTTCGAGCTGGCCCGCCAGGAAGGCGCCACCGTCGTGACCGGCGGCGAGGTGCCCGTCTTCGGCGATGCGCGCGACCAGGGGTTCTGGGTCCGGCCGACGATCTGGACCGGCTTGCCGGACGACGCCCGCTGCCTGCGCGAGGAAATCTTCGGGCCCGTCTGCCATGTGGCGCCGTTCGACACGGAGGACGAGGCCGTCGCCCGCGCCAACGATTCCGACTACGGCCTGGCCACCGCGATCTGGACGCAGAACCTGTCGCGCGCGCACCGGGTGGCGCCGCGCATGCGCAGCGGCCTGGTCTGGGTCAACACCTGGTATCTGCGCGACCTGCGCACCCCCTTCGGCGGCGTGCGCCAGTCCGGCATCGGACGCGAGGGCGGGCGCCATTCCCTGGACTTCTATTCCGAGATCACCAACATCTGCGTCAAGGTCTGAGCCGTTGCGGCCCGCAGACATGCAGGACAGCCCCACAGGAGACATCCCATGAGCACAGCATCCGCCAAGGTCGTTTCAGGCAAGGCCACGCCGCGCGGGAAGTTCCCCCACGTGAAGCGCGCGGGCGATTTCCTGTTCGTCTCGGGCACCAGTTCCCGCCGCGCCGACAACACCCTGGCCGGCGTGGAGGCCGTGGACGCCATGGGCGCCGTGCGCATGGACATCCGGGAGCAGACCCGCGCCGTGATCGAGAACATCCGCGACATCCTGGCCAGCGTCGGCGCCGGCCTGGAGGACGTGGTGGAGATCAGCGCCTACCTGGTCGATATGGGGGACTTCGCCGGCTACAACGAGGTCTACGGCGAATATTTCGGCTTCGAGGGCCCGGCGCGCACCACGGTGGCGGTCCATCAGCTGCCGCACCCGCACCTGCGGATCGAGATCAAGGCCATCGCCTACAGGCCGCTGGCCGCCTGACACCGGGCCGGACACGACGACCGGCGCCCCCCGACGGGCACCGGCACACGACAAGGAGACAGACATGGATGCCAAGTACGGCTTGCCCAAGAACCTGATGCAGTGGGTGGACGACCATCGCGACCGGCTGAAGCCGCCGGTGTGCAACGCGGCGATCTTTCCCGACGGCAACTACATCATCAACATGGTGGGCGGCGGCAACCAGCGCACCGACTTCCACGACAACCCGACCGAGGAAATCTTCTACCAGCTGCGGGGCGAGGCCTTCCTGGTCGTCTGGGACCGCGGACGCTTCGAGCGCATCGACCTGAAGGAAGGCGATATCTTCCTGCAGCCGCCGCACCTGATCCATTCGCCGCAGCGCCCCGACCCCAACGGCCTGTGCCTGCTGATCGAGCTGCCCCGTCCGCAGGGCAAGCACGACAGCCTGCAATGGTATTGCGCCCATTGCGGCACCGAGGTCTGGAAGGCCACGCAGCAGCTGGAAAGCCTAGTGGACGACCTGCCCAAGGTCTACGACCGGTTCTACGCCCTGAAGGACGAGGAGCGCGTCTGCCCGAAGTGCGGCACCCAGCACCCGGGCAAGGACTATCGCGTCTGGCACGAGCAGCTGCGCCATTCCGGCGTCCGGGACTTCTGAACGAGACATGCGAAAGGCCACGACATGATAGACATCCACGCGCACATCTTTCCGGAGATCTCCCGCGAGCAGGCCCATGCGCTGGACCCCGCGCAGGCGCCCTGGCTGAAGATCACCGGTCCGGACGCGGGCATGATCATGAAGGGCGACAGCGAGTTCCGCCCGGTCGTGCCCGTGCTGTGGGACCCGGACCTGCGCGTGGCGGACATGGACCGCCTGGGCCTGGACGTGCAGATCGTCAGCGCCACGCCGATCATGTTCGGCTACGCGCTGGACGCCCGCAAGGTCGCCGGCTGGGCCGCCCGCATGAACGACCTGACGCTGGCGTATTGCGCCGGCCACCCGGACCGCCTGAAGGCCCTGGCCCAGGTGCCGCTGCAGGACACCGAACTGGCGTGCCGCGAGGCGTCGCGCGCCAAGGCGGCGGGCCACGTGGGCGTGCAGATCGGCAACCACGTCGGCGACCGCGACCTGGACGACGCGCAGCTGGTGGAATTCCTGCACCACTGCGCCGTGAGCGACATCCCGGTGCTGGTCCACCCCTGGGACATGATGGGGGGCCGCCAGCGCATGCGCCAGTGGATGCTGCCCTGGCTGGTGGCCATGCCGGCGGAAACGTCGCTGGGGATCCTGTCGCTGATCCTGTCGGGCGCCTTCGAGCGGCTGCCGCGCAGCCTGAAGCTGTGCTTCGCGCACGGCGGCGGCGCCTTCGCCTTCACCCTGGGCCGGGTCGACAACGCCTGGAAATACCGCGACATCGTGCGCCAGGACTGCCCGAATCCGCCCTCTTCCTATTGCGACCGTTTCTCCGTGGATTCCGCCGTCTTCGACCCCAAGGCCCTGCGCCTGCTGGTGGACGTGATGGGCAGCGAGCGCGTGATGCTCGGATCCGACTACCCCTATCCCCTGGGCGAACAGCGCATCGGCGCGCTGGTGGGCGAGACCGCCCTGCTGGCCGACGACGAGAAACGCCGCATCCTGGCCGGGAACGCCCGGTCCTTCTTCAACCTTGCCTGAACGGAGCCCCGCCAACATGGAACCCGCGCTGATCGAACGACTGGGCGACGAACTGCACGCCGCCTGGACCGACCGCAGAGCCATCGAGCCCCTGACGAACCGCCACCCGGACATGAGCGTCGAAGACGCCTATCGCGTGCAGCAGCGCATGGTGGGCCGCCGCCTGGACGCGGGCGCCCGCGTGGTGGGCAAGAAGATCGGCGTCACCAGCCAGGCCGTGATGGACATGCTGGGCGTCTACCAGCCGGATTTCGGCTACCTGCTCAGCGACATGGTGGTCGCGCCGGGCGAGGCCATCTCCATGGCCGGGCTGATCCAGCCCAAGGCCGAGGGCGAGATCGCCTTCGTCCTGAAAAAGGATCTGCGCGGGCCGGGGGTGACGGTCAGCGACGTGCTGGCCGCGACCGAGGCGGTGACCGTCTGCTTCGAGATCGTCGATTCCCGCATCCGCGACTGGAAGATCAGGATCCAGGACACCGTGGCCGACAACGCGTCCTGCGGGGTGTTCGTGCTGGGCGACCGGCTGGTCAGCCCGCGCGGGCTGGACCTGCGCACCTGCGGCATGGTGTTCGAGAAGAACGGCGAGCTGCTCGGCACGGGGGCGGGCGCCGCGGCGCTGGGGCATCCCGCCAACGCCGTGGCCTGGCTGGCCAATGCGCTGGGGGCGCTGGGGGTCGGCCTGGAAGCCGGCGAAATCATTCTGTCCGGGGCGCTGGCGGCCATGACGCCGGTCGCCGCCGGGGACAGCCTGCAGGTGTCGATCGGCGGCATCGGCGCCTGCGGCGTGCGGTTCATCGCATAGCAAGCAAAGGAAATGACCATGGAAAAGATCAGGTGTGCCTTGATCGGATCGGGCAATATCGGCACCGACCTGCTGTACAAGCTCAAGCGCAGCGCGGTGCTGGAGCCGGTCTGGATGGTGGGCATCGACCCGCAGTCCGAGGGGCTGGCGCGGGCGCGCGACCTGGGCCTGAAGACCACGGCCGAGGGCGTGGACGGGCTGCTGCCGCACATGAAGGACGACCGTGTCCAGATCGTGTTCGACGCGACCTCGGCCTACGTGCACAAGGCCAACAGCGACAAGGTGACGGCGCAGGGCGCGCTGATGATCGACCTGACGCCGGCGGCCATCGGCCCGTACTGCGTGCCGCCGGTCAATCTGAACGAACATCTGGACCGGCGCGAGACCAACGTCAACATGGTCACCTGCGGCGGCCAGGCCACCATCCCGATGGTGGCGGCGGTCTCGCGCGTGCAGCCGGTGGAATACGCCGAGATCGTGGCGACCGTCTCGTCGAAATCGGCGGGGCCGGGCACGCGCAAGAACATCGACGAATTCACGCAGACCACGGCCGGGGCGGTGGAAAAGGTGGGCGGCGCGAAGCAAGGCAAGGCGATCATCATCCTGAATCCGGCCGAGCCGCCGCTGATCATGCGCGATACCGTGCACTGCCTGACCGAGACGGACCCGGACGAGGCGGCGATCACCGAGTCCGTGCAGCGCATGCTGGCCGAGGTGCAGCGCTACGTGCCGGGCTACCGCCTGGTCAACGGCCCGGTGTTCGACGGGCGCCGGGTGTCGATCTACCTGGAGGTCGAGGGCCTGGGCGATTACCTGCCCCGGTATTCCGGGAACCTGGACATCATGACGGCGTCGGCCACGCGCACCGCCGAGATGTTCGCCGAGCGCATCCAGAAGGGCGCACTGAACCTGTCGGTGGCGTAACAGGAGGACACCATGAGCACAGACAAGAAAACCGTCACCCTGCACGACATGACGCTGCGCGACGGCATGCACGCGATGCGCCACCAGATCACGCTGCAGCAGATGAAGGACGTGGCGCAGGGGCTGGACGAGGCCGGCGTGCCGCTGATCGAGGTGACCCACGGCGACGGCCTGGGCGGCGCGTCGGTGAACTACGGCTTCTCGCTGCACAGCGACGAGGAATACCTGGGCACCGTGATCCCGCTGCTGAAGCGGGCCAAGGTGTCGGCGCTGCTGCTGCCGGGCATCGGCACGGTCGAGCACCTGCGCATGGCCTACGGCCTGGGGGTGCGCACGATCCGGGTGGCCACCCACTGCACCGAGGCCGACGTCTCGCAGCAGCACATCGAGGCGGCCCGCGCGCTGGACATGGACACCGTGGGCTTCCTGATGATGAGCCACATGAACACGGCCGAGGGGCTGGTCGCGCAGGCCCGGCTGATGGAAGGCTACGGCGCCAACTGCATCTACATGACCGACTCGGCCGGCCACATGCTGCCGCACCAGGTGGCGGAAAAGATCGGGGCGCTGCGCCAGGCGCTGAAGCCGGAGACCGAGATCGGCTTCCACGGCCATCACAACCTGGCCATGGGCGTGGCCAACAGCATGGCGGCCATCGACGCGGGCGCGAACCGCATCGACGCCGCGTGCTCGGGCATGGGGGCCGGATCGGGCAACACGCCGATGGAGGCGCTGGTGGCGGTGTGCAACCTGATGGGCATCGAGACCGGCGTGGACCTGTTCAAGGTGCAGGACGTGGCCGAGGACATCGTCTTCCCGATGATGAAGGAGCCGGTGCGCCTGAGCCGCGACGCGCTGACCCTGGGCTATGCCGGCGTGTACGGTTCTTTCCTGCTGTTCGCCCGCCGCGCGGAACAGCGCTACGGCGTGCCGGCGCGGGAAATCCTGGTGGAGATGGGCCGGCGCGGCATGGTCGGCGGCCAGGAGGACATGATCGAGGACACGGCGCTGAACCTGGCGCGCAAGCGGAGCGCGGCATGAGTCTGGATACCGCGACCCTCGAGGCGCTGGCCGAACGCCTGGAAGACTGCGAACTGCAGGCGCGCGACACCCTCAAGATCACCCTGGACCATCCCGACATGGACTGGGACGACGCCTACGCCGTGCAGGACGCGATCCTGCGGCGCAAGCTGGCCCGGGGCGCCCGGGTCGTCGGCCTGAAGGCCGGCCTGACCTCGTTCGCCAAGATGCGCCAGATGGGCATCGAGACCCCGATCTTCGGTTTCCTGACCGATACCTTCGTGGTGCCCGACGGCGGCAAGTGCCGCCATGCCGAACTGATCCACCCCAAGGTCGAGCCGGAAATCGTCTTCGTGACCAAGGCGCCGCTGTCCGGGCCGGGCTGCACGATCGCCGAGGTCCTGGCCGCGACGGATTTCGTGTTGCCGGGCATCGAGGTCATCGACAGCCGCTACCGCGATTTCAAGTTCGACCTGAAGAGCGTGGTGGCCGACAACTGCTCGTCGTCGCGCTTCGTGATCGGCGGCATTGCGCGCGATCCGCGCGACCTGGACCTGCGCGCCACGGGCGTGGTGATGGAAAAGAACGGCCAGGTCGTCGCGCTGGGCGCGGGTGCCGCGGTGCTGGGCCATCCGGCCAACGCGGTGGCCATGCTCGCCAATCACCTGGGCGCGCGCGGCGCCTCGATCCCGGCCGGCACGCTGGTCCTCTCGGGCGGCATCACCGAGGCGGTCTCGGTCGAGCCCGGCGATCACGTCATGCTGCACATGCAGGAAATGGGTTGCACGTCGTTGACTTTCGTGTAAGATCAACAACACTTTATAACTAAACTATTAATTCTTCAGGAGACAAACATGGCATTCCGCACAACCATGCTGGTGACATCCCTGGCCCTGTCGATGGGCCTGGCCGCCGGGCCGGCGCAGGCCGAGGTGAAGATCGGCTTCCTGGCCACCCTGTCGGGCGCCGGCGCGGCGCTGGGCCAGGACATGGTCGACGGCTTCAACCTGGCGCTGGAACAGAACGGCGGCAAGCTGGGCGGCCAGGACATCGTCTTCCTGAAGGAAGACGACCAGCTCAAGCCCGACGTGGGCGTCCAGGCCGTCCAGAAATTCATCGAGAAGGACAAGGTCGACCTGGTGGCCGGGGTGACGTTCTCCAACGTCATGATGGCGATCGCCAAGCCCATGGCCGATGCCGGCATGACCTTCGTCGGTTCCAACGCGGGGCCGGCGCCCCTGGCCGGCAATCAGTGCAACCCGGGCTTCTTCTTCGCGTCCTGGCAGAACGACGGGCAGGCCGAGGCCATGGGCCAGTTCGCCACCGACCAGAAGTACAAGGACGTCTACATGATCACCCCCAACTATCAGTCGGGCCGCGATCAGGTCAAGGGGTTCACGCGCTTCTACAAGGGCCGTGTGTCGGGCGAGGTCTACACCCAGCTGGGCCAGCAGGATTATTCGGCGGAACTGCTGGCGCTGCAGGCCGCCAAGCCCGCCGCCGTGTGGGTCTTCCTGCCCGGCGGCATGGGCGTGAACTTCGTCAAGCAATACAAGCAGTTCGGCCTGATGGGCAAGATCCCGCTGCTGACGGTCTCCACCGTGGACGGCAGCACCCTGCCCGCCCTGGGCGAGGCGGCCCTGGGCGCCTACGCCGGCACGTTCTGGGGGCCGGATTTCAAGAACCCCGTCAGCGAGGCCTTCGTCGCCGCCTTCGAAAAGAAGTACAAGCGCATCCCCTCGCAGTACGCCGCCCAGTCCTACGATTCGGCGCTGCTGATCGACAGCGCCCTGAAGAAGACCGGCGGCAAGGTCTCCGACAAGAAGGCGTTCCGGGACGCCTTGCGGGCCGCGGACTACGCATCCCTGCGCGGCGCCTACAAGTTCAACGTCAACGGCTTCCCCATCGAGGACTTCTACGCCTTCCAGGTGGCGAAGGACAATCAGGGCCGCGTCTCGCTGAAGACCGTCGGCAAGACCCTGTCGAACCATGCCGACGCCTACGTCGGGAACTGCAAGTATTGATCGGCTCGTCCATCGAGCCCTGACCGGCGGGCGGCAGGCGCCGCCCGCCACGGAGAACGGACATGAGTCCGCAGCTGTTGTTCATGCAGGCCCTGAACGGCCTGCAGTACGGAATCCTGCTGTTCCTGCTGGCCGCCGGCCTGACCCTGGTCTTCGGCATCATGAGCTTCATCAACCTGGCCCATGGCGCCTTGTACATGATGGGCGCGTATTTCGCCGCCGCCACGTTCGGCCATACGAACTCCTTCCTGCTGGCGATCCTGGCGGGCCTGGGCGGCGCCATGGCGCTGGGGGTGGCGCTGGACCGCTGCGGGTTCGCCCGCCTGTACCCCAGGGCCCACCTGGACCAGGTGCTGGCCACCTTCGGGCTGATGCTGTTCTGCAACGAGGCCGTGCGCATGATCTGGGGCTCGGCGCCGATCTTCATGAGCCTGCCCGACGCGCTGAGCAATACCGTCATGGTGCTGGGCACGCCCTATCCGCTGTATCGCCTGCTGATCATCCTGGCGGGCCTGCTGGTGGCCCTGGGCCTGTACCTGCTGATCGAACGCACCCGCGTCGGCATGCTGATCCGCGCAGGCGCCAGCAATCGCGCCATGGTCGCGGCGCTGGGCGTGAACATCGGCTGGCTCAACACCTTCATCTTCGCCCTGGGGGCCGGCCTGGCGGGCCTGGGCGGCGCCATGGTGGGGCCGATCCTGTCCGTGCAGCCGGGCATGGGCGATTCCATCCTGATCATGACGCTCGTGGTCATCGTGATCGGCGGGATCGGATCGATCCGCGGGGCCTTCCTGGGCGCCCTGGTGGTCGGCCTGGTCGACACCCTGGGCCGGACGGTCGCCCCGGCCCTGCTCGGCAGGGCGCTGGAGCAGGAGCTCGCCAGCACGCTGGGGGCCGCGGTTTCGTCGCTGGCGGTCTACGTGCTGATGGTGATCGTGCTCGCAGTCAAGCCCGAAGGCCTGTTCCCCGTGAAGAAACGCTGAGTCCCGGATGAAAATGGAATCCTCGATCGTCAATGCGCGCGTGGCGCGTCCCTCCGCCGGCGTGTCCTGGCCGGCCGCGCTCACCGTCCTGCTCTTCGCGCTGCTGCTGCTGGTGCCGGTGTACGCCAGCGTCACGGACAGCTCGTACGTCCTGCTGCAGTTCAGCCGCATCCTGGTGTTCGCCCTGGCGGCCGTGGGCCTGAACCTGGCCCTGGGCTACGGCGGGCTGGTCAGCTTCGGCCATGCCATGTACATCGGCATCGGCGCCTATTGCGTCGCCATCGCCTCCCACTACGGCGCCGACGGCGGCGTGCTGCACCTGCTGCTGGTGGTGGTCGTCACGGCCCTGGTGGCGGCGCCCGTCGGCCTGATCGCCCTGCGCACGCAGGGGATCGCCTTCATCATGATCACGCTGGCCCTGGCGCAGATGTTCTATTTCCTGGCGGTGGGGCTGAAGCAGTACGGCGGCGACGAAGGCCTGCCGATCCGCCAGCTCAGCCGCTTCGGGGCGCTGACCGGCAGCCACGCCGGCCTGTACCTGGCCCTGCTGGCCTGCCTGGGCGCCAGCCTGCTGCTGCTGCGCCGCGTGATCCGCTCGCGCTTCGGCCTGATCCTGCGGGCCTCCAGCATGGACGCCCGGCGCGTGCGGGCCGTGGGCACCTCGCCGCTGGGATACCGCCTGCTGGCCTACGTGCTGTCGGCCGAGCTGTGTGCCCTGGCGGGGTTCTTTCTGGCGAACCTGACCGCCTTCGCCTCGCCCGCCTACATGGCGTGGACGGCGTCCGGCGAGCTGATCATCATGGTGCTGCTGGGCGGCGCCGGCACCCTGGTCGGGCCGGTGGTGGGCGCCGCCGGCTTCCTGCTGCTGGAGGAAGGCCTGAAGGGCCTGACCGACCACTGGATGATCATCATGGGGCCGGTCATCGTGCTCATCGTCCTGTTCCTGCGCAACGGGCTCTGGGGCATGATCGTTTCGCCCAGGGAGGAACACTGACATGCGGCCCCTGCTTTCGATACGCGGCCTGGTCAAGCGCTACGGCGGCCTGCTGGTCACGGACCACGTGGACCTGGACATCCTGCCCGGCGAGATCCACGCCGTCATCGGCCCCAACGGCGCCGGCAAGACCACGCTGATCAGCCAGATCATGGGCGAGATTCCCTGCGACGAGGGCGCCATCAGCCTCGACGGCCGGCCCATCGACGGGCTCGGCATGGCGCAGCGGGTCCGCGCCGGGATCGGGCGGTCCTACCAGATCACTTCGGTGATCCAGCGCTTCACCGTGCTGGAAAACGTGGTCCTGGCGGTCCAGGGCTGCCGGGGCCACGGTTTCCATTTCTGGACGCCGGCGGTGGAAACCCCCGCGCTGACGGACCGGGCGGACGAGCTCATCGGCCTGATGGGGCTGTCGGCCTGGCGGGACACGCCGGCCCTATCGCTGTCCTACGGCCAGCAGCGCCAGCTGGAGATCGCCATGGCGCTGGCGGCGGAGCCGAAGGTGCTGCTGCTGGACGAGCCCATGGCCGGCATGGGGCATGGCGACACCGGTTCGGACATGATGGTGGAGCTGCTGCGGCGCCTGAAGAGCCGCTACGGCATTCTGCTGATCGAGCACGACATGGACGCGGTGTTTTCCCTGGCGGACCGCATCAGTGTGCTGTTCTACGGCAAGGTCATCTGCTGCGGTGACGTGGAGACGATCCGCCGCAGTCCCGAAGTCCGCGAGGCCTATCTGGGCGACGAGGAGGTGCCGGCATGAGCACGGATTCAATCCTGCTGAAGGTCGAAGGCCTGGTGTCCGGCTATGGCCAGAGCCAGGTGCTGTACGGGATGCGCCTGCGGATCGATGCCGGGCAGTGCGTGACGCTGCTGGGCCGCAACGGCATGGGCAAGACCACGACCATCAAGAGCATCATGGGCATGCACCCGGTCTGGCAGGGCCAGGTGCAATTCAACGGCGCGAATATCCAGAACCTGCCCAGCCACCGGGTGGCGCAGCGCGGCGTCGGCCTGGTGCCGGAAGGCCGCCAGATCTTCCCCAATCTGTCGGTCGAGGAAAACCTGGTCGCGACGGCCGCGGACCGGCGCAAGAAATCCAATCCCTGGACGCTGTCACGCGTGTACGAACTATTCCCGCGCCTGCAGGAACGCGCCGGCAATTTCGGCAATCAATTGTCGGGCGGCGAACAGCAGATGCTGGCCATCAGCCGGGCCCTGATGACCAATCCCGAACTGCTGATCCTGGACGAGGCCACCGAAGGCCTGTCGCCCCTGGTGCGCCAGGAAATCTGGACGGCGCTGGCGCTGCTGCGCCGCGAGGGCATGTCGATCCTGGTGATCGACAAGAACCTGGCGCCGCTGCTGCGCCTGGCGGATCGCCATTACATTGTGGAAAAGGGCCAGATCGTCTGGGAGGGCGATTCGGATGCGCTGGGCGCCGATCCGGACGCCCGGCAGAAACACCTGGGCGCCTGACCGTCAAGAGGGGAACGTCATCATGATCACTTTCGTACGCCGGGTGCGCATGCGCAACGGCCATTTCGACGAGGCCATGCGCCTGTTGCGCCAGCGGGTGGACTACTTGTGGGGCCAGCATGGCTTGAAGCTGGAACTGAAGGTCCGCTTCGGCGGCCCGGTGGGCGAGGTGGCCCTGGTGTCCCACCACCGGGACGCGGCCGAACTGGAGCATCTGCGCCAGAAGCTGACGTTCGACGCCGGCTCGAATCAATTGTTGCGCGCGCTGTCCGAGGTCACCCTGCCGGGCGAGACCCACGACGAAATCTGGATGGATTGAGCACCGTCCGGGACGGGCGGTTCGTGCGGACCGGCGGCGGGCGAATCCTGCCGCCGTGCCGGTTGCCGGAAAAAACATCAGGGCCGCCCGAGGGCGGCCCTGTGCATGCCGGCGGGGCGCGGATCAGCCCGGTTCGGGAATCACGCTGGGCGCTTCCAGCTGGACGATGTCGCAGTTCTCGCCCGGGCCGGAGCGGTCGACGATCAGGAAGTCGGAGACGGCTTCCAGCGCCAGCAGCGGGTGGTGCCAGACGCCGCGCGCGTAGTTCACGCCCTGGTCGCCCCGGCACATGAACACGCGCAGGTCGGCGACCGTGGGCGTGGACGCGGGATCGGCGACCACGACGAGATAGGGACGCCCGGACAGCGGGACGAAGGCCTGGCTGGCCTTCGGGTGGCGTTCCATCATGGTGACGGTGAAGGGCAGCGTGCGCGGCAGGCCGCGGAAGATCGAGACGATGGCGCGGCCGTCCTCGCCCGGATCGATGCGCGCCAGGTCGTGGTAGCGCTCGGTGTTGCCTTCGTTGATGGTGAAGTGCCTGGCCGCGTCGTCGGCCTGGATCACGTCGCCGAAGGGCGCGAAGGCTTCCCGCGTCAGGGGTTCGATGGTCAGGGACGTCAGCGTGGTGGTCATAAGCAGGGGACTCCGTGGATTGTCCGGCGCGTCAGGCGGCGAACCGGGCGTCGAGACGGAAGCGCGCGATCTGCCCGATCTGGTCCAGGCAGGTGTCGAATTCGGCGTCCCGTTCATTGTGCAGCCGTTGTTCGATGGCGTCCATGATCTGGTAGCGGCTGCGGCCCTTGACGGCGATCACGAAGGGAAAGCCGAACTGCTGGCGGTAGGCGGCGTTCAGGCCACGCAGGCGGCGCAGTTCTTCGGGGCTGCACTGGTCCAGGCCGGCGCCGCGCTGTTCGCTCGTCGAATCGCTGGTCAGGGTGCCGGCGGCGGCTTCCTTGCCGGCGAGTTCCGGGTGGGCGGCGATGAGGGCGAGCTGTTCGGCCGGATCGGCTTCGCGCACCACGCGCATCATGGCCTGGTGCAGCGCGTCCACGTCGGCGAAGGGCCGGGCGGCCCAGGCGCGTTCCGGAATCCAGGGGGAATGTTCGAAGATCGCACCGAGCTCCCGGGAAAACTCGGCCTGGGACAGGGAGGATAGTTCGTGCAGGGTCATGACAGGAAGGGATGAGTGCATCATGATGGAAAGTCTACGGTGTATCGTGCGCCAAATGAAGGGCGCGACGCGGTATAAGTGGTATATGCTGTGCCGCATTCCCGGGGGCGGCCGGACGCGCCCCCGCCCGAACGGAGAACCACACGATGTCGACACGACGCGGTAGCGAAACGCTGGATACGTACCTGCTGAAGGTGTTCAGCATCCTCATGGCCGAACGCAGCGTGTCGCGCACGGCGCTGAAGCTCAACCAGTCCCAGCCCGCCATCAGCGTGGCGCTGAAGAACCTGCGCCAGATCCTGCAGGATCCGCTGCTGGTGCGCGAAAAGGGCGGCATGGTGCCGACCGACCGGGCCCTGGCCATCCTGGAACACGCCCGCACGGCGCTGTCCTCGATCGATTCGATGCTGGAAGCGGGCGAGGCCTTCGAGCCCGACAGCAGCCGCCAGGTCTTTCGCATCGGCTCGCCGGACTACCTGGCGCCGGCCTTCGCCGCGTCGGTGGTGGCGCGCTTCCGCCGCGAAGCCCCGCATGCGCGGCTGGTGCTGCATGCCTTGGGGCCGGACTTCGATTTCGAGCATTCCCTGGCCGAAGGCGAGCTGGACGTGGTGATCGGCAACTGGCCCGAGCCGCCCGACCGCATGCACCTGTCGGTGCTGCTGGAGGACGAGATCGTGTGCATGGTGGCGGCCGACCACCCGCTGGCGCGGCGCGGCATGACGCTGGACGATTACCGGCGCGTGCCGCACGTGGTGCCGACCCCGTATTCCATCACCCAGCGCGGCATGATCGATACGGTGCTGACGTCCCTGCGCATCCAGCGCGAGGAATGCGTCGAGGCGCAGTCCTTCATGCTGGCGCCCTACCTGCTGCCGGGCACGGACCTGGTGTTCACCACCACGCGGCATTTCGCCCGCTACTACACGGAACTGCTGCCGCTGGCGGTCCTGGAATCGCCGATCGAATTCCCGCCGATGCGGTTCTATCAGTTGTGGCATGCGCGCAATCATCATGCGCCCTCCCATCAATGGCTGCGTCATATGCTGGGGGATTGTGGAAAGGCGGTGCTGGCGCGCGGGGACTGAGGTGTCCCGCGCGCCGGGGCCGGCGCGGCCAGGGCTCAGATGGCCCAGCCGCCCAGGTAGAACGCCGCCAGCGCCACGGCGATGACCAGCGTGCCGACGTTCAGCCGGCGCCATTCGCCGGCGAACAGGCGGCCGATCACCAGGGTGCAGAAGCCCAGCATGATGCCGGTGACGATGTTGCAGGTCAGCACGATGAACACGGCGCAGACCATGCCGGCCATGGTGTCCACGGTGTCGTCCAGGTGCAGCTTGCGCACGCCGCCCAGCATCAGCAGGCCCACGTACATCAGGGCCGGGGCGGTGGCGTAGGACGGCACCAGACCCGCCAGCGGCGACAGGAAGATCAGGGCCAGGAAGCCCAGGCCGACGATGGTGGCGGTCAGGCCGGTCTTGCCGCCGGCCGCCGTGCCGGCCGCCGATTCGATGTAGGCCGCCGCGGGGGCGCCGCCCAGGCCGGCCGACACGATGGAGCTCACCGAGTCCGCCGTCAGGGCGCGGCCGCCGTTGATGATCTGGCCGTTCTCGTCCAGCTGGCCGGCCTGGCCGGCCACGGCGCGGATGGTGCCGGTGGCGTCGAACACGGCCGTCATGACCAGGGCGAGGACGCTGGGGATGACCACCGCGTTGAGCGCGCCGCCGACGTCCATGGCGCCGATCAGCGAGTGCTCGCCGCCGAAGGACGGCAGGGCGAACAGGCCCTTGAAGGTCACGGCCGGATCCCAGATCAGGCCGAAGGCCGACAGCGCCACGATGACCAGCAGGATGCCGCCCGGCACGCGGCGGCGCTCCAGGCCGAAGATCGCCGCCAGGCCCAGGACCGACAGCAGGGCCGGCATGGCGTTGATGGCGCCCAGGGACACCGGCAGGCCGGGGCCGGGGTTCTTCACCACCAGGCCGACCTCGTTGGCGGCGATCAGCAGCAGGAACAGGCCGATGCCGATGCCGGTGCCGTGCGCGATGCCGGTCGGCAGGTTGCGCAGGATCCAGCTGCGCACCCCGGTGGCCGAGATCGCGGTGAAGATGACACCCATCAGGAACACCGCCCCGAGGGCGACGGCGGGCGACAGGCCCTGTCCCAGGACCAGGTCGAAGGCCGTGAAGGCCGTCAGCGAGATCGCGCAGCCCACGGCGATCGGCAGGTTGGCCCACAGGCCCATCAGCAGCGAGCCGAAGGCGCTGGTGAGACAGACGGCGATGAAGACCGACGAGGTGTCGAAGCCCGCCTTGCCCAGCATGCCGGGGACGACGAAGACGGAATAGACCATCGCCAGGAAGGTCGTCAGCCCGGCCAGGGTTTCCTGTCGCACGCTGGTGCCGCGGGCCGCCAGCTGGAAGCGCTGGTCGAGCCACGAGGTCGGGGCGGAGGGGGTTGCGGGGGCGCCAATCCCCGCCGGCAAGGCGTGTTCCTGCTCGCTCATGAGCGGTGTCTCCTGAATGGTTGGCGCCTTCTGATGGGGCGGGCGCTTGAGGGGTTGGACCATTCTAGGGACGTGATTTCAGGCTGTGCGCGCGCGGGCCTGATGACGATTATCAAGCCCGGATGATGTCTTCTGGGAAGGCTCAGGGTTTATCCGAATGCCGCGCGGATCGGCGCGCTCCGGCTTCGCGCGGGGCGGCGGCGATTGTCGCCGGCCGGGAACTGTGCTTCAATGAATTCGTAGTGAGGGAGATGGCATTCTCCCCTAACCGCCGAACGACCGGCTGATGATGCCTACGCGACCCGCATGCGGGTGCGTAGGCTTTTTTCATGCGCGCACCCCTGGCATGGGCTCGACATCGAGACGACGGAGGTGCGACGCATGATCTCGCTCAGCCTGCTTTACCGTGACCCGGCGAGCCGGCCGGCCCGCGAACGGGAAGAGCCGCCGCCGTTCTTCGTCGACCTGGGCCTGGACCAGATCGTCCGGCGCATCGTCGCGGGCAAGGAGGAATACCGGCTGCCGCCCCTGTTCCATCGTCCGGCGGACGATGCCGGGACCATCGCCTATCGCCAGGAGATCATGCGGGACCTGGAGGATCCGCGGCTCCTGGACGAGTTGAACACGTTCGCCGGGCGGTTCCACGACATGCGGGCGGACCTGGCGCAGGCGGAAAAGCTGCGCGAAACCTGCCAGCGGCGCGAATGGTTCCTGTCGGCTGTCGAACGCTATTGCCAGGCGGTCCGCGGGCTTGCCGAGGGCCTGCGCCGGCACGCGTGCCGTTCGGCCGGCCTGTCGGCGCTTTCCGCCTATCTGGATGCCTACGCGGCGTCCGGGCCTTTCCTGGAACTGGCGGCGCATGCGCGGATGGCGCGGGCGGCCCTGCGGGACATCGCCTACGAGATCCGGATCAACGGCGACACGTTCACGGTGAGCGCATACCGCGATGCGGAGGATTACAGCGCGTCCGTGGCGGCCACGTTCGAGAAATTCAAGCAATGGGCGGGCAAGGATTACCGGGCGCGGTTTCTGGACGAGCCGGGCATGAACCACGTCGAGGCCAGGATCCTGGAGTTCGTCGTCCGCCTGTTTCCCGACGCGTTCGCCCGGCTGGACGCGTTCTGCGACAGCCATCGGGACTATCTGGACGAGACGCTCGAAATCGTGGACCGCGAAGCGCAGTTCTACGTGGCCTATCTCGACCACATGAAGCGGTTCCGCGCGAAAGGGCTCGGCTTCTGCTATCCGCGGATCGATGAGCGGAAGGCGCATGTCTTCGCGCGGGATACCTGTGATCTCGCGCTGGCCGGCAACCTGCTGGATGGAGAGGCGGCGGTCGTCCGCAACGATTTCAGCCTGGAGGGCAAGGAACGGATCTTCATCGTCTCCGGGCCGAACCAGGGCGGCAAGACGACCTTCGCCCGCGCCTTTGGCCAATTGCACTATCTCGCCAAGCTGGGGCTGCCGGTGCCGGGCGCGTCCGCGCGGCTGTTCCTGTACGACGCGCTGTACACCCACTTCGAGCGCGCGGAGGACCTGCGCAGCCTGCATGGCAAGCTGGAGGACGACCTGGTCCGCATCCATCGGATACTCCGCGCGGCTACGCCGCGCAGCCTGGTCGTCATGAACGAGATCTTCACGTCCACCACCCTGCAGGATGCCTTGTTCCTGGCCACGAAGATCCTGGAGGACATCGTCCGGCTCGACCTGCTGTGCGTGTGCGTCACGTTCATGCACGAACTGGCGCGCGTGAGCGGCACCACCGTCAGCATGGTGAGCACGGTGGTCCCGGGGGATCCGTCGAAGCGCACCTACAAGGTGGTCCGCCGCGCGGCCGATGGCCGGTCCTACGCCATGTCGATCGCCGAGAAATACGGGCTGGACGCCGATGCCCTGCGCGGGCGGCTCGATGCCCTGTCCGACCGGGGCCGGCCAGGGCCGGGGAGCGCGCGATGAAGGCGCATCTGATGCATGCCGACGCCGACTTCCGGATCGACGGGCCGGAGCCGTGGAACGCGCCCGACCTCGTCCAGGACCTGGAGCTCGAAATCCTGCTGAGGGCGATGTCAGGCGAGGACGAGTTCCTGTACAAGGTGGCCCGCGCGGCGCTGCTGTCCGGGTGCGCCACGCCCGAGGCCGTGCTGTACCGCCAGGCCGTCCTGCGGGATTGCATCCGGAATCCGGAAGCCGTCGCGAGCCTGTACGAGGTGACGACCGAGGCCCTGGAGGTGGGCAGGAAGGCCTATTGGGGCCTCAGCCATTTCGTGGCCGCGATACTCGGGCGCTCGCTGGAGGCGCTGTCGCTGTACGTCGGCGTGCTCGGGAAACTGCGGGCCCTCGCCGATGCGCACGCGGAGACGTTCGCGTCGCCCGGATTCTCGGCGTTCTTCTCCATGCTGCGGCGGGAACTGGGCGAGGACTATTTCGCGGAGGTCCGGGGGCACCTGGACACGCTGCGGTTCCGCCACGGGGTCCTGATCAGCGCCCGCCTGGGGCGGGGCAACAAGGGCGACGACTATGTCCTGCGCAAGCCCGCCGCGCCGGAAGGGTCGTGGCTGCGGCGCGTCTTCCGCAGGAAGCCGGTGTCCTTCAGCCACCAGCTTCCGCCGCGCGACGAGGCGGGCTCGCAGGCCCTGTCCGAACTGCGCGGACGCGGGATCGACCAGGTGGCCAATGCGCTCGCGCAGTCGACGGAGCACATCCTGGGATTCATGACGGCGTTGCGCACGGAGCTGGCCTTCTACGTCGCCTGCCTGAATCTGCACGCCCGCCTGGCCGGGATGGATGCGCCGGTCGCGTTTCCCTCCCCGGCGCCGCCGCATGCGCGCGTCCGCGCCTGCCGGGGGCTCTACGACGTTTGCCTGGCGCTGCACGTGGGGCGCCGGGTGGTGGGCAACGACCTGCCGGCCGACGGCAAGAGCCTCTGCGTGATCACGGGCGCCAACCAGGGGGGCAAGTCGACGTTCCTGCGCGCCGTGGGGGTGGCCCAGCTCATGATGCAGTGCGGGATGTTCGTTCCGGCCGAATCCTGTGCGGGCCGTCTCTGCGCGAGCGTCCTGACGCACTGCAAGCGCGAAGAGGATGCGGCCCTGAAAAGCGGCAAGCTCGACGAAGAGCTGGCCCGCATGAGCCGGATGGTCGAGCATCTCGAACCGGGCGCGCTCGTGCTCTTCAACGAGTCCTTCGCGGCCACGAACGCGCGCGAGGGCGCCGGAATCGCCCGCGAAATCACGCTGGCGCTGCTGGAGCATGGCATCGAGGTCTTTTTCGTGACGCACCTGCATGATTTCGCCCGCGCCCTGTACGAGGATCGCCGGACGGACGCGATCTACCTGCGGGCGCGGCGCGAGGACGACGGCACCCGGCCCTTCAGGCTGGAACAGGCGCCGCCGCAGGCCGGCAGCCACGGGGAGGATCTCTACCGCCGCATCTTCGGCGCGGAGGACGTCCGTCCGGACGAGGCAGCGGCGCCGGCCGCCGCGGGCGAAGGACGCTGACGGCGGGCGCCTACCGCTGCGGCGTGTCCTGCAGGCTGGCCTGCAGCATGGCGGCGACCTTGGCGATGCACTGGCGCAGCCAGACGACTTCCGGGGCGCCGTGGCAGCGGCGGTGCCACAGCAGGTAGAAGCGCATGGGCGGGAAGGGCAGGGGCGAGGGCAGGATGGAGATGGGCAGGTAGCGCGCGTAGTGCTGGGCGAACTGACGGCCGGTGGTGAAGATCAGGTCGGTGCGCAGCAGCATGCCGGCCACCTGGCCGAAGTACGGGATGGTCATCTGGATGTTGCGCTTCAGGCCCTGGGACGCCAGGTGGCCGTCGATGAAGCTCTGGCGTTCGGTCACGTGGGGGAAGGGCGCCAGGTGCGGCAGTTCCAGGTAGTGCTTCAGGGTGAGTTCGCGGTGGGCGGCCGGGTTCTGGCTGCCGATCATGCAGACGACCTCGTCGTCGAACAGCCGCGCCATGTGCATCTGCGGCGGCGGTTCGAGCCAGTTGCCGATCACCACGTCCAGGCCGCCGTCCTCCAGGCCGCCCGCGTAGTCGTAATCGGCGTTGATCGGGTGTACGATGAACTTGGCGTGCGGCGCCTCCCGGCGCAGGATTTCGGCGATGTTCGGCAGGAACATCGCGTCCAGGTAGTCCGGCGCCCCCAGGTGGAATTCCCGCGTGGACCGGGCCGGATCGAACGCGCCCGGCGGCTGGGTGATGCGCTCGATGGCGCTCAGCGCCTCGTTGGCGTGCGCCAGCAGCTCCAGGCCGCGGCCGGTGGGCACCATGCCGGTCTTGCCGCGCACCAGGATCGGGTCGCCGGTGATGTCGCGCAGGCGGCGCAGCGAATTGCTCAGGGCCGGCTGCGACAGCCCCAGCTTGATGGCGGCGCGCGAGACGCTCTGCTCGGTCAGCAGGATCTGCAGGATGCGCAGCAGATGCGTGTCCATGGGTTCGCGGGTTCGTTGCATCGGCCTATTATTCACGGGCGTGCGCCGCCCGTCCACCGAATCCCGGCATGATGTTCCCCATCATCCCGAGTGAATGGCCGGGGTGGTCACGCGGTGATATCGTGAACGCAACACCTGTTCAATGAAAAGAGGGATGCGATGGAGACCGATGTCATTCGCTTTCACTATCGTGGCCAGACCCACGAAGTTTCCGGTCAGCCCACGACCCGCACCGTGCTGCAGTACCTGCGCGAGGACCTGGGCTGCATGGGCACCAAGGAAGGCTGCGCCGAGGGCGACTGCGGCGCCTGTACCGTCATGGTGGCCGAGCCCGACGGCCAGGGCGGCGTGGCCATGCGGGCGGTGAACGCCTGCATCCAGTTCCTGCCCACGCTCGACGGCAAGGCGCTGTACACGGTCGAGGACCTGCGCCGGGAAGACGGCGCGCTGCATCCGGTGCAGCAGGCCATGGTCGACTGCCACGGGTCCCAGTGCGGCTTCTGCACCCCGGGTTTCGTCATGTCCCTGTGGGGCATGTACCTGGCGCACGGCCCGCACGATCCCGCGCCCACGCGCACCGAGATCGACGACGCGCTGTCGGGCAACCTGTGCCGCTGCACGGGCTACCAGCCCATCGTGCGCGCGGCCGGCGAAATGTTCAACTACCCGGCCGTGCCCTTCGACCGGGCGGCCCTGGCCGACGTCCTGTCCGCGCTGCGGCGCGACGACGTCTTCACCTACACGCATGACGGCCACACCTTCCATGCGCCGCGCACCCTGGCCCAGCTGGCGCAGCTGCGCCTGGACCACCCCGACGCCCGCATCCTGGCCGGCAGCACCGACGTGGGCCTGTGGGTGACCAAGCAGTTCCGCGACCTGCCGCACCTGATCTACATCGGCCAGGTGGCCGAACTGCGCGACATCCGCCTGGAAGGCGACGACCTGCTGATCGGCGCGGGCGCGCTGCTGAACGATGCCTTCGACGCCCTGGTCGAGCACATCCCCGAACTGGCCGAAATGCGCCAGCGCTTCGCGTCCTTTCCGATCCGCAACGCGGGCACGCTGGGCGGCAACGTGGCCAACGGCTCGCCGATCGGCGATTCCATGCCGGGCCTGATCGCCCTGGGCGCCGGCATCATCCTGCGCCGGGGCGAACGGGTGCGCGAGATGCCGCTCGAGGACTACTACCTGGGCTACCAGAAGAACGCGTCCGAGCCCGGCGAATTCGTGCAGGGCCTGCGCGTGCCCGTGCGGGTGGCCGGCCGCCAGTTCCGCCACTACAAGCTGTCCAAGCGCTTCGACCAGGACATCTCGGCGGTGTGTGCGGCCTTCGCCGTGATCCTGGACGAGTCCGGCGTGGCGAAGTCCGTGCGCACCGGCTTCGGCGGGGTCGCGGCCACGCCCAGCCGCGCGCGCGCCGTGGAGGCCGTCCTGCAGGGCCAGCCCTGGGACGAGACCCGCATCCGCGCCGCGATGGACGCCGTGGGGCAGGATTTCAAGCCCCTGACCGACATGCGCGCCAGCAGCGAATACCGCCTGCTCGCCTCGCGCAACCTGCTGTACCGCTTCTACCTGGAAACCGCCCCTGGGGCGCCGCTGGCGACGCATCAGGTCAGCACGGCCGCGCTGGCCGACATCGCTTGAGGAGGCCGTCATGAACATGCGCATCAATGTGCCGGTCGAACTGGACCGGCTGGCCGTCGCCAACGACCGCATTCCCCGCCCCGTCGAGGGCGAACCCGCCGCGGGCGCGTCCAGCCCGCACGAATCCGCCGCGCTGCACGTCACCGGCGAGGCCGTCTACACCGACGACATCCCCGAACTGCGCGGCACCGTCTACGCCGCCCTGGGCCAGTCGGCCAAGGCGCATGCCCGCGTGCGCGGCATGGACCTGGACGCGGTGCGCCGCGCCCCGGGCGTCGTCGCCGTGTTCACGGCCCGCGACATCCCGGGCGAGAACAACTGCGGCCCGGTGATCCACGACGATCCCCTGCTGGCCGAGGACCTGGTCCAGTACGTCGGCCAGCCGCTGTTCATTGTGGTGGCGCGATCGGTGGACGCCGCGCGCCGCGCCGCGCGCCTGGGCAGGATCGACTACGAGGAACTGCCCCACCTGCTGACGCCGGTGCAGGCCAAGGAAGCCGGTTCCCGTACGCTGCCCGACATGCGCCTGGTCCAGGGCGATGTCCGGGCCGCGCTGGCCGCCGCGCCGCGCCGCCTGGCGGGCACGTTCGACTGCGGCGGCCAGGAGCAGTTCTACCTGGAAGGCCAGATCGCCTACGCGATCCCGCGCGAGAAGGACGGCATGCTGGTCTGGTGCTCCACCCAGCACCCGACGGAAATGCAGGCCGTGGTCGGCCACACGCTGGGCTGGCACGCCCACCAGGTCCAGGTCGAATGCCGGCGCATGGGCGGCGGCTTCGGCGGCAAGGAATCCCAGTCGGCGGTCTTCACGTGCCTGGCCTCGGTCGCCGCGCATCGGCTGCAGCGCCCGGTGAAGCTGCGGGCGGACCGCGACGACGACATGATGATCACCGGCAAGCGCCACGGTTTTCATTACGAATACGAGGTCGGCTACGACGACGAGGGCCGGATCCTGGGCATGCGCCTGGACATGACGCTGCATTCCGGCTTTTCCGCCGACCTGTCCGAAGCCGTCGCCAGCCGCGCCGTGTGCCACTTCGACAACGCCTACTACATCCCGGCGGCGGACGTGCGCGCCATGTGCGGCAAGACGAACACGCAATCGAACACGGCCTTCCGCGGCTTCGGCGGCCCGCAGGGCGCGCTGCTGACCGAAGTCGTGATCGACCGCATCGCCCGCGAACTGGGCCGCGACCCGCTGGACGTGCGCCAGGCCAATTTCTACGGTATCGAAACGCGCAACACCACCCCCTACGGCCAGGTGGTCGAGGGCAACCTGATCGAGCCGCTGGTGGCCGAACTGGTCGCCAGTTCCGACTACCGGGCGCGCCGCCAGGCGGTGAACGACTTCAACGCGTCCAGCCCCATCCTGAAGAAGGGCCTGGCGCTGACGCCGGTGAAGTTCGGCATTTCCTTCAACGTGCCGGCCTTCAACCAGGCGGGCGCGCTGGTGCACATCTACCGCGACGGTTCCGTGCTGGTGAACCACGGCGGCACGGAAATGGGCCAGGGCCTGAACACCAAGGTCGCCCAGGTCGTGGCCAACACCCTGGGGCTGGATCTGGACTGCGTGCGCGTCACGGCCACCGACACCTACAAGGTCGCCAACACCTCCGCCACGGCGGCCTCCACGGGCACCGACCTGAACGGCAAGGCGGCCGAGGACGCCGCGCTGCAGCTGCGCGCGCGCCTGGCCGACTTCGCCGCCCGCAAGTACGGCGGCAAGCCCGAGGACGTGGTCTTCGCCTGGCGCCAGGTCAACGTCAACGGCCGCAACGTCCCGTTCGGCCAGCTGGCCGACGAGGCCTACTGGGACCGCGTGCAGCTGTGGTCCGACGGCTTCTACGCCACCCCGGGCATCGTCTGGGACAAGGCCACCATGCACGGCCGGCCGTTCTTCTACTTCGCCTTCGGGGCGGCGGTGTCGGAAGTGGTGGTGGACACGCTGACCGGCGAATGGAAGCTGCTGCGCGCCGACATCCTGCACGACGTCGGGGCGTCCATCAATCCGGCGATCGACCTGGGCCAGGTCGAGGGCGGCTACATCCAGGGCACGGGCTGGCTGACCACCGAGGAACTCTGGTGGCGCGACGACGGCCGCCTGATGACGCATGCGCCGTCCACCTACAAGATCCCCGCCATCAGCGACTGCCCGCGCGATTTCCGCGTGCGCCTGTTCAGGGCGCAGAACCTGAAGGACACCGTGCACCGTTCCAAGGCGGTGGGCGAGCCCCCGCTGCTGCACGGCATCAGCACCTTCAACGCGCTGTGCGACGCGGTGGCGGCGGTGGGCGACGGGCGGACGTCGCCCGACCTGCGGGCGCCGGCCACGCCGGAGGCCATCCTGAAGGCAGCCGAGGGCCTGCGGAAACGCAGCGCGGCCTGATGCACGCCTGGATCGATCAGGCCCTGTGGTGCCTGGATCGGCGGCAGGCGGCGGTGCTGGTCACGGTCGCCTGGGTCCAGGGCTCGGCCCCGCGCGAGGCGGGGGCGAAGATGCTCGTGTCCGCCGGCCACCAGTGGCTCACCATCGGCGGCGGACACCTGGAATGGAAGGCCGCCGAGTTCGCCCGGGCGCGCCTGCGCGCGGACGACGGCCCCGACCGCTGGATCGAGGCCCTGCCCCTGGGACCGGCGCTGGGCCAGTGCTGCGGCGGCATGGTGCACCTGCTGTTCGAGCGCCTGCGGGAATCCGACCGTGGCTGGCTGGAAGCCCTGCGCGCCGGCCTGCAGTCGCCGGCCGGCCGCATCCGCGAAGTCGGCCTGGGCGGCATGGGCGTGGCGCCCTGGGTGCGCGTGTCCGCGCCGGACGAGGCGGATGCGGCGGCCGTGGGCGGCCTTGCGAATGCCACCGGCCCGGACGCCGACCGTCTGCTGCGCCCCGATCCCGTCCTGGGCTGCCTGACGCTGCGCGAGGCCGTGCGCCCCGATCCGCTGCACGTGGTGATCTTCGGCGCGGGCCACGTCGGCCAGGCCCTGGTGCACATCCTGGGCGCCCTGCCCTGCCGGGTGACCTGGGTGGACGCGCGCGACGACCTGTTTCCGGACGCGGTGCCCGCCAATGTGTCGATCGAGGCGACCGACACGCCCGAGGCCGTGATCGACGACGCCCCGCCCGACAGCTGCTTCCTGATCATGACCCATGACCACGCGCTCGACCAGCGCCTGTGCGAGCAGCTGCTGCGGCGCGACGACGTGGCGTATTTCGGCCTGATCGGCTCGCAGACCAAGCGGCGCAAGTTCGAGCATCGCTTCCGCGCGCGCGGCATTCCGCCCGAACGCTACGCGCGCATCGTCTGCCCCATCGGCGAACCCGGCATCGAAGGCAAGCAGCCCGCCGTGATCGCCGTCGCGGTCGCCGCCCAGCTGCTGCGCCTGCGGTCCGGGCGGGAACGGCGGGCCGATGCGCCGGCCCGGGCCGAAGCGCCCGTCCATTGATTCCGTCGGACCCACCGATCTCACCCCATTGAAGAACGCCGGGCCGCCGGCCCCGCCGCGCAGGCGGATCGCGGCCCGAAGACCACGACCGAGGAGACCCCATGACGTCCACGAACCCGTCCGCGCCCGCCCGATCGAACGCGTCCGGCCCGCAGGCCTATCGCGCCCAGCTGCTGTATTTCCGGGACACCCCCAAGGCCGAGGACGAAGCCTGCGAATGGATCCGCGACGGCCTGCTGGTCGTGCGCGACGGCCGCATCGAGCAGTGCGGCGACTACGACCGGCTGATCGGGGACCTGCCCCCCGGCACGCCGGTCAACGACTGGCGCGGCCGCCTGATCACGCCGGGCTTCATCGACACCCACATCCACTACCCGCAGACGGACATGATCGCCTCGCCGGCGCCGGGCCTGCTGCCGTGGCTGGAGACCTATACCTTCCCGACCGAGCGGCGCTTCGAGAACCCGGAATACGCCCGGGACGTGGCGCGCTTCTTCCTGGACGAACTGCTGCGCTGCGGCACCACCACCGCGCTGGTGTACTGCACCGTGCATCCGGGTTCGGCCCAGGCCTTCTTCGAGGAGAGCCACGCGCGCGACCTGCGCATGGTGGCCGGCAAGGTCATGATGGACCGCAACTGTCCCGAATACCTGCGCGACACGGCCGAATCCGGCGCCCGCGACAGCGAGGACCTGATCCGGCGCTGGCACGGCACGGGGCGCCAGCTCTATGCCCTGACGCCGCGCTTCGCGCCGACCTCCACGCCCGAGCAGCTCGGCCTGTGCGGCGAACTGGCCGGGCGCTATCCGGACGTGTTCATCCAGTCGCACGTGTCGGAGAACCGCGACGAGGTGAAATGGGTGATGGGCCTGTTCCCCGGCTACCGCAGCTACCTGGACATCTACGACCAGTACGGCCTGCTGCGGCCCCGGTCGGTCTACGGGCACTGCGTGTGGCTGGACGACGACGACCGCCGCCGCATGCGCGACGCGGGCGCCGTCGCCGCCCACTGCCCCACGTCCAACCAGTTCCTGGGCAGCGGCCTGTTCGACTTCGCGGCGGCCAAGGACTTCGGCATGCCGGTGGCCCTGGCCACCGACGTGGGCGGCGGCTCGTCCTTTTCCATGCTGCTGACCATGAACGAGGCGCACAAGGTCGCGCGCCTGTCCGGCCACTACCTGACGGCGCGGCGCATGTTCTGGCAGGCCACGCAGGGCGCGGCCAAGCACCTGGGCCTGACCGGCCGGATCGGCACGCTGGAGCCGGGCGCCGAGGCCGACTTCATCGTCCTGGATCCCAAGGCCACGCCGCTGCTGGAGCGCCGCAGCGCCCTGGCCGACTCGCTGGAGGAACTGCTGTTCGCCCTGGCGATGCTGGGCGACGACCGCGCCATCGCCGCGACCTACGCGGCGGGGCGGGAGGTGCACCGGCGCCGCTGAGTGATTGGCTGATCTGGAATTTACCTGTTATATTCGATTTGACAAATAAACAGGTAAATCCAATGAAATTCAATGAATTGGATGATGTTCAACGGCTGAATCTGATCGAGTCAGACCAGTTATATCGTGCCTGGTACGAGGCGCGAACCGCGCTTGAACCTTATCGCTATGCAATGCGCTGGGTCAAACGAGGAGAAAAGCGCTATCTCGTCCGTTTTGTCGACGCCCGGGGCAATGGCCGTTCGCAAGGTCCGGAAAGCGAGGTCACGCATGCGCTGCTGGCTCGATTCGAGGAAGGCCGGGCGCGGGCGCGGATGCGCTACGACGGTCTGTCCGAACGGTTGGCGACTCAGACACGCCTGAATCGGGCATTGCGTCTGGGGCGTTTGCCACGCGCCGCAGCGGATATCCTGGGCGCCTTGAACATGTCGGGCCTGGACAGGGAATTCCTGGTGGTAGGCACCCATGCACTATTTGCCTACGAGGCAATGGCGGCCGTCCATGTCGCGCCCGAGGCCTTGGCCTCCGGGGACCTGGACCTGTGCTTCGACGCCCGTCGCTCGTTGCGGCTGGCGATGGGCAAGCTGGACCGGCAGCAGGCCAACGGGCTTCTCGGACTCCTGCAAAAGGTGGACAAGACCTATGCGCCCATGCGGGCGGAAGGCGTCTTTCGCGCGGTCAATGCGCAAGGTTTCATGGTGGACCTGATTACGGCCGAGCGGCCGATGCGGGAGAACCACCCGGTGACGTTCGGCGCAGGCGACCTGGTCGCCGTCGAGGTGGCCAATCTGCATTGGCTCATCAATGCGCCTCGATGCGATGTGGTCGTGATCGCGGCCAATGGCCGCCCCGTGCTGCTGCGCGTCCCCGATCCACGTGCTTTCGCTTTGCACAAAGCCTGGCTGTCGCAACAGCCCTCTCGGGATCCCGTGAAACGCAGGCGTGACCAGGGACAGGCGGAAATCGTCGTGTCGATCGTGGGGCGTTATCTGCCTGACCGGCCGTTTTCGCCCGAGCAGTTGCGGTTTCTGAGTCTGGAGATGATTGGCGTCGCCAGCCAGGCGCTTCAGCACGGAGAGGCCGATGAGGATTTCCTGCGTGAGCTGAGGGACCCTTTCAAGTTCTGACGTGGCACCGTCACGAAGACCTGCCATAATCGGGCGCATGGAAAAATTCATCGACACCGCGCGCCCGACCCGGCTGCCGCCGCTGATCCCGTTCTCCAGCTACGAGGACGCCGACGCGGCGGTGGACCGGCTGCTGGAAATCTACCGGCGCAACACCGCCTTCATCCGCGACGCCTTCCGCGAATACTGCGTCAACGGCCTGGAGACCGGCCAGCGGGTGCGCGCCTGCTATCCGGCGATCCGCATCCGGGTGCATTCCTACCAGGAAATCGACAGCCGCCTGTCCTACGGCCACCTGGTCGAGCCGGGCGTCTACATGACCACGGTCACCCAGCCCGCCCTGTTCCACGACTACCTGCGCGAACAGGTGCGCCTGCTGTTGCGCAACCACGGCGTGCCGGTGGAGATCGGCGAGTCCGACCTGCCCATCCCCCTGCACTTCGCCTTCCCGGAGGGCGAGTACGTCGAGGGCGAATATTCCGAGGTTCCCGGCCATACCCTGCGCGACCACTTCGACGTGCCCGACCTGGCGGTGACCGACGACGCCATCGTCAACGGCACCTGGCGCGGCCGCGCCAACCAGGCCCGGCCCCTGGCGCCCTTCACCGCGCCGCGCATCGACTATTCCCTGCACCGGCTGCAGCATTACACGGCCACGGCTCCGGTGCATTTCCAGGACTTCGTGCTGTTCACCAACTACCAGTTCTACGTGGACGGCTTCGTCCAGTGGGCGCGCGAGACCCTGGCCGCCGGCGAGGGCGGCTACACGGAACTGGTCGAGCCCGGCAACCGCGTCGTCACGCGGGACAGCCTGGACGAGGTCCGCGCGGGGCCGGCGCCGCTGCCGCAAATGCCGTCCTATCACCTGAAGCGGCCGGGGCACACCGGCATCACGCTGATCAACATCGGCGTGGGGCCGTCCAACGCCAAGACCATCACCGACCACGTCGCCGTGCTGCGGCCGTCGGCCTGGCTGATGCTGGGCCATTGCGCCGGGCTGCGCACCACCCAGCGGCTGGGGGACTACGTGCTGGCCCACGGCTACGTGCGCCAGGACCACGTGCTGGACGACGACCTGCCCCTGTGGGTGCCGGTGCCGCCGCTGGCCGAGGTCCAGGTCGCCCTTGAGCAGGCCGTGGCCGACGTGTCCGGCCTGTCGGGCTGGGAACTGAAGAAGATCATGCGCACCGGCACCGTGGCCACCATCGACAACCGCAACTGGGAATTGCGGGACCAGCAGGAGCCGGTGCAGCGCCTGTCGCAGTCGCGCGCCATCGCCCTGGACATGGAATCGGCCACCATCGCGGCCAACGGCTTCCGCTTCCGCGTGCCCTACGGCACGCTGTTGTGCGTGTCGGACAAGCCGCTGCACGGCGAACTGAAGCTGCCGGGCATGGCCACCGCCTTCTACCGCACCCAGGTCAACCAGCACCTGCACATCGGCATCCGGGCGCTGGAACACCTGCGCGAGATGCCCGGCGAACGCCTGCACTCGCGTAAACTGCGCAGCTTCATCGAGACCGCGTTCAAGTAGTGCTTCACTGTCTGCCAATCCTGGCAGCCGCGGATGGGAGGTGCGGGAGATGACGCTGAAACAGTTGGAGGCATGCTACTGGGCCATTCAATTGGGCAGTTTCGCGATTGCGGCGGATCGCTTGAACGTCACGCAATCCACGCTTTCGAAGCGGATCTTCGAGCTGGAAGATGAATTGGGTTGCCTCCTGTTCGACCGGTCGGGCAAGCGTGCGCTACCCACAGAAACCGGCCGCCGTCTGGCGGAAATGGCGGTCCAGGTGCTGGATCTTGTCGGAGAGATTGGCCGGGTCGCCGGACGGCCAAGTGAGTTGCGTGGTGTCTGCTGCTTTGGTGTGAGCGAAATGGTGGCACTGACGTGGCTGCCCAAGTTCTTGCTACTGGTGCGCGAGCGTCATCCTGACCTCTTGCTGCGACCCTATGTGGACTTGGCCGGGGTGCTGGAGCGCAAAGTCGTCCGAGGAGAGCTGGATTTCGCGGTTGCGCCTGGACCAGGGCGCGAGCAGGACTTGCGGCGGGATCTGGTGAAGGAAGTCGCCTTTAGCTGGATGGCCGCTCCGGACCGGTTTCCCGAGGCTGGTGTGCTGACCCCCGATTATCTGTCTGACGCGACTGTCATCACCATGACGGATGAGTCGGGCCTGACCCGGAGCTTCGATGGGTGGTGCCTGGTTCAGGGAATTCGTGTCCGCAAGACGATCGCGTGCAATAACTTGACGACGATCGTGGGACTGACGATTGCCGGGCTCGGATTGAGCTTCCTGCCGACGGCGTTTACAGAGTCGTGCGTGCGTAACGGCCTGTTGCGCCCTATTGAAAGCATCCCCAGCTTTCCATCGCTGAATTACCACTTCATCAGTCGTTTGGATGACCAGCGTGACTTGGTGCGCGTATTGCGTGGCTACATCAACGAGGTGGCTGATTTCGCCGACCCGATTCTTGAATGGGGCGGTGGAAACATGAACGAAATGAATAATTAGACGTTCAAATAAGTCGCTTTATTTCGTGTTTTGCGCTCAGTATCATGCTTTCAGCTTTTAAAACAAAACTGGAGGATGACATGGTGTGCATTTCGACGAAATGGATGGTGGCAGGCGTGTCGCTGGCCTTGGTGGCACTAGCCACGCCGGCGGCCCATGCGGCGAAGCTGTGGAAGGGCTATACCTTCATCAGTTCCACGGCACATCCCGACTATAAGTTCCTGGAATCGCTGGCGGCCGATCTGGAGAAGATCGGGCAAGGCGCTCTCCGGACGAAAGTCAATGTGGGCGGGTCGCTGCCGATTTCGGGCACGTCGATTACTCAGGCGGTGGGCGAAGGCATTGTCACGTTCGCGCATGATGGCTACTACACGGGCAACCTGCCGATTGGCGGGATTTCGATGTTGCCGATGCTGATTCCCGATCATGCCGCCTTCTTGCGTGCAAAAGAGAAGATAGAGCCCGTGCTGGCGGCGGAGTTGGCGAAGAAAGGCGTTACGCTGCTGGCGACCTATAACTTTCCGGTGCAGACGATCTGGGGCGTATCCAGGATCGCGTCCGTCAAAGACCTCAAGGGCTTGAAGATACGCGTCGGCAATGCGCCGGTCGCGGAGTTCATGCGACGCCAGGGCGCAACGCCGATCACTCTGGCGACCGCCGATGTCGCGCCCGCGCTCGAACGTTCGGTCGTCGATGGCGTGATCACCGCCAGCGCGGGTGGCGGCAAGCTCTGGGGAGATCTATTGCGGTCCAACTATCGCCTGCCGATCAATTATGACCTGATGCTCATCATCGCCAACAGGGAGGCGTTCGAGGCGTTGTCAGTGGATCAGCAGCGGAAGATCAAGGCGGCGGCCAAGGCCTCCGCTGATGGATTGACGGCGGAGCTGGCGGCGATGGAGGATCGGGTGACGGCAGATTTGAAGGCCAAGGGGCTGGATGTCGTTCTGCCCAATCCGGGGGATATCGCCGCTGCGCGAACGTTGATGCATGCCTACTGGTCCGAGTGGGCCAAGGGGGTTGGTCCGCAGGCGACGGAACTGCTCGGGCAGGTCGAATCCACCATCGAACACTGACGATCTTCGGTTCCATCATTTCAGCGAGGTGACTTTGCCATGTTTCAACCTCCTCCAAGAGTAACTGCCGAGGTTTATGCACGCTTGCCGGATGTGCTTCAGGACGCCTCGCCTAGCTACTGGTCCCGGGTTCAGTCCGGAAACCCGGCGATCCGCTCGTTTCTGGAAGGGCCTTCCTTCGATCGGAGCGGAGCTCTCTGGGTGACGGACATTCCGTTTGGCCGCTTGTTCCGGATCTCCGCTGATCGAGAATTTGAACTGGTCTTCCAGTACGACGGAGAGCCCAACGGCCTGAAGTTCCATGCGGATGGGCGCGCGTTCATTGCCGATCATCGTCTGGGTTTGCTGGCTTTCGATCCGCAGCGGCAGACGCTGGAGGTCGTCCTGGGCAGGGCGGAGCTTGATGGTTTTCGCGGTTTGAACGACCTGTTTTTCCTGGAGGATGGGTCTCTGCTCTTCACGGATCAGGGACAGACGGGGCTACAGGATCCGACGGGACGGCTGTTCCATTGTGATCCCGGTGGCATGCCTCGCCTTGTATTGTCGAATATACCCAGTCCGAACGGTCTGGTGCACGATCCGCGCAGCAATACGGTCTATCTGGCGGTGACTCGTGACAACGCCATCTGGCGTGTTCCTCTGCGACCCAATGGCCAGGCTGGGCGGACGGGTCGTTTCATCCGGATGTCGGGGGGCATAGGTCCTGATGGCCTAGCTATGGATTGCGAGGGCAATCTGGCCGTCTGCCATCCCGGTTTGGGGGCCGTGTGGCTGTTCAACCGCCAGGGGGAGCCGATTCTGCGGATCGACTCACCGGTCGGTCGGATGACGACCAACTGCGCGTTTGGCGGCCCGCAAGGGCGGACGCTGTTCATTACGGAATCCGAGACGGGCGTCATTCTGAGCGCCGAGTGTCCGGCTCCGGGCGTTTCTCTCTTTTCACATGAGGATCGTCATGAGGCATGAGCGTGGCATAGCGCGTGGCGGCGATCGGGTGCTGATGTTCGGTTTCTATCTCGCCGAGGCTGCTCTGGGATTGATTGTTGCCCTGATTGTCATTGATGTGTGCGTACGGAATTTCTTGGGAATCGGCCTGACCTTCACCACGGAATATTGTGGCTATCTGTTGGCATGGATCGTGTTTCTGGGGGCGCCCTACAGTCTGCGGCATGGCGAGTTCTTGCGGATAGAAATGATCGGTCCGCGCATGTTGCGGGCGCTTGAGGGCCTGTATGCCCTGTGCGCCATCCTGATCAGTTCGATATTCCTGTATGCGTTGGTGCAACTAGTGTTCAATAGCCACGCACGGAAAATCCTGGCACCGACCTTGACCGATACGCCACTCTGGATGCCGCAAGTGGTTTTGCCGGTCGGCATGGCGCTGATGGTGTTGTCCATCGGTCTCGGGTTTGCGGGGAAACCGGCGTCTGACGCAAGCGAGGTGGCAGGAGAAGACATCAAGGAGCCGATATGAGTTGGGCTGTTGAACTGATGTTGTGCGGCGGGATTTTAGTGGCCCTGCTGCTGGGTGGCATGTGGTTGCCGTTTGCGATCGGCGCCGTGGGGCTGGTGTCCATTTACATGACGGATGGCTGGGTAGGCTTTCGGGCGCTGGGGCTGGTGACGTGGGGAACCGTCAATAGTTTCACGCTGACGGCGATTCCGATGTTCATCCTGATGGCGGAGATTTTGCAGGCCAGTGGGGTGAGTACCCGGTTCTATCAGGGGTTGGCCGTGCTGGTTCGTCGAGCCCCCGGGCAATTGCTGCAGACGAATATTGCCGGCAGCGCCTTGTTCGCCGCGATTAGCGGATCGAGTGTCGCCACCTCGGCCGCGATGGGATCGGTTGCATTGCCACAGCTCAAGAAAGAGGGCTACGACCGTTCGCTTGCATCGGGCACGCTGGCGGCTGGCGGCACGCTCGGCATTCTCATTCCTCCCAGTATCCCCCTGATCATCTATGGCACGTTCACAGAGGTTTCCATCACCAAGCTTTTTGCCGCCGGGATGCTCCCCGGGGTATTGCTGGCCTTGCTGTTCATGGGATATGTGCTGGTCGTTGCGGTGATTCGTCCAGTCCGGGATCCAGCCCAAGGCCGGGAGGCCACCGAGCCAGGCTTGCGGCAGTTTGTCGAAGCGGCAGTAAGTCTGGTGCCTCTTATGACGCTCATGGTGGTGGTGCTGGGCAGTATGTATGGCGGATTCGCCACGCCCTCCGAGGCCGCTGGTCTGGGATGTTTTGTGGCATGGATCGTGGCGAAGACTTCAGGCCATCTGACGCTGCGGGATCTGCATATGGCCATGATGCGGACGGTGAAGATCAGCACGTCCTTGCTGTACATCGTCCTGATGGCCTTTGTTTTCTCGTATGCCGTGGAGAACGCGGGCCTGAGCACCGATTTGACCCGCGCGATCGTCGGGTTGGATCTTGGGCCGTATGGTTTCCTGTTGGCTGTCGTCCTGCTGTTCATTGTGCTCGGATGCCTCATGGAAAGCATCGCCATGATCGTGCTCACCGTACCGCTGCTGTTTGGTTCGGTCGTGTCTTATGGTTTCGATCCGGTCTGGTTCGGCATCGTGCTGGTGCTGTTGCTGGAGGTTGGCATGCTGACGCCGCCGTTCGGGATCAACCTGTTTGTCGTGCAGGGGATTTCGAAGTGGCCGATGGGGGTGATCATCCGGGGCGTCGTGCCGTACTGGATCCTGATCTTCCTGTTCCTCGGCTTGTTGGTGGCCTTTCCGGAGATTGCGACCTGGCTTCCGGGGCGTCTCTGAATCATGAGGGTTTTGTGATGAAAATGAAGCCGGTGGTGTGGGTGACGGAGCCCATGCACGATGTCGTACTCGGCCAGTTGGCGGCTGAGGTGGAGGTGATCGGTCCCGGACCGTTGCCCGAAAACCGTGCGCGTGAGGTCGAAGCGGTGATCGTTCGAGCAATGGAGGTTCGTGAAGGGTTGTTGGACAGGTTGCCGAGCCTGAAAGTGGTCGGCAAACATGGCGCGGGCACGGATAACATCGATGTCGAGGCGCTGCGCCGCCGCGGCGTGGCGTTGCGCAGAGCGGCGGGCGCCAATGCGGACTCGGTGGCGGAGTTGGCGGTGTGTCAGGCGCTTATGCTGCTCAGGGCGCCGGATCTGCACGATGCCGCCATTCGATCGGGAGCGAATCCCCCCTCGGTTGGCGGCTACAAGGGCGGTCTGGGACTGGAGGGCATGCCGGTCGGCATCGTCGGCATGGGCGCGATCGGCCGGGAAGTCGCGCGGCGCTTCGTGTTGGGGTTTAAAGCGGTCGTGAGCGGCTATGACCCGGTGCTGCCGGATGCGTCGTGGCCGCCCGGTATCGTCCGTCATTCCAGCCTGGACGACGTCCTGGCTTCCTCGCGGGTGGTCTGCCTGCACGTGCCGTTGATCGAGAATACTCGTGGCCTGATCGGCGCCCGAGAACTGGCGATCATGCCGCAGGGCGGTTTCCTGGTGAACTGCGCGCGCGGTGGCGTCGTCGATGAGGGAGCGCTGGCTTCCGCGCTGGCGAGTGGCCATCTGGCGGGTGCCGCATCCGATGTTTTTTTTCGAGAGCCGCCCGAGGCCGCGAATCCGTTGTTTCGAACCGGAAGGTTCATTGGCACGCCACATATCGGCGGAGCGACGGATACGGCTTTGCGCCGCACGGGGGCTGAGATCGTCGTTCAAGTGCTGGATCAGTTGAGGCAAACGGGCCTTCCGGGTTGAGGACAAAGAGGGAGTGACATGAGTATTGGATTTCGGATTTGTGATCGGCCCCGCACGGTGCGTGCGGATATCATTGAGGCCTTCAGGGCGTTGCCGGTTGCCAACGTCGGCGATTGTATGTCCCGGATGTTCGCGGGGGGCGCCGCGCTTCAGCCCATCCACCAGCGGTCGGTGACCGTGGCGGGCCCGGCGCTGACCGTGCGCACGCGACCTGGTGACAACCTGATGGTCCACTATGCGCTGGATATCGCCGAGCCCGGAGATATCATCGTGGTGGATGCGGGAGGCGATCTGACGACGGCCATTCTTGGGGAAATCATGATTTCCCTGGCCATGCGGCGCAAGCTGGAGGCGATCGTCATCCATGGTGCGATCCGTGATGCGGAAGAAATCCGGAAAATGGGGTTCCCTCTCTACGCGACCGGCGTGACGCATCGAGGTCCATACAAAGATGGACCCGGGGAAATCAATACGCCGATCTGCTTGGGAGGCATGTCGATCATGCCGGGCGATCTCGTTCTGGGGGATGGCGACGGTGTGTTGGCCGTGCCCCTGGATGAGGCCGAGTCCGTTCTCGCGGCCGCACGCCGGAAACAGGAAGCGGAAATGGTCGAGTTGGAGCATATCGCGCAAGGTACGGTCGATCGTCGCTGGGTTGTCGATACCCTCAGGGCCAAGGGCTGCGAGTTCTCGGCCCACGGGTGAGGCTCGGGGGGGGGCCGCGTCCGGGGTAGACTGAGAGCCTCTTTTTCGCATTCGCTCGCATTGATGAGCGCTACCCGAGAACCACCATGGCCCTGCGCTCCACCGTCTACAAGGCGGAACTCCACGTCGCGGACAACGACCGCGCCTACTACGGCAGCCATGCCGTCACCGTCGCCCGGCATCCGTCCGAGACCGACGAGCGCCTGATGGTGCGGCTGCTGGCCTACGCCCTGTGGGTCGAGGCCGACGAACGGCTGGTCTTCACACGGGGCCTGAGCGACACGGACGAGCCGGATCTCTGGAACCTGGACCTGACCGGTGCGATCCAGCAGTGGATCGAGGTCGGCCTGCCCGACGAGCGCCGCCTGCTGAAGGCCTGCGGCCGGGCCGGCCAAGTGATCGTGCTGGCCTACGGCCGGGGCGCGGACGTGTGGTGGGCCGGCGTGCGCGACAAGCTGGGCCGGGCCGCCAACCTGCAGGTCTGGGTCCTGGACGCCGAGGCCACGCGCGCCCTGGCGGCGCTGGCCGAGCGCAGCATGAGCCTGAGCGTGAACGTCACGGACCGCACGGCCTGGGTGTCGTGCGAACGCGGGGACGCGAGCCTGGACGTGCGCTGCCTGCGCGAGGCGGGCTGACCGGAAACACCGTGCCGTGCCGCGCGGCCGGGTGCGGCGTTCAGTCGAGCAGCATCTTCACCGACACGATCAGCGCCATGGCCACCATCAGGACGCGGATCAGCTGGTGGCCGCGCGTGACGGCCAGGCGCGCGCCGATGGTGCCGCCGATCCATTGGCCCGCCAGCATGGGCAGGCCGAAGGCCCAGACGATGTGGCCGCTGGCGGCGAAGAACAGGACGGAGGCCAGGTTGCTGCACAGGTTCAGCAGCTTGGCGTGCGCCGTGGCCTTGACCAGGTTGAAGCCCAGCAGCGTGACGCAGGAGATCGCGAAGAAGGTGCCCGTGCCCGGGCCGAAGAAGCCGTCGTAGAAGCCGATCAGCGGCGCCAGGGTGGCGGCGTACAGGGCGGGCGCGACGCGCTGGGCGCGGTCCTCGGAGCCGACGCGCGGCGACAGCAGGAAATACAGGGCGAAGCCGATCAGCAGGAAGGGGATCACCTGGCGCAGCACGCCGCTGTCGATGCGCGTCAGGGCGATCCCGCCCGCCAGCGACCCCAGGAAGGTGGCCAGCATCATCCGGCGGCTGCGCTTCAGGTCGATCTGGCGCATGCGCAGGAAATGCAGCGTGGCGGCGGTCGATCCGGCGATGCCGCCGATCTTGTTGGTGGCGATGGCCGCCCCGGGCGGCAGGCCCGCGGCCAGCAGCGCCGGTATGGTGATCAGTCCGCCGCCGCCGGCGATGGCGTCGACGATGCCCGCCAGCAGCGCGACGAAGAACAGCAGGACGGCGACGTCGAAGGTGATTTCCATGGGGATGCCGCGGCGGGCGCGTTCAGCCGCGAGGGGCGTCGATGAAGGCGGTGAGCAGGTCCAGGAACGCTTCGGGCCGCTCGAACGGCGCCAGGTGGCCGCTGTCCAGCTCGGCATGGCGGGCGCCGGGGATGGCGTCCGCCAGGGCGCGGGCGTGCTCCTTGGGCACCATGGCGTCGTGCGCGCACCCGATGGACAGGGTGGGCGCCGCGATGCGGGGCAGCAGCGGCCGGATGTCGAGGCTCGCGTCGAGCCGGATCTGGCGGACGATGCCTTCCCAGCGGTTGGACACGAGGACGGCATCGGTCCATTGCGTCAATTGGGCCGCGTCCATGCGTCCCAGGAAGGCGGGGCTGAAGCCGGTCAGCAGGATCAGCCGCGCGAAGTCGTGCGGATCGTGGCGGATGAGGTCGAGCCAGAGATCGGACTGCATCCGCATGCGGGGATCCTGGCCGGTGGCAAACCCGGCGAGCAGGGTCAGGGAACGGACGCGTTCGGGATGGGTGGCGGCGACCTGCGCCGCCACGCAGGCACCCAGCGAAAAGCCGGCCAGGTCGAACGTATCGGCGCCCGCCGCCGTGGCCGCCGCGAGCACCTGGGCCGCCAGCAGGTCGAGGCTCAGGTCGCCGGGCGGGTCGGTGGTCTCGCCCGACCCGGAGTAGTCGGGCCGGATGACCGTGCGGCGGGCCGCCAGGGGCTCCACCAGGTGGGCCCAGTTGCTGTCCAGGTTGCCGCCCGTGCCGGCTACCAGCACCAGCGCCGGCCCCTGGCCGTCGACTGCGTAGGTGACGCGGGTTCCGAGGACTTCGACGGTGTGCATGCGAGGCTCCTGTGGGAGAAGGGAACATGAAAAACCCGGCGGACAGCGGCCCGCCGGGCGAGGGGGTGTGAAGGGCTCAGCGCTTGGCGATGTCGGCCTGCGCCTGCTTCACCAGGTCGGGGCCGATCTGCTTGGCCCACTTGTCGAACACCGGCTGGGTGGCCTTGGCGAAGGCGCCGATCTGTTCGGGCGACAGCACCGTGACCTTCACGCCGTGGCCTTCGATTTCCTTCAGCAGGGAATCGTCGGTGCTGGTCACGCCCTTGCGGGCGATGACGATTTCCTGGCGGCCGGCTTCGATGGCGGCCTCGCGCACGATCTTCTGGTCGGCCGGCGTCCAGGAGTTCCAGACGTCCTGGTTGACCACGAAGATCAGCGGGTCGGCCACGTAGTTCCACAGGCTCAGGAATTTCTGGCCGACGTCGTACAGCTTCGCGCCGGCGTAGATGGACAGCGGGTTTTCCTGGCCGTCGACGGCGCCGCTGGCGAGCGCGGGCTGGGCGTCGGCCCAGCTCATCTGGGTCGGGTTGGCGCCCAGCGCGGTGTAGATGTCGATGTACAGCGGCGAGCCGACCACGCGCAGTTTCATGCCCTTGACGTCTTCAGGCGTCTTGACCTCGCGCGCGGAATTGGACAGCTGGCGGTAGCCGTTTTCACCCCAGGCGAGCGGCACGACGCCCTTCTTCGACAGGATGCCGAACAGCTGTTCGCCGACCTTGCCCTGGGTCAGGGCGTCGATGGCGGGGTAGTCGGGCATCAGGAAGGGCAGGGAGAAGATGTTCAGTTCCTTGACCTGCGGGGACCAGTTGATGGTCGAGCCGATGGCCATGTCGATCACGCCCTGGCGGATGGCGGTGAATTCGCGCGTCTGGTCGCCCTGGACCAGGGAGGTGCCCGGGTAGACCTTGATGTTGATGCGGCCGTTGGTGCGCTCGCGCACCAGGTCGGACCAGATCACCGCCCCCTGGCCCCAGGGGAAGTTGGTGCCCACGACGATGGACAGCTTGTATTCGGACTTGTAGTCGGCCGCCTGGGCCGGCAGGGCGGCGGCCAGGGCCGTGAAGGCCAGGGCGGCGGCGCCGATGAGTCGCTTGAAACGCATGTCAGTCTCCTCTTTGAAAATTGTTGTGCGTCAGTATCCCAGATAATGCGGCAGCCAGAGCGCGATCTGCGGGAAAATCACGACCAGGACCAGGGCGCAGAGCATGCCGCCCACCATCCACAGCACCCAGGGCACCGTGCTTTCCATCGGGATCCGGGCGATCTTGCTGGAGACCATCAGGTTGACGGCCACCGGCGGCGTGAACTGGCCCACCGCGACCATCAGCGTCAGCACCACGCCCAGCCACACCAGGTCCCAGCCGAAGGCCTGGGCGACCGGCTGGATCAGCGGCACGAAGATCAGGAAGATCGAGATCCCGTCCAGGAACATGCCCGCCACGATCAGCAGCAGGATCAGCAGCGTCAGCACGCTGTACGGCCCCAGGCCGGAATGCACGATGGCGCGGGTGATCGGGTCGATGATCGACAGGGTGGACAGCGACCAGGCGAAGATCCCCGCCAGCGTGACGATCAGCATGATGACGGCGGACAGTTCCCCGGCTTCGCGCAGGATGGGGAACAGGTCGCGCACGCGGATGGTGCGATGCACGAACAGGCCGATGAGCAGGCCGTAGAACACGGCGACCACGGCGGCCTCGGTGGGCGTGAAATAGCCCATGCGCATGCCGCCCAGGATGATGACGGGGGCGGCCAGGCCGGGGATGGCCTCGAACAGGCTGCGCCAGAAGGGCGGGCGGGGCTCGGCGCGGGCGGCGGCGCCCATCCTGTGGCGCCGCGCCAGCCAGACGGCCGGGATGATCAGCCCGATGCCGGCCAGTATGCCCGGGAACATGCCCGCCGCGAACAGCGCGGGCACCGAGGCCTGCGGCACCAGGACCGAATAGACGATCATGGCGATCGAGGGCGGGATCAGGATGTCGGTGGCCGCGCCCGCCGCCACCACGCTGGCCGAGTAGGCGCGGGGATAGCCGGCGCGGTTCATGGCGCCGATCATGATGGCGCCCACGGCGGCGGCGCAGGCCGGGCCGGAGCCGGAGATCCCCCCCAGGAACATGGCGACGGTGATGGCGACCACGGCCAGCATGCCGGGACCGTTGCCGGTGATGGACTGGGCCAGGCGCACCAGCTTGGCGGCGACGCCCGAGCGGTCGAAGATCGAGCCCACCAGCACGAACATGGGGATGGCCAGCAGGGGGTATTTGGCCAGGCCGGCGTAGAAGCTCTGCGAGACCGCCATCAGGCCGAACCAGTGGGTGTCGGGGTTGGCCAGGGCGATGGCCAGCGTGCCGGCCGCCCCCAGGGCGATGCCCACGGGCACGCCGATGACCATCAGGACGACGAAGAGCGCGAACAGCAGGGTGGGGATCATGCCGCCTGCTCCCAGGCGCGCCGCAGGATGCCGGCCAGCCGCAGCGTGATGACCGCCGACAGCACCGGCAGCCACATGGAATACCACCAGGTGGGCACGCCGATGGCGGGGGAGGTGTCGCCCCAGTTGTATTCGTCCAGGGCCATGCGGCCCAGCAGGACCGTCAGGCCGGCGAAGAACAGCAGCGACACGGCGCCGGCGGCCAGGGCGAAGCGCCGCCGCCGCGCGGGACCGCCGCCGTCGGCCAGCAGTTCGATGCGGATGTGCAGCAGGCGCACGAAGGCCGAGGAGCTGGCGCTCAGGGTGAGCACGATCAGCAGGAAGATGGAGATTTCCTCGGTCCAGGCGAAGGATTCCGCCGTCAGGTAGCGGACGATCACGTTGGCCAGGGTGATGCAGGCCAGGGCGCCCAGGGTCAGCACGGTCAGCCAGTCCTCGAATCGCAGCGGGACGCGCAGGGGGGGATCGGAAGGCGGGGCGTGGTCGGGCGGCGTGGTGGAATCGGCGGCGTGGTCGTCGGGCATGGATCGGATGCGGCGGATGCGGTGTCGAATGGCAACACCGCATCCTACTGCGAAACGGCGCGCTTGCCAGTTGGTATGAGTACGGACACCGGCTCAGGGCGTGTCGGGCACCGCCAGCATCGTGCCCCGGCATGCGGGCGCGCCGCAGCGGCAGCGGTAATGGCGTTTCAGCGTGCGCGTGAGCGGCTCGTCGATCACCAGGCCGTAGTCGTAGAGCAGTTCGGTGCCCGCCGGGATGTCGCGCAGGGCGTAGATCGCCACGCGGGTGCCGGCGTCGTTCTCGCGCGCCTCGCAGTTGGGCGCGCAGCCGTGGTTGATCCAGCGGGCGTCGTTGCCGCGCCGGCCGCCGTCGATCACCCGGCCGCCGCTGAGCGCGAAATAGAAGGTGTGGTAGGGGTCGTCCGGGTTGACCGGCCAGCGGGCGTCGGCCTGCTCCGTCGTCAGGCGGCGTCCCGCGTAGTCCAGGATCCGGGTGCCGGCGGGGATGTCGCGCGCGGCGAAGACGCCGGTGCCGTGCAGGGACGAGACGCGCACGGCGTGCCAGGGCGAGCGGGGGGTGGCCATGGGATGCGATCGAAAGGGGCGGAATCGAAAAGGGATAAACTGGCCCATTATCCTTGGGATGTTCCACGCAAGTCCACTCGCCCCGGCGGCGATCCCGCCGGGGGCCGCCGCGCGCGAGGGACCGGTGCGGTATCCCCGATCCTTCCGTCCAGGTGAACGCCCGTGAATGCCCCTACCGCCGCCCATGCCGCCGCATCCGCTCCCGTCCTCGACCGCAATGGCGCCGAGGTCCTGCTGGATACCCTGATCGCCCTGGGCGTGGACACGGTGTTCGGCTATCCGGGCGGGGCGGTGCTGCCGCTGTACGACGCCCTGTACGCCGAACCGCGCATCCGCCACGTCCTGGTGCGCCACGAGCAGGCCGCCATGCACGCCGCCGAGGGCTATGCGCGCTCCACGGGCCGTCCGGGCGTGGTCTTCGTGACCTCGGGCCCGGGCATGGCGAACACCACCACCGGCCTGCTGGACGCGCTCTGCGATTCGATCCCCGTGCTGTGCGTCAGCGGCCAGGTGGCGACCGGCGCCATCGGCACCGACGCCTTCCAGGAATGCGACGCGGTCGGGATCTCGCGCCCGGTCACCAAGTGGAACGCCCAGGTGCGCCGTTCCGAGGACATCGCCGACCTGGCGGCCAAGGCCCTGCGCCTGACGCGCGCCGGCCGGCCCGGGCCGGTGCTGCTGGACTTCCCCAAGGACCTGCAGATCGCCCGCGTGCCGCCGGAACACGCCGTCGCGGCCGCGGAAACCGAGGCCGCCGCCGAGCCGCTGGCGCCCGTGACGGAGGCCGCGCTCAAGCGCGCCGCCGCGCTGATCGCCCGCGCCCGCCGCCCGGTGTTCTACGGCGGGGGCGGGCTGATCAATTCGGGCATCGACGCCTGTCACGCCTTCCGCGGCCTGGTGCAGGCGACCGGCGCGCCCTGCACCCTGACGCTGATGGGCCTGGGCGCCTATCCGGCCGGCGACGCGCGGTTCCTGGGCATGCTCGGCATGCACGGCACGCTGCAGGCGAACCTGGCCATGCACCACGCGGACCTGATCGTCTGCGTGGGCGCGCGCTTCGACGACCGCATCACGGGCCGGCTGTCGGACTTCTGCCCGCACGCCGACAAGATCCACCTGGACATCGATCCGGCCTCGATCGACAAGGTCGTGCGCGCCGACGTGGCGCTGGTGGGCGACTGCTATCCGCTGCTGCGCGCCCTGCACAAGGAACTCGGCCAGTACCCGCTGGAATCCGGCCGCCTGGACGAATGGTGGCAGCGCATCGCCGTCTGGCAGGCGCGCGACTGCCTGAAATTCCCGCCCTCGGACGACGTCATCCTGCCCCAGGACCTGATGCGGCGCATCGACCGGCTGCTGGCCGGGCGCGACGCCGTCGTGTCCACCGACGTGGGCCAGCACCAGATGTGGGCGGCCCAGTACATCGGCATCGACCGGCCCAACCGCTGGCTGACCTCCGGCGGGGCGGGCACCATGGGCTACGGGCTGCCGGCCGCCATCGGCGCGCAGATCGCGCACCCGGACAAGCCGGTGGTCTGCGTCAGCGGCGACGCGTCCGTGCTGATGAACATCCAGGAACTGGCCACGGCCACGCAGCACCGCGCGCCGGTCAAGCTGATCCTGTGCAACAACGGCCACATGGGCATGGTGCGCCAGTGGCAGGAACTGATCCACGAGGGCCGCTACAGCCACAGCTACAACGCCTCGATCCCCGATTTCGTGGCGCTGGCCGGGGCCTTCGGCTGGGGGGCGGCGCGGGTCGAGCACCCGCGCGACCTGGACGCGGCGCTGGCCGCCTGCATGGCGCACGACGGCCCGTACTTCCTGGACGTGGCCGTGGTGCCGCTGCAGAACTGCTTTCCGATGATGCCGGCCGGCTACGGGCACCAGCAGGTGATGCTGTCGGAGGACACCTGGTACGTCGAAGAGTGACTCTTTCGGCGCCTGGGCTCGCCATACTGCGTTGCAAATCCTCGCGATAGTCTGACTATCGCTGCGGTTTGCGCCTTGTCTGACAAGCCCATGCATCCGAAATAGCGGGGTTCTCAAGAAGCGTCACACACACCGCCCGCCGTCCACCTCCAGGCAGGCGCCGGTGATGAAGGACGCCTCGTCCGAGGCCAGGTACAGGCAGGCGTGGGCGACGTCGTCCGGGGTCGAGAACCGCCCCAGCGGGATGCCGGCGGTGAACTTGGCGCGGTTTTCCGGCGTGTCCGGCACGCCCATGAATTCCGTCAGCAGGCCGGTGGCGCCCACCACGGGGTTGACGCAGTTGACGCGGATGCGGTCCGGACCCAGTTCGGCCGCCATCGAGCGGCTGGTGGTCACCACGGCGCCCTTGGTGCCGTTGTACCAGGTCAGGCCGGGGCGCGGCCGGATGGCGGCCGTGGAGGCGATGTTCACGAACACGCCGCCGCCCTGCTGGCGGAAATGCGGCACGAAGGCCTGGGCGCTGAGATAGATGCTCTTGACGTTGATGGCGTAGATCCGGTCGAACTCGGCCTCGGTGACTTCGAGCATGGGCCGGTTGCGGTGGGTGGCCCCGGCGTTGTTGACCACGATGTCCAGGCCGCCGAAATGTTCCAGGGCCCGCGCCAGCAGGCCGCGCATGCTGGCCGCGTCGGCGACGTCCACGTGCGCGAATTCGGCCTGGCCGCCGGCCGCCCGGATCTGGTCGACGGTTTCGCGGCCGTGCGCGTCGTGGATGTCGGCCACGACCACCCGGGCGCCCTCGCGGGCGAAGACCGAGGCGATCCCCCGGCCGAACCCGGAGCCGGCTCCGGTCACGATGGCTGTCTTGTCGCGCAGGCGCATGGGTGTGTCTCCTTTCAGGCATCCTGGCCGTAGCGGATCGCCACGGTCTTCAGTACGGTGAATCCCAGCAGGGCCTCGAAGCCTTTCTCGCGGCCGTGGCCGCTGGACTTGACCCCGCCGAAGGGCAGTTCGACGCCGCCGCCGGCGCCGTAGTTGTTGACGAAGACCTGGCCGCAGCGCAGGTGGCGGGCCATGCGCAGCTGCCGCGCCCCGTCGCGGGTCCAGACGCCGGCCACCAGGCCGTAGTCGGTCGAGTTGGCCAGGGCCAGGGCGTGGGCCTCGTCGCGGAAGGGCTGCGTGACCAGGACCGGGCCGAAGATTTCCTCCCGGGCCAGGGCGCTGTCCGGGGGCACGTCGCGGAACAGCACGGCCTCCTGGTAGTAGCCGTCCGGCGGCGCGTCGTCCAGGATGCGGCCCCGGGCGGCCTCGGCCAGGCCTTCCCGGCGGGCGGCGTCCAGCATCTGGCGCACGCGGTCGTACTGCTTGCGGTTGACCAGCGGCCCCAGGTCGGCGTCCAACGAGGGCGGGCCCGCGCGCAGGGCGCGGAAGCGTTCGGCGACGCGTTCGACGAAGGCGTCGTGGATGCTTTCGTGGACCAGCAGCCGGCTGCCCGCCGAGCAGGTCTGGCCGCTGTTCTGGATGATGGCGTTGACGACCACCGGCAGGGCGGCGTCCAGGTCGGCGTCCTCGAACACGATCTGCGGCGACTTGCCGCCCAGTTCGAGCACCACCGGGCAGTGCCGCCGCGCGGCGGCCTCGGCGACCCGCTGGCCGGTGACGGTGGAGCCGGTGAAGGAGATGTGCTGGATCCCGGGGTGGGCGCTCAGCGCCGCGCCGGCCTCGGCGCCGTAGCCGGTGACGACGTTCAGCGCCCCGGGCGGGAAGCCCACGCGGGCGGCCATTTCGGCAAGGTACAGGGTGGACAGGCTGGCGTCCTCGGCGGGCTTGACCACGCAGGCGTTGCCGGCCGCCAGGGACGCGCCGACGCTGCGGCCGAAGATCTGGACCGGGTAGTTCCAGGGGATGATGTGGCCGGTGACGCCGTGCGGTTCGCGCACCGTCATCGCCAGGGTGCCGGTGTCGTAGGGCAGCGTGTCGCCGTGCAGCTTGTCGCAGGCGCCGGCGTAGTATTCGAAGTAGCGCGCCAGGGCGGCGACGTCGTTGCGCGCGGTGCGCAGCGTCTTGCCGGTGTCGCGCGCCTCGATGCCGGCCAACTCGTCGGCGTGCTCCAGCACGGCGCGGCCCCAGGCCGCCAGCAGGCGGCCGCGGTCGCGGGCGCAGGTCATCGCCCAGGGGCCGTCGAGCTGCGCGCCCATGGCCGCCTGGGCGGCCCGGACGGCCTGGTCGATGTCCTCGGGCGAACCCCGGGCGATGCGGTCGAAGGCCTGGCCGTCGGCCGGGTCGATGACGGGAATGGCGCGCTCGTCCGGCACGGGCCGTCGGGCGTTGGCGATGAAGTGATGGGCGGGCATGACGGATTCCTGGCGGGTGGCGAAGCGGGGCGGCTGGCGTGTCCTTGGTGGGTGGCGGTCCGGATTCAGCCGGCGCGGGCGACGTGGTCGGCGATGGCCCGGCCCATGTCGGCGGTGCGCGCCGATCCCCCCATGTCGGGCGTCCGGGGGCCTTCGTACAGCACGGTCTCGATGGCGCCCAGGACGGCGTCGGCCGCCTGCCGCCAGGCGGGGTCGCCCTGGCCGAGATGTTCCAGCATCATGGCCGCCGACCAGATCTGCCCGACCGGGTTGGCGATGCCCCGGCCGGCGATGTCCGGGGCGGAGCCGTGCACGGGCTCGAACAGGGACGGGTGGCGGCGGTCCGGGTTCAGGTTGGCCGACGGGGCGATGCCGATCGTGCCGGTGCAGGCCGGCCCCAGGTCGGACAGGATGTCGCCGAACAGGTTCGAGGCCACGATCACGTCGAAGCGGTCGGGGTGCTGCACCAGGTGGGCGCAGAGGATGTCGATGTGGAACTTGTCCCAGGTGACCGTGGGGTATTCCGGGGCGATGGCCTTCAGGCGTTCGTCCCAGTAGGGCATGGTGATGGAGATGCCGTTGGACTTGGTGGCGGCCGTCAGGTGCCTTCCGGGCCGGCGCGAGGCCAGCTCGAAGGCGAATCTCAGGACCCGGTCCACCCCGGTGCGGGTGAACACGGATTCCTGGACGACGAATTCGCGCTCCGTGTCCGGGAACATGCGCCCGCCCAGGCTGGAATATTCGCCCTCGGTGTTCTCGCGCACCACCAGGAAATCGATGTCGCCGGGGCGGCGGTTGGCCAGCGGGCTGGGCACGCCGGGCATCAGCCGGGCCGGTCGCAGATTGACGTACTGGTCGAATTCGCGGCGGATGGCGATGATGGAATCCCAGATGGCGACGTGGTCCGGCACCCGGTCGGGGGCGCCCACGGCGCCGAACAGGATGGCGTCGTGCCCGCCGATGCGGTCCTTCCAGTCGGCCGGCATCATGCGGCCTTCGCGCAGGTAGTGGTCGCAGCCCCAGTCGAAGGATTCGAAGTCCAGGTCCAGGCCGAACCGGATGGCGGCGGCTTCCAGCGTCCGCAGGCCTTCGGGCATGACTTCCGTGCCGATGCCGTCGCCGGGGATCACTGCGATTTTTCGTGTCATGCGGGCTCCCTGATGGGGTGGGCGGGCCCCGGATCGTGTCGTCGGGCCCGTTCGAAACTCTAGCGGGTTTTGGCGCCGCGCGATAGCGGGGGAATCGGACACGGGTCCGGCGCCGATCCGCCGCGCCTCCGGCCCCCCCTGTGATAACCCGAATCCGGGCGCGGTTTCCATTGCGACCCTGCCGGACTTCATGTTAGAACACCAGGGCTCCAGCGCTTTGCGCGCGGCGCGGTTCGGACGGATCGCGCCCGGGCCGCAGGCGCGGGCCGGACAATACCCATATCGGATTCGGGAGACGACACCATGTTCCAAGGCAAGAAATTCGCAGGATGGCTCGCGGCCGCGGCCCTGATCGGCGTGACGGCGTCCGCGCCGGCGCTGGCGCAGACCACGCTGAAGATGGCGTACGCGCTGTCCGAGAACTCGCACTATGGCGCGGGCGCCGCCGCCTTCGTCAAGGCCCTGGAAGCCAGCACGCCGGACTTCAAGGTCCAGCAGTTCCCGAACAGCGCGCTGGGCGGCGAACGCGAGGTCATCGAGGGCCTGCAGCTGGGCACCATCGACCTGGCCATCGTGTCCACGGGCGCCACGCTGAATTTCGTGCCGCAGACCGGGGTGTTCGACATCCCCTTCCTGTTCCGCGACCTGGCCCACGCGCGCAAGGTCCTGGACGGCAAGATCGGCCAGGACATGCTGGCCGAATTCCCCAAGCGCGGCCTGGTGGCCCTGGCCTGGGGCGAGCAGGGCTTCCGCCACCTGACCAACAACGTCCGGCCGGTGAAGGAACCCGCCGACATCAAGGGCCTGAAGATCCGCACGACGGAAAACCCGATCCACATCGCCGCTTTCAAGGAACTGGGCGTGCTGGCCACCCCCATGGCCTGGCCCGAGGTCGCCACCGCCCTGCAGCAGGGCACCATCGACGGCCAGGAAAACCCGCTGTCGGTGATCGTGTCCGTGAAGATGTGGCAGCTGCAGAAATACCTGTCGCTGACGGCGCACGTCTACGGCCCGGCGCTGATCCTGATGGCGCCTTCCGTGTATGACGGCCTGGACGACGCCGGCAAGGCGAAATTCAAGGAAGCCGCCGCCGCCGGCGCCAAGGCCATGCGCGCCTACGTCGACCAGGTCGAAAAGGACGGCATCGAAACCCTGAAGGCCAACGGCATGCAGGTCAACACGGTGGACCACGCCGCCTTCGTCAAGGCGGTCCAGCCGGTCTATCCGCAGTACTACAAGCAGTTCGGCCAGGCGCTGGTCGAGTCCATCCGCGACACCCAGTGATCATGAGCGCGCCGAGCCGCCTCAAGTGCGAATTCCCCCCTGGGGGGACGGCGCGTAGCGCCAAGGGGGTGCCATGAGCGCGCCGAGCCGCCTCAAGTGCGAATTCCCCCTCGGGGGGACGGCGCGTAGCGCCAAGGGGGTGCCATGAGCGCGCCGAGCCGCCTCAAGTGCGAATTCCCCCTCGGGGGGACGGCGCGTAGCGCCAAGGGGGTGCCATGAGCGCGCTCGGCCTGATCGACCGGGGCCTGTCCCGGCTGGTGTCCTGGGTCGCGCAGGCCCTGCTGTGGTCCGCCGTCGCGGCGGGCTTCTACCAGGTCCTGGCGCGCTTCGTCCTGGAATCGCCCTCGGCCTGGTCCGAGGCCTGGACGAGGGCCGCCATCATCTGGGCGGTGATGCTGGGGGTGGCCCTGGCCTTCCGCCAGGGCGCCATGCTGGGCGTGGACCTGCTGCACAACCTGCTCGCCCCGCATCGGGCGCGCATGCTGGAACATCTCGTCCTGCTGATCGTCGTGGGCTTCCTGGGCTTCCTGATCTGGATCGGGGCCGACATGACCTGGCGCGTCCGCTTCCAGACCACGCCCAGCATGGGCGTCTCCATCTCGTGGATCTACCTGTCCATTCCCGTGGGGGCCACGCTGTCCCTGCTCGCCGCGCTGGCCTATTGGGCCGAAGGGCCGCGGCGCGTCCACATTGAAACCGTCTGACCAGGGAACCACATCATGTCGCAGTTGATGGTCGTTTCCATGCTGCTGTTCTTCGGCCTGACCGTGCCGGTGGCCGTGTCGATCGGCCTGGCCACCATGGCCGGGGTCGGTTTCGACGGCCACATGACCTGGCTGGTGATCGCGCAGCAGCTCTACGCCGCCCTGGACAAGTATCCGCTGGTCGCCGTGCCCTTCTTCATCCTGGCCGGCAACCTGATGGAGGAAGGCGGCATTTCCGAACGCATGGTCGAATTCGCCAAGAGCGTGGTGGGCGGCGTGCAGGGCGGGCTGGCCTGCAGCTGCGTGCTGACCTGCATGATCTTCGCGGCGGTGGCCGGGTCCAGCGTGGCCACGACCTTCGCGGTGGGGGCCATCCTGATCCCCGCCATGGTCAAGCACGGCTATCCGGCGCCCTTCGCGGCCTCGCTGCAGGCCTCGGCGGCGGAACTGGGCGTCATCATCCCGCCGTCCATTCCGATGATCCTGTACGCCGTGTCCACCGACACCTCGGTGGGCGAGGTCTTCATCGCCGGCATCGGGCCGGGCCTGCTGATCGTCATCGCGCTGATGGCGTACGTGTGGCTGTACGCGCGCCGCAACGGCCTGGGCAAGCACGACGGCGACGGCCGCCTGCCGGTCTGGACGGCCTTCAGGAAGGCGTGGTGGGCGCTGCTGATGCCGGTCATCATCCTGGGCGGGATCTACGGCGGCATCTTCACCCCGACCGAGGCCTCGGCCGTGGCGGTGGTGTACGCCCTGTTCGTGGGCATCTTCATCTACCGCCGGCTGACCTTCGCCACGCTGGGCCGCACGTTCCACCGCTCGGTGGTGTCCACGGCGATCATCATGTTCATCATCGCCAACGCGGGCGTGTTCGGCTTCCTGCTGAACCGCGCCGGGGTGCCGATGATGCTGGGCGAATGGCTCAGCCACCTGTTCGGCAGCGAGATCACGTTCCTGCTGGGGGTGAACGTCGCCCTGTTCATCATCGGCATGTTCATCGAGACGTCCGCGTCCATCGTGGTGCTGGCCCCCCTGCTGCTGCCCGTGGCGACGCAGTTCGGCGTCGATCCGGCGCACTTCGGGGTGATCATGGTGGTGAACCTGGCCCTGGGCATGGTGACGCCGCCCTTCGGCGTGAACCTGTTCGCCGCCTGCACGGTCGCCAAAGTGCCCATCGAACGCCTGATCCGGCCGCTGCTGCCCTTCGTCGGCGTGGTGGTGGTCTGCCTGATGGCGATCACCTACTGGCCGGACCTGTCGCTCTATTTCCGCGACCTGGTGTACCGCTGATGCGCCGATAGCCGGCGCCTGGCGCCCGGACGAAAAAATCCCCGGCTTTTTGTGCCGGGGATTCTGCGTTGCGCCAGAGGCGCCTGGCGTGGGGACCGATCAGCTTTGCTTGCGGATGTCCTTCAGCTGGGCCTGCACCGCGTTCCACAGGTCCGAACCCACCGACTTCTCGATCTGCGCGTTGACCGGCGCGATGGTCTCGCGCATCTTCTGCACGGCCTCGGGGCTGACGGTGTTGACCTGCATGCCGTCGGCCTTCAGCTGCGCCAGGGCCTTGTCGGCTTCCGCGCGGGTGTCCTTGCGTTCGAAGTCGCGGCTGACGGCGGCGGCCTTGAGCAGCACGTCGCGCTCGTCGGCGCTCAGGCCGTCCCACCACTTCTTGCTGGCGGTGACGATCCAGGGGCTGTAGACGTGGTTGGTGATGCTCAGGTATTTCTGGACCTCATAGAACTTGCTCGACAGGATGGTGTTGTAGGGATTTTCCTGGCCGTCCACCGTCTTCGTTTCCAGCGCGGTGAACAGTTCCGAGAACGGCAGCGGCACGGCGTTGGCGCCCAGGCGCTGGAAGGTCTCCAGGAACACGTTGTTCTGCATGACCCGCAGCTTCAGGCCGCTGAAGTCCTCGGGGCCGTTGACCGGCTTCTGGCTGTTGGTCAGGTTGCGGAAGCCGTTTTCCCAGTAGACCAGGCCAACCAGGCCATTGTCCTCCAGCTTGTGCATGATGGCCTGGCCGGTCTTGCCGTCGAGCACCTGGTCGGCCTCTTCGCCGGAATTGAACAGGAAGGGCGTGTCCCACAGCGCCATTTCCGGGGTGATGCCCACCAGGGTGGCGGTGGAGCCGACCATCATTTCCTGGGCGCCGCCGATCAGCGCCTGCTGCATCTGGATGTCCGAGCCCAGGGCGGCGGCGCCGACGGCGCGGATCTTCATCTTGCCGCCCGACAGCTTGGCGACCTCGTCGGCGAAGACCTGGACGGCGCGGCCCTGGTTGGAGTCCTGGTTCAGGCCGTAGCCGAAGCGGATCAGGCGGGTCTGGATGTCGGCGGCCTGGGCCGGGAGGGCCATCGCGCCGGCCGCCAGGGTGGCGGCCAGGAACAGAGCTTTCAGTTTCATGGGGATTCTCCTTGGTGGAAATGTCCGCCGGGCGGGGCGGTGTTGTTTGCCCTCAGCCCAGCCAGCGGACCGGGGCGATGACGATCTGGGGAAAGGCCACCAGCAGGACCAGCAGCAGCGCGTAGACCAGCAGGAAGGGCGCGACGCCCTTGACGACGGATTCCATCTTCACGCCGCCCACGCCGGCGGCGACGTTGAGCACCGTGCCCACCGGGGGCGTGATCAGGCCCAGGCAGCCGGTGAACACGAACATGAAGCCGAAATAGATCGGATCGATGTGCGCCTTCAGCGCCAGGGGCAGGCAGACGGGGGCGAAGATCAGGATGATGGGCGTCAGGTCCATGGACGTGCCCACCAGCAGCAGGAAGACCACCATGCAGGCCATGAACAGCGTGGGATGCGCCAGGATGGGCTGGAACAGTTCGGCCAGCTGGTTGGGCAGGTCGGCCAGGGTGATCATGTACGCGGCCACGGTCGCGGCGCCGCACAGGAACATGACCACCGCCGTGGTGATGCTGGAAGCCACCAGCACGTCGTAGGCGGCTTTCCAGGAGAGCGCCCGGTAGATGAAGCGCGACACCAGGAAGGCGTAGACGGCGGCCACCACGGCGGCCTCGGTGGGGGTGAAGACGCCGAAGCGGATGCCGCCCAGGATGATGACCGGCATGAAGATGGCCCAGGCGCTGTCGGCCACGGCGCGGCGGCGCTCGGCCGGCGTGGCGCGCGGGGCCGTGGGCAGCTGGCGGCGGCGCGCGACCACGCGCCAGGCGATCAGCAGCGCGCCGCCCATCAGGATGCCGGGCACCACGCCGCTGATGAACAGCTTGCTGATGGAGGTGTTGGTGGTGACGCCGTAGATGATGAAGGGCAGCGACGGCGGGATGATGGGGCCGATGATGCCGCCCGAGGCCAGCAGGCCCGTGCTGTAGTCCATGGGATAGCCCTGCTGGCGCATCATGGGCAGCAGGATGGTGGCCAGCGCGGCGGTGTCGGCGATGGCCGAGCCGCTCATCGAGGCGAGCAGCACCGAGGCGAACACGGCGACGTAGCCCAGGCCGCCGGGGATGTGGCCGACGAAGGCGCGCGCCATGTCGATGATCCGCTGGCTCAGGCCGCCCACGTTCATCAGTTCGCCCGCCAGGATGAAGAAGGGCACGGCCAGCAGCGGGAAGCTGTCGAAGCCGGCCTGCAGGTTCTGCGCCAGCAGCTGGGTGTTGAAGAAATCCAGGTGCCACATCAGGGCCACGCCCGAGACCAGCAGGGAGACGGCGATGGGGATGCCGATCGCCATGGAGGCGAACAGGACGGCGAGGAAGATCAGGGTGGTGTCCATGCGGGGACTCCTAGGTTCGATCGCGGCGGCGGTCCAGGACGGCCTGCTTGAAGAGCAGGACCTCCATGGCGGCGGCCATGAACAGGGTGGCGGCCGCGGCGATCGCCAGGGGATAGCCGATGACGGGGCTGTGGCTGTGCAGGCCCGCGATCACCTGGTCCCAGGCGCCCTTGACGACCATGCCCAGCACGACCGCGCTGACCAGGGCGGCCAGCGCGCCCATCGCGGCGCGCGTGCGCGGCCCGACGCGATCCACCAGCAGGTCGAAGCTCAGGTGCCGTTTTTCGTAGGCGGTGACGACCGTGCCCATGCAGACCAGCCAGATGAACAGCAGGCGGGACAGTTCCTCGTAGATCACCAGGCCCGTGCCGAAGGCGTAGCGCAGCACGACGTTGCTGAACACGGCGATCACCATGAGGGCCAGGGTGGCCGCCATGAAGGCCTCGGCGGCCTTGCGGATCAGGGGCTTGCGCGGCGCGCCGGCGGGGATGTCAGGGATGTGCATGCGGGTTCCTTTGCAGCCATTCGGCGGCGTGTGCGAGGAGCTCCTCCAGGGGACGCTCGCTGTCCAGGTGCAGCAGGCCGGTTTCGTCGTGGGGCGGCTCCAGCGTGGCGAACTGGCTGTCGATCAGGGTGGCGGGGAAGAAATGGCGGTCGCCCCGGCCGGCGACGCGCCGGTGGGCCGCGTCGCGGCCGACTTCCAGCCAGATGAAGGCCAGGCCGGGCACGTGCGCGCGCAACTGCCGGCGGTAGGCCCGCTTCAGGGCCGAGCAGCTGAGGACGACGCCGCCGGCGGCGCGGCGCGCCAGTTCCTGGCCCAGCGCCTCCAGCCAGGAGGCCCGGTCCTCGTCGGTCAGCGGGACGCCGGCCCGCATCTTCGCGTGGTTTTCCGCGCTGTGGAAGGCGTCGCCCTCGACGAAGGCCCAGTCCTGGCGGCGCGCCAGCATTTCCCCGACCGTGGACTTGCCGCTGCCGGAGACGCCCATCACGACCACCGCGCGCGGCGGGCAGGCCGGCGCGGCGGCCTTGGAGGCGGGAGAAGATAGCGCTATCTTTTGCATTGAAAAAAAACGGCCCTTACGTACAATGGTGCCCGAAGCGTCGGGCCGGACCTGTGCCGGCCGATCTTCCCAAGGGCGGATGAGACGCAAAGATAGCGCTATCTCATTGCGGCCGACATTAGGGAATTCCTGTATGCATGACGATTCCTCCGACGACGGGGCCGGATCCCGGCCGGCCCGGGGCCGCCGCCGGGCCACGGGCCGGGCGACGCTGGCCGACGTGGCGGCCCTGGCCGGCGTCAGCCCCATCACGGCGTCGCGCGTGGTGGCGGGCAAGACGACCGTGCGCCCGGAACTGGCCGAGCGGGTGCGGGCGGCGGTGGAACGCCTCGGCTACCGCCCCGACCCGTCGGCGCGCGCGCTGGCCTCGGCCAAGAGCCGCCACGTCGTGGTGCTGATCCCGCTGCTGTCCAACACGCTGTTCACGGAATTGCTGGAGGCCGTCCAGGACGTGATGTGGGACGCCGGCTATCCGATCTTCGTCGGGATCACCCAGTACCGGCCGGAGCGCGAGGCCGCCCTGCTGGACAGCTACCTGTCGCACCGGCCGGCGGGCCTGATCCTGACCGGCTTCGACCGCAGCGAGGCCCAGCGCCGCCTGATCGAGGCCAGCCGCACCCCCTGCGTGCACGTGATGGAGCTCAGCGACGATCCCGGCGTGCATTGCGTCGGCTTTTCCCAGACCGGGGCCGCGCAGGCCGTGGCGCGCCATCTGCTGGACCGCGGGCGGCGGCGCATCGCCTTCGTCGGCGCGCAGCTGGACCCGCGCACGCTGGAGCGCGCCGAGGGCTTTCGCGGCGTGCTGCGTGCTGCGGGTTGCTACGATCCCCAGCTGGAGATCCTGGATTCCCGGCCTTCGTCGGCCGCCCTGGGGGCGGAAGCCTTCCGCCGCCTGGTGGCGGCGCATCCGGACCTGGACGCGGTGTTCTTCTGCAACGACGATCTGGCCCACGGGGGGCTGCTGGAAGCCCTGCGGCTGGGCGTTCCCGTGCCGGACCGGGTCAGCGTGGTGGGCTTCAACGATCTGCCGGGCAACGCGCAGATGCTGCCCGCGCTGAGCAGCCTGCGCACGCCACGCCGGGAGGTCGGCGACGTCGCGGCCCGGATGCTGCTGCGGCTGATGCGCGGCGAGCCGGTGGACACGCCCGCCGTCGACCTGGGCTTCGAGCTGAGGATCCGCGCCAGCAGCTGAGCCGGCCGGAACGCCGATGGGGCGGGCCGCCCGCCCGCCGCCGGCGCGGGCTCAGAAGGCCGGGTCGTCGTCGTCGCGGGTGTCGGCCTGGGGGGCGGCTTTCTTGGCGGCGGTCTTTTTCACCGCGGCCTTTTTCACGGCGGTCTTCCTGGCCGCCGTTTTCGTCGCCGTTTTCGCGGCGGGCTTGGTCGCGGTTTTCGCCGCCGGTTTTGCCGCGGTCCTGGCGGCCGTCGCGGTCTTCGCGGCCGTCTTGGCGCCCGCCTTGGCCGGGCGCGGCTCGAATTCGAAGCCGACCTTGCCGTCGGCCTGGCGCACCAGGAAGGCCTTGAACTTGCGGTTGGTGCGGCTGGACACGAAACCGTCGAGCAGGTCGGTCTTGCCGGTGGCCAGCAGCTTGCTCATCTGCGCGGCGGGGATTTCCTGCTGCAGGATGACCTTGCCGCTGCGGAAGGTGCAGGTCTTGTCCGGCCCCACGGCGCGCTCGCAGACGTAGTTCATGCCGTGCTCGAAGACGCGGCCGCCGCATTTGGGGCAGGCGCCCAGCGGGGTGTGGCCGGAGAAGTCCACGGGCTCGGCGTCCTCGTCCTCGCGCTGGCCGAAGTCGAATTCCAGCTTGTATTCGTCGGTGATGCGCAGCACGGCCGCGAAGGGCCTGCCCATCTTGCTGATGAAGCCCGTCAGCGGTCCCAGCGTGCGCTTGTCCAGCAGTTCCTCGACCTCGGCGATCTCGAAGGTGCGCCCGCCCGGGTGCTTGCCGATGGAGAAGTCGCAGGCCGTGCAGGCGTAGCGGCGGTAGTTTTCCTTCACCACGCCGCCGCATTTCGGGCAGGGCGTGGTCAGGGTGGCGTAGTCGCCGGGCACGGTGTCGCGCTCGTATTCCTTGGCGCGCTTGACGATCACCTGGGTCATCTGGGCGATCTCGCGCATGAAGGACTCGCGGTCCAGCTGGCGCTGTTCGATCAGCTTGAGCTGGTGTTCCCATTCGCCGGTCAGTTCCGGCGAGGTCAGCTCGTTGACGCCCAGGCCGGACAGCAGCGTCATCAACTGGCGCGCCTTGGCGCTGGGCACCAGGTCGCGGCCTTCGCGGCGCAGATAGGTCTCGTTGATCAGGCCTTCGATGATGGCCGCGCGGGTGGCCGGGGTGCCCAGGCCGCGCTCGGACATGGCTTCGCGCAGGGCCTCGTCGTCCACCAGCTTGCCGGCGCCTTCCATGGCGGACAGCAGCGTGGCTTCGTTGAAGCGGGCAGGCGGCTTGGTGGCCAGGCCGCGCGCTTCGATGTCCTCGGTGCGCACGCGCTCGCCCTCGGCCACGGGCACCAGCGAGGCATCGTCGCCCTGGGTTTCGCGGCCGTAGATGGCCAGCCAGCCGGGCGACACCAGCACCTTGCCCTCGGTCTTGAAATGGTGGCCCGAGACCTGGGTGATACGGGTCGTGACGCGGAACTCGGCCGCCGGGAAGAACACCGCCAGGAAGCGGCGCGTCACCAGTTCGTAGATCTTGAATTCGGCGTCGCTCAGCTCGCGCGGCACCTGCAGGGTGGGAATGATGGCGAAGTGGTCGGAGATCTTCTTGTCGTCGAAGATGCGCCGGTTGGGCTTGACCCAGTCCTGCTTCACGACCTGGGCGGCGTGGGGCTTGACCGAGCGGGCCACGCCCGAATCGCTGTCGGCCAGGACGCGCATGGTCTGCTGCACGGTGCCGACGTAGTCCTGCGGCAGGTAGCGCGAATCGGTCCGCGGGTAGGTCAGGGCCTTGTGGCGTTCATACAGCGACTGGGCCAGGGACAGCGTGGTCTTGGCGGAAAAGCCGAAGCGCGAGTTGGCCTCGCGCTGCAGGGTGGTCAGGTCGAACAGGGCCGGGGACAGCTGCGTGCTGGGCCTGGATTCCTCGGTCACGCTGCCGGGCTGTTCGCGGCAGGCGGCGACGATGCTCTGGGCGGCCGGGGCGGACCACAGGCGCGAGTCGCGGGCGTCGGGATCCTGCTCGTTCTTCTTGAAATCGGGGTCGAACCAGCGGCCTTCGTACAGGCCGGCGGCGGCGACGAAGGTGGCGTGGACTTCCCAGTAGTCGCGCGACACGAAGCCGCGGATGCGGTCCTCGCGCTCCATCACGATCGCCAGGGTGGGCGTCTGGACGCGGCCCACCGGGGTCTTGAAGAAGCCGCCGTCCTTGCTGTTGAAGGCCGTCATGGCGCGGGTGCCGTTGATGCCGACCAGCCAGTCGGCCTCGGCGCGGGACCGGGCGGCGGCTTCCAGCGGCTTCATGGTCTCGTCGTCGCGCAGGTTGGCGAACGCGTCCCGGATGGCGGCCTGGGTCATGGACCGCAGCCACAGGCGCTGCACGGGCTTCTTCACCCCGGAATACTGGACGATGTAGCGGAAGATCAGTTCGCCCTCGCGGCCCGCGTCGCAGGCGTTGATGACGGCGCCGACGTCCTTGCGCTTGAGCAGCTTGACCAGCAGCTTCAGCCGTTCGGCGGAGCGCTTGTCGGTCGGCCCCAGCTCGAACTGGGGCGGGATGACCGGCAGGTGGGTGAAACTCCATTTGCCGCGCACCGGGTCGTTGGGGGCCACCAGGCTGAGCAGGTGGCCGACGCTGGAGGACAGCACGTACTGCTCGTTTTCGAAATAGTCGCCTTCCCGGGTGAAGCCGCCCAGCGCCCGGGAGATGTCCAGGGCGACCGAGGGTTTTTCGGCAATGATCAGAGTTTTGGTCATGAGGTTCCATTGGTGGCCGTTCTGCGACCACGATAGCGCGGATCATACGAGGGGGCACCTCGGCATGCAAGTCGCGGCACCCCGGCGAACCCTGTTCGCGCCGTTCCGGCGACGACGGATCCGGCCCCGGAAGCCAGTCCGCCGACGCCCGGGACCGCGCGGTCCCATTAGGGTAAGCCATAGGGCGGCATGTCCGGTAAAGATATGCCGATGTCCCTAATGGATCTGTCATGAAAGAGGGGGGGTCTCTAACATCCCCTCAGTCGGTGCGTGCTGACGCGCCGGTTGATAGCTCTCATGGAGGAGACCCTCATGAAATCACATTCTGTTCTGAATATGTCGCTGTTGCCCGGCCTGTTGCTCGCCTCCGCGGTGGCGGCCGCCGCGCCCGTCAGGATCGCCCTGGTGGAAACGCTGTCGGGACCCCAGGCGGCCACGGGCCTGACCTACCGGTCCGCCGTGCGCTACGCCGTGGACCGCATCAATGCGGATGGCGGCTGGCACGGACAGCCGCTCGAACTGCTGGAGTACGACAACCAGGGCGGCCCGGCGGGCGCGGCCGACAAGCTGAAGGCCGCCATCTCCGACGGCGCGCAGATCGTCGTGCAGGGGGCGTCTTCCGCCATCGGCGGCCAGATCACGGAGGACGTCCGGAAATGGGACCTGCGCAACCCCGGCCGCGAACTGATCTACCTGAACGTGGGCGCCGAGGCGCAGTCGCTGACCGGCGACAAGTGCCAGTTCTACCACTTCCGCGTCGCCGGCAACGCGCCGATGCGGGTCAAGGCGCTGGTGGCCGGCATGAAGCAGGACGGGGCGCTGGGCTCGCGGGTCTATTCGATCAACCAGAACTATTCCTGGGGCCAGGACATGGAGCACGCCATCGTCGACGCCGCGGCGTCCGGCGGCTACGCGGTGGTCGAGAAAACGCTGCATGATGTCGGCAAGATCCAGGATTTCTCGCCTTATGTGAACAAGATCGCCGCTGCCAAGGCCGACACCGTGATGACGGGCAACTGGGGCAGCGACCTGCTGCTGCTGATGAAGGCCGCCAAGGCGGCGGGTCTCAAGGCCCGCTTCGGCACGGTCTACCTGGACCAGCCCGGCAACATCGCCAACGCCGGCGACGTCGCCCTGGGCGACTACGTCGCGCAGACCTTCAATCCGGAGGCGGGCGGCGAGGCCGGCGCGGCGTTCGTGCGGGACTACCAGTCCAAGATGGGCCATGCGCCGACCTTCATCGAACCCCAGACCGTCTTCGGCATGCTGCTGGTGGGCGAGGCCCTGAAGCAGGTGCCGGCCGGCGAGAAGCTGGACGTGCGCAAGCTGGCGCTGGCGCTGGAAAAGGCCTCGATCGAAACGCCCATGGGCACGCTCGGCATGCGGGCCGACGACCACCAGGCCCTGCTGCCGCTGGCCGTGTCGGTCGTGTCGCGCGACGCCAAGTACAAGGCGGACGGCACGGACCTGGGCTTCAAGCCGGTGAAGCGGTTCACGGCGCAGGAAGCCGCCGTGCCCGCCCAGTCGACCTGCAAGATGCAGCGCCCGAGCTGAGACCGCCTGGAATCCGGAGGCCGTCATGGAACATCTCGCAACTCCGCTGCTGAATGGCGTCGTCTACGGCCTGCTCCTGTTCATGGTGTCGGCCGGGTTGACGCTCATCTTCGGCATGATGGGCATACTCAACTTCGCGCATGCCTCGTTCTACATGCTGGGGGCGTACTTCGCGTACGCCCTGCAGGGGATCGTCGGCTTCTGGCCGGCGATCGCCATCGCCCCGCTGCTGGTCGGGGGCATCGGCATCCTGGTCGAGCGCTACATCCTGAGACGGGTGCACCGGCACGGGCATGCCCACGAGCTGCTGATCACCTTCGGCCTGTCCTTCATCATCGCCGAGCTGATCAAGCTGTTCTTCGGCGACTATCCCGTGAATTTCCGCGTGCCGGCGGACCTGGATTTCCCGGCCTTCACGCTGGGCGGCCTGGATTATCCGGCCTACCGCCTGTTCATGGGCATCGTCGCCATCCTGATGTTCGTGGTGATCTACCTGCTGCTGTCGCGCACCCGGGTGGGCATCATCGTGCGCTCGGCCATCCACCGGCCCCGGATGGCCGAGGCGCTGGGCCACAACGTGCCGCGCGTCTTCATGGGGGTATTCGGCGTGGGCGCCGCCATGGCCGGGCTGGCGGGCGCCGTGGCCGGCGCGTTCTACACCACCAGCCCCAACATGGCGCTGGAGCTGGGCGTGCTGGTGTTCGTGGTGGTGGTGATCGGCGGCCTGGGCTCGCTGGAGGGCGCGATGCTGGCCTCGCTGCTGATCGGGGTGGTGACCTCCGTGGCGGTCGGCATCGACGCCACGCCGGCGGATCTGCTGGCCCTGGCGGGCATCGGCGACCCGGCGCACGCCCAGGGCATCCTGGCGCTGAAGGTCTCCAGCCTTGCCGCGAGCCTGCCCTTCGCCCTGATGCTGCTGGTGCTGCTGGTGCGCCCCAGCGGGCTCATGGGCGAAAAGGAGTAAGGCCATGAAAACCCGCATCATCCTGCTGGCCGCGGGCGTGGCCGCCCTGGCCGCCGCGCCCCTGGCGCTGTCGGACGGGCTGGTGAACGCGGCGATCTCCATGCTGATCGCCGCCCTGTTCGCCTGCGCCTACAACCTGCTGTGCGGCTATACCGGCATGCTGTCCTTCGGCCATTCCGCCTACTTCGGCGTGGGCGCCTTCGCCACCGTTCATGCGATGAATGCGCTGGGCGGGGCGGGGCTGCTGCCCACGCCCTGGATGCCTCTGGCCGGCGCGGCGGGCGGCCTGCTGGCCGGCCTCGCGGCCGGCTGGTTCTCGACCCAGCGCACGGGGGCGTATTTCGCCATGATCACGCTGGCCATCGCCGAGCTGCTGCACGCCATCGCGCCGCAGCTCAAGGACGTCTTCGGCGGCGAGGCCGGCATCTCGACCATGCGCATGCCCGCCTGGGGCCTGACCTTCGGCTCGACCGTGGAGGTCTATTACCTGACCCTGGCGTGGGTCCTGGCGAGCCTGGCGCTGCTGTACCTGCTGACCCGCACGCCGCTCGGGCGCCTCGCCCTGGGACTGCGCGAGAACGGCCATCGCCTGCGCTTCCTGGGCTACGACGTGCATCGCATCGGCGTCCTGATCTTCGCCCTGTCGGGCATGTTCTCCGGGGTCGCCGGGGGCCTGCAGGTCCTGAGCAACGAATCCGCCAACTACGTCGTGTTCAACACCTCGCTGTCCGCCGCCGTGGTGCTCAACACCTATATCGGCGGGGTCCACGCCTTCCTGGGACCCGCCCTGGGCGCCGCGCTGGTGACGTTCTTCGGCTACGCGGTGTCCGACCTGACGCAGTCCTGGCTGCTGTACCAGGGCGCGCTGTTCGTCCTGGTCATCATGTTCATGCCCACGGGGCTGGCCGGCCTGCTGGCGCTGACCGGCGCCTTCGTGGGGCGCTACGGCCCGCGGGCGGTGGCGCCCTGCGCCGGCCTCTACCTGCTGGCGGGATCGGCCTGCGCCGCCGCCACCGTATTCCTGACGGAACTGCTGCAGCGGCTGTTCTCGCAGGACTACCGCAGCCTGGCCGCGGCGGGCGCCAGGGACTGGCCCGCGGTCGAACTGTTCGGCCGGGCCTGGTCGCCCACGGGGGCGTTGACCTGGCTGACGCCCGCGGCGCTCCTGGCGCTGGGCTGGCTCTGCTGGCGGGCGGGCTCGGCCGCCGCCGGCCGCCTGCGCGATGCGGCGCCCGCGGGGCAGGATCCCGCGGCCGGTGCAATGACCGAACGGAGGCTGACATGAACAACCCGGTCCTTTCGCTGGATGGCGTGCGCAAGTCCTTCGGGCCGGTGGAGATCATCCGCGGCGTGAGCCTGGACGTGGGCGAGAACGAGCGGCACGCCATCATCGGGCCCAACGGCGCCGGCAAGTCGACGCTGTTCCACCTCGTGTCCGGGCAGCTGCGGCCCAGCGCGGGCCGCATCGAGCTGGCCGGCCAGTCCATCGGCGGGCGCAGCCCCCAGGCCGTCAACCGGCTCGGCCTGGCGCGCTCGTTCCAGATCACGAACCTCTTTCCGCAATTGACGGTCTTCGAGAACATCCGCCTGGCCGTGATGCGCTCGCACGGCCTGCAGTATTGCTTCTGGCGGCTGGTCGACCGCAACGGCGCGGTGCGCGAGCGCAGCGAGGCCCTGCTCGAGAGCGTGCGCCTGTCCCGGCGGGCGGCGACGGCGGCGGGCGAGCTGTCCTATTCCGAGCAGCGCTCGCTGGAGATCGCCATGACCCTGGCGTCCGATCCCCGCATCGTCCTGCTGGACGAGCCCATGGCCGGCATGTCGCGCGAGGAGACGAGCTACACGACCGCGCTCATCCGCGAGGTCACGGAAGGCCGCGCGCTGCTGATCGTGGAACACGACATGGAGGTCGTGTTCTCGCTGAGCGACCGCATCAGCGTGCTGGTGTATGGCGAGGTGATCGCCACCGGCACGCCCGAGGAGATCCGCGCGGACCCGCGGGTCAGGGAAGCCTATCTGGGCGAGGAGGCCACGGCATGAGCATGGAAGACATCCCGGTGCTGCGCGTGCGGGACCTGCATGCCCATTACGGCAAGAGCCATGTGCTGCGCGGCGTGAGCTTCGACGTGCGGCCGCGCGAGGTGATCGGGCTGGTGGGGCGCAACGGCTCGGGCCGGTCCACGACGCTGAAGGCCATCATGGGCCTGCTGCCGCCGACCTCGGGCGAGATCGCGCTGGGCGGGCGGGCGCTGGCGGGGCGCCGGCCCTACGAGATCGCCCGCGCCGGAATCGCCTACGTGCCGGAAGAACGCGAGGTCTTCGCCAACCTGACGGTCGACGAGAACCTGCGCATGGGCGAGCAGCCCTGCCCGCCCGGGGTTCCCGAGTGGACGGTGGCGCAGATGTTCGACTATTTCCCGCGCCTGAAGGAACGGCGCGACACCCTGGCGGGCAGCCTGTCGGGCGGCGAGCAGCAGATGCTGACGATCTGCCGGTCGCTGCTGGGCAATCCGCGGGTGCTGCTGATCGACGAGCCCACCGAGGGCCTGGCGCCGCAGATCGTCGCCGCGGTCAGCGACTGCATCGCGGACATCCACCGGCGGGGCGTGTCGGTCGTGCTGGTGGAACAGAAGCTGACCATCGCGCTGCGCGTGTCCACCCGCATGTGCGTGATGGGCCACGGCCGCATCGTGCGCGAGGGCACGCCGCGGGAAATCGCCGGAAACGAGGAACTGCTCGCGCAATGGCTGGCGGTTTGAACCCTGCGGCCCCCGGGCCGCGCCGATGTCTGGAAACGCAAACATGAAACGCACGACTGACAAAGTCATCATCACCTGCGCCCTCACGGGCGGCATTCACACGCCCACCATGTCGCCGCATCTGCCGCTGACGCCCGACCAGATCGCCGGGCAAGCCATCGAGGCGGCCGAGGCCGGCGCCGCCATCCTGCACCTGCATGCCCGGAATCCGGCCGACGGCCGGCCCACCCCCGATCCGGAGGTCTTCAAGCGCTTCGTGCCCCGGATCAAGGCGGCCACCGACGCCATCATCAACATCACGACGGGCGGCACGACGCGCATGACGCTGGCCGAGCGCCTGGCGTATCCGCTGCTGGCCCGGCCGGAGATGTGCTCGTTGAACATGGGATCGATGAACTTTTCCATCCATCCGGTCGCGCGGCGCATCGGCGAATGGAAGCACGACTGGGAAAAGCCCTACGTCGAGGGCATGGAAGACCAGATCTTCCGCAATTCCTTCAAGGACATCGCGCACATCCTGCGGACCCTGGGGCGGGACCACGGCACGCGCTTCGAGTTCGAGTGCTACGACGTGGGGCATCTCTACAACCTGGCCCACTTCGTCGACGAGGGGCTGGTCGAGGCGCCGCTGTTCATCCAGTTCATCTTCGGCGTGCTGGGCGGCATCGGGCCGGATCCGGCCAACCTGGCGCACATGCGCGGCGTCGCCGACCACCTGTTCGGCCGGGAGAACTACCGGTTTTCCGTCCTGGGCGCGGGCCGGCACCAGATGGCCCTGGCGACGATGTCGGCGGTCATGGGCGGGAACGTCCGCGTGGGGCTGGAAGACAGCCTGTTCCTGTCGCGCGGGGAACTCGCCCCCTCGAACGCGGAGCAGGTGCGCAAGATCCGCCGCATCCTGGAGGAACTGTCGCTGGAGATCGCGACCCCAGGGGAGGTGCGGGACATGCTGGGCCTGAAGGGGGCCGGCGCGGTGGGTTTCTAGTCCCGTCCGTGCGGCCCGCCGCGGACCGCACGGACGGAGCGGCCTACAGGTATTCGACGTTGCCGTCCACGCTGATGGCCTGGCCGGTGACGTTGGCGGCCGCCGGCGTGGACAGGAACAGGACCATGGCGGCGATGTCCTCGGCCGAGACCATGCGGCGCAGGGAAATCCTGGCGAGATACTGTTCCCGCATGGCCGTGTCGTCCAGGCCCAGGGCCTGCGCGCGCGCCTCGATGACGCGGTCCATGCGCGGGCCGGCGACGACGCCGGGCAGGACGGCGTTGACGCGGACGCCTTCGGGACCGAGTTCCGCCGCGAGGGATTTCATGAGCCCGACGATGGCCCATTTCGTGGCGGCGTAGGGCGTGCGGAAGGGGTAGCCCAGGCGGCCCGCCACGGAGGACATGGCGACGACGTGCGGGTTGTGCGCGGATCGCTTCAGGTGGGGGACGGCATGGCGCAGGAAATAGAACTGGCTGTTCAGGTTGGTGTCGATCGTCCGTTCCCAGTCGGGGGCGGCCAGGGCGTCGATGCCGCCCGTGGGGCCGGCGATGCCGGCGTTGTTCACCAGCACGTCCAGTCCGTCCAGCGCCCGCGCCGCCTCGTCCACGGCGCGCGCGGCGGCCTCTTCCCGGCCGACGTCGGCGACCGTGCCCAGGGCGTCGGGGTGGCGTTGCCGGAAGCCGTCCAGGGCCTGCGCGTCGATGTCGCAGACGTACACGCGGGCGCCCGCCTCCAGGAAGCCCTCCGCGATGGCCGCGCCGATGCCGGCGGCGCCTCCGGTGACCATGACCCTCAGTCCCGGCGGGACGAGCAGCCTTTGGGTGATCGACATGTCAGAGCCTCAGTCCGCCGGTGACCTCGATCACGGCGCCGTTGATGTAGCTGGCCTCGTCGCTGGCCAGGAAGGCGTAGAGATTGGCGACTTCCTCGGGCTGGCCGATGCGGCGCATCGGGACCTGGTCGCTCATGCGCGTCAGCACGGTGTCCGGCACGCTGTCGAGCATGGGTGTCCGGATGAAGCCGGGCGCCACGGCATTGACCCGGATGCCCTTGGGGCCCAGTTCGCGGCACCAGGTCCGGGTGAAGCCGATGACGCCGGCCTTGGCGGCGACGTAATTGGTCTGGCCGAAGTTGCCGTGCAGGCCGACCACGGAACTGGCGTTCAGGATGACGCCCCGGCCCCGTTCGATCATGCCGGGGACGACCGCCTGGGCGGCGTTGAAGACGCCCTTCAGGTTGACGTCGATCACGGCGTCGAATTGCGCCTCGGTCATTTTCTCGAAGCGGGCGTCGCGCGTGATGCCCGCGTTGTTCACCAGGACGTCGATCCGGCCGAACCGCGCCAGGATGGATGCGACCGCGCGATCCATGCCCGACCGGTCAGTGACGTCGGCCGCGAGCCCGATGGCCGTCGCGCCGGCGTCCTGGCAGTCGTGGACGGTCTGCCGCACGGTGTCCTCGTGGACGTCGCACGCGACGATCGTCGCGCCTTCCCGCGCGAACCGGAGCGCGGTCGCCGCGCCGATTCCGCGTCCGGCGCCGGTGATCAATGCGACCCTGTCTTGTAGTTTCATGCTGATTCCTGTCTCCCGATCGATGTGCGTGTGCGGGCCGTGCGCGGCCGCCGTCGGGAAAGAGTAATCGAGTCCCGGATGGATGATAAGATCAATTCCGGACGCCCGCATATCTTCATCGGAAACATCGTGCCCCATGCGAAACCGCCCGCCCACCTATAACGAACGCATCTACGCGCCCTACAAGATCGCCGCCCTGGTCGAGGTGCTGGCCGAGCAGGGCATCCCGCCGTCGCGCAGCCTGCGGGGCACCGGGGTGGACGAGAGCCGCATCTACGACGCCACGGCGCTGACTTCGATCCGGCAGTACGTGGAAGTCTGCGGCAACGCCCTGGCCCTGTCGGCCGATCCCGCCACCCCGTTCCTGACGGGTTCGCGGCTCCACCTGTCCGCTTATGGCATGTACGGCTATGCGCTCATGTCCTGCCTGCAGATGCGGGATTACTTCCTGCTGGGCGTGAAATACCACTCGCTCGCCACGCCGACGCTGACCATCGAGTGGTCGGAACGCGACGGCAAGGCGGTCTGGACCTTTCCCGACGCGATCGTGTGCAACGAGTCGCCGGACATCCGCCGTTTCCTGATCGAGCAGCAGTACACCCAGCACGTGACGCATCTGCAGGACGTGTTCGGCCGCCCCTGCTTCCCCGTCAAGGCCTGTTTCTCGTACGCGGCGCCCGCCTATGCCGCGATCTACGAGCGCTTCCTGGGCTGCCCCTGCGAGTTCGGCCAGGCGCAATGCGAACTGCACTACGACGCGGCCATCCTGGATCAGCGCCCCCTGCTGGCGCATCGGCTGACGGCGACCGTGCTGCAGCAGACCTGCGAAGGGCTGATCAGCAACGCCAGGACCCTGGCGGGCATGGCGGGCGAGGTCTATCAGCGCCTGCTGAGGCGTCCCGGGGAATTCCCCGGCATGGAGGCGATCGCGGCCCAATTGGGCATGACCTCGCGCAATCTGCGGCGGCACCTGCGCGCGGAAGGCACGTCCTTTTCGGCGATCCTGGACGATGTGCGCTCTTCGCTCGCGGTGGAATACGTGCGGACCACCGGGATGAACGGCGACGACATCGCCCTGCTGCTGGGATTCTCCGAGCCCACCAATTTCCGCCGGGCCTTCAAGCGCTGGACGGGCAAGACGACACGGGAATTCCGGATGGCTGCGGATCCCGGCTGACGGGCCGCGCCCGCCGGCTCAGGCCGGCGGCGCCATGGACGCCCGCATGGCGATCAGGTGCCTCGCCAGCCGTTCCCGCACTTCGTCGGCCTGTCCGGGCGTCCAGTCGCGCAGTCCCTTGCCGGTCCGCATGCCCAGATGACCCTGGTCGAGCAGTTCGGCGAGCAGCGGCGAGGGCGTGTCGCCGCCGTCCAGGTCGGGAAAGAGGATCCGGTGGACGTCGCGGGTCAGTCCGAGCCCCACGAGGTCGGCGTTCTCCATCGGTCCCAGCACGGGCAGCCGCATCCCGAAGCTCTGCTTGACGACCTCGTCGATGGTCCGCGCATCGCAGACCCCGCGGTGGACGAGAGAGATGGCCTCGCGCCACAGGGCGTGCTGCAGGCGGTTGCCGATGAACCCCGGCACGTCCTTCAGGACCTTGACCGGGTGCTTGCCGGCCGCCAGAAGGATGTCGAAGGTGTCCTCGAAGACTTCGTCGGACGTGCTGGCGGTCCGCACGACTTCGACGAGCGGAACGAGATGCGGAGGGTTCCACCAGTGCGTGCCGACGAGGCGGGCGCGGGCCTGCCGGTCGAGCGCCTCGCCGATCCGGGTGATCGGGATGACGGATGTGTTGCTCGCCAGGATCGCGGACCGGGGCGCCGCGGCCGCGATGTCGGCGAAGAGCCGCTGCTTGAGTTCGACCCGCTCGGGCGCCGCCTCGATGACGACCCCGGCATCGGAGACGGCGTCCGCCAGCGTCGCGCGCAGGCGCAGTCTTTCGAGGACCGGACCGGGCTCGATGCCCATCTGCGCCAGGTTGTGGGCGACGTGTCCGGGCGCCGCCCGCAGGACGGCCCCGTCCGCGTCGGTGAGCGTCGTTTCGTGGCCGGCGGCCGCGAATACCTGGGCGATGCCGTGCCCCATGAGGCCGGCGCCGATGACGGTCACGTGGATTTCATTTCGCGCGCGTGTCTTCATGGGGTGTCCTTCCGGTCGAATTGCCGCGGTTCATGCTACGCGGGCGGGCGGCGCGCGATAAGATCCCGATGGGACATTTCCGTATGCGAACAGGACATCACACCATGCAAGTCGCCGAACCCGGGCCGCGAGCCGACGACGAGACCCGCTGGCGCCGGATGCTGGCCCGGGACGCCGGGCTGCTGGCTATCGCGCTGGCCGGCTCGGCCCTGGTGTTCTGGGTCGCGGCGAACTGGCCCCGGATGACGCCGGGCGCCCGTCTGGCGGGAGTCCAGGGGACGCTGGCCCTGCTCGTCGCCCTGGCCGCCGGCCTGGCCTGGCGCGGCCATCGCGCGGCGGCGCCGGTGTCCGGCCTGGCGGCCCTGGCGACCGGCGCCCTGCTGGCCCTCGTGGGGCAGGTCTACCAGACGGGCGCCGATGCCTGGGAACTGTTCCTGGCCTGGGCCGTGCTGATCCTGCCCTGGCTGGCGGCGGTCCGGTCCGTGTTCCTGGCGCTGTTGTGGGCCGCGCTGCTGAACCTGGCGCTGTGGCTGTTTCTCGGCGGGCCGGCACCGTCCGCCTGGTGGCGGTGGGGCGCGTCGATCCCGTCCAGCGCCTGGCTGCTGGGCCTGAACGGCGTCCTGCTGGCGCTGGCCGAGTGCCTGCAGCCGGTGTGGCGGGATCCCTGGCGCCTGGTCCGACGGGCCCTGGCGGCGGGGACGCTGGCCTGGGCGGTTGCCGTCGCGGCGCAGGGGGCCGTGCTGGGCGGCCCCGGCGACATCGGCCTCCTGGCGCTGGGCCTGATCCCGGTGCTGGCGGTCTACGGCGCCTACACGCGCTGGCGTCCCGATCCGGCGGTGGTGGCCCTGGCCCTGCTGGCGGGGATCGGCGTGGTCGGCTTCGTGCTGGCACCGCATGTGGACTCTCTGGAGGGCCTGCTGGGCCTGGCGCTGCTGGTGCTGGCCCTGGGCTTGTGGGCGGCGCGGCACGCGCTGCGCCTGCGGGCGGCGGTGCCGTCGGCCGTGGAGGCCGTGTCAGCGTCCGCCGGGGACGGACGGGCGGATGCGCCGAATCCGGATTCGGCGCCCGGAGCGGCCGGGGCCGATGCGGACGACGCGCCCTGGTATGTCACGGCGCTGCGGATCGGGATCCTGGTGCCCGTCGTGCTGCTGCTGGGCGTCTGGGTGGCGATCGGTCTGGAACTGGATTCCGCCGCCGACGCCCTGAGTGCCGGCCTGCTGCTGATGCTGCCCGGGTTGTGGATCGGCCGGCGGGCGGCCGGGGCCACCTGGCGGGAGGTGGGCGGCGTACTGACGGTCCTGGGCCTGCTGCTGTGCGCCGTCGGGGCCTGGCTGATGGCCGACGAGGGTGCGCGGGGATCCTCTGTGCCGATCCTGCTGGCGGCGGGCGTGGCGGCCTATGCGGGGACGCGCCAGTTTCCCGTGCGCCTGGCGGCGGCCGGGCTGACGCTGTCGCTGGGATGCTGGCTGACGATGCCCGTGGATTTCCTGTTTCGCTGGGACGGCGGGCAGCAGGCCGCCTGGGCGGCCGGCCTGGCCTGGCGCATGGCGGCCCTGCTGGCGCTGGGCGCGATCACCTGGATCGGATCCCTGGCCGGGGCCCGCCGGGCGCTCTGGCGGCCTCTGGCCTGGGCGGCCCTGGCGACGGCGGCCGGCCTGGCCGCCTTGCCGTCCCTGGCGCAGGTCCAGCCGGGGCCCTGGCCGTCGTCGGGCCGGATCGCCCTGTTCGCCTGCGCGCTGCTGCCCGGGCTGCTGCTGGGGGCCTGGATGGTTTCGCGCCGGCCGGCCCTGTCCTCCGGATTGCGTCTGGGGGCGCCGGCGGCCTGCTGCGCGGCGGGCCTGGGATGGGCGGGCGCGCCGGTGTGCGCCGTGGCCCTGGTCGGCCTCGTCCTGGGACGCTGGTCGGGCGACCGGCTGGCGCAGGCGCTGTCGGTCGTGCTGGGGCTGGCCGGGCTGGCGCTGTATTACTTCGATCCATCCGATGCCCTGGCGACCAAGGCGGGGACGCTGGGCCTGACGGCCGCCTGGCTGGCCGCGCTGGCTTTGTGGCTGCGGGCGCCGTGGCGCCGGACGGCCGTACCGGCCGGCTCCGCCGCGCGCCGCGCCCGGGGCCTGCCCCTCTGGCTGCTGGCGGGCGGCGCGCTGGCGCTGGGCGCGGTCCAGGTCCGGGTGCAGCACTACGAAACCATCCTGGCCCGGGGGCGGCCGGTGGTCCTGGCCCTGGCGCCGGTGGATCCCCGCTCGCTGATGCAGGGGGACTACATGGCCCTGGACTACGCCGTGCGCCGGCAGGCGGAGGACTGGCTGCGCGAGCGGGAGCCGGTGCGGACCGCGCTCGAGGCGTCCGGCCGGGGCTGGCTGCTGCTGCGGCCCGATGATGATGGCGTCTGGCGGCTGCAGGCGGTGACGGCCGAGCCGCCCCCGGCGCCGGCGGAGGACGCGGTGGCGCTGGCTTTCCGCTGGCGGGATGGCGAGCCGGATTGGGGCGCCCGCAGCTGGTTCTTTCCCGAAGGCCAGGGCGAACGCTACGCCGGGGCCCGCTACGGTGCGTTGCGGGTGGCGGCGGACGGCACCGCCCTGCTGGCCGGACTGCTGGACGAGGAACGGGCACCGCTGTAGGGGGCCGCCGTTGCAGGGGATGCGCGGCCGGGCCGCCCGTACCGTGTCAGATGCGGAATCGCCGCGCCCAGCGCGCCGTGGCTTCGGGCCAGAAGGCCTGCGGCGTGGCCGCCGCAAGTTCGGCGAATCCCAGGGCCTTCCAGGCCGCCCGCAGGCAGTCCAGGGGCCGCGAGACGTCCAGCGCGGGCGCGTGGTTCTGCTTGGACAGCTTGCGGCCGGCGTCGTCCAGGACCAGCGGCACATGCAGGACGCGCGGCGGAGGCAGGTCCAGGGCGCGGGCCAGCTGCCGCTGGCGGGCCGTGGAGTCCAGCAGGTCGGCGCCGCGCACCACGTCGGTGACGCCTTGGTCGCCGTCGTCCACCACCACGGCCAGCTGGTAGGCCCACAGGCCGTCCGCGCGGCGGATGATGAAATCCCCCACTTCGGCCGCCACGTCCTGGGCCTGCGGACCCAGCCAGCGGTCCGTGAAGGTCTCCACGCCGGGCTCGACCCGGAAGCGCCAGCTGCGGATCGGGCGGTTCCCCGTGCCCGCCGGCGGCCGGCAGGTGCCGGGATACGGGCCGGGCGGCAGTTCCCGCCGGACGCAGGCGCAGCCGTAGACGCGCCCGGAGGCCCGCAGCCGGGCGAACGCGCGTTCGTACAGGGGATGGCGAGCCGCCTGCCGGACCGGCTCTCCGTCCCAGCGCAGGCCCAGCGCCTCGAGCTGCCCCAGGATGACGCCCTCGGCGCCAGCCACGGTGCGGGGTTCGTCGATGTCCTCGATGCGCAGCAGCCAGCGGCCCCGGTGCGCCCGGGCGTCCAGGAAGCTGGCCAGGGCCGCGACCAGCGATCCCGCGTGCAGGGGGCCGCTGGGGCTGGGCGCGAAACGGCCCACGTAGGGGCGGGACATCAGTGCGACAGCCGGCCTTCGTCGTCGGTCAGCAGTTCCTCGAACACCAGGTGGTCGACCTCGGCCTCCTGGCTCCAGAGGACCATCAGCGCCAGGACCTTGATTTCGGCCAGGGACAGGGGGGAATGGTCCGCCGCCTGGGCCGCCTCGATCAGGATTTCGCGCAGGACCGGGGGCAGGCTGCCGGAATGCTCCAGGAAGCTGATGAACCCGATCGCCTCGGTGCCCAGCGCCGCGTATTCCGTGTCGGTGTAGACGCGCGCGGCGTCGCGCCGGGCGTCGCGCATGACGGCCAGCGGCAGGCAGCGTTCGGTGGTGCTGGCCAGGTCGCGCAGCCAGTTCAGCGCGTCGTCGATGTCTTCGTGTTCGAACCCGGCGGCCGCCAGCTTGCTGGCCAGGACCTCGGCGCGCGGGCAGGCCTGGGGCGTGTAGTAGTTTTCGAACAGATAAACCAGGATGTCGTACATGGCGGTCATGAAGCGGTTGCCATTCCAGTGTACCGGATTCCCGGGGAATGTCCGCACGGTCCGCGTGGCCGGCGGATGCGGAAAATCCCTCGCCGGCGCACCGGCGCCGGACGGGCCGGGCCGGCGTCCGCCCCGCGCCGGTGATTCAACCGGCCTCGGCGGCGGCCTCCAGGTCGATCAGCGTCACGCCTTCGGTCACCTGGTCGCCGACCGCGTAGAAGACCTCGCGGACCGTGCCGTCGTGGGGCGCCTCGATGGTGTGCTCCATCTTCATGGCTTCCATGACGATCAGGGGCGTGCCGCGCGTCACGGCGTCGCCCGCCGCCACGGCGACCGACAGGATCTTGCCCGGCATCGGGGCGGTCAGCCCGCCGGCCGCGTCGTCGGCGGACGCGGCCGCCAGGGCGAGCGGGTCGCGCCATTCCAGGGTCTGGCGCCGGCCTTCGGCGAAGACGTCCAGGCGCGGGCCGTCGCGGTGGACGTCGCCGCGCGCCTCCGCGTCGTCCAGGCGGACGCGGACCTGGACCGGATGGCGGCCTTCGGCCTGCCAGTGGAAGGTCCGCGCGGGGCCTTCGTCCACCGCCAGGGTCCAGTCCCGGCCGTCGCGGCGCACGCACACGGCGCGTTCACCCCGGGCGTCCTGCAGGGTCAGGACGCGCTCGTAGCGGCCGCCGACGCGCCAGCCGTCGGCCTGGCGCCAGGGGTCGGCATCGGACGCGGCGCCGGGGCGGGCGAGGCCGTCGTGGTGCAGCAGCGCGGCGGCGGCCAGGGCCAGGGCGGTATCCTCGCAGTCACGGGGCGCGGGGAACAGGCGCTCGTGCTCGCGTTCGATCAGGCCGGTGTCCAGGTCGGCGGCGGCGAAGGCCGGATCGTCCATCAGGCGGCCCAGGAAGGCGATGTTGGTCTGCACGCCGGTGGCGCGCACCGCGCCCAGCGCGCGCAGCATGCGCTGCCGGGCCTGTTCGCGGTCCTGGCCGTGGACGATCAGCTTGGCGATCATCGGGTCGTAGTGCGGCGAGATCGTGTCGCCTTCGCGCACGCCGCCGTCCACGCGCACGGGGCCGGTCTGGAAGACGACGTGCGGCGGCCAGTGCAGGGCGTCCAGGCGGCCGATGCTGGGCAGGAAGTCCTTGTCCGGGTTCTCGGCGTAGATGCGGGCCTCCAGGGCGTGACCCTGGATGCGCAACTGGTCCTGGCGCAGCGGCAGCGGCTGGCCGGCCGCCACGCGCAGCTGCCATTCGACCAGGTCCTGGCCGGTGATGGCCTCGGTGACCGGGTGCTCGACCTGCAGCCGGGTGTTCATTTCCATGAAGTAGAAGCGCCCGTCGGGCTCGGCGATGAATTCCACCGTGCCGGCGCCGACGTAGCCGACGGCCTGGGCGGCGGCCACGGCCGCGCGGCCCATGGCCTCGCGGCGCTCGGGCGTCATGCCGGGCGCGGGGGCCTCCTCGATGACCTTCTGGTGGCGCCGCTGCACCGAGCAGTCGCGCTCGAACAGGTGCACGCACTGGCCGTGCGTGTCGGCGAAGACCTGGATCTCGATGTGGCGCGGCTTGGTCAGGTAGCGTTCGACCAGGACCTGGGCGCTGCCGAAGCTGCTGGCCGCCTCGCGCTGGCAGGAGGCCAGGGCCGCCTGGAATTCGGCGTCGGCGTGGACGATGCGCATGCCCTTGCCGCCGCCGCCCGCGCTGGCCTTGATGAGCACGGGGTAGCCGATGGCGCGGGCCTGTTCCTGGAGGAAACCGGCTTCCTGGCGTTCGCCGTGATAGCCCGGCACCAGGGGCACGTCGGCGCCTGACATCAGGGTCTTGGCGGCGGACTTGCTGCCCATGGCGGCGATCGCGTCCACCGGTGGGCCGACGAAGACCAGGCCGGCGTCGGCGCAGGCGCGGGCGAAATCGGCGTTTTCCGACAGGAAGCCGTAGCCCGGGTGGATGGCCTGGGCGCCGGTGCGGCGGGCGGCGTCCAGGATGGCGTCGGCGCGCAGGTAGCTGGCGGCGGGTTCCGGGCCGCCGATGCGCACGGCGCGGTCGCAGGCGTGGACGTGGCGGGCGTCGGCGTCGGCGTCGGAATAGACGGCGACGGTGCGGATGCCCATGCGGCGGGCCGTGGCGGCGATGCGGCAGGCGATCTCGCCCCGGTTCGCGATCAGGAGGGTGTCGAACATGGCGGTTTCCTTACATTCTGAACACGCCGAAGCGCGTGGCTTCGGCCGGGGCGTGACGGGCGGCGGCCAGGCCCAGGCCCAGCACCCGCCGCGTGTCGGACGGCGCGATGATGCCGTCGTCCCACAGCCGCGCGGTGGAATAGTAGGGATGGCCCTCGTGTTCGTACTGGGCGCGGATGGGCGCCTTGAAGGCTTCTTCCTCGTCGGCGGACCAGGCGCCGCCCTTGCGTTCGATGCTGTCGCGCCGCACGGTGGCCAGGACGCTGGCGGCCTGTTCGCCGCCCATGACCGAGATGCGCGCGTTGGGCCACAGGAACAGCAGGCGCGGGCCGAAGGCGCGGCCGCACATGCCGTAGTTGCCGGCGCCGAAGGAACCGCCGATCAGCACCGTGAATTTCGGCACCGAGGCGGTGGACACGGCCGTGACCATCTTCGCGCCGTGGCGGGCGATGCCCTCGTTCTCGTACTTGCGGCCCACCATGAAGCCGCTGATGTTCTGCAGGAAGACCAGGGGAATGTTCCGCTGGCAGCACAGCTCGATGAAGTGCGTGCCCTTCTGCGCGGCCTCGGAGAACAGGATGCCGTTGTTGGCGATGATGCCCACCGGCATGCCGTAGATCCGCGCGAAGCCGGTGACCAGGGTCGTGCCGAAGCGGGCCTTGAATTCCTCGAAGTCGGAGCCGTCCACGACGCGGGCGATGACCTCGCGCACGTCGTAGGGCTTGCGCGTGTCCTGGGGGATGATGCCGTCCAGTTCGGACGGGTCGTACAGGGGTTCGGCCCAGGGGCCGGCGCCGGCCGGGGCTGGGCGGTTCAGCCGGGCCACCGCGTCGCGCGCCAGGCGCAGCGCGTGGGTGTCGTTCTCGGCCAGGTGGTCGGCCACGCCCGACAGGCGGGTGTGCACGTCGCCGCCGCCCAGGTCCTCGGCCGAGACTTCCTCGCCGGTGGCGGCCTTGACCAGGGGCGGGCCGCCCAGGAAGATCGTGCCCTGGTTGCGCACGATGATGGATTCGTCGCTCATGGCGGGCACGTAGGCGCCCCCGGCGGTGCAGGAACCCATCACCACGGCCAGCTGGGCGATGCCCATGGACGACATGACGGCCTGGTTGTAGAAGATGCGCCCGAAGTGGTCGCGGTCGGGAAAGACCTCGTCCTGGTTGGGCAGGTTGGCGCCGCCCGAATCGACCAGGTAGATGCAGGGCAGGTGGTTCTGCTGGGCGATTTCCTGGGCGCGCAGGTGTTTTTTGACGGTCAGCGGGTAGTAGGTGCCGCCCTTGACCGTGGCGTCGTTGCAGACGATCACGCATTCGGTGCCGCCCACCCGGCCGATGCCGGTGATCAGGCCCGCGCCGGGCGAGGCGTTGTCGTAGACGTCGAGCGCCGCCAGCGGCGACAGTTCCAGGAACGGCGTGCCGGGATCGAGCAGGCGTTCGACCCGTTCGCGCGGCAGCAGCTTGCCGCGCGCCAGGTGCCGGGCGCGGGCGGTTTCGCCGCCGCCTTGCGCCGTGCGGGCGATGCGCTCGCGCAGGTCGCCGACCAGCGTCCGCATGACGCGGGCGTTGTCCTGGAATTCCTGGGATCGTGGGTTGATGCGGGACTCGATGACCGGCATGTCGGTTCCTGGAAGTAAAGAAAAATGGCCCCCGCGCTGCACTCTGGGGGCTTGCGCCCACGTCGCGCCTTGCAAGGCGATCCGATTCGTCAGGCACCGGGCAGTCCGCAGGGACTGCTCGGTGTCCGGACTCATCCGCGGGTACTGCGTGGGGTTTACAGCATTTCGACGGCCAGGGCCACGGCTTCTCCGCCGCCGATGCACAGCGAGGCGATGCCGCGCTTGCCGCCGGTCTTGCGCAGGGCGCCGATCAGCGTGGTCAGCAGGCGCGCGCCGGAGGCGCCGATGGGGTGGCCCAGGGCCGTGGCGCCGCCGTGGACGTTGACGCGGTCGTGCGGGATCTTCAGGTCGGCCATGGCCGCCATGGTCACCACGGCGAAGGCCTCGTTGATTTCATACAGGTCGACGTCGCCGGCCTTCCAGCCGGTCTTGTCCAGCAGTTTCTGGATCGCGCCGACCGGCGCGGTGGTGAACCACTGCGGCTCGTGCGAGAACTGGGTATGGGCGACGATGCGCGCCAGGGGCGCGGCGCCGAGTTCCTTGGCCTTGGAGGCGCTCATCACCACCAGGGCCGAGGCGCCGTCGGAGATCGAGGACGCATTGGCCGCCGTCACCGTGCCGTCCTTCTTGAAGGCGGGCTTGAGCGTCGGGATCTTGTCCGGCATGGCCTTGAGGGGGGCCTCGTCGGTGTCGATCACGGTGTCGCCCTTGCGGCCCTTGACCGTGACCGGGGCGATTTCCCACTTGAAGCTGCCGTCCTCGGTGGCCTGGCGCGCGCGGCGCAGCGATTCCAGCGAGAAGGCGTCCTGCTGTTCGCGCGTGAAGCTGTATTTCGAGGCGCAGTCCTCGGCGAACACGCCCATGGCGGTGCCGCGCTGGTAGGCGTCTTCCAGGCCGTCCATGGCCATGTGGTCGTAGACCGTGGAATGGCCGTAGCGGTAGCCCTGGCGGCCCTTGAGCAGCAGGTAGGGGGCGTTGCTCATGCTTTCCTGGCCGCCCGCCACCACCACGTCGGCGGAGCCGGCCTTGATGATGTCGTGGGCCAGCATGACGGCCTTCAGGCCGGAGCCGCAGACCTTGTGCAGGGTGCTGCAGGCCACGCCTTTCGGCAGGCCCGCGCCTAGGGCGGCCTGCCGGGCCGGCGCCTGGCCCTGGCCGGCCTGCAGCACGTTGCCCATGATGACTTCCTGGACGGCGTCGCCGGCGATGCCTGCGCGTTCGACGGCCGCCTTGATCGCGATGGCGCCCAGTTCGTGCGCGGCCAGGCCGGACAGGCTGCCCATCATGCCCCCCATGGGGGTGCGGGCGGCGGATACGATGACGATGGACTCGGACATGGTGATGCTCCTTTTTCAGGGTGTATCCCTTGATTCGCTCCGGGCGGGCCGTCAGTGGCCGTCCGGCGGCTGCAGCCTGCGCGCTTGGTCGTAGGGGAAGATGTCCTCGATGCGACCCTGGGCGGCGCGCGCGCGGCAGTCCTGCCACCATTGTGCATCCAAAAGCGGCGCGTGGTGTTTGAGGAAGGCGGCGCGCACCCGGGGATCCCCCAGCAGGAACCGTTCGAATTCCTCCGGGAAGACGTCGTTGGCGCCCACCGGGTACCAGGGTTCGCCGGACAGTTCGGCTTCTTCGTTGGGGGCGGGCGGAATGCGGCGGAACTGCATTTCCGTCATGCGCTGGATCTCGTCGTAGTCGTAGAAGACCACGCGGCCCAGGCGGGTGACGCCGAAGTTCTTGTACAGCATGTCGCCGGGGAAGATGTTGGCGGCGGCCAGTTCGCGGATGGCCTGGCCGTATTGCTGCACGGCGGCTTCCAGGGCGGCGTCGGAGGCGCCGGCCAGGAAGATGTTCAGCGGCGTCATGCGGCGTTCGATGTAGACGTGGCGCAGCACCACCAGGTCGTCGGTCTCCTCGAGCAGGCTGGGGACCTCGCGGCGCAGGCCTTCCAGCAGGCGCGGCGAAAAGCGGGCGCGCGGCAGGGCGACCTGGGAATATTCCCAGGTGTCGGCCATGCGGCCGACGCGGTCGTGCTTCTTCACCATCTGGTATTTGCGCCGCACCGTGGCCTCGTCCATGCCGTCCTTGGCGATGCGGTCGCGGATCAGCTTGAACACGTAGGGGTAGGACGGCAGCGTGAACACCGTCATCACCATGCCCTGGATCCCCGGCGCGTAGTCGAAGGCGTCCCGCGAATGGGACAGGTGGTGCAGGAAGTCGCGGTAGAACAGGGTCTTGCCCTGCTTCTGCAGGCCGATGGTGGTGTAGATCTCGGCCTTGGGCTTGCGCGGGAACAGCGACGACAGGAAATCCACGTAGGCCGCCGAGGCCTCCATGTCGACCAGGAAATAGGCGCGCGTGAAGCTGAACAGCGTGCTCAGGTCGTCGCTGGTGTGCAGCAGGGCGTCGAACCGGATGTGTCCCGAGGGCGTGTGCAGCAGCGCCACGGCGAACGGGTGGATGGCGGTCTGGTTGATCAGGCGGCCGACGATGTAGGCGCCCTTGTTGCGGTAGAACAGGGTGTTGAGCACCTGGATCTGGCAGTCGGGCGCCAGCCGCTTGCCCAGGCCGCGCGGCAGGGTGCGGCGCAGGTGGCGCAGGCCCATCCGGGCCATGCGCCGCACGTCCGCCGGCAGGTCGTGATAGGGCGCGGCCAGGCCGTAGTCGGCCGCCATGCGGGTCAGGCAGGGCAGCAGGCCCTCGGTCAGCGGATAGTAGGCCCGGTAGGACGGGTGTTCGCCGTCGATGTAGTCGGTCGCCACCGCCGGGCGCACGAACAGGAAGTCGTTGTTGAAGTAGTTGCGGTGCAGGATGCGGCAGGACACCGAGTTGAAGAAGGTCTCCGCGCATTCGGGCTGGCGGTGGCCGGCCAGCAGCGCGATGTAGCAGGTCTTGGCGGCTTGCCAGAATTCGATCTGCTCGCCGGTCAGGGCCGTGTCCGGCGCGGTGTGGGCGCGGGTGGTGCCGCGCAGCGCCTGGCCCAGGGCCGCCGCGCATTCGCGCACCCGGGTGTCGTAGTATTCGATGCGTTCGCGCGAGAGCTGCTGGATGCCGTGCCAGTCGCCCGATTCGAACAGGGCCTTGGCCCGCTGCGCGCTGTAGCGGAACAGCGAATAGTGGCGGTCGAACCCGGCCAGGATCATGCGCGCCACGGCCTCCGGGGACTGGCCCCGGGGCGTGACGGGCTCGATATGGCGGTGGTCGCCGGTGTCGTCCATGGCGCGGCTCAGGCGGTTTCGCCGAAGAGTTCCCGGCCGATCAGCATGCGGCGGATCTCGCTGGTGCCGGCGCCGATTTCATAGAGCTTGGCGTCGCGCCACAGGCGGCCGGTGGGGTAGTCGTTGATGTAGCCGTTGCCGCCCAGGATCTGGATGCCCTCGCCGGCCATCCAGGTGGCTTTCTCCGCGCAGTACAGGATGACGCCGGCGCAGTCCTTGCGCACCTGGCGCGCGTGGCCGGCGCCCAGCGTGTCCAGGTTCTTACCGACCGCGTAGCAGTAGGCGCGGCAGGCCTGCAGGGTGGTGTACAGGTCGGCCAGCTTGCCCTGGATCAGCTGGAATTCGCCGATGGACTGGCCGAACTGCTTGCGCTCGTGCACGTAGGGCACGACCACGTCCATGACCGCCTGCATGATGCCCAGGGGGCCCGCCGCCAGCACGGCGCGTTCGTAGTCCAGGCCGCTCATCAGGACCCTGACCCCGCCGTCGACCTCGCCCAGCACGTTCTCGGCCGGGACCTCGCAGTCCTGGAACACCAGTTCGCCGGTGTGCGAGCCGCGCATGCCCAGCTTGTCGAGCTTCTGCGCCACGGAGAAGCCGGGGAAGGTCTTTTCGACGATGAAGGCGGTGATGCCGCGCTGGTGGGCCTCGGGGTTGGTCTTGGCGTAGACCACCAGGGTGTCGGCGTCCGGCCCGTTGGTGATCCACATCTTGGTGCCGTTCAGCACGTAGCGGTCGCCGCGCTTTTCGGCGCGCAGCCGCATGCTGACCACGTCCGAACCCGCGCCGGGCTCGCTCATGGCCAGGGCGCCGATCCGTTCGCCCGAGATCAGGCCGGGCAGGTATTTCTGTTTTTGCGCTTCGGTGCCGTTGCGGTGGATCTGGTTGACGCACAGATTGGAGTGCGCCCCGTAGGACAGGGCGATGGACGCGCTGGCGCGCGAGATTTCCTCCATGGCGATCATGTGCGCCAGGTAGCCCAGGTTGGCGCCGCCGTAGGTCTCGGCCACCGTGACGCCCAGCAGGCCCAGGTCGCCGAACTTGCGCCACAGGTCCATGGGGAACTGGTCGTCGCGGTCGGCCGCCGCCGCGCGCGGGGCGATCTCGGCTTGGGCGAAGTCGCGGACCGCCTCGCGCAGCATGTCGAGGTCGGAGCTGAGGTCGAAATTCAGGCCGGGCAGGTTCATGGGGTGGTCTCCTAGGAATGACGGGCCAGCAGCAGCGCCTCGCAATCGGCCTGCTGGCGGCGGATTTCTTTCAGGGTCTCGTCCAGGTCGCGCCGCTGCTGTTCGAGCTTTTCACGGTGGCTGGCGAGGACTTCGGCGTACTGGCGCAGTTGCGCGTCGCTGCTGGCGCCGCCGCGGTCGTACAGGTCGATCAGGGTGACGATTTCGGACAGCTGCAGCCCCAGGCGCCGCCCGCGCAGGGCGAGCTTGAGCCGCGTGCGGTCGCGCGGGGCGTAGACGCGGTTGCGGCCTTCGCGCGCCGGGCTGACGATGCCCTGATCCTCGTAGAAGCGGATCGTGCGCGGCGTGACGCCGAATTCGCGTGCAAGCTCGGAAATCGTCCAGGTGGCTTGGCTCATGGGGTCGGGAGGGCTGGAACGGGGAAGCGGAATCAGCATCCATTATGTATTACGTTTACGTCAACGTAAAGCAGAAACTCTGACATAATGATGAGAGAAAACCCGAATCCTCATGGAGACATGGCATGAATCCGCTGGAAAACGAACTGGACTATCCCTGGGGCGACACCCTGCCCGAGGTCGGCCGCGCACACAACGTGGCGATCGACGTGCGCTGGATCCGCATGCCGCTGCCCTTCGCCCTGGACCACATCAATCTGTGGCTGCTGCGCGATCGCATCGACGGCCGCGAGGGCTGGACGGTGGTCGATTGCGGCATCGACCGGACCGAGGTCCGCGATTGCTGGGAAACCGTGAGCTGCAGCCCCAGGCGCCGCCCGCGCAGGGCGAGCTTGAGCCGCGTGCGGTCGCGCGGGGCGTAGACGCGGTTGCGGCCTTCGCGCGCCGGGCTGACGATGCCCTGATCCTCGTAGAAGCGGATCGTGCGCGGCGTGACGCCGAATTCGCGTGCAAGCTCGGAAATCGTCCAGGTGGCTTGGCTCATGGGGTCGGGAGGGCTGGAACGGGGAAGCGGAATCAGCATCCATTATGTATTACGTTTACGTCAACGTAAAGCAGAAACTCTGACATAATGATGAGAGAAAACCCGAATCCTCATGGAGACATGGCATGAATCCGCTGGAAAACGAACTGGACTATCCCTGGGGCGACACCCTGCCCGAGGTCGGCCGCGCACACAACGTGGCGATCGACGTGCGCTGGATCCGCATGCCGCTGCCCTTCGCCCTGGACCACATCAATCTGTGGCTGCTGCGCGATCGCATCGACGGCCGCGAGGGCTGGACGGTGGTCGATTGCGGCATCGACCGGACCGAGGTCCGCGATTGCTGGGAAACCGTGTTCGAGCAGGCGCTGGACGGCCTGCCGGTGCTGCGCGTGCTGGTCACCCACATGCATCCGGACCATGTCGGCCTGGCCCACTGGCTGTGCGCGCGCTGGCAGGCGCCGCTGTGGATGTCCATGACGGACTACTCGCTGGCCCGGCTGTGGTCGGGGACCTCGGTGCCCGATTCCTCGGTCGAGGGCAGCGGCCCGGCCGGCGGCGCGGCGGTGCGGCACTTCGCCCGCCACGGCCTGGTCGATCCGCAGGCGCAGGACATGATCCGCGCCCGCCACGACTACTACACCCGCCTGGTGCCCGACATGCCGCCGCGCTTCCACCGCCTGATGCACGGCCAGGAGGTCTCCATCGGCGGCCGCAACTGGCGGGTCATCGTCGGCTACGGCCACGCGCCCGAGCACGTCTCGCTGTGGTGTCCGGCCCTGGGCGCGCTGATCTCGGGCGACATGGTGCTGCCGCGCATCTCCACCAACGTCAGCGTGTTCGACCTGGAGCCCGAGGCCGATCCCCTGCGCCTGTACCTGGATTCCCTGTCCGCCTACGACGCGCTGCCGGAGGACGTCCTGGTGCTGCCGTCCCACGGCCGGCCCTTCCGGGGCCTGCACCGGCGGGTCGCCCAGCAACGGGCGCATCACGCCGAGCGGCTGGCCGAGGTCCTGGCCGCCTGCGACCAGCCGCGCAGCGCCCACGACCTGCTGCCCGTGCTGTTCCACCGCAAGCTCGACCTGCACCAGCTGTCCTTCGCCATGGGCGAATCCATCGCCCACCTGCACGCCCTATACTTCCAGGGATCCCTGCGGCGCATCCTCGGCGAGGACGGGGTGTACCGGTTCCAGCGAATTCAAAAATCATGAAAATGCACGAATCTGATCGCACCGACACCCTGCTGCAGCACATCGGCCAGGCGCCCCTGGACCCCGTCACCGGTGCCGGGCCGGTGGCGCTGCCCTCGTACCGCACCAGCACGGTGCGCTTCGCCTCCATGGACGTGCTGGACCAGGCCCAGGCGGCCAAGCAGCGCGGCGAGCGCGTGCCCACCTACGGCCGGGTCGGCCTGCAGACCCACGAAGCCCTGGAAACCCTGCTGTGCCGCCTGGAAGGCGGGGACCGCGCGTTCCTGGCGCCGTCCGGCATGGCGGCCATCGGCATGGCGCTGATGGCCCTGCTGGGCCAGGGCGACCACGCCCTGGTCGTGGACAGCGTGTACGGACCGGTGCGCTATTTCCACAAGACCGTGCTGTCGCGCATGGGTGTGGCCATGGATTTCGTGCGCGGCGATCTCGCCAGCCTGCAGGCCGCCCTGCGGCCGGAAACCCGGGTGCTGTACCTGGAATCCCCGGGCTCGCTGCTGATGGAAATGCTGGACCTGCCCGCCCTGTCGCACTGGGCGCACGAGCATGGCCTGACCGTGGTGGCGGACAATACCTGGGGCTCGGGCTACATCTACCGGCCCCTGGCGCTGGGGGCCGACGTGTCGGTGCTCGCGGCCACCAAGTACGTCGGCGGGCATTCCGACCTGATGCTGGGCGCGGCCGTGGCGCGTGATCCGGCGTTGGTCGGCAAGCTGCACGAGACCCACTACGCCCTGGGCAGCACCGTCAGCGCCGACGACGCCTGGCTGGCGCTGCGCGGGGCGCGCACCCTGGGGGTGCGCCTGCGCGCCTGCGCGGAACACGCGATGGAGGTCTGCCGCTGGCTGGACGCCCAGCCCCAGGTGTCGCGGATCTTCTTCCCCGCCTGGCCGGACGACGCGGGCCACGCGCTGTGGCGGCGCGACGCGACGGGGTCCAACGGCCTGCTGTCCGTGGCCGTGGATTTCGACGGCGCCCAGGTGCGCCGCCTGATCGACGGCCTGCGGCTGTTCGGGATCGGGTATTCCTGGGGCGGCTACGAAAGCCTGGTCACGCAGGTCGAACCCGGCGCCCTGGCCTCGCACGGCTACTGGGCGTCGGTGGCCGACGAACGCATGCGCAAGGGCACGGTGCTGCGCCTGCACATCGGCCTGGAGGACCCGGCCGACCTGATCGCGGATCTGGCGCAGGCGTTCGAGGCGGCGCGCGCTTGACGCGCCGGTCCGCCGCCATGCCGCCGTCGGGGCTCGCGGGTGCGCCATGGCGCGGATCCGCGTGGAGCGTGGCATGGATTCCCTGACGCAGGTCGTTCTGGGCAGCAGCGTGGCCGCGCTGGCGGTGCCCGAAAGGCACCGGCGCGCCGCGCTGGTCGCCGGCGGCATCCTGGGCACCTTGCCCGACCTGGACGTGCTCTGGTTCGCCCTGGCGGGCAGCGATGCCGTCACCCAGGTGACGTGGCATCGCGGCCCCTCGCATTCGTTGCCGGTGCTGGCGGTGGCCGGATGGCTGCTGTGGCTGTGGCTGAAACGGCGCAGCGCCCTGGTCGGGGAAGCCCCGCGGCGCTGGCTGTGGGCGATCTGGCTGGCCTTGCTGACGCATCCGCTGCTTGATGCCTTCACGGTCTATGGCACGCAGTTGCTCTGGCCCCTGCCCATGCCGCCCGTGATGTGGTCGTCGATCTTCATCATCGATCCCGTGTACACGCTGCCTCTGCTGTTCGGCGTGGTCCTGGCCTGGAGGCTGTCCCCGGGCCGGTCGGGCGGCGGCCCGGACGCCGCGCGCCGGAGCCGGTCGGCGCGCCGGTGGCTGGTGATCGGCCTGTCCGTCAGCTCGCTCTACCTGGCCTGGAGCGTGGCGGCCAAATACCGGGTGGATCGCATGGCGGAGCAAAGCCTGGCCGTCATGGGGCTGCGGGATGCGCCCCGCTTTTCCACGCCCCTGCCCTTCAATACGCTGCTGTGGCGCGTAGTCGTGATGGCGCCGGACGGCTATTGGATCGGGGACCGCTCGCTGGTCGCCGATCGCGGAAGGATGCGCTTCACCTTCCAGCCCAGCGACACCCGGGCGCTGGCGCGGCTGGCGGCGACGGCCGGGCCGCAGTTGCGGCGCCTGCTGTGGTTTACGCACGGTTTCGTCGGGGCGCGGCCGCAGCGGCGCGACGATGGCGAGCCCCGGCTGATCCTGTCGGATCTGCGGATGGGCCTGGAGCCGGACTATTTCTTTCGTTACGACGTCGCCGGCCGGGATGCGGAGGGCCGCTGGATCGCGGCCCCCGACATCGTGCGCGTGCCCGCCTCCCGCGATCGCATGACGGGGCTGGCCTGGGTCTGGCGCCGGCTGCTGGGTCGCGAAGCGCGGCCGTGAGACCCTCGGCATGGGCCGAGGGCTTTTTTACTTCGCCAGCAGCTGCTTGACCAGCTTGTCCGCCTCGTCGATGGCGCCCTGGTAGGTGCCGGTCTGCGCGGGCGAGGTCAGATAGCGGCCGCCGACGGCGATCGTCGGCGTGCCTTCCACGTGGTAGGACTTGGTCAGCTCGTCGGCGCGAGTGACCTTGGTCTGCACGCCGAAGGAATTGAAGGTGTCGGTGAAGGTCTGGCGGTCCAGCCCCTGGGCGGCGGCCCAGTCGATGATGCCCTTGGCCTGGGTCAGGTCCTTGTGCTCTTCATGGATGGCCTTGAAGACCGCCGGCTGCAGGTCCAGGCGGTCCAGGGCCTCCAGGGTGTAGTACAGCTTCTGCATGTCGCGCATGCCGGCGTTGAAGGCCACCGGCACGCTCTTGAAGGCCACGCCGTCCGGCAGGGTCTTGCGCCATTTCTCGATCAGGGGCTCGATGGCGTTGCAGTGTGGGCAGGTGTAGAAGAAGAATTCCAGGACCTCGACCTTGCCCGGGGTGTCCGAGGGCTGGACCGGATCCAGCGTGTCGTAGGGCGCCGCCTGGGCGGGCGTCATGGCCAGCGCGGCCAGGCCCAGGACCAGGCCCGGCAGCAGGCGGGAAAACAGAGCGATCTTCATGGGGACTCCTTGGAGGCGGTTCAGGGGCGGACGACCGTCGATTCGATCTTGTCGTCGCCCAGGCGGGTCCGGGCGCGGTTCATTTCGTCGATGCCCTTGAAGGGGCCGACGCGCACGCGGTTGATGGGGGCGCCGTTGGATTCGCCGGTCTCGATGCGCACCGGCAGGCCCAGCAGCACGACCCGGGCCAGCATGGCCTGGGCCTCTTTCTGCGAACGGAAGGCTCCGGTCTGCAGGTAATAGGTGGTCTGCGTGCCGGGCGCCGGCCGGGCCGCGGGTGGCGGAGGGGGCGGCGGCGGAATGGGCTGGCTCGTCTGCGGCGCGGCCGGGGTTCTGGCCGGCGCCGGGGCGGGCTTGGTTTCGGGCTTGTCCAGTCCGGCGATGATCTGGCCGATGGCGTCGGACAGGGGATTTTCCGGTGGGGCGCCGGGTTCCGGCGCCGGGGCGGGCGGGTTGGCGCCGCTGCCGCCCTGGGCGGCCGAGCGGGTGCCGGCCGGGCCGTCCTTGCCGTACAGGGCGATGTTCGGATCCGGGGCGTTCTTCACGTCCGGCAGCAGGGTGGTCGGCGCGTCGCGGCTGGCCTTGTCCTTGAAGGGCATAGGGGCCTTGGTGACGAACAGGGCCACGGCCACGGCGGCCGCGACCCCCAGCACCATGCCCAGGACCAGGCCGAACCAGGCGCCGCCCGACCGCGAGGAGGATTTCTTGCGGGTGGCCATGGCGCTACATGCGTTCGGGGGCGCCGACCCCCAGCAGGCCCAGGCCGTTGGCGATCACCTGGGCGGTGGCGCGGGCCAGGCGCAGGCGGGCGGCGCCCAGGGCGGGGTCGTCCACCAGGATGCGTTCCGCGTTGTACCAGGCGTGGAAATCGGCGGCGCAGTCGCGCAGCCAGAAGGCCAGCTGGTGCGGCGCCAGTTCGCGGGCGGCCTGCGTCAGCACGCCGGGGTATTCCGCCAGGCGCTGCAGCAGGGCGATTTCGGTGGGGGCGGTCAGCAGGGACGGATCCGCCGCCGTGCCCTGGCCGCCGGCGTCGTGCTGGCGCAGCAGCGAGTGGATGCGGGCGTGCGCGTACTGGATGTAGTAGACCGGGTTTTCCTCGCTGTGCGACAGGGCCAGGTCGATGTCGAAGACGAATTCGGAGTCGGCGCGCCGCTGGGCCAGGAAGAAGCGCACCGCGTCGCGCCCGACCCAGTCGATCAGGTCGCGCAGCGTGACGTAGCTGCCGGCGCGCTTGGAGATCTTGACCTCCGTGCCGTCGCGCATGACGCGCACCATCTTGTGCAGCACGTAGGCCGGGTAGTCGGCCGGAATGCCCAGGCCCAGTCCCTGCAGGCCGGCGCGCACGCGGGCGATGGTGCCGTGGTGGTCGGTGCCCTGGATGTTGATGGCGTGATGGAAGCCGCGTTCCCATTTGGCGACGTGGTAGGCCACGTCCGGCACGAAATAGGTGTAGCCGCCCTCGGACTTGCGCATGACGCGGTCCTTGTCGTCGCCGGTGCCCAGTTCGGTGGTGCGCAGCCACAGCGCGCCGTCCTGCTCGTAGGTGTGGCCGGCGTCGATCAGGGCCTGGACGGTGCGCTCGACGCGGCCGCTGGTGTAGAGCGAGCTTTCCAGGTAGTAGTTGTCGAAGCGCAGGTCGAAGGCCTGCAGGTCCAGGTCCTGCTCGCGGCGCAGGTAGGCCACGGCGAAGCGCCGGATGGCGTCCAGGTCGTCGAGGTCGCCGGCCGCCTGGATGGGGGCGCCGTCGCGGGCCTGGACGGTGGCGCGGGCCAGGTAGTCGCGCGCGATGTCCTGGATGTATTCGCCCCGGTAGCCGTCGGCGGGAAAGGCCGGGTCGTCGGGTTCGATGCCGCGCGCCCGCGCCTGGACGCTGATCGCCAGGTTGTGGATCTGGTTGCCGGCGTCGTTGTAGTAGAACTCGCGCGAGACCTGGGCGCCCTGGGTGGCGAACAGGCGGCAGATGGAGTCCCCCAGCGCCGCCTGGCGGGCGTGGCCCACGTGCAGCGGGCCGGTCGGGTTGGCGGAGACGAATTCCACCAGCACGCGCTCGTCGCTGGCGGGGCGGTGGCCGTAGCGTTCGCCCTGGGCCTGGATGGCGTCCAGGACGGCCTGGTGGGCGGCGGCCGACAGGCGGAAGTTGATGAAGCCGGGCCCGGCGACCTCGGCCGAGGCGATCAGGCCGGCCGCGTCCGGGTGGGCCAGGACGCCCGCCACGACGGCCTGGGCCAGTTCGCGCGGGTTGCGCCGGGCCGCGCGGGCGGCCTGCATGGCGACGTTGCTGGCCACGTCGCCATGGGCGGCGACCTTCGGGCGTTCGAGGGTGACGTCCGGGGCCTGGCCGGGGATCAGGGTGTCCAGGACGGAGCGCAGGATGGCGATGAGCCGGGTGTGTTGCTCGGGTAGCATGGTGTCCGTATCTGAGGGTATCCCGAAATGATAGCCCGATTTCAGGGCTGTCGTGCCGGGGCGGCCATCCCGGGCAGGCCGCGTTCGGCTTCCAGCCAGGCGCCGTAGGCCGCCATGTCCACGACGCCGGCCACGGATCCCGGACCGCCGTCCGCGGCGTCGGCGCGGCGGATGAAGGCCTCGACGATCCGCCGCTGCGCGTCGCCCAGGCGGGCGTCCGCGCCCTGCGGGCCGATCGTGCGCGTGGCGGCGTCCTGCAGCGCCCGGTCGCCCGCCAGCAGGCGCAGGGCGGGGTCGCGCTCGTCGTGCAGCAGCGGGCGCGCCACCGTCCGGTCCTCCGGCGCCAGTTCCGCCAGGGGTACCAGGGCGGCCAGGGCCTGCCAGCGCATCCAGTTCAGGGCCACGTCCGACAGGTCGCCGTCCGGGATGGTCCGCAGCCGCTCGTCGAGCAGCAGGCCGCCGCCGATGTCGGCATGGGCGCCGATGAAGGGCGCCTCGACCGTGTTGCCCGCGTCGCCGGCCGCCGAGACCAGGGGGAACAGGACGCGCAGTTCGTGCAGCGCCACGGCGTGCGCCACCCAGTGCCAGGCGCCGGCGATGCCCAGGTCGAAGCCGGCGTTGGCCGTGCCCAGCAGCCCGAACTGCGCCACGGTGTCGAACAGGCCCAGGAAGCGCAGGTCGACGCACAGGCCGATGGTCCCGCGCAGCGGGTCGTCGTAGGAGAACCAGCCGTCGCGGGTGTGCCGCGCGATGCGGTTGGCGAAATCGCGGGCCAGGGCCGCCCCGCGCGAATAGCCCAGGATGTCGATGGGCACCGGCGCGGCGGCGCCCCGCGCCCGGTCCAGGGCGTTCAGCAGGGATTGCCATTGATTCCTCAGGATCTGGCGGCTGCCGGCGGCGGTGACCGCGTCCCAGTCGGCGTAGTAGCTGTTTCCCGGTCCGGCGTGGTAGTAGGCCGGACCGTCCTCGTAGGCCTGGGCGAGCTTCCAGACGTTGCCCTGGTTGCGCGGCCCGTAGCGCGTGCCGTCGAAGGCCAGCAGGACCAGGCCCAGGGGATCGGCGTGGCGCAGGGGCTGCTGGGCGGCGTAGCCCAGGGCCTGCTGGCCGGGCAGCGGCCCCAGGGGGTCGGGCTCCAGGTAGTGGCCGCGCCCGGGCAGGAAGGTGCGGAAGACGTTGTCGTGCCAGCCCGTTGCCGGATCCTCGTCCTGGCCCGGCCGGCGCAGCGGCAGGTCCAGGTCGCCGCGCAGGCGGGTTGCGCGGCCCAGGGCGTCGTAGCCGGCGGCCCAGCGCACCGCGCGGTCGTCGTCGGTCGCCAGGACGGGGGCGCCCAGCAGGTCGGCGTGCAGGTAATACAGGCGCACGCGCCCGTCGGCCTCCGTTTGCAGCAGGCCGACCGGGACCTCGTTGGCGTACAGATAGCGCTGGGTGACGCCGAAGGTTGGGGCCGGGGCCGGGGCCGGGGCCGGCGAGGCGGGGCTGCTGGCTGGTCCGGCTGTGGGTCCGCTGGGGACTGGCGGTGGCCGCCGCCAGATCGCCGCCAGGCGATTGTCCAGGTGATAGCGTTCGGTCTCCTGGCTGTTCTGGACGGTGCGGATCCGCTGGCCCCGGGCGTTGTAGGCGTAGCGGACCATGGTCCGGCCGTGCTCCAGGACTTCGGCTACCCTGCCCTGGGTCTGATGGCGCAGCGTCTTGCCGCCGACCGCCAGCGGCAGGCCGGCCGCGTCGCGCGGGATCGCGGGCAAAGGGGTGTCTGTGCCTGCCGTGTCCGGCGTGTCTGCAGCGTGCGGCGTGGCCTGTTGCGGGCTGCTTTGCCGGCGGGCCGTGCGTGTCGCCTTGGGCGGGTCGATGAGCCGGTCGCGGCGGGCGATCAGGCGGCCGTCCTCGTCCCAGGCCAGCCAGGTTCGGGTTGCGCCGTCTTGCACGCCGATCAGCCGGTCCCTTGCATCATGGACCAAGGTCTGGTGCCGCCAGGCGGCGGGCGGCGTGGCGGCAGTGGCGGCGCGGTCCGAGCTGTGCGGCGGCGCCGGATCGGGCGCCAGGAACGTGCTGCGGCGCGCGACCCGGCCGCGCGCATCGTGGCGCCTTCGTTCGCCCCACAGGACGCGCGGCCCGTCGGACAGGACCAGCGCGTCGGCCCGCCCGTCGGGCCCGGCGGCCGTGCGCAGCCACAGGCCGTTGCCGTAGCGGTAGCCGGCCAGGCCCGGGACGGCGTCGATGACGGTGCGGCGCGTGCCGTCGGCGGCCTCCCAGTCCAGGCGGTCCAGGCGGCCCGCGCCGGACCAGGCATAGTGCAGCGCGCCGCCTTCCGGCAGGTCGTGGCGCGTCAGCCGCCCCCGCGCGTCGTAGGCGAACCGTTCACGGTAATCGATCGAGCCCCGGGGATGGGGCCTGTGGACGGCGCGGGCCGTCACCCGGCCGTGTCCGTCGTAGGCCAGGTATTCGGTTTCGTCGGGATGCGTCAGGCGGACCGGCCGGTCGCCCCGCCAGCGCAGGCCGATTTCCAGCGGCGGCCGGTCCGGCGCCGTGTGCCGCAGCAGCACGGGGCGGCCGATGGCGTCGCGGCGGATGTCCAGGCGGCCGCCATCGGCCTGGCGCCGGCCGACCAGCCGGCCGTGCGCGTCGTGCGCCAGCCGGGTCGTGCCCGTGAGCCGGCTGGACCAGCGCGCGGCCCGGCCGTCGGGGCCGTAGTCCAGGCGCAGGCCGGGCCAGCCGCCGCGCGCCTGCGCCAGCGTGCGGATCCGGCCGTCAGGCGTGCGATGGATACGCAGATCGCCGATGGCGTTCAGCCGGCCCCGGGTGTCATGCCCGAGACGCTGGATGGTTTCGGGACAGCCGGGGCAGGCCGCCGCGCGCACCACGCCCGGCACGGTCCGGCCGCCGCGCACGGTGTGTTCCACCTCGGCCACGCTGCCCGCCGCGCGGATCCGGGTCGTGGCGATGCCCGGCGTGCCTTCCGGGTAGTCCAGGTCCAGGCGGCCCGCCGTCGCGCCGGGGGCGCCCGGGACCGCCCGGATGACGCGGCCGCGCGCATCGTAGGTCCAGCTGCGGGCGCGCCAGCGCCGGCCGTCGGCGGCTTCCAGAGTGATGCCGGTGATCGCGGCGGGGTGGCCGGCCTGCCGGCCGGGTTCGTAGTGGTAGCGTCGGCGCATGCCGTCGGGGCGCCGTACGGCGGCCAGCCGCATCGGCGCGGCGCCCGCGTCCGCTGTGCCTGTGTCCGCGGACGCTTCGTCCGGGGCGAACGAGTGCTCGTAGCGGAAGACGCCCAGCGGCGTGTCCAGCGCGCGCAGGCGGGGGCGCGGGCCCGACGGATCGTAGTCGGGCCGCAGCGCGGCGCCGCCGCGCCGGATTTCCCGGACCAGGCCGTCCAGCGGGCCGCCGGCGTGGCGGCCGATGACGATGTCCGGGCGCCCCGGGGTGGTGATCGACCGCAGCCGGCCCCGTGCGTCGAAGACCAGCCGGCCGCCGTCGGCGCCCTGCCAGACAGTGGGGGCATCCCTGGCATCTTCGGCCAAGGCGGCATTCCCGGCGCTTTCAGTGTCCACGGCGCGCCCGGCTTGTGCGGCAGTTGAGACCGGCGCCAGGATGCGGCCGTCGGCGGGTCCGGCGCCCAGGCCCCGGGCGTCGAAGCGTACGCGGCGCCCGTCGGGCAGGTCCAGCCGCCAGCCGTCCGGAGCCGGCCGCAGCCGGATGTCGTATTCGCTGGTCCAGCCCCTGCCCAGCGGCCCGTCCTCGACGGATCCCGAGCGGTACAGGCGGATGAAGGACGGATGGCCGCCCGCGAACGGTTCGGGCAGGTCGGTTTCCCGCAGGAATTTCTCGCCGGTGGCCAGGTGCACGGGATTGGCGATGCCCGGGTCGGGCGCGGGCTCGGCCGCCGGCCCCCGGACCGATCCCGCGCCGCAGGGCGCCTGGGCCTGTGGCGCGGCACAGGCCAGGGCGGATCCGGCCTGCGCCGGGGCCGGCGCGGGCCAGGGGGCGAGCGCCAGCGGCAGGCCGGCCAGCCAGGCCGGCAAGCGGCGCGGGGCAAGGGTTTCGGGCATTGGGGAACCTCCTGTCGGAGCGCTCATTGTGTCGCTTGGCAGGGGGTTGAAGATCGGTTAGTGTATGAATGTGTCCATTGCGGGAAGTCCACCATGCTCGTTTTGTTCCAATCGAAATCCGCGGCGGAAGTCCTGATGTTCGCCCAGCATGCCCGGCCCATCCTGCTGGCCGCCGGCAAGACCTTCGACACCCCCGGCCTGCCGGAACGCGGCGTCATCACCCGGGCGCAGCTGGACACGGCCATCGCCGGCATCGAGGCGCTGGTCGCCGCCGACCCCGGCCACGACGACGCCTCCGGCGACCACGACGAAACGGTCGAACACCCCATCGCCCAGCCGGTCGGCATGCGCCGCCGGGCCTGGCCGCTGCTGACCATGCTGCGCCTGGCCCGCGAAAAGGGCGAAGACGTCACCTGGGAACCCGCGCCTTCCTGGTAAATTTCACGTCTTTCGCATATGGAGAAACCCCCATGCAGGGTCATGTGATCGTGATTTTCGATGCCCATCGCTCGCTGGAACTGCCCGTCGACGCGCCGGTGGACGCCGGCCGGGCGCAGGCCGCCCGCGACTGGTTCGAACAGACCTGGGAATCCCTGGGGTGCGAACCCCTGCGGGTCAGCGGCAAGGTCCTGCTGCTGGACAAGATCCTGGGCGTGGCCGACAGCCTGGGCTACAGGCGCCTGTCCTCGCAGCCCGACCTGGCGCGGGAATTCGCCGGCCATGCCGTCCAGGCGCTGGAAAAGCCCCGGGTCACCGTGGACCTGCCGGGGTTGGCCATCGTGTATTGACCACGCGGGCAAGCAAAAGCCCCGTCCTGTGGGACGAGGCCTGAACGAGGCGGGCGCTTGTGGTGCCGGGTGAACCTCCGGGATACGGAGACGGCGCCGCCCGATGGCGCTGAAGTTCCGGATGACGGGCGCTCCGTACGGAGCGCCCGCTTCACATCCGCATCGAGGGATCAGGCCGCGACCGAGGCGCGCGGCCGGACGTCGCCGCCCGCCGCCGCGTGGCGGTTGACCGCGCTCAGGATCGCCAGGAAGGACGAGGTCACGATGTCCTCGTGGACGCCGACGCCGTAGCCGCTGGCCGAATCCTGGATGCGCATCTCGATGTAGGACGCGGCGCGGGTGTCGGTGCCGGTGCCGATGGCGTGTTCCTGGTAGTCCATCACGCGGGCCTCGATGCCCAGCGCGGCCACGAAGGCCGAGATCGCGCCGTCGCCCTGGCCCGACAGGTGGCGGACCTGGCCGTCGATTTCCAGCTCGACCTCGATCATGAACTGCTTCTGGCCGGTGGTCTTGGGGCTGCCGGTGATGCGGTGCCGGATCAGCTTCATCGGTGTTTCGCGGTCCAGGTATTCGCTGGAGAAGACCTCGAACACGTCCTTGGGCGTGACCTCGCGGCCCGTCTCGTCGGTGACGCGCTGGATGGCGCGGCTGAATTCGATCTGCAGGCGGCGCGGCAGGACCAGGCCGTGTTCCTGTTCCAGCAGGAAGGACACGCCGCCCTTGCCGGACTGGCTGTTGACGCGGATGACCGCGTCGTAGCTGCGGCCCAGGTCGGCCGGGTCGATGGGCAGGTAGGGGACTTCCCAGACGGTGCCTTCCTGGCGCACCGCGAAGCCCTTCTTGATGGCGTCCTGGTGCGAGCCGGAGAAGGCCGTGAAGACCAGGTCGCCGGCGTAGGGGTGGCGCGGGTGCACGGGCAGCTGGTTGCAGTATTCGACGCAGCGGCGGACTTCGTCGATGTCGGAGAAGTCCAGGCCCGGGTGGATGCCCTGGGTGTACAGGTTCAGCGCCAGGGTGACCAGGTCCACGTTGCCGGTGCGCTCGCCGTTGCCGAACAGGCAGCCCTCGATGCGGTCGGCGCCGGCCATGACGGCGAATTCGGCGGCGGCCACGGCCGTGCCCCGGTCATTGTGCGGGTGGACGCTGAGGACGATCCGGTCGCGCTGCGCCAGGTTGTTGTGCATCCATTCGATCTGGTCGGCGTACAGATTGGGCGTGGTGGCCTCGATCGTGGCCGGCAGGTTCAGGATGATCTTGTCCTGGACGGTCGGCTGCCAGGTGTCGACCACGGCGTTGCAGACTTCCAGCGCGAAATCGGGTTCGGTGGTGCTGAAGACTTCCGGAGAATATTCGTAGCGCCAGTGGGTTTCCGGGTGCTTGGCGACTTCGGCCTTGACGATCCGGGTGCCCTCGACGGCGATGGCGCGGACCTCGTCGCGGCTCATGCGGAAGACGATCTTGCGGAAGGCCGGCGCGCAGGCGTTGTACAGGTGGACGATGGCGTGCTTCGCGCCCGCGCAGGCCTCGACCGTGCGCTGGATCAGGTCTTCGCGGGCCTGGGTCAGGGCGATGATGGTGACGTCGTCGGGGATGCGCTTTTCGTCGACCAGCTTGCGCACGAAGTCGAAGTCGGTCTGGGACGCGGACGGGAAGCCGACCTCGATTTCCTTGAAGCCGATCTTCAGCAGCTGTTCGAAGAAGCGCAGCTTGCGTTCCACGCTCATGGGTTCGATCAGCGCCTGGTTGCCGTCGCGCAGGTCGGTGCTCATCCAGATCGGGGGGGCGGAGATGCGGCGGCTGGGCCAGGTGCGTTCGGCGAAGTCGCGCGTGAACGGGGCGAACGGGACGTATTTGTCGGCGGGATTCTTGATCATGTCGGTACCTGTCTGGGCGGATGCGCCCGGATCACGGGCGCGGAAATGCGAGGGTGTGGCGAAACAGGTTGCCGAACTGCCACGCGGCGCTAGGCCCGGCAACCGATCGCTAGCAGCAGTAGACCCGACAGGGAGAGGGTGAACGACGGACGCGCGCGCCCGGCAGCGGGGTGCTGCGGGGTGTCACGGAAGGTGGCGCGCGTGGTGTTCATGGGTGAAAGCTAAACATATTTCCGGACGCTTGGCAAGCTTTCCGCGGAAATTCCACTGGGCGGCCGCGGCCGCGGGCCGGCCCGGCGCACCCGGATGCGGCGCCGGCGCAACGGCGCGGCCGGTCGCCCGGCCGCGCGCGGAGTCCGGCTCAGAACGTCGTGCGCAGGGTGACTTCCACGCTGCGGCCGGTGCCCGGCAGGACGTCGAACGCGGAGCGGTACTCCTTGTCCAGGAGGTTGTTGAACTGCACCCCGACCTGCACCTTGCGGTCCTTGCCGTGCGTGCCGCCGAAGGCCAGGTTCAGCGTGCCCCAGCCGGGCAGCCGCTCGGTCGTGAGGGCGGCGCCGTCCAGCGTGGTTTCCTTCACCGGCGCGGCGGCGCGCACGAACAGGTCGGCCCAGACATCGGCGCCGTACAGCGTCGTGTCGTAGCGCACCCCCGCGCGGCCCGAGAAGGCCGGCACGCCGCTGTCCTTGGTCGAGTAGGTGGCGTATTTCAGTTCCCGCCGCATCCAGGCGCCGGAGACGTAGGGCGTGAAGTTCGTGCCGGGCAGCGCGTATTCGGCGGCCAGTTCGATGCCGTGGGTGTCGGCGCGGTCGGCGTTGATGTAGGTGCGGTCGTTCGCCCCGTAGCCCGCCGGGCAGGTGCCCGCCGAGGCGCACGGCGCCGTGCCGATGTAGTCCTTGGCCCGGGTGTAGAACACGGCGGCGTCCAGGACCGCGCCCGCGTGCTGGTAGCGGGCGCCCAGTTCGTAGTTCTGCGAGGTCTCGGGCTTCAGGCCGGGGTTCGCGCGGGTCAGCGAGCCGCTGCCGGCCGTGGTGTCGCTGTACAGCTGCATCAGGGTGGGGGTCGTGTAGCCCTCGGAATACAGCGCGCGCAGGGTGGTGTGCGCCAGGCCGCTCCAGGTCAGGCCCAGGGACTTCACCAGGCGGTCGGTGGTGCCGTCGTCCTGGTCCGCCAGGGCGGCGTTGGTGGTTTCGTCCAGGCTCGAGCTCACGTGGTAGTAGCGCAGGCCGGCGGTCAGCTTGAAATCCCGGGCGAAAGTCCATTCGTCCTGGGCGAACAGCGAGGCCGTCTGGATCGAGGCGCGGGTGTGCGTCGGGCTGGCCTTCACGGTGGTGGTGGGGAACGGGATCGTCCTGTGGGTGGTCGTGATGCTGTTCTTGCTGGTGTCCAGGTCGTCCATCAGGTACTGCAGGCCGGCGATCGTATAGTGGTCCGGATGCAGCGCCAGGTCGACCTGCGCGGTGCCGCCGTAGTTCAGGTTGCGATCGTCCGAGGTGGCGGTGTTCTTGACGTTCATGAAGGAGGTCGGCTGCACCTCGACCCGGTTCTCGAACAGCCGGTCCACGGTCTGGCGGTAGGCGTCCACGTGGATCTTCCGGACCACGGGGCCGAGGTCCCTGGCGTCGTAGTACAGGCCGACCTTGCGCAGGTCGCGCTTGGGCAGTTCGATGCGGAAGTCGCGGATCGGGTCCTGCAGGTAGTCCGGATCCGTCCAGCTGTCCGTGTTCAGGATGTGCTGCTCGGCCTTCAGCGCCAGGTAGTGGTTGCGGTCCCGGCCGAAGGTGTAGCCCAGGTGCAGCGCCATGTCGCTGTCGCGGTAGCTGGATCCGTCCAGGCGGCCGTCCTGGGTGTAGCGGCCGTTGGGCACTTCGCGGTCGTGGTGGCGGTCGGCGCTGCCCGACAGGCGGTAGTCGAAATCGCCCACGGTGCCGGACACGGCGGCCCAGCCCTGCCAGCCGCGCGTGCCGGAATAGTAGCTGGCGCCCGTTTCCAGCTGGATCGGCCTGGGCGCGCCGCGCTTGGTGATGATGTTGACCACGCCGCCGATGGCCTTGGCGCCGTACAGCACCGAAGCCGGCCCGCGGATGACGTCGATGCGCTCGACGTTGGCCGGATCCACCAGGATGGGCGTGCCGTAGTCGCTGTGGTCGGTGATTTCCTGGCCGTCCACCAGGATGGTGACGCGGTGCGAGGATTCGCCCCGGATGCGCAGGCGTTTCATGCCCGGCGCGGACGCGTCGACGACCTCGACCCCGGGCACGTCGCGCACCAGGTCGGCGATGCTTTCCGGCGCCTGGCGCTCGAGCTGCTCCTGGCCGACGACCGAGACCGAGGCCGGGTTGTTCATGACGGAGGTTTCGGTGCGCGTGCCCGTCACGGTGATGGCGTCGAGCCAGGTGGCGTGCTGCGGGCCGGCTTCCTGCGCGCAGGCCACGCCTGCCGCCAGCGGCAGGCTGAATGCCAGCGCCAGTGCGCGCGCGCCGGCGCGCGGCGCGGCGGATGCTTCTCCCCGGCCCATGATCGCATGGTTCATTTTGTAGGCTCCCTGTATGGATCAGTGACAGGACGGGCGGGGTGCGGTCATGGCTCGTGGGGGGAATGGGGGAAAGCGGGCGGCATGGCCGTCCGGGCGCGAGCCACACTATAGGGAATCTAATCGCATTAATCAATGATTATGATAAGTATTCTCATATGCGATTGATATGAAGCAAGACGGAAGCCGCCCGGAGGGGGCGGCGCGGGCGGGACGCCACCGGGCGGCCGCCCGGCGGTTTCGGATGTCCGTCCGCGTGGACCGGCCGCGAGCGGCCGGGACGCGTCATTGACGCTGGCGGGCGTTTTCCAGGACGGCGAGCTGTTCGGCCGCGCGGTGCAGGCGGGCGGCGCGGCCGGCGGACAGTTCGTCCCGGGTCAGCATCAGGTCGCCCACGCGCAGGGGCTCGTCGTGGGTCTGCCAGGCCCACAGCAGCACGTCCAGCGTGGCGGAGGACAGCTGGTCGGCCAGCTGCTGGAAGGACGCGGGATCGACGGGCCGCAGGCGCGCGCGCGCCAGGATCGCGCGCACGGCCAGCCAGGTCAGGTAGGCCAGCAGCAGGGAGCAGAGCGTGACCAGCGCGCCCCAGAAGTAGGGGTTGTAGCGCTGCAGCAGGGCGGTGGCTTCCGCCCCCACGATGCGGTTTCCGGCATAATCGATGCCGTTGCCGAAAGCCAGCAGCCGGTTCAGCGCGTCATACCAGATCAGGACGACCACCACGACCAGGGCGGCCGAGAGGATCCTGGACGTGGCGGTGAGCTTGAGCAGGACCCTGCGCAGCAGTGCGTGGTCCCGGCGGCTGGAGGATTCGTTTCGTTCCGGTTTCATGACCCGTATTTTAGATTGAACATGCGTTAGATTGAACATGCGCGCGCAACCCTCCCTGGAGCTGGGCCAGCATCAGCACCTGACGCTGACGCCGCAGCTGCGCCAGGCGCTGGCCCTGCTGCAATGCTCGTCCCAGGAGCTGGACCAGGAGATCGCCCGGGCGCTGGCCGACAATCCGCTGCTCGAGACCGTCGAACCGGAACCGGAATCGGCGGTCCAGGCAGAGCGGCTGGACCGCCTGTGGTCGCAGCCCGCGCGCGCCGCCCTGCCCGACGACCTGCCGGAACCCGGCCAGCCGCCCAGCCTGATCGACCATCTGCTGCAGCAGCTGCACGCCACCCGCGCCACCGAGCGCGATTGCCTGCTGGTGGTCCGGCTGATGGGCGAACTGGACGAACGCGGCTACCTGGAATTCGATCCGTCCGCCCTGGCCGCCGGCCTGCCGCCCGGCCTGGAGATCGAGGACGAGGAATGGCGCACGGCGCTGCGCCTGCTGCAGTCCTTCGACCCCCCCGGGGTGGCCGCGCGCGACCTGCCCGAATGCCTGCGGCTGCAGCTGCGGGCGCGCGCCGACGAATGGCCCGCGGACGTCCTGGCCTGCGCCCGCCGGCTGACGGACCACCTGGAGGACCTGGGCGCGGGCCGCTGGGGGCGCCTGTGCGAGGCGCTGGGCTGCGACCGCGCGCTGCTGGACGCCGCGCACCGGGCCCTGCGGCGCCTGGACCCCCGGCCGGCGAGCGCCTGGCAGACCGATCCCGTCCACTACGTGGTGCCCGACGTGCTGTTCCATCGCGCGGCGGACGGCTGGCGGGTCAGCCTCAATCCCGCCGTCGAGCCCCGCGTGCGCCTGAACCCCGAGCTGGCGGACGGCCTGGCGGGCCAGGACCTGTCGCCCGACCTGCGGGACCGGGTGCGCCAGGCGCGCACCCTGATCCACAACCTGGACCAGCGCCGGCAGACGATCCTGCGGGTGGCGGAATACATCGCGCGGCACCAGCGGGCGTTCCTGGAGTCCGGCGTCGCGGCGCTGCGGCCGCTCACCCTGCGGGAAGTCGCCCAGGCGCTGGAGCTCCACGAATCGACGATTTCCCGCGCCACGCGCCTGAAGTACGCGCAGACCCCCTGGGGCGTGCACGAGCTGAAGTTCTTCTTCGGCACGGTGGTGCAGACCCGCTCGGGCGAGGACACCTCGGCCCTGGCCGTGCAGGCGCTGATGCGCGCGATGCTGGAATCGGAACCCGCGGGCAAGCCGCTGTCCGACATGCGGCTGGCGCAGCTGCTGGCCGACCGGGATGTGGTGATCGCCCGGCGGACCGTGGCCAAGTACCGCGAGGCCATGGGCGTGCCGCCGGCCAGCATGCGCAAGGCGCGCGGGCCGGCGGACGCCTGAGGACCGGCCGCCCGGATCCGGTAAAACTCGGTATCATCCTGTTTTCAGCCGCCCGTTTCCCCATGTGGAATCGTCCGCCTTCCTCCGCAAGCCCCGCCGCCGGCCCGCTGCTCCAGTACTGGCAGGCCGAGGCCGTGCGCCTGCGGGAAGCGCACTGGGGGCCGCTGGAAGACCGCGCCGCCTGCCAGGCCGCCCTGCGCGGGCCGGCCGATCTCCAGGGCCGCATCCTGGCGCGGGCCGCCTGGCTGGCCGGACATGGCGAGCTGCATGACCGCCTGGTCCAGTGGTCCGTCGGCGCCCGCTGGGCGCTGGCCGTCCTGTGGCTGTGCGCCTGCCTGGCGGGCATCGGCACGGCCGCCGCCGTCCTGGGGCAGGGCCAGGTCAACCTGGCGCTGGCCCTGCTGGGGCTGCTGGGCCTGCATGCGCTCACCTTCCTGATCTGGCTGGCCGGCTGGCTGCCGGGGCTGCCCGATTCGACCGCCCTGTCGCGCCTGTGGCTCTGGCTGACGCGGCGCCTGGTCCGGGGGCCGGACGCCGCCCTGGCGGCCCAGGCCTTCCTGTCCCTGCTGGGCCGCGCGCGGGCCTGGAAGACCGCGATCGGGCTGATCAGCCACGGGGCCTGGACGGCCGCCTTCCTGGGGGCGGTGCCCACGCTGCTCCTGCTGCTGAGCACGCGCCGCTACACCTTTCACTGGGAAACCACCCTGCTGTCGCCGGATGCCTTCGTCGGCGCGACCCGGGCGCTGGGCTTCCTGCCCGGGCTGCTGGGCTTTCCCGCGCCGGACGACATCCAGATCGCCGCCAGCCTGGGGCCCCGGCCGCTGGCCGCCGGCGTCCAGGCCGACTGGTCCCTGTGGCTGATCGGCTGCGTCGTCGCCTGGGGGTTGCTGCCGCGGCTGCTGGCGCTGGCCGCCTGCGTCCTGCACCTGCGTCGCCGCCTGTCCGGCCTGGCCGTCGACCCGGGCCTGCCGGGCTGGCTGGATCTGCGCGAACGCCTGATGCCCACCCATGCCAGCCTGGGCATCGACCGCCCCGCGCCGGCGCCCGGCGGCGCGGCCGGACCCGTCCCGACGGCCGCCGCCGTCGGCGGCCGGGCGGCGGTGCTGGCCTACGAGCTGGGACCCGACCTGGCCTGGCCTCCGGACGGGCTGCCGGCCGGCGTGGCGGACCTGGGCCGCTGCGACAGCCGCGAGGACCGCGCCCGCATCCGCGCGCTGCTGAGCGCGCCGCCCGCGCACCTGCTGTTCGTCTGCGACGCGCGCCTGACCCCGGACCGGGGCGCCGCCGCCTGGCTGGACGAACTGCGCCGGTCCTGCCCCGACCTGCGCGCCCTGTGCCTCGGTGGATCGCCGCAACGCTTGCAGGCCTGGCAGGACATCCTGTCGCAACAGGCCGTTCCCAGGATCCCCAGCCTGAACGGCTGGCTCGAACACATCGGAAGCCTCCGCCATGACTGACGCTTCGAACCCCATCGACCTGGCGGTCGTCGGCCATACCAATACCGGCAAGACCTCGCTGCTGCGCACGCTGCTGCGCGACGAGTCCTTCGGCGAGGTCGCGGACCGTCCCGGCACCACCCGCCACGTCGAAAGCGCCCAGCTGCTGACCGAGACCGGCCAGGCCATCCTGGTGCTGCGCGACACGCCGGGCCTGGAGGACGCCATGGGCGTCCTGGACTACCTGGACCAGCTGTCCCCGCCCCAGGAAAGGCACGACGGTCCGGAACGCATCCGCAGGCTGCTCGACAGCCCCGAGGCCGCCGGGCGGTTCGAGCAGGAATGCCGGGTCCTGGCCACGGTGCTGGAGACCGACGCCGCCCTGTACGTCATCGACACCCGCGATCCGGTCCTGCCCAAGCACCGCGACGAACTGATGCTGCTGGCCGCCTGCGGCCGGCCCATCCTGCCGGTGCTGAACTTCACCCGCACGGCGCTGTCGGACACGGCCGCCTGGCGCGACGCGCTGGCCCGCCTGGGGCTGCACGCCACGGTGGATTTCGACACAGTGGCGCCCGCGCTGGACGGCGAGGGCCAGCTGCTGGACCGCCTGGCCCTGATGCTGGACCATCACGCGGCCGCCCTGCAGACCCTGCGCACCGACCTGGGCCAGCAGCGCCTGCGCCGGCTGCAGGACGCCACGCGCCTGATCGCCGAACTGCTGGTGGACGCGGCCGCCCTGCGGCTGCCCTGTTCCCAGGACCCGACCGACATGGCCGCCATCACCCTGGGGCTGCGCAAGCGCACCCGCGACCGGGAACAGGACTGCGTGCATGCGCTGCTGAAGCGCTACCGCTTCAGCAAGATGACCTTTCCCCACCATCCCCTGCCGCTGGAAGGCGAACGCTGGGGCATGGACCTGTTCAATCCCCAGGCGCTGCGCACCTTCGGCATCCAGGTCGGCAAGGGCATGGCCACCGGCGCCATGGCGGGTGCCACCATCGACGTGCTGACCGGGGGGCTGAGCCTGGGGGCCGCCGCGCTGCTGGGGGCCGCCATCGGCGGCGCCTGGCAGGGCGCCAGCCAGTGGGGCAAGCGCCTGGTGGGCCGCCTGGCGGGCAATACGGAAATGACGGTGGACGATCCGGTGCTGCACTTGCTGGGGCTGCGCCAGCTGGCCCTGGTGCGGGCGCTGGAATGCCGGGGGCATGCCGCCATGCGGCCCATCGACGGCGACCTGCTGGCGCGGATGGCGCCGCCCGAACCCGCGCCGGCGGAACCGGCGGACGCCGGCGCGCAGGACGCGCCCGAGGATGCGGAAGCGGCGCCCGAAACCCGGCCGGAAACCCCGCCCGAGCCCCTGCGGCGCCTGCCGCCGGACGTGCAGCGCATGCTGGACGAAGTCCGCGGCCATCCGGAATGGTCCTCGATCGGCGAGGATCCCGTGCCCGACGCCCGGCGCGAGGCCCTGGTCGGCGCCATGGCCCAGGCGCTGTTCGCCGCGTTGTAGTCCGTCGTCCGGCCGGCTACCAGCTGCCGGACGCGCCGCCGCCCCCGCCGCGCCCCCCGCCGCCCCCGCCGCCCGAGGATCCGCCGCCGAATCCGCCTCCGCCGCCGAATCCACCGCCCCCGCCGAAGCCGCCGCCGAATCCGCCTCCGCCTCCACGGCCTCCGCCCCGGCCCCCGCGCCCGCGCGCGAGCTTTTCGGGGATGTGCAGCACCCGGCCCAGGATCCCAAGCGCCAGCCCGGCCAGCGCGCCCAGGCCGGCCCACAGCAGGCTTTCGGTCAGCACGAACACGAAGCCGCCCATCAGCAGGGCGCCGATGGGGGGCGTCATCACCAGGGCGAAGAACGTCAGGGGCAGGAACATCACGCGCTCGTCGAGCCCGTCGCCTTCGTCAGAGGCCGCGGGCGGCGGCAGGGGCTCGCCCGCGACCAGGCCGGACAGGGCCGAGACCCCGGCCTCCACGCCGCCGTAGACGTCGCCCTCGGCGAAGCGCGGCGTGATCCGTTCGCGGATGATCCGCCCGGCGTCCACGTCCGTGACGGCGCCCTCGAGTCCGTAGCCGACCTCGATGCGCAGGTGGCGGTCCCGCACGGCCACCAGCAGCAGCACGCCGTCGTCGATGCCCTTGCGTCCCACGGCCCACTGGTCGAAGACCCGGCGCGCGTACTGTTCGATGGTTTCGTCGCCGGTGGTGGGCACCAGCAGCACGAACAGCTGCGAGCCGTGCGCTTTTTCCAGGGCCTTGACCTGCCCGGTCAGCATCCCGACCTGTTCCGGCGTCAGGACGCCGGCCCGGTCCATCACCGGTCCGGTCCAGGCCGGGACGGCGAGGAGGCCGCCCGCGTCCGGCGCAGCGGCGCGCGTGGCCTGCGCGGCTGGCGCGGGCGCGGACTGGGCCGATGAGACGGCGGGCGCCATGCCCAGGCTCACGCTCAGGCCCAGCGCCAGCAGGCCGTGGGCCAGCAGGCGGCGCAGGGTCGCCCCCTTGGCGCGACGCGCCGTCCCCCCAGGGGGGAATTCGCACTTGGGGCGGCCCTGCGTGCTCATCATTTCCCTTGTCCCTGGGGCAGGTCGAACTTCACTTCGGGGTCGCGCATGACGGCGTCGGCCTTGTCCAGGCCGTACTGCGCCTTGGGCTGGTAGCCGAAGATGCGGGCCGTGATCAGCGTGGGGAACTGGCGGACCGTCAGGTTATAGGTCTGCACCGCGCCGACGTAGCGTTCGCGCGCCACCGTGATGCGGTTTTCCGTGCCTTCGAGCTGCGTCATCAGGTCGCGGAACAGGCCGTCGCTCTTGAGTTGCGGATAATTTTCCGAGACCGCCAGCAGTCGCGACAGGCTGGAGGACAGGGCGCCTTGCGCCTGTTCGAAGCGGGCCATCAGGGCGGGGTCGTCCAGGTCGTCGGCGCTGACGCGGATCTGGCCGACGCGTGAGCGCGCGTCCGTGACCTGCTGCAGCACAGTGCGTTCGTTGACCATGTAGGCGTTGACCGAGGACACCAGCTTGGGCACCAGGTCGGCGCGGCGTTCGTACTGATTCAGGACCTGGGACCAGGCCGCCTTGACTTGCTCGTCCTGGCTCTGGATCTCGTTGTAGCCGCAGCCTGAAAGCAGCAGCGTCAGGGCCGCCAGCGCAGCCAGGTTCAGGTAACGTCGGAACATCCGGACCTCTCGTGTGGGCGCCCCGGCGGGGGCGGATCGCGCCATTTTAAGGTTTAACGGTGCGCAGTGAACTGGATTCGTGCAGGGGTGCGGCGGGCTGTGAAGGGCAAAAGTGGAACGTATTCACCAGAGCCGGGACGCCCGCGCCAGAGATAGCCTCCGGTGAGCCCATCTCGCCATGCAAAAATTTTGAGGATCCTGTGTTGCCCGAATTCGCCCCATGGGTGCGAATCGAGGCCGGTGAATGGCAGAGCCGTACTTATGAACCGTGTTTTTCGCGTGATCTTCAATCGAACCCTTGGCGTATGGCAGGTTGTTTCCGAAATGGCCGGCGGTTGCGGCAAAGGCGGTCGTGCAAAAAAAGGCCCCCACGCTGCGCCTTCGGCTTGCTGCCCCCCGAGGGGGCCTTTTTTGCCTTGGGGCGGCCCGGCAGCAAAAAATGCCTCCGCCATGCTGTTGTCGGTGGTGCTGGCGGGTGCGGCCCATGCCGATGTGATCGATCATGGCGATGGCAATTTCACTGTCAGCGGCAGCACCGCGCCCGCCTTTCCGTACGATGCCGGCGGCGGCAGCGACAGCACGCCCACCATTACCGTCGATGGCACGACCGATCTGACGTATTCGAGTTTCAACAACCCGCTTTTCCGGATTGACGGGCCGGACAACTACGTCGTGAATGTCGCTGCGGGTGCGTCCATCAAGAACTCAGCGTCGGTTGCTGTTGCCTATCCTGTCTTCATTGCAACCACGCCCGGCAGCCTGACCACTTACAACATTGCCGGCGAACTCGTCAGCGCCACCGATGTCATCAGCGCCTTTGCCGCCGGCGCACCGCGCTGGGACATCACCCTGAGCGGCACGCTCCGGAATACAACCGTCAATACACTGTTGACGGGCCAGGACGGCGCGGACAGGCTGACCCTGCAGTCCACCGGGACGCTTGCCTCGGCGAACGGCTACATCAGCCTTCGTGGCGGCAATGATGCATTCATCGTCAACGGCGGCACCTTCTCCGGCTTGAACCATGTGGATTTCAGCGATGGCGACGACCTGCTGGAACTCAACGCGTCGCCCACCGGCACGACGCGCATGCTGGGCGGCAACGGCACGGATACCGTGCGGCTGAGCAACAGCGGCAGCTTCTCCCTCACCGCGCTGGAATCCGGCTGGGAACACCTGGTCATGGACGGCGCGGACTGGACCCTGAACGGCAGCACGGCCAACGCCTTCAGCGGCGGCGTCGCGCTCAATTCAGGGACGCTGACGCTGGACATCACAGACGGAAACACCACGACCCTCACGGGAGGCCTATCGGGGCCGGGCGACTTGACCAAGACCGGCCTCGGTGTGCTGGCGCTTGCGGGCAATTCGGCCGCCTTCGACGGCACGACCCGCCTCCAGGCGGGCACGCTGGTGCTCGATGGCATCCTGCGCGGCACCATCGAGGCCTCTGGAGACAGTGTGCTGGATGCGGCCGTCGCCGACGCCATCGGCGGCTTTACCCAACAGTCGTTCAACGACAACAGCACGCTCAACGCGAAGGCCGCCGGCGCGATCAGTGGCGGCCAGCAGCAGTTCTGGGGGACGAGCCGGCTGAACGCCGGCGCAACCGACGCCATCGTGGGCGGCATGCAGGTATTCAATGACCACAGCGTGCTCAATGCGTCGGCCGCAAGCGCCATCGCGGACAGCGGGCAGGAGTTCAACGACGACAGCATCCTCAACGCCACGGCGAACGGTGCGATCGGTGGCGGTGGGCAGGACTTTTACGGGAACAGTACGCTCAACGCGTCTGCGGCCAACGCCATTGCCGGCGGCGCGCAGACCTTTGAGGGCACGACCACGCTCAATGCCCTGGCTGCACACGCCATATCCGGCGGCATGCAGACATTCTATGAGGCCAGCACGCTGAATGTGCTGGCGACCGATGCGCTGGCAGCGACGACCGACATCAACTTTGTGAACACGGGTTCGCCCTCCAGCGGAATCCTGAGGCTCAACGGCTTCAGCACGACCATTGGCCGCGTCCACAGCCTGAATAGCAGCGCCGGGCTCATCACCAACGAGGGCGCGGCCGACAGCCTATTATCGGTGAACAGCTCGGCGGGCGCGTCCAGCTTCTCCGGCATCATCCAGGACGGCTCCGGCGCCGGCACGCTGGGTCTGGCGCTCAGTGCGGGCGATCTCACCCTCAGCGGCACGAATACCTATACCGGCGGAACGACCGTCAACGGCGGAAGGCTGATCGCCGGCTCGGCCGGCGGTTTCGTCGACCATACGGCTTATGTGGTCAACGGCGGCACGCTGGACCTCGCTGGGCATCACCTCACCATGTCCTCGTTGTCCGGCACCGGCGGGACGGTGGCGTTGGGTGGGGCCGCTCTGACGGTCGACCAGGCCGGCAGCGGCAGCTTTGGCGGCGCGCTGTCCGGCCCGGGCTCCCTGTTCAAATCCGGGGCGGGGGCCTGGATGCTGACGGGGGATTCTTCCGCCTTCACCGGCACCACGACGGTCAACGGCGGCACCCTGTCCGTCAATGGCACGCTGGGCGGATCCATGACGGCGACCGCCGGCAGCGTGCTGGGCGGCACCGGCACCATCGGCTCGGCCGGTTCGCTGCTGTGGATCGGCCCCGGCGCGGTGCATGCCCCCGGCAACTCCATCGGCGTGCAGCATATCGCGGGGGACTACACCAACCACGGTATCTTGCGCATCGAGGCCAGCCCCACGGCCGCCGACCAGATCGTCGTCGGCGGCGCGGTCGACATCACCGGCGCCACCCTCGATCTGGTGCTGTCTCCGACCGCCCCCTCGGCGTGGACAGCCCTGGCCGGCCCCTTCACGATCATCGACAAGCAAAGCGTCGGCGCCGTGACGGGCACGTTCAACCCGATCACCCGAAACCTGCTGTTCCTCGATACGCTGATCAACTATGCAGGCGGCGACGGCAACGACGTCACGCTGCAACTCATGCGCAACAATCTGGATTTTGCTCAGGTCGGGGACACGCGCAACCAGACCGCCACCGCCCGGAGCATCGAAAACCTGGGCAGCACCAGCGCCATCTGGCGCTCAGTCGCCTTGGCCACCGACCCGGCCGCCGCCCGGCAGGCATTCGACCAGCTATCCGGCGAAGTCCACGCCTCGGCCCGGACCACGCTGATCGAGGACAGCCGCTTCCTGCGCCAGGCCGTCAATGACCGCCTGCTGGCCGCCTTCGACCGCACGGGCGCAGGCGCCGATCCCGTCGTCACCTATGCCGACGGCCGGCCGACGCCGGTGTCGGCGGACAGCGACCGCCCCGTGTTCTGGGGGCGCGGCTTTGGCGCCTGGGACCGCACCGGCAGCGACGGCAACGCCGCATCCCTCAGCCGCAAGACCAACGGCTTTTTCGTCGGCGCCGATGCCCCGGTGTCGCGCCACGGCCGCGTGGGCGTGATCGCGGGGATCAGCAGCACGCACTTCAACGCGCAGGATCGGCTGTCCTCCGGGTCGGACGACAACTACCATCTTGGTCTGTACGGCGGCTCTGCCTGGGGCAATCTGGCCTTGCGCGCCGGGGCCGCCTATACCCTGCACGACCTGAGCACCAACCGCTCGATCGCCCTGCCCGGCCTCGCGGACCGCCTGAAGGGCGACTACACCGCCCACACCACGCAGGTGTTCGGCGAACTCGGTTATCAAATACAAGCCGGACGGATCGCGCTGGAGCCTTTCGGCAGCCTGGCCCATGTGAGCGTCCGGACCGACGGCTTCACGGAACAGGGCGGCGCAGCGGCCTTGACCGGCGACTCGGGCCGCACCCAGGCGACGTTCTCGACCGTGGGCCTGCGCGCCTCGACCCAGGTTGACCGGAACGGCGCCACGGTGACCGCCAAGGGCACGATCGGCTGGCGTCACGCCTTGGGCGACCGCACCCCGGACGCGGCCATGCGCTTTGCAGGCGGCGACGACTTTACCATCAGCGGCGCGCCGATCGGCCACGACACGGCGGTGATCGGGGCCGGCCTGGACTATGCCCTGTCACCGAACGCCACCCTGGGCATCGCCTACGACGGCCAGTTCGGCTCCGGCGTCAGCGGCCAGTCCGTGCGCACGGATTTCAATGTGAGGTTCTGAACTCGCACTGCGATCCGGGCGATAAAAATCATGGCAGGCGCATGGGCGGCCTGCTATTCTGCGGCATGTCATCCCAATCCCTGCAACCGTGCGTCCTGGAGCGCCTCCATACGCATGACGTGGAATCGGCGCTGCGCTTCGACGCCTGGCGCGAACGCGCGCACCAGTGGGTGGAAATGCTGCCCCCGCAACCAGGGGTCGAACTGGAGGCCGAACTGACGCTGCTGCGCGGCGGCGGCAGCGTGTTCGGCACGATGCGTTCGACAGCCTACGAGATGAAAGCGGCGGCGCGCCGTCTGGCGCATGCGCCGGACATGGTGGTGCTGGTCTTGATGCAGGCAGGCGAGTTGCGGCGCGATGCCGCGCCTGGGGAACGCGGGCGGAACGAGCCGGGTTCGCTGGGCCTGTACGACCCCTGGCGCATGGGACGTTATGCGTATAGCGAAGGATCGCGTGAGGCCTTCCTGGCCTTGCCGCGATCCGCAGTGCGGGCGGCGTTGGGGTGCGACCCCGGCAATCTGGCCATTGCGCGGGCACACTGCGCCCTGGTCCCGGCGCTGGCCGATCAGTTGAACCACTTGGCGCGGATGACGCGCCAGCCGCACCGCATCGATGCCGCCGAATACGCCGGCCTGCTGGAAAGCACGCGGATGCTGGCGCTGCTGGCCTTGCGCAATCTGGGCCGCCATGGGATGGATCTGCCCGACGAAACGGAAGACCTGAACCAGGGCCGCCATGCGGCGGCGGTGCGCTTCATGGCGCGTGAACTCCATCGTCATGATCTGGATGCTGTGGCGATTGCTCAGGGCGTCGGCTGCTCGCGCACCCGTTTGTACGCAGCCTTTGCCGCGCAAGGCGTCACGATCATGGGAACCTTGCGCGACATGCGCTTGCAGCGCGCCCGCGCAATGATCGAGCAAGCCGCCCGCCCGAACCTGGGGGCGATTTCCTGGCGCTGCGGCTTTGCGGATCAGTCTGGCTTCAGCAAATCATTCAAGGCCCGGTTCGGGGCGCGGCCTTCGGAATGGCATCGGCCGGCACGCTCGAATCCGGCATGTGCAAAATGAGTGTTGGTCTCTGCCTTCACGCGCTATAATCATAGGCTTCGCTCGGCCAACCAGTCGCCGCGCGACATCACCGGCCCCTGCGGGCATATGCTCCGCCGGCGGCACATCCCCTGGCATTCTTCATACGTCGGCCTTGATTGGTATCTCTCGACTCGAGCGATAGGCGGTCGCTGGAGTCATTTTCTTGGATACTTCGATTACCTTTGCCTCGCTCGGCCTGGCGGAACCCCTGCTGCGCGCCGTCCACGACGCGGGCTACACGCATCCCACCCCGATCCAGGCCCAGGCCATCCCGCGCGTCCTGGAAGGCGGCGACCTGCTGGCCGCCGCCCAGACCGGGACGGGCAAGACCGCCGGCTTCACGCTGCCGATCCTGCACTACCTGCTGAGCCATCCCGCCGCCGCCCAGCGTCCGGGCCGCCCCCGCGTGCTGGTCCTGACGCCGACGCGCGAACTGACCGCCCAGGTGGAGGAATCCGTGCGCCTCTATGGCAAGCACACGTCCGTGCGCTCCATGGTGATGTTCGGCGGGGTCAACATCAATCCCCAGATCGCCGCCCTGAAAAAGCCCGTGGACATCCTGGTGGCCACGCCGGGCCGCCTGCTGGACCACGCGCAGCAGAAGACGCTGGACCTGTCCGGCGTGGAAATCCTGGTGCTGGACGAAGCCGACCGCATGCTGGACATGGGCTTCATCCACGACATCCGCCGCGTGCTCAAGCTGCTGCCGGCCAAGCGCCAGAACCTGCTGTTCTCCGCCACCTTCTCCGACGAGATCCGCGGCCTGGCCCAGGGCATCCTGCGCAACCCCGGCGAAGTCTCCGTCGCCCGGCGCAACACCGCGTCCGAACTGGTCAGCCAGCGCGTGGTGATGACCGACCAGGCGCACAAGCGCGATCTGCTCAGCCACATCATCCGCGAAAGCGGCTGGCACCAGGTGCTGGTGTTCACGCGCACCAAGCACGGCGCCAACCGCCTGGCCGAAAAGCTGGTCAAGGACGGCCTGACCGCCGCCGCCATCCACGGCAACAAGAGCCAGGCCGCGCGCACCAAGGCCCTGGCCGGCTTCAAGGACGGCAAGGTGGCGGTGCTGGTGGCCACCGACATCGCCGCCCGGGGGCTGGACATCGACCAGCTGCCGCAGGTCGTCAATTTCGAGCTGCCCAACGTACCCGAGGACTACGTGCACCGCATCGGCCGCACCGGCCGCGCCGGCAGCGCCGGCTCGGCCCTGTCCCTGGTGGACACGACCGAGGTCAAGCTGCTGCGCGCCATCGAGCGCCTGATCAAGCAGACCATCGAGCCGATTTCCGTGGAAGGCTGGAACCCGGCCATGGTGACCGCCGATTCCGCCCCCGACGCCCGGGAAAAGCGCGCGATCGCGCGCCTGCAGGGCGACGGGTTCGGCCGCAACGACGGCGGCCGGCGCGATGCTCCGGGCCGCGACGGCCGCCGGCCGGCCTCGTCCTCGTCCGACCGCCGCACCGGTCCGGACGCCCGCCGCAACGGCGGCGGCCGCGCCCCGGGCGGCCGGCCGGCGCGCGAGGGCGGCGCGCCCCAGGCCCCGCGCCGGGACGCGCGCCCGGCCTCGTCGGGGCGCCCCGCGCTGCTGCGCAAGGATTGACCGGCTCCGCCGGCGCACTGGAGATTCCGCATGGCCCTGTCCACCTGGCTGGCTTTCTTCGCGGCGGCCTGGGCGATCTCGTTCTCGCCCGGCCCCGGCGCCATCTGCGCCATGGCCTCGGGGCTGAAATACGGCTTCCGCCACGGCGCCTGGACCATCTTCGGCCTGCAGGCCGGCATCATCTGCCAGCTGGTCATCGTGGCCCTGGGCGTGGGCGCCCTGCTGGCCACGTCCGAACTGGCCTTCACGATCGTCAAGTGGATCGGCGCCGCCTACCTGGTGTACCTGGGGGTGCGGCAGTTCCGCACCGACGCGGCGCCGGTGGCGGTCGAGGCCCGTCCGCCCCAAAGCGCGCATCCGGTCCGCGACCAGCTGCTGCGCGGCTACCTGGTGAACATCACCAATCCCAAGGGCACCATGTTCCTGCTGGCCGTGGTGCCGCAGTTCCTGGACCTGGGCCGGCCGCTGCCGCTGCAGTATTTCCTGATCGGCGCCACGCTGTGCTTCACCGACCTGGTGGCCATGAGTTGCTATACTTCGCTGGCTTCGCGCATCCTGCGGATGCTGCGCAAACCGGGCCACATCCGCTGGCTGAACCGCGGCTTCGGCTCGATGTTCATCCTGGCCGGCACCGTCCTGGCCTCCTTCAGTCACAAGCACTGAAGCCGCACGCCCTGAAGCCCCACCAGACCTTCCCATGAGCCTGACCGACGAAGTCGCCCGCCGACGCACTTTTGCCATCATTTCCCACCCCGACGCCGGGAAGACGACCCTGACCGAAAAGCTGCTGCTGTTCGCGGGCGCCATCCAGATCGCCGGCAGCGTCAAGGCGCGCAAGGCCAGCCGCCACGCGGCGTCCGACTGGATGGAGATCGAGAAGCAGCGCGGCATCTCGGTGGCGTCCTCGGTGATGCAGATGGAATACCGCGACTGCGTCATCAACCTGCTGGACACCCCGGGCCACCAGGACTTCTCGGAAGACACCTACCGGGTGCTGACGGCCGTGGATGCCGCGCTGATGGTGATCGACGCCGCCAACGGCGTCGAGCCCCAGACCATCCGCCTGCTGCAGGTCTGCCGCGCCCGCAACACGCCCATCATCACCTTCATCAACAAGCTCGACCGCGAAGTGCGCGAGCCGCTGGACCTGCTCTCCGAGATCGAGGGCCACCTGGGCATGGACGCGATCCCGTTTTCCTGGCCGGTGGGCATGGGGCGCCATTTCGGCGGGGTCTTCGACCTGCGCCACGACCGGATGCGGGTCTTCCGCCCTGGTTCGGAACGCCACCGGGACGACGACGAGACCATCGAGGGGCTGGACAATCCGGAACTGGCGGCGCGCTTCGGCGACGCCCACGCCAAGGCGGGCGAGGAGATCGAGCTGATCACCGGCGCCATGCCGGCCTTCGATCACGCGGCCTTCCTGGACGGCCGCCAGACGCCCGTGTTCTTCGGCTCGGCCATCAACAATTTCGGCGTGCGCGAAGTCCTGGACGCCCTGGTGGAACTGGCGCCCGCGCCCGGCCCGCGCGCCGCGCTGGAGCGCAGCGTGCTGCCGGCCGAGCCCAGGTTCACCGGCGTGGTGTTCAAGGTCCAGGCCAACATGGACCCGGCGCACCGCGACCGCGTGGCCTTCGTGCGCGTCAGTTCCGGCAAGTTCGAGCGCGGCATGCGCCTGAAGGTCGCCCGCAACGGCAAGGAAATCCGCCCGAACAACGTCGTGTCCTTCCTGTCGCAGCGGCGCGAGATCGTCGAGGAAGCCTACGCCGGGGACATCATCGGCATTCCCAACCACGGCATCCTGCAGCTGGGCGACGTGCTCACCGAGGGCGAATCGCTGACCTTCACGGGCCTGCCGTTCTTCGCGCCGGAACTGTTCCAGGCGGTCGAGGTCAAGGATCCCCTGCGCACCAAGCAGCTGCGCACCGGCCTGACGCAGCTGGGCGAGGAAGGCGCCATCCAGGTGTTCCGCCCCGAGGCCGCCGGGGGCGCGCTGCTGCTGGGAGCCGTGGGCCAGCTCCAGTTCGAGGTGGTCGCCCACCGCCTGAAGACCGAATACGGCGTGGACGCCCGCCTGATGCCGGCGCGCTACAGCCTGGCGCGCTGGATCACCTGCCCCGATCCCAAGGCCCTGAAGAAATTCATGGACGCCAACGCCGCCAACATCGCCCATGACGTGGTGGACGCGGTCGCCTTCCTGGCCAGTTCGCCCGCCCAGCTGCGGGTCGCCCAGGAACGCTACCCCGACATCGAATTCCACACCATGCGCGAGCATGCGGGGCGGGTCTTTGGATGAGCCCGGACGCAGGGCGGTCCCTGCGGACTGGCCGGCGCCTGGCGAATCCGAGCGGCATGCGGGCCGCGAGGTGGGCAGCCAGCGGACACAAGCCGTATCCGGATGCGTCGGACGCATCCTATACAATGCAGAATCCGCATTGATCGACGAGGCGATCCGTCCATGTCCTGGCGTCTGATTTTCGCTTTTCTGCTGCTGGCCGCAGGCGCATCCGCCTGGGGCGGCCTGCAGTTGGGCGATTGGCTGATCGCGCATGGGCCGGCGCAGATCCAGATGCCGGCGCCGCACCCCGAACTGGACCAGACCGCCGTGCTGGACGCCAACGGCAAGCCCTACGTCGCTTCCGCCCCGCAGGTGCTGCCCGACGGCCGCCAGGGCGTGCCGGAACTGGCGCCCCCCGTGGACTGGAAGATCCAGCAGGATTCCCTGATGGATGACGGCAGGCCGATCGCCCTGGCGACCACCACGATCTCCATGGACGAGGCCATCGCGCTGGCGTCCCAGAACCAGCTGGGCGACGGGCTGCAGGGCATCGCCCAGTTCGGGGGCTTGGGAGGCAGCCAGGTGGTCCAGCCCATCGACGTCACGACGGCTCCGCCGCCTCCGCCGACGGCACAGGCCGCCGCGGCCGACGGCCAGTGGCAGGCGGCCTTCCAGGCGGAACTCAAGGCCTGCGAATCGCTGGGGTTCTTCTCACGGCCCTCGTGTGCCTGGGCGGCCCGCAACAAGTACTGCGAACCCAACGACGCCTGGGGCCGCGTGGCCGACTGCCCGGCGAAGAAATCGGGCTTCTGATCCGGCGTTACATCTGCGACTGCAGGTAGTTCTGGAGGCCGAGCTGCTCGACCAGGCCGATCTGCGTTTCCAGCCAGTCGATGTGTTCCTCGGTGTCGTTCAGGATGGTCAGGAACAGGTCCCGCGAGGCGAAATCCTGCACCGATTCACAGTAGGCCATGGCTTCCTTGACCGTGGCCTGGGCGGCGGTTTCCAGCTTCAGGTCGCAGGCCAGGATTTCCGGCACGGTCTCTCCCACCAGCAGCTTGTGCAGGTCCTGCAGGTTCGGCAGTCCCTCGAGCATGAAGATGCGTTCGATCAGCAGATCGGCATGCTTCATCTCGCCGATGGATTCCTTGTATTCGTGTTCGCCCAGCGCGTCGAAGCCCCAGTGGCGCAGCATGCGCGCGTGCAGGAAATACTGGTTGATGGCCGAAAGCTCGTTTTTCAGCTGCTGGTTCAGATAGCGGATGACGGTTTTGTCGCCTTTCATGGCCTGTGCCTCCTTGGTGCGCGGCCCGGCCGGAATCGGACAGGTCTAAAGGACAAGGCTAGCACGACCCGCGCGCCCGGGAAACCGGGTGCGGGGCATGGGGCGGCGCCGTCAGGCGACGCGGCGGGCGGCGACGCGCGACAGGACGGTGACTTCGACCTGCCCGATCAGCCCGCCCGCGGCGGAACCGACATCGGCCGCATAGCGGCCGCCCGGCAGGTATTCCGTCGCGGTGTCGGCGCAATGGCCGCAGCAGGTCGCCACGCCCAGTTGGGCCTGGAGATCGCCCAGGTCCGACGCACCTTGGGCGATGGCGTCCTGGACCTGGCGTTCGCTGATCGCGTTGCATACACAAATATACATGAGAATGATTATCATATTTTCTAAGCGGGATGGCAAGTCCTTTCCGGGGCCCTGCGCGATGCTGTGCGCCGGACGCGCCGGCGGTCGGCCAGGCCCGCAGTTTTTCCCTGTGTGCGCCTGAATATTGATTGATAATCGTTCTCATCAATAATAGAATCTTCGTGGATGTGTTCTGCGGCAACCCGATTGCACACCTGGAGGAATCGACCCATGAGTCCCTTGCCCGAAACCCTGATGGACCAGGTGGGCCGGATCTTCCTGATCCCGACCCTGGCGATCATCGCGCTGCTGTTTCTCCATTCGCTGTGGGCGCTGGGTCACTTCCTGGCCTGCGGATGGCGGCGGCGCGGCCGCGCGCCGGGGCGCGAGACGCACGATTTGCGCCATTTCGACCTGTTGCGCTGGGCCGCCGAGCACCCCGCCGCCCAGGACGGCGAGTGGGACGTGGCCGTGCGCCGGCTGCTGGAAACGCCGCGCATCGTGTCCCTCGTGGCGCCCGTGCTGGGCCTGGTGGCGGCCATGATCCTGATGGGCCCGGCCCTGCGCGGCCTGGCCGACGGGGACTGGTCGGCCCTGTCGGCCAGCCTGTCGGTGGCGTTTCCCGCAATGATCGTCGCCCTGGTGACGGCTTCGATCATGTTCTGGATCGTGTCGGTGCGCCGCCGTTGGCTGGCCGAGGAACTGGCCTGGCTGCGGTCGTTCGCGCCGCTGTCCGATGCCACCCTGGTCCTGGCCGGACCGACGCCCCAGGAGGAACAGGAATGGGACGAGACTCCGGCGGTCGGCAGGGCCCGGGCGGTCGCATGAAGTACCCGGCGCGGGCCGGAGCCGGCCGCCCGTCCGTCCGCCGGCCCGGGACCGACGGCTTCCTGGCGGATGCGGGGCGAGGCTAGGGCGCCCGGCAGGGCCGCAGCAGCGTCACGTCGCCGTCGGTCGGCATGATGGCCCGCATCGGCTCGCAGCGTCCGCCGACGCACCAGTCGTAGTCGGCCGTGTAGGGCGAGCGCGACATGCGCAGTTCGTGCAGCGGGCCGGTATGGGGCTGGTAGACGTACCAGCCGTCGGGGCGCAGCGTGGCGTCCGGCGGCGGTTCCATGCCCGCGCCGGAGCCCAGGATGCGTGCCTGGCCGGGCACCAGCGCCGGACGGCCGTCCGGGCCGGCCTGGACGGTGTAGTCCTCTTCCCAGCGGATCTTTTCGATCGAGTGGGTCCAGGCCAGCGTGAAGGCCCGGACCGGCACGAAGCGCGGCGGCACCCGGGGCGCCGCCGCCAGGGTCAGGCAGACCCCCAGGGCGCCCAGCATCAGGCCGGCGTCCCGGCGGCGCGGGCGCGGCGGGCCTGCATCACGTGCCAGACCAGGAACAGCGCCGTGGCCGCGAAGCCGATGTCGTCGGTCAGCGGGATCGCCGCCACCAGCAGGATGGCCGCGGCGATGGCGTAGAGCCGTTCGAACCAGCTGATGGGTTTCAGCAGGAAGCCGGTGATGCCGGCCGCCCACAGCGTGATGGCGACCAGGGCCTTGAAGACGATGTAGGCCACGTCCAGCGCGTCGCCGCCCTGCAGCATCAGGGCCGGCGAGTAGACGGCCATGTAGGGGATCACGAAGCCGGCCACGGCCACGCGCAGCGCCTGGATGCTGATCTTCAGGCCGTTTTCCCGGGCGATGGGCGCGGCGGCGAAGGCCGCCAGCGCCACCGGCGGGGTCAGGTCGGCCATGATGCCGAAATAGAACACGAACATGTGCGAGATGATCAGCGGCACGCCCAGCTTCAGCAGGATGGGCGCGGCCAGCGAACTGGTGATGATGTAGTTCGGGATCGTCGGGATGCCCATGCCCAGCACCAGGCAGGTGATCATGGTCAGGAACAGCGCCAGGAACAGGTTGTTCTCGCCGATGGCGATGACCTGGCCGCCGAATTCCGCGGCCACGCCGGTCAGGTTGATGATGCCGATGATGACCCCCACCAGCGCGCAGGCCGCCGCGACCGACAGGGCGTTGCGCGCGCCCTCGGCCAGGGAATTCAGGGCCAGCCGCAGGGCGTCGCGCCCGTGCTTGCGGAACAGCAGCGCCAGGCCCAGCACGGCGATGATGACGAAGAAGTCCGTGACGCCGAACTGGACGAAGCCCGCGCAGGCGATGCCCAGCAGCAGCCAGAAGACATAGCGCAGAATGGGTTGCGAGGCGCCCTGGATGACGGCGGCGCCGAAGATCAGGATCACCGTCAGGCCCAGGCCGATGGTGCCGGAGAACAGCGGCGTGTAGCCGGAGAACAGCAGCGCCACCAGGCCGATCAGCGGCAGCAGCAGGTACCAGCGGTCGCGCACGGCCTTCCAGGGATCGGGGCAGTCTTCTTTCGCCAGGCCGTGCAGGCCGCGCCGGCCGGCTTCCAGGTGGACGGTGATGAAGGCGGTGGTGAAGTACAGGATGGCCGGGATGAGGGCGGCCTTGACGACTTCCACGTAGGGGATGTTGAGGGTTTCGGCCATGATGAAGGCGACCGCCCCCATCACCGGCGGCATGATCTGCCCACCCATGCTGGAGGTGGCCTCGACCCCGCCGGCGAAGGCGGGGGAATAGCCGAAGCGCTTCATCAGCGGGATGGTGAACTGGCCGGTGGTCACGACGTTGGCCACGCCCGAGCCGTTGATGGTGCCCATCAGGCCGGAACTGACCACGGAGACCTTGGCCGGGCCGCCGCGCGTGTGGCCGACCATGCCCATGGAGAAGTCGCTGAACAGCTGGATCATGCCCGCCTGTTCCAGGAATGCCCCGAACAGGATGAACAGGTAGATGTAGGTGGACGACACGTAGGTGGGCGTGCCGTAGATGCCCTCGACCCCGAAGCTGAGGGTGCCGACGATCTGGTCGAGGCCGTAGCCGCGGTGCATGAAGGGGCCGGGCATGTACTGGCCGAACAGGCCGTAGGCCAGGAACAGGCCGCAGATGATGGGCAGCGCCCAGCCCATCATGCGGCGGGTGGCCTCGAACACCAGCAGGATGGTGATGATGCCCACCACCATGTCGGCGTCGGTCATCTGGCCGGCGCGCGCCGTCAGGTCGGATTCATAGACCCAGTGGTACAGGCTGAGGACGAAACCCAGGGTGCCCAGGCTCCAGCCCAGCGCCCGGTTCGCCCGGCCGCCGCTGGAATACAGGGAAAAGACCATCAGCAGCACGAAGCCGACGTGGACGCAGCGGACCACCTGGCTGGACAACGGGCTGTAGGCTGCGGTCCAGATCTGGAAGCAGGAAAAGACCACGGCGATCCAGAAGATGGCGCGCGGCAGGGGTTGGGCCGCGGTATCGTGGGGAGAGCTCATAAGCGGGAACCTGGGGATTGAAAAGGCGGTTCAGACGCAGGTCGGAACCGCCCGGAGGGAGGGGAAGGAGCGAGCATCGCGGCCCCGGGCGGGCCCGGATGCGGCGCGGCGCTCGCGCGGGGTCACTTGATCAGACCCACTTCCTTGTAGTAGCGCTCGGCGCCCGGGTGCAGCGGCACCGGCATGCCCTTCAGGGCGTTGTCGCGCTCGATCGACTTGGCGGCGTTGTGGGCGGACTTCAGGGTGTCGAGCTGTTCGTAGAAGACCTTGGTCATCTGGTAGACCAGGTCGTCGGGCACCGTCGAGGCCGTCACCAGGAAGTTCGGCACCGCCGCCGTGGGCGTGTCTTCGGTCTGGCCCTCGTAGGTGCCGGCGGGGATGGTGGCCGGCTGGTAGGCCGCGTTGCCGATCTTGGCGATGACGTCGGCCGGGATGGGCACGACCGTGATCTTGACCGAGGTCGCCAGGTCGCGGATGGAGGACACGCCCAGGCCGGCGGACTGCAGGGTCACGTCCAGCTGGCGGTTCTTCATCAGTTCGACGGATTCGCCGAAGGGCAGGTATTCGACCTTGTCGAAGTCGGCGTAGGTCAGGCCGGCGGCCTTGAGGACGGCGCGGGCGTTCAGTTCCGTGCCGGATCGGGCGGCGCCCACGGAGATGCGCTTGCCCTTCAGGTCGGCCAGGGTCTTGATGCCCGAATCGCCGTTGGCGACGATCTGGATGTAGTTGTTGTAGGTGGCCGTCATGCCGCGCAGGTTCTTCAGCGGGGCCTTGAAGCCGGCCTCGGCGTTGCCGGTGTAGGCGTCGGACACGGTGTCGGCCAGCGCGAACGCGAGTTCGCCGCGTCCGGCCTGCAGCAGGTTCATGTTTTCGGCCGAGGCCTTGGAAACCTGGGCGGTGGACTTGGCGTCGGGGATGTGCTTGTTGTAGATCTGGGACAGCGCCACGCCCAGCGGGTAGTAGACGCCGCTCTGGCCGCCGGTCAGGATGTTGATGAACTTGGTGTCCGCCTGAGCGGGAGCGGCGGCGATGGCGGCGGTGACCGCCACGGCGCACGCGGCCAGCCATTTCGTGATGGGCATGGTGATTCCTCTTCAGTGTCGATGGGGATGCGAACCTGAATAGTAGCAAGGGTCGCCCCGCGTACCACTCCGTAATCACCCTAGAGAAAACGGGGGATTTCCCGCGTTTGATCCGGATTCTTCCCGGGCCGGGCGGCCGCCGCGCGGGCGAAGGCGGGTCCGGGGCGGCGGCCGCCTCGGCTATACTGCCCGGGATCAGGCCCGCATCGGGCGCGTCCGCCGCCCGCCCCATGAAACTGCCCTCCGCGCCCCGTATCGATCTGCTGGAACCCGCCGTGATGCTGGCGACGGTGTTGCAATGGCTGATCCTGGCCTCCCTGACCGGGCTGGTGGTCGGAGCGGGCACCAGCCTGTTCCTGCACGCGCTGTTCTTCGCGACCGGCCGCACCCAGTCCATGCCCCTGTGGGCCTACTGGATCCTGCTGCCCCTGGCGGGCCTGGCCAACGGCCTGCTGATGGGCTACGCGCGCCGCCGCCTGGAGGCGTCGGGCCTGAAGGACTCCATCTTCGCCGCCGTGCACGAGCAGGGCGGCCGCATGCCCTGGCGCACCCTGTGGATCAAGCCGGTGGCGGCCGTCATCACCCTGGCCAGCGGCGGCTCGGCCGGCAAGGAAGGTCCCTGCTCCCATCTGGGGGCATCGCTGGGCGCGGTGATCGGGCAGCTGTTCCGGCTGAACGCCGACCTGCGCCAGCGCATCGTGGCCTGCGGCGTCAGCGCCGGCTTCGCCAGCGTGTTCGGCACGCCCATCGCCGGCGCCCTGTACGGTGTGGAAATGCTGATCATCGGCCGCATCCGCCACGATTTCCTGTTTCCCGCGCTGATCGCCGGGGTGACCTCGTACCAGGTCAGCAAGGCCCTGGGCATTCCCTACGAGCACTACGCCGTCGACGTGCTGCCGGTGTTTTCCGAGTCGCTGTTCCTGCGCACCATCCTGGTCGGCATGCTGTGCGGGCTGGTGGCGCGCGTGTTCGTGGACCTGATCTACGCCGTGCGCAACGCCTGCCAGCGGCTGCAGGCCCGCTGGGCCGTGTGGCCGCCGCTGATGCCGCTGGCGGGCGGCCTGGTGTTGGCGCTGCTGGTCTCCGTCGCCATCCCCACGGACTACCTGGGCCTGAGCCTGCCGCTGATGGACCGGGCCCTGATGGGCGAGGCCATGCCCTACGCCGGCTTCCTGTGGAAGACGATCCTGGTGGCGGTGACCCTGGGCTCGGGCTTCTACGGCGGCATCGTCACGCCCCAGTTCGTCATCGGCGCCGTGGCGGGCAACGCCTTCGCGCACCTGTTCGGCATCAGCCCCGCCCTGGGCGCCGCCGTGGGGCTGGTGTCGGTGGTGGCCGCCGCGTCGAACACGCCGCTGGCCGCCATCCTGATGGGGGTGGAGCTGTTCGGCGGCGCGGTCGGCACGCTGTACGCGGCCGGCTCGGCCATCGCCGCCTACCTGATCATCGGCCACCGCAGCGTCTATCCGGACCAGCGCCTGGGGCACGCCAAGTCGTCCTGGATGCGGGTGCGGCCCGACATCCCGGTGGGCCAGGAAAAGACGCACCTGTCCTATGGCCTGCTCAAGAGCTGGCGCCAGATGCGGAAGCGGGGCTGGCGGATCTGGCCGGGCGCCGGACGGCGCGCGGACGCGGGGCGGTCCGTCGAGGATGGAGGCCGGGACGATGGACAGCCCTGAACTGATGCTGGCCGGGATCGGCCTGGCGGCCATGGGCGCCCAATGGCTGGCCTGGCGCCTGCGGGTGCCGGCGATCCTGTTCCTGCTGCTGGCGGGCATCGCCGTGGGGCCGCTGGCCGGCTGGCTGGATCCGGACGCCCTGTTCGGCGACCTGCTGTTCCCCATCGTGTCGCTGTCGGTGGCCGTGATCCTGTTCGAAGGCAGCCTGACACTGGAATTCCACCAGACGCGCGGACTGGAGCGGGTGGTGCGGCGGCTGGTGACGGGCGGCACGCTGATCGCCTGGGCGGTGGCGGCCGTGGCGGTGCACGCCTTCCTGGACTTTCCCTGGGACCTGGCGATCCTGTTCGGCGCCATCACGGCCGTGACCGGGCCGACCGTCATCGCGCCGCTGCTCAAGACCGTGCGCCCCGTGGCGCCGGTGGCCCACGCCCTGCGCTGGGAAGGCATCCTGATCGACCCGATCGGCGCCCTGCTGGCCGTCGTGTCCTACGACCTGATGGTGGCTTTGCGCATGACCCACGAATGGAGCCATGCCTTGTGGGCCTTCGGCGCCACGCTGGCGGTGGGCCTGTGCATCGGGGCGGCGGCGGGCTGGCTGCTGGGGACGCTGCTGCGCCGCGGCTGGGTGCCGGATTCCCTGGTCAACCTGTCGGTGCTGGCGCTGGTGTTCGCCGCCTTCGCCCTGTCCAACGCGGTGCAGCACGAATCCGGCCTGCTGGCCGTGACCGTCATGGGCATCTGGCTGGCGAACCGGCCCGGCATCCCGGTGCGCGAGATCCTGGAGTTCAAGGAAACCCTCAGCCAGATCCTGCTCTCGGCCCTGTTCATCCTGCTGGCGGCGCGCGTGGCGCCGGGCCAGCTGCTGGGCCTGGGCTGGCCCGCCCTGGCGGTGCTGGCGGCGATGCTGTGGGTCGGGCGGCCGCTGAAGGTGCTGTTCTCCACCTGGGGGTCGGGGCTGAACTGGCGCGAACGCGGCCTGCTGGCCTGGATCGCGCCGCGCGGCATCGTGGCGGCGGCGGTGTCCGCCCTGTTCGCGCTGCGCCTGGAAAAGATGGACGTGCCCCACGCCGACCGGCTCCTGCCGATGACCTTCCTGCTGATCATCGGCACGGTGATCTGGCAGAGCCTGACCGCGCGGCCCATGGCCCGCCTGCTGAAGGCGGCCGAGCCGGACCGGGTGGGATTCCTGATCGCGGGCGCCAATCCCGTCGCCCGGGCCATCGGCCAGGCTCTGCACGAGCAGGGCGTGCCGGTGCGCCTGTGCGACAGCGACTGGTACAGCCTGTCGCTCGCCCGGATGATGGGCCTGCCCACCTACCACGGCAGCCCGGTTTCGGAACACGCCCAGCGCAATCTCGACACCACCGGCCTGGGGCGCCTGCTGGCCCTGGGCGTGCGCGACGACGTCAACCAGCTGATCACGGCGCGCGCCCGCGATGAATTCGGCAGGCGCAAGGTCTTCAGCCTGCCCCGGTCGCGGGACGCCGGCCAGTCCGAGAAGCACCTGCTGGACGCGGCCTATCGCGGCCGCACCCTGTTCGCCCCGGACCTGGGCTACTGGAAGCTGTCCGCCCTGCTGGCGGCCGGCGCCCGGGTCAAGGCCACGCGCCTGTCGGACAGCTTCGATTTCCCGCAGTACCTGGCCGCCCGGCCCGATCGTCCCGTGATCCCGCTGTTCGCGCTGAATCCCAAGGGCTACGCGCAGCCGTTCACCCTGGACCAGGAACTGCAGCCCGCCGCGGGCTGGACGATCATCGGGCTGCACGAGGACGACGCGAACGGGGCGGAGCCGCCGGGCGCGCCGCCGGGCGGCGCATGAAGGCGCGCCCGGCCGGACCGCGCGGGGACGCGATGCCCGCGCCGGGGAACGACCCCGCCGGGCGCCGCGTGTTCTTCGCCCTGTGGCCGGACGCTGAGGCCGTCGAAACCCTGTCCGGCTGGGCGCGCCTGGCCCACGCGGCGTTTGGCGGCCGCGTCATGCGGCCCGACACCCTGCACCTGACCCTGGCCTTCCTGGGCACGGTGCCCCATGACCGGGTGGCGGAGCTGGCGGCCCTGCTGGATGGCGCGTCGTTGATCGGCGGCACCCTGCGACTGGACCGCTACGGGCGCTTTCGCGGCCCGCGGATCGTCTGGGCCGGTCCCCCGGCATCGCCGCCCTGGCTGGACGCGCTGCACGGGTGGCTGTGGCGGGCGCTGGCGCGGCAGGGGTTTGCCCGGCCGGCCGAGCCCTTCCGCCCGCACGTGTCGCTGCTGCGCCGGGCGGGGCCGGGCGACCTGGACACGCTGCCGGTGCCCGGACCGCTGGACTGGACGCCGCGCCGCTGCGTGCTGGTGGCTTCGGCGCCGAGGCCGGAGGGGTCCTTTTATGAAATCCTGGCCGAGCGCCCGCTGCGGGCTCCCTGAGCCGGTTACGGCGCGGACGTCGCGGCGCTCGCATGTCCCGGCGAAGAGGCCGCCTGGCGCCGCGCTTCGGCGTCAGGCGAGCGGGGAATGGCGGACCGCGCATCGGCGGTCCGCCCTGCGCGGACCTGTCCCGGGGGCGCAAAGGGAGTTGCCGTCCGGGGGACCGGTCCGCGCCGGCGGACGGGCTACTTCTGCGGCCGGGGCGTGGCGGCCGTGCTCGGCGGCAGGGTGGGATAGACTACCTGGGGCTGCTCGCCGGTCAGGGTGTGCAGGAAACTGACGATGGCCTTGACCTCGCCGTCATTCAGTTCCTGGCCCAGCTGGCTGGACCCCATGATCGCCACGGCCTGCTCCAGCGACCAGACGTCGCCGCTGTGGAAGTAGGGCGCGGTCAGGGCGATGTTGCGCAGCGGTCCCGCGCGGAACACGTACTCGTCGCTGGCGGTGTGGGTCACGGTGAAGCGGCCCTTGTCGTCCGGCGGCAGGATCTCCGCGCCGGGCTTCTTCACCACGCCGAAGGGGAAATAGCCCTGGCCGCCGACGTTGATGCCCTGGTGACAGGCCACGCAGCCCTTGCTCATGAACAGGTCCAGGCCCTTGATCTCGACCTCGTCGAGGCTGTCGGCGCCGGCCAGGAACCGGTCGAACTTCGAATCGGGGGTCAACAGCGTGCTCTCGAACGCCTCGATGGCGTGGGCCATGTTCTCGAAATTGACCGGGTCCTTGTCCTTCGGATAGGCCTTCTGGAACAGGGCCACGTATTCCGGCAGGCTCTTGAGCGTTTCCTCGACCTGGTCCGGGGTGTTGTTCATCTCGACGCTGGCCTGCACGGGGCCCTTCGCCTGCTCCTTCAGGTCGGCGGCGCGGCCGTCCCAGAACTGGGCGCCGTTGAACAGCGCGTTGAGCACGGTCGGCGAATTGCGCGGCCCGTGCTGCCAGCCGTGGCCGATCGAGGTCTGGATGTTGTCCGCCCCGCCCGTGCCGACGCTGTGACAGGTGTTGCAGCTGATGATGTGGCTGCGCGACAGGCGCGGTTCGAAGAACAGCCAGCGGCCCAGTTCGATGCTGTCCGGGGAGATGCCGCGTTCCTGGATGACGGCCTCGGCCGTGGGAATGGGCTGGAAGAACTGCCGCGCGGTCTGCCGCACGGCGTCGGCGTCGGGCGCGCCGGCGGCCTGGGCGGCGGATCCGCCCAGGGCGAGCCCGACCGCCAGGAGGAGGGTGGCGTGCTTCTTCATGGTGTTCCCCTTGTGGAGTGTCTATGTCCACAATGAAAACATGGTCATCGATCCCCCGTATTGATGGGGGTCAAGGATCGCCCGGCCCCGTCGCGGTCCCGTCGCGGTCCCGTCAGCCGCCGACCACGCCGCCGTCCTTTTTCCAGATCACGACCGTCGCGGGGCGCGGCCGCGTCGCATGGGGGCCGTCCGGCCAGGTCGAGGCCGAGAGCGGCGCCGCCTGGGCCTCGCCCAGGTCCGGCCCTTCGCCCGGATGCTGGATGTTGACGAAGACGAAGCGCTGGTCCGGCGTCCAGGTGATGCCGGTGACTTCGCAGCCCTTCGGGCCGGTCAGGAATCGGCGCAGTTCGCCCGACGCCGGGTCGGCGACCAGCATCTGGTTGTTGCCCTGGCCCTCGTAGTCGCCGCTGTTCTTGTAATTGCCGTCGGTCAGGATCCACAGGCGGCCCTGGGCGTCGAAGCCCAGGCCGTCCGGGCTGTTGAAGGTGTTGTCGGCGGAGATGTTGGCCGATCCCCGGCGCGGGTCGTCGTCCGCGTAGCGGGTCGGGTTGCCGGCCAGGGCGAAGATGTCCCACTCGAACGCCGTGCCGCGCGGGTCCCGGTCCGCTTCGCGCCAGCGCACGATGTGGCCGTAGATGTTCTTGTCGCGCGGGTTGGCCGCGTCGGCGCCGGGGTGTTTCGGGCCGTCCGGCCAGCGCGCCTTGCCGCTGCCGCGGTCGGTGTTGTTGGTCAGGGTCGCGTAGGCCTCCCCGGTGCGCGGATGCACGGCGATCCATTCCGGCCGGTCCATGGGCGTGGCGCCCACGGCGTCGGCGGCCTGCCGCGTCCGGACCAGCAGTTCGCCCAGGCTTTCGTCGAAGCGCTCGCCCAGGCGCCGGCCGTCCGTGCCGAGCGTGTCCAGCGTCAGCGGGATCCAGGCGCCCCGGCCGTGGTCCCCGAAACGGGCCACGTACAGGGTGCCGCGCTCCAGCAGCGTCCTGTTGCCGGCCGCGCCGGGCTTGTACGCGTCTTCCGAGACGAACTTGTAGATGTATTCGCTGCGCTGGTCGTCGCCCATGTAGATCACGACCCGGCCGTCGTCGGCGAGCGTCAGGGCGGCATTCTCGTGCTTGAAGCGGCCCAGGGCGGTCAGCTTGCGGGGCTCGGCCGAGGGGTCGAAGGGGTCGATCTCGACGATCCAGCCGTGGCGGTGGTATTCGTTCGGCTCTTGCGTCCAGTCGAAGCGGGCGTCGTGCGTGTCCCAGGCGTATTCGGGATCGGACGTCTTGCCGCCGCCCTTGTAGCGCAGCATGAGCCGGCGGTAGTCCTCGTCCGGATAGTCCGCCTGCCCGGCGTCGCGGGCGCCGGTGCCGAAATAATCGGTGAAGTTCTCCTCGCAGGTCAGGTAGGTGTTCCAGGGCGTCCAGCCGTTGCCGCAGTTGCCGAAGGTGCCCAGCACCCGCGTGCCCTCGGGATCCGCCCGGGTCCGCAGCAAGGGATGGCCGGCCGCGGGGCCGGTCATGCGGACGGGCGTGTTGGCGTGGATCATGCGGTTGTAGGGCGAGTCGGCCACCCGCTGCCATCGGCCCTGCGCGTCCAGGCGGACGTGGGCGACGGACACCCCCTGGGCGTGCTGCGCCTTGCGGATCCAGTCCAGGGACCAGCCTTTTCCGCCGGGCTGGACGCCCTTCGGGAAGAAATAGTGGGGCGTGACGTATTCGTGATTGGTCACCAGCAGGCCCTCGGCGCTGCTGCCCGACACGCCGTCCTTGCCGTCGATGGGAAAGAAGTGCAGGCCGTCGTGGTTGTAGCCGATCTGCGCGGCCTGGGCCGCGCCGTCGTCGCTGGCGTCGCCCTTGAAGGCCGGCGCGCCCGCCGCCAGCGGGTCGCCCCAGCGGTTGAGGACGGCGTGGGCATAGCCTTCGGGCACGACCACGGTGTCCGCCGTGCTCATGGGGACCGCCTGGAATCTCAGGGTGGCCGGGTGCCGGCCCGAGGCGCTGCTCGCCAGCGCCTGCGCGGCGGGCAGCAGGCCGCCCAGGAAGCCCACGGCGCCCAGGCCCAGGCCGCCTTTCAGGAAACGGCGGCGGCCGTCCAGGCGCGCGAACAGCCGGTCCAGGGAGTCCGCCGACGAGGGGTTGGCGGGGATGTCGTCGAGATCGCAGGCTTTCATGGTTTTATCGGCTCCGCAGCAGTTCGGGGGTGCGCAGCAGGACGAATTCGTTGTCGTCCTGGCGGTTCGGTTCCCGGCTGGACGAGAACGGGAAGTTGTTGTCGTTGCCGACGATGATGTGATCGGCGTCCACCACGTCCACGTTCTCGATGGTGAAGAACGGGAACCGCAGCGCGCCGTCCGTCAGGGGCTTGCGCGCCTTCCCGTCCGGGTCCTGGATGGCGAGCAGGTCCACGTAGGCCAGCTTGCGCACCGCCCGGCCCGCGTTCGCGTCCGAGAACTCGATCTTGTAGACGCGCTTGAAGCGGGGCAGGTTCGAAAAGCAGGTCTTCGTGTCGGCGCCCTTTTCGCAGGCCTTGTCGGGCGTGCCTTCGCCGTTGTCGCGTTCGATCACCAGGCCGGTCGTGGCATCGATCATGTTGAAGTCGCCGATGGCATGGTCCGCGCCTTCCAGCGGATAGCGCCACGAGCGGCCGGTCCAGCGCTCGTCCGCGACGCTGAATTCCAGGATGCGCAGGACCGTCTTGCCGTCCGCCTGTTCCCAGGCCTGCGCCTTTTCGTCCCAGAGCGGGCCTTCCAGCAGGGGGTAGAGGAACTTGCCGTCCTTCGACGCCGCCATGCCCTCGAAGCCTTTCGAGCGCTTGAGCGTCACGCCCTGGTAGGTCTGGCCCGGGGCGCCGGGCGTGGCCACGGCGTAGTGGTCGGGCGAGCGGACCGTGCGTCCGTCGACCTGGGTTTCGAACAGGGCCAGCACCTTGCCCGAGCGGTCGGTCTTCACCAGGTAGGGGCCGAATTCGTCGCCGATCCAGAAATGCTCGCCGATCGGCTGGAAGCTTTCGGTGTCCAGGTCGGAACCGGTCAGGTAGCGTCCGGCGGTGTCCTCGTGGACGATGCGGAAGGGAATCCTGCGGTCCGGATCGTGCAGGAACATCGTGTCCTGCGGCGCCAGCGTGCCGGCCTGCCAGTCGATGCGGTACCGGTTCAGGTACAGCATGGCGTCCATGGAGTTCGCCTTGCTGCCGAAGCCGTTGTCGGTCAGGACCCAGACGGTGCCGTCGGGCATGACCTTGACGCCCGAATGGCCCTGGCGGATCTGGCCTTTGACGGGCAGGGCGATGCCGGTGGCGCGGTCGGCCGACAGGCCCATGACCGAACCGGGGGCCTCGACCCGGACCCCGCTGGTGTATTTGCCCGAGACCTTCAGGTCGGCGGGCGCGTCGGCGGGCGGCGCCACGAAGCTGGCGGCCGGGAGCACGGCGTGGCCTTGCAGGATGGCGGGCGACGCCTGCTGGGCCATGACGGCCCAGGGGGCGCAGCCGATCATCGCGGCCAGAATGGAGGGGCGGAGCAGGGACATGAGGCTCTTCCTGTGAAACGGAGGGAGGAGCCCGCAGTCTAGGAAAGGAAGATGACAGGCGTGTGTCGGTCCTCAGCGTGCCGGCCCGCGCGCGGGCGGGCGGACCCCGACCTTGACGTCCAGCGTCAGGGTCCGGCCCTGGCGCAGCAGCGCCAGCCGGGCCGTCGAGTCCGTCGGCAGGGGCGCCAGCCGGTTGACCAGGTCGTAGGCGTCTTCCACGGGCTGGCCGTCCAGCGAGCGGATGACGTCGCCCACCCGCACCCCGGCGCGCGCCGCCGGGCCGCCCGGCAGGATGCGGGCGACGATGGCGCCGCGCGTGTCCTTCAGGCCGAAGGCCTGCGCCAGGTCGGGGGTGATGTCCTGGGGCTCCAGGCCCAGCCAGCCGCGCCGCACGCGGCCGTGTGCCAGGATCTCGTCCAGGATGTGGTGGGCTGCGGCCGCCGGGATGGCGAAGCCGATGCCCAGCGATCCGCCGGTCTCGGAATAGATCGCCGTGTTGATCCCGACCAGTTCGCCCCGGGTGTCGATCAGCGCGCCGCCCGAGTTGCCGGGATTGATGGCCGCGTCGGTCTGGATGAAGTCCTCGTAGGTGTTCAGCCCGAGGCGGTTGCGCCCCACGGCGGACACGATGCCCTGGGTCGTGGTCTGGCCCACGCCGAACGGATTGCCGATCGCCAGCACCACGTCGCCCACGCGCACCGACGGGGCGGGGTCGAAGGCGATCGCGGGCAGGTCGGGCAGGCCGATCTTCAGCACCGCCAGGTCGCTTTCGGGATCCGCGCCGACCAGCTTCGCGGCGGCCCGGCGCCCGTCGCGCAGCCGCACCTCGATCGCGTCGGCGGCCTCGATCACGTGGTAGTTGGTCAGGATCGTGCCGTCGGCCCGCACGATCACGCCCGAGCCCAGGCTGGTGGACGCCTCGCGCCGCGTGAATCCCGGCAGGCCGCGCAGGAACTGTTCCAGCCGGGGATCGGCCGGCAGCGGCACCAGCGGCACGTCCACGTGCTTGGCGGTATAGATGTTGACCACCGACGGCGCGGCCCGCGCCACGGCGGCGGCGTAGCTGGCCGGCGCGGCGCCCGGAACGGCCGCGGGCGCCGCGTCCGTCCCGGGCGTCCCGCCCGGCAGCCATTGCGGCCGCAGGGTGGCCACCAGGAACAGGATGCCCAGACAGACCGTCACGGTCTGGGCGAAAATCAGCCACAATCGTTTCATCACCATGAAATCACTCGAATAAAGGCAACCCATGAGCGCCCACATTTCCCGCCAGGCCCTGGCGGACTGGCTGAACGATACGCTGCAGCCGGAACGCTTCCGTGATTATTGCCCGAACGGCCTGCAGGTCCAGGGGCGCGACGAGATCCGCCGCGTCGTCACCGGCGTGACGGCCTCGCAGGCCCTGGTCGAGGCCGCCGTCGCGCTCGACGCCGACGCCATCCTGGTGCACCACGGCTGGTTCTGGAAGAACGAGGACCCCTGCATCCGCGGCCCCAAGCACCGCCGCCTGTCGGCCCTGATGGCGCGCGAGATCAATCTGTTCGCCTATCACCTGCCCCTGGACGCCCACCTGGAATGGGGCAACAACGCCCAGCTGGCGCGCGTCATGGACTGGGTCCCGGATGTCCGTCCCGACGGCGCGCCCCGGCGCTGCGGGCCGGACGACCTGGTCTGGCTGGGCGCGCCCGCGCGGGACCTGACGGTGGGCGCGCTGGCCGCCGACATCGCCCGCCGGCTGGGACGCGAGCCCCTGGCGATCGGCGACCCCGGCCGTCCCGTGCGGCGGCTGGCCTGGTGCACCGGCGCCGCCCAGGGCATGATGGACGCCGCCCTGGCGGCGGGCGCGGACTGCTACGTCAGCGGGGAAATCTCCGAACCCACCGTGCACCTGGCGCGTGAAACGGGCGCGGCCTACATCAGCGCCGGCCACCATGCGACGGAGCGCTACGGGGTCCGGGCACTGGGCGCGGCCATCGAGGCCCGCTTCGGCGTGCCCTGCGAGTTCGTGGACATCGACAACCCCGTGTAGGGCGCGGCGCCCGGGCGCGCGGCCCGCCGGCGCGCGGCCTATTTCTTCAGGGCGTCGCGGATCTCGCGCAGCAGCAGGACGTCCTCGGGGGTGGCGGGGGCTTCCGGGGCCGGCTCGGCCTCGAAGCGGCGCCGGGCGTTGTTCACCAGCTTCACCATCACGAAGACCACCAGGGCGAGCAGCAGGAAATTGACGAAAATGGTCAGGAAATGTCCCCAGGCGAACACCACCGCGCCCGCCTTGGTCAATTCGGCCATCGTCATGGCGCCGGCGTAGCCCTCGGGCAGGCGCAGCACCCAGAACAGGTTGTCGAAATTGACGTTGCCGCCGACGATGAAGTTGATCAGCGGCATGAACAGGTCGTTGACGACCGAATCGATGATCTTGCCGAAGGCGCCCCCGATGATGACCCCGATGGCCAGGTCCATCATGTTGCCCTTGATGGCGAATTCTCGGAATTCTTTGATGAAACCCCCGGTTGCGCTCATTTCGGTATTCCTCCATCCATTTACCCCACTGGGCGTAACGCTATAATACGCGGTTGAAGACCCTTGTGGGGCGGCGGTTTCGCGGTCCCGCGCACAGGCAGATCACGTTCAAAACGCTCCGCCCCCGGGCGGCAACCAGGGATAACAGAATGAGTCAGCATCCGACACAGTCCGACGAGCAGGGCGCAGTCGACCCGAACCTGCCCCCCGATCCTTCGCGCCGCTTCTGGGTCGCCTCGGCCTGTACGCTCGGCGGAGTCGCGGGCGTTGCCACGGCCGTTCCCTTCGTTGGCTCGTTCGCGCCCTCCGAAAAGGCCAAGGCGGCCGGCGCGCCGGTCGAGGCCGACATCTCCGGGCTGGCCGAAGGCCAGATGATGACCGTCGAATGGCGCGGCAAGCCGGTCTGGATCGTGCGCCGCACCAAGGCCGAACTCGAAGATCTGCCCAAGCACGACGCCGAACTCGCCGATCCCCAGTCCGACCGCCCCGGCTTCACGCCGGAGTGGGCGAAGAACGAATACCGCTCGCGCAAGCCCGAATACTTCGTCTGCATCGGCATCTGCACCCACCTGGGCTGCTCGCCGACCGCGCACTTCCAGACCGGCGCCCAGCCCGGGCTGCCCAACGACTGGCCCGGCGGCTGGTTCTGCCCCTGCCACGGCTCGACCTTCGACCTGGCCGGCCGGGTGTTCGCCAACAAGCCGGCCCCTGACAATCTCGAAATCCCGCCCTACGTCTTCTCCGCCGACGGCACCCGCATCACCATCGGCGTCGACGAAGACAACAAGGCCTGATGGACGCCCGCGTTCATCCTTTTGCGATATTGAATCTAGGAGCCTTCCATGGCCGATAAAAACGTCGAGACGACCGGGTTGCTGGGCTGGGTGGACAACCGCTTCCCGCTGACCAAAATGTTCAAGGAGCACATGTCCGAGTACTATGCTCCGAAGAACTTCAACTTCTGGTATTTCTTCGGTTCCCTGGCGCTGATGGTGCTGGTGATCCAGGTCGTCACCGGGATCTTCCTGGTGATGAACTACAAGCCCGACGCGCGCTTCGCCTTCGAATCCGTCGAATACATCATGCGCGAAGTGCCGGGCGGCTGGTTCATCCGCTACATGCACTCCACCGGCGCCTCGATGTTCTTCGTCGTGGTCTACCTGCACATGCTGCGCGGCCTGTTCTACGGCTCCTACCGCAAGCCGCGCGAACTGGTCTGGATCTTCGGCGTGGGCATCTTCCTGTGCCTGATGGGCGAAGCCTTCTTCGGCTACCTGCTGCCCTGGGGCCAGATGTCCTACTGGGGCGCCCAGGTGATCGTGAACCTGTTCTCGGCCATCCCCTTCATCGGCCCCGACCTTTCCCTGTTCATCCGCGGCGACTACGTCGTGTCCGACGCCACCCTGAACCGCTTCTTCGCCTTCCACGTGATCGCCATCCCGCTGGTGCTGATCGGCCTGGTCGTGGCGCACATCATCGCCCTGCACGAAGTGGGTTCCAACAACCCCGACGGCGTCGAGATCAAGCAGGGCCCGAAGGACAAGCACGGCCACCCCGTGGACGGCATCCCGTTCCACCCCTACTACTCGGTGCATGACGTGGTCGGCGTGGCGGGCTTCCTGATCGTGTTCGCCGCGATCATCTTCTTCGGCCCCGAAATGGGCGGGTACTTCCTGGAATACAACAACTTCATTCCGGCCGACCCGCTGAAGACGCCGCCGCACATCGCGCCGGTCTGGTATTTCACGCCGTTCTACACCATGCTGCGCGCCACCACCAGCGACTTCACCTGGGTGCTGGCCGCCGGCGCCCTGCTGGCCGCCGTGGTGCTGTTCGCCAAGGGCAAGCTCTCCGGCATCTGGCGCCTGGCCGTGCCGGGCATCCTGGTCCTGGTCGCCATCCTGATGAAGGTCCTGGACGCCAAGTTCTGGGGCGTGGTGTCCATGGGCGGCGCCGTCGTCATCCTGTTCTTCCTGCCGTGGCTGGACCAGTCCCCGGTCAAGTCCATCCGCTACCGACCCGACTGGCACAAGGTCCTGTACGGGATCTTCATCGTCGACTTCCTGATCCTCGGCTGGCTGGGCACGCAGCCGGTCTCTCCGGCCGCCACGCTCATGGGGCAGGTCGGCACGGTCATCTACCTGGCGTTCTTCCTGGCGATGCCCGTCTGGAGCCGCCTGGGCACCTTCAAGCCGGTTCCCGACCGCGTCACCTTCCGGGCCCACTGAAGGCCGAACCACTGACTGTCACGGAAAGATCATGCTGAAAAAACTGCTCGGTGCCCTGGCCCTGTCCCTGACCTGCACGCTGGCCCTCGCCTCCGAGGGCGGCGCGCACCTGGATCGCGCCCCCGACCGCATCACCGACCTGGCGGCTTTGCAGAACGGCGCCAAACTGTTCGTCAACTACTGCCTGAACTGTCACAGCGCCAGTTCCATGCGCTACAACAAGCTCATGGACCTGGGCCTGTCGGAAGACGACATCAAGAAGAACCTGCTCTTCTCCCGCGAGAAGGTCGGCGACCTGATGACGATCTCCATGACCCACGAGGACGCCAAGAAATGGTTCGGCGCCGCGCCCCCGGACCTGTCCGTGATCGCCCGCGCCAAGAGCACCAACTTCGGCCCGTCCGGCGTGGACTACATCTACACCTACCTGCGCACCTTCTACCGCGATTCCAGCAGGAAGACCGGCTGGAACAACGTCGTCTTCCCCAGCGTCGGCATGCCCAACGTGCTCTGGGAACTCGAAGGCCCGCGCAGCTTCACCGACATCGAGGTCCACCAGGTCGCCGACGCCCAGGGCAACGAGCACTGGGAACGCACCACCACGGTCTACGACGCCGACGGCATCCCGACCGTCAAGTCCGAGGCCCTGAAGGACTACACCGGCGAGGCCACCCGCGTCACGCGCTTCGACTCCGCCGACGCCAAGACCTTCAGCAAGTTCGAAAGCGACGTCGCCGACCTCAGCAACTTCCTGGGCTGGATGGCGGAACCCGGCCAGCTGGCGCGCAAGCAGATCGGCGTCTGGGTGATGCTGTTCCTGTTCCTGTTCCTGTTTGTCGCGATCCGCATGAATGCGGCATACTGGAAGCACGTCCGTTAAGGATCAGCGCGCCCCGAGGGGCGCATGACCCTCCGGCCGCGCGGGCCGGGATGCCAGCCAGGCGTTGCCACGCCTGGCTTGCGTTTTCAGGCCCCCGCGCGTTCTTCGTCTTTTTTTGCATTGGAACCCACGACATGATGGTGCTCTATTCCGGGACGACCTGCCCCTTCTCGCAACGCTGCCGCTTCGTGCTGTTCGAAAAGGGCATGGATTTCGAAATCCGCGATATCGACCTGTACAACAAGCCCGAAGACATCGCGGTGATGAATCCCTACGGCCAAGTGCCCATCCTGGTCGAGCGCGACCTGGTCCTGTACGAGTCGAACATCATCAACGAATACATCGACGAGCGCTTTCCGCATCCGCAGCTGATGCCTGCCGACCCGATCATGCGGGCGCGCACCCGGCTGTTCCTGTACAACTTCGAAAAGGAACTGTTCGTCCACGTGTCCACGCTGGAGAACCGCGGCGTCACCGACGAGAAGGTCCGCGACGCGGCCCGCGCCAACATCCGCGACCGCCTGGCCCAGCTGGCCCCCCTGCTGGTGAAGAACAAGTACATGCTGGGCGAGGAATTCTCCATGCTGGACGTGGCCGTCGCCCCGCTGCTGTGGCGCCTGGGCCATTACGGCATCGAACTGCCCAAGAGCGCCGCCCCGATCCAGAAGTACGCCGAGCGCCTGTTCTCGCGCCCCGCCTACATCGAGGCCCTCACCCCGTCCGAAAAGGTCATGCGCCGCTGAACATGCAGGAATCCTCGACCAAACCGTACCTGATCCGTGCGCTGCACGAGTGGTGCACGGACAACGGCTACACCCCCTACCTGGTGGTCACCGTCGACGACAACACCGTGGTGCCCCCCGCCCACGTCCACGACGGCCAGATCACGCTGAACATCAGCCATCTGGCCACCAACCGCCTGACGCTGGGCAACGAATACATCGAATTCGAATCCCGCTTCAACGGCGCGGTGGAGCACCTGTTCATCCCCGTGGGGGCGGTCTCGGCCGTGTACGCCCGCGAAACCGGCGCCGGCATGGGCTTCGAGGTCGTGGCCTCGCGCCCCTATCCGGGCGGCGACGATCAGCCGGGGCCGCAGCCGCCCGGGCCGGGATCCCCGACGCCGCCGGACGACGGCCCGGACGCCCCCAGGCCGTCCCACCTGAAGGTCGTCAAATAGGGCATATCCCCGTCCTGTAGAATGACGGTCCTTGGCCGGCTTAGCTCAGTTGGTAGAGCAGCTCACTTGTAATGAGAAGGTCGGGGGTTCGATTCCTCTAGCCGGCACCACTGCGATCCGCGCGAAAACGCCGCCCGTTCCCGGGCGGCGTTTTCGTTTCCGCTCGACGCGGCGATGCCGCTCCCGACGAGGCGGGTATCTGGAAATCCCGTATGGACGAGGATTATTTGTTGCGTAAACTGGACACGCTCGCAACAAACGTTTCAATCCATCGTTTCAATCCATCCATGTGGGAGAGATGACATGACCAAACTGAACGTCCTGGCGGCGGCCGCCCTGTCCGCCGGCCTCGCTCTCGGCGCCACCCCCGCATCATCGGCCCAGACCCGGTTCATCACGATCGGCACCGGCGGCGTGACCGGGGTCTATTACGCCGTCGGCGGGGCCGTCTGCCGCCTGATGAACAAGGACCGTGCCCAGACCGGCATCCGCTGCTCGGTGGAAAGCACGGGGGGCTCCGTCTACAACGTCAATACCATCCGGGCCGGCGAGCTGGACATCGGCGTCGTGCAGTCCGACGTCCAGTACAACGCGACCAAGGGCGAAAGCCAGTTCAAGGACAAGGGCGCGATGGAAGGGTTGCGCGCCATCTTCTCCATCCATCCGGAGCCTCTCATGGTGGCGGCCCGCAAGGAATCCGGGGTCAAGCAGTTCCAGGACTTCAAGGGCAAGCGCTTCAACATCGGCAACCCCGGATCGGGCCAGCGCGCCACGGTCGACCAGCTGCTGCCGGCGCTGGGCCTGGCGAAGTCGGACTTCGCCCTGGCTTCCGAACTGAAGGCGGACGAGCACGGCGCGGCCTTGTGCGACAACAAGATCGACGGCTTCGCCTACGTGGTGGGCAACCCGTCCGCCAACCTGCAGGACGTCACCACCACCTGCGCCGCCCAACTGGTCAACGTCACAGGACCGGCCATCGACAAGCTGATCGCCGCGCATCCCTACTATGCCAGCGCCACCATTCCAGGCGGCACCTACGCCAACAATCCGGACGCGGTCACGACCTATGGCGTGCTGGCCACGCTGGTGACGTCCGACAAGGCTTCGCCCGACGTCGTCTACCAGCTGGTCAAGGCCGTCTTCGATCATTTCGACGAGTTCAGGAAGCTGCATCCGGCGTTCGCCAACCTGGATCCCGCGCACATGGTCAAGGACGGCCTGACGGCCCCCCTGCATGAAGGCGCCGTCAAGTACTACAAGGAAAAGGGCTGGATGTAAGCCTGTGATGTAAGTCCGTTTCGTCCGCAGTCCCGATGGCGGGGTGCACGGTCATCCCGCCATCCGCATCAGGAGAAGACGCTTGGTCGCACACGCGAATGACACCGCCCCTCCGCATCTTTCCAGGGCACAACTCCAGCAGATGGTGGCCGAGGCCGACACGGGAGGACGCACGCCGCAAGGCGGGGTCGGCCGTTTCGTCGCGGCGGTCGCGCTGGCCTGGTCCCTGTTCCAGCTCTGGATCGCATCCCCCCTGCCCTTCGTGTTCGGCATCGGGGTCCTGAACACCACCGAGGCGCGCGCCGTCCACCTGGCGTTCGCGGTCTTCCTGGGCTTCCTGCTGTTCCCGGCTTTCAAGCGCTCGTCGCGCCTGCGCATTCCCGCCTCGGACTGGGTGCTGGCCGTCGCGGGCGCTTCCTGCGCCGGCTACCTGTACGTATGCTATGACGCCCTGTCCAGCCGGCCTGGCCTGCCGACCCATCAGGACCTGGCCGTGGCCGTCATCGGCCTGGCCACACTGCTGGAAGCCACGCGCCGCGCCCTGGGGCTGCCCCTGGTGATCATGGCCGTGGTGTTCATCGGCTACATTTTCCTCGGCCCCTACATGCCCGAGATGATCGCCCACCAGGCGATCTCGCTGAGCAAGGGCATGTCGCATCTCTGGCTGACCACCGAAGGCGTCTATGGCGTGGCCCTGGGCGTCTCGACCAGCTTCATCTTCCTGTTCGTGCTGTTCGGCGCCCTGCTGGAAACCGCCGGTGCGGGCAACTATTTCATCCAGTCGGCGATTTCGCTGCTGGGCGGCCTGCGTGGCGGTCCGGCCAAGGCCGCCGTGCTGGCCTCGGCGGCCACCGGCGTCATCTCGGGCTCTTCGATCGCCAATGTGGTGACCACCGGCACCTTCACCATTCCGTTGATGAAACGGGTCGGCTACCGGCCGGACAAGGCCGGCGCGGTCGAGTCGGCGGCCTCCGTCGATGGACAGATCATGCCCCCCGTCATGGGGGCCGCCGCCTTCCTGATGGTGGAATACGTGGGGATCCCGTATGCCGAGGTCGTCAGGCACGCCATCCTGCCCGCCCTCATCTCCTACATCGCGCTGTTCTATATCGTGCACCTCGAGGCCGTCAAGGCCGGCATCCACGGGATTCCGCGCGCGCGCACCGCTTCCTGGGGGCGGCGCCTGGCTTCCATGGGCATGACCGTCAGCGGCCTGGTCATCCTGGCCGCCATCGTGTATTACGGGTTCGGCTGGATCAAGACTGTCGCGGGCGACGCCTCAGTCCTGGTCGCCGGCCTGCTGCTGGGGCTTTCATATGTCGGCCTGCTGAAATTCAGCACGCGCTATCCGGAACTGCGGATGGACGACCCGGACCAGCCGCTGGAGACGCTGCCCGACGTCGGCCCGACCCTGAAGTCCGGCCTGTACTTCCTGCTGCCCGTGGTGGCCCTGATCTGGAACCTGATGGTCGAGCAGCTCTCGCCCGCCACGTCGGCCTTCTGGGCCACGGTATTCCTGATCTTCATCCTGGTCACCCAGCGTCCCCTGGTCGCCTGGTTCAGGGGCGGCCGGGACCTGGCGGGCCCCTGGCGCCAGGGCGTCCGCGACCTGTTCGGCGGGCTGGTCACCGGGGCGCGCAACATGATCGCCATCGGGCTCGCGACCGCCGCGGCGGGCATCATCGTCGGCACGGTCACGCTGACCGGCGTGGGGCTGGTCATGACCGAGTTCGTCGAACTGATCTCGGGGGGCAATCTGTTCATCATGCTGATCATGGTCGCGGTCATCTGCCTGATCCTGGGGATGGGCCTGCCGACCACGGCCAACTACATCGTGGTCTCCACCCTGATGGCGCCCGTGGTGGTGGAACTGGGCGCGCAAAGCGGGCTGCTGGTGCCCCTGATCGCCGTCCATATGTTCGTGTTCTATTTCGGCCTGATGGCCGACGTCACGCCCCCCGTGGGACTGGCTTCGTACGCCGCCGCCGGCATCGCCCGCACCGATCCCATCAAGACGGGCGTGACGGCCTTCGGCTACAGCATCCGGACGGCCATCCTGCCGTTCATGTTCATCTTCAACACGCAGCTGCTGCTGATCGACATCGGCGGTCCCGTGCAGCTGGCCGTCACGGTGGCCTCCGCCATCGCGGCCAACCTGATCTTCGTGGCGGCCACCCAGGGGTGGTTCCTGGCGCGCAACCGCTGGTATGAAACGCTGGCGCTGCTGGTGATCGCCTTTTCGCTGTTCCGGCCGGGGTTCTGGATGGATCTGCTGTTTCCGCCTTATTCCCTGGAGCCCGCCAGCCGCGTCATGGACGTCGTCCAGGCCGCTCCCGCGGACCATCCGCTGCGGCTCCGGATCGAGGGCGAGGACCTGGACGGCAGGCCGGTGTCCAAGGGAGTCCTGCTGACTCTGGGCGAACGGGGGCCCGCGCCGGCGCGGCTGCGGGAAACGGGGCTGCGCACGCTGGCGACCGGGGACCGGCTGGAGATCATCGCCGTCCGCTTCGGCAGCCAGGCCGACCGGATGGGGGTCAGCCAGGGCTTCGCGATCACCGGCCTGGAGGTGCCCACCGGCCGGCCGGCGACGGAGTGGATGCTGTTGCCGCCGCTGCTGGCGCTGGGATTGCTGATGCTGGCCCAGGTGCGGCGGCGAGGGAGGGGCTGAAACCGGGCCGCGTTCGCCCCGCGGTTCCGGGCCGACCGCCGGGAACCGGTTTCACTCTCGGGGAGACGCGGCCCGCATCACATTCGTGATATCCACGGCCGTGGAAACCGGCTATCATGCGTGGTTACATTTGGGCCGAGGCCATCGCGGCGCCGACGAGACGGGCCGGCGGACGGCATTCGGACGGTATCCGGACGGCATGTGGACGGCATGTGGACGATGAGCCAGCAGACCATTTCCCTCGATACACCCTTTTCCCGGCCGATCGTCCAGGCGGCGTGGGTCGCCGCCGCCGCGTTCCTGCTGGCGCTGGCCAGCCAGCTGGCCCAGCCGGCATTCGCCCGCGCGCTGCTGTGGCCGGCGAACGCGGTCCTGGCGGGCCTGCTGCTGCGGCACGGGGCGCCGATCCGCGCCCTGTCGTGGGCCCTGATGGGCGCCGGCCTGGTCCTGGCCCGCCTGGGCCTGGGCGCCGCGCCGCCAAGGGCCGTGGCCGACGGCCTGGCGGACCTGGCGGGCGTCTGGGTGGCCTGGCTGATCCTGGCGCGTTTCTGGCCGCTGGACAACCTGCGCGCGCCCCGGGCCGTGATCCGGATGCTGCTGGCCGGCCTGTCGGCGGCGGCGGCCACGGTGGCGCTCGGCCTGCTCGCCGTCTTCTGGCGGTCCGCCCCCGCGGCGCCCCTGGAAACCGTCGTCAGCGGCCTGCTCGGCCAGTGGCTGGGCTATTGCATCTTCCTGCTGCCCGTCCTGCTGCTGCCGGGGATGGAACTGCCCGGGGTCGACCGCCGCCACCGGGACCGCGGGCCGCTGCGCCATCTGGGGGACTGGCCCGCGCGGATGCCGGGGCTCCTGCTGGCGGTCAGCCTGGCGTCGTGTTTCCTGCTGGGCGGGCCGGGGGCCCTGCTGCTGCCGTTCGCGGCCCTGCTGTACTGCGCGCATGCCTACCAGCAGTGGACGGCGGCCTGGCTGGCGCTGCTGTCGGCCCTGGGCGTCCTGCTCGGCTTCGACGCCGGCTGGGCCCTGGTGCCGGACGGCCTGCTGTCGCTGTCCGCCTGGAGCCGGATTTCCCTGCAGATGGGCGTCCTGCTGCTGATGATCGTGCCGCTGCTCATGTCCAGCGCGCTGGCCGCGCGCGGCGACCTGATCGTGTCCCTGAACCGCGCGCTGGACCACGACGACCTGACGCAGGCCCTGTCCCGCCCGGCATTCACGCGGGGCGCCCAGGAATATCTCCGGCGGATTCCCCCGGCCCCGTACGGCAACGGGCTGATGATGCTGGACATCGATCATTTCAAGCAGCTCAACGACCGGCATGGCCATGCCGCCGGGGACAATGTGCTGTGCGAGTTCTCGCGCACCATCCGCGAGGCCATCCGTCCCGAGGACCTGTTCGGGCGGCTGGGGGGCGAGGAGTTCGGCCTCGTCCTGCCCGACTGTTCGCTCGAGGACACCGCCGAGATCGCGGAACGCCTCCGGGCCTGCGTGGAAAAGATCCGTCTCTACCACGACAGCGACGAGCCCCTGCGGATCACCGTCAGCATCGGCGTGGCGCACGACAGGCAGGGCCTGCCGGCCGGCCTGGACAAGCTGCTGTCGCATGCCGACCAGGCGCTCTACCAGGCCAAGCGCCAGGGCCGCAACCGCTACTGCGTCCACGGGGCCGAAGAGGTCCGCGGCCCGGCCGATCCGTCACAGCCGTGGCGGCGCGCCTGAACGCGGGGCTCAGCCCCGGCCGCGCAGGATCTTCGCCGCGGCGATCGCGAAATACGTCAGGATGCCGTCGCCGCCGGCGCGCTTGAAGGCCAGCAGGGATTCCATCATCACCTTGTCGTGGTCCAGCCAGCCGTTGGCGGCGGCGGCCTTGATCATGGCGTATTCGCCGCTGACCTGGTAGGCGTAGGTGGGCATGCCGAAGGCGTCCTTGACCTCGCGCAGCACGTCCAGGTAGGGCATGCCGGGCTTGACCATCACCATGTCGGCGCCTTCGCGGATGTCGGCGGCGACTTCGCGCAGGGCCTCCAGGCGGTTGGCCGGGTCCATCTGGTAGGTGGCCTTGTTGGACGCCCCCAGGCTGGCGGCCGAGCCCACCGCGTCGCGGAAGGGGCCGTAGAAGGCGCTGGCGTACTTGGCGGAGTAGGCCATGATGCGGGTGTGGATGCGGTCCTGGGCGTCCAGCGCCTGGCGCACGGCGCCGATGCGCCCGTCCATCATGTCGCTGGGGGCGACGATGTCGGCGCCCGCCTGGGCGTGGGTCAGGGCCTGGCGCACCAGCATGGCCACCGTGGGCTCGTTCAGCAGCTGGCCGTCCTCGTCGATCAGGCCGTCCTGTCCGTGGCTGGTGTAGGGGTCCAGGGCCACGTCGGTGAGCACGCCCAGTTCGGGGAAGTTCGATTTCAGCAGGGCCACGGTGCGCGGGATCAGGCCGTCCGGGTTGGCGGCCTCCAGGCCGTCCGGCGTCTTCAGGGACGGGTCGATGTGCGGGAACAGGGCCAGCACGGGGATGCCCAGCGCCAGGCATTGTTCGGCCGTGCGCAGCAGGACGTCGGGGGACTGCCGCGCCACGTCCGGCATCGAGGCGACCGGGTCGCGCACGTCGCGACCTTCGCAGACGAACACCGGATAGATCAGGTCGTCCGCCGACAGGCGGGCCTCGCGCACCAGGCGGCGGGAGAAGTCGTCGCGCCGGTTGCGGCGCAGGCGCATGGCGGGGAAATCGGCGGGGGGCAGGAATGCGGTCATGCGGAACTCCGGAAAACATCCGCCGGGCGCGGCGGAGCGGTGAAGGCCTGGAAAAACGCCCGCGCGCTCAGGGCACGGCCTGGGGCGAGATCCAGTTCTCGATGTGGGCGGCGGCCTCGTCCAGGCCGACGCGGTGGGTGGCGGAAAAGGGCAGCGCGGTCAGCGTGCCGATGTCGGCCAGGTCCTTGCGCGCGCGCGCGGCGGCCTGGATGCGCTGGCCGTAGGGCAGCTTGTCGGCCTTGGTCAGCAGGGCCAGGGTCGGCAGGCCGCGCAGGGCGATCCAGCGGGCCAGGCGCCGGTCCAGGTCGGTGACGCCGCGGCGGATGTCGATCAGCAGCACCACGCCGGCCAGGCTGCTGCGTTCGTGCAGGTAGCCGCCCAGGACCTCGGCCCATTCGTCGCGCGCCGCGCGGTCCACGGCGGCGTAGCCGTAGCCGGGCAGGTCCACCAGGAAGCCGAGCCAGGCGTCCGGCGCGATGGGATCGGGGATGCCGAACAGGTTGATCAGGCGCGTGCGGCCGGGCGTCTTGCTGGAAAAGGCCAGCCGCCGCTGGTTGGTCAGGACGTTGATGGCCGAGGACTTGCCGGAATTGGATCGGCCGACGAAACAGACTTCGGCGGTGGTCGGGGCGGGCAGCTGGTCCAGCCGGGCGGCGGACACCGTGAACCGGGCGCGATGGAGGAGAGACACGAGGGGCGGGCTCGACAAGAGGGGCGGGTGAAGCCTATTGTATAATTTCACATTGAATGTTGCCGCGCATCGCGTGTCCCGGGCGGATATGATGCCGGTCCTGTCAGGCGCCGGCCACCGGCGTCGCGAACGAATCACCACCGAGGATCTCATGAAGCGTGCGCTTTCCAGTGTGTTCATGGCCGGCAGCCTGATTCTCGCCGGCGCCCTGCCCGGCCTCGCCCATGCCGCGGACGCGCCCAAGCCCGATGCCAAGGCCGGCGAACAGCTGTTCGTCAACGGCGATCCCGCGCGCGGCGTGCTGGCCTGTGTCACCTGTCACGGGGACGGCGGCAACAGCACCATTCCCATGAACCCGAACCTGGCCGCGATGCCGCACGAATACATCGCCAAGCAGCTGCGCGATTTCGCGCCCCAGGGCGACAAGCGCGCCGTGCGCACGGGCGCCGACGGCGCGCCGTCCATCATGTCGACCATCGCCCCCGCCCTGACGCCCCAGGACGTCCAGAACGTGGCGCTGTACCTGTCGCACCAGAAGATGGACTGGGACAAGGCCGGCACGGCCACGAAGGAATCCTCCATGGAACGCGGCCAGACCATCTGGCGCGCCGGCATCGCCAATCGCCAGGTCCCGGCCTGTGCGGCCTGCCACTCGGCCAACGGCGCCGGCCTGCCGGCCGAATTCCCCCGCCTGGCCGGCCAGCATCCCGAATACCTGCTGGAACAGCTCAAGCTCTTCCGCTCGGGCGACCGGGCCAACGACATCATGCACGACATTGCCGACCGCATGAACGACTCGGACCTGGCCGCCGTCGCCGACTACGCCGCCGGCCTGCGCTAGGCGGATTTCCCGGTCGCGCACAGGGTCTTGGAGGGATCCCGGCGCGTACCGGTGTATCGTTAAAACTTAAAAGATTTGAATCGAGGGGGGCACGCGCGAGCGCACCCCCCATTTTTTCATGATTTCATGAGTCGGGCCGCCGTGGCGTCTTCTTCCAGTTCCCGCGCCTTGGGCGCCGATGTCGTCGAACTCCTGGGTTCGATGCGCTTCGCCATCAGCCTGCTGGTGTTCATCTGCGTGGCCAGCCTGATCGGCACCGTGCTGCCCCAGAACCAGGGGGCCAACGCCTACGTCGACCAGTTCGGACCTTTCTGGTTCGCGGTCTTCGACCGGTTTTCCATCTGGCACGTCTACAACAGCGCGTGGTTCCTGCTCATCATGGCCTTCCTGGTGGTGTCGACGACGCTGTGCGTGCTGCGCAACGCGCCGAAGATGCTGCGCGATATGCGCTCGTTCCGGGAATACGTGCGCGGCTCCAGCCTCAAGGCCTTCCACCACCGCGTCGAACTGACCAGCGGCCGGACGCCCGACCAGGCCTGCGCCGAAGTGGGCGCGCTGCTGCAGGCCCAGGGCTTCCGCTACCGGGTGCGCGAGGACGGCGACAGCCGCATGGTGGCCGCGAAGAAAGGCGCGGCCAACCGCCTGGGCTACATCTTCGCGCACGTGGCCATCGTCGTGATCTGCCTGGGCGGGCTGCTGGACAGCGAACTGCCGGTGCGGCTGCAGACCTGGCTGTTCGACAAGCAGCCGGTGACCGGCAACATGCTGATTTCCGACGTGCCCGAGTCCGGGCGCCTGTCGGCGCGCAACCCCAGCTTCCGGGCCAACATGCTGGTGCCCGACGGCAAGCAGAGCAGCGTCGGCATCGTGGCGGCCGGCCAGGGCGTGCTGCTGCAGCCCCTGCCCTTCACGCTGAAGCTCAACAAATTCCACATCGCCTACTACGACACCGGCATGCCCAGCGATTTCCGCAGCGACGTGACGGTGACCGACCTGGCGACCGGCAAGACCTTCGACCGCACGATCCAGGTGAACGAGCCGCTGCACTATCGCGGCGTCACCGTCTACCAGTCCAGCTTCGACGACGGCGGCAGCGGCCTGCAGCTGAAGGCCTGGCCCCTGCGGGGCGCCACCGCGCAGCCGGCGGACATCTCCGGCACGGTCGGGCGCGAGTCCAGGCTGCCCGCCAGCCTGGGCGGGCTGACGGTGGACTACACCGGCCTGCGCGTGATCAACGTCGAGGACATGGGCGACGGCCAGGGCCCGCAGCCGACCGACGTGGTCGCGCACGTGGCCGCCGTGACCGGCAGCGCGGCCCGGCCGCGCAACGACGGCCTGCGCAACGTCGGGCCCAGCGTGCAGTACCGGCTGATCGGCGCCGACGGCCAGGCGCACGAATTCAACCAGTACCTGCTGCCGGTGCGGATCGACGACGCCCCGGTGTTCCTGCTGGGGGTGCGCGACAACGCCTCGCAGCCGTACCGCTACCTGCGCGTCCCCGCGGACGGCCAGGGGTCGATGGCGGAATTCATGCGGCTGCGCGCCGCGCTCGACGACGCCGGCCTGCGCGACCAGGCCGCGCGGCGGTTCGCGGACCGCAACGCGCCCGAGGGCGAGCAGCGCGACCTGATGTTCCAGGCCGCGCGCGGGGCGCTGCGCACCTTCGCGCGCGACGGCTTCAACGGCATCGTCGACGCCGCGCCCGCCGACCAGCGGGAAAAGATCCTGAATTTCGCCGTGCCCATGATCCAGCTCAGCCTGACCGAACTGCGCGACCTGGCGCGGGCCCGGGACGGCGAGCCCGCGCCCGACTCCCAGGGGCCCGGCGCGGAACGCGAGCGCCAGTGGATGCGCCTGGCCGTGCTGGCGCTGGCGACGCTGCCGGATTATCCTGCTCCCGTGGCCCTGCAGCTGACCGGCTTCGAGCAGGTCCAGGCGAGCGTCTTCCAGGTGGCGCGCAGCCCCGGCAAGACCATCGTCTACATCGGCTGCCTGCTGCTGGTGCTGGGGGTGTTCTCGATGTTCTACATCCGCGAACGCCGCGTCTGGGTGTGGATCCGGCCGCAGGACGGGGGCAGCGCCTGGCTGGCGGCCATGACCACCCAGCGGCGCACCCTGGATTTCAACCACGAATTCGAACGGCTGCGGGATGCCCTGCGCCGCCTGTCCGGAGGACAAGATCATGACGTCTGATTCCATCGCCGCGGCCGCCTGGCCCCAGGACATGAACGCCAGCGGCGACCGCCGCGGCCGCCGGGGCCGGCCCGACTGGACCGATTTCGGCTTCTTCCTGCTGCTGGCGGCGGGCGCCGGCCACGTGCTGACCGAATACGGCGCGTTCATGGACTACTACGAGAAGCTGATCCTGATCGGCGCGGTCGGCCTGTTCAGCTGGATGGGCTGGCTGTGGCGGCCGCTGCGCGTCCTGATGGCGGCCTCCGGCCTGACGGCGCTGCTGGCGATCTGGCTCTACAGCCCCACGGGCGCCCTGCTGCAGGGCGACCTGTCGCGGGCCGAAAGCGTCTTCCTGCTGAAATACCTGATCTCCTCGCAGTCGGCCATCCTGTGGATGTGCGCCCTGTTCGCCCTGGCGACGGTCTGCTACTGGATCGGCTTCGCCAGCCGCACGGCGGCCTGGCTGGGCACCATCCTGACCTGGGCGGCGGTCTACGCCGGGGTGACCGGCCTGCTGGTGCGCTGGCGCGAAGGCCACCTGCTGGGCCCCGACATCGGCCACATCCCCGTCAGCAACCTCTACGAGGTCTTCGTCCTGCTGTGCCTGGTCACGGCGCTGTTCTACCTGTACTACGAACGCCGCTACGCCACGCGCGCGCTGGGCGGCTTCGTGCTGCTGGTCATCAGTTCCCTGGTGGTGTTCCTGCTGTGGTATTCCTTCACCCGGGACGCCTACCAGATCCAGCCCCTGGTGCCCGCCCTGAAGAGCTGGTGGATGAAGCTGCACGTCCCGGCGAATTTCATCGGCTACGGCACCTTCAGCCTGGCGGCCATGGTGGGCTTCGCCTACCTGGTCAAGTCCCACGGCGAGACCCGCACCTGGAAGCCGCTGGTGCCGGTGTTCGTCCTGGGGGCGGTCCTGTGCGCCGAGCCGCTGATCTTCGGCTCGCGCGAACTGTCGGCCACCTGGATGCTGTATTTCGGCATCGGCGCGCTGGTCGTGGGCGCGATCCTGGCGTTCCGCGCGCCGATCGCCCGGCGGCTGCCCTCGCTGGAAATCCTCGACGACATCATGTATCGGGCCATCGCGGTGGGCTTCGCCTTCTTCACCGTGGCCACGATCCTGGGGGCGCTGTGGGCGGCCGACGCCTGGGGCACCTACTGGCAATGGGATCCCAAGGAAACCTGGGCGCTGATCGTCTGGCTGAACTACGCCGCCTGGCTGCACATGCGGCTGATGAAGGGCCTGCGCGGCGCCATGTCCGCCTACTGGGCGCTGTCGGGCCTGCTGGTGACCAGCTTCGCCTTCCTGGGGGTGAACATGTTCCTGTCGGGCCTGCACTCGTACGGCGAGCTGTGATCCGCCGGGGGGGCTCCGTTCGCCGGGGGCCGCCCGGCGGGCGCGGCCCGGTGCCCCGGGCTCCCGCCGGCGGCTCCTACGACAGGCGCCGCCCGCTGATCTCCTCGATGTAGGCGCGGGCGGCCGGGTCCCCGACCAGCGGCAGGATGTTGTCGCAGGCCAGGATGTCCAGCGGGGGCCGCGATCCCGAGATGACGTAGCCCTGGACGTAGTCCACGCCCATGTCGGCCAGCGCGCGCAGGGTGGCGACGTCCTCGACCCATTCGGCGATGCACTCCATGCCCAGGTTGTGGGCCAGGTCCACGATGCTGTTGACGATGGCGATGTTGGCCTCGCTCGCCAGCATGTCGCGGATCAGGGTGCCGTCGATCTTGATCATGTCGGCCGGCAGCTCCTTCAGGTACGAGAACGAGGTGTAGCCGGCCCCGAAATCGTCCAGCGCCACGCGGGCGCCCATGCGCTGCAGCCGCCGCATGAACTGGCGGGTGCGCTCCAGGTCCTGCAGGGCCACGCCCTCGGTGATTTCCACGCACAGGCGCCGGGTGAATTGCGGCTGCTGGTTCAGGATGCCGAACAAGACGTTGATGAAGCGGTCGTCGTTCAGCGAGACCCCGCTGAGATTGACGTTGACCTGGCGGGTCTGTCCGAGCTTCAGGTGGTGCTTGGACATCCAGTCGAGCAGGGTCGTGAACACCCATTTGTCGATGGCGGTCACCATGCCGCTGTCTTCCGCCGCCTGGATGATCTTGCCGGTCTGGAGCGGCCGCGCGCCGGTGTTGCGCACCCGCAGCAGCGCCTCGAAATTGAGGGTCTGCAGGGGGTGGCGCAGCGACATGATGGGCTGCATTTCCAGGAAGATGTCCTCGGACGTGCCGGTGCTCTCCAGCTGCTCGAACAGGTGCAGTTCGTCGATGTGGTCGAACAGCTCGCGGGCGTTTTCCTCGTACAGGACGACGTCCTGGTGCTGCTTGCGGGCGTCCCGGCAGGCGCGGCTGGCGGCGGCGATGGCGTCCTTGGGCGTCATGTTGCGGTCGATGTCGATCAGCCCCATGGCGCTCTTGAGCTGGAAGGCCCGCTCGCCGACGTACAGGGCCGAGCCGTTCAGGCTTTCGATCATGTCCTGGGCCACGCGGCGGGCCTCGCCGGCCCGCATGCCGGGGAACAGGATGATGAACTCGTCGTTGCCGATGCGGCCCAGGTGCTGGTCCTCGGACAGCGAGTATTTCAGCCGTTCGCAGACCATCTGCAGCAGCGTGTCGCCCGTCGAGTGGCCGAACAGGTCGTTGACGCGCTTGAGGTGGTCCAGGTCCAGGAAGGCCAGGGCGCAGGGCGTGTTGGCCTGCTGCAGGCCTTCGATGGCCTTCTGCATGGTTTTCTCGATCCCGCGGCGGTTGAGCGTGTCGGTCAGGGGGTCGTTGTCGGCCATCAGGCGCAGCTTGCGGATGGTCTCGGTCCGGGCGCTGATGTCCTGCAGGGAGCCTTCGATGCGGCTGCCCACCAGCGTGGCGCGCAGCAGGAAGTTGCGGGCCGGCGCGTCCGGCGAGGCCTGGATGCGCTGGATCTCGGTGTCGCGGCCCTGTTCCGTGGCCACGGAGATCTCCAGCCAGTCGACCTTGGGAAAGAAGTCGCTCCAGGCGAGCGCGTGCAGGTCCGATTCGGGCGGGATGTCGAGGATGTCGCGCGCGTTCGGGTTGAGGTGCTCGAAATGCCGGGTGGCGCCCAGCGTGAACAGGCCCAGCGGCGTGAGCGTGTCGCGGGCGATCAGGTCGTTGCGCTGCCGCAGGCGGATCTGGCGGTCCTCGCGCATCTTGTCGGCGGCCGCCAGGGCGATCAGCAGGTTGCAGAGCAGCAGCGCGGCCGTGCCCGGGAAGGGCGCGATCAGGGCCGCGCGCCCCAGGCCGATCAGGACCAGGCCCGTCAGCAGGACCGCCAGGGCCAGGCAGACGCCGATCGTGTGCCAGAGCTGGGAGCGGGTGTTGAAGCGGAACAGGCCATGGATCAGGGTGACCGTGACCAGGGCCGTCGCCAGCCACGCGGTCAGGAAGGTCGTGAGCTGGAACCAGTCGTAGGGCAGCGCCAGCAGCGCCAGCAGCAGGCAGACCGCGCTCGACCGGCCGACCAGGCGCAGGCGGCGCACCGTGGCGGCGTCCAGGCTGGGCTGGAACAGGGTGGTGAACAGCTGGATCGTCAGGGCGTAGTAGATCAGGACGGTCAGCTTGCGGATCCAGACCAGCGGGTCGGGCGGGATGATGGCGCCCAGGAACTGGTGATCCCAGCCCAGCGCCCAGGCGCCCAGGCGCAGGTTGCAGAGGATCCAGCAGGCCAGCACCGTGTAGGGCTGCTCGCGCATGGTCAGGGAAATGACGATCAGGAAGGCCGCCAGCGTCAGCAGCCCGCCTTCCAGCAGGCCGATGGCCTGGGCGGTGTGCGTCGTGGTGCCGGACAGTTCGTGCCGCCGCCATTGCTCGATGGCGAGCCGGGTGGGGAAGGGCAGGTCCAGCCGGCACAGGGCCTGGTCGGCCGTCGAGGCGTTCGGCAGCCGCATCTGCTGGCCGAGCAGCCCGTTCCGGACCTCGATCGCTTCCAGGGGCGCCGGGGCGGGCGCGGCTTCATCGTGGCCGGGCTGGCTGTGGACCAGCCAGCAGTCGGGCGGAACGGCCGGATGGGTCGGCAACAGCAGGGCGAACCGGCCGGCCGCGTCGGCGTCCGGGTGCGCGGGCAGGTCGGCCAGCAGCCATACCGGCCCGGCGGGCGCGGACTCGGCGAGCCGGGTGGGGCGGTGACGGAGCTGCGCCAGCGCCTGGGCCGGATCGAGCCCGGTGTCCGCGTGCAGGAAGCGCGCCGTCAGCGGCTGGCCGGCGGAATCCGTGTAGCGCGGCTGCAGCAGCTGGGAGGCGACCAGCCCCAGGCCGATCAGGATCGGGATGCCGGCGTACAACAGGAACGACCAGACGCGCCCGGCGGCGGAGTGGGTGGGTGGACCGGACGGACGGGAAAAAAGCGTCTTGATCGCCATGAAACGAGGAGATGTGACAACAGGCCGGTTCCGTGACGCGCAGGCCGGGGCTATGGGCAGTTGACGTCCGGAAGAGGGGGAAGTTTAGGGCCGGTGGGGGATGCGCTCCTGGGCGTACAGTTCCTGGATGGTCTCGCGGGGGCGGACCAGCCAGGAATCCTGGCCGTCCACCAGGACTTCCGCGGCCCGGGGGCGCGTATTGTATTGGCTGGCCATGGAGAAGGCATAGGCGCCCGCGGACAGGATGGCCAGCAGGTCGCCCTGTTCCAGGGGCAGCGCGCGGCCGCGCGCCAGCCAGTCGCCGCTTTCGCAGATCGGCCCGACGACGTCGTAGGTCTCGACGGGCGTGCCGGCGCGCGGGGCGACCGGGACGACTTCGTGCCAGGCCTCGTACAGGGCCGGACGCATCAGGTCGTTCATGGCGGCGTCCACGATGGCGAAATTGCGCGCCTCGGTGCGCTTGAGGTATTCGACCCGGGTCAGCAGCACGCCCGCGTTGCCGACCAGGGACCGGCCCGGCTCCAGGATGAGCTGCAGGTGGTCCAGCCCCCGGGCCGTCAGCGCGGCGAAGACCGGCTCCAGCAGTTCGGCCGGGTCGGGCGGGGTCTCGTCGGTGTAGCGGATGCCCAGGCCGCCGCCCAGGTCCAGGTGCCGCAGGGCGATGCCGTCGGTCGCCAGGGCGTCGATCAGGTCCAGCAGCTTGTCGAGCGCGTCCAGGTAGGGGGCGATCTGGGTGATCTGGGAGCCGATGTGGCAGTCCACGCCGACGATCTCCAGCCCGGGATGCTGCAGCGCCTGGCGGTACAGTTCGGGCGCCCGGCGGATGTCGACGCCGAACTTGTTTTCCTTCAGGCCGGTGGAGATGTAGGGATGGGTGCGCGCGTCGACGTCGGGATTGACGCGCAGGGACACCGGCGCGCGCACGCCGAGTTCCTGCGCGATGTCGGCCAGGCGCTCGAGTTCGGCGGCCGATTCGACGTTGAAGCACTTGATCCCGGCGGCCAGCGCCTTGCGGATTTCCCAGCCCTGCTTGCCCACGCCGGAGAACACGACGCGGTCGGGGCTGGCGCCCGCCGCGAGGATGCGTTCGAGTTCGCCGCCCGAGACGATGTCGAATCCGGCGCCCAGGCGCTGGAACTCATGCAGGACGGCCAGGTTCGAATTGGCCTTGACCCCGTAGCAGATCAGCGCGTCGCGCCCGGCGATGGCCTGCTCGTAGCGGCGCCAGGCGGCGTGCAGCGCGGCGCGGGAATAGACGTACAGGGGGGTGCCGTAGCGGTCGGCGAGTTCGGGCAGCGGGATGTCTTCGGCATGCAGGATGCCGTCCCGGAGAGGGAACTGGAGATCGGCGGTCATGAAGGTCAGGGTTGCGAGGCGGGGCGTGAGTCCGGCGCGGGCGCCGGGGAGAGGGTGGGCGGGGCCGCCAGCGCGGCGTCGGCCGGCGGGGGGGCGGGCAGGCGCAGGTCGCCTTTCATGCCGCAGCCGGCCAGCGCCAGCGCCAGGCCGGCGCCGGCCAGGAGGCGCGCGGCGTTCGGGAACGGGGGATGGGTCGTCATCAGAAGGGCACGCGGACGGGTTGGGGGATGGCGGCGCCGGAGTCGGAGTCGGAATTGGCGCCGGAATCGCCGTGCAGGCGGTCCAGCAGCGTGCCGATGCCGTCCAGGCCGTCGGCGGGCGCGCCGGGCACCGGATCGCCCGGCGCGGGCAGGCCGACCCGGGCGATGGCCGTGCCCGGCGGGAACTCGGAAAAATAGAAGTCGCCGTCGGTGCGCGTCAGGCCGCTGGGCATGGGGCCGGGCGGGATTTCCGGCTGGCCCGCCAGGGCGGCGCGCATGTAGTCCACCCAGATGGGCAGGGCGGCGCCCCCGCCGGTCTCGCCCTGGCCCATGGACCTGGGCTGGTCGAAGCCCATCCAGGCCACGGCGACCAGTTTCGGGGTGAAGCCGGCGAACCAGGCGTCCTGGGATTCGTTGGTGGTGCCGGTCTTGCCGCCGATGTCGTTGCGCTTGAGTTCGCGGTGGGCGCGCGCGCCGGTGCCGTAGGTGGCGACGCCGCGCAGCATGTCGTCCATGACGTAGGCCGTACGCGGGTCGATCACGCGCGCCAGGGTGTCGCCGGCCACGGTCGGGCGCGAACGCATGATGACCTTGCCGGTGCTGTCGGTGACGTAGTCGATCAGGTAGGGCGGCACGCGGTAGCCGCCGTTGGCGAAGACCGCGTAGCCGCCGGCCAGCTGCAGCGGCGTCACGCTGCCGGCGCCCAGGGCCAGCGGCAGCACGGCCGGCTGGCGCGAGCGGTCGAAGCCGAAGCGGGTGACGTAGTCCTGCACGTATTGGGGGCCCACGGCCTGCATGATGCGGATCGAGACCATGTTCTTGGACTTGTACAGGCCCTGGCGCATGGTGAGCATGGGCTCGTAGGAGCGGCCGTAGTTCTTGGGGTTCCAGGCCTTGGAGCCGGTCTGTTCCGCCGTCAGGGAGAATGGCTCGTCCGAGATCTGCGTGGCCGGCGTCAGGCCGCGCTCCAGGGCGGAGGCGTAGATGAAGGGCTTGAAGGAAGAACCCGGCTGGCGCCAGGCCTGGGTGACGCGGTTGAACTTGCCCTCGTCGAAATCGAAGCCGCCCACCATGGCCTGGATGGCCCCGTCCTGGGCGCTCAGCGAGACCAGGGCGGCCTGGATGGCGGGCTTGTTGATGAGTTCCCAGTAGTCCGCCGTCTTGTGCACGTAGACGACCGAGCCGCGCTGGATGCGCACGGATTCTTTGGCGTTGGGGACCAGGCCGCGCGCCACGACGCGCAGGGCGCGCTTGTCGTCGATGTCGATGATCTGGCCGGCGCTGCGCGCGACGCGGATCTCGGTCGGGCTGGCCGACAGGACGATGCCGATGAGCAGGTCGCCGTTGTCCGGATGCTTTTCCTGCTGGTCGTCGATCAGGTCGTTGAGCGCCTCGGGGTCGGACTCGATGCCCTTGGGCAGGTCGATGTTTTCCTCGGGGCCGGTGTAGGGCGCGCGGCGGGTGTAGTCCAGGATGCCTTCGCGCACGGCCTGGTAGGCGGCTTCCTGGCCCTTGGAGTCGATGGTGGTGTAGATGTTGAAGCCGCGCGAATAGATGTCGTCCTGGTAGACGCCGTACAGCAGCTGGCGGGCCAGTTCCGCCGGGTAGTCGCCGTGCACGCCGTAGCGTCCGCCGGGGGAGTTGGCCGCCGAGCGGATCACGATGGCCTGTTCCATGGCGCGCTGGTATTCGGCGTCCGTCAGGTAGCCCAGGCTGCGCATGCGGCCGAGCACGTAGGCCTGGCGCGACTTGGCCCGCTCGAAGTTGGAGATCGGGTTGAAGCGCGACGGGGCCTTGGGGATGCCGGCCAGCATGGCGGCCTCGGCCGGGGTGATCTCGGCCAGCGGCTTGCCGAAGTAGGTGCGGCTGGCGGCGGCGAAGCCGTAGGCCCGGTGCCCCAGGAAGATCTGGTTCATGTAGAGATCGAGGATCTGGTCCTTGGTCAGGGTGGCCTCGATCTTGAAGGTCAGCAGCAGTTCGTAGAACTTGCGGGTGTAGGTCTTTTCCGACGACAGGTAGAAGTTGCGCGCCACCTGCATGGTGATGGTGCTGGCGCCCTGCGTCTTGGACATGTGGATGGTGTTGGCCAGCGCGGCGCGCAGCACGCCCGCCCAGTCGATGCCGCCGTGCTGGTAGAAGCGGTCGTCCTCGGCCGCCAGGATGGCGGACTTCATGACGTCCGGGATCTCGTCGAAGCGCAGGACGTTGCGGCGTTCCTCGCCGAACTCGCCGATCAGGACCTTGTCGGCGGTGTAGATGCGCAGCGGCACGCGGGGCCGGTAGTCGATCATCGCCGTCAGGTCCGGCAGATTGGGCCAGGCCAGCGCCAGCGCCAGACTCATGAGCAGCGCCCCGCACAGGCCAAGGCCCGCGAAAAGCACGATCGCCTTGAGGACCAACCGCGTGAACCAGGAGCGGGCCGCCGGGGCCTTCTGCTTGGAGGAGGTATTGGTGGATTTCATCAGAGGCGATTGTAAGCCCTGGCCGGAGCGGGCCCGGGGGCGGGGACGGGGTCTGTGTAACAGGATGATGCGCGCGGGCGGGACCGGCCGGGAGGACGGCTGATGCGATAATACACGCAAACGAACAGCCCGATGCCCCGCCATGACGATGGAATGCGCCACCGATTCGACCCGGCTTCCCCCCGAGGGGCGGGACGGCGCGCGGCCGATTTTCCTGGTCGGCATGATGGGGGTGGGCAAGACCACGATCGGCCGCCACCTGGCGGCGGCGCTGGGGCGCGAGTTCGTCGATCTGGATCATGCCATCGAGGCGCGCTGCGGGGTGCGCATCGCCACCATCTTCGACATCGAGGGCGAGGCGGGCTTCCGCCGCCGCGAGACGGCCTCGCTGGACGAGCACACGCGCCGGCCCGGCCTGGTCCTGGCGACGGGCGGCGGCGCCGTGCTCGCCGAGGACAACCGCCGCATGCTGCGCGAGCGCGGCTGCGTCGTCTATCTGCGGGCCGGGGCCGACGAGCTCTACCGGCGCGTGGCCCGGGACCGCAGCCGGCCCATGCTGCGCGCCGACGATCCGCGCCAGCGCATCGTCGACCTGCTGGCCCAGCGCGAACCGCTGTACGAAAGCGTGGCCGAGGTCACGCTGGACACGGGCGACCAGCCGATCGCCCAGGTGCTGCGCAATCTGCTGCCGCTGCTGCCGGTCCGGCCGGCGGCCCAGGCCCCCCTCACGGAATAGGAACCCATGCATACAGTCCAGGTCGAGACCCCCGGCGGACGCTATCCCATCCATATCGGGGCGGGGCGGCTGGACGCCGTCGCGGACAGCGTTCCGGCCGACGCCACGGCGATCGCCGTCGTCACCAACACCACGGTGGGCGCCCTGTACGGCGCGCGGCTGCGCGCGGTCCTGGAAGCCACCGGCAAGCCGCTGCTGTCCATCGAACTGCCCGACGGCGAACGATACAAGACCTGGGAATCCCTGGACCGCATCTTCGACGCGCTGCTGGCGGCGGCCCTGGACCGCAAGGCCGTGCTGGTGGCCCTGGGCGGCGGGGTGGTGGGCGACGTCTGCGGCTTCGCGGCGTCCTGCTACATGCGCGGCATCCGCTTCGTCCAGGTGCCCACCACGCTGCTGGCCCAGGTGGATTCCTCGGTGGGCGGCAAGACCGCGATCAACCATCCGCGCGGCAAGAACATGATCGGGGCGTTCTACCAGCCCCTGGCCGTGGAAATCGACCCCGGGGTCCTGGCGACGCTGCCGGCCCGGGAAATCTCCGCCGGGCTGGCCGAGATCGTCAAGTACGGCATGATCGCCGATCCCGAATTCTTCGACTGGTGCGAAGCCCACGTCGACGCCCTGCGCGCGCTCGACGACCGGGCCATCCGGCACGCCGTGCGCCGTTCCTGCGAACTCAAGGCCTGGGTCGTGTCCCAGGACGAACGCGAATCGGGCCTGCGCGCCATCCTCAACTTCGGTCACACTTTCGGCCACGCCATCGAATCCGGCCTGGGCTACGGCCAGTGGCTGCACGGCGAGGCCGTGGGCTGCGGCATGGTCATGGCGGCGGAACTGTCCGCCCGGGTCTGCGGGCTGGACGCCGGGGCCGTGGACCGCATCCGGTCGCTGGTGGCGGCCATCGGCTGCCCGGTGGATCCTCCCGGCCTGGGCGCCGGCCGCTGGCTGGACCTGATGCGGGTGGACAAGAAGAACGAAGGCCGGCGGATCCGCTACGTGCTGCTGCCGGCCCTGGGGCGGGCCGAGGTCCGGGCGGTCGACGACGACCTGGTGCGCCCGCTGCTGCCGGGCGCGGAGGCCTGACATGGCCGGCCCGGCTCCGTATGCCTGCCGCCCGGACGCCTCCCGGGGACGCCGCCATCCGGAGCCGCCGCCCGCCGGGCGCACCGACTTCCAGCGCGACCGCGACCGCATCATCCATTGCTCCGCCTTCCGCCGGCTGGAATACAAGACCCAGGTCTTCCTCAACCACGAAGGCGACCTGTTCCGCACCCGCCTGACGCACAGCATCGAGGTCGCGCAGATCGCGCGCACGCTGGCGCGCAACCTGGGGGCGAACGAGGACCTGACCGAGGCCGTGGCCCTGGCCCACGACCTGGGCCACACGCCCTTCGGACACGCGGGCCAGGACGAACTCAACGCCTGCCTGCGCGAACTGGCGCCCGAGGCCGGGGGCTTCGAGCACAATCTCCAGAGCCTGCGGGTGGTCGACGAGCTCGAAGAACGCTACGCGGCCTTCAACGGCCTGAACCTGTGCTTCGAGACCCGCGAGGGCATCCTCAAGCACTGCTCGCGCGCCCACGCGCGGCGGCTGGGCGAGGTCGGCGCGCGGTTCCTGGACGGCACCCAGCCGTCCCTGGAGGCCCAGCTGACCAACCTGGCCGACGAGATCGCCTACAACAACCACGACGTGGACGATGGCCTGCGTTCGGGCCTGATCACGGTGCCGCAGCTGCTGGACGTGGAGATCTTCGCCGCGCACCACGAGCAGGTCCTGCGCCGTTGTCCGGGCGTGGACCCCAAGCGGCTGGTGTCCGAGGTCATCCGCGCCATGATTAACACGCTGGTGCAGGACCTGACGCGCACCACGGCGGACCGCATCGGCCGGCTGCGCCCGGCGTCCGTGGACGAGGTCCGGGCGGGGCCGCCGCTGGCGGCCTTCTCCGACGAGGTGCGCGCCCAGGCCGACGCCCTCAAGCAGTTCCTGCTGAGGAACCTGTACCGGCATTTCCAGGTCATGCGCATGACGGGCAAGGCCCGCCGCGTCGTGCGGGAGCTGTTCCGGGCGTTCCTGGACGATCCCCGGCTGCTGGCGGACGAATACCGGCGCGACGATCCGGTCGCGCAGGCGCGGGCGATCGCGGACTACATCGCCGGGATGACGGACCGCTACGCGATCCGCGAGCACCGGGCCATCTACCGGATGGATTAGCCTGGACACGAAACAGTCCCCTGCGGACTGTTTCGTGCCTGGATAATCCGAGCAGTCTGCAGACTGCGAGGTGGAGAGCTGTCCCGGTCTGGGGCAGTCCCCCGCGGACTGTTGAACGGAGGAGGACGAATCATGAATCTCGAACCCTCGGATCACACTGGCATGCTGCGGCAGATGCTGGCCGCGCTGGACCCGGGCACGACGCCCGACGCGCTGCGCGTGGAGGGCCGGGCGGGCCTGGCCTCGCGCTATCCGGTCAGCGGCCTGGCCTGCGCCGGCATCGGCGCGGCCGCGCTGATGCTGGCGCGGTGGGCCCGGCCCGGCGCGCCGCCTCCGGTCGAGGTCGACCGGGCGCTGGCCTCGTGGTGGTTCGGCTTCAGCATCCGGCCGCTGGGCTGGGAACGGCCGGACGTGCGCGATGCCGTCACGGGCGACTATGCGGCGCGGGACGGCTGGATCCGCCTGCATGCCAACGCGGCCCATCATCGCCGCCGGGCGCTGGCCGCGCTGGGCCTGCCGGACGATGCCGGCCGCGCCGCCGTCGCCGGGCGGATCCGGCGCGAGTCCGCCGGGGCGCTGGAAGACGCCATCGTGGACCGGGGCGGCTGCGCGGCCGCGCTGCGCGCGCCGGAGGCCTGGTTCGACCATCCCCAGGGGCGCGCCGTCGCGGTGGAGCCGCTGGTCCATCGCCTGCCCGGGTCGGCGGGGACGCCGGACGCCGGATGGCTGGACGATCCGGACCCCGGGCGGCCGCTGGCGGGGGTTCGCGTGCTGGACCTGACCCGCGTGCTGGCCGGGCCCGCGGCCACGCGTTTCCTCGCCGCTTATGGCGCCCGGGTCCTGCGCCTGGACCCCGAGGACTGGGAAGAGCCGGGCATGGTGCCCGAGGTCACCGTGGGCAAGCGCTGCGCCTTCCTGGACCTGCGCCGGCCCGACGGGCTGGAGCGGTTCCGGCGGCTGCTGGCCCGGGCCGACGTGCTGGTCCACGGCTACCGGCCCGGCGCGCTGGACGCGCTGGGGCTGGACGCCGGGGCCCGCCAGGCCATCCGGCCCGGCCTGGTGGACGTCTGCCTGGACGCCTGGGGCTGGACCGGCCCCTGGCGGGCGCGTCGGGGGTTCGACAGCCTGGTCCAGATGAGCGCCGGCATCGCCTGGGCGGGCGACGACGCGGCGCCCGACCCCCTGCCGGTCCAGGCGCTGGACCAGTCGGCGGGCTACCTGATGGCGGCCTGCGCGCTGCGCGGCCTGGCGCTGCGCCGCGAGACCGGCCAGGGCGGCGGCTGGCGCGTGTCGCTGGCCCGGATGGCGCGGCTGCTGCAGGAATCGGCCGGCGCCGCGCCGGCGGTCCAGCCCGTCCTGGAGCCCGCGCCGGACACGGCCTACGACCCGTCGATCGAGCCGACCGCCTGGGGTCCCGCGCAAAGACTGCGGGCGCCCTGCCGTGTGGCGGGCGCCCGCTGGGGCTGGGACCTGCCGGCGGGACCGCTGCGCGGCGGGCCGCCGGACTGGTGGTGAGATCGGGGCGAACAGGCCCTAGTCGTCGGCGGCGATCAGGTCCTCGCCCACGGCGTCGCCCTTCCGGCGCCGCTTCGCGCGGCGCCAGCGCATCAGGGGCGGGACGACGACGATGAGCAGCGAGACGATCCACAGGCCCAGGGCGATCGGGCTGTCCCACAGGATGTGCAGTTCGCCGTTGGTGATCGACAGCGCGCGGCGCAGGTTCTGTTCCATCATGTCGCCCAGCACGACCCCCAGCACCATCGGCGCCATGGGCACGCCGGCCTTGCGCAGCAGGTAGCCGACCAGGCCCAGGAAGGCGGCCATGGTCAGGTCGAAGGTACCGGCGTTGATCGCGTACACCCCGATGTAGCTGATGCACAGGATGCCGGGCACCAGCAGCCAGTTCGGCAGCGACAGGACCTTCGAGAAGACCCGCACCATGGGGATGTTCATCAGGAACAGCAGCACGTTGGCGATGAACAGCGAGGCGACCAGGCCCCAGACCAGTTCCGGCTTGGTGTCGAACAGCACCGGGCCGGGGGTGATGTTGTACAGGGTCAGCGCGCCCATCATCACGGCGGTGGTCCCGGAGCCGGGCACGCCCAGGGTCAGCATGGGTACGAAGGAGCCGACGGCCGACGCGGTCGAGGCGGCCTCCGGCGCGGTCACGCCGCGCAGGTCGCCCGAGCCGAAGCAGGCGTTGGGGTCGCGGCCTTCCTGGTAGCGCTTTTCATTGGAATAGGCCACGGCGGACGCCACGCTGGCGCCGGCGCCCGGCAGCACGCCGATGAAAAAGCCCAGGACGGCGCTGCGCAGCACGGTCCATTTCGTGAACAGCAGTTCCTGCAGGTTGAAGAGCTTGCGTTCGTTGGGCGGGACTTCCGGGGATTCGCCGCGGATGGAGGATTCCAGCAGTTCCAGCAATTCGGCGATGGCGAACAGCGCGATCACCACGACCACGAAATCGATGCCGTCGAACAGGTGGACGGAATCGAAGGTGTAGCGGTAGACCCCCGAATTGGCGTCCACGCCCACGGTGGCGATCGCCAGGCCCAGCATGGCCGACAGCGTGCCCTTGACCGGCTGGCGGCCCAGCAGGCTGGTCAGGCAGCAGAAGGCGAAGACGATCAGCACGAAGTATTCGGCCGGGCCGAAGGCCAGCGCCCAGCGGGCCAGCAGGGGGGCCAGCACGATCACGCCGATGGTGGCCACCAGCGAGCCGCAGAAGGCCGACCAGCCCGACAGCGACAGGGCCACGTTGGACAGGCCCTTGCGCGACAGCGGATAGCCGTCCAGCGTGGTCATGATGGCGCTGGCCTCGCCCGGCACGTTGATCAGGATGGCGCTGATGCGTCCGCCGTATTCGGCGCCCACGTACACGGCCGCCAGCAGGATCAGCGCGGTTTCCGGAGGCAGGTTCAGCGCGTAGGCGATGGGGATGAGCATGGCCACGCCGTTGATCGGCCCCAGGCCCGGCAGCACGCCGACCAGGGTGCCCAGGAAGGCGCCCAGGGCGGCGACCAGCAGGTTCATCCAGGAAAAGGCGACATCGAAGCCGATGCTCAGATGGTCGAAGATCTGGCTCATGACAGGAACTCCAGGGGACCCAGGGGCAGCACGACGTCCAGCGCCCGGTCGAACAGCAGGAAGAACAGCACGCCCATCACGATGCCGCCGATGATCATCTTGCCCCAGCTGCCGCCGAACAGGCGGCCGATCAGCACGGTGACGATGGCGGTGGCGATGATGAAGCCCAGGGTCTCGAAGAGCAGGGCGTAGCCGAAGACGTAGACCACCATCAGCAGCAGGCGCGGCCAGTCGATCGGCTCGCCCGCGCGGCGTTCGCGCCAGTGCTTGAACATCAGCCAGGCGCCGCACAGGGCGATGATCAGGGCGATCAGCATCGGGAAGGCCCGCGGGCCGACCGGTTCGTAGGAAAAGGGGGCCTGCAGGTCGTGGCCGAACCACGCCATCAGGCCGGCGAAGATCAGGGCGCAGAAGCCCAGGGTGCGATCACTCATGGCGGGGTCCGGACACTGGCTATTGACGGATCAGGCCGAATTCATTGGCCAGCTTGGTGTAGTCGGCGACGCGTTCCTTGACGTACTTGTCCAGTTCGGCGCCGGTCTTCTTGAACGGGAACAGGCCCTGCTTGTCGCGCAGCGCGGCATAGCTGGGATCGTTCAGGGTCTTGTCGAAGGCGTCCACCCACCATTGGTAGTCGGCGTCCGAGACCTTCGGGCCGACATAGAAGCCGCGGATGATGGGCCACTGGATGTCGAAGCCTTCTTCCTGGGCGGTGGGCACGGAGGACAGCTTGCCCGGCAGGCGCTCGTCGTTGAAGACGGCCAGGACCCGGATCGGGGCGCCGCCTTCGAGCATGGTGAAGGCCTCGGCCGCGTCGCCCATGTAGGCCTGGATGTGGCCGCCGCGCAGGGCGGTGATCGCGTCGCCGCCGCCCTCGAAGGCCACGAAGCGCATCTTGCGGTAGTCCACGCCCGCCGCGCGCGCCGTCAGGGCGGCCTTCATCCAGTCCTGGCTGCCGACGGTGCCGCCGGCGCCCAGGACGATCTTGCTCGGATCCTGCTTGAAGGCCGCCATCAGGTCCTTCAGGTTCTTGTACGGCGAATCGTCGCGCACCACGGCCACGCCGAAGTCGGCGCCGACGGCGGCCAGCCAGCGCACGTCGTTGACGTTGTAGCGGCCGAATTTCTTCTGGGCCAGGTTCAGCAGCGAGCCGCCGGAGAAGGCCACGATGGAATTGGGATCGTCCGGCTTCTGGGCGATCACGTGGTTGTAGGCCACGGCGCCGATGCCGCCGGGCATGTAGACGATGCGCATCGGATCGGCCAGGGCGCCGGAGGCCTTCAGGCCTTCCTGGGCCAGGCGGCAGGTCAGGTCGAAGCCGCCGCCGGGATTGGCCGGCGCGATGCATTCGGGCTTGGCCGGGGCCGCCTGGGCCGCCAGGCCCAGGGAGAGCAGGGCGCCGCCCAGCAGCAGCGACAGGGAACGGGATTTCATGGCGGGTCTCCTCGGGTATTGGGAGCGCGCCAAAAGGGAGGGAGGCGCGCGTTGGCCACACCTTAGGCCGGCCAAGCTTTCCGCCGGCTTTCAAAAGGACGATTTCGCGGGAAAACCCTGATCGGCGGGGAAGACGAGCGAGACCTGGACGCCGGGATCGGCGGGCTCGATGCGCAGGGCGCCGCCGTGCCGCTGCATAATGGTGTGGACGATGGCCAGGCCCAGGCCCGCGCCGTGGCCGCGCTTGCCGGCCCGGCCCCGGCGGAAGCGCCGTCCCGCCTTGCGGATGTCGGTCTCGGTCATGCCGGGGCCGGTGTCCCGCACGCCCAGGACGACGCCGCCGCCGGGCGAGCGTTCGATCCTCAGGGTGATGGCGCCCCCCTCGGGCGTGTACTTGATGGCGTTGTCCATCAGGTTGACGAGCGCTTCCCGCAGCAGCCATTCGACGCCGGTCACCGTGGCGTCGAGCTCGCCGCCGTCCATGGCGATGGTCTGCCGCTTCTGGCGCGCCAGGCTGTAGAGCTGGCGGATGACGTCCTGGGCCAGGGGCGTGAGCGCCACGGTCCGGGGCGGACTGTCGTGGATGTCGGCTTCGCGGGCGCGGGCGAGCGCCAGCATCTGCGCGGCCGTGCGCTGCGCCTGGTCCAGGCCGCCGCGCATGGCCAGCAGGGCGGCGCGCGCCTCGGCGGGGTCGGATTCGCGCAGGGCGTAGTCCAGCTGGGTATGCAGGACGGCCAGCGGCGTGCGCAGCTGGTGGGAGGCGTCGTCCAGGAACTGGCGCTGCCGGCGCGCCTGGCGGGCGTGGCGGGCGACGTGCTGGTTGACGGCGTCCACCAGCGGCCGGACCTCGCGGGGAAGCTCCGGCGCGGAGATCGGGCTGAGATCGTCTGGCGCCCGGCCCTTCAGCTTGCGGTACAGGCGCGTGAGCGGCCGCAGGCCGATCAGCACGCCGACGACGATCAGGCCGGTGGAGGCCAGCACCTCGATCAGGTCGCGCACGATGTTGCGGATCATCATGTCGCGGATCACCCGGTCCCGGCCGCCGCGGTCCTCGCCCACCATGACGATGACCCGGCCGTCCTTCTGCCCGTAGAGCGGCGGCGACATGGGCCGGGCCAGGGCGGCGATGCGGATGGAGGCGCCCAGGTAGTCGCGGTCGTAGAACACCGGCGTGTTCGAGACCAGGCGGGCGTCGGGCAGCGGCAGGTCCTGGTTGCCGATGTCGGCCAGGCCGTCCTCGGTCAGGATCCGGTAGTAGACCGAGTCGTTGGCGGTCAGCTCGAAGAATTCCAGCATCAGGTAGGGCAGCTCCACGGACAGGCCGCCGCTGGCGGTGGAGATGTTGTGGTCGATGGCGCGCAGGGCGCCCGCCAGGGACCGGTCGTAGGCCAGGTCGACCTGCTGGTGCAGCTGGCTGCTGGAAAACCACAGGGCCAGGCTCAGGACCGCGATCTGGGCCGGCACCAGGATCCACAGCAGCAGGGACCGGAGGCTGCCGGGCCGGCGCTCAGCCGGGCGCGTCACGCGTCGGCTCCAGGCAGTAGCCCATTCCGCGCAGCGTGACGATCTGCGCGCCGGTGCCGGCCAGCTTCTTGCGCAGCCGGTGCACCAGGACCTCGATGGCCTCCAGGTTGATCGTCGTGTCGTCCGGGCTGATGCGTTCCAGGATCTGCTGCTTGGTGACCGGTTCCCCCGCCTTCTGCATCAGGACCTTGAGCGCCGCGTATTCCCGGGGCGACAGGTTCAGCGCCTCGTCGTGATGCAGGAAGCGCTGGCTGCCGATGTCCAGCACCAGGTCGCCCAGGGTCCAGCGGGGGTGCTCGCGGCCCCGGCTGCGACGGATCAGGGCGTTGAGCCGGGCTTCGAGTTCCTCGATGGCGAAGGGCTTGTGCATGAAGTCGTCGGCGCCCTCGTGCAGCGTGCCGATGCGTTCGGACAGCGAATCGCGCGCGGTCAGCACCAGTACCGGACAGCGGTCGTCGCGCCCGCGCAGGCGGCGCAGGAATTCGTGGCCGTCCATCCCTGGCAGCCCCAGGTCGAGGATGATGGCGTCGAACTCCTCGACCGCCAGGCGGCGTTCGGCCAGCTCGGCGTCGTCGGCCCAGTCGACCATGAACCCGCCGTGGCGGGCCAGGCCGCGGGCCAGCCACGAGGCCAGCTCCGATTCGTCTTCGATCAGCAGGATGCGCATGCCGCCCATCATAGAGGATGAGTCCAGGCACGGGACAGTCCCTGCGGACTGTCCCGTGCCTGGCGAATCCGAGCGGCTTGCAAGCCGCGAGGTGGAGGGATGTCGCCGCCCCCAAAACAGCCACGCAGGCTGCGCGGCGTGGAGACGACATTCTTTTGTTGCAGGGTAGCGCGAAATGTATGCGGATGCGAAACTGCCGGGAACAGGGCTAGGGCGCCGGAGGTCCGGGTTGAAGCGTACGTTGTCCGTCGTGATCCTGCTGCTGCTCCTGGGCGTCGTCGCCGTGCTGGGCACGGAACGCTACGACCGCTCCCGCAGCGAGGCGCGCGTCATGACCGGCGTGCGCCAGCAGTTCGACGACCATGTCGCCCGCTTCCGCGACGATCTGCGGGCGCTGCAGGACCTGAACGGTCGCCTGGCCGCCGCGCTGGCGGCCGCGCCCGGCGCCGAGGCCGGCCCGTTCGCCGCGATCGCGCCCGGCATGGCACAGGCCCGGCCCGACATCCGCAGCATCGTCTTCGTCCGCAAGCTGCGGATCGAGCGGGTCTATCCGATCGCCGGCAACGAGCCCGTCATCGGCCTGGACTACAGCCTGCGGCCCCAGTTCATGGCCAAGATCGCCTACATGATCCGGCACCGCGTGCCCGTGATCGACGGATCCACCCGCCTGGTGCAGACGGGACGCACCGGCCTGATCTTCCGCGCGCCGATCTTCGACGCGCCGGATGCCGCGGGCGGCGAGGGCTACCGCGGCATGACGGCCTTGACGGTCGACCTGGAAAACACCCTGCGCCGCGCCGGGCTGATCGGTCCGGAGACCGCCTTCGACCTGGCGATCCGCAGCCGGGAGGGCGACCGGCCCGCCTACGGCCTGTTCGGCGACATGGCGCTGTTCGACCAGCCGCACGTCCCGGCGGCGATCACGCTGCCGGACGCCACCTGGGAACTGGCCGCCGTGCCCAAGGACGGCCTGGCCTACGACCCCGCGCGCGCCTGGCTGATCCGGGGCGTGGGGGCCACCGTGACGCTGCTCCTGCTGCTGGCGGTGCTGTACCGTGGCGGCCCGGGCAGGGCGAGTGCGCCGTCCGGGACGGGCTGGCGTCCCTGCGCACGCTGCTGCTGATCGCCACCCTGGCGCCCATGCCGCTGATGGTCGGCCTGGCCGGCTGGCTGGTGTTCACGGCCTCGATCCAGGCGGTCGAGGACCTGGAGCGGCAGCAGGTCGATGAACTGGCCGATCAGCTCAGGAACAAGGTCATCGATTTCTTCGAGGTGCCGCGCGCGGCCGCGACCTTCAACGCCGGGCAGTTCAAGAGTGGGCTGGTCGGCCTGGACCGGCGGGAGGCCCTGCTGCGCAGTTTCCTGCTGCAGCTGCGCCAGCAGCCCCTGCTGACGCTGCTGTCCGTCGGCACGGCCGATGGCGGATACCTGGGGGCGGGCCGGCCGCCAATGGGGGCCGAGCGCGGCCTGCGCATCCTGCAGGCCGAGGTTCCCGGCGGGGCGCTGCGCATCGACCGGGTGGACGACGACAACCGGCCCAGCACGTCGGTCGGCATCGGCAATCCGCACTACGACGCGCGGATCAGGCCCTGGTTCCAGACCGCCCTGCAGGCCGACAGCCTGCGCTGGTATCCGGCCTATCGCTATGCCGTCCACGATCCGGGCGGCCTCTTCGAGGGCATGGGCATGGGCATGTCGGTCGCCTTGCGCGACGGGGCCGGCCGCCTGGCGGGCGTGCTGACGGCCGACGTGGCGCTGTCCCAGATCAGCCGGTTCCTGCGCGCGGAAATGGTCCGGATCGACGGCATCGCCTTCCTGGCGGAGTCCGACGGGGCGCTGCTGGCCAGTTCCGGCGGCGAGCCGATCTACCACCTGGAAGGCGGCCAGGTCCGCCGGGTGCTGGCGGACCAGAGCGACACGCCGGAAATCCGCCTGCTGGGCGCGCGCATCCTGCATTCGGGGCGGGTCGCGGGCCGGCAGTCCCTGGAATCCGAAGGCCGCCGGTACCTGGCCCGCTGGCAGTCGATCCAGCTGCCGGACGGCCCCATGCTGACCATCGCCCTGGCGCTGCCGGAAAGCCGCTACGCCGAACCGGCCGAACGGGCCTTGAACCGCATCGGCTTGCTGATCCTGGGTTTCTGGATGGTCGGGGTCGTGGCCGCCCTGCTGGCGGCCTGGTGGCTGTCGCGCCCCCTGCAGGCCCTCAGCCGCTGGGCCGAGGATCTCGCCGGCGGCGGCGGCCGGTTCAGTCCCTCGGTCCGCAGCCCGGTGCGCGAGATCGCCGTCCTGGCCCATGCGCTGGACCGCATGGCCGACCGGCAGCGCAGCCACGCCCGGGACCTCGAGCGGCAGGTGGCCGAGCGCACGCAGGCGCTCGTCCAGGCCAACCAGCGCCTGGTCGGCCTGTCGCTGACCGACGGCCTGACCGGGCTGGCGAACCGCCGTCATTTCGACGAAGTGCTGGCGCGGGAAGGCGACCGGTCCCGCCGGGACCGGCGGCCGATGAGCCTGCTGATGCTGGATGTGGACTGGTTCAAGCATTACAACGACCAGTACGGGCATCCGGCCGGCGACGTCGTGCTGTGCCAGATCGCCCGGATCCTGCTCGAGTCCGTGCGCCGGCCGGGGGACCTGGCGGCCCGCTACGGCGGCGAGGAATTCGCCGTGATCCTGCCGGGCCTGGACGTCCGCGAGGCGGAAGGGATGGCGGAGCGGATCCGGGCCCGTGTCGAGGCGCTGGCCATCACGCATGCGCATGGCCTGTCGGGCCGGGTCACGATCAGCATCGGGGTGGCGGAAATGGACCTGGACGACGCCCACGGCGCCGAGACCCTGGTCGGCCGGGCCGACGCGGCGCTCTATCGGGCCAAGGCCGGGGGCCGCAACCGCGTCGAGACCGCTCGCGTGGCCGCGGGACCGGACGGACCGCCGGCCTGACGGGTCCTAGGCGCCGCGCGGCGCCAGCACGTCCTGGAGCCACCGGCCGGTGTGGCTGCCGGGCGTGGCGGCCACGGTCTCGGGCGTGCCCTGGGCGACGATCCGGCCGCCGCCCGCGCCGCCCTCGGGGCCCAGGTCCACGACCCAGTCGGCGGTCTTGATCACGTCCAGGTTGTGCTCGATCACCAGCACGGTGCTGCCCGTGTCCACCAGGCGCCGCAGCACGTCCAGCAGCACCTCGATGTCGTGGAAGTGCAGGCCGGTGGTGGGCTCGTCCAGCACGTACAGGGTGCGTTCCGAGCCGCGCCGGGACAGCTCCTGGGACAGCTTGATGCGCTGCGCCTCGCCGCCGGACAGGGTGGTGGCGCTCTGGCCCAGGCGGATGTAGGACAGGCCGACGTCCATCAGGGTCTGCAGCTTGCGGGCCACGGCGGGCACCGCCTGGAACAGTTCCAGCGCCTGGGCCACCGTCAGGTCCAGGACCTCGCTGATGGACAGGCCGCGGTAGCGGATGTCCAGGGTTTCGCGGTTGTAGCGGCGGCCTTCGCAGACCTCGCAGGGCACGTACATGTCGGGCAGGAAGTGCATTTCCACGCGCACCACGCCGTCGCCCTGGCAGGCTTCGCAGCGCCCGCCCTTGACGTTGAAGGAAAAGCGGCCCGGGTCGTAGCCGCGCAGGCGGGCCTCGGGCACCCCCGCGTACAGCTCGCGGATCGGTGTGAACAGGCCCGTGTAGGTCGCCGGATTGCTGCGCGGCGTGCGGCCGATGGGATTCTGGTCGACGCTGATGATCTTGTCGAAGGCGTCCAGCCCCTCGATGCGCTCGTGGGGGGCGGGGTCGGTCTGGGCGCGGTTCAGCGCCTGGGCCAGGGCCGCCACCAGGGTGTCGTTGATCAGGGTGGACTTGCCCGATCCCGATACCCCCGTGACGCAGGTCAGGCGGCCCACCGGAATGGCCAGGTCGACGGACTGCAGGTTGTTGCCCCGGCATCCCAGGGCGCGCAGCCAGGCCTGGTCCGGCCCGACCGGACGGCGTTCCGGGATGGCGATCCGCCGGGCGCCGGCCAGGTACTGGCCGGTCAGCGACTGGGGCGCGGCCATGATTTCCGCCGGGGTGCCCTGGGCGATCACGCAGCCGCCCTGTTCGCCCGCGCCGGGGCCCATGTCCAGCACGTGGTCGGCGGCGCGGATCATGTCCTCGTCGTGCTCGACCACGATCACGCTGTTGCCCAGGTCGCGCAATTGCCGCAGTGTCTCGATCAGGCGGTGGTTGTCGCGCTGGTGCAGGCCGATGGACGGCTCGTCGAGCACGTACATGACGCCGGTCAGGCCCGAGCCGATCTGGCTGGCCAGGCGGATGCGCTGGGCCTCGCCGCCGGACAGGGTGTCGGCGCCCCGGTCCAGGGACAGGTAGCCCAGGCCCACGTTGACCAGGAAGTCCAGCCGGGCGCGGATTTCCTGGATGATGCGGTCGGCGACGTCCCGCCGGGCGCCGTCCGGCACCCAGTCCAGGAACCACCGCCGGCAGTCGGACAGCGACAGGGATTCGATCTCGTACAGGGCGCGGCCGCGCCGTTCGCCCCGGCCGGGGTCCTGGCCGATGAGGACGTTGCGGGCCTCGGAGCACAGGCGGGCGCCGTGGCATTCGGGGCAGAGGACGAGATGGCGCAGCCGGCCCAGTTCCTCGCGCACGGCGCTGGAGTGCGTTTCGCGCCAGCGCCGTTCCAGGTTGGGGATGATGCCCTCGAATGCATGGCGGCGGATGGCGGGCACGCCGTTTTCGCCCAGGTACTGGAAGGCGATTTCCTGGCTGCCCGAGCCGTGCAGGATGCGGTCGCGCACGGCCGGGTCCAGCGCCTGGAACGGCGTTTCCAGGTCGAAGCCGTAGTGCCGCGCCAGGCTGGCCATCATGGCGTAGCTGAAGGCGTTGCGGCGGTCCCAGCCATGGATGGCGCCCGCGGCCAGGCTCAGTTCGGGGAAGGCGACGACGCGTGCCGGATCGAAGGATTCCACCTGGCCCAGGCCGTTGCAGGTCGGACAGGCGCCGGCCGGGTTGTTGAAGCTGAACAGGCGCGGTTCGAGCGCGCCCATGCCGCGCGCGCAGACCGGGCAGGCATAGGCGGCGGAGAATGCCTGCTCCCGTTCCGTATCCAGTTCCAGCGCCAGGGCGCGGCCCTGCGCCAGCTCCAGCGCGGTCTCGAAGCTTTCGGCCAGGCGCTGGCGGCTGTCGGGGCGCACGCGCAGCCGGTCGACGACCACGTCCAGGTCCCAGGGGCCGTCCGGCACGGACGGCGGGGCGCCGCCGTCCAGCGACTGGATGGCGCCGTTGACGCGGACCCGCACGAAGCCCAGCGCCTGCAGGCGGCGGCATTCGGCCGCCAGGTCGTCCTGCCGGGCGCGGGCCACCGGCGCCAGGATGGCCACGCGGGTGTCCTCGGGACGGGACAGGATCTGGTCCACCATCTGGCTGACGCTTTGCGCGCGCAGCGGCAGGTCGTGGTCAGGGCAGTAGGGCGTGCCGACCCGGGCGTACAGCAGGCGCAGGTAGTCGTGGATCTCGGTGACCGTCCCCACGGTCGAGCGCGGATTGTGGCCGGCGGTCTTCTGCTCGATGGCGATGGCCGGCGACAGGCCGGTGATGACGTCCACGTCGGGCTTGTCCATCATCTGCAGGAACTGCCGCGCGTAGGCCGACAGGCTTTCGACGTAGCGGCGCTGGCCCTCGGCGTACAGCGTGTCGAAGGCCAGGGAAGACTTCCCGGACCCGGACAGGCCCGTGAGCACCACCAGCTTGCGCCGGGGCAGGTCGACCGAGACATTCTTCAGGTTGTGGGTGCGCGCGCCGCGGATGCTGATGGCGTCCATGCCGGTAGGGGAGTTCAGGTTTTTAAAAGGCCAACTTGATACTATAACGCGCAGCTCCCCTTCTTTTGGCCTTCCCCATGTCCGCTTCCTCCCGTCCGCGCTCGCCCGCGCTCCGGCTGACTCCCCTGGAACGGCGCAGCAGCATCGCCCTCGCGACCCTGTTCGCCGCCCGGATGCTGGGCCTGTTCCTGCTGACGCCGATCTTCGCCGTGGCGGCGCGCACCCTGGTCGGGGGCGACGATCCGGCCAGGGTGGGGCTGGCCCTGGGCGCATATGGCCTGACCCAGGCGATCATGCAGATTCCGCTGGGCATGGCGTCCGACCGCTACGGGCGCCGGCCCGTGATCGTGTTCGGCATGCTGCTGTTCGTGGCGGGCGGGGTGATCTGCGCCTTGACCAACGACGTGGACTGGGTCACGGCCGGGCGCATCGTCCAGGGGCTGGGGGCCGTGTCGGCCGCCATCACCGCCTGGATCGCCGACGCCACCCGCCCCGAGGTCCGCACGCGCGCCATGGCCATGGTGGGCGGGTCCATCGGCATTTCCTTCGCCCTGTCGCTGGTGCTCTCGCCCCTGCTGGTGGGCGAATTCGGCCTGTCGGGGCTGTTCTGGGCCATCAGCCTGCTGGGCTTCGCCTGCCTGCTGATCGCGATGTTCTTCGTGCCGGACGTGCCGCGTTCCGAAGCCGACATCGTCCAGGCCACGGCGCGCGACGTGCTGGGCCACCGCGACCTGCTGCGCCTGAATTTCGGCGTGTTCTGCCTGCATTTCATCCTGATGTCGCTGTTCATGGTGGCGCCCGGCCTGCTGGGCCGCCTGGGGGGCTACGATTCCGCCAGCCTGTGGCAGGTCTACCTGCCGGTGATCCTGGCGTCCTTCGTCCTGATGGTGCCGGCCGTCTTCTATACCGAAACGCGCAAGGCCCACAAGCCCGCGCTCGAATGGGCGGTGCTGGGCCTGGCCGTGGTGCTGGGGGCGCTGCCCTGGCTGACCGATTCCTTCTGGCTGGTGGTGTCGGCCTTCGTCGCCTTCTTCGTCGCCTTCAACATCCTGGAGGCCCTGCAGCCCTCGCTGGTGTCGCGCGTGGCACCGCCCGCCTACAAGGGCCTGGCGCTGGGGTTCTACAACACGGCCCAGTCCCTGGGGGTGTTCGCCGGCGGCGTGCTGGGGGGACTCCTGGCGCGCGGCGGCGGTCCGTCCATGGTGTTCTGGGCGGGCGCCATGCTGGCGGCCGTCTGGCTGTACACGGCGCGCGGGTTCAAGGACGCCCGCTGACTCCGGCATGCATCCGGCGCCCGGGCGCCGCCGCGTGGCGGGGGCGGCTTGTAGTGGAAAACCCGCCTGGGCGATAATGATCATTTGACGCATTTCGATGCGGCGCGGACGGTCATCGTCCACGATAATGACAGCCACATCGTTCAACTACAGGATTTTCCACCATGGCCTCCGTCAACAAAGTCATCCTCGTCGGCAACCTGGGGCGCGACCCCGAAGTCCGCTACAGCCCGGACGGCGCCGCCATCTGCAACGTGTCCATCGCCACCACGTCCCAATGGAAGGACAAGGCTTCGGGCGAGCGCCGGGAAGAGACCGAATGGCACCGCGTGGTGTTCTACAACCGCCTGGCCGAGATCGCCGGCGAATACCTGAAGAAAGGCCGTTCGGTCTACGTCGAAGGCCGCCTGAAGACCCGCAAGTGGCAGGACAAGGAAACCGGCGCCGACCGCTACAGCACCGAGATCGTCGCCGACCAGATGCAGATGCTGGGCGGGCGCGACAGCGGCGGCGAGATGGGCGGCGGCGATTCGGGCGGCTTCTCCCAGCCGCCGGCCCGGCGCGCGCCGCAGCAGCAACAGCCGCGTCCCGCCGCCCCGGCGGCGGCCCCGGCCAGCAACCTGGCGGACATGGACGACGACATTCCGTTCTGATGAACGGGCGGTACGCGCGGGCGGCCGTCCAGGCCGCCGGCGGGAAGCCCGGGGGAAACACGTCCGCCGGCACGGGAGAACGACAGTGACGCCCAACCATCCGATCTTCGCCCGCTGGCCGGCCCGGCACCCCGACCGGCTCCAGCTCTTTTCCCTGCCGACGCCCAACGGCGTGAAGGTGGGCATCATGCTGGAGGAGACGGGTCTCGCCTATGAGCCGCATCGCATCGACATCTCGGCGGACGAGAGCCACGACCCGGCCTTCCTCGCGCTGAATCCCAATGGCAAGATCCCGGCGATCTACGATCCCGACGGGCCGGGCGGCCGGCCGCTGGCCCTGTTCGAATCGGGCGCGATCCTGATCTATCTCGCCGACAAGACGGGGCGGTTCCTTGCTTCCGATCCCGCCGCGCGCTACGAGACGATCCAGTGGCTGATGTGGCAGATGGGCGGCGTGGGGCCGATGTTCGGCCAGGTCGGCTTCTTCAACAAGTTCGCCGGCAAGGCGTATGAGGACAAGCGGCCGCGCGATCGCTATGCGGCCGAGTCCGCGCGGCTGCTCGGCGTCCTCGACGAACGGCTCGAGGGCCGCGACTGGGTGATGGGCGCCGACTACGGCATCGCCGACATTTCGCTGCTGGGCTGGGTGCGCAACCTGATCGGCTTCTACGAGGCGCGCGAACTCGTGGGCTTCGACCGCTTCGCCCGTGTGCAGGCGTGGCTCGATCGCGGCCTTGCGCGTCCGGCGGTGCAGCGCGGGTTGACCGTGACGGCGGCCTAGCGTCCTGTCATGTCGCGCGCGAAGGCCGGGCCACCGCCCGGATCGTGCCGCTGCTGGCGCCGCCGCAGAACAGTCGGCCGTCGCCGTCGGATTCCAGCCCGGACACGCCGGCGCCCGGCGGCATCGAGACGACTTCCAGGACCTCGCCGGTGCCGGGATCGATGCGCCGCAGGTCGCTCGCGCCGTTTTCCCAGGTGCCATGCCAGAGATCGCCATCGGCCCAGGTGATGCCGGTGACGTGACGGCTCGTTTCGATGGTGCGCAGGACCGCGCCCGTTTCCGGATCGAGGCGGTGGATTTTGTTGTCCTGGTACTGGCCGACCCAGAGGGCTCCTTCGGCCCATGCCAGTCCGGAACTGGCGCCGGCGCCGCCGGGCGCGGGAATGGTCGCCAGGACTTCGCCCGTTCCCGGGTCGATCTTCTGGATGCGGCCGTCGGCGATCTGGAACAGGTGGCGGCCGTCGAACGCCGTGCCGGCCTTGGCCTCGACCGGGATCGCGCGCGGCAGGGCGCCGCTTGCGGCGTCCAGCGCCCGCAGCGCGTCGCCGGTCGCGAACCAGACATGCCGGCCGTCGAAGGTCAGGCCGTGCACCTGGTCGATGCCGTCGAAGGGGCCGTATTCGCGGATGATGCGCGCGGTGGATGTTTTCATGATGCCGCCCTGTGCGAGGAGTGAGTCACGGCCCCATCCTATCCGTCGGCCGGCGGAACGGGGAGTAACAAGGTTGTCGTGAACCCGGGCAGGGTCGGAGCCAGCCAGCGGCGGGCGCGCCCCTGGCCAAAGGACTGCGCCTTGCCGGCGGCCGCCAGCGCGTCCAGCGCCCGCTGCGCGGTGCGCTGGCTGATGCCGAGCGCGAGGGCCAGGGACGAACTGGACCAGGCCTCGCCGTCCGCCAGCAGGGCAAGCAGCGCCGCATGCCGCTCCTCGACGGGCCGCGCCAGCACGACGATGCCGCGCGCGCCGCGCGGCGCCAGCGCGTAGCCTCGCCGCGTGGCGCCGACCGTGGCCAGGGCCCGAAGCGCCCGGCGCAGGCGGCCGATTTCGACGCGCAGGCGCGCGCGATGCGTTTCATCGGAAAATCGCGTCCGGAAAGCGTGGGCGATGAGGAATTCCCGGGGCGCGTCCGCGGGCCAGGCCTGCGCCAGCAGCCGCGCCAGGGCGAACAGCACCGGGCGTGTCGCCAGCGGCACCACCGTCCCGGCCTGGCGGATCGCGTTGCCGCAGGCGTCCACGATGAGCGTGCCCGAAGCGCGCAGCGCCGCGATGTCGTCGAGCCCGATCCGGGTTTCCTCTCCCCGGGCGATCAGGCGCGCGGCGGGGCGCTCCAGGTCGAGGATCGCCTGGTCGGCTTCCGCCCGCAGTCCTGGAATGCCCGATTCGATCGCGGCTCGCCGGGCCAGGGCCAGGTCGGCGCGCGCGGATGCCGCGTCCAGGCGGCGCACCGAGATGCCCGCGGCGACGAGCAGGTGGGCCGCCCGCAAGGCCGGGGGCAGCCGGGCGGGGTCCAGTCCGCCGAGGACGCGTTCCGCTTCGTCGATGCGTCCCAGCAGCAAGGACCGCCGCGCTTCGAGTTGCCGCGCATGGGCGGCGTTCACCCAGTCGCCGTGGGACTCCAGCGTGGCCAGCGCGGCGCGCGCCGCCTGCCTGGACCAGTCCAGGTCGCGCGAGACCAGCGCGATCTCGGCCTGGGCGACGACGCATCGGGCGCGCGCGACGGGGTGCGCCGGACCGAAGGCGCGCGCCGCCTTGCGCAGCAGGGCCCTCGCAAGGCCGAATTCGCCGAGCCGGGCCATGGCGATGCCGCGCAGCGCGAGCGCCGCCGCGTCGCCGCGCAAGGCGACCCGGTTCAGCGCGCCCAGGACGTCGCCCGCCATGAGCGCGCGCGCCGCTTCGGAGATGAGCGGATCCATGCATGCCCCGCCAGATGGGAGGTTCCCTCGCCGCCCATTACAGCATATCCGGCCTCGCCGCCGCGTGTGCTACAACGTGGGGGATCGTCACTCCCCAGGCCCTTGAAAAGGAACTTCCATGCGCGCATCCCGGCCCCGGATCGGACTGGCCCTCGGCAGCGGGTCGGCGCGCGGCTGGTCGCACATCGGCGTCATCCGCATGCTGGAGGAAGCCGGCATCGCGCCGGACATCGTGTGCGGGACCTCGATCGGCGCGCTGGTCGGCGCGGCCTACGCGGATGGGCAGCTGGAAAAGTTCGAGGCCTGGGTGCGGGGGCTGACCTGGCAAGGCGTGATGGGCCTGCTGGATTTCACCGTCAGCGGCGGCCTGATCCCCGGCGAAAAGCTGTTTTCCTTCCTGCGCTCGCACCTGGACGACAAGACGATCGACAGCCTGCCCAGGGCCTACGGGGCGGTCGCCACCGAACTGGCGACGGGGCGGGAGGTCTGGCTGCGCGAAGGCTCCGTCATCGACGCCGTGCGCGCCTCCGCCGCCTTGCCGGGCCTGTTCACGCCCGCGCGGCGCGAGGAGGGCCTGCTGGTCGACGGCGCGCTGGTGAATCCGGTGCCGGTGTCGCTGTGCCGCGCGATGGGAGCGGACATCGTCATCGCGGTGGACCTGAATTCGGACCTGATCGGCCGGCGCTTCAAGCCGGACGAGGCGCCCGAGGCCGGCGAGGCGGCGGCGCCCGGCGCCCTGGCCTCGGTGCTGAGCAAGCTGCCGCTGGGGCTTGGCGGGGCCAGGGGCGGGGCGCCGGAGACGCCGGACATGCCGTCGATCTTCGACGTGCTGAGCATGAGCCTGAACATCATGCAGGTGCGCATCACGCGCAGCCGTCTCGCCGGAGAGCCGGCGGATGTGCTGATCCGGCCCAGGCTGGCGGATTTCGCCCTGATGGACTATCACCGCGCATCGATCGCGATCGACGAGGGCGAGCGGGCGGCGCGGCGGGCGTTGCCGGAACTGCGGGACCTGGTCGGCCGGACCCGGGACGATCGGGGCGGATGAGGCCGGCGCGCCCGGGCGCGCCGGTAGCCATAGGTTACATCCGCGCCGGCCGCTTCTCTTTAGCATGGTGGTTTTCTTTTTCGAGCGAAGGCGTCCGCCGTGAATCCGATTGCTGGTGTGCGTGTCCGTGGCCCCCTGGCGGGCGCCGGGGTCGAGGGCCTGTCGGCCTGGCTGTCCGATAGCCGCTGGGCCGAGGCCGTCGAGGAAACGCGCGGGATCGACGCCCAGGGCGCGTACCGGGATCTGCGCCTGGCCCGGGACGCGGCCGGACGCTGGATGCCGGACGGCGACACGATGGAGATCGCGCGGACCCTGGCGCTGGACCCGGAGGCGCATCGGGCGGACCTGGAAAAAGAGATCTTCGTCGCCCTGCTGCGTTCGCCGGTGCGGGTCGACTTTCCCAGCGCGGGCGAACTGGCCGCGGCCGTGCGCGTGCGCCGCCGCATCGTCCAGGCCGCCCGGCGCACCGTGCTGGCCTTCGACACCGAACAGGCCGAGCGCCCCGACTGCTGGTCCTGGACCGAGGAAACCGGCTTCGTCCTGAAGCCGGGCCACGAACTGATCCCCTCGCTCGAACGCACGCTCTGGCCGGACCTGTCGGGCCGGCTCTTTTCCTTTTCGTGCTACCGGGCGACGGAATACGTACTCCTGCTGGCGCTGGCCCAGGAACTGGCCGAAAGCCATCCGGCCGCCCTGGGGGCGCTGCAGCGCCAGTGGCGGACGCGGGCGATCCAGTCGGGCGCGTTCCATGACGTGTTCCTGCGGGAATACGGATCGCTGCAGGCGCCGCTGCCGCCCCGCTACTACGTCCCGGGCGACCGGCTGTGGTTCCGCAATCCGGACGCCGCCTCGGCCGAGGTCGAAGGCTACGAGGGGTCCTGGGTGTTCTACCTGGGTTCGGGCCGGTTCACGAACTTCTGGAAGCCCGGGCAGCCCTACACCCTGGTGTCGAAGTGCGTGGAACTCTACCACTGGCGCGACGGCCTGCGCCGGGACGGCGCCCGGCCGTGGATGGACGAGTCCGTGGTCGAGGCCCGCGTGGCCGAATCCCTGGCCGATCCGGCGGCGACGTCCCGCATCCTGGATCGCATGATGCGCCTGCGCGATCCGGGCGGCGTGTACGCCGAGGGCGGCTGCATCGACGCCTCGCGCGAGGCGCTGCGCTGCCTGCTGCCCGGCACCTGGGACCTGGGGCTGCCGAGCCTGGCGGCCACGGCCTGAGGGGCGGCGCGGCGCGCCCGGGCGCCCTACAGGAAATGATCCAGGATGCGGCGGCTGGCCTTGTCCAGCGCCGCCATGTCGCGCACCAGGAACTGCACGCCGTGGGCGTCGGCGATCAGCAGGGCGCCGGCCGACAGGCGGCGGATGTCTTCCTCGGCCTTCAGGGTCAGGCGGGTCGGTCCCCGGTCCGTGTCCACGTCCCAGTGGCTGGGCGTCGCCCAGGTCGAGGCATGGCGGATGCGCAGGATTTCCGGCCTGAATTCCCGCTGGGCCAGTTCTTCGTCGACCAGGCGCCACGTATCGGCCGGGAGCGCGTCCGGGCGTTCGATCCAGGCCAGCTCCTGGCCCTGGACGCCCACCAGGGCGATGCCTTCGTCGGGCGCGGTGATGGGAAAGCCGCGGACCGGCGTCACCGGCGCGTCGGGCTGGCCGGGGCGGACCAGGATCAGCCGGCCGAAGGCGTCGCGCGCCAGCGACCAGCCGGGCCGGGCGGGGGCCTGCGCATCGTCGGGCGCCGGCCTTGCGCCGGACCGCCCCGGGGCGGCCGCCGCCGGGGCGGTGTCGGGACGTGAGGGATCAGGACGCATCGGAGTCCTCGTCGTTGTCGGCCTCGTCCCAGGGGGGATCGGCCGGGGACTGGTCCTGCTGCTGGGCCCGGTGCAGCCGGGCGTAGGCGCCGTCGCGGGCCAGCAGTTCCTCGTGGCGGCCGATCTCCACGATCCGCCCGCGGTCCATGACCACCAGGCGGTCGGCCTCGCGCAGCGTGCTGAGGCGGTGGGCGATGGAGATCGTCGTGCGGCCGCGCACCAGGTTGTCCAGCGCCTTCTGGATCTCGTTTTCCGTGGTGGTGTCCACGGAGGACGTGGCCTCGTCCAGGATCAGGATGGGCGGGTCGATGAGCAGCGCCCGCGCGATGGAGATGCGCTGGCGCTCCCCGCCGGACAGGGCCTGGCCGCGTTCGCCGACCAGGGAGTCGTAGCCGTGCGGCAGGCGCAGGATGAATTCGTGGGCGTGGGCGGCGCGGGCGGCGGCGACGATCTCCGCATGGGTCGCGTCCGGGCGGCCGTAGGCGATGTTCTCCGCCACCGAGCCGTAGAACAGGAAGGGCTCCTGCAGCACCAGGCCGATGCGGCGGCGGTAGTCGGCGATGGCGTAGCGGCGGATGTCCGTGCCGTCCAGGCGGATCGCCCCGCCGGAAACGTCGTAGAAGCGGCAGATCAGGTTGACCAGGGTGCTCTTGCCCGAGCCGCTGTGGCCGACCAGGCCGACCATCTCGCCCGGGGCGATGTCCAGGCTCAGGTCGTGGATCACCGTGCGGCTGCCGTAGCGGAAGCTGACGTGGCTGAGCTCGATGCGGCCCCGGACGTGCTCGGCGCGGTGCGGCGCGGCGGGCTCCGGCACGCTGGAGACGTGGTCGAGGATGTCGAAGATGCGCTTGGCGCCGGCCGCGGCCCGCTGGGTGGTCGAGACGATGCGGCTCATGGAGTCCAGGCGCACGTAGAAGCGGCTGATGTAGGCCAGGAACGCGGTCAGCACCCCGACGGTGATCGAGCCCCTGGACACCAGCCAGATGCCGAAGATCCACACCACCAGCAGGCCCAGTTCCGTCAGCAGCGTGACCGTGGGCGTGAACAGCGACCAGAGGGCGTTGACGCGGTCGTTGATGGCCAGGTTGCGGTCGTTGGCCTCGCGGAAGCGCGCGACTTCCCGGCGTTCCTGGGCGAAGGCCTTGACCACGCGGATGCCGGGGATGGTGTCGGCCAGCACGTTGGTGATGTCCGACCAGACCCGGTCCGCCTTTTCGAAGCCGTGGCGCAGGCGGTCGCGCACCCAATGGATCATCCAGAGGATCAGCGGCAGCGGCGCCAGGGTCGCCAGCGCCAGCAGCGGATCGATCGTCAGCAGCACGGCCGCCGTCATCGCGATCATCAGCACGTCGGTGACGAAGTCCAGCAGGTGCAGGGACAGGAACAGGCAGATGCGATCGGATTCGGATCCGATGCGGGCGATCAGGTCGCCGGTGCGCTTGCCGCCGAAGTATTGCAGGGACAGCTGCTGCAGGTGCTGGTAGGTGGCGGTGCGCAGGTCGGCGCCGATGCGTTCGCTGACCCAGGCCAGGATGGCGCTGCGCGCCCAGCCCAGCCCCCAGGCGAGGACCGAGGAGGCCAGTAGGCCGCTCAGGTAGAGCGCCACCAGGCGGTAGTCGATCGGGACCCCGTTCTGGAACGGGATCAGCACGTCGTCCATCAGCGGCATGGTCAGGTAGGGCGGGACCAGCGAGGCCGCCGTGGCCGCCAGGGTCAGGACCAGGCCGGCGGCCAGTTGCCGGCCGTAGGGACGGGCGAAGCGCCACAGGCGGAACAGGGAACTGGCGCGGGGGGCTGCCGGCGCCGGATCGGCGGTGGGCGCGTCGGGGGCCGATCCGGACCGCGCCGGTTCGCGCAGCGCCTGCCAGGCGGCCGCCAGGCGCTGGGCCTCGGGCTGGCGTTCCAGCGTGTAGCGCCAACGCGACAGTCGGGCGTGGCCGTCGGCCAGTTCCAGGCTGCCCACCCCGGCGTGGTCCTGCAGCCGCGCCTCGAGATCGGGGCGCAGCGGCCAGGACCGGCTGGCCTGGGCGTCCGCCCCGCAGGCCAGCCAGCGGCGGTCGGTCAGGACGATCAGCCCGTCGCCGTAGCGCAGGTGGGCGTCCAGGTCGGTGCGCAGCCACCCCAGGACACGTTCATCGGCGGCCAGCTGCGCGGCCAGGACGTCGCGCCACGGCTCGGGCAGGCCCGGCGGGCACGGATCGGCCGGGGAGGAATCGGAGGGAAGGCCCTGCATGAACGAGGATGGTCGGGAGGGGGGGGAAGGTCGCGGATCGGGGAGCGGATGATCGGGGCGGTGTTCAGGGGCCTGTAAGCGCGATTTCAGGGCGTTGTCAGCGCATTTTCAGGGCATTTTCAGCACCGGGAAATCGCGTCACAATTTTCAACTCTTTTTCCATGCCGCGCAATAACGGCGAGATTAATATGTGTGCCGATGTTTTTCAGCGGCCGCTGAAAAATGCCCCCACGCTGCGCCTTCGGCTTGCTGCCCCCCGAGGGGGCGCTTTTTGCCTTGGGGCGGCCCGGCGGCAAAAAGGGCGGCCGTTTTCGCCGGTCCCGGCACCCCCTGACGCATGGTTCGATCATGAACAATAAAAATATTGAGTTTCTCAATATGGTGCATTTGCGGGGGCCGAACATCTGGGCCTACCGGCCCGTCATCGAGGCGCTGGTGGACATCCACGACCTCGAGGACTGCCCGTCCAATCTCGTCCCCGGTTTCTACGAGCGCCTGAGCGCCTGGCTGCCTTCCCTGGTCGAGCACCGCTGCAGCGTGGGCGAGCGCGGCGGCTTCCTCAAGCGGGTGCGCGAGGGCACCTGGCCGGCCCACATCCTGGAACACGTCACGCTGGAACTGCAGAGCCTGGCCGGCATGCCCGGCGGGCTGGGCCGCGCGCGGGAAACGCCGTTGCGCGGCGTCTACAAGGTGATCGTGCGCGCCTGGCACGAACCCCTGACGCGCGAGTCGCTGCTGGTCGCCCGCGACCTGGTGATGGCCGCCATCGAGGACCGGCCCTTCGACGTGGCCGGCGCGGTCGAGCGGCTGAAGGACCTGGCCGATTCCCTGAGCCTCGGGCCCAGCACGGCGTGCATCGTGGACGCGGCCGACGACCGCGACATCCCGGCGATCCGCCTGAGCGACGCCAACCTGCTGCAATTGGGCTACGGCGCCCGCCAGCAGCGGATCTGGACGGCGGAGACCAGCCGCACCAGCGCCATCGCGGAAAGCATCTCGCGCGACAAGGACCTGACCCGCCGGCTGCTGCAGTCCTGCGGCGTGCCGGTGCCCGAGGGCCGCCTGGTGGACAGCGCCGACGATGCCTGGGACATGGCGCGGGAACTGGGGCTGCCGGTGGTGGTCAAGCCGTCGGATGGCAACCATGGGCGCGGCGTCTTCACCTGCCTGAACACGCGCGAACAGATCGAGGCCGCCTATGCCGTGGCCGTGGACGAAGGCAGCGGCGTCATGGTCGAGCGCTTCATCCAGGGCGACGAACACCGCCTGCTGGTGGTGGGCGGGCGTGTGGTGGCCGCCGCGCGCGGCGAGGCCGCGATGGTGGTGGGCGACGGAACGTCCACCGTGCTGCAGCTGATCGAGAGCCAGCTCAATTCCGATCCCCGCCGCGGCCGCGACGAGGATCATCCCCTGAATTTCATCCGTCTGGATTCCGCGGCCCGCCTGGAACTGGACCGCCAGGGCCTGCATGGCGACGCCGTCCCCGAACGCGGCCGCGCGGTGCTCGTCCAGCGCAGCGGCAACGTGTCCATCGACGTCACCGACGAAGTGCACCCGGACGTGGCCGCGCAGGTGGCGCTGGCGGCCCGCGTGGTCGGGCTGGACATCGCCGGGGTCGACCTGGTGGCGCGCGACATTTCGCGGCCCCTGGACGAGCAGCGGGGGGCCATCGTCGAAGTCAACGCCGGCCCCGGCCTGCTGATGCACCTGAAGCCCGCCGTGGGCACGCCCCGGCCGGTCGGCCGGGCGATCATCGACGACCTGTTTCCCGCGCCCGAGGACGGACGCATCCCGGTGGTCGGGGTCAGCGGCAGCCGGCGCACCGCGCCGGTCGCGCACCTGGTCGCCCATCTGCTGCGCCTGGCCGGGCGCACGGTGGGCCTGGCCTCGTCCGAGGGGCTGTTCATGGGCGCCGCCCAGGTGACGGCGCAGGATTCCGCGCACTGGGAAGCCGCGCGCCGCGTCCTGCTGAACCGGGCGGTCGAATACGCCGTGATCGAGAACGGCGGCCGCGCCATCCTGGGCGAGGGCCTGGCCTACGACCGCTGCCAGGTCGGCGTGGTCACCGGCATCGATCCGGACGTGACCTGGCCGGAGTTCTACATGGAAACGCCGGAACAGCTGGCGCGGATCTTCCGCACCCAGGTGGACGTCGTCCTGCCGGGCGGCGCGGCCGTCCTGAACGCCGACGATCCCCTGGCGGCGGAGCTGGCGCCGCTGTGCGACGGGACCGTGCTGTTCTACGGCCTGGACCCCGACGGAGCCGTCCTGCGCGCCCATCTGGACGGCGGCGGCCGCGCCGTGTCCGTGCAAGGGGGCATGGCGGTGCTGGCCGAGGGCGGGATCCAGATCCCGGTGATCGGCCTGGATGAGATCGGACATGCAATGGTCCCTGCGGACCATTGCATGCCTATCGAATCGGAGCGGCATGCAGGCCGCGACGTGGAAGCAGGCCGCGAGGTGGAGAGCTGCGATCGCTGGAGATATTCCGTGCCTGCCGAAGCCGAGGACCTTTCCGCCATGCTGGCGGCCCTGGCCGCGGCCTGGGCGCTGGGGCTGGACGTCGAGCGCATGCGCATCGGCCTGCGCACCTGGAACGCCCGCCAGATCCCCGAAGAGCCGCCGCTCGCCGCCTGATCCCTTTCAGGTCCGGCGGGATGGTCGCCGGACCGCCCCCCACCCTCCAAGGACGATTGGTCATCATGGAAGTCTCCCGAGTCCGGGCCCTGCGCGGGCCCAATCTGTGGTCGCGCCAGACGGCGATCGAGGCCATCGTCGCCTGCTCCGAGAGCGAGCGCGCGATCGGCGACATGGAGGCGTTCGAAACGCGCCTGCGCGCGCGCTTTCCGGATATCGACCTGCCGCGGCCCCCGGGCCTGGAGGGGGCACGCTCGCTGGCGCACATCCTGGCGGTCGCGGCCTTGCGGCTGCAGACCCAGGCGGGCTGCCCGGTGGCCTTCTGCCGCATCGCGCAGACCCTGGAACCGGGCATCTACCAGGTGGCGATCGAATACGTCGAGGAGGCCGTCGGGCGCCTGGCGTTCGAGCGGGCGCTGGCGCTGTGCATGGCCACGCTGCGCGACGAGCCCTTCGACCTGGGGCCGGCGATCGCCGAACTGAAATCCCTGTACGAGGACGTGCGGCTGGGGCCCAGCACCGGCGCCATCGTCCAGGCCGCCGTGCGCCGGGGCATCCCGTACCGGCGGCTGACCGAGGGCAGCCTGGTGCAGTTCGGCTGGGGGCGCCGCCAGCGCCGCATCCAGGCGGCCGAGACCGATGCCAGCGGCGCCATCGCCGAGGCCATCGCCCAGGACAAGGCCCTGACCAAGTCGCTGCTCGCCTCGGCCGGCGTCTCCGTGCCCCGGGGCCGCTGCGTGGAGGACGCCGAGGACGCCTGGGCGGCCGCGCGGGAAATCGGCGGACCGGTCGTGGTCAAGCCGCTGGACGGCAACCAGGGCAGGGGCGTGGCGGTGAACGTGCAGGGACGCGAACCGGTGATGGCCGCCTACGCCGTGGCCCGCGCCCATGGCTCGGGCGTGATGGTGGAGCGCTATTTTCCCGGCCACGACTTCCGCCTGCTGGTGGTGGGCGACCGCCTGGTCGCGGCGGCGCGGCGCGATCCGCCCCAGGTGGTGGGCGATGGCCGCCACACCATCGCGGAACTGGTCGAGCAGATCAACCAGGATCCGCTGCGCGGCGAGGGCCACGGGACGTCCCTGACGCGCATCCGGCTCGACGAGATCGCCTTGAACACGATGGCCGCGCAAGGCTGCGGCCCCGACTCGGTGCCGGCGCCCGGCGTCTGCGTGGTGCTGCGCAACAACGCCAACCTGAGCACGGGCGGGACCGCCACGGACGTGACCGACCACGTGCATCCGGACCTGGCCGCCAGCGCCGTCATGGCGGCGCGCATGGTGGGCCTGGACGTCTGCGGCATCGACCTGGTGGGCCGCGACGTCTACCAGCCGCTGACGCCGGAGACCGGCTGCTTCGTCGAGGTCAACGCGGCGCCCGGCCTGCGCATGCACCTGAGCCCGTCCTTCGGCACGGGGCGCGACGTGGGCGCCGCCATCATCGACATGATGTACGCCCCCGGCGAAACCGGCCGGGTGCCGGTGGCGGCGGTGACCGGCACCAACGGCAAGACCACGACCGTGCGCCTGCTGGCGCACCTGTGCGCCCAGTCGGGCGCCTGCGTGGGCATGACCAATTCCGACGGCGTCTACGTCGGCGGCCGGCGCATCGACACGGGCGACTGCAGCGGGCCGCGCAGCGCGCGCAACGTGCTGCTGCACCCGGACGTGGACATGGCGGTCTTCGAGACCGCGCGCGGCGGCATCCTGCGCGAGGGCCTGGGCTTCGACCGCTGCGACGTGGCCGTGGTGACCAACATCGGGATCGGCGACCACCTGGGGCTGAACTACATCAGCACGGTCGAGGATCTGGCCATCGTCAAGCGCGTCGTCGTCGAGAACGTGGCGCCCGCGGGCATGGCCGTCCTCAACGCCCAGGACCCCATCGTCGCCCAGATGGCGTCCGGCTGCCCCGGCCGGGTCACCTTCTTCGCCCGCGACGGCCGCCATCCGGTGATCGAGACGCACCGGGCGCAGGGCGGCCGGGTGGTGTTCGTGGATCAGGGCGACCTGGTGTTCGCGGAGGCCGGCGCCGAAACGCGCGTCGAACTGGCCGCCGTGCCCCTGACCCGCGCGGGCAGCATCGGCTTCCAGGTCGAGAACGCCATGGCCGCCGCCGCCGCGGCCTGGGCCATGGGCGTGGACTGGGTGCGCATCCAGGCGGGCCTGGCCTCGTTCGTCAACGACGCCGGGACCGTGCCGGGCCGCTTCAACGTGTTCGACCATCGGGGCGCGACGCTGATCGCCGACTACGGCCACAATCCGGACGCGATCCTGGCGCTGGTGGAGGCCGTCGAATCCATGCCCGCGCGGCGCCGCACCGTGGTGATCAGCGGGGCGGGGGACCGGCGGGACCAGGACATCCGCCGCCAGACGGAGATCCTGGGCGACGTGTTCGACACGGTCGTCCTGTACCAGGACCAGTGCCAGCGCGGCCGCGGCGACGGCGAGGTCCTGGCCCTGCTGCGCGAGGGCCTGGGGGCGGCCCGGCGCATGAGCCGGCTGCAGGAAATCCATGGCGAATTCCTGGCCATCGACGCCGCGCTGGACGCCCTGGAGCCCGGCGACCTGTGCCTGGTCCTGATCGACCAGGTCGAGGAGGCCCTGGCCCACATCGCCCGGCGGATCGAGCCCCGGGGCGGGGTTCTGGATACAATGCCCGCCAAAGAGGAAACAGTGCGAGCGCATGCCTATCCGTAGTATCCGTCGTTCAAGTCTGTCGCGTCTGGCCATCGGTCTGGCGCTGTGGGTCGTGACCCTGTTGGGGGCCGTGCCGGCCAACGCGCAGGGCTATATCGCGCGCACGCTCAACGTGCCCGTGCCGGGCGGCGTGGCGGCGGTGCCCCTGGGGGCGGCCGATCGAGCGCCGTCGGCCAGCTATCAGGGGCGGCGCGTCATGGTGATCCGCGACAGCGACAAGCAGTGGATCGCCCTGGTGGGGATCCCCCTGGGCACCAAGCCGGGCCGTCAGACTCTGCAGGTGCAAGGCGGCCCCGAGGCTGCGTTTCAGGTCCGTGCCAAGGAATACGCGGCCCAGCACATCACGCTCAAGAACCGCCGTCAGGTCACGCCCGATCCCGACGACCTGAAGCGGATCGAACGCGAACTCGCCTTGCAAACGGACGCCTACCGCAGCTACCGGGACGGCGTCGTGCCCAGCAACGTGCTGCTGGACCGTCCCGTCGGCGGACGCCTGTCCAGCCCGTTCGGCCTGCGGCGCTTCTTCAACGGCGAGGAGCGCAACCCGCATTCGGGACTGGATTTCGCCGTGCCGGCCGGCACGCCGGTCAAGGCGCCGGCCGCCGGCCGCGTGGTCCTGGTGGGGGATTATTTCTTCAACGGCAAGACCGTGTTCGTCGACCACGGGCAGGGCTTCATCAGCATGTTCTGCCATCTGTCGGCCATCGACGTGAAAGTCGGCGACGAGGTCGCGCGCGGCGCCGTCGTGGGCAAGGTGGGCGCCACCGGCCGCGCCACCGGGCCGCACCTGCACTGGAACGTCAGCCTGAACGACGCGCGGGTGGACCCCGCGATTTTCATCGGCGCGGCGAAGCGGCCGTAGGGCGCCGTGCCCAGCCTGGAGTCCGGGGCGGGGTTCGCGTGGCCGTCCGGGCGCGCTTGATTTAATATAGGAAGCTTCACCTGCGCCGACCGCCCGCGGATCCGGGCCGGCCGGCGATTTCCAATCGACCGGCCCACAAGGCAGGCCCCCATTCGGAATCAATCATGGACACGTCCGTTTCCCGCACGCTTTTTTCCCAACGCGCCAATCAGCTGACCAGTTCGGCCATCCGAGAAATCCTCAAGATCACCGAGCGGCCCGAGGTCATCTCGTTCGCCGGCGGCCTGCCTTCGCCCGAAGGATTCCCGATCCCCGAACTGCGGGCGGCCTTCGACCGGGTGCTGTCCACCCAGGGCGCCACGGCGCTGCAGTACGGCCGCACCGAAGGCTACACGCCGCTGCGCGAATGGGTGGCCCGGGATCTGTCGCGCCCGGGGCTGGACATCGACCCCGAGGAAGTCCTGATCGTATCGGGTTCGCAGCAGGCGCTGGACATGCTCGGCAAGCTGTTCATCGACCAGGGCTCGCCCGTGCTGGTCGAGGCCCCCAGCTATCTCGGGGCGCTGCAGTCCTTCTCCCAGTTCCAGCCGCAATACCGGGCTGTGCCCACCGACGAGCGCGGACTCGTGCCCGAAGCCCTGGACGACGATCTCGCCCGGGACGCGCGCTTCATCTACGTGCTGCCCAATTTCCAGAACCCCACCGGCCTGACGCTGGACCGCGAGCGCCGCCAGGCCCTGGTCGAACGCTGCGCCCGCCTGGGCCTGCCCATCATCGAGGACGATCCCTACGGCGAACTGCGCTACGCGGGCGAGCCGCAGCCCGGCCTGCTCGAACTCGGCCGTCCGGCGGGCGCCACGGTGATCCGCCTGGGCACGTTCTCCAAGGTCCTGGCGCCCGGCATGCGCCTGGGCTACGTCGTGGCCCCGCGCCACATCATCTCCAAGCTGGTGCAGATCAAGCAGGCCACCGACCTGCACACCGCCACGGTTACCCAGATGGCGGTGTACGAGGCCGTGCGCGGCGGCTTCCTGCGCGAACACCTGCCGAAAGTGCGCGAACTCTACCGCCGCCAGTGCGGCTACATGCTCGACGCCCTGCGGGAATATTTCCCGTCCGACGCGCGCTGGACGCGCCCGGAAGGCGGCATGTTCATCTGGGTCACGCTGCGCGAATCCATCGACACCACGCAATTGCTGCAGGCGGCGATCCAGCGCAACGTGGCCTTCGTGCCGGGCGCGCCGTTCTACGCCGTCGACGCGCCGGTCAACACCCTGCGCCTGAGCTTCGTCACCGTGCCCGAGGACCGGATCCGCGCCGGCGTGCGCACCCTGGGCGAACTCATCGGTCCGGCGCCCGCGCGCGGATGACGGCGGGCGGCACCCCCGCCGGCCCGGGGCGGGCCGGCCCCGACCTGTCGGACATGCGCTTCGACGACTGGGTGGCCCGCTGGCTGCCCGCGTCATGGGGCCCCTATGCGCGCCTGTGCCGGCTGGACCGGCCCGTCGGCACCTGGCTGACCCTGCTGCCGGCGCTGGCCGCGCTGGTCCAGGCGGCCGACGGCCTGCCGACCTTGTGGCGCCTCGTGGTGTTCTCCCTGGGCGCGCTGCTGATGCGCGGCGTGGGCTGCACCTTCAACGACATCTTCGACCGTGATTTCGACCACCGCGTCGAGCGCACGCGCTTCCGGCCCCTGACCAGCGGCCAGCTCACCCTGCGGGCGGCGCTGTGGTTCGTCGTCGCGCAGCTGCTGGTCAGCGCCACGCTGCTGCTGGCCATCAACGCCACCAGCCGCTGGCTGGCGCTGGCGCTGCTGCCGCTGGTGGTGATCTATCCCCTGTGCAAGCGCTACACCTACTGGCCGCAGGCCGTGCTGGGGGCGGCCTTCAACTGGGGCATGCTGATGGCCTGGTCCGACACGCGCGACGCGGTGCCCTGGTACGCCGTGGCGATGTGGCTGGGGGCGCTGCTGTGGCAGATCGGCTACGACGCCATCTACGCCTACATCGACCTGCGCGACGACCGCATGCTGGGCCTGAAGTCTGTCGCCATGCGTTTCGGCGACCGGGGCCGGGCCTGGATCGGCGGCATGTACGCCGCCACGGCGATCCTGTGGACCGCGTCGGGCCGGGGCATGGGCATGGACTGGCCCTATTACCTGGTCATGGCCGTCATCGCCGGCCATTTCGCCTGGCAGATGCGCGTCTTCGACGTGCGCCACCCGGAGCGCGGCCTGCGGCTGTTCCGCTCCAACATGCAGGTGGGCGTGCTGCTGATCGTCGCCGCCCTGGCCGGCACGGTATTGCGCCCCTGGCTGTAGGCGGCGGGCCGCGGGCGGTCCCGGCCCGCCTGGCGCCGGCCCGGCGTTGCGGATAGACTGTTTCCAACAGAACGACGGAGCCGCCCGACGGCCCTGCAGGAGACCGCACGCCATGACCGCAGCAACGCCGGACGCCGCCGCGCTGGAATTCGATTACGTCATCGTGGGGGCCGGCTCGGCCGGCTGCCTGCTGGCCAATCGCCTGTCGCGCGAACACCGCGTCCTGCTGCTCGAAGCGGGTGGCGCCGACGACTGGCGCTGGATCCATATCCCCGTCGGCTACCTGTATTGCATCGGCAATCCGCGCACGGACTGGTGCTACCACACCCTGCCGGACCCGGGCCTGAACTACCGCTCCCTGGGCTATCCGCGCGGCCGGGTGCTGGGCGGCTCGTCCTCGATCAACGGCATGCTCTACCTGCGCGGCCAGGCTGCCGACTACGACGGCTGGGCGGCGATGGGCAATCCGGGCTGGGCCTGGGCCGACGTGCTGCCGCTGTTCCGCGACGTGGAGGACCATCACGCCGGGGCGAGCGAATTCCACGGCGCCTCGGGCACCTGGCGGGTCGAGCCCCAGCGCCTGCGCTGGGACGTGCTGGACGCCTTCCGCGACGCGGCGGCCCAGGCGGGCATCGAGCGCACCGACGACTTCAACCGGGGCGACAACGCCGGCTGCAACTACTTCGAGGTCAACCAGCGCCGGGGCGTGCGCTGGAACGCGGCCAAGGCCTTCCTGCGCCCCGTCATGCACCGGGACACGCTGCGCGTGATGACCGGCGCCCGGGTGGAACGCATCCGCTTTTCCGGGCGCCGCGCCACCGGGGTCGATTGCGTGGTCGACGGCCGCCGCCTGCATGCCGCGGCGCGGCGGGAACTCATCCTGGCGGCGGGCGCGATCGGTTCGCCCCAGCTGCTCCAGGTCTCCGGCGTCGGTCCCGCCGAACGCCTGCGCAGGCTCGGCATCCCGATGGTGCTGGACCTGCCCGGCGTGGGCGAGAATCTCCAGGACCATCTCCAGCTGCGCACGATCTACCGCCTGCAAGGCGCCCGCACCCTGAACACCCTGGTGCATTCCTGGTGGGGCAAGGCCTCGATGGGCCTGCAATACGCCCTGTTCCGCAGCGGGCCGCTGTCCATGGCGCCTTCGCAGCTGGGGGCCTTCGCGCGCTCGGACCCGTCGCGTCCCCGCCCCAACCTGGAATACCACGTCCAGCCCCTGTCGCTGGACAAGTTCGGCGATCCGCTGCACGATTTCCCGGCCCTGACGGCCTCGGTCTGCAACCTGCAGCCCGGCAGCCGGGGCCATGTGCGCATCGTCTCGCCCAACGCCGCCGACGCGCCGGACATCCTCTGCAACTACCTGCAGACCCCGGAAGACCGGGCCGTGGCGGCCGACGCCCTGCGCCTGACGCGGCGCATCATGGCCCAACCCGCCATGGCGCGCTACCAGCCCGGCGAATACCTGCCGGGCGACGCCGTCCAGACCCAGGAAGCGCTGGAGGCCGCGGCGGGCGATATCGGCACCACCATCTTCCATCCGGTGGGGACATGTAAAATGGGCGTCGATCCGTTGGCCGTGGTGGATCCGGAACTGCGCGTCCAGGGGCTGGAAAGCCTGCGGGTGATCGACGCCTCCATCATGCCGGTCATCACTTCGGGCAATACCAATTCGCCGACGATCATGATTGCCGAAAAAGGCGCGCGCCTGATCCTGGGCGGCGCCTGAATCCCCTTTCAGCCTTTCATACAGGACCCGGACATGGTCAGTCACACCGAGGTCGTGGCAAGCATCCTGTTTGCCATCGCCATCATCCACACGTTCTCCGTCCCCGTCTTCGCCCGCCTGGCCAACAAGGGCGGCCCGCATGCCGGACTGTGGCACCTGCTGTCCGAGGTCGAGGCCGTGTTCGGCGTCTGGGCCTGTGCGCTGTTCGTATGGATGGGACTGACCCTGGGGGTGAAGGGCGCGGTCGAATACCTCGACACGCGCAACTTCACCGAGCCGGCCTTCGTCTTCGTGATCATGGTGGTGGCGGCCAGCCGGCCCATCATCGAGCTGGTCCGCCTGATGGTCGACCAGGTGTCGCGGCTGCTGCCGGCGGCCCGCGAACTGTCGCGTTTCTTCGTCATCATGACCCTGGTGCCGCTGGCGGGCTCGCTGATCACGGAGCCGGCCGCCATGACGCTGGCCGCCCTGCTGCTGCGCCAGGCCTATTTCCGACGGCCCGGCCAGGACGGCTTCAAGTACCTGACCGTCGGCGTGCTGTTCGTCAACGTGTCCATCGGCGGGGTGCTAACGGCCTATGCCGCGCCCCCGGTGCTGATGGTGGCCCATACCTTCGGCTGGGACACGGCCTTCATGGCGACCCATTTCGGCTGGCGCGCGGCGCTGGCCGTGCTGTTCAACGGCCTGATCCTGACGCTGATCTGCCGCCCCTTCCTGCTCAACGGTAGCATCGGCGTCCAGGAGGACGAGGGCGAGCGCCGTCCGCCGGTGTCCCCCGTGGTCATGGCCGTGCACGTGCTGTTCCTGGTGGGCGTCGTGCTGGCCTCGCATCACATGCAGATCTTCATGGCCCTGCTGGTGCTGTTCATCGGCTACGCCCACGCCTACAAGCGGCACCAGTCCCCCCTGCTGCTGCGCGAAGGCCTGATGGTGGGCTTCTTCCTGGCGGGGCTGGTGGTGCTGGGCGGCCTGCAGCAATGGTGGCTCCAGGACCTGCTGGGCGGCCTGTCGCCCTACATCCTGTACCTGGGCGCCACGGCCCTGACGGCGGTCACCGACAACGCCGCACTGACCTACCTGGGCTCGCTGGTCGAGGGCACCGGCGATCTCTGGCGCTACATGCTGGTGGCCGGCGCCGTGACGGGCGGCGGCCTGACCGTGATCGCCAACGCGCCGAACCCGGCCGGCTTCTCCATCCTGAAGGGCTGCTTCGGCGACGGCACCATCTCGCCGCTGAAGCTGCTGGGGGCGGCCGCCGTGCCGACGCTGGTGGCCGCCGTGATGTTCATGCTGCCCAACTCGTTTGGTTGAAAGGATTAAAATCCAGGCGGTCGATCATTTCGGAAGTATTGCCGTGCCTATCTACGCCTATCGTTGCAGCCGCTGTGGTCACGAGCAGGACGTGCTGCGGAAAATCTCGGACCCGCCGCTGAAGACCTGCCCGGCCTGCGGCCAGGACACCTATGAAAAGCAGGTGACGGCCGCCGGTTTCCGCCTGAAGGGCTCCGGCTGGTACGAAACCGATTTTCGCGGAGGCGGGAAACCGGCCCCGAAGTCCGCCGACGCGGCGGGCGGGTCCTCGAACGCGGCTCCCGCCTCCGGCGGCGCCGCGCCCGCCTCGACGTCGTCGGGCTGACGCCCGGAACCCATGCGCTTCCTCAAACGCTACTTCATCACCGGCCTGCTGATCTGGCTGCCGCTGGTCGCCACGGTCTGGGTGCTGACCATCCTGGTCGGCACCCTCATGTCCCTGGTGCCTTCGTTCCTGACGCCCGAGGCCCTGTTCGGCGTGTCGATCCCGGGGTTCGAGCTGATCCTGGTCCTGGCCGTGATCCTGCTCACGGGGCTGTTCTGCGCCAATTTCATCGGCCGCGCCATCCTGTCGCGCTGGGAAGCCCTGCTGGGACGCATCCCCCTGGTGCGCTCCATTTATAATTCGGTCAAGCAGGTCAGCGACACTGTGTTCGCGCCCAACGGCCAGGCCTTCCGGGAAGCCGTGCTGGTGCAGTATCCGCGCCAGGGCGCCTGGACCGTCGGCTTCCTGACCGGCACCCCCTGCACCGAGATCGCCGCGCTGCTGGACGGCGATTTCGTCAGCGTCTACGTGCCCACGACGCCCAACCCGACGTCGGGCTTCTTCCTGATGATGCCGCGCGCCGATGTCCAGGTGCTCGACATGTCGGTGGAAACGGCACTGAAATACATCGTGTCCATGGGCGTGGTGGCGCCGCCCGGCCTGCCGCCCCAGACACAGATGGATCTGCCGGCCGTGGAATCCCCCGACGGGCAGCCCCATTGAAACTCGAACAATTCCTCTGACGGAGCCATTCTTGAACCGCACTTGCTACACCGGCGAGGTGTCCAAAGCCCACCTCGACCAGACCGTGACCCTGTTCGGCTGGGTGCATCGCCGCCGCGACCATGGCGGCGTGATCTTCATCGACCTGCGCGACCGCGCGGGCCTGGCCCAGGTGGTGGTGGACCCGGACAACAAGGCCGCGTTCGAGACCGCCGAGCGGATCCGCAACGAATACTGCCTGCGGATCACCGGCCTGGTGCGCCTGCGCCCCGCCGGGACCACCAATCCCGACCTGCTCTCGGGCGAGATCGAGATTCTCTGCCGCGAGATCGAGATCCTCAACGCCTCGGTCACGCCGCCGTTCCAGCTGGACGACGACAACCTGTCCGAGACCACCCGCCTGACGCACCGCGTGCTGGACCTGCGCCGTCCGCAGATGCAGCGCAACCTGATGCTGCGCTACCGCGTGTCCATGGTGGCGCGCAACTACCTGGACGCCCTGGGCTTCGTCGACATCGAAACCCCGATGCTGACCCGCAGCACGCCGGAAGGCGCGCGCGACTACCTGGTGCCTTCGCGCGTGAACCCGGGCGAGTTCTTCGCGCTGCCCCAGTCTCCGCAGCTGTTCAAGCAGATGCTGATGGTGTCCGGCTTCGACCGCTACTACCAGATCACCAAGTGCTTCCGCGACGAGGACCTGCGCGCCGACCGCCAGCCGGAATTCACCCAGATCGATTGCGAGACCTCCTTCCTGGACGAAGTCCAGATCCGCGAGATCTTCGAAGGCATGGTGCGCGAGATCTACCGCCAGGTGCTGGACGTGGCGCTGCCCGATCCCTTCCCCGTCATGAGCTGGGAAGAAGCCATGCGCCGCTTCGGCTCCGACAAGCCCGACCTGCGCGTGAAGCTGGAATTCACCGACGTGGCCGACCTGATGCGCGACGTGGGCTTCAAGGTCTTCGCCGGCCCGGCCAACGACCCGGCCTGCCGCGTGGTGGCCCTGCGCGTGCCCGGCGGCGCCAGCATGCCGCGCAGCGAGATCGACGCCTACACCCAGTTCGTCGGCATCTACGGTGCGCGCGGCCTGGCCTACATCAAGGTCAACGACGCCGCCTCGATCCCCGAGGGCCTGCAGTCGCCCATCGTCAAGAACATCCATGCCGACGCGCTGCGCGCCCTGATCGAGCGCACCGGCGCGCAGGACGGCGACCTGATCTTCTTCGGCGCCGACCGCGCCAAGATCGTCGCCGACGCCATCGGCGCCCTGCGCGTGAAGATCGGCCAGAGCGAATTCGGCCGCGCCAACGGGCTGTTCGAGCCGGGCTGGAAGCCGCTGTGGGTGGTGGACTTCCCCATGTTCGAATACGACGAGGGCGAAGGCCGCTACACGGCCGCGCACCACCCCTTCACCTGCCCCAAGCCGGGCCACGAGGACCTGCTGGAGACCGATCCGGGCAAGGCCCTGGCGCGTGCCTACGACATGGTCATGAACGGCTGGGAAGTCGGCGGCGGGTCCGAGCGCATCCACCGCGCCGACGTCCAGCGCAAGGTCTTCAAGGCCCTGAAGATCGACGAGGAGGAAGCCCGCCTGAAATTCGGCTTCCTGCTCGACGCCCTGCAGTACGGCGCGCCGCCGCACGGCGGCCTGGCCTTCGGCCTGGACCGTCTGGTGACGCTGATGGCGGGCGCGGAATCCATCCGCGACGTGATCGCCTTCCCCAAGACGCAGCGCGCCCAGTGCCTGCTGACGCAGGCGCCGTCGGCCGTGGACGAGAAGCAGCTGCGCGAGCTGCACATCCGCCTGCGCCAGACGGAAGCCAAATAGGGCGGGGAGACCGGCCATGCCCGTCCTGCGGGTCGTCAGCTACAACATCCACAAGGGCCGTTCGGCCACGGGTGGGCGGGAATCGCTGGCCGACCTGCGGCTGGGCCTGTACGGCCTGCGGCCCGACCTGCTGTTCCTGCAGGAAGTCCAGGGCCGCAACCAGGTGCGCGGCAGCCTGGACGCGCAGCACGAATCCCTGGCGGCGGCCCTGCACATGCAGGCCGCCTACGGCTGCAACGCCGTGCGCCAGGCGACCGACCACGGCAACGCGCTGCTGTCGCGCTACCCCATCCTGTACTACGAGAACCAGGACGTTTCCGACCATCGCCTGGAGCAGCGCGGCCTGCTGCACGGCGTGGTGCGGGTCGGCGACGTGCCGGTGCATTGCCTGGTGGTGCACCTGGGCCTGCTGGCGGGCGGGCGGTCGCGCCAGGTGCAGGCGCTGGCCGACCGCATCCAGCGCCTGGTGCCCGCGCACGAACCGCTGCTGATCGCCGGCGACTTCAACGACTGGACCAACCGCCTGGCGCCGCTGTTCGTCGAGCAGCTTGGCCTGGTCGAGGTCTTCGCCGCCGCGCCGCAGGGATCGGACGAGATCTACCGGCTGCGCCGCACCGTGTCGCGCCTGCGCGAACGCCTGGCCTGGCTGCCGGGCCAGGCGCTGCGCCAGCGGCCCGAACTGTCCATGAACGGGCACGCGCGCCTGACGCCGCCGCCCCGGACCTTCCCGTCCGTGTTCCCCTGGCTGCGGCTGGACCGCATCTACCAGCGCGGCTTCGCCGTGCGCCGCGCGCGGGTGCTGCACGGTTCGCCCTGGAAGAAGCTGTCGGATCACGCCCCGCTGGTGGCTGACCTGGAACTGCCCTGAGTCCCGGTCGATTGTGGGGAACTTTCTCGCCGCAGGGCAGCCTAACACTTGTTACCTTGAGATTAGCACTCTGCCCCATGGAGTGCTAACATCGTTCCATTCAGCACGAGGAACCTTGTCACCATGACCCCCTCTTCGTCCGCCCTGTCGCTCGCGCCGTCCCAGCTTTCGCTGGCGATCGCCAATCCCGGCGCGCTCGGCACCATCGATGCCTACATCGGCGCCGTGAACCGGCTGCCGATGCTGACCGCCGACCAGGAAGCCGACCTGGGCCGGCGCCTGCGCGATCACAACGACCTGGACGCCGCGCGCGACCTGATCCTGTCGCACCTGCGGCTGGTGGTCTCCATCGCCCGCCAGTACCTGGGCTACGGCCTGGCGCACGCGGACCTGATCCAGGAAGGCAACATCGGCCTGATGAAGGCCGTGCGCCGCTTCGACCCCGACCGCGGGGTGCGCCTGGTGTCCTTCGCCGTGCACTGGATCCGCGCCGAGATCCACGAGTACGTGGTGCGCAACTGGCGCCTGGTCAAGATCGCCACCACCAAGGCGCAGCGCAAGCTGTTCTTCAATCTGCGCCGCATGCGGCCCGACGGCCACAGCCTGGCCCCGGACCAGGTCGCCGACATCGCCCGCGAACTCGACGTGCGGCCGGAAGACGTCGCCGAAATGGAAGTCCGCCTGTCGGGCGGCGATTTCGCGCTGGACGCCCCGGCCGACGGCGAGGACCGCTACGCGCCGGCCGACTGGCTGGCCGACGAGGCCCAGGAACCCGCCCAGGTGCTGGCGCGCCGGGGCATGGACGCCCTGCAGGGCGAGGGCCTGGAACACGCCCTGTCGTCCCTGGACGCACGGTCGCAGCATATCGTGCGCGCCCGCTGGCTGGCCGACGACGGCGGCGCCACGCTGCACGAACTGGCCGCCGAATACGGCATTTCCGCCGAACGGGTCCGCCAGATCGAGGCCGCCGCCCTGAAAAAGCTGCGCGCCGCCCTGAGCGAGCGGCGGGCGGATTTCGAGGCCGCCTGATCCCGCGTCCCGGCGGCCGGTCACACTCTCTTGCATTTTTTCGGCGCCGGGCCGTGAACTTTCGGCGCCGGGGGCGGACCAACCCATCATGAGCGCGCGCCGGCCACGCCGGCCCCACGTTCTGTCGTCCGCTTCTGCTTCTCCTCTTCCCCTCCCTATCGAAGCGGATGTTCACGGGATGCCGCCTGGCATCCCTTTTTTTTCATCCTTTTCCTAGGAAATCGATTCCCCGGGCCTGTAACATATCACCCGGATGATCTGATCGCATTTCCCTGTCATGAAAATCGGCCTATTGGTGTTCGGCCTGGCTGGCCTGCTGGCCCTGGTGTCCTTCATGCCTCCCCTGGCGGGGCGCCTGCGCCTGCCTTATTCCGTGCTGCTGGCCATCGTGGGCTTCGTCCTGGGCGTCATCATCCACGTGCACGGCTGGGCGCCGGGCGTCGTGGCCGACTTCCTGGACACGCTGCAGCACTTCGAGATCTCCTCCGAAACCTTCCTGTTCGTCTTCCTGCCCGTGCTGCTGTTCGAGACGGCGCTGGCGACGAACCTGCGGCGGCTGCTGGACGACATCAGCCCGATCCTGGTCATGGCCATCGTGGCCGTCGTGGTCTGCACCGTGGCGGTCGGCTTCTCGCTGGCGGCGATCTCCACCTACGGGCTGGTGGTCTGCCTGATGCTGGGCGCCATCGTCGCCACCACCGACCCGGTGGCGGTCGTGGGCATCTTCCGCGAGGTCGGCGCGCCGCGCCGCCTCACGAACCTGGTCGAGGGCGAGGCCCTGTTCAACGACGCGGCCTCGATCGCCCTGTATTCGGTGCTGCTCAGCGTCCTGTTCGGCGGCACCACGCCCGCCGTGACGGAAATCTTCCGCGGCTTCATGGTCAGCTTCCTGGGCGGCGGCCTGGCCGGCCTGGTCATGGGGCGGGCGGCCATCGAACTGTTCCGCTGGCTGCGCGGCTGGCCCACGGCCGAGGTCACGCTGACCGTGGCGCTGGCCTACCTGACCTTCTTCATCGCCGAACACTACCTGGGGGTGTCGGGGGTGGTGGCCACCGTGATCGCCGGCCTGGTGGTGGGCTCCAGCGGCCGCACGCGCATGTCGCCCACGACCTTCGAGCAGCTCGAGGGCGCCTGGGCGCAGTTCGGCTTCTGGGCCAATTCCCTGATCTTCCTGTTCGCCGCCATGCTGATCCCGCGCATGATGGCCGAAATCACCTGGATGGAAGTCCTGCTGATCCTGGTCGTGTTCATCGTCACGCTGGGTGCGCGCGCGGTGATCGTCTACGGCCTGCTGCCGCTGCTGGGGCGGTTGCGGCTCAGCACCGAGGTCAGCCATTCCTATCGGACCGTCATGCTGGTGGGCGGCCTGCGCGGGGCCGTGTCCCTGGCCCTGGCCCTGGCCGTCACGGAACAGCCGGCGGTGCCCCACGAGGCGCGGCAGTTCATCGCCGTGGCCACGACCGGCTTCGTGCTCATGACCCTGTTCATCAACGGCCTGACGCTGCGGCCGCTGATCCACCGGCTGGGGCTGAACCAGCTGTCGCCGGTGGACCGCACCCTGCGCGACCAGGCCCAGATCGTGGAACTCGAGGCCCTGCGCCTGAAGATCGACGACATCGCCCACAACGAGCACGTCGGCGGCGAGGTCCTGGAACGCCTGCACGCGGTATTCGACGCCAGCCAGGCCGGCATGGACGCGTCGCAGGTGCACCAGCTGACCCTGGACCAGAAGGTCGCCGTCGGCATGGGCATGCTGGCCGGGCGCGAGGAGGAAATGTTCTTCGAGACCCTCAAGGCCCAGGTCGTGGACTGGCGTACGGCCGAGTCCCTGCTGGCGCGCGCGGAGCGGCTCGGCGACGCGGTGCGCTCGGGCGGCCTGCGCGGGTTCGAGTCGGCGATCGAGGGCGACCTGCGCTATTCCCATGCGCTGCGGCTGGCGCTGCGCCTGCACCACCTGACCGGCTGGCAGGGCTGGCTGGTGCGCGAACTGGCCCAGCGGTTCACGAACCTGATGTGCAAATGGTCCGTGGCGCGCCGCCTGATCCAGTTCGCCCGCACCGACGTGCAGCCGCTGCTGGGGCAGGAGGTCACGGACATCATCGTGGCCGCGCACCAGCGCCGCCTGACGCTGCTGGAAGGCGCGCTGCAGGCCCTGGCGCTGCAATATCCCAACTACGCCCAGTACCTCCAGGAGGCCTATCTCGCGCGCATGGCGCGCGCCATGGAACGCATCCGCTACCGCGACATGCTGGCGCACAACCTGATCAGCGGGGAAACCTATTCCGACCTGATCCAGCAGACGGACGCGCGCTGGGGCGCGCTGGAGGACAGCGGCGTGCTGGACATCACCATGAGCGCGGCGGCGCTGGTGCAGCGGGTGTCGATGTTCGAGGGCATGGACGAGCGGACCATGGCGGCCATCCGCCGCGTGCTCAAGCCCCGGCTGGTCCTGCCGGGCCAGGAAATCCCGACCCGCTTCGGCCGCGGCCGCGCCATGTATTTCGTGGCCTCGGGCGCGGTGGTCCTGGACCTGCCGGACGGCACCACGGCGGAACTGGGCAGCGGCCAGATCTTCGGGGAAATGGCGCTGGCCATGGATGACGATTTCCAGGCGCGCGCGCGGTCGCTGGGCTACAGCCGCCTGCTGATGCTCCAGGAACGCGACTTCAAGCGCCTGCAGCAGCAATATCCGATGCTGCGCGAGAAGATCGACCTGATCGTGCGCCAGCGCCAGCGGGCGATGGAAGTCTGGCGGCAGTTCGAGTCCGGCGAGCGCCAGCACGAACCCCTGCCGGATCTCGGCCGGACCGCAGCGGACGAGGCGCCGGCCGACGCCGAGGAGGCCGTCGCCTCGGGGGAGGCCGGCCCCGCGGACATGGAACCGGACGCGCCCCGCCCGGCCGGGGCGGACGCGCCGCCCACGGCCGCCTGACCTACAGCAGCAGCTTGATGTCGTGGGCCATGTCCTCGGGCGTCAGCGACGGCCCGAGCAGGGCGCGGGCCTCGCCCTCGCGGTCCATCAGGTAGAAGGCCGACGAGTGGTTCATGGCGTAGTGTTCCGGCGACGGGCCGGGTTCCTTGGCGTAGAAGGCCTTGAAGGAGCGCGCGGTCTTGTCCAGCTGCTCGGGCGTGCCCGTCAGGCCGATGAAGGACGGATCGAAGGCCTGCACGTAGGCGCCCAGGATGCCGGGCGTGTCGCGCGCGGGATCCACCGAGACCATGATGACGCGCACGTCGCGGGCCTGGTCGCCCAGCAGCTGCATGGTCTGGGCGGCCTGCGCCATGGCGGTGGGGCAGACGTCCGGGCATTGCGTGTAGCCGAAGAACACCAGCAGGATCTTGCCCCGGAAGTCCGCCAGCGTGCGCCGCTGGCCCGTGGTGTCGATCATGTCCAGGTCGCGCCCCAGGTGGGACCCGGTGATGTCGTTGCCTTCGAAGGGCAGCGGTTCGGCTTTCGAGGTGCAGCCCGGCAGGGCCAGGGCGAGGGGAAGGGCGGCGAGCGCGCCGGCCAGGAGCCGGCGGCGCGGAATCGAGAACGGCATGTCCATCATCCAGGTCGGTGAATCGGCCGGGGCGGCGCCGGTGCGCGCGCCCGGGTCGGGGTTCCGCCGGGTCGGGCCGGGAGGATGCGTTCAGGCGTTCCCCAGGACCAGGCCGACCCAGTGATCCAGCAGCAGCGCGGCGAACAGCAGCGCCAGGTACAGGATCGAATAATGGAACAGTTTACGCGCCCTGGCGTCCGAATAGCTTCGATATAGCGCAAGGGATTGCCACACGAAGCGGCCGCTGAGCAGGCAGGCGGCGGCCAGGTAGGCGGGGCCGCTCATGCGCACGACGTAGGGCATCACGGACGCCGCGAACAGCGCGATGCTGTAGAGCAGGATGTGCAGCTGGGTGAAGTTCTGGCCGTGCGTGACCGGCAGCATGGGCAGGCCGGATTTCTCGTAGTCGTGATGGCGGTACAGGGCCAGCGCCCAGAAATGGGGCGGCGTCCAGATGAAGATGATCAGCACCAGCAGCCAGGCCTCGGCCGGCACGGCGTCGGCCATGGCGGCCCAGCCCAGGGCCGGCGGCATCGCGCCCGACAGGCCGCCGATGACGATGTTCTGCGGCGTGAGGGGTTTGAGGATGGCGGTGTAGATCAGGGCGTAGCCGACGAAGCTGGCGAAGGTCAGCCACATGGTCAGCGCGTTGACCTGGGTGTACAGGATCCACATGCCGGCGCCGCCCAGCGCGCCGGCCATCAGCAGGACCTGGTGGCCGCCGATCTGGCCGGAGGCCGTGCCGCGCCGCGCCGTGCGCAGCATGCGCGCGTCGGTTTCGCGTTCCACCAGGCAGTTGATGGAAAAGGCGGCCGCCGACAGCAGCCAGATGCCCACCGTGGCGTTCAGCGCCAGCCACGGGTCGGGCAGGCCCGGCGTGGCCAGGAACATGCCGATCACGGCGCAGAACACGGCCAGCTGCGTGACGCGCGGCTTGGTCAGCGCCAGGTACTGGCGCAGCAGGGAAGGGGATCGGTGGTGGGCGGCGGCGGTGGTCATATCGGCATTCTAGGCGGCTTTGGGGGGCTTGCGGTCGCGCGGCGGCTCATGGGTTTCCCTGCCCGGCGGGCTTGCCGGCCCGGGACAGGCGCCACAGCAGCGTGACGCCCACCAGGACCAGGCCGGCGGCGCCGCCGTTGTGCATCACGGCGATCAGCAGCGGCCATTGGAAGAAGATCGTGGTCAGGCCCGTCAGCAGCTGCAGGGCCAGCAGGGCCAGCAGCAGGCGCGCGGGGCCGGCCAGGCCGGGCGTGCGGCGCCAGCGCCAGGCCAGGACGCCCAGCAGGGCGATGACGAGGAAGGCGAAGTTGCGGTGCGTCCAGTGGATGGCGGTGAGCGCGTCCTGGGAGATGAGCTCCCCCGACGAGAGCTGTCCCAGGCCGCGCAGCAGGGCGTAGCCCTCGCGGAAGTCCATGGGCGGCAGCCAGGCCCCGTGGCAGGTGGGAAAGTCCATGCAGGCCAGGGCCGCGTAGTTGGTGCTGACCCAGCCGCCCAGCGCCACCTGCAGGAACAGCACGGACAGTCCCAGGATCATCCAGGCGCGGCCGGCGCCCGGGTCGGCGGGGACCGGGGCGTGGGCCTTTTCCCGGGCGGCCAGCCAGGTCATCAGGGCCAGCAGGCCCATGCCCAGCACCAGGTGCGTGGTCACCACCAGCGGCATCAGCCGGTGGGTGACGGTCCAGGCGCCGAAGGCGCCCTGGACGCACACCATGACCAGCACGCAGCCGGCCAGCGCCGGGCTGCGTCCCGGCAGGCGGCGCAGGCGCCAGGCGCACAGGGCGATGGCGATGATCATCAGGCCCAGGAAGGCGCCCGCGTAGCGGTGGATCATCTCGATCCAGGCCTTGAAGGCGCTGACCGGGCCGTAGGGCATGGCCTCCAGGGCGGCGCGGATGTGCTCGCCGGCGCCCAGGGGGCTGAAATGGCCGTAGCAGCCCGGCCAGTCGGGGCAGCCCAGGCCGGAATCGGTCAGACGCACGAAGGCGCCGAACATGATCAGGTCCAGCGTCAGGAACCAGGCCAGGAACACCAGCTTGCGGTAGCGCGCGAGCAGTCCGGCGGCGGGCCGCGGGCCCGGCCCGGACAGGTCTCGCGCGGCGGGTGTCGCGGCGGGGGCGCTTGCCGTGCGGTCCATCATCCGATCCGGGAATTCTTCAGCAGCGTGCGGATGTCGTCGCGCACGGCCTCGGGCTGCCGCGCGTCGGGGAAGCGCATCATCAGGTGGCCCAGGGGGTCGACGATCCACAGTCCCCGCGCCAGTTCGGCGGCGGGGTTGGCGGCATCGGGGGCCAGCCAGGCCGCCAGCCGGGCGGGGTCGGCGCGCAGGACGTGCGTGCCGGCGTAGGCTTCGCCGACCACGGGGGCCGCGGGCGCGTCGTCGGTGATGAACCAGACGCGTTCCAGCCGGTCGACCGCCTTGCCCTGGCTGGCATGGGAGTTGCGCAGCACGAACAGCCCGCGCACGCAGGATTCCGGGCAGGCGCCGGGCCCCGCGCTGATCAGCAGCCACTGGCCCTTGAGCTGGTTCAGGTCGTAGGGCCGGCCCTGCGCGTCCCGCAGGGCCAGGTCGCCGGGAATGGGGCGCTGCGGTTCGACCAGTTGGCCGTAGCGGGTGCGCGTGTCGGGACGCAGGCCCAGGGACGGCACGTAGTAGGCCAGCAGGGCGAACACCACCGGCGCCAGGCAGACCAGCAGGACGGCGATGAGGGGGCGGATGGAGCGGGTGCGGGCGGGTGCGGTCGTCATGCGTGCGGGGAAGGTGAGGGGCGGCGCAGGGTGCGCCAGGCCGTGATGCCGGCCGCGATCAGCGCGATCGCGGCGAAGCTGAACCATTGCAGGGCGTAGTTGTAGTTCTGGCCGGCGTTCGTCGAAGGGCCTGGCCATTCCTGGACCAGGTCCGCGTCATGCGTGGGGGCCTGCTGCAGCACGACCGGCAGCAGGTCCAGGCCGGTGGCCGCCGCCAGGGCGTCCAGCGGCAGGTTCTGCACGCGGGGCGGCCGGCCGTCGGCGGCGGGGAAGGGTTCGGGCAGGGCCGCGGCGGGCCGGCCGGTCAGGCTGCCCAGGTCGAACAGGCGGGGCACCCGGTGCAGCAGCGTGCCCTGGATCTCGACGGGACCGGCGGCCGCGTCCAGGTCCGGCAGCGCGGCGGGCGGCAGCGGGCGGGCGACCCAGCCGCGCAGCACCAGCACGGCGGTGCCGGGGCTGTCCCGCAGCTCCAGCGGGGTCGCCACCCACAGGCCGGGCCGGCCTTTGAGGTTGCGATTGTCCAGGAGTACAGTAAATGGGTTCAGCCAGTGTCCGCGGACGCTGGCCGGATGCCAGTCGGGGCCGTCGCGGTGCCGCGCATCCAGCGCCTGGGCCGGCGCCCGCCGGCCCGCCTCGATGGCGGCCAGCAGCGTTTCGCGTTCATGGGCGCGGCGCAGCTGCCATTGGCCGGCGCCGATGCAGGCCGCGCCCAGCAGCGCCAGCAGGACCAGGGCCAGGACGGCCTTCGTGCGGGGTGCGGGTTGCGGCGGGGTCATACGATGCTTACATCCTGGTGTTGCGGGGAATGCCCATGAAAATTCTGATCGTCGTGCTGTTCCTGGGGGTGCTCGTCAGCCTGGGCTCGGCCATGAAGTATCTCATGCAGGACCGGGGCCGCACCGACCGGATGGCCTGGGCCCTGACGTGGCGGGTGGGGTTGTCGATCCTGCTGTTCCTGTTCCTGCTGCTGGCGCATGCCCTTGGATGGATCGACGCGACGGGACTGCAGGTTGGCGTGAACAGGCCCTAGGCGGCGCCGTGCCCGCCGGCCGGTCCCCGCCCGGAAGAAGCGGCGGCCGGCCCGGCGGCATGCGTTACAGCCAGTACACGAAGATGTACAGGCCCAGCCAGACCACGTCCACGAAGTGCCAGTACCAGGCGGCGCCCTCGAAGCCGAAATGGTGCTCGGCGGTGAAGTGCCCGCGCACCAGCCGCAGCCAGATCACGGACAGCATGGTGGCGCCCAGGATCACGTGGAAGCCGTGGAAGCCGGTCAGCATGTAGAACAGCGCGCCATAGGCACCCGAGGTGAAGCGCAGGTTCAGTTCGGTGTAGGCGTGATGGTATTCGTAGGCCTGGCAGGCGACGAAGGTGAAGCCCAGGACCACCGTCAGGCCCAGCCAGAAGATCGCCTTGGACCGGTGCGCCGCGCGCAGGGCGTGGTGGGCGATGGTCAGCGTGACGCCGGAGGACAGCAGCAGCGCGGTGTTGATGGTGGGCAGCCAGAACGGTCCCACGGTCTGGAAGGGCGCGATGGTGCCCGCCGGGCCCTGGTTCGGCCAGGTGCCGCTGAAGCCCGGCCACAGCAGGGTCTGGGTGTCCAGGTTGCTCAGCCACGGCGTGGTGACTTCGCGGGTGTACCACAGCGAGCCGAAGAAGGCCGAGAAGAACATGACCTCGGAGAAGATGAACCAGGCCATGCTCCAGCGGTAGGAATGGTCGATGCGCTGGCTGTTCATGCCGCCTTCGGACTCGCGGATGGCGTCGCCGAACCAGCCATAGAGCACGACGAACATGCACAGGATGCCGGCCAGGCAGAGCCAGGGGCCGATCGCGTAGCTGTTGACCCACAGGGCCGCGCCGATCAGGGTGGCCAGCATGCTCAGGCTGGCCCGGATCGGGTGGACCGAATCCGGCGGGACGTAATAGTAGGGGGCCTCGCCGGCGTGGGCCATCTGGGCGGTCGTCATCGTTGTCTCTCCTCTGGATCTTCCGTCTTCTAGGCCGTCGCCAGGCGCACGGCCAGTATCAGCAGCAATACGAACACCGCCCCGCTGATCAGGCCCGCCACGATGATGTGCGACGGGCGCAGATGCGACAGGTCGTCTTCGTGGCCGGAGCGCTTGCGCAGCCCCAGGAACGCCCAGGCGACCGTGCGCATCGAGCGCAGGAAGGTGTTGCGTGATTCCGTCATGACACGACCCCGTACAGGTTCGCGCGCACGAAGGTCCACACCAGGACGGCCACGGCGAACAGGGCCAGGATCCATCCCGTGCGGCGGTTGCGGCGGCGTTGCTCAGGGGTCATGTCGCGCATCTCAGTGGCTGGCCTCGTATTGGGGCGGCGTCACGAAGGTATGGTAGGGCGCGGGCGAGGGCACCGTCCATTCCAGTCCTTCGGCGCCTTCCCAGGGGTTGGCGGCCGCCGGGGCCCCGTGGCCGCGGAACGCCTTGATCACGATGTAGGCGAACAGCAGCTGCGACAGGCCGAACCAGAAGGCGCCGATGGTGGCGATCTGGTGGAAGTCGGTGAACTGCGCGGCGTAGTCCGCGTAGCGGCGCGGCATGCCGGCCAGGCCGAGGAAGTGCATCGGGAAGAAGGTGATGTTGAACGAGATCATCGTCATCCAGAAGTGCCACTTGCCCAGGCGTTCGTCGTACATGCGGCCGCACCATTTCGGCAGCCAGTAGTAGGTGGCGCCGAACAGGGCGAACAGCGAGCCGGCCACCAGCACGTAGTGGAAGTGCGCCACCACGTAGTAGGTGTCCTGGACCTGGATGTCGATCGGCGCGACCGCCAGCACCAGGCCGGTGAAGCCGCCGATGGTGAACACGAAGATGAAGCCGATGGCGAACAGCATCGGGGTCTCGAAGGTCATGGAGCCGCGCCACATGGTGGCCGTCCAGTTGAAGACCTTGACCCCCGTGGGGATGGAGATCAGCATCGTGCCGTACATGAAGAACAGCTGGGCGGTGACCGGCATGCCCGTGGTGAACATGTGGTGCGCCCACACCAGGAACGACAGGATGGCGATGGCGCAGATGGCGTACACCATCGACGCGTAGCCGAACAGCCGCTTGCGCGCGAAGGTCGGCACGATCTGCGACACCATCCCGAAGGCCGGCAGGATCATGATGTAGACCTCGGGGTGGCCGAAGAACCAGAACACGTGCTGGTACAGCACCGGGTCGCCGCCGCCGGCGGCGTTGAAGAAGTGGGTGCCGAAGTGGCGGTCGGTGAGCAGCATGGTGACGGCGGCGGCCAGCACCGGCATCACGGCCAGCAGCAGGTAGGCCGTGACCAGCCAGGACCAGCAGAACAGCGGCATCTTCATCAGGGTCATGCCGGGCGCGCGCATGTTCAGGATGGTGACGATGATGTTGATCGCGCCCATGATGGACGACGCGCCCAGGATGTGCACGGCGAAGATCGCGAAGTCCATGCCCGGGCCCATCTGCAGCGACAGCGGCGCGTACATGGTCCAGCCCGAGGCGTTGGCGCCGCCCGGCACGAAGAACGACGTCGTCAGCAGGATCGCGCCCACCGGCAGCAGCCAGAAGCTGAAGTTGTTCATCCGCGCGAAGGCCATGTCGGACGCGCCGATCTGCAGCGGGATCATCCAGTTGGCGAAGCCCACGAAGGCGGGCATGATCGCGCCGAAGATCATGATCAGCCCGTGCATGGTGGTGAACTGGTTGAAGAGTTCGGGCTGGAAGAACTGGATGCCGGGTTCGAACAGTTCCGTGCGCAGCAGCAGGGCGAGCGTGCCGCCCTCCAGCAGCATGCAGAACGAGAAGATCAGGTACATCGTGCCGATGTCCTTGTGGTTCGTCGCGAACACCCAGCGCCGCCAGCCGCGCGGGACGTGGTGGGCGTGTTCGTCATGCCCGGCATGGGGCGGAATGTGGTCGACCGTGACGCTGCTCATTGAATGCCTCCTTCCTGGGGCGCGCCGCCTTCCGGGCGGCGCGAGGAAATATCGTGTGAATTCGCCGTGTGGGTTGCGGTCCGGATCAGCGCAGGGCCTTGACGTCCGAGGGCTGGACGACGGGGTCGGGGCCCTTGCCGGCATTGTCCCATGCGTTGCGCGTATAGGTGATGACCGAGGCGATCTGGGTGTCGCTGAGCTGGTCGCGGAAGGCGGCCATCGCCGTGCCCGGATGACCGTTCAGGACCGTCTCGATCTGGCCCTTCATCGGCGCCAGCACGAATTTGGTATCCCCGTTCAGGGCCGGGAAGGTGCCCGGGATGCCCTGGCCGTTGGCCTGGTGACAGGCCACGCAGGTGGTGGAGAAGACCTGCTTGCCCTTGGCGATCAGCTCGTCCTTGGACCAGGTCTTGTTCGGGTCCTCGGCGGCGGCCGCCATGGCGGCCTTCTGCCCCTCGGCCCACTTGGCGTAGTCTTCCTGGGACTTCACCTCGACCACGATCGGCATGTAGGCGTGGTTCTTGCCGCAGAGCTCGGCGCACTGGCCGCGGTAGATGCCGGGCTTCTCGGCGCGGAACCAGGTGTCGCGCAGGAAGCCGGGGATGGCGTCCTGCTTGACGCCCAGTTCGGGCACCATCCAGGCGTGGATCACGTCGGCGGCCGTCAGCACGACGCGGACCTTCTGGTTGACCGGCACCACCATGGGCTGGTCGACTTCCATCAGGTAGGTGTTGCCGATGGGCGCCTTGCCGTCGATCTGGTCCTGCGGCGTGGCCAGGTTCGACAGGAAGCGCACCCCCGTCGCCGGCCCGTCGAGGTATTCGTACCCCCACTTCCACTGGTAGCCGGTGGCCTTGATGGTCAGGTCGGCGCTGGTGGTGTCCTTCATGGCGACCACGGTGCGGGTGGCCGGGATGGCCATGCCGACGATGATGAGGAAGGGGATCACCGTCCAGGTGAGCTCCAGGCCGAGATGCTCCTCGAACTTGGCGGCCTTGTGGCCCTTGTCCTTGCGGTGGCGGACGATGGAATACAGCATCACGCCGAACACGCCGATGAAGATCAGCGTACAGATGACCAGCATCATCCAGTGCAGGGAGTAGATTTCCCGCGCGATGGGCGTGACCCCGGTGTGGAGATTGAGCTGGTTGACCCCCGGACCTCCCGGCATGTCCTGAACCTGCGCCCCGGCGGCTGTCGCCCACGACAGCGCGATCATGCCCAACGTCCCTCTGACCATCTTCATGTTGTCCCTTTGGTTGGCGTGTATTTTTCAGGTCCGGTTGACCTTCGTCAAAGAAGAGCGGGAGAACAACCGGGTCCTGCACACATGGCTGGATCGCCAGGCCGTAAAATGAATCGCGGGTGCTACGGCCTGGGTACCCTTATAAACCTGAAGGGATTATAGCCACTGGCCGGGGCTTGTACAGGCGGGCCCATGGCCCGTTCATCGGCTTTTCCGGGTTTCCACCAATCCCCGCGGGACGCCCGCATGCGGCTCGCGCATGCATCCACCCGCGATCCGCGCATGCATCAACTACAATGCGCGGATGGATTCCTCTTCAGCGGCCCTTGCCTTGGACGACCTCCTGGCGCGCAATGCGCGCCTGGTCCGCCGCGCCCAGCAGTTGCCGCCCGCGGGCGCCCGTCCGGCCACCGTCGCGGGCCGGGTCGGCGGCTGGATCGGTCCCGCCGCGCTGGCGGCCGTCACTGGCCTGCCGGGCGTCCACGTCGAGCCCGAGGCCGTGCATTTCACCGCCGCGCCCGCCGCGCGGCTGAGCCTGGACGCCGTGCTGCGCGGGGTGGCGCTGGCCTTGCGGGACGCGGGCTGCATCCGCGCCTGGCGCGACGAACTGCTGGACGTCATGGCCGAAGGCCGGCCGCTGGGGCGCATCGAACGCGGCGCCGTGCGGCCCCTGGGGCTGCTCACGCAGGCCGTCCACCTGAACGGCTGGTCGCCGGACGGACGCCTGTGGGTGGCGCGCCGCGCCCTGGACAAATCCACCGATCCCGGGCTGTGGGACACCCTGGCGGGCGGCCTGGTCGCCGCGGGCGAAGATCCGGAATCCGCGCTGCTGCGCGAAACCTTCGAAGAAGCCGGCCTGCCGGCCGTGGCGCTGGCCGCCCACGGCCCGCTGCGCACGGTGCTGCGCATGCACCGCCGCCTGGAAGACGGCTACCAGGTCGAAAATGTGCTGCTCAGCGATTGCGTGCTGGACGCGGGCGCCGCGCCCCGGAACATGGATGGCGAGGTCCTCGAGTTCCGCTGCCTGGCGATGGCGGAACTGTGGGATATGATCATCCATGGCGCCTTCACGCTGGAAGCCGAGCTGGCCATCCTGGATTCGCTGCGGCATCGCCTGCTGGCGGCGGCCGGCGGGGCGGCCGCCGCACGAGCGTGAACAGGCCCTGATTCAATCATCCCGGCATGGTGCCGGCGGAGGCAATCCATCATGGCGCAAGACTCCACCAATCCCTTCGTGCTGCCCGGTTTCGGCCAGCAGGGCGACGCCGCCCGCAATCCGCTGTTCGCCGGGCTGGACATGATGCGCCAGGCCTGGCAGAACATGGCGGGCGCGGGCGGCCTGGACGCCGCGCAACTGACGCCGATGTCGCTGGAGGACCTCGACCGGCGCATCCGCGAACTGCAGACGGTGCAGAACTGGCTGCAGCTGAACGCCACGATGCTTTCCAACACCATCCAGGGCCTGGAAATCCAGCGCAGCACCCTGAGCACCCTGAAATCCTTCGCCGGCGGCGCCTTCCCGGGCGCGGCCGCCGCGGGTTCCGCCGACACGGCGGACGCGGCCGGGGCGGATTACGCCCGCGCGGCGGGCGACTGGTGGAACCTGGTGCAGCAGCAATTCGAACAGCTGGCGACCGCGACCGCCGCCGGCCTGCAGGGCATGGCCGAATCCGCCGAGCAGGCGGCGGCCCCCGCCGCCAGGCGCGCCCCGGCCCGCAAGAAGCCGGCCGCCTCGGCGCGCAAGAAGCCGACCGCTTCGGCGCGCAAGGCGCCGGCCAAGAAGACCGCCCGCCGCTAAGGCTGCTGTCTTGGCCATGCCGGGGTATTTTCAAATTGTGGCATCTCTCCACGTCGCGCCTTGCAGGGCGCTCCGATTCGTCAGGCATGGAATAGCCCGCAGGGGCTATTCCATGTCCAGTCTCCTCCCACGCTTCTCTTCATGCTGAACATCATCATTCTGGCCGCCGGCCTGGGCAAGCGCATGCAGTCCGACCTGCCCAAGGTCCTGCATCCGATCGCCGGCAAGCCCATGCTGGCCCACGTCCTGGACTCGGCTCGCGCGCTGTCGCCCGACCGGATCGTGGTCGTCACCGGCCACGGGGCCGACCGTGTCCAGGCGGCCTTCGCAGGACAGGATTTGTGCTTCGCCCTGCAGCAGCCGCAGCTGGGCACCGGGCATGCCGTGATGCAGGCGCTGCCGCAGCTGCTGGAAGGCGGCGCGGACGACGTCAGCCTGGTGCTGTACGGCGACGTGCCGCTGGTGCGCGCGGACACCCTGCGGGCGCTGCTCCAGGCGCGCGGCGAGGGCCTGGCGCTGCTGACCGAGACCCTGGCCGATCCCGCCGGCTACGGGCGCATCGTGCGCGACGATCAGGGCCGCATCCGCCGCATCGTCGAGCACAAGGACGCCGGCCCCGACGAATTGTCCATCCGCGAGGTCAACACCGGCATCCTGGCCGCGCCCACGGCGGCGCTGCGCGACTGGCTGGGCCGCATCGACAACCGCAACGCCCAGGGCGAATACTATCTGACCGACGTCGTCGGGCTGGCCGTCGCCGACGGTGTGCCCGTGTCGCACGCCCAGCCCTCCGCCGGCTGGGAAACCCTGGGGGTCAACAGCCGTGTCCAGCAGGCCCAGCTCGAACGCGTCTGGCAGGGCGAGCAGGCCCGCGTGCTGCTCGAGCGGGGCGTCACCCTGGCCGATCCGGCGCGCTTCGACCTGCGCGGCTCGCTCGCCTGCGGGCGCGACGTCTTCATCGACGTGGGCTGCGTGTTCGAGGGCGATGTCCAGCTGGCCGACGGCGTGCGCATCGGGCCGCACTGCGTGATCCGCGACGCGCGCATCGGGGCGGGCGCCGTGCTGGACGCCTACACCCACGTCGAAGGCGCCCGGGTGGCCGAATCCGCCCGGGTCGGCCCCTATGCCCGCCTGCGGCCGGGCGCCGACGTCGGCCCGGAGGCCCACGTGGGCAATTTCGTCGAACTGAAGAAGACCCGCCTGGGCCGGGGATCCAAGGCCAACCACCTGGCCTACCTGGGCGACGCCGAGATCGGCGAGCGCGTCAACGTCGGCGCGGGCACCATCACCTGCAACTACGACGGCGTCAACAAGTTCCAGACGGTGATCGAGGACGATGCCTTCATCGGCTCCGACACCCAGCTGGTCGCGCCCGTGCGGGTGGGCAAGGGCGCCACGCTGGGGGCGGGCACGACGCTGACGCGGGACGCGCCCGCAGGCGAGCTCACCCTGTCGCGGGCGCGGCAGCAGTCCGTGCAGGGCTGGAAACGGCCGACGCGCAAGTCTTGACCTTGATTCGGCGCCTGGGCTCGTCATGCGGCGTTGCAAATCCTCGCGATAGTCTGACTATCGCTGCGGTTTGCGCCTTGCCTGACAAGTCCATGCATCCGAATCGAACGGGACACTAGACGGGGCTGTCATGCGCATCCTGCATCTGAATCTGGAAAAGGGCTGGCGGGGCGGCGAGCGCCAGACCCTGCTGACCCTGCGCGGCCTGCGCGCGGGCGGCCACGAGGTCGCCCTGGCGGCGCGCGCGGGCGGTCCGCTGGCCGAGCGTGCCGCCGCCGAAGGCATCCCGGTGTTCGGCTGCGGCGGCGCCCCGGGCCTGGCGCGTGTCCTGCTGATGGCGAGCCGGCGCTACGATGTGCTGCATGCGCAGACGGCCCAGGCCATGAGCCTGCTGGCGGCGCTGCGGCCGCTGTTGCGCGCCGCGCTGGTGTTCACGCGCCGCACGGCGTTCGACGCGCCGGGCGCGGCGGACCGTCATCGCTGGAAGTGGGCGCGCGCCGACGCGCTGGTGGCGATCAGCGAGGCCGCGGCGGCGGCGCCCCGGGCGCTGGGCCTGCCCGTCACCGTCATCCCCAGCGCGGTCGAGGCCGCGCCGGCCGACCCCGAAGGGGTGGCCGGCCTGCGGGCGCGCTTCGGCCTGGACGGCCGGCGCGTCCTGGTCACGGCGGCGGCGCTCAGTCCCGAAAAAGACCCGCTCGCCCTGATCGAGACGGTCGCGATCCTGCGCCGCGACCATCCGGACGTGCTGTGCCTGCATTGCGGCGCGGACGGCGCAGCGGCCGGCGCGGCGCGCGCGCGCGTGGCCGAACTGGGCCTGGACGATCACTATCGTTTCGCGGGCTTCCAGTCCCGCGTGGCCGACGCGCTGGCGCTGGCCGAGGTCTACGTCAGCAGCTCGCGGTTCGAGGCCCTGGGCACCAGCGTGCTGGACGCCTGCCTGGCCGGCCTGCCGGTGGTCGCCACGGACGTGGGCGGGCACCGCGAGATCCTGGCGCCGGACCGGGGCCTGCTGGCGCCGGCGGGCGACGCGGCGACCCTGGCGCGCCGCGTCGCCTGGGCGCTGGACCATCCGCAGGCCGCGCGGGCCATGGGCGAGCGGGCGCGGGCGCTGGTGGCGCGGGAATACGCCGTGCCCGCCATGGTGGCGCGCTACGAAAGCCTGTATCGCGGGCTGCAGCGAACGTAGCGCTGCGGGGCGCCACGCCGGGCGCTACAGCGGACGCAGCGTCTCGCGGTATTGCTGACCGCGCTCGACGTAGTGGCGCGCGCCGTCTTCCATCCCGGCGATCTCCTCGTCGCTGAGGGTGCGCACCGCCTTGGCCGGCGAGCCCAGGATCAGGGACCGTTCCGGGAACGTCTTGCCTTCGGTGACCAGTGCGCCGGCCCCGACCAGGCTGTGGCGGCCGATCACGGCGCCGTTCAGGACGACGGCCTGGATGCCGATCAGCGCGCCGTCTTCCACCGTGCAGCCGTGCAGCATGGCCTGGTGGCCCACCGTGACGCCGCGGCCGATGCGCAGCGGCCGGCCGGCATCCACGTGCAGCACGGCGCCTTCCTGGATGCTGCTGTTCTCGCCGACGACGATGGGCTCGTTGTCGGCGCGGATCACGGCGCCGGGCCAGACGCTGGAGCCCGCCCGCAGGGTCACGGCGCCGATCAGGGTGGCTTCGGCCGCCACGAAGGCGGACGGGTCGATGTGCGGGGTCAGGTCCCCCAGGGCGTAACAGGTCATTGGCGGGTCTCCAGCGGGCCGCTCGGAGCGGGCGGCGGGGTGTCGTTTCGATGGTAGCACGCCCGTCCGGGCGGCCAGGGCCGGCCCTATAATCGCGCCATGACGACACGCATCCTCATCGTACGCACGTCCTCGCTCGGGGACCTGGTGCACATGCTGCCCGCCATCAGCGACATCGCCCGGCACGTGCCGGACGCGTCGATCGACTGGCTGGCCGAGGAATCCTTCGCCGAAATCCCGTCCTGGCATCCGGCCGTGCGCGAGGTCATCCCGGTCGCGCACCGGCGCTGGCGCAAGCACTGGTGGGCGGCCGACACCCGCCGCGAACGGGCCGCCCTGCGCGCCACCCTGGGCGCGCGCCGCTACGACGTGGTCCTGGACATGCAGGCACTGATGAAGTCGATCTGGCTGGTCCGCCAGGCGCGCGGCGTGCGCCACGGGCTGGACTGGAAGTCGGCGCGGGAGCCGCTGGCCTCGCTGTTCTACGACGTGCGCCACCGGGTGGAGTTCTGGCAGCCGGCCATCGTCCGCCAGCGGACCCTGGCGGCCGCCGCGTTCGGCTACGCGCCCGAAGGCCCGCCGGATTTCGGCCTGCGGGCGCTGACCGACGGGGTGGCGATCGAGCCGGCCGCCCTGATCATGCCTTCGGCCAGCCGTGACGACAAGCTCTGGCCGGACGCCGACTGGCGGCAGGTCTTCGACGACCTGCAGGGGCGCGGCCTGGCGCTGCGGCTGCTGGCCGGCAACGAGGCCGAGCAGGCGCGCGCGCGGGAGCTGATCCGGGGCCGTGCGGACGCCACCGTCCTGCCCCGCATGGGATTGCGCCAGGTGGCGGACCAGCTCGCCCGGGCGCGGATCATGGTGGGCCTGGACAGCGGCCTGACGCACCTGAGCGCCGGCCTGAGCCGCCCCACCATCGGCATCTACAAGGCCTCGACCCCGGTGCGCACCCCTCTGCAGGGGCCGGCCTATACCGCCAGCCTGGGCGAGCGCGGCCAGGCGCCCGACGCCGGCCGCGTGCGGGCCGCCATCGCCGAGGCCCTGGACGAGGCGCGCGCCGACCCGCCCCGGGCGGATTCCCCCGCTCCGGTGGACGGGGCCTGAATGAGCGGCGTGCCGGTCGCGGCCCGGTCGCGCGGGAGCGCCTGATGCGCGGACTCTATTCCCTGCTGCTGCGGATCCTGTCCCCCCTGCTGCTGGGCTGGATGGCCCTGCGCGCCCGCCGCGCCGGCGGCCGGTGGTCGGTGCTGGGCGCGTCGCGCTTCGGCCGCTACGGGCGGACCGGAGACGACCCCGGCGCCGTCTGGATCCACGCGGTCAGCCTGGGCGAGACCCGGGCCGCCCATCCGCTGATCCGGGCGCTGCTGGACCGCGGACACCGGGTGCTGCTGACGCACCTGACGGCCACCGGCCGGGCCGAGGGCGAGCGCGCCTACGCGGCGGAACTGGCCGACGGCCGGCTGCGCCAGGACTGGCTGCCGTATGACTTCCCGGGGGCGACGCGCCGCTTCATGCGCTACCATCGTCCGGCCGTGGGTGTCCTGATCGAACGCGAGGTCTGGCCCAATCTGGTGCGCGCCGCCGTGGAATCCGGCGTGCCGCTGGTGCTGGCCAGCGCCCGCATGTCGGCATCCTCGCTGCGCGGCACGCTGCGGCTGGGCGCGCTGTTGCGGCCCGCCTATGGCGCGCTGACGCGCACCTACGCACAGTCGCTGGCGGACGCCCGGCGGCTGGAGCGGGCGGGCGCGCGGCAGGTCGCGGTGTCGGGCAATTTCAAGTTCGACCTGCCGCTCGACCGCGAACGGATGACTCGCGGGGCGGGCTTCGCCGCCCGGCTGGGCCGGCGGATCGTGGTGATCGCCAGCACCCGCGAAGGCGAGGACGCGCCCTTCGTCGAGGCCATCCGCCAGCAGGTCGGACTGCGGCGCGCCCGGGGCGACGACTCCGGCCCGCCGCTGCTGTTCGTCCTGGTGCCGCGCCATCCGGAGCGCTTCGAGGCCGCGGCCGGGCTGCTGCGGGCGGCCGGCCTGGCCCACGTGCGGCGCAGCCGCCTGCTGGAACTGGGCGACGACAGCAGCCCGGCCGTCGAGGCGTGCCGGGACGCCGACGTGATCCTGGGCGACACGCTGGGCGAGATGGCCTGGTACTACGCCTGCGCCCAGGTGGCGATCGTGGGCGGCAGCTTCGCGCCGTTGGGGGGGCAGAACTTCATCGAGGCCAGCGCCCAGGGGCGGCCGGTCCTGGTGGGGCCGCACACGGCCCACTTCGAGCAGGCGGTCGGCGACGCCCTGGCCGCCGGCGCCATCGCCCGGGCGGCCGATCCGGACCAGGCCGTGCGCCAGGCCCTGCGATGGCTGGACGATCCGGCCGGCCTGCACCGCATGGGCGAGGCCGCCCGAGACTGGGTCCGGCAGCATGCCGGCGCTGTGGCGCGCGTGGTGGACGGCATCGAGACGCTGCTGGCTTCGGCGCCTGGGCTTGCCATGCTGCGTTGCTTGTCCACCTCACCGCTTGCAAGCGGTTCGGATTCGTCAGGCACGGAGCAGTCCGCAGGGACTGCTTCGCGTCCAGACTCATCCTCGCGATAGTCTGACTATCGCTGTGGTTTGCGCCTTGCCTGACAAGCCCAGGCATCCGAATCAGGCAGGACGCTGGACAATCAGGCCGGCTCCAGGCCGTGGTATTTCTTGCCCAGCGCGATCGTCGCCTGGAAGAAGCCTTCCTTGCTGCCGCAGTCGTAGCGGGTCCCGTCGTAGCGGTGGGCCAGCACGCGGCGCTGCTTCAGCAGGTCGGCGATGGCGTCCGTGAGCTGGATTTCGCGGCCGACCCCGGCCCGGGTGCGGCGCAGATGGTCGAAGATCTCGGGTTCCAGGATGTACCGGCCCACGACGGCCTGGTTCGAGGGCGCGTCCTGCGGTTCGGGCTTTTCCACGATCTGTTCCACCCGCGTGTTGCGCGGGTCGATGGCCGTGCCGGCGATCATGCCGTATTTGCGGGAATCGGCCGGATCGATGGTCTGGATGGCGAGCACGCTGCCGTCGTGCTGGTGGGCGGCGTCCACCAGCTGGCGCGTGACGGACGTGTCGGCGTCCAGCAGGTCGTCGGCCAGCAGCACGGCGAAGGGCTCGTTGCCGACGATGGGTTCGGCGCACAGCACGGCGTGGCCCAGGCCCAGCGGCTGGGCCTGGCGAGTGTAGATGCAGTGGACGTGCGGCGGCAGGATCGTGCTGATCGTTTCCAGCAGGACCTGCTTGCCCTTGGCTTCCAGTTCGGCCTCGAGCTCGGGCATGCGGTCGAAGTGGTCCTCGATCGCGCGCTTGTGGCGGCCCGTGACGAAGATCAGTTCCGTGATGCCCGCGGCCAGGGCTTCCTCGACGGCGTACTGGATCAGGGGCTTGTCGATGACCGGCAGCATTTCCTTGGGCATGGCCTTGGTGGCCGGCAGGAAACGGGTGCCCAGTCCCGCGACGGGGAAGACGGCCTTGCGGATGGGTTTCATTGCTGCGTGATGTCGGGAGGAATGGGCGCGCCCAGGACCAGGGCCTGCTGGTTGCGCTGCGACAGCGGCCGGGGCGTGCGCCCCTGTTCGGCCGGCGGCGGGCCGAAGAAGCCCTGCCCGTAGGCCAGCAGCGCCAGGTTGGCGATGACGGCGAGGGTCAGCAGGAAACGCATGCGTCGGCCCGGATGGGAATGAAGGGATGTCTCCCAGTATATCGCGGGGCGCGGACTGTCCGGTGGTCCGCGGGACTCAGGCTTCCCCTAGGGAACCTCTGAACAAGTCCTCACGTCGCGTACACTGCGGACTCGGGCGGTCTGCGGCGTTGCTCATCCTCGCCATAGCTACAGCTATGGCTGCGGTTCGCGCCTTGCATCCCATCCCGATCCGCAGCGTCCGCTTTCCGCTCGACTTATTCAGAGATTCCCCAGCGCCCGCCAGGCCTGCGCGAAAGCCAGCGCGTCCGTCCGGACGGCCTGCGCGCGCTTGCCGGGCCTGTACAGCGAGGAGCCGATCCCGAACCCCGTGGCGCCCGCCCGGACCCAGGGGACCATCGTGTCGGCGGCGATCCCGCCCACCGGGAACAGGTCGCAGCCCCGGGGCAGCACGGCCAGCAGGGCCTTGACGACGGCGGGCGAGGCCAGCTCGGCGGGAAACAGCTTGAGTCCGTGCGCGCCGTGCGCCAGCGCGGCGAAGGCCTCGGTCGGCGTCAGGATGCCGGGCAGGCTGATCATGCCGAGCGCGACGGTCTCGGCGATCACCGCCGGATCGGCGTTGGGCGAGACGACCAGCTGTCCGCCCGCGGCATGCACGTCGCGGACCTGCGCCGGGGTGAGCACGGTGCCCGCGCCCACCAGCACGTCGGGAAAGGCGGCGCGCATGGCCGCGATGCTGGCCAGCGGATCGGGGGAATTCAGCGGTACTTCCCACAGCGAGAAGCCGCCGTCGCGCAGCGCCTGGCCGATGTCGACGGCCTCGGACGGCCGCAGGCCCCGCAGGATGGCGATCAGCGGCAGGCGGGCCTTGAGTTCGGCGTAGCGCCGATGCGTGGCGTCGAGGGGGGATGTCATGCTGCGGTCTCCATCAAGTGGTCGTGGATGGCCTGGTGGCCGGCCCAGGTGGCCTCGTCGCCGAAGACCACGGCGCCGCAGGACAGCTGCGCCAGGGCCAGGCGATAGCGCGGCGCCAGCGCGTCGCTGCCGATCAGCGCGACCGTGTCGCCGGAGGCGGGCCGCATGTCGCGCAGTTCCTGGCCGATCAGCAGGCCCGAGAGATGGCTGGACGATTGCGCGGGGTCCAGCGCGTCGAACAGGCCGAGCGCGCGCACGCCGAACAGCAGGTGGCCGAGCGCCTCGTCCCGCAGGCCGCGCCGCACGCCGCGCACGAATGCGGCTTCGTCCAGCGGCGCCTGCGCGTCCAGGGTCCGGCCCAGAATGGAATGACGGGCGAGCAGGGCGAACAGTTCGCCCGTCATGAAGGTCCGGAAGCGGATGACGGCGCCGTCCCGCGCATGCACCCATTTGCTGTGTGTGCCCGGCAGCACCAGCAGGCCGTCGCGCCGGTTCATGAGCCTCAGCGCGCCGATGACCTGGATCTCCTCGCCGCGCATCACGTCGGGCACGCCGGCGACGGCGTCCACGCCGCCGGAGGGGACCAGGCTCATGCCGGGCACGATGGCCAGGGGCACGCCGCCCACGGCGGGCAGCCACGCGAGGTTCCGGCACAGGGCATCGAAGCCGGCGGGACAGGGGCAGTAGGGCGCTTCCCGCCAGCCCTGGCGGCTGCCGACCATGCCCGAAAGCAGGCACAGGGCGGGCGCCTGTCCGAGCCAGTCGCCGAAATGCCGCTCGAAGGTGGCGGCGAAATCGCCCGGCGCCACCTGCAGGATGCCGTGCGGCAGCGCGCGCCGCGCGACGATCCGGCCCCGCGCGTCGATCAGCGCGCCGCGCAGCGAGGTGGTGCCCCAGTCGATGGCGAGCAGGCGGGGGCGGGCGTCCCGCGGATCGCGCGGCCGCAGCCGCGCCGGTGTGACGGCGGACACGGGCGGCGCGTGCCTACAGCGGCTTGTAGGCGGTCACGTCGATCTCGACCTTGGCGTCGATCATCAGGCGCGATTCCACCGTGGAGCGGGCGGGGCGATGGTCGCCGAAACATTCCATGTACACACGGTTGAAGCTGCCGAAATCGCGCGCGTCGTCGAGCCACACATTGACCTTGGCGACGTCCTGGAGGGTGCAGCCCGCCAGCGCCAGCGCGGCTTCCAGGCGCTGGAACACCTGGCGGGTCTGCGCCTCGATGCCGCCCGGCACGACCTGGCCCTGGTCGTCGGTGGGCACGGTGCCCGACACGAAGACGAAATCGCCCGCGCGCACGGCGGGCGAGAGCGGACGCGCCAGGCGATCGGACGCGACGGGGGATTGACCTAGGGTAAGTACCGGCATGACATCAGCTCCTGTCTGTAAGAACATTACATAAACGCGGCGAAGAAAACCACTTTTTTACATGATAGAACGGTTTTTCAGGGCTGTGTATGTAATTTATTTTCCTAAATCGTCTGATTCGATGGAAGGCGCCCGCACCATGAACGCATACCCCCTGTTTCCGCAAATGACGCGTCGTCGCATGCTGGTTTCCGCCCTGCTGGCGGCCGGCTGTGCCAGTCTGCCCCTGGAGGCCGCCTGGGCCCAGGCGGGCGCCAAGGGCGGCGCGGCCAACCTGGCCATGATCGGCGAACTGCAAAGCCTGGACCCGATGGCCACGCCGACCGACCTGGTGGGCACCGTGATGCAGCACGTGTACGAGCCGCTCTACACCTTCGATGCGCAGTGGAACATCCAGCCCATGCTGGCCGACACCCTGCCCGCCATCTCGGCCGACGGCAAGACCTACGCCATCGCGCTGCGCGCGGGGGTGAAGTTCCACAACGGCAAGGACATGGGCGCCGACGACGTGGTGGCCTCCCTGCGGCGCTGGACGGAAGTGTCCGCGCGCGGCAAGGCCGTGGGGCAGGAAGTGGCCGACATTCGCGCCACGGGCCCCCTGGCGATCGAAATCCAGCTCAAGTCCGTCTACGCGCCGCTGCTGGCGCACCTGGCCATGCCCAGCGGCATGGCCGGCATCATGCCCAGGGAATCGATCGCCACCCCGCTCACGGACATCGTCGGCACCGGGCCCTACAGGCTCAAGGAGCGCAAGCCCGACCAGTACACGGTGCTGGCGCGATTCGACCAGTACGCGGCGCGCAGCGAGCCCGCCAGCGGCTACGCGGGCAAGCGGGAGGCGCTGCTCGACGAACTGCGCTTCGTGCCGGTGCCCAATGCGACGACGCGCGTGGAAGGCGTGCTGGCCGGCCAGTTCCATTACGCCGATCTGCTGCAGGTCGAGGCGATGAGCCGACTGGAAAAGGCCATGCCCGACGTGGTGCCGATCCTGACCAAGAGCTTCGGCTTTCCCTACATCGTGTTCAACACCAAGGAAGGCGTGCTGTCCAGCCAGGCGATGCGCCAGGCGGTGCAGACCGCGATGGGCGAGGCCGAGATGCTGCTGGCCGGCTTCGGCGACAAGCGCTTCTTCACCGCCGAGCCCAATTTCTTCCCCAAGGGCACGCCCTACTATTCCGACGCGGGCGCCGATCGCTACAACCAGAAGAATCCGAAGCTGGCCAAGGAACAGGCCGCCAAGGCCGGCTACAAGGACCAGCCCGTCCGCATCATGGTCAGCCGCCAGTATGAATTCCACTACAACATGGCGCTGGTGATGGCCGAACACCTGAAGCGCGCCGGGTTCAAGACCGAGCTGATGGTGGTGGACTGGGCGACGCTGGTGCAGCGGCGCAACGATCCCAAGCTGTGGGACGTGTACGTGACGCACTCGGGCCAGTTCCCCGAACCCATGCTGTCGCCGCCGCAATTGGGCAACGGCGCTCCCGGGTGGTGGGAAACCGACACCAAGAAGGCGGTGCTGGCCGCCTTCAACAGCGAACCGGACATCGCCAAGCGCGGTCCCTTGTGGGGCAAGGTCCAGGCGCTGGTGTACGAAGAAGTGCCGTTCGTGGAAGTGGGCCGGTTCAACGGGCTGTCGGCGCGTTCGGCCAAGCTGCAAGGCTACGAGCCGGCCGTCTGGCCCTTCTTCTGGAATACGTCGCTCGCCAAATAAGACGGACGCGGGGGGCTCCATGCTGTATTTCCTGCTCAAGCGCCTGGGGGGCGCGGCGCTGGTGCTGGCCATCGTCGCCGTGCTGGTCTTCCTGCTCACGCGCCTGGCCTCGGGCGATCCGGTGGCCTTGCTGCTGGGCGACCAGGCCACGGCCGCCGACATCGCCGCCGCGCGCGTGCAATACGGGCTGGACCAGCCCCTGATCACGCAGTTCGTGCTGTGGGTCGGCCAGGTGCTGCGCGGCAATCTGGGGCAGTCGATCTTCCTGCAGATGCCGGTGCTGCAGGCGCTGGCCCATCGGGCCGAGCCGACCGCGTTCCTGGCGCTGTTCTCGGTGGCGATCGCGGCGGGCATCGGCGTGCCCTGCGGGATGGCGGCCGCCGTGTGGCGCGGCAGCCGGGCCGATCAGCTCGTCAGCACCGTGGCCATGCTGGGCGCCAGCATTCCCAGTTTCTGGTTCGGCCTGATCCTGATCCAGGTCTTCGCCGTGCACCTGGGCTGGTTCCCCGCCTCGGGCTATGGCGATCCCGGCGCGCCGCTGGGCGACCGCGTCCAGCACCTGCTCCTGCCGGCCATCGTGCTGGGGGTGCTCAATTCGGCGCTGGTGATCCGCTTCACGCGCGCCTCGGTGCTCGACATCCTGGGCGAGGACTATGTGCGCACCGCGCGCGCCAAAGGCCTGTCCGAAGGCGTGGTGCTCATGAAGCACGTGCTGCGCAATGCGCTGGTGCCCATCGTCACCGTGCTGGGGCTGACCCTGGCGCTGATGATCGGCGGCACGGTGGTGACCGAGACCGTCTTCAACCTGCCCGGCGTGGGCAATCTGGTGGTGCGCGCGGTGCTGCGCCGCGATTACCCCGTGATCCAGGGCACCTTGCTGGTGATCGCCGCGATCTACGTGTTCATCAACCTGGCGATCGACCTGCTCTATACCGTGGTCGATCCCCGCATCCGGCTGGAGGGGCGGTGATGGGCGCGTCGACCTCCACCGCGCCGGCGGCGCCGGCCGTCCGCAAGCCGGGCGCCCGCTGGGTGAAGACCCTGAGGCGCCTGTTCGCCCGCAGGGTCGTGCTGGCCTCCGCCCTCGTCCTGCTGCTGACCGTGGCCGCGGCGGTGTTCTATCCCATGCTGAGCAGCGCCGATCCCGGCGACATGAACATCGCCATGCGGCTGCATGCGCCCTCGTGGACGTACTGGGCGGGCAACGACGAACTGGGCCGCGACGTGATGCTGCGCATCATCTACGGCGCCCGCTATTCGCTGATGATCGGCTTCTTCACGGCCCTGGGCGCGGTGGTCCTGGGGACGCTGCTGGGGATGCTGGCGGGGTACTTCCGCCGGCTGGACGCGCCGGTGATGCGCCTGGTGGACGCGATGATGGCCTTTCCCGACATCCTGCTGGGCATCGCCCTGGTGTCGATCCTGGGCGCGTCGCTGTGGAACGTGATCCTGGCGCTGGTCATCGTCTACACGCCGCGCGTGGCGCGCGTGGTGCGCGCCTCCACCCTGGTGCTGCGCGAATTGCTGTTCGTCGACGCCGCCAAGGCGCTGGGCGTGCGCACGCCGATGATCCTGTGGCGCCACATCCTGCCCAACCTGCTGTCGCCGGTGCTGGTGCAGGTGACCTTCATCTTCGCCTATGCGATCCTGGCCGAGGCGGGGCTGTCCTTCCTCGGCGTGGGCGTGCCGCCCGAAATCCCCACCTGGGGCACCATGATCACGGGCAGCCTGCAATACGCCGACCAGGCCTTCTGGACCATCCTGGCCCCCGGCATCGCCATCGTGCTCACTGCCCTGTCGCTGCAGCTGCTGGGCGACGGCGTGCGCGATCTGTTCGACCCCAAACTGAAGCAGAAATCATGACGGTCCACGAGCAGGCCCCCGCGCGGGTCGTTCCCCGCCTGGACGTGCGTTCGCTGTCCACCTCCTTCGCCACCGAGGACGGGCGCATCCAGAGCGTGGCGGACGTCAGCTTCCGCATCATGCCCGGCCAGACGCTGGCGCTGGTGGGCGAATCCGGTTCGGGCAAATCGGTCACCAGCCTGTCCTTGATGGGGCTGCACGCCAAGACCTCGCATGCCCAGGTGCAGGGCGAGGCGCATTTCGTGCTGCGCGACGGCCGGACCGTCGACCTGCTGCGGCTCGACCAGAAGGCGCTGCGCGGCTTGCGCGGCAACGAGATGGCCATGGTCTTCCAGGAGCCCATGACCAGCCTGAATCCGGTGCTGACGGTGGGCGAGCAGATCGCCGAGTCGGTGCGCCTGCACAAGGGGCTGGACAAGACCGGGGCCATGGCGCATGCCCGGCGCATGCTGGAGCTGGTGGAGATCCCCGCCGCCGCGCAGCGCGTGCGCGAGTATCCGCACCAGCTGTCGGGCGGCATGCGCCAGCGCGTGATGATCGCGCTGGCCATGGCCTGCGACCCGACCCTGCTGATCGCCGACGAGCCCACCACGGCGCTGGACGTCACCATCCAGGCGCAGATCCTGGCGCTGATGGGACGGCTGCAGCGGGAGACGGGCATGAGCATCCTGTTCATCACCCACAATCTGGGCGTGGTGGCGCAATACGCCGATGCGATCGCCGTGATGTACGCGGGCCGCATCGTCGAGACCGCCAGCGTGCACGATCTGTTCGCCGCGCCGCTCCACCCCTATACCCGGGGCCTGCTGGGTTGTCTGCCCGGTGTGGCGCGCAGCCGTGCCGCACCGGAAGGCGCCGGTGCGGACGGCACGCCCGCCGCCGCGCCGCGCCGTCGCCTGGAGGCCATTCCGGGCCAGGTGTCGAGTCCCCTGGCGCCGCCGCCAGGCTGCGCCTTCGCGCCGCGCTGCGGCCGGCGCCAGGCGGCCTGTGACGCGGCGATGCCGGCCTTGGAAGTGATCAACGCGGATCGCTGGCCCTTGCGCCAGGTGCGCTGCATCCGCGCGGGAGAAACCACATGACGCAAACCCGGACACCCTCGGAGCCCTTGCTGCGCGTCCGGAACCTGAGCAAGCAGTTCGGCGTCGGCGCGGGCGCGGTGCGCGCGGTGCAGGACGTGTCCTTCGACATCCTGCCCGGAGAAACGCTGGGACTGGTGGGCGAATCCGGTTCGGGCAAGAGCACGATCGGCCGCATGCTCACCCGCCTGATCGAACCGACCGGCGGCGGCCTGCTCTATCGGCATGACGCGCGGGAGGTCGACCTGGCGCACCTGAGCCAGCGCGCATTGCGTCCGCTGCGCGCCGACATCCAGATCATCTTCCAGGATCCCTATGCCAGCCTGAATCCGCGCATGCGCATCCGCGACGTGCTGGGCGAGGCGCTGTCCACCCACGGCCTGGCGCCGGGCGCGGCGCGGCAGGCGCGCATCGAGGAACTGCTGGAACAGGTCGGCCTGCGGCCCGAGCACGCGGAGCGCTTTCCGCACGAATTCTCCGGCGGGCAGCGCCAGCGCATCGGCATTGCGCGCGCGCTGGCGGTGGAACCCCGGTTCATCGTCGCCGACGAACCGCTCTCGGCGCTCGACGTGTCCATCCAGGCCCAGGTGGTCAATCTGCTGGGCGAGCTGAAGGCACGCCTGAACCTGACGCTGCTCTTCATTTCCCACGATCTGGATGTGGTGGAATACCTGTGCGACCGCGTGGTGGTGCTGTACCTGGGACGCGTGGTGGAAGTGGCGCCCACCGCGGCCCTGTATGCCCGGCCGCGTCATCCCTACACGCAGGCCCTGCTGGCGGCGGCCCCGATTCCCGATCCGGCCCGGCGCCACGAGATACCATTGCTGTCGGGCGATCTGCCCAGCCCCAGGAACCCGCCCAGCGGTTGCGTGTTCCGGACCCGCTGTCCGCTCGCGGAAAGCCGCTGCGCGCAGGCCGACATGCGGCTGCGCGACGTGGGCGACGGGCATCTGCAAGCCTGTTGGAAGGCGCAATGAATGCGCGCAACGAAAGAGAATCACACATGCACCCGGATTTTTTGATCGATCACCGCCACAAGAGCTTTCCGCTCGCGGCCGCGCCCGTGCACGCCTCGCGGATCGCCGAGCGCGGCTGGAACGTGCTCGCGGACGACCTGCCCTATCCGCTGGCGGTGATCCGCCGGTCGGCCCTGGAGCACAACGTGCGCTGGATGCAGGACTATGCCCGCAGCCGGGGCATTGCCTTCGCGCCGCACGGCAAGACCACCATGTCGCCCCAGCTGTTCGACCTGCAGCTGCGGGGCGGCGCCTGGGGGCTGACCTTCGCGACGATCCACCAGCTCTCCGTCGGGCTGGAGGCGGGCCTGCGCCGCGCCCTCATCGCCAACCAGGTCGTGGCGCCCGCCGACCTGGACGGACTCGATGCCCTGCTGGCCCGGCACGAGGGCCTGCGCGTGTGGTTCCTGGTGGACTCCATCGCGCAACTGCGCCGCATCGAGGACTGGGCGCGCGCGCGCGGCAACCGCCGTGTCTTCGACGTGCTGCTGGAAGTGGGCATTCCCGGCCAGCGCACCGGCGCGCGCACGGCCGACGAGGCGCTGGAACTGGCGCGGGCCATCCAGGCCAGCGCGTCGGCGCGCCTGGGCGGCATCGAATGCTACGAAGGGGGGCTGACGCAATGCGACAGCGCGCACGACGTGCCCGCCGTGACCGAGCTCGTGCGCCGCGTGGTCGAGATCGCCGCGGCCTGCGACGCGCAGGGATTGCTGCCCGGGGACGAGCCGATCCTCAGCGCCGGCGGATCGGCCATTTTCGATCTGGTGGTGCCGCTGCTGCAGGGCGCGGGCCTGGCGCGGCCGTTCCTGGGCGTGCTGCGCTCGGGCTGCTACGTGACGCACGACCATGGCAATTACCGGCGCCTGCTGAAACTGGTGGAACGGCGCGGGGGCCTGCGGGACTCGTTGCAGGTCGCGCTCGAGGTCTGGGCCATGGTGCAGTCCGTGCCCGAGCCGGGCCTGGCGCTGCTGACCTGCGGCCGGCGCGATATTTCCTACGACCTGGAACTGCCGTCCGCCCAGCGCTGGGCGCCGCGCGGCGCCGCGGCGGCGCAGGCCGCGCCCGCGTCCTGGAAGATCGGCGCCTTGAACGACCAGCACGCCTATCTGCGTTTCGACCCGGCGGACGGCCCGGCCGTGGGCGACCGGGTCGCGCTGGGCATTTCCCACCCCTGCACCACCTTCGACAAGTGGCGCTGGATGCCGGTGGTGGACGACGCCTGGACGGTCGTCGACGCGGTCGAGACACGCTTCTGAATCCTGCCGAGAACATCATGCCGATGACCGCCCCGATCTTGACCCTGCAGCTGCTGCAGCAACAAAAGGACGCCCTGCCGCTGGCGCAACGCCAGGTGATCGACGTCATCCTGCGCGACCCGGGCGCGGCGGTGCTGGCCACGGTGGAACAGCTGGCCGCGCAGGCCGGCGTGTCCATGCCCACCATCGTGCGCATGTGCCGCCGCTTCGGTTTCGATTCGGTGCGCGAGTTCATGGTCGCGCTGGCGCAGACGCTGGCGGTGTCGGGCTCGCACCTGCACCGCAGCGTGCGGGCCGAGGACCCCGCCGACGCGGTCATCAGCAAGATCACCCACGCGGCCGCCAGCGCGCTGACCCAGCTGGGGCGCAGCCTGGATCCGGCCAGGATCGACGACGTGGCCGCCGCGATGGCCCGGGCCTCGCGCATCGATTGCTATTCCGTCGGCGCGGCGTCGTCCTTCATGACGCAGGAGCTGCAAAGCCGCCTGTTCCGCCTGGGCCTGACGGCCAATGCGATCTTCGACGCGCACCAGCAGCTGGTGTCGGCGTCCACCCTGGGCAGGGACGGCGTGGCCTTCGTGATCTCGCACGTGGGCCGCATGCCCTATACCCTGGAAGCGGCGCAATTCGCCCGGGAGCATGGCGCCACCGTGGTGGCGCTGACCCAGCCCGATACGCCGCTGGCCGAACTGGCCGACCTGCTGCTGCCGGTCTCGGTGCCGCAGGACGCGGTGATGCGCGTGGGTACGGAGGCCTATCTGGCGCACCTGATGGTCATCGAGATCCTGATGGTGCGGCTGGCGCAGATCCTGGGGCCGCGCGTGGTCAGCGACATGCAGCAATACAAGCGTCTGCTGGAGACCCACGGGTTCGACAGCTACGAATACATGGGATTTCAACAGCCGGTGCAGGTGCGGCGCGGCGTCGACGGCAAGGACGCCAGGCCCGGCACGGCTGGCGCGCGGGCGCGCCGCAAGGTGGAAGGATGATGAGCGGCAGGGTGTGGTTGAAGGATGGCACCGTGGTCGACGGCACGGGCGGCGCCCCGTTCACGGGCGACGTGTGGCTGCAGGACGATCGCATCGTCGCCGTGTACCCCGCGCAGGCGCGCGCGACGCGCGCCGATGCGCAGGCCTGGATGCGAGAGCGGCCCCGGACGCATGATTGCCGGGGCAAGGTGATCGCGCCGGGCTTCATCGACGTGCACACGCACGACGACGCCGCCGTGCTGAATACGCCCGACATGCTGCCCAAGATCTCGCAGGGCGTGACGACGGTGGTCGCGGGCAACTGCGGCATCTCGCTCGCCCCGGTGGTGACGCCGCATCCGCCCGCGCCCCTGTCGCTGCTGGGCGACCGGCAATACCGCTACGCCACCCTGCGCGACTATGCGGCGGCGGTGGATGCCGCCCGCCCCGCCATCAACGTCGCCGCGCTGCTGGGCCATACGGCGCTGCGCATCCGGCACGTGGCCGATCTGGACCGCCCCGCCAATGCCGACGAGCGCGCCGCGATGGCCGCCGACATGCGGGAAGCCATGGACGCGGGCGCGCTGGGGCTGTCCAGCGGCGTCTTCTACCGCGAGGCCTATGCCGCCGACATGGACGAACTGGTCGCCGTGGCCCGGGTGGCCGCCGCGCAGGGCGGGGTGTACGCCACGCACATCCGCGATGAACTGAAAGGCATCCTGGAGGCCATGATGGAGGCCGCCGGCACCGCCCGCCAGGCCGGCCTGCCGCTGGTGCTGTCGCATCACAAATGCGCGGGCGCGGCCAACTGGGGCCGCACCCTGCAGACCTTGCCGCTGGTGGACGAACTGGCCGGCCGGCAGGAGTTGGCGATGGACGTGTACCCCTACACGGCGGGGTCGACCGTGCTGCGGGAAGACCTGGTGGACGGCGTGATCGACATCCTGATCACCCGCAGCGAACCGCATCCCGAGGTGGCGGGGCGCTATTTGCGCGACATCGCGGCCGAATGGGGCGTGGGCGAGTACGACACCTGCGTCGCCCTCAAGCCCGGCAACGCCTGCTACTTCCAGATGCGCGAGGACGACGTGCAGCGCGTCATCACGCACCCGCTGTCCATGATCGGCTCGGACGGCCTGCCCAACGACGAGCGCCCGCATCCTCGGCTGTGGGGCGCCTTTCCGCGTGTGCTGGCGCAGTATTGGCGCGAAAAGGGCGTGCTCAGCCTCGCGCAGGCCGTGCACAAGATGACCGGCATGTCCGCCCGGCGCTTCCGCCTGGGCGACCGGGGCGTGCTGGCCGGGGGCAAGGCCGCCGACGTGGTCGTGTTCGATCCCGATCGCATCAAGGACAACGCCACGTTCGAAAACCCCATGCGGGTGAGCGATGGCGTGGAGGCGGTCTGGGTCAACGGGGTGCTCGGCTATACGGAGGCCGACGGGGTGCTGCCGGAACGGGGCGGCCGTTTCGTGCGGCGCCAGGCGGTTCAGCCGGCCGCCTGACCGTCCTGGTCCGCCAGGCTGGCCAGGCCGTCCAGGACGGGGCTGTCCAGCCAGCGCGGCGGCGGGTCGGTCCCGTCCGGATCGACGCGTGCCAGCGCCGCCCGCAGTTCCCCCTGGACGCGCGGCCAGTCGCCGCCGCTGACGAACAGCAGCGGCCGCGTGCCGGGGCAGGCGTCGGCGGCCAGCCGCCACTGGCGCAGCAGCGCCCCGGCCTGGGCGGCCGCGATGCCGCTGGCGATGGCGGTGTCGGTGTCGGTCGGGAAGTCGGCGGGTTCGCCCCGGGCCAGGGGCAGGCCGGCCGTGCCCTGGGCCAGGCTGCGGACCATCAGGGCCGCCCCCGGCAGGATCAGCCCGCCGATGAAGGCGGGGCGGCGCGCGCCGTCGTCCCGCGTCCGCCAGGCCAGGGTGTCGATCGTGGTGGCGGTGCCGAAGCTGGCCAGGACGCAGGGGGCGCCCGCCCGCCAGGCGGGCTCGTCGCGGACGTGCCGCAGCAGGCCCAGCAGGCCCAGCCAGCGGTCGGCGCCCAGTTGGGCCGGCTGGCGGTAGCCGTTCAGCAGCAGCGCGTGGCCGTCGCGGGCGTCGTGCCAGCGCACGGGCAGGCCCCAGGCGGTCCGGCAGGCGCGTTCCAGGGCGTCGCGCACGCCGTCGCCGGCGACGTTGGATCCCAGGATGCGCCGTGGCGCGAAGTCCAGGCGCGCGGGCAGGCCGGGCAGTTCCGCGTGTTCCAGGATCAGGGGCGGCGCGGCGCGCCCGGAGGTCCCCGGGGCCAGCCAGGCGACCTTGACGCGGGTGTTGCCGGCGTCGATCAGCAGGATCATCGCTGCAGCCGCACGGAGATCTCGCCGACCGAGACGGCCTGGACGCCGTCGGCGTTGCGCAGCAGCAGGCGGCCGTCGGCGTCGATGCCGCAGGCCGCGCCCGTGTGCCGCAGGCGGCCGTCGTCGAGCACGTCCAGCATGCGGCCCGCCAGCCCGTCGACTTCCGCGTAGCGGGCGGGCAGGTCGGCGAAACCCTGCGCGGTGGCGTGGTTCAGGGCGTCGTACCAGGACCGCGCGGCGCAGGCGGCCAGGTCGGCGGCCGTGGCGCGCGCGGCGGCGGGGTCGTCGGCCGCGACTTCGGCCCAGTCCGCGATGCGCCGGTCCAGCGACTGCGACAGGGCGCGGGCGTCTTCCAGGTTCAGGCCCATGCCGATGATGATGAGGTGGTGGTCGGTGGCCTGGGCGGTGCCCGAGCGGGTGGATTCGATCAGGATGCCGGCCAGCTTGGCCTGGTCCCAGAGCAGGTCGTTGGGCCACTTCATGGTCAGGCGCGGGCGGTGGCGAGGGTCGAGGCGCGTGCGCAGGGCCTGGCAGGTCGCCATGCCGATCAGGGGCGCCAGGGTCGGCAGCTGGCGGGCCGGCAGGAAGACGTCGAAGACGCAGGAGAACATCAGGTTGGCGCCGACGCGGTTCTGCCAGGTGCGCCCGGCGCGTCCGCGCCCCTGGGACTGCAGGTGCGTGCCCAGCAGCCAGGGACGGTCCGGCGGCCCGCCGGCGCGGCGCGCGCGTGTCAGCAGGTCGGCGTTGGTCGAGCCGGTCTGCTCGACCCAGTCCACCTGCCGGAATTGCGGCAGGGCCTCGCGCAGGGCGCCGGCCATGGCCGCGGGGGACGGCAGGGCGCAGGCGGGGTCGTGGAATGGGCCGGTCATATGGGTAGAATGGGGTCTGGAGCAGACAGGGGAATCCAAGGGAACCTCTGAACAAGTCCTCACGTCGCGTACACTGCGGACTCGGGCGGTCTGCGGCGTTGCTCATCCTCGCCATAGCTACGGCTATGGCTGCGGCTCGCGCCTTGCATCCCATCCCGATCCGCAGCGTCCGCTTTCCGCTCGACTTATTCAGAGGTTCCCTAGCAGCCATGAGTTTACGCACAGAACAAGCCACGTGCCAGGGGCTGGCCGGCCTGATCGAGTACACCGTGGATCACCCCGAAGACGCGCCGTCGGGCTGGGCGCTGGTCCTGCATCCCCACCCGCTGCATGGCGGCACCCGCGACAACAAGATCGTCACCACGGTGTCGCGCGCCTGCGTGCAGCGCGGCCTGCTGGCCATCCGTCCCAATTTCCGGGGCGTGGGCGCCTCGGAGGGCGTGTTCGACCGGGCGGCCGGCGAAACGGCCGACATGGCGGCCGTCGTCGAGCACGTCTTCCAGGCCTGGCCCCAGGCGGTCTCGGGGCCCTGGGTGCTGGCGGGCTTCTCGTTCGGTTCGGCGGTGGCCGCCCAGCTGTACGCCGACCTGGCGGACCGTGGCCTGCCGCTGCCGGCCCGCCTGATGCTGATCGGCTGCGCGGTCGAACGTTTCCGCCATCGTCCCCTGTCCATGCCGCCCGACACGCTCATGATCCACGGCGAACACGACGAGGTCGTGCCCCTGTCCGAAGGCATGGACTTCGCCCGGGCGCATCAGCTGCCCATGACCGTCGTGCCGGACGCCGGCCATTTCTTCCACGGCAAGCTGCTGGTCCTGCGCCAGATCGTCCAGTCGGGGCTGGCCGGCCTGTAGCCGGCCGGCCGCGGACCCGCCGCGCCGCCGGCGCCGCGTGCGCGTGTCCGGGGGGCATGTCGTTTCAGTTGCTTGCGTTTTGTCTCGAATTGGCCCGGCCATGTCGGCATCGCGGTTTTTTGCGCTGCCTATAATGGGCGCTTGCCGTTCCTTCCCCCATTTCCGCCGCCCATGCCCATGAATGCCATCCCGTCGCTCCTCCGTCGTTCCCGCCTGGCGCCCCTGGCGCTGACCTGCTCGCTGCTGATGTCCGGCACGGCCTGGTCGCAGACGGCGTCCGGGCCCGCCGCCGCGCCCGCGCCCGCGGCCGCGCAGGCCGCCGCCGGGGTCGACATGGTCAGCAGCCTGTCCAACATTCCCGCGCCGACCCTGGGCGCCAAGGCCTGGCTGACGCTGGACGCCACCAGCGGCCAGATCATCTCGGCCCAGAACCCCCAGGAAGCCGTCGAACCGGCGTCCCTGACCAAGCTGATGTCCGCCTACGTGATCTTCGAGGCGCTGGAAAGCGGCCGCCTGAAGCTCGACCAGAAGGTCCACGTCTCGGAAAAGGCCTGGAAGACCGAAGGCTCGCGCATGTTCATCAATCCGAACACGGACGTGGCGGTGGACGACCTGCTGCAGGGCATGCTGGTGCAATCGGGCAACGATGCCACCGTGGCGCTGGCCGAGGCCGTCGCCGGCAGCGAATCGGCCTTCGTCGCGCTCATGAACCAGCAGGCCAAGGCCCTGGGCATGAAGCACACCCACTTCACCAACGCCCCCGGCCTGCCCGACCCCGATCACATGACCACGGTCGAGGACCTGGCGATCCTGGCGCGGGCGCTGGTCCAGCAGTACCCGCAATACCGGCACTACGACAGCCAGAAGGAATTCACCTACAACAACATCAAGCAGAGCAACCGCAACCGCCTGTTGTGGGCCGACTCGACCGTCGATGGCCTGAAGACCGGCCATACCCAGTCGGCGGGCTATTGCCTGGTGGCCACGGCGCTGCGCGACGGCCGGCGCGTCGTCTCGGTGCTGGTGGGCGCGGCCAGCGACGCCGCCCGCACCGAAAGCAGCCTGAAGCTGCTGAACTGGAGCTTCAAGAACTTCGACACGGTCAAGCTGCTGGACAAGGGCAAGCCGGCCGTGTCGGCGCGGGTCTGGGAAGGCGCTACCGAGACCGCCGAACTGGGCCTGTCCGAGGCCCTGTGGGTGACGGTGCCGCGCGGCCGCGCCGACGACATCAAGACCGAGGCCCGCTACACCCAGCCGCTGATGGCGCCCCTGACCGAGGGCGCCCAGGCCGGGACGCTGGTGATCAGCCTGGACGGCAAGGAACTGGACCGGCGGCCGCTGCTGGTGCTGCATTCGGTGGACGAGGCCGGGTTCTTCGGCCGGCTGCTGGACAAGATCCGCCTGTTGTTCGAATAATGACGGCATGAAACCGATCCGCCCCGAAGATTCCCTGATCACCTATCCCTGCGACTTTCCGATCAAGGTCATGGGGCGCGCGCACGACGATTTCGCGCGCGCCATGGCCGAGATCGCGCTCGGCTTCGACCCCGCCTTCGATCCCGCCAGCATCGAAATCCGTCCCAGTTCCAGCGGCAATTACCTGGGCCTGACCCTGACGGTGCGCGTCACCTCGCGCGAGCAGCTGGACGACCTGTACCGCGCCCTGCATGGGCACGAGATGGTGTCCGTGGTGCTGTAGGCGCGGCCGGCCATGGACATGCAGGCTCGCTGGCTGGACCGACCCGCCCCCTACCTGCCGGTCTGGCAGGCCATGCAGGACTTCACCGAGACGCGCGACGACGGCACGCCCGACGCGCTCTGGCTGGTGGAGCACGCGCCGGTCTACACCCTGGGCCAGGCCGGCAAGCCGGAACACATCCTGAACCCGCACGGCATCCCGGTGGTGCACTGCAACCGGGGCGGGCAGGTCACCTACCATGGCCCGGGCCAGGTCGTGCTCTACACTTTGGTGGACCTGCGCCGCCACGGCGTCTTCGTCCGGGAATTCGTCGCCCTGCTCGAACAGGCCGTGCTGGACCTGCTGGCCGAACTGGGCGTGGCGGGCGCTTGCCGCAAGCCCGGCGCCCCCGGCATCTACGTGCCCCAGTCGGCGCTGCGGCAGCCCCGGGGCGACGCCCAGGCCAAGATCGCCGCGCTGGGGGTCAAGATCCGCAACGGCCGCGCCTATCATGGCGTGGCCCTGAACGTGGCCATGGACCTCGATCCCTTCCTGGGCATCAACCCCTGCGGCTACGAGGGCCTGCAGACGGTCGACCTGCGCGCCTGCGGGGTCGAGGCCGATCTGGTCCCGACCGGGAACCGGCTGGCGGAGATCTTTTCGGCGGCCTGGACGGCCGCCGGCCACCCAGGAGACGCACATGAAGCAAGCCTCGAACGATCCGGTGCTGGATGAGCGCCGCGACGGCGTCCTGACGCTGACGCTGAACCGGCCCGACCAGTTCAACGCGCTGTCCGAGGAGATGCTGGCGGCGCTGCAGGCGCGCTTCGACGCCTGCCGGGACGACGCGGACCTGCGGGTCGTGGTGCTGGCCGCCAGTGGCCGCGCCTTCTGCGCCGGCCACGACCTGAAGCAGATGCGCGGCCATGCCGGCGACCGCGACTACTATCGCGACCTGTTCGGCCGCTGCGGGCTGCTGATGCAGTCCATCGCGCGCTGCCCCGTGCCGGTCATCGCGCGGGTCCACGGCACGGCGACCGCCGCCGGCTGCCAGCTGGTGGCCAGCTGCGACCTGGCGGTGGCCGCCGAAAGCGCGCGGCTGGCCGTGTCCGGCATCAACGTCGGCCTGTTCTGCGCCACGCCGGCCGTGGCGCTGACGCGCAACGTGCCCTTGAAGAGCGCCTTCGAGATGCTGGTGACGGGCCGGTTCATCAGCGCCCGCCAGGCCGCCGAGCGCGGGCTGGTCAATCACGCCGTGCCCGACGACGAACTGGACGGGGCCGTGCGGGGGCTGGTCGACGCCATCCTGGCCAAGAGTCCGGTGGCGGTGCGCGCCGGCAAGGCCATGGTCTACCGGCAGCTGGGCCTGCCGCTGGACCAGGCCTACGACTACGCGGCCGGCGTCATGGCGGAAAACATGCTGGCCGAGGACGTGGGCGAGGGTATCGACGCGTTCATGCAGAAGCGTCCGCCGCAATGGCGGGGCCGCTGAGCGCGCGATCGGCGTTCTTGTTGACGCACCACAAGGCGCGCGGGCCCGATCCTGCATTCCAATGAAGGGGTGATCCGCAACGGAGCCCCTCCATGCCGCAGTCCCGCCCGACCCAAGATGCTTTCCCGACCCGTGCGGCGCGCGCCGGCCTGCTGGCCGTGCTGCTGGCTTTCGGGACGGGGGCGGCGCAGGCGGCCGGGGCCGCCGCCATCGATTCCATCGACGTCGTCGCCATTCCGGCCGGCGAATTCACCTACCAGGCGGCCGGCGAATTCCTCGACCAGGGGCGGCCCGTGGACGCGCCCCGGGTCCAGGGCCGGGTCGAGGCCGGCCGCGCCATCATGCGCCGCCAGGTCAGCCAGGCCGACTTCGCCCGCTGCGTGCAGGCGGGCGCCTGCAAGCGCCTGGACAAGGGCTTCCGCGACCTGGATGCGCCCGACCTGCCGGCCGTGGGGGTCAGCTGGGCCGACGCCACCGCCTACGCGGCGTGGCTGTCGCGGGAAACCGGCCAGCGCTGGCGGCTGCCCGTCTACGCCGAATGGGTGCGCGCCGCCGCCGACCGCTACCGCGAGGAAGGCTCCCTGCCCTCGGATCCCGCCGATCCCGCCGTGCGCTGGCTGGCGGAATACGACCGCGAGATCGCCCGCAGCCAGGGTCGGATCAAGCCCGCCCAGCCCTTCGGGCACTTCGGCGTCAACGCCCTGGGCGTGAGCGACATGGGCGGCAACGTCTGGGAATGGACCGACACCTGCTTCGCCAGCCACAGTGTGGGCGTGCTGCCGCTGGCCCCGCGCGAGAACTGCGGTGTGCGCATCCTGGCGGGCGCCCACATCGCCGCCATGGCCGACTTCATCCGCGACCCGCGCAACGGGGCCTGCTCCATCGGCCTGCCACCGGCCAACCTGGGCTTCCGCCTGGTGAGGGATGAGTCCGGACACTGATCAGTCCCTGCGGACTGATCAGTGCCTGACGAATCGGAGCGCCTTGCAAGGCGCGACGTGGGGAGATGCCGCAATTTGGAAATGCCTCGGTGCCTGACGAATCGGAGCGCCTTGCAAGGCGCGACGTGGAGAGATGCGGCAATTTGGAAATGCCCCGGTGCCTGACGAATCGGAGCGCCTTGCAAGGCGCGACGTGGGGAGGGGCGGAAAACGATTTGCGACACATCAATACTTTCCAAGAAGCCTGAATGTTGCCTGAACAGGGTTGATCCAGCGCAATAAGGGTTAACCCAGGCCATGACAAGATGGAACCGTCGAAACAAGACGACACATCAAATCAGGGAGTTGAACATGAAGGTATTTCGTCTGTGTATGGCTGCGACCGCTCTGGCGTCCTTGCTGGCCGGGGGCGTCGCGCTGGCCGATCCGGCCGACACGCTCGAGCACATCAAGCCCGTGCTGGTCGCGCCGCCCAACGTGATGGCGCACGAGCAGGCCACCAAGGCCAAGCCGCGCGTGGTCGAATTCACGATGACCATCGAAGAAAAGAAGATCGTCATCGACGAAGAGAACGGCACGACGATGCAGGCGATGACCTTCAACGGCTCCATGCCCGGCCCGACCATGGTGGTGCACGAAGGCGACTACGTCCAGCTCACCCTGATCAACCCGGCCACCAACGCGCTGGAGCACAACATCGACTTCCACGCGTCCACCGGCGCGCTGGGCGGCGGCGCGCTGACCAAGATCAAGCCGGGCGAGCAGACCGTGCTGCGCTTCAAGGCGGACCGCACCGGCACCTTCATCTACCACTGCGCGCCCGAAGGCATGGTGCCCTGGCACGTGGTGTCCGGCATGAGCGGCACCCTGATGGTGCTGCCGCGCGACGGCCTGAAGGACCAGGACGGCAAGCCGCTGCACTACGACAAGGTCTACACCATCGGCGAGTTCGACCTGTACATCCCGAAGGATGAGAACGGCAATTACAAGGAATACGACACCGCCCTGGAAAGCTACGGCGACACCACCGAAGTGATGCGCGGCCTGATTCCGTCGCACATCGTGTTCAACGGCAAGAAGGGCGCGCTGACCGGCGCGGGCGCCCTGACGGCCAAGGTGGGCGAAACCGTGCTGTTCATCCACTCCACGGCCAACCGCGACACCCGTCCCCACCTGATCGGCGGCCACGGCGACTACGTCTGGGCCACGGGCAAGTTCATCAACAAGCCGGAACGCAACCTGGAGACCTGGTTCATTCCGGGCGGCACGGCCGGCGCGATGATGTACACCTTCAAGCAGCCCGGCGTCTACGCCTACGTCAACCACAACCTGATCGAGGCGTTCGAACTGGGTGCCGCCGGCCACGTGAAGGTCGAGGGCAAGTGGAACAACGACCTGATGAAGCAGGTCGTGGCCCCCAGCCCCATCAAGAAATAAACCATGGTACCCGGGGCGGCCCAGGCGGCCGTCCCGACTTCGGAGAGTGACAAATGTTGAAGATCCTGAGCGTGACCGCCCTGTCCCTGGCCCTGCTGCCGGCCCTGTCGATGGCCAGCGATGCCGGCACCCTGAAGACCGGCGAGAAGCTCTACAAGAGCGCCTGCATCGCGTGCCACAGCACGGGGGCGGCCAATGCGCCCAAGCTGGGCAACAAGCAGGCGTGGGCCCCGCTGATCGCCAAGGGCATGGACGAAATGATGAATGTGGCGATGCACGGCAAGGGCGCCATGCCGGCGCGCGGTGGCACCAAGGCCGACGACGCCACCCTGCGCGCCGCCGTGGAATACATGGTCAGCCGAGTTCAGTAGCCCCCACGCTGCGCAGGCTGCGCCTGCTTGCATCCACCTCGCGGCCTGGATGTTTCCTGTGTCTAGGCCAGGCAGCGCAGGCACTCGAAGCGGTGATGCGGTTCGGCCGCGCCGGGGGCGTACACCGCCCAGCGGATGGTGGTTCCGGCCAGGTCGATGTCGGCCGTGGCCAGGGTGTTTTCCTGGTCGGTGTCGCCGGGGGACCGCCGCAGGATCGGCTCGGCGGCATCGCCCGTGTCGGCCAGGATCGCCAGCGCCTCCGCACCCTGCGCCAGCAGGGCCTCGCCGCGCGCCTGCCGGTGCGCCGACGAGCCGGTGATCACCTGCGGCAGGCCTTCCTGGGCGCCATGCAGGGCATGGTTGGCGTGCACCATCGGCGCGCTTGCCACGGGGCGGACGGACACGGCCGCCCGGCTGAACTCCACGCTCCAGGTCTGGGATCCCCCGGCCTGTCCCAGGCCCAGGTGAAAGGCGCCCATGCGCGGGTGCGCCCGCAGGATCGATACGGCTTCCGGCGCCGATCCGGCGGCCAGCAGCGCACGGGTCAGGACCATGCGGGGCATGCCCGCTCCGGCCCGGCGGGCGCGGATGTTGTTGACCGTCATCGCCAGGCCCGCTTCATTGACGGCGAAGGTGTGGCCGGGCAGCGAGCCCGGATAGACGAAGGACACGAAGGCGGGCGCGCCGATGGGCCGCACGTCGGCCAGGCCGCAGGCCCCGGCGAAGCCCGGGTCGCCATCCTCGTTGTGGCTCAGGCGCCGCGGCGCCAGCACCGTGGTGCAGCCGTCGGGCGCCAGCGCCCACAGGTCGCCCCGGCAATTCCATAGAAAGACCTCGTCCGGAGGCAGCTCCAGGCCTTCGGCCAGGCCGGCCAGTTCGTCCTCGATCCAGGGAAAGGCCTGGCGCAGGAGCGCCCGCATGGCCGGGATTTCCGGCAGGCCGCGGCAGGCCGTGACCTGCGCCCAGGCGTCCGAGCGGACCAGGTGGCGGTGGCAGGCCTCGGCCCCCCAGCGCCCCAGGGCGCGGCCGATGTCGTGGTGGGAGCCTCGGGCCTCCACCCGGTCCAGTTCGGGCGGGCGGGAATTGGCGGTGTCGTTCATCGGTAGGCGCCGGTGGCGTGGAGCAGGGCTTCGGTGCGGTCCAGTTCGGCCAGGGCATGTTCGCCATGGTGGACCAGCAGCTGCCGGGCCAGCATTTCCACCAGCGCCTGGATGGCCACAGTGCTCGGGAAGAAGGAATGACCCTGGGTGGAGAAGGTCAGCGCGCAGTCGGCGTGCAGCGCCATCGGCGCGAGCTGGCTGTCGCACAGGGCCAGCATGCGGCAGCCCTGGGGCCGCAGCGCCTCGGCCAGTTCGATGATTTCGCGGGAATAGGGCGCATAGCCGATCAGGACCGCGGTGTCCTCGGGCTGGAGCCGGTGCGTGTCCAGGCTCAGGGTGCCGCCGGTGTTGTGCAGCAGGTGCACGTCCGGGCGGAACAGGCTGCACAGGTAGCGCAGGCTGAAGGCGGCCGGGTAGCAGGACCGGAATCCGGCGATCACGATGCGCCTGGCGTCCGCCAGCAGCGCCACCGCCTGGGCCATGGCGGCCTGGTTGGCGGGTTCCAGCGCCTGCAGGTTGATGATCTGCTGGTGGATGGCGGCCTGCCAGGCGTCCTGGTCGGATTCCGGGCGGTGGACCAGGGAGAGCGCGCGCGCCGCGTAGGCGCCCGGAGGGTGGAGTTCCTGGGTGAATACGGCCTTCAGGGCGTCCCAGCCCGCGTAGCCCAGGTGCTGGGCCAGCCGCACCAGCGTGGCCGGCTGCACGCCGGCCAGGGCGGCCAGCTTGCGCGCCGACAGGGTCGACACCTGGGTCGGGTGGTCGATCAGGTAGCGGGCGCCCGCCTGGAACTGGGGGCTGAGGTCCGGGTACCGGGATTGGATGTAGCGGGTGAGCTCGTCCAGCGAGTGTGGTGCCGACATGACAGGTATGAAAAAACTGATTGGCCAGAATTTGAATTATACGTTGCGTGATCTATGATATAAGAAACATTTGTTGAGTCCCGCCATGACCCATGTATTCCATCGCAATCCCCAGCATACGCTGAAGCGCGCCGCGCGCGGCCAGGGGATTTCCCTGTTCGACCAGGACGGCCGCCAGTACCTGGACGCCTCGGGCGGGGCGGCCGTGTCCTGCCTGGGGCATGGGCATCCCGACGTGATCGCCGCCATCAAGGCGCAGCTCGACCAGGTGGCCTATGCCCACTCGTCCTTCTTCACCACCCAGGCCTGCGAGGACCTGGCCGATTTCCTGGCCGGCGAGGCGCCGGGCGACCTGGACCATGTGTATTTCGTGTCCGGCGGGTCCGAGGCGATCGAGGCGGCGCTGAAGCTCGCCCGCCAGTATTTCGTCGAGCGTGGAGAGACGGAGCGCAGCCAGTTCATCGCCCGCCGCCAGAGCTACCACGGCAACACGCTGGGCGCGCTGGCCATCGGCGGCAACGCCTGGCGGCGCCAGCCCTTCCTGCCGCTGCTGGCGCCCGCGCATCATGTCTCGCCCTGCTACGCCTATCGCGACCAGCGGCCCGGCGAGACAGAGGAACAGTACGCCGCCCGGCTGGCCGACGAACTGGAGCGGAAGATCCTGGAGATCGGCGCGGACCGGGTGGCGGCCTTCGTGGCGGAAACCGTGGTCGGCGCCACGGCGGGCGCGCTGCCGCCGGTGCGCACCTACCTGCGCCGCATCCGCGAGGTCTGCGACCGGCACGGCGTGCTGCTGATCCTGGACGAGGTCATGTCCGGCATGGGGCGCACCGGCCACCTGTACGCCTGCGCCGAGGACGGCGTCGCCCCGGACATCCTGGCGATCGCCAAGGGACTGGGGGCGGGCTACCAGCCCATCGGCGCCATGCTGGCCAGCCGCCGCGTCTACGACACCATCGTGAATGGCAGCGGCTTCTTCCAGCACGGCCACACCTACATGGGCCACGCCACGGCCTGCGCCGCCGCCCTGGCGGTGCAGCGGGTGATCCGGCGCGACGGCCTGCTGGCCAACGTCCTGGCGCGCGGCGAGCAGTTGCGGACCCGCCTGCGCGAGGTCTTCGCCGACCATCCCAATGTCGGCGACGTGCGCGGACGCGGCCTGTTCGTGGGCGTGGAATTCGTGCGCGACCGGGCCGACAAGTCCGTGCTGGACCCGGCCCTGAAGACGCATGCGAAGCTGAAGCGCCAGGCCATGGAAAACGGCCTGATGATGTATCCCATGGGCGGCACCGTCGACGGCGTGCACGGGGATCACGTGCTGCTGGCGCCGCCCTTCATCTGCACGGCGGCGGACATCGACGAGATCGTCGCGCGGCTCGACCGCACGGTGCGCCAGGTCCTGCCCGCCTGACCGCCGGCCGTTCCCTGTTCATTTCCCCGGCCCTCGGGCCGGGACCGTCACGGAGATTCCCATGGCCCGAATCGACTACGCCGACCTGAGCCGGGGCGAGGCGGCCGCGCTCGCGGATCGCATCGTCGCCGAGCGCGGCAGCGTGCTGCACCTGTACCAGATGCTGCTGCACAGCCCCCCGGCGGCCGAAGGCTGGCTGACCTACCTGACCGCCATCCGCTACCGCTGCGGCCTGGACGGCGCGATCCGCGAACTGGTCATCATGCGCATCGCGCATCTGAACCGCGCGCCCTACGAGGCCGACCAGCACGCGCCCATCGCCCTGCGCGAAGGGCTGCGGCAGGATCAACTGGACGCCCTGGCCCTGGACGAAATCCCGGACGGCCTGTTCGATGCGCGCGAACGGGCGGTGCTGGCCTACGCGGACGCGATGACACGGTCCGTGCAGGTGCCGGACGCCGTGTTCCAGGCCGTGCGGCCGCATTTCCAGGATCGGGAGCTGGTCGAGCTGACGGCCACCATCGCGGCCTACAACATGGTGTCGCGCTTCCTGGAGGCGCTGCAGGTACATTCCGACGATCAGCGCTGATCGTCGCGCTTCCATAGAGTGTCCGGCACGCCCGCCGCGCGGTTCAGGAAGCGGGCCAGCACGAAGCACAGGTCCGACAGGCGGTTCAGGTAGCGCAGCACGGGCGGGTTCACCGCTTCCTGGCGCGACAGCGTCACCACCGACCGTTCCGCCCGGCGGGCGATGGTGCGGGCCATGTGGGCCTGGGCGGCAGCCGGGCAGCCTCCGGGCAGGATGAATTCCCGCAGCGGACCCAGTTCGGTGTTGTAGTGCGCCAGGGCCTCGTCCAGGCGCAGCACGTGCTCGTCCTTCAGCGCCGTCCAGTCCGGAATGCAGAGTTCGCCGCCCAGGTCGAACAGGTCGTGCTGGATGCGGTCCAGCAAGGCGTCGACCCCGGCCGGCAGGGCCGTCGTGCGCCACAGGCCGATCGCGCTGTTCAGCTCGTCCACGTCGCCCAGCGCGGCGATGCGCGGCGCGTCCTTGGGCACGCGGGTCTTGTCGCCCAGGCCGGTGGTGCCGTCATCGCCGGTGCGGGTGGATACGATGGAGACGCGGATCGACATGGAAGACTCCCGGTGCGGGTGGGGAAAGGAGGCGGTCAGTCCTGCGCGGCCAGGCGGCGCAGGGCGTCGCCCGTGACGCGCACGACCCGCCAGTCGTCCAGGATTTCCCCGCCGTGGTGCTTGTAGAACTCGATGGCGTTTTCGTTCCAGTCCAGCACCACCCATTCGAAGCGGCCGCAGCCCAGCTCCACGGCCAGCGCCGCCAGGTGCCTGAGCACCCAGCCGCCCAGGCCGCGCCCTCGGTGGGCGGGGGTGATGTAGACGTCTTCCAGGTACAGGCCGCGCCGGTCCAGGAAGCTGGAATAGTTGTGGAACCACATGATGTAGGCGATGGCCGTGGCCGGGTCTTCCGTGGCCGTGATGACCAGGCAGCGGGCGGCCGGTTCCGGGCCGAAGAAACTGTTTTTCAGGCTGGCGTGCGTGGCCTGGAAAATGTCGGTCAGTTTCTCGAATTCCGCCATTTCGAGCATCAGGGCATGGATGGCCGGGATGTCGGATTCGGTGGCGGGCCGCAGGTCGTAGCCGGGGACGGGGGTAGGCAAGGAAACCTCTGAATCAGTCGAGTGGAATTCAGAGGTTCCCAGGGAAACTTCTGATTCGCGGTATGCTGGGGATGCCCCGGTGGAGCATTCCCGGGGGAACAGACAGGAGTGTAGCCCATGCGTTTTCATGCCCTGCGGTCCGGCGCCCTGGCCGCCGCCCTGGCGGTGCCGGGGATCGTATCGGCGGCGGAGCCCGTCCAGGCGCAGTCCAGCGGCGAGGTCGTGCGCGTGAACGCCCCCGGCGGCAAGATCGCCATCCGCCATGGCGCCATCGGCAAGCTCGACCTGCCCGCCATGACCCTGGTCTACCACGTCGATCCGGGGCTGCTGGCGGGGATCGCGGTGGGCGACCGGGTCGATTTCACGGCCGAGCGGGCCGGCGGCCAGTACCGGATCGTCGAACTGAAGAAAAACTAGGGCCGTCCGCCGCTACAGCACGTAGCGCGCCAGGTCCTGGCTGCTGGCGGCCTCGGCCAGCTTGCCGTTCACGTAGGCGGCGTCGATCACCACGGTTTCCTCGCCCGGGCTGGCGGCCTCGAAGGACAGGTCCTCCAGCAGCTTTTCCATGACCGTGTACAGGCGCCGGGCGCCGATGTTCTCCGTGCGTTCGTTGACCTCGAAGGCCAGTTCGGCCAGGCGCCGGACGCCGTCCTCGGTGAAGTCCAGCGTGACGTCCTCGGTGGCCAGCAGAGCGCTGTACTGCTTGGTCAGCGAGGCGTCGGTCTCGCACAGGATGCGCACGAAGTCCTCGGCCGACAGGGAATCCAGCTCCACCCGGATCGGGAAGCGGCCCTGCAGCTCCGGGATCAGGTCCGAAGGGCGGGACAGGTGGAAGGCGCCGGAGGCGATGAACAGGATGTGGTCGGTGCGCACCATGCCGTACTTGGTGTTGACGGTGGTGCCTTCGACCAGCGGCAGCAGGTCGCGCTGCACGCCCTGGCGCGAGACGTCGGCGCCGCCCTGTTCCTGGCGCGCGGCGATCTTGTCGATCTCGTCCAGGAAGACGATGCCGTGCTGCTCGGCCAGGGCCACGGCGTGGGTGCGCAGTTCCTCCTCGTTGATGCGGCGCGCGGCCTCTTCCTCGACCAGCAGGCGGAAGGCTTCCTTGACGGACAGCTTGCGCGACTTGGTCTTGCCCTGGGACAGGCCGGCGAACATGCCGCGCAGCTGCTCGGTCATTTCCTCCATGCCGGGGGGCGCCATGATTTCCATGTGCGGCGGCGTCTGGGCGACCTCGATGTCGATCTGCGTGTCGTCCAGCTTGCCTTCGCGCAGGCGCTTGCGGAAGATCTGGCGGGTGTTGTTTTCCTCACGCTCGGGCTCGCCGTGGGCGTTGCGCGGAGGCGGCAGCAGCGCGTCCAGGATGCGGTCCTCGGCGGCGTCCTCGGCCTGGGTGCGCACGCGGCGCGTCTCGGTCTCGCGCGTCTGCTTGATGGCGACCTCGACCAGGTCGCGCACGATGGTGTCCACGTCGCGGCCCACGTAGCCGACCTCGGTGAACTTGGTGGCCTCGATCTTGACGAAGGGGGCGTTGGCCAGGCGGGCCAGGCGGCGGGCGATCTCGGTCTTGCCCACGCCGGTGGGACCGATCATCAGGATGTTCTTGGGGACGATCTCGTGGCGCAGGGGCTCGGGCACCTGCTGGCGGCGCCAGCGGTTGCGCAGCGCCACGGCGACCGAACGCTTGGCCTTGTCCTGGCCGACGATGTGCTTGTCCAGTTCCGAGACGATTTCCTTGGGGGTCATGGGGGTGGCATCAGACATGGGGAATGGGCCTAGAGCGTTTCGACGATGTGGTTCTGGTTGGTGTAGATGCAGAGTTCCCCGGCGATCTCCAGGGACTTCTTGACGACATCGGCGGGGGACAGGTCGGTGGCGTCCAGCAGGGCGCGCGCCGCCGACTGGGCGTAGGCGCCGCCCGAGCCGATGGCGGCGATGCCGTGCTCGGGCTCCAGGACGTCGCCGTTGCCGGTCAGGATCAGGGTGTGCTCGCGGTCGGCCACGATCAGCATGGCTTCCAGGCGGCGCAGCACGCGGTCGGTGCGCCAGTCGCGGGTCAGTTCCACGGCGGCGCGCATCAGGTGGCCCTGGTGCTTTTCCAGCTTGGCCTCGAAACGTTCCTGCAGGGTGAAGGCGTCGGCCGTGGCGCCGGCGAAGCCGGCCAGGACCTTGTCGTGGTAGAGCCGCCGGATCTTGCGGGCCGTGCCCTTGATGACGATGTTGCCCAGGGTGACCTGGCCGTCGCCGCCCAGGGCGACCTCATTGCCGCGCCGGACGCAGACGATGGTGGTGGCGTGAAATTGTTCCATGCGGTCCTCTCGGGTGGAGAGGATCACATGGGGGCATGTTTAGAAAATTCAAGCTGGATGCATGGGCTTGTCAGGCAAGGCGCAAACCGCAGCGATAGTAATACTATCGCGAGGATTTGCAACGCTGCATGACGAGTCCAGGCGCCAGCTTCAGTCTCCGTAGAGCTTCTGGCGCATTTCGCGGCGTTCCTGCGCTTCCAGCGACAGGGTGGCCGTGGGGCGGGCGAGCAGGCGGGGGATGCCGATGGGTTCGCCGGTTTCCTCGCACCAGCCGTATTCGCCGGCGTCGATGCGGGCGATGGCCTGCTGGACCTTTTTCAGCAGCTTGCGCTCGCGGTCGCGGGTACGCAGTTCCAGCGCGTGCTCTTCCTCGATCGTCGCGCGGTCGGCCGGGTCGGGCACGTACTGGGTCTCGCGCAGGTTCTCGGTCGTGGCGCCGGCGTTGGTCAGGATTTCGTGTTCGAGCTGGTGCAGGCGTTCGCGGAAGAACGCCAGCTGGGCGTCGTTCATGTAGTCCTTTTCGGGCATCGCCAGCAGCTCCTTTTCCGTGAGCGGCTTGCCCTGGGGCTTGGTGCTGGATTTGGTAGCCATGTCATGTCCTCTTTTTTATGTGCCGGGGCCTGTCCGCCGCGACCGGATGGTACGGCGGGGCAGCGGTGTCGCAGTGTTCAGGCCAGGCATTGTTCGAGCCCCTGGGTGAAGATGTCCTGAGGCAGTTTACGGCCGATGAAGACCATGCGGGTATTCGGTTTTTCACTGGCTGGCCAGGGCTTGCCGGGTTCGGCGCCGAACATCATGTGGACGCCCTGAAACAGCATGCGGCGATTGATGCCCTTGATGTACAGGATGCCCTTGTAGCGCAGCAGGTCCGGGCCGTAGACCTGGACGATGCCGCTGAGGAAGTCTTCCAGGCGTTCCGGGTCGAAGGCGCGGTTGGAGCGGAACACGAAGGCGCCGATCTCGTCGTCGTGGTGGGCGTGGTGATGATCGTGGTGGTCGTGGCCGCAGGCGGGACCGCATTCGTGGCGGCCGTCCTCGTCGTCGTGTTCGTGATCGTGGTGGCCGTGGCCGTGATGGTCATGGCCGTGGTGGTCGTGTCCGGCGGCTTCCTCGGCGAGGAATTCCGGGTCGATGTCCAGGATGGCGTCCAGGTCGAAGCCGCTGACATCCAGCAGGGCGTTCAGGTCGGTCTCGCCGAAATGCGCGGGCATGATGGAGGCGCGCGGGTTGATCCGCACCAGGCGGGCGCGCAGGGCCTGGTAGTCGGCCTCGTTGACCAGGTCCTTCTTCGAGATCAGGATGCGGTCGGCGAACCCGACCTGGCGCTGGGCCTCTTCCTGGCGGTCCAGGGTGGCCATGCCGTGCTTGGCGTCCACGACCGTGACGACGGCGTCCAGCCGGTAGGTGGCGGCGATGTCGTCGTCCATGAAGAAGGTCTGGCAGACCGGGCCGGGGTTGGCCATGCCCGTGGTCTCGATGATCACGCGGTCGAAGCGCACGCCGCCGTCGGCGCGCCGGGCGGCGAGATCGCCCAGGGTGCGGATCAGGTCGCCGCGCACGGTGCAGCAGACGCAGCCGTTGCTCAGTTCCACGACCTGTTCCTCGCTGTCCTGGACCAGCAGGTCGTTGTCGATGTTTTCCTCGCCGAATTCGTTTTCGATGACGGCGATGCGCTGGCCGTGGAATTCCGTCAGGATGCGGCGCAGCAGGGTCGTCTTGCCCGCCCCGAGGAAACCGGTGAGCACGGTGACGGGAATCAGGGAATCGGCGGATGGAGCAGTGTTCATGATGGCCTCGAGTGCGATGCGCCGCCCTCGTCGCGCCGGATGCCGGGGGATGTGACCGGCCCGGCGGCGGGCAGGAGGGTACGGCGATCAGCATGCGATTACATCATAGGCCCGGGTTTAGGGCAAACTCGGGCCCGGAAGCCCGGAAGCCCGGAAGCCCGGAAGCCCGGGCGGCCGGAGGGCTATGGCTCGGCCGCTCTCGCCAGCAGGGCGATCAATTGGCCCTGGCGGGTCGTGTCCGTCTTGCGGAACAGGCTGGCCAGCTGGCTGCGCACGGTGGTCAGGCCGACGTGGCGCCGCAGGGCGGCTTCGCGCAGCGACAGGCCCTGCATCAGGGCCTGGGCCAGTTCGGCTTCCTTGGGGCTGAGGCCGAACAGGGATTGCAGGCGCGGACCGGCGTCGGGATGGGCGGCGGCCCGCAAGGCGTGCGGCGTGAGCGGCGCCGGAAGGGCGGCGTCCCGCCCGCGCCCGTTCGCGCGGTCGGCCTCGGCCAGCGCCCACAGCCGCGCGATGCGGTGCTGGTAGCGGACGGCGTGGGCCAGCAGGGGTTCGATCTGCCGGCAGGCCGCCAGGTCGTCCGCGTCGTAGAGCGGCTGCGAGCCGCCCCGGTTGAGCGAGAAGATGGCGGCCGTTTCCCCCCGTTCGTCCGGGATCTTGATCAGCAGGACGCTGTGCCGGTCCTGGGGCCGCAGCCAGTCGTTGAACAGGGCCGATCGCCGGAAGCGGGCGCGCGCCATGACCGTCTGGTCGCAGTAGATCCGGCGGGCCGGGACGGGGCCGGCCAGCATCGGATCCCGGGTGGAGAAATCCCGCCAGTACCGCTGGGAGAAGTCGGCGTCGCAGTCGCTGTGCACGGTCTGGAAATCCGCGTCCCGGCGCACGACCAGCGTGGCGGCCATGCTGTCCAGGCAGCCGCGCAGCGCCTGGGCGGCCAGCGGCCAGCCGCTGGCGTCGTAGCAGGCGTCGTACAGGCTGACGGACAGGCGCGCCAGGCTGTTCGCATCCAGTGCCATGTGGAATCCTCCCCGGGCGGGGCGCGTTTCAGCCCCGCGTTCCGTCGGTCTTGCCGCCGTTTTTCTTGGGACTATAGGATTCCGCGGTGCCGAAGTAAAGGATCCCTTCCGCCCGGCGCCCGGAGGCGCCGTGGCCTACTGCTTCATTCCGGCCTTGCCCATGGCGCCTTTTTCCATGCCCTTCTTGTCCATGTGGCCCATGGCGGACTTGCCGTCCTTGGCCATCGGGTCCTGGCGCATGTCCTGCTTTTCCATGCCCATCTTGTCCTTGTGCATGGCCTGCCCGGCCGTCGGGGTCCTGTCCATGTCCGTGCGGGTCTCATGGCCCATCGTGCCGGCGGCGAAAGCCGGAGCGGCGCCCAGGGCGAGGCATGCGGAAAGTGCTGCGGTGGCGAACGTGGTTTTCATGATGCTTCCTTTCTGAGGTTGGGGAAAAATGGCGGCGGACGCCGCTGTGGGGAAAGGGGGGGGGCTCCGTCAGCTGCCACCGAACCAGTTGTAGCCCTGGTCCTCCCAGTAGCCGCGGTTGAAGGTGTCGCTCACGAAGATCGCCTGGACGTGTTTGGGGTTCTTGTAGCCAAGCTTGGTGGGGATGCGCAGCTTCATGGGGAAGCCGTACTTCGGCGGCAGCGGCCGGTCGTCCCAGTCCAGGGCGATCAGCGTCTGGGGGTGCAGGGCGGTCGCCATGTCGATGCTGGTGTAGTAGTCGTCGGCGCAGTGGACGCCGACGTAGCGCGCATCCAGGTCGGCGCCGACCGCGCGCAGGAAGTCGCCCAGGCGGGGGCCGCTCCATTTGCCGATCGCGCTCCAGCCTTCCACGCAGATATGGCGCGTGACCTGCGTGTACCGGGGCAGCGCCCGCAGTTCGGGCAGCGACCACGGCCGCTTGCCGGCGACCAGGCCGGAGACTTCCAGCCGGAACCCCCCGGCATCGATCCGCGGCGCCTGGTCTTCGTCGTAGAACGCATTGAACGGAAAGGGGCGCGTGATCATGGAGTCCGGGTAGGTGGGCGCGAGCAGCGAGGGATCGAACAGCCGGCCTTGCGCCCAGTCGTTGATGCGCGAAATCCGCGTCAATGCCGCTTCGGCCGTGGCGTCGTCGTCGATGACGCAGCCGCCGAGCAGGCTCAGCCCGCCCAGCGTCAGCTCGCGCACCAGGAACCGGCGGCGCGACGCCCGCGGCAGCCGCTTGCGCAGCAGGTCCCGCGCCTCGGCCGTGACGGCCTCGGCATTGTCCTTGTGCCAGGGGGAGAAGAAGTTCATGATGCGCGCTCCTTGCCTGGGCGGCGCGGCCGGGGCCCGCCCGATACCATGGCGAGCAGCGATCGGGGCACCAGCACGGCCATGGAGATATGGACGGCCGCGAAGGCGACGATGGCGGCCATGCCGTAGAAATGAATCCGCCGGGCGGCGTCGTAGCCTCCGAAGAGCTCGCGCAGCAGCGGGAATTGCACGGATTTCCAGACGACCAGGCCACTGAGACCCACCAGGACGAGGTCCAGGATCGCGAACAGGTAGGCGGCGCGCTGCACCTGGTTGTAGCGGCGCGGGTCCGAATGCGCGAGGCGCCCGGCGAGCGCCCGCCGCGCGTCGTCCAGCACGCCGCGCGCCGTCACGGGGAACAGGCGCCGGGCCAGCCGGCCCGTGGACAGGCCGAGGCACAGGTAGAGCAGCCCGTTGACGGCGAACAGCCACATGCCGGCGAAGTGCCACTGCAGCGCCCCGCCCAGCCAGCCGCCCAGCGTGATGCCCGCCGGGAACGTGAAGTCGAACAGGGGGGATGCGTCGTAGATGCGCCAGCCGCTCGTGACCATGATCAGCACGGCCAGGGCGTTGATCCAGTGCGTCGCGCGCAGCCACAGGGGATGCGGCGGCCCGTCGCGCCCGGGTGGGAAGGAGGTCGGATCGGCTTTCATGGGCGCATTATGGGAGGCCCCCGATCCCGGAATCCTCGCCGAAAGTTCAAAAAAACGTGATAATCCGGCGCGCCGTCCTGTCGGATAATGGGCGGATGGACGCCCCCAAACGGATTCTGGTCGTCGAGGACGACGACGACATCGCCGAACTCCTGCGCATGCACCTGCGCGACGAAGGCTATGATGCCGTGCGCGTCGCCGACGGGACCCGGGGCCTGGCCGCGCTCGAGCAGGGGGGATGGCACGCGCTGGTGCTCGACCTGATGCTGCCGGGCGTGGACGGCCTGGAGATCTGTCGCCGGGCGCGGGCCATGGCCCACTACATTCCGATCATCATCACCAGCGCGCGGTCCAGCGAGGTGCACCGCATCCTGGGGCTGGAGCTGGGCGCCGACGACTATCTGGCCAAGCCGTTCTCCATGATGGAGTTCGTGGCGCGCGTGCGCGCGCTGCTGCGGCGCAGCGAAGCCCTGGCGCGCAATGCCCGGCTGGATGCCGGGGCGCTCGTGCTGGGCGGGCTCGGCATCGATCCGATCGCGCGGGAAGTGCGCCTGGACGGGCGGCTGGTGGAACTGACGCCGCGCGAATTCGACCTGCTGCATTTCTTCGCCCGCCACCCCGGCAGGGTGTTCTCGCGCCTCGACCTGCTCAACCAGATCTGGGGCTACCGGCACGATGGCTATGAGCATACGGTGAATACGCACATCAACCGGCTGCGCATGAAGATCGAACGCAATCCGTCCGAGCCGCGCCTGATCCTGACGGTCTGGGGGCGCGGCTACAAGCTGGCGGAGGATCCCCCGCCATGCTGATGCGCAGGCTTTCGCTGTCGCAGCGCCTGTCGGCCGTATTCGTCGTGCTGCTGCTGGCGTGCTGCGCCGCGTCGGTCGCCCTGCAGATGCGGGGCGGCGAGCGCCACGAGCAGGAGGTCATCCAGCGGCTTTCGCTGGATCTGGCCCCGCAGATCGCGGGCTATCCGGAACTGATGTCGGCCGGCGGGGTCAACCCGCCGGCGGTGCGCGAGCTGTTCGACAAACTCATGGCGGTGAATCCCAGCGTCGAGGTCTACCTGCTCGACACGGCCGGCCGGATCCTGTCCTATTCGGCCCCCGAAGGCGCCGTCAGGCGCGCGCGGGTGGACCTGGCGCCCGTGGAATCGCTGCTGGGCGGCGGCACGCTGCCGATCTTCGGCGACGATCCGCGCGACCCCGGCGGCCGCAAGGTCTTCAGCGCCGCGCCGCTGAAGTCGGCGGGCCGCGCGGCGGGTTTCGTCTACGTGATCCTGCAGGGCGAGAGCCGCGACTCGCTTGCCGAGCATGTGAATGCCGGCGGGGCGGCCAATGCGATGCTGTGGTCCATGGGCCTGGTGGCCCTGCTGGGCCTGCTGGCCGGACTGACGGCGTTCCACCTGATCACGCGTCCGCTGCGCGCGCTGACCGAAGCGGTGCGCGGTCTCGAGACGCATGGCATGTCCTGGCTGCCGCAGGCCCGGCCGCTGCTCGGGCGGGCCGCGCGCAGCGGCAGCGACCTGATGCTGCTGAGCCGCAGCTTCGAGGACCTGGCCCGGCGCATCGATGAGCAGTGGCGCGCGCTGCGCGACCAGGACCGGCAGCGGCGCGAGCTGTTCGCCAACCTGTCGCACGATCTGCGCACGCCGCTCACGTCGCTGCACGGCTACCTGGAGACCCTGCGGATGAAGGCCGATACGCTGGCGCCGGACGAGCGGTTGCGCTACCTGGACATCGCCCTGGAGCAAAGCCGCAAGGTCGGCCTCCTGGCCCAGGAAATGTTCGAGCTCGCGCGGCTGGAATACGGCATGGTCCGGCCGCGGATGGAACCCTTCTTCCTGCCCGACCTGCTGCAGGACGTATTCCAGAAATTCGAATTGGCGGCGGAGGCCCGGAGGCAGCGCCTGGTGGCCGACATCGCGCCCGGGCTGCCGCGGGTGACGGCCGATCTCGCCATGATGGAGCGCGTGCTGGTCAACCTGATCGACAACGCGGTGCGGGCGACCCCGGTGGGCGGGGACGTCACCGTGCGGCTCGAGCCGCGCGGACGGGACGGCATCGAGGTCACCGTGCGCGATACCGGGCCGGGCATCGCGCCCGTGCTGGCGGAGCATCTGTTCGAACGGCCCGCGTTCACGGGCTATGCGGCCGCCCAGGAAACGCGCTCGGGCGGGTTCGGGCTGATGATCGTGGACCGCATCCTTCGGCTGCACAAGAGCACGATCCGGCTGTTGCCGCCATCCGGCGCGGGGGCGGTGTTCCAGTTCGTGCTGCGGTGCGAGACGGAGCCGTAGCCGCGCGGGCGGCCGCGCTCAGCCCTGCCGGCAGCGGGGACAGAGGGCGCGCAGTTCGGTCTCCTGGCCGCTCAGGGCGTAGCCGGCCTGGGCGACGCAATCGGCCAGGCGACGGCCCAGGTCGGGGTCGCTGAGTTCGGCCACGCTGCCGCAGCGGGTGCAGACGACCAGCACGTCGTGGGGCTGGCCGCCCGCGTCGGTGCAGGCGCTCCAGGCGTTGATGGCGTCCAGTCGGTGGATCAGGCCCTGCTCCGTCAGGAAATCCAGCGCCCGGTAGACCGTGGGGGGCGCGGCGCCGGGCTGGGCGGCCCGCAGGGCGTCGAGCAGTTCGTAGGCCTTGAGGCTGCCGTGATGGCGCAGCAACGTTTCCAGCACCAGGCGCCGCAGGGGCGTCAGCCGCGAGCCGCGCTGGGCGCAGAGCCGTTCCGCCGTGTCCAGGTGCGCGGCGATCTCGGCATGCGAATGGGCATGCGGTCGGGAGTGGGCCTTCGTGTTCATGATGGTTATGTTATAACATAACGAATCATGGGCGTCTCCCGGGCGCCGACCGCGGATCATCATGCTTCTTTCTTCCCTGTTTTCCAGACCGGGCCGCTATCGCGGCTCCTCCCTGCTGCTGTCGGCCGGCCAGCGCATGCGCCGCGCCGCGCTGGCCGTGGCGTTCCTGTGGCTGCTGACCGGGTGGGCGCTGCAATGGTGGTGAATCCGGCGGCCGAAGCGCCGGCGCCCGCCATCGAACTGCAGCAGGTCTGGCTGGGCTGGCGCGACCGGATCGCGGTGCGCGACGCCAGCGGCGCGTTCCCCCGGGGCTCGCTGACGGCGGTGGTGGGGCCCAACGGGGCCGGGAAATCCACGCTGATCAAGGCCATGGCGGGCCGCCTGAGCCCCGCCCGGGGGCGCATCCGGATCGATCCGGAGATCGCAGGCGACCTGGCCTGCCTGCCGCAGTCGGCCGAGCTGGATCTCGATTTCCCCATCAGCACCTTCGACCTGGTGGCCATGGGCGCCTGGCACCGGCTGGGCGCCTGGCGCGGCCTGGACGACGCGGGCCGGGACGCCGTCGAGGCCGCCTTGCGCGCCGTGGGCCTGGCCGGCTTCGGCCGCCAGCCCGTGAACACGCTGTCCGGCGGCCAGCGGCAGCGCGCGCTGTTCGCGCGGCTGATGCTGCGCGACGCGCGGGTGATCCTGCTGGACGAACCCTTCGCCGCCGTGGACCGGGCCACGACCGAGGACCTGCTGGCCCTGCTGCACCGGTGGCATGGCGAGGGACGCACCCTGATCGCCGTGCTGCACGACCTGGACATGGTGCGCGCCTATTTTCCGCAGACCCTGCTGCTGGCGGGGCAGGTCGTGGGCTGGGGCGAAAGTGGTTCGGTGCTGTGCGCGTCCAACCTGCACCTGGCCCGCCATTTGTGCGCCGGAGGGACCGCCTGATGGACCTGTGGAACCTGCTGGCGCAGCCCTTCATCGAATTCGGCTTCATGCGCCGCGCCCTGGCGGGCGCCCTGGCGCTGGCCTTCGCCGCCGGGCCGCTGGGCGTGTTCCTGGTGCTGCGCCGACTCAGCCTGATGGGCGACGCCATGGCTCACGCCATCCTGCCGGGCGTGGCGGTCGGCTTCCTGACGGCGGGGCTGTCCATGACGGCCATGACGCTCGGCGGGCTGGCCACCGGCGTGGCGGTGGCCGTGCTGGCCGGCCTGGTGTCGCGCATGACGCCCCTGCGCGAGGACGCCAGCTTCGCGGCCTTCTACCTGGTGTCCCTCGGCCTGGGGGTGCTGCTGGTGTCCCTGAAGGGCACCAACATGGACCTGATCCATGTGCTGTTCGGCACCGTCCTGGGGCTGGGCGACGCGGCCCTGATCCTGGTCACGGTCGTCAGCAGCGTGACGCTGCTGTCGCTGGCCGCGCTGCTGCGCGTGCTGGCGGTGGAATGCCTGGACCCGGGCTTCCTGCGCGCCGAGGGCCGCGCGGGCGCCTGGGCGCACATCGGCTTCCTGCTGCTGCTGGTGCTGAACCTGGTGGCGGGCTTCCAGGTGCTGGGCACCCTGATGGTGGTGGGCATCATGATGCTGCCCGCGACGGCCGCCCGGTTCTGGGCGCGTCCGGTGGGCGCCCAGATGGTGCTGGCCGCCGCGCTGGGCGCCCTGGCGTCCTACGCGGGCCTGCTGGTGTCCTATCACGCGGACGTGCCCGCGTCGCCGGCCATCATCCTGGCGGCGGGGGTCATCCATTTCATTTCGGTCGCGTTCGGGCCGCATGGCGGCGTCCTGCTGGCCCTGCGCGAGGCGCGGGCGCGCCGCGCCCGGCTGCTGCAATCCATGAAGGAAGGAAGTCAATGATGAAGGATCGATGGTTTTTCGCGTTCGGACGGTCCGGCGTGCGGCTGGCGGGCGCCGCGTGCGCCCTGGCGCTGAGCGTGGCGGCGGGCGCGCAGGCGGCCCGGGCCGAGGGCGCGGCGGACGACGCGCGCCTGCCCGTGGTGGCCTCGTTCTCGATCCTGGGCGACATCGTGCGCGAGGTGGGCGGGGACGATATCCGTCTGGACGTCCTCGTCGGGCCGATGCGCGATGCCCACACCTTCGAGCCGACGCCGAAGGACGCGCGCGCCCTGGGCGGGGCCCGGGTGCTGGTGGTCAACGGACTGGGCTTCGAGTCCTGGATGCCGCGCCTGGTCGAGGCGGCCGGCTTCAAGGGGCGCGTGATCGAGGCCTCGCGGGGCGTGAAGCCACGGCGCCTGGACGACGAGGACAAGGACGAGGCGCACGGGGACGCGGACCACGACCACGCGGATCACGATCATGCGGACGATGGCCATGACCACGCGGATCATGGCCATGGCCACGACCATGGCGGCGTCGATCCCCACGCCTGGCAGGATCTTGCCAACGGCGTGATCTATGCGCGCAACGTCGCGCGCGGGCTGGCCGACGCCGATCCGGCCCATGCCTCCGCCTACCAGGCGCGGGCCGAGGCCTATGTGCGCAAGCTGCGCCAGGCCGACGCCGACTGGCGCCGGAAACTGGACGCCATCCCCGCCGACCGGCGCGTCCTGGCGACGTCGCACGACGCCTTCGGCTATTTCGGCGCGGCCTACGGCATCGAGGTCCTGTCGGTGGTCGGCCTGTCCAGCGAGGCGGAGCCCTCGGCGCGCGCCATGGCGGACCTGGTGGCGCGGATCCGCGCGCATCACATCCGCGCGATCTTCCTGGAGCAGGGCGGCAATTCGAACGCCCTGCGGCAGGTCGCGGCCGAGACCGGCGTGAAGCCGGGCGGCGTCCTGTACGCGGACACGCTGGACCGGCCGGGGCACGAGGCCTCGACCTACCTGGGCCTGTTCCGCTGGAATACTGCGCAGCTGCTGCAGGCCTTCGAGGCGCCGTAGGGATCGCCGCGCGGCGGGCCGGTGTTCGCCCCGCCTGTCCGCTTTCGATCGTCAGTCTTCGGTTTTGCGCCTGGCCCTGGGATGGGCCTGGTCGTAGCTGGCGGCCAGGTGCTGGAAGTCCAGCCGGGTGTAGATCTGGGTCGTGGAAATGTTGGCGTGCCCCAGCAGTTCCTGCACGGCGCGCAGGTCCTGGGCGGATTGCAGCAGGTGGCTGGCGAAGCTGTGCCGCAGGCTGTGCGGGTGCACGTGCAGCGGCAGGCCCACGCGCTGCGCCAGGGCCTGCAGGCGCAGCTGCACCACGCGCGGGCCGATGCGCTGGCCGCGTTCGCCCAGGAACAGCGCGGCCCGCGCGTCCTCGCCGGACTTGGGGTTCAGCATGCCGTCGCGGACCGCCAGCCAGGCCCGCAGGGCGGCCAGGGCCTGGCGGCCCAATGGCACGATGCGGGTCTTGCCGCCCTTGCCCCGGACGACGGCCTCGCCCTCGTCGGCCAGGATCCAGCTGTGCGAAACGTGGCCGGGCGCGCGCACCGGTCGCCAGTCCAGGCCGACCAGTTCCGACAGCCGCAGGCCGCCGGAATACAGGATCTCGAACATGGCCATGTCGCGCCGTTCCACCGGCGTTTCGGCGGGCGGCAGGTGGCTGCGGTCCAGCAGGGCCTGGGCCTGGTCCACGGACAGGGCCTTGGGCAGGCTGTGCGGGATCCGGGGCGCGCGCACGCCGTGGGCCGGGTTGCGCGTCAGGCCGGCGGCGGGCGCGCGCCATTCGTAATAGCTGCGCCAGGCGGCCAGGGCGCGCGCCAGGCTGCGGGGCTGCAGCCCGGACGCGTGCAGCCGTCCCAGGGCCTGGCGGATCTGGGCCTCGCCCAGGGCGTCCAGCGGCTGGCCGGGAAAGCACCGCCGCAGCGCCCGCAGGTCGCGGCGGTAGGCGGCGATCGTATGGCCGGAATAGCGCTGCTGCGCCCCGAGTTCGGACAGCCAGGCCTCGGCCAGGGCGTCGTCCGGCGCGGCGTCGCCGGTCGACGGGTCCCGATCCGGGTCCGGGCGCGTCGCCGAGGCCGGGCCCGGCCGCCGGTTTCCGGGTCGCGCGTTCATGGCCTGCCGCCGGTCCGCGTGAACGGCCTCAGGCCGCCTCGGGCGCCGTGCGGGCCAGCCGCCCCAGGGCCGCGCCCGCCAGGGAGGCGATCAGCGACAGGAAGGCCGTGCCCATGTCCGGCGTGAAGCGCCCGGCGTCGTCCGATCCCAGGACCAGCAGGCCGACCGGCGCGGCGCCGTTCAGCGTGCGCAGGGGCAGGATCGCCAGCGAGGCGGGTTCCGAAGCCAGCCAGCGGGCCGGTTCCTGCTCCTTGCGCGGGCCGCAGTAGGGCTGCGCCAGGCTTTCGGCGTAGGCGCGGATTTCGGCGTCGACGTCCTGGGCGAATTCGCTGTCTTCCAGCGCGGGCAGGTCCCAGACCCGCAGCGCGATGGCGCTGAGGTCGAACTGGTCCGACAGGCTGCGGATGATGTGGGCCGGAATGCGTTCGGCGTCGGGCTCGGCCAGCATGCGCGCGCACCATTGCATGAGCGCCTGGTTGATGCGTTCGTTGCCCCCGGCGTTGTGCAGCAGCTGCATCAGCCGGTGCTCGTGTTCCTTGACGCGCGCGCGCAGGGTCAGGATCTGCCGTTCCCCCAGCGAGATCGCGCGGGCCTGGTGGGGATGGGGCACGTTCAGCGAGGCGAAGACGTCGGCGTGCGCTTCGAAGAAATCCGGGTTGCGGCTGAGGTAGTCCGCCACGTCCTGGGCGGTGAAGGCATCCTGCGTCATGTGGGCTTTCCGTCAGTCAGAAGGTCGCGGCCAGGGCGTCGATGTCGATCTGGCCATGAAAAACCGTGGTCGCCGGACCCTGCATGCGCAGGGCCTCGCCGTCCCATTCGATCCGCAGCGCGCCGCCGCGCGTGTCGACGCGCACCGGGCTGTCCAGCAGGCCGCGCCGGATGCCGGCGACGGCGGCGGCGCAGGCGCCGGTGCCGCAGGCCAGCGTTTCGCCCGCGCCGCGTTCGTAGACCCGCAGGCGGATGTGGTGGCGGTCGATCACCTGCATGAAGCCGGCGTTGACGCGCTGGGCGAAGCGGCGGTGGGATTCGATGGCCGGTCCGATGCGGTCGACGGGATGGGTGTCCACGTCATCGACCTGGACGACGGCGTGCGGGTTGGAGATCGCCACCAGCGAGCACCAGGCCTCGCCCGCCTCGGCGGGGAGGTCCAGCCGGTACAGGGTGTCCCGGCCGCAGGCGCGGGTGTCCAGGCCGGCGGGATCGAATGCGACGGCTTCGGGCGTGAAGGCGGTGCGGCCCATGTCCACGCCGACCCGGCCGTCGTCGGCCTCGTGCAGCACGATCAGTCCGGTGGCGATTTCGGCGCGCAGCGGGTTGCGCCGCGACAGGCCTTGTTCGTGCACGAAGCGCACGAAGCAGCGCGCGCCGTTGCCGCAGTGTTCGACCTCGCCGCCGTCGGCGTTGAAGATCCGGTAGCGGAAGTCCGCGTCCGGATGCAGGGGTTCTTCGACCAGCAGGATCTGGTCGGCGCCGATGCCGAAATGGCGGTCGGCCAGGGCCCGGGCGCGGGCGGGCGTCAGGTCGATGGACTGGCGCACGCCGTCCAGGACGACGAAATCGTTGCCCGCGCCGTGCATTTTGGTGAAGTTCCAGATCATCGGGACATTATCCCATCAAATGTTCCATAGTTCGGGGGCGGACCTCTTGTAATTGGTGATGCCAATGGCTTTGAAGTGTGCCTCCGCCGCCTTGATCTTGGCCAGTTCGGAGGGTCGCAGCGCATCGTCATCCAGCGAGCTCTTGGTTTCGCGGATCATGTAGATGCGGTCTTCCCCCGCGATCTGCTTGATGATGGCCCAGTCCGGATTGTAGTCGCCGACGGGTGTCGGGACTTTGAAGCGGGCAGGCAGTTTCATGAACAGTTTGATGTCCTGGTGATTGTCCAGGAATTCGGCGAACTGGCGTTCGGGGCTATTCGGCCCGCCATCGTAAACCACGTGGTCGAAGTCGGTTTTCTCCGGGTGCTGGACAGCATAGAGATGATTGAGGAAGAAATCCTTTTCCACCATTCCGTCGGACTGCAGCTCTCGCAGCTCGTAAATGGAGCCACCGATTTTTTCGTACTGAATGCCTTCGATCAGCAGTTTGGCCAGCTCACTGCGCACGCAACGCAGAGCCAGAGCGAGGAAATCGTTTGGATTGGCGATGAATTCGTTCAAGCGATCACTGCCGATCAGGATGTCCACCAGCGTCTGGCGTGTCAGCGACGTGACTTGTTGCAGTTCTCCGACGATGTCGGGCAGACCATAGCTGCCTTTCAGTTCGGCGATTCGCGGCGAGTTCAGTTGCAATCCTTGCGCGCCGCCGCGCCGTACCGTGACTTTGGCCTGCGTTACTTCGATGCGCAGCGGCGGGATGGGGGGTGCGTTCTTGATGGCGGCCACCACGTTGGTGATCAGCTCGTCGCGCCTGACCTGCACACGGTACGTGGTTTTCTGGCTGATGGCATTCCAAAAGGCCATGAATTCCGGTGTGGCATACAGTTCCTTGTTCAGCCTGCGGGATTGCCGCTTGCTTTTGGGCTTGACGTAGTGCTCGATGCTCGCGTGACGGATCAGACGAATGATGTCGGTCTCATAAGGCTGGAGCGCCTCCGGCAAATACAGGGAAAAACCTTCGTTGTCCGGTAAAAAGGAGGCGGTCGCCTGGCCGTTTTCGAGGAAGCCTGTGCGTTCCAGACGCTCGAATACGGCTTTCGACCACTGATAGCCGCAGAGGTTATCCGTTGCTTTGCCGCCGGCATCCCGCCTGGGCAGTTTGGCGAATTCATTGGGGCGTACACGTCCAATGGTGACGCCTGCTTGCTGATATTCGGTTTGCAGCTTTTGCGCGAAAGCTGTGTAGGATTCGTTCGCGATGACGGTCAGCGTGGCGATGCCGCGATCAGCCAGGCGTACGTAGCCTTGGGCCGTCTTGGCGACTGGCAGCCGCAGGCCGCGCCCCAACGTCTGGCGGCGCTCGGTTTCCGCACCCATCTCGCGCAAGGTGCAAATCTGGAACACGTTGGGGTTGTCCCAGCCTTCGCGCAGCGCGGAGTGGCTAAAGATGAAACGCACGGGTTCGTCCGCGTCCAGCAGGCGGGTCTTGTCCCGCATGATGAGTTCGTAGGCATCGTCATCGGCCTTGGTCGCTCCGCTGGAATCCTTGAACCCGATTTTGCCGCCCTTTTTTATCTGCGAAAAATAGGCTCGGCGTAGCTCGGACGGCGCTTGTGGCAACCAAGCGCGACAGGCCGCATGGGCGTTGCGTTCTTCGGTGAAGATTTCGTCGAATGCGCGGGCGAAGTCCCCATTGGCCGTGTCGTTGCTGTCGCCATCGCCTAGGTAGCTGGCGACCTTGTCGACGAAGAACAAGGAAAGCACTTTGACGCCCCGCGTTTCGGGGTTGGCACGCAGCATGGCCTCTTTGCGCAAGTGTTCACGCACGGTTTCGCGGATCATTTCTCGGTAGAGAGCACCCGTGGCGCCGCCGATGGCTTCGCCTTCCCGCAGCACGCCATGACGCGTCAGTTCGATGCTGGACAGCGCGATGCCATCGGCAATGCGCATTTCGTTGATGCGCCAGCCTTCATAGGCTGGATTGCCCGTGAGGTCGGTCAGGGATTGATGTGGCTTGATGGATTTGGCTTTGCGTACCAGCGAGCCATCGGCTTTGCGGCAGGCCAGTTCGAGCTTGGCCTTGAAGGTGCCGCGCGTGTTCGTGACGCCCAGTAGCTTGACGTAAGGCGCGGCATCGGCCCCTTGTTGCGCGACTTCGGACACGACGATTTGCTTGACCAGGCCGAGGTCGTGAGCGTCGACCGGGTCCAGCCGGTAGAGCAGATTGCGCTGTTGCCTGTGCGTGGCCGAATAGCGCAGCGTGCAGAGCGGGGCGAGTTCGCTTACGGCGGACTGAGCCAGCAGTGACTCCATGTTCTGCGGCTCGTCCATGATGACGATCGGGCGGGTGGCTTTCAGATAATCCAGCGGACGCAGGCCATTCAGCTTGTCGCGGTGCTGGTGGATGATCTTCGTGTTCTTGTCGCCACGGATGGCGTCGATGGTCATCACCAGGATCTGCACCGTGGTGGCTGTGGCAAAGGCCTGCACTTCCTCGGCGCGTTCGCCGCTGTAGACGCTGGCGTCGAAGGGGTGCGACGGATACAGCTCGCGAAAATGCCCGCGCATCAGGCGGATGCTGGTACGCACCCCTTCGCGGATGGCGACGGACGGTACCAGGATGATGAACTTGTTGAAGCCGTAGCGCTGCGCCAGTTCGAAGATCGTGCGCAGGTATACGTAGGTCTTGCCGGTCCCGGTTTCCATTTCGATGTCGAAATCAAGTGTCCCGTTGGCCAGGACGTCGCCGACTTCCTGCCCGTTACGGTCTTGTACCTTTTGCAGATTTTCGAGGATCGTGTCATGTCCCAGCGCCAGACGGTTGCCGATGGCGCCGATTTCCTGCGCGATGTCCACGGCCAGTTGGCCTTGTATCGGACCGTAGGGCGTATGCGATTCGTTGACTTCAAAGTGTGTCTGGGGGGATGGTGTCACCCGGCCGCGCAGCGTGGCACGGAGTCCGTCGATGTCCTTGGGCTGGCCGTCGAACAAGTCCACGACGGCCTGGATGGCGTCGAGCTGGTAGGGCTGCCGAGCGTCGAATTGGAAACAGGTGTGACTCATCGTACGTTCCATCCATTTGGTTTTGCTGTTTTCTATGGCATAATATGCCAATATAGTCAACAGGAGTTGCTGCCATGCCCACGCGCAATGTCGTGATCACCGATCGCCAGGCTGCTCTCATTGAAAAGCTGGTGGAGGGCGGGGAATACCAGAATGCCAGTGAAGTGTTGCGCGAAGGGTTGCGTTTGGTGGAAGAGCGTCGTATCGAATATGCCGTCAAACTGCAAACCCTGCGCGCTGCCGTGCAGCAAGGTCGCGACGATCTGGAGGCCGGTCTGTACACCCCATTCGAATCCGCCGACGCCCTGGCCGACCATCTCAGACTCGAGGCGGATCGCATCATCGCGGACGTTGAAAAGGGGCAAGGCGCTGAAATATGAGCCCCACCTGGACGGTGCGATGGACGGAGTCCGCCCGGCGGGATCATGCTCGGATCATCCGCTGGACCGCCGGGCATTTTGGTTCTCGCCAGGCGAAGATGTATACGGAAACCATTGCTCTGGCCGTTGCCGCTTTGCGCGACGGTCCTGACATCTTGGGCAGCACACCGCGTAACGACCTTGGCGCGGGTATTCGGACTTTGCATGTCGCACGGCACGGCCGAAAGGGCCGCCATTTCATCGTGATCAACGTCAGCGGCGACCACACCCTTGACGTGCTGCGCCTGCTGCATGACAGCATGGAACTGACCAACCATGTGCCTTCCTGAAATCAGGCGGTCCACAGCGGAATATTCCTGGATTTCGCATATTGGGCCAGATTGGTTTTCAGTTCGTCGTCGCCATGGAAGGCGTCTTCCAGCACGATCAGTTTCGCGGGGGATGCGTCCACCAGAGCGCGGAGTTGTGCCAGCGTCGGTTTTGCGTGTTCATTCAGATAGGCCAGCATCGGCGTGCTGGCCTCGTCCTCTGTGACATGCTTGATCGGCAAGCCGGCGATCTCCAGCGTCGTGATTCTGGCCGTCAGTGAGAGGCCCATCTTGAGCAGGATTTCGGTCAGCAGGTCGTGCGCCTGCGCGTCGTCGCTGGCGCTGTCCCGCAAGTCGAGCAGATGCTGCGTCAACTGATCGGGTTCGATATCGCTGGTGATGCGCCATTTGGCGAAATGCGTATCGGCAAGTTTGTAGGCGCGAAAGCCGATGTCGAGATCTTGCGCTGTGCCCACGTTGGCTTCCTGCTGGATCTTCGTCCCCGCCAGTTCGATCCGTTTGCGGGCGATGTCGGCGATGGTGTTGAAACCGGCTTTGCGGGCTTCGGAGTCCGCAGGCGTGGGTTCGGGCAGTTGCACCATGATGAAACGGCGGTGGCCGTTGTCCTGCGCGTTCAAGGCCATGACGGCGTGGGCCGTGGTGGCGCTGCCGGCGAAGAAGTCGAGGATGAGTGCATCGGATTGGGCACCGAGTTTCAGTGCTTCTTGGATGAGACTGATCGGTTTGGGTGTATCGAACAGTTTCTTTCCGTCAAATAGCGCCATTAGATCCTTCGTCGCGTTTGTGGCTGTGTCGAGATGGCTCCAGATGGTAAAAGGGGTTTTCCCTTTCTCTTCAGCCTCAGAAAGAAATCGCTTCATCTGAGGGCGGCCTTTGCCATTTTTTCCAAAAACGATTCGGTTGTCGGCTAGAGCACTGGCGAATTTTTCTCGCGAAATTCGCCAGCACCGGCCGCTGGGTGGCAAGTGCTGCTCGTGTGTGTTTGGGTTCGTGATCGGATAAGTCAGATTCGGACGAGTGTTCGGAGCATCGAACGGGTCTGCAACCCAGTCGCCTCGTGGGTCGTTATCAGGATTTGCGAACTTCCCTGTGTCTATCTCAAGTGGGTTGAGTTTGAGTATCGTCCGGTTTTTGGCGTAAACCAGCGTGTAGTTGTGCGACAGCGAAACGTCGGTGTCGTTTTGACTCGACTTGCGATGGTTCCAAATGAAGTTGGCAACAAAATTGTCTTCACCAAAAATCGTATTGCACAGCGCTATTAAATTCGCGACCTCATTGTCGTCAATCGAAATGAAAATCACCCCATCATCCGTGAGCAGATTTCGCGCCAGTTTCAGACGTGGGTACATCATGTTCAGCCAGTTGGAGTGATACCGCCCGTCGGTTTCGCTGTTACTGGAAATCTTCCCGCCGTTGTCGGTAACCTGTCGTGTCCATTCGAGGTAGCCTTCCAGGCCTTCCCGATAATTGTCAGGGTATACGAAGTCCCTGCCCGTGTTGTAGGGCGGATCGATGTAAATCAGTTTGACGGTGTTGTGATAGTGCCGTTGCAGGATTTTCAGCACTTCCAGATTGTCGCCTTCGATGAACACGTTCTGTGTCGTGTCCCAGTCCTTGGAATGCTCGAAATCCGGTGTCAGCGTTGCGGTGGTGGGTGCCTGCGCGGCACGTAAAGCCCGTTTCTTGCCTGGCCAGAACAGCCCGAAACGTTCATTGCCGTCGAGGTCTGGGGCGGCGTCGTCAGCCAGCAGTTCGTTGAGTTTTTGGACGTCCAGTTTGCCATCGGCAATGGCTTCAGGAACGAGTTTGGCAAGCTCTATCGCAAGCTTAGTGCGGAAGTCAGGTGTTGCACCTGGAACGAGCTGTGAGCTGTGAGCTGTGAGCTGTGAGCTGTGAGCTGTGAGCTGTGAGCTGTGAGCTGTGAGCTGTGAGCTGTGAGCTGTGAGTATTATACCTTTTCATGCTGTTTCTTGCAATAATTATTTTTAAATCAATGATTTATTCTGACTGCTGGCCTTGGGAAAGAGTCGGGGCTTTCTATGTTCACGGGTCATTGTGCCAGAGGCCGTCCTGCTCGAAATGACGGTGTTGCCTGGCCAGCCACTTCGGGTGAATGCTGCACGGGCGCGACCCGCGTCAATAAAACCCCGCCTCTCCCTCCGGCCGCGTCTTGAATCTTCGGTGCACCCAGTAGTACTGGGCCGGATCGCGGCGGACCTCGTCCTCGATCAGGGCGTTCAGGCGCGCGGTGGCGGCCTCGGGGCCATCGTCGCCGGGGAAGTGTTCCACGGGCGGGCCGACGTCCACCCGGTAGCGGCCCGTGTCGGGATCCAGGCGGCTGATGACCGGCACCACCGCCGCATCCCATGAGGCGGCGATCTGGGCGGCCGACAGCAGGGTGGCGGCGGGCACGCCGAAAAAGGGGATGAAGGCGCTGCCCTGGCGGCCGAAGTCCATGTCCGGCAGGTAATACACCGGGATGCCCTTGCGCAGGTGCCGGATCAGGCCGCGCACGCCGTCGTGGCGGCTGACCAGGTGCACCTGGTTGAAGCGCCCGCGCCCCAGGCGCACGATCTCGTCCACGTCGGCGTCGCTCTGGCGCGTGTACAGCGTGGCCGATTCCTTCAGGAACAGGGTCAGGCGCGTGGCGGCGGCGTCCAGGGCGATGAAGTGCGGCGCGAACATCAGGATGCGGCGGCCCTGGTCCAGCAGCGCCTTCAGGTGGTGTTCGCCATGCAGTTCGATCGTGTCCAGGATGCGCTCGGGCGTGCCGAACCAGCACAGGCCCCGGTCCACGAAGGACTGGGCCAGCAGGCGGAAATGGCGGCGTGCCAGGGCGTCCCGGCCGGCCGGGGTCAGGTCGGGAAAACAGCGTTCCAGGTTCACCCGGACGATGTGGGCGCGGGAGCGCAGCAGGCGCGGCGTCAGCCAGCCCAGGACGCGTCCCCAGCGCAGCCGCGCGCGGGTGGGGCAGCGGCCGAAATGGCCCAGGACGGCGCGCAGCAGGGGTTTCTTATCGAAGGCCATGGTCGGGAAATCGAGGGGGGACGGCGCCGGCGCGCGGGCGGTCAGGCCGGGTCATGGGGCGCGGGCCGGTCGGGGTGGGGCGGGGCGTCGTCCGGTTCCTTGTAGCGGTTGTAGCTCCACAGGTATTGTTCCGGGAAGCGCCGGATCAGGGTTTCCATCGCCTGGTTGATCGCGGCGGCCAGCGCGGCGGGGTCTCCGGGCAGCGGCTCGGGCAGGCGCAGGTAATGGATGCGCCAGCCGCGCCCGCCCGGCAGGCGCTCGCCGGCGGTCAGGATCACGGCCACGCCCGTCTGCAGGGCCAGGCGTGCGGCCAGGGTCATGGTCAGGGCGTGGCGGCCGAAGAAAGGCAGCCAGACGCCGTCGCCTTCGCGCGGCACCTGGTCGGGCAGCATGCCCACGGCCTCGCCGCGCTTGAGGGCGCGCACGAATTCGCGCACGCCGTTGCGGTTGGCCGGCACGGCGCGCAGATTGCGCATGTCGCGCGCGGATTCGACGATGGGGTCCAGCAGCGGGCTGCGCGAAGGGCGGAACATCACCGTCAGCGGCCCGTATTGCGTCAGATGGCGGGCGGTGATCTCGAAGCAGCCCAGGTGGGGCGTCAGGTACAGCACGCCCCGGCCTTCGGCCAGGGCCTCGCGCACCACGGATTCCTGGTCGCCGCCCGTCAGGGCCAGGCATTGCGGGGTGCGCCACCAGACCTTGGGGATCTCCAGGATCATGGCGCCGGATTCGGCGGCGGCGCGCCGGGCGAAGGCCGGGTCCGCATAGCCCGCCTGCGCGGCGTTGGCCCGCAGGCGGCGGCGGTAGCGGCCCGGAAACAGGTAGACGGCCGTGCCGAGCAGCCGGCCGATGGCCTGGAGCCAGGACAGGGGCAGCGCGGCCAGCAGGCGGACGAGGAACAGCGGCATGAGGGATTGACTGGCGGAACGGTCCGCCCCGGGCGCGGCGCGCGGTCCGCGCGGATGCGCGCATCGTGCAAACACCACACCGGGGCATAAGCTTTCTTTGGGACAGCCGCCATTTTCGCTTAAAATGGCCGGGATCGCTGAGTTAACCGACAACTTGCGGAGCGATCACCCGGCGGTTCGATCCGGCCGGGCCCATTTCCGCTAAAGCGTCGCGCCCCGATATCCTGAAGAGGTGCAACGCGTTTCGTTCAACCTCGCGCCGGCGCCCCCGGCGTTTTTACAGGACGCATCGCTGTGGCAAACAACGATTTTCTCTTTACTTCCGAATCCGTCTCCGAAGGCCACCCCGACAAGGTCGCCGACCAGATCTCCGACGCCATCCTCGACGCGCTGCTCGAGCAGGACCCGAATTCCCGCGTCGCCGCCGAAACCCTCTGCAACACCGGCCTGGTCGTGCTGGCCGGCGAGATCACCTCGCGCGCCAACGTCGACTACATCCAGGTCGCCCGCGACACGATCCGCCGCATCGGCTACGACAACACCGACTACGGCATCGACTACAAGGGCTGCGCGGTGCTGGTCGCCTACGACAAGCAATCCCCCGACATCGCCCAGGGCGTGGACCGCACGCCGGAGGAAATCCTGAACCAGGGCGCCGGCGACCAGGGCCTGATGTTCGGCTACGCCTGCGACGAAACCCCCGACCTGATGCCCGCGCCGATCTGGTATTCGCACCGCATCGTCCAGCGCCAGGCCGAACTGCGCAAGGACGGCCGCCTGCCCTGGCTGCGTCCGGACGCGAAGTCCCAGGTCACCTTCCGCTACGTCGACGGCAAGCCCGCCGAGGTCGACACCGTGGTGCTGTCCACCCAGCACCATCCCGACGTCTCCCAGGCCGACATCCGCGACGCCGCCATCGAGCACATCATCCGCCCGGTCTTCGCCGACGGCCTGCTCACCGACAGGACCAAGTTCCTGATCAACCCCACCGGCAAGTTCGTCATCGGCGGCCCGCAGGGCGACTGCGGCCTGACGGGCCGCAAGATCATCGTCGACACCTACGGCGGCGCCTGCCCGCACGGCGGCGGCGCGTTCTCCGGCAAGGACCCGTCCAAGGTCGACCGGTCCGCCGCCTACGCCGCGCGCTACGTGGCCAAGAACATCGTCGCCGCCGGCCTGGCCCGCCAGTGCCAGGTGCAGGTCAGCTACGCCATCGGCGTGGCCGAACCCATCAACATCACGGTCTACACCGAAGGCACGGGCGTGATCCCCGACGACCAGATCGCGCGCCTGGTGCGCGAGCACTTCGACCTGCGTCCCAAGGGCATCATCAACATGCTGGACCTGCTGCGTCCCATCTATTCCAAGTCCGCCGCCTACGGCCATTTCGGCCGCAGCGAACCGGAATTCAGCTGGGAAGCCACCGACAAGGTCCAGGTCCTGAAGGCCGCGGCCTGACGGCGACGGCCCGCTCCGGCGGGCCGTTTTTCCGCCCGCCGGCCCACGGTATAATGTCCCCCTTTTCCTGAGGGGCGCTGCACCGGTCCCGCCGCCCGCCCCGGGCGCGCACGCGGACCGCCAGGCTCAGGATCCTTCTTCATGAACGGCGCCCATCGTTGCCCTGCGCGGGCGGGGGTGGGCACAGCCGTTTCCCCGCGCGCAGGCTCTACAGGACCACCATGAGCACTGCACACGACTACGTCATCGCCGACATCGCCCTGGCCGACTGGGGCCGCCGCGAACTCGCCATCGCCGAAACCGAAATGCCCGGCCTGATGGCCACGCGGGAAGAATTCGCCGCCTCGCAGCCCCTGAAGGGCGCGCGCATCGCCGGCAGCCTGCACATGACCATCCAGACGGCGGTGCTGATCGAGACGCTGAAGGCCCTGGGCGCGGAAGTCCGCTGGGCCTCGTGCAACATCTTCTCCACCCAGGACCATGCCGCCGCCGCCATCGCCGCGGGCGGCACGCCGGTGTTCGCCGTCAAGGGCGAATCCCTGGAGGACTACTGGCAGTACACGCACCGCATCTTCGACTGGCCGGGCGAGCAGGCCAACATGATCCTGGACGACGGCGGCGACGCCACGCTGCTGCTGCACCTGGGCGCGAACGCCGAGAACGACGCTTCCGTGATCGCCAGCCCGGCCAACGAAGAAGAGCGCGTGCTGTTCGCCGCCATCAAGGCGCAGCTGGCCCGCGATCCGAAGTGGTATTCCACGCGGCTGGCGCAGATCCGCGGCGTGACCGAGGAAACCACCACCGGCGTGCACCGCCTGTACCAGATGTCCCAGCGCGGCGAACTGAAGATCCCCGCCATCAACGTCAACGACTCGGTCACCAAGTCCAAGTTCGACAACCTGTACGGCTGCCGCGAATCCCTGGTGGACGGCATCAAGCGCGCCACCGACGTGATGGTTGCGGGCAAGATCGCCGTGGTGTGCGGCTTCGGCGACGTGGGCAAGGGCTGCGCCCAGGCCCTGGCCGCCCTGCGCGCCCAGGTCTGGGTCACGGAGGTCGATCCGATCTGCGCCCTGCAGGCCTCGATGGAAGGCTACCGCGTGGTGGACCTGAACGACGCGGACGTGGTCGAGCAGGCGGACATCTTCGTCACGGCCACCGGCAACTACCACGTCATCGACCGCGACCACCTGTACCGCATGAAGGACCAGGCCATCGTCTGCAACATCGGCCACTTCGACAGCGAGATCAACGTCGCCTCGGTGGAAGACCTGCAATGGGAGGAAATCAAGCCCCAGGTCGACCACATCATCTTCCCGGACGGCAAGCGCGTCATCCTGCTGGCCAAGGGCCGCCTGGTGAACCTGGGCTGCGCCACCGGCCACCCGTCCTTCGTGATGTCGGCGTCCTTCACCAACCAGACCATCGCCCAGATCGAGCTGTTCACGCGCGGCGACCAGTACAAGACCGGCCAGGTCTACGTGCTGCCCAAGCACCTGGACGAAAAGGTCGCCCGCCTGCACCTGAAGAAGCTGGGCGTGCGCCTGACGACGCTGTCGCAGAAGCAGGCCGACTACATCGGCGTGCCGGCCGCGGGGCCGTTCAAGCCGGACCACTACCGCTACTGAGGAGAGTGCCATCATGCTGCTGCTCGTCTGGATCCTGAATGCCGTGGCCCTGCTGATCGTGGCCTACATCCTGCCCGGCATCACCGTGGCCTCGTTCGGCTCGGCCCTGATCGCCGCGCTGGTGCTGGGCCTGCTCAACGCCGTGGTCAAGCCCTTGCTGATCCTGCTGACCCTGCCGCTGACCATCGTCACGCTGGGCCTGTTCCTGCTGGTGCTCAACGCCCTGGTGTTCTGGTTCGCCGGTTCCATCCTGAAGGGCTTCCAGGTGGACGGCTTCTGGTGGGCGGTGATCGGCGCGATCGTCTACAGCATCGTGTCCACGGCGCTGTCGGGGCTGCTGGCCTCATGAATCGCCCCTCGTCCGCCATCAGCCTGGAATTCTTCCCGCCGCGCGACATCGCCGCCCAGGAACGCCTGGTGCGGTCCGCCAAGCGGCTGGCCGCCCTGCGGCCGGCCTACGTCAGCGTGACCTTTGGCGCGGGCGGCTCCACCCGCGCGGGCACGGCCGACACCGTGCGGATGCTGCAGAACCTGGGCGTCGACGTGGCGCCGCACCTGTCCTGCATCGGCGCCACGCGCGCCGACCTGCGCGTCATCCTGGACGATTACCGCGCGCGCGGCATCCGCCGCCTGGTCGCCCTGCGCGGCGACCTGCCCTCGGGCATGGGCGGCGACACGGGCGAACTGCATCACGCGGCCGACCTGGTGGGCTTCGTGCGCGAGCACTACGGCGATCATTTCCACATCGAGGTCGCCGCCTATCCCGAAATGCATCCCCAGGCCGAAAGCGCGGCATCCGACCTGCGGCATTTCGTGGACAAGGTGCGCGCCGGGGCCGACGGCGCCATCACGCAGTACTTCTTCAATCCCGACGCCTATTTCGATTTCGTCGACCGGGCGCGCGCGCAAGGGGTGGACATCCCCATCACGCCGGGCATCATGCCGGTGACCAACTACACCCAGCTGGCGCGCTTCTCGTCCATGTGCGGGGCGGAAATCCCGCGCTGGATGCGGCTGCGGCTGCAGGACTTCGGCGACGACAAGGCGTCCATCCGCGCCTTCGGCATCGACGCGGTCACGCGGCTGACCGCGCGCCTGCTGGAGCAGGGCGCGCCGGGGGCGCACTTCTACACCCTGAACAACGCCGACGCGGTGGCGCAGATCTGCGCCAACCTGGGGCTCGACGCCTGACGACGACCCGGGCCGGCGCTGGGCGCCGTCCCTCGGCCTGACTACAGTTCCGGGGCCGGCACGGCCCAGCCCTTGTCGGTCAGGATCGTGTCCAGCCGGACGTCGTGCGCGGCGGGCGCATAGGACTCGCCGCTGAGGTCTCCGCAGGCCCAGGCGATGCCCACCGTCGTGAAGGCGTGGCCGGCCGCCTTCAGCGCGGCCAGGGTGCGGTCGTAGTAGCCGCCGCCGTAGCCCAGGCGGTCGCCCTGGCGCGTGTAGCCCAGCGTGGGCACCAGCACGATGTCGGGGGCCGGGGCTTCCGGGCCTTCGGGTTCCAGGATGCCGTAGGCCCCCGGCCGCATGGGCGTGTCCGGGGTCCAGGCGCGGAACCGCAGCGGTTCGCCGGGCGCGGCGACGACCGGCAGCGAGACCGACAGGGTCTCGTCCTGCGCCCATTGGCCCAGCAGGGCCTGCAGGGCGGGCTCGTCGGCCATGGACCAGAACGCGGCGATGCGGCGGACGTCGGGCCGGCCCGATTCCCGCAGGCGGGTGCGGTTGGTGGCCAGCCAGGTGTACAGGCGGCCGCGGATCAGCAGCGCGCCCCGGTCGCGGTCCTGGGGCGGGATTTCGGCGCGCCGCCGCTTGAGTCGCGCCCGCAGGGCGGCTGCGTTATCCTGTGCATTCTGATTCATGTGGTGATTGGCTCGCGGGGTTTCTGGCTATGGGGCGAAGCGTTATAGGATATCCGGGATTCGGCGGGGGCGCAGGGCGGACCTCGTCCCGGCCGCGCCGGGGGGCCCTGGCCTGGGGCCTGGCGGTCCTGCTGGGGCTGGCGGGCTGCGCGGGCGCCCAGGCGCCCACGGCGGCCGAGCGGCAGGCGGGCGAGGCGCCGCGCGTCGTCCTGGCCGCGCCGGCCGCCGTCGCGCCGGAACCCGCCGCGCCTGAAATGCCGCCGCCCGTCGTGTCCGCGCCGGCGCCGGTGGCGGTGCCGCCCGCCGCCCGCCAGGCCGTCCAGGATGCCTACGACGCCGTCCAGAAACGCCGCTGGGCCGATCTCGACCGCCTGGCGCCGCTGGCCGCCGCCGACCCGGTGCTGGGCCTGTATCCGCGCTACTGGGCCTTGCGCAACCGGCTGCAGGACCGCGCGCGGCCCGTCCCGGACGCCGAGGTGCGCCGGTTCCTGGCCGACGCGGCCGGCACCTACCTGGACGAGCGCATCCGCGCCGACTGGATCCTGGCGGCCACGCGATCCGGCGACTACGCCCAGGCCCTGCGGGTGCCGGCGGTGGCCGACCCGTCGGCCCCGGTGCGCTGCGCCCTGCTGCTGGCCCGCCACCAGGGCGGCAAGCGCGCCCGTTCGTCCGAGGTCCTGGACGTCTTCCAGCCCAACGCCGACTGCTGGGACCTGCTGGACCAGGCGGCGGCCGACCACGTCCTCAGCCGCAAGGAACTGAACGGCCTGCTGCGCGATACCCTGGAAACCGGCAAGCAGGGCAACGCCGACCGCATGGCGGGCGTGGTGTTCGACGACGCGGCCATGGTGCAGTACGCCGCCCTGATGAAGAATCCGCGCAAATGGCTGGAATCCCGCGGCCAGCCGCGTTCGGCCGTCGATTTCGAACTGGCCGCGATCGCCCTGTCGCGCCTGGCGCGCGCCGACGACCGGGCCGAGGCCGCCCGCTACATCCAGGAACGCTGGGCCGGCTGGATGCCGAAGGCCGACCTGCAGTGGGTCTGGGGGCAGTTCGGCCTGGTGGCCGCCCTGAACGTCGATCCCGAGGCCGCGCGCTGGTACCGGCAATCCGGCTTCGTGCCGATGACCGACTACAACCACGCCTGGGAAGTCCGCGCCGAATTGCGGGCCGCGCCCCTGGACTGGGGGCGGGTGGCGGCGGCCATCCGCAAGATGAGCGCGCGGCAGGCCGACGAGCCCGTCTGGCGCTACTGGTACGGCCGCGCCCTGGCGGCCCAGGGCAACGCCGTGGCCGCGCGCCAGTACTACGAATCCATCGCCGGCGATCAGGGCTTCTACGGCCTGCTGGCGGCCGAGGAACTGGGCCGCACGCCGGCCCTGCCCGCGCAGCCCGGCCCCCTGGATCCGGCCTGGATCGCCCAGGCGCGGGCCAACCCCGGCCTGCGGCGCGCCGTGGCGCTGTTCGACCTGGGCTGGCGCAAGGAAGCCGTGCCCGAATGGAATTTCGCCCTGCGCGGCATGAGCGATCCCCAGCTGCGCGGCGCGGCGGAATTCGCCCGCGAGCAGCACATCTACGACCGGGTGGTGAATACTTCGCTGCTGACCCGGAACGTGGCCGATTTCAGCCAGCGCTTCATCGCCCCCTTCGAGGGTCAGGTGGCCGCCAAGGCGCGCCTGATCGACCTCGATCCCGCCTGGGTCTACGGCCTGATCCGCCAGGAATCGCGCTTCATCACCGACGCCCGCTCGCGCGTGGGGGCGTCGGGCCTGATGCAGCTGATGCCGGCCACCGCCCGGCACGTGGCGCGCAAGATCGGCATGAAGGACTTCAAGCCCGGCCAGGTCAACGATTTCGACACCAACACGGTCCTGGGCACCAACTACCTGAACATGGTGCTGCAGGACCTGAACGGGTCCGAGCTGCTCGCCACGGCGGGCTACAACGCCGGGCCGGGGCGGCCGAAGCGCTGGCGCGCCCAGCTCCCGGCGCCGGTCGAGGGCGCGATCTTCGCCGAGACCATTCCCTTCACCGAGACACGGCTGTACGTGAAGAACGTCCTGTCCAACGCGGTGTATTACGCCATGCTGTTCTCCGGCCAGCCCGATTCGCTGAAGGCGCGCCTGGGCATGGTGAATCCCATGGACGGGACGCGGACGGCGCGGCCGTGACCGCGCGGGACGACCCGGCCGTCGACGGCCTGGAGGTCTACATCGTCGGCGGCGCGGTGCGCGACGACCTGCTGGGCTTGGCGGCGGGGGACCGCGACTGGGTGGTGGTGGGGGCCGGTCCCGAAATCATGGCGGCGCGCGGCTTCACGCCGGTGGGCGGGGATTTTCCCGTGTTCCTGCACCCGCGCACGCACGAGGAATACGCGCTGGCGCGCACCGAGCGCAAGTCCGGGCGGGGCTACCGGGGCTTCGTCTTCCACGCGGGGCCGGACGTCAGCCTGGAAGACGACCTGCGCCGCCGCGATCTCACGGTCAACGCCATTGCGCGGGCGCCCGACGGAACGCTGATCGATCCCCTGGGCGGCGCGGCCGACGTGCGCGCCCGCGTGCTGCGCCACGTGGGGCCGGCCTTCGTCGAGGATCCCGTGCGCCTGCTGCGCCTGGCGCGCTTCGCCGCGCGCTTCCACGATTTCTCCATCGCGCCGGAAACCCTGGACCTGTGCCGCGCGCTGGTGCGCGACGGCGAGGTCGACGCCCTGGTGCCGGAACGCGTCTGGCAGGAGTTCGCCAAGGGACTGATGACGGATCATCCCGGCCGCATGCTCGACGTGCTGGCCGCGTGCGGAGCGCTGGAACGGGTCGCGCCGGGCCTGGCGTGGAATGACGGCGTGGCGGACGGGCTGGCGCGGGGCGCCGCCCGGGGACTGGACCTGGCGCAGCGCCATGCGCTGCTCTGCCGGGGCTCCGCGCCCGGGCTGCAGGACCGGCTGCGGGCGCCTTCCGCCTGCCGCGACCTGGCGCGGCTCCTGCCGGGGGTGCTGGAACGCCTGGCGGACGTCCGGGCGGCGGACGATCCCGCCGCCTGGCTGGCGCTGCTGGAATCCTGCGACGCGCTGCGCCGGCCCGAGCGTTTCGAGTCGCTGCTGGCGGCGGCCGGCTGCGTGCTGGACGTCGATCCGGCGGCCTGGGCGCGGCGGCTGGCGGCGGTCCGCGCGGTGGACGCGGGCGCCATCGCCCGCGCCGCCGGGGGCGACGCGGCGCGCATCCGCGACGACCTGCGCGCGGCGCGGCTGCGGGCGCTGGCGCCGCCGGCCGGCGCCTGAACGCGCCGCCGGGCGCCGGGTCCCCGGCATGGCCATCATGCCCCTGTCGCGGACGCGGGTTTTCTCGGGTGGGGGCGCCGTCCGCTTCGTGTGAGAATGCCCACGATTCATGCCGCCCGCCGGCCCTACGCCCATCACGGACCTGACCATGCAGCCACTTCCGCGATCCGCCCGCCGTGCCGCGGCCGTTTCCCTTTCCCCGCGATCCCTGTCCAGGCGGCGTCCGTCCCTCGCGCGGCGGCGCCTGTCCGCGCTGCTGGCCGGGCTGGGAATGTCCGCCGCCGCGCTGGCCGCGCCCGGGGATTTCCTGTTCGACCCGGCCGCCTTCGTGGATGCGGAATTCCGGCGCAGCGGGACGCTCGAACGGATCGGCGCGCAGTATGCCTACGCGCGCGGCCAGACGGGCAGGGGCGTGCTGGTGGCGGTGCTGGATTCGGGCCTGTACGCCCGGCATCCCGAGTTCGCCGGCCGCGTGGCCGGGGGATGGAACTTCCAGGCGGACCAGGCGGCCTGGGATTACTCGGACACCGAGCGGGACGAGGGCACCGGACTGATCACGGGCCACGGCACGCACGTGGCCGGCATCATCGGCGCGGCGCGCGACGGCGTCCAGATGCACGGCGTGGCCTACGACGCCCGGCTGCTGGGGGTGCGGATCGATTTCGACGCCGACTGGCTGGGCATCGACTACGCCGTCGGCCAGGGCGCCAAGGTGCTGAACGGCAGCTACGGACCGGACGGCACGCCGCCGGTCAGGCTGCCCGACGGCAGCGACAATCCGGGCTATTGGGACAATGTGGTCGCGCATCCCGAGCTGCTGAAATACCAGATGGTGCCGATCGGGGACCTGCAGGCCCAGGTGGCCGCGCTGCGGCGCGCCGCGGCGGCCGACGTGCTGATGGTGTTCGCCGCCGGCAACGACTATCGGGAATACGAGGACCAGGCCTCGCACGTGTCGGGGTACGGCATGTACCACCTGATCACGCCGGATTTCTTCCTCCATGGCGGCGTCGATCCCATGTTCCGCTTCCTGGACGACGAGGCCACGGCGGACCCCTACGATCCGGCGAAGTTCGTCGTCGTCGATTTCAGCGATCCCCGCGTGAACAGCCTGGATTTCTCCGACCTGGGCGGCAGCATGCTGTCCGTGGTCTCGGTGGGACCGTCGGGTGCGATCGCCAGCTACAGCAACCGCTGCGGCCAGGCGGCGATGTGGTGCCTGGCGGCGCCGGGCGGGGACGGAGGCGCCGACGGCGATCCGGTCTGGTCCACCAATCCCGATCCGGCCAATGGCCACTACGTCACGATGAACGGCACCTCGATGGCCGCGCCGGTGGTGACCGGCGCCGCGGCCGTGCTGCGCGGCGCCTTTCCCTACATGAGCGCGCGCCAGATCATCGAGGTCATCCTCACGACCACGGACGACGACGGCATCTACGCCGACCACGAGGTCTACGGGCGCGGCCTGCTGGACCTGGGCAAGGCGGTCCGGGGACCGGGCGAGTTCGGCGCGGACGGCTTCGATCCCGTATTCCGCGCCGACACGCGGGGCCATGATTCCTGGTTCGGCAACGACATCGAAGGCGACGGCGGGCTGGCCAAGGCGGGCGCGGGCACGCTGTTCCTGGATGGCGCCAACACCTACACGGGCGACACGGTCGTGGAAGGCGGGCGCCTGTCGGTCAACGGGGATACGAGCGCGTCGAGATTCACGGTGCTGTCCGGCGGCACGCTGGGCGGGACCGGCACGGTCGGCCCGACCGAGGCCTTCGGGCGGGTGGCGCCAGGCAATTCGATCGGCACGCTGGCGGTGGCGGGCGATTACGCCCAGGCGCCCGGCTCGGTCCTGGAGATCGAGATCGACGGCGCGGGCAACGCGGACCGGCTGGACGTCCGGGACGACGCCGATCTGCGGGGCGGCGAGGTCCGGGTCCTGGGGCTGCGGGGCGGATCGCTGGGGCGCGCGATGACCTTCATGACGGTCGGCGGGGCCGTCACGGGACCGGGCCTGGCGCTGCGCGACGACTACGTCTTCGCCGACCTGAGCCTCGTCCGGCCCGTGCCGGCGCAGTTCGATCTGGTGGTCGCCCGCAACGCCACGCGCTTCGCCTCGCTGGGGCGCACGGCCAACCAGCGCGGCGCGGCGGCGGCGATCGAATCCATGGGCGCGGGGGCCGTGCCCTACGAGGCCCTGATCGACCTGCGCGACGCCGGCCGTGCGCCGGACCTGTACGACCAGCTGTCGGGTGAACTGCATGCGACCGCGCGCGCGATGATGTTCGAGGATGCGCGCCTGGCGCGCGCCGAGGTCATGGGGCGCCTGGCGATGGAGGACGGGCCGCCCGCCGGGTCGGCGGACGCATCGGCCGCGCGGGGCGGGAACGGCCTGTGGGGCCGGACGATGGCCGCCTGGAGCCGGCATGACGGCGCCGGTGTCTCCCAGGACGCGGACCGGCGGGCGAGCGGCCTGATGATCGGCCGCGACGCGTCGTGGGCGTCCGGCGCGCGGGCGGGCGTGGCGCTGGGCTATACACGCTCGCGCGTGCGCGCCGAGGGGCGCAACGAGGCGGCGCTCGACGGCTACCACGCGCTGGCCTACGGCGGCATGGCCTTCGGCCCCTGGCGCCTGCGCGGCGGGGCGGGACAGTCCTGGCACGTGGCGGACACGCGCCGCGAGGTGGACGTGGCGGGCCTGGGGCGTCAGACGGCGCGCTATGGCGGCTGGACGGCGCAGGTGTTCGCCCAGCTCGGGTACGCGCTGGCGCTGGACGCGGCGGAAATCGAACCCTATGCGGAGGCGGCGCAGTCCTGGCAGCATGCGCGCGGCTTCGACGAGGACGGCGACGCGGCGCTGTCGGGGCGTCCGGGCGTGTCTTCCCGCACCGAGACGACGCTGGGCGCGCGGGCGCGGTGGTCCGTCGAGACAGGCGCCGGGGATCTGCGCCTGGCTGTGGGCGCGGGCTGGGTCCATGCCTGGGGCGGCCTGGCCCCGCGCGTGCGACTGGCGTACGCGGGCGGACCGGAATTCGAGGTCTCGGGCGCGCCGGCCGCGCGCGACGCCCTGCGGCTGGAGGCGCGGGCCGGCCTGGCGCGCACGCGCACGACGCGGGTGGAGATCGGCTACGCGGGCCGCCTGGGCGGCGGCGTGCGGGATCATGGGCTGCACGTCCAGGTGAACCACGCCTTCTGATCGCGCCGGATTCGCGCCGGCGGCCCGGTCGGCGCAAAAAGGAGGACAATCCTCCTTTTTGCCCCCGAGCGCATCCATGCCCGAACTGAACGCCGATCCGGACCAGCCCGTCCTCGTCTTCGATTCCGGCATCGGCGGCCTGACCGTGCTGCGCGAGGCCCGCGTGCTGATGCCCGAGCGGCGCTTCGTCTACGTGGCCGACGATGCCGGCTTTCCCTATGGCGGCTGGGCCGAGGACGCCCTGCGGGACCGCATCGTGCGCCTGTTCGCCGACCTGCTGGGCGATCATGACCCGGCCCTGTGCATCGTCGCCTGCAACACCGCGTTCACCGTGGCGGGCGCCGCACTGCGCGCGGCCTATCCGGACATGACCTTCGTCGGCACCGTCCCGGCCATCAAGCCGGCGGCCGAGCGCACGCGCTCCGGGCGGGTGTCGGTGCTGGCGACCCCGGGCACGGTGCGGCGCGACTACACACGCGACCTGATCCAGTCCTTCGCCTCGCAGTGCCATGTGACCCTGGTGGGGTCGCCCCGGCTGGCGCGCATGGCGGAGGCCTACGTCCGCGGCCTGCCGGTGGGCGACGAGGCCGTGGCCGCCGAGATCGCCCCCTGCTTCGTGGAGGCGGGCGGCGCCCGCACCGACATCGTGGTGCTGGCCTGCACGCATTACCCCTTCATGGCCAACGTGTTCCGGCGGCTGGCGCCCTGGCCCGTGGACTGGCTGGACCCGGCCGAGGCCATCGCGCGGCGCGCCCGCAGCCTGCTGCCGCGCCGTGCCGACGCCCTGCATCCGGAAGAGGACGACGCGGCGCTGTTCACCGGCGGCCGGCCGGATTTCGCCACGCGGCGCCTGATGAACAGCTTCGGATTGAAGGTGGCGTAGGGCCTACAGCCGGTCGCGCCGGTCCCCGCGCTCGAAGCCCAGCAGGGGCGCGTCCAGGCCCCGGCCGACGGCCAGCACCTTGAACAGTTCGCCCATCTCGGCCTCGGACAGCAGCGTGTTCAGGGCGGTCAGCTGGCGCGCGCGTTGCGCCGGGTCGTCGCCGGGCGCGCGGATCAGGTCGGTCAGGCCCGCGTTCATCAGGAAGCGCGCCTGCGACGTGTAGCCCAGCACGTCCAGGCCGCCGTCCAGCGCGGCGTCCGCCATGGCGGTGAAGTCCACATGGGCGGTGATGTCCTGCAGACCCGCCAGGATCAGCGCCTGATCGTGGGCATGGTGGCGGAAATGGCACATCAGCGTGCCGCGCAGGCGCTGGGGATGGTAGTACTCGGCCTGCGGAAAGCCATAGTCGATCAGCAGGGCGGCGCCCCGCCGCAGCCAGCGGCCCAGGTCGCGCACCCAGGCCTCGGCCTGCGGATTCATTTCGGACTGGTAGCCGGGCAGGGGCGGCATGCGCGCGGCCAGGGCGGCCGCGGTGGGGGGCGGCGCTGCCCGCGTCGACCAGCGGAAGGGCGCGGCGGCCTCGGGCCGGGCGTCCAGGGCGACGCCCAGCAGTTCCGGCGCGCCCCGGGCGTTCCAGCGGAACAGGACGGCGGGCATGGCGTCCAGGACCTCGTTGGCGACCACGCAGCCGCTGAATTCATCCGGCAGCGCGTCCAGCCAGCGCACCCGGCCGCTCCACGCCGACAGACGGTCCCGCTGGCGGGCGCGCAGGTCGGCGGACAGTTCCAGGATCTCGTAGTCGACCTCGAATCCCAGGTCCCCCAGGGTGGGGATCAGCGCGGCGGCCAGCGCGCCCGAGCCGGCGCCGAATTCCAGGACGCGGGCGGATCCGCTGGCTTCCAGCACCTGGGCGACCTGGCGCGCGAGCGCCCGGCCGAACAGCGGGCTGGTTTCCGGGGCGGTGGTGAAATCGCCGTCGCGGTGGAACTTGGCGCTGCCGGCGCTGTAGTAGCCCAGGCCGGGCGCATACAGGGCGGCTTCCATCCAGCGCTCGAACGGCAGCCAGCCGCCGGCGTCGCGGATGCGTTCCGCGAGCATGGCCTGGACGCGGGCGCCGTGCGCGCGCGCATCGGCGTCGGGTTCCGGCAGGCCGGAGGGCGTGTGGACGGCGGGCAGTTCGATCATGTGCGAAGACGAGGCAGGGCATGGGACAGTCCCCTACGGACTGTCCTATGCCAGACGAGTCGGAGCCGCTTGCAAGCGGCGACGTGTAGGGTAACTACGACTGTAAAACAAAAGCCCCGGCATGTTGGTGCCGGGGCAGTGAGGCGATCAGATCACCAGATCAGGCAAACCGGGGACGCGACGCGCGGGGCTGGTCCTGGCGGTCTTGCCGCTTGAAGGACGGCTTGGAACCGGCCTTGTGGGCGGGACGGGCGGCACGCGGCGCGTCGCCGTCACGGCTTTGGCGCGGGCCGGCGCCGTGGGGCACGCGGTCAGCCTTGGGGTGGAAAGGGCGGCCTTCGCCGCGCTCGGGGCGGGCGAAAGCCGGCTTGTCCTGTTCCCAGGGCTTGCGGGCGCGCGCCGGCCGCGTGTCACCGTTGGCCTCTTGCTGCCAGGGCTTGGGGGCGTAGGCCGGACGGCCTTCGCCGCGTTCCTGACGGGCGAAAGGCTTGTCCTGTTCCCAGGGTTTGCGGGCACGGGCCGGGCGGGCATCGCCGTCGGCGCGGGCCTCTTGTTCCCAGGGTTTGCGCGGCGCACGCGCCGGACGGGTGTCGTCACCGGTACGGGCGTCCTTGTGCCAGGGCTTGCCGTGGGGCTTGCCGCCTTGCGGGCGGGCGCCCCGGGCGGGCTTGTCCTTGTAGGTGGGCCGCACGGACCGCTGCGGCTCCAGGCCGGGGATGGTTTCCATGGGGATGGCCTGGCCGATGAAGTGTTCGATGCGGCGGACCTTGTGGCGTTCGGCGTGCACGGCCAGGGTGATGGCCTGGCCATTGCGCCCGGCGCGGCCGGTGCGGCCGATGCGGTGCACGTAGTCCTCGGCCTGCAGGGGCAGGTCGTAGTTCACGGCGTGGCTGATGGTCTGCACGTCGATGCCGCGCGCGGCGACGTCGGTGGCGACCAGGACGCGCACCTGGCCCTTCTGCATCAGGCCCAGGGTGCGGGTGCGCTGGCGCTGGTTCATGTCGCCGTGCAGGGCGGCGGCGGCGAAGCCCTCGTCGGACAGGTGGTCGGCCAGGTCGTCGGCGCCGCGCTTGGTGGCGGTGAAGACGATGGCCTGGTCCAGGCTGGCGTCGCGCAGCAGGTGGTCCAGCAGGCGCAGCTTGTGGGCCTTGTCGTCCGCGTACAGCAGATGCTGGGTGATGTTCGTGTGCTTTTGCCGATGGGTGGTGATCTCGACGCGCTTGGGGTCGTGCATCAGGTTCGCCGCCAGGTGGGCGACCGTGCCGTCCAGCGTGGCGGAGAACAGCAGCGTCTGGCGGTCGTCCGGCGTGCTGCGGACGATGGTCTCGATATCCTCGATGAAGCCCATGTCCAGCATGCGGTCGGCCTCGTCCAGCACCAGGGTCTGGACGGTGGACAGGTTCACGCGGCGCGCCTGCAGGTGGTCGATCAGGCGGCCCGGCGTGGCGACCAGCACGTCCACGCGGCGCGACAGGGACTTGATCTGGGCGCCGTAGGGCATGCCGCCGACCACGGTGGCGATCCGCAGGCCGTCGATCTGCTTGCCGTAGGAACGGGCGGCGTCGGCGACCTGCATGGCGAGTTCGCGCGTGGGCGCCAGGACCAGGATCTGGACGCCGCGGCCGCCCGCGCCGGCGCGGTGGCTCAGGCGCTGCAGGGCGGGCAGCATGAAGGCGGCGGTCTTGCCGCTGCCGGTCTGCGAGGACACCATCAGGTCATGGCCGGCCAGCGCCTGCGGAATGGCGGCGGACTGGACGGAGGTGGGCGTGTCGATGCCGAGGTCGCGCAGGGCGGCCACGAGCTGGGGGCCGAGCCCCAGGGAGTCGAAGGACATGGGTTTCCTTGCGCCCGCGAAAGCGGGCGGCGTGCTGCGGGGATCGGATGGATGTCCCCGCCGGGTTGTTGTCGCGGATGTCTGCCGGACAAGATCAGTCGCATGCGCCGACCGAATCAACCCAAACGGCACGACAGGCGTGAAACCGAGGTCAGAAGGTCAGAAAACAGGCAATCGGGTAGTTTCGCATAGGGATTTCCCTGAGTCAATGAAATGATGCGTCGGCCACCACGTTTTCGCGAATCGTGTTGAATCGGCGTCGAATCGGCCCGAATTTTGGCGATTGCGCCTGTTGCATTCTGTTAGGCTACGTCCTGCGTCTTTTCGTTTCAGGTTTAAAGGATTGAGCCCGCATCATGATGCTTGACCATTTCTTCGTCGGCGGCGAAGAGCTCGGCCCCCTCGTCCAGGGCACCTGGCAGCCGGGGCTGGTCCTGCTGTCCGTGGCGGTGCCGATCTTCCTGTCCCTGATGGCGCTGCAGACCTCGCACATCGCCCGCCATACCCGCAGCCGCTTCTACCGTCACGTGGCCATCGGCACGGGGGCCGTCGCCCTCGGTGGCGGGATCTGGACCATGCACTTCATCGGCATGATGGCGTTCCACCTGCCGGCGCCCATGTACTACCGCACGGACATCACCCTGCTGTCCCTGCTGCCGGGCCTGGTGGCCTCGTGGACGGCCCTGTGGATGCTGGCGCGGCGCGAGCCGGTCGGCTGGCCGCTCGCGATCGGCGGCGCGGTGGTCGGCGCGGGCATCGGCACGATGCACTACACCGGCATGGCGGCCATGGTCAGCACGCTGGAGATGCGCTACGACCCGCTGCTGTTCGGCCTGTCCATCGTCGTGGCGGTGGCGCTGGCGATGCTGGCGCTGTGGATCCGTTTCGGCCTGCGCCGCACGCCGCTGTCGCGGCGGGCGCGGTTCATGATCAGCGGGACCGTCATGGGGGTGGCGATCGCCGGGATGCACTACACCGGCATGGCGGCCGCGCGCTTCTACGGCGACCTGAGCATCGTCGATGCCGAACACGGCATCCGGCTGGGCACCACCTGGGCGTCCCTGGGGCTGGCGTCCCTCAGCCTGACGGTGGCGGTGCTGGTCACGTCGCTGAACGGCCTCATCCGCACCCGCGAACTGTACCGCGAGGTCGGCGAGAGCCAGTCGCGCCTGCAGGCCATCCTGGACACGGCCGTGGACGCCATCATCACCATCGACGGCCATGGCATCGTGCAGGAATTCAGCCATTCGGCCGAGCGCCTGTTCGGCTATCAGGCCCAGGAGGTCATCGGCCGCAACATCAAGATGCTGATGCCCGAGCCCTATCATTCCGAACATGACGGCTACCTGCGGCGCTACCGCACGACCGGGGTGCCGCACATCATCGGCATCGGCCGCGAGGTCGTCGGGCGGCGCAAGGACGGCAGCCTGATGCCGGTGCGCCTGGCCGTCGGCCGCGTGGCCTTGCCCAACCAGGAGATGCTGTTCGTCGGCATGCTGACCGACATCAGCGACAAGCAGGCGCTGGAGGCTTCCCTGCGCGAGGCGGCGGAGCGCGCCGAGCAGGCCGCCGCCGCCAAGGGCCATTTCCTGGCCAACATGAGCCACGAGATCCGCACGCCGATGAATTCCATCATCGGCTTCACCGACCTGCTGCTGCAGACGGACCTGGCGCCCGCCCAGCGCAGCCACCTGAACACCATCCGCCAGTCGTCCCGCAGCCTGCTGCGGCTGCTCAACGACATCCTGGACACGTCCAAGATGGACAGCGGCCGGCTGGAACTGGAAAGCCGCGATTTCTCGCTCAAGAGCCTGGCGATGCAGATCGAGTCCTCGCTGCGCCTGGGCGCCCAGGCGCGGGGGCTGCGCCTGACGACCCGGTATCCGGCCGACATGCCGGAATACTTCAAGGGCGACACCCTGCGCCTGCTGCAGGTCCTGACCAACCTGGTGGGCAACGCCATCAAGTTCACCGAGTCCGGCGGGGTGGACGTGCTGTTTTCCCTGGAGGGCGGGGTGGTGCACGTGCAGGTGCGCGACACGGGCATCGGCATGAGCCCCGCGCAGGTCCAGTCCATCTTCGATCCCTTCACCCAGGCCGATGCCTCGATCAGCCGGCGCTTCGGCGGCACGGGGCTGGGCACGACGATCGCCCGCCAGCTGGTGGAGGCCATGAAGGGGCGCATCGAGGTCGAGAGCGAGCCCGGCCGGGGCAGCACCTTCCACGTATGGCTGCCGCTGGCGCCGGGCCGGGCGCCGGATGAGCCGCAGTCCCAGGGCGAGGCCCCGCGGCTGCCGCCCCTGCGCGTGCTGATCGCCGACGACGTGGAGCAGAACCTGGAGCTGCTGGCGCTGGTGCTGCAGTCCGGCGGCCACCAGGTGGCGTCCGCGCGCGATGGCGAGCAGGCCGTGGAGCTGTTCCTGGCCGGCCGCTTCGACGTGGTCCTGATGGACGTGCACATGCCGGTCATCGACGGCCTGCAGGCCACCCGCCTGATCCGCCAGCACGAGCGCACCCGGGGCCTGGCGGCGACGCCGGTCATCGCCCTGACGGCCAGCGTGATGGCCAACGACCGGCGCGAGGCGCGGCAGGCCGGCATGAGCGGGTTCGCCGTCAAGCCCCTGGACATCCCCCGGCTGTACGAGGAGATCGCCCGGGTCCTGGACGGCCGGCCCGAGGCTTCCGACGATCCGCTGTCCGCCGGCCGCGCGCCGGCCCGGGCGATCGACTGGGAACGCGGCGCGACGCTCTGGGGCGAGCGGGCGCGGCTGGCCGACCGGATCCTGGCCTTCCTGGACGAGGCGCCGGACAGATACCCCTTGCCCGACCCGGGCGCGGACGCCGATCCTGAGGCCCTGCTGTTCAGCCTGCACGGCCTGCGCGGCGCGGCGGGCAACCTGGCCCTGATGGCCGTCTCGCAGCAGGCGGGCGAGCTGGAGGATCAGGGCCGGGCGGGGCATCTCGCCGACGTGCTGATGCGCCTGCCGCATCTGCGCGCCCTGATGGACGCCGCGCGCCAGGAAGCCAAGGCGGCCCGCCGGGAAGCGTCGGCGCCCCCGGCCGCGCCGGCCTGCGCCGATGCGCCGCCGGGCCGGGAGGCGCGGGTCTCGGACGCCGATCTCGACGCGGCCGCGGCGACGCTGCGCGCCGTGCTGGAGCGCAACGAACTGGACGATGCCGCGCTGGGCGTCGTCTGCGCCGGGCTGGACGCGCGCGGCGGCCGCGCCCAGGCGCAGGCCCTGCGCGCGGCCATCGACGCCTTCGAATTCGAGCGGGCCGGCGTGCTGCTGGGCGCCGCCCTGGCGGAAGTCGCCGAACGCGCCGGGCAGCCGGACTGACCCAGGATCGACAATGGACCATCCCATGGATGACAAGAAGGATGCGCGCCGCACCCTGTTGCTGGTGGACGACGAATCGACCAACCTCCAGGTGCTGCGGCATACCCTGCAGGCCCGGTACCGGCTGCTGTTCGCCAAGGACGGTCCCACGGCGCTGTCCCTGGTGCGCAAGGAACGGCCCGACCTGATCCTGCTCGACATCATGATGCCGGGCATGTCGGGCTACGAGGTCTGCGAGACCCTCAAGCGCGACGAGGGCACCCGCGCCATCCCGGTGATCTTCGTGACGGCGCTCAGCCAGGTGGCCGACGAGCACAAGGGGCTGGAGCTGGGCGCGGTGGACTACATCACCAAGCCCTTCAACCCGCCGGTGGTGCAGGCCCGGGTCCGGACCCACCTGTCCCTGGTGCAGGCCGGGGAAGTCCTGGAAACCCGCCTGCAGATCATCCGCTGCCTGGGCGCGGCGGCGGAATACCGCGACAACGAGACCGGCCTGCATATCGTGCGCATGAGCCATTACGCCTGGCGCCTGGCGCGCGAGGTCGGCTACAGCGAAGATGCGGCCGACGAACTGCTGAACGCCGCGCCCATGCACGACGTGGGCAAGATCGGCATCCCCGACGCCGTGCTGCTCAAGCCCGGCAAGCTGGACGCGGCGGAATGGGCCATCATGCGCCAGCACACCGTGATCGGCGCCCGGATCATCGGCGAGCATCGGTCCAGCCTGCTGCGGCTGGCCGCCACGATCGCCCTGCGCCACCACGAGAAATGGGACGGCAGCGGCTACCCGGACGGCCTGGCGGGCGAGGCCATCCCCCACGCCGCGCGCATCATCGCGCTGGTCGACGTGTTCGACGCACTGACCAGCGTGCGGCCCTACAAGCCGGCCTGGCCGGTCGAGGACGCCGTGGCCCACATCCGCAAGGAAAGCGGCCGCCATTTCGATCCCGAGCTGGTCGAGGCGTTCCTGCGCTGCCTGCCGGACATCCTGGAATTCCGCGCGCGTTGGGCGGACGAGCCCGAGATGCCCGAAGTGGACCAGGTCCGCTGACGCGGATTCACCGTCGGACGGATCCCGTCGTTGGTTCGCCTCGCCGTGCGACAGCACTGTCTTGGGCTTCCCGCCGTGTGCTCCGCCCGAAGGTGAACCCGTGCCCGTCAGGGGGCCAGCGGGATCCGGGTGTCGAACTTGCTGCGCCGGGTGGCGAAGAAGCTGCGCACGTTGCGCACGCGCGGATCGCCCGTCAGGCGGCGCAGCGCCAGGGCCTGGTAGGCCGCCATGTCCGCCACCAGGGCGACCAGCACGAAATCCGGCCCGCTGCTGACCCGGTAGCACTGCTGGATGGCCGGTTCGGCCAGCAGCTGGGCCTCGAAGGCGTCGGCCTGCGCGGCCGCCTGGGCGTCCAGCGTGACCTCGATCAGGACCGTCAGGGCCGCGCCCATCAGGGCGGGATCCAGGATCGCCACCCGCCGCTGGATGACCCCGGCCTGCGTCAGGCGGCGCACCCGCCGCAGGCAGGTCGGCGGCGACGCGTGCACGCGCGCGGCCAGGGCCTGGTTGCCGAGGCCGCCGTCCTGCTGCAGGATGTCCAGGATGCGGCGGTCCAGGTCGTCGAGTTCGATCATGGGCATGGAGATGTTTCCAGGGCGCAACAGGTGTGAGGAAGGACGAGCGGAATGGCCCTTGTTCCGTTTCGTTCAATGCATATTCTTATGTTTTATGAAATTAAATTTCATGGAATATATGCAATGAAATTATATTTCATGAATCACGGAAAATAGAAATCCGATTTCTATCGCCTCGGTCCAAAATAGCGCAACACCCAGCCGGCCCGGCCGGCTCCGTCTTCCCGAACCAGGAGCATTCCCCATGTGTGGCATCGTCGGCGCCGTGGCGCAGCACAACATCGTTCCCGTCCTGCTCGAAGGCCTGCGCCGCCTGGAATACCGGGGCTATGATTCCTGCGGCGTGGCCGTGCACACGGGCACCGGACTGCAAAGGGTGCGCAGCACCCAGCGCGTCGCCGAACTCGCGGCGCAGGCCGCGCAGGACGGCGTCCAGGGCCTGACCGGCATCGCCCACACCCGCTGGGCCACGCACGGCGCGCCGCTGACGCACAACGCGCATCCCCATTTTTCCGGTCCGGACCAGGGCGCGCCGCGCATCGCGCTGGTGCACAACGGCATCATCGAGAACCACGACGTCCTGCGCGCGGAACTGCAGGCCGCCGGCTATGCGTTCCAGAGCCAGACCGACACCGAGGTCATCGCCCACCTGGTGGACCACCTGTACGACGGCGACCTGTACGCCGCCGTGCAGCAGGCCGTGCGCCGCCTGGAGGGCGCCTACGCCATCGCCGTGTTCTGCGCCGAGGAACCGCACCGCGTGGTCGGCGCGCGCCAGGGCTCGCCGCTGGTCGTCGGCCGCGGGACCGACGGCAACTACCTCGCGTCCGACGCGCTGGCGCTGGCCGGCACCACCGACCAGATCATGTACCTGGAGGACGGCGACGTGGTGGACCTGCAGCTGGCGCGGGTGTGGGTGACCGATGCCCAGGGCAGGGCCGTGGAGCGCGCCGTGCACACGGTCCAGGTCCATACCGGCGAGGCCGAGCTCGGCCCCTACCGGCACTTCATGCAGAAGGAAATCTTCGAGCAGCCGCGCGCCGTGGGCGACACCCTGCAGGACATCGACGCCATCATGCCGGAACTGTTCGGCGACGGCGCGCACGCCGTGTTCCAGGCCATCGACCGCGTGCTGATCCTGGCCTGCGGCACCAGCTACTACGCCGGCCTGACGGCGCGCTACTGGATCGAATCCCTGGCCGGCATCCCCGTCAACGTGGAAATCGCCAGCGAATACCGCTACCGCACCAGCGTGCCCGATCCGCGCACCCTGGTCGTCACCATCTCCCAGTCCGGCGAGACCGCCGACACCCTGGCGGCGCTCAAGCACGCGCGCGGCCTGGGCATGGACCAGACCCTGACCATCTGCAACGTGGCCACCAGCGCCATGGTGCGCGAATGCAAGCTGGCCTTCATCACCCGCGCGGGGGTGGAAATCGGCGTGGCCTCGACCAAGGCCTTCACCACCCAGCTGACCGCCCTGTACCTGCTGACCCTGGCGCTGGCCCAGACGCGCGGCCGCCTGGACGCCGCCGCCGAGGAGCAGGCGGTGAAATCCCTGCGCCACCTGCCGGCGGCCGTGTCCGCCGTGCTGGCGCTGGAACCGCAGATCATCGCCTGGGCCGAACGCTTCGCCAGCAAGGAAAACGCCCTGTTCCTGGGACGCGGCATGCACTACCCGATCGCCCTGGAGGGCGCGCTGAAGCTGAAGGAAATCAGCTACATCCACGCCGAGGCCTATCCCGCCGGGGAACTCAAGCACGGCCCGCTGGCCCTGGTGACCGACGCCATGCCCGTCATCACCATCGCGCCGCACGACGAACTGCTGGAAAAGCTGAAGTCCAACATGCAGGAAGTCCGCGCGCGCGGCGGCGAGCTGTACGTCTTTGCCGACGCGGATTCCCAGATCGCCAGCGCCGAAGGCATGCACGTCATCCGCATGCCCGAACACTACGGCAAGCTCTCGCCCATCCTGCACACCGTGCCGCTGCAGCTGCTGGCCTATCACACCGCCTGCGCGCGCGGCACGGACGTGGACAAGCCGCGCAACCTGGCCAAGAGCGTGACGGTGGAATGAACGACCGCACGATCGTGTCCTGTTCGCACGCGCGCCACGCGGCGGCGATCCTGGACATCTTCAACGACGCCATCCGGACTTCGACGGCGCTGTACGACTACGCGCCGCGGACCCTGGACAGCATGGGGCCGTGGTTCGAGGCCAAGACGCGCGGCGGCTTCCCGGTCATCGGCGTCGAGGACCGCGACGGCGCCCTGCTGGCGTTCGGCAGCTACGGCACGTTCCGCGCCTGGCCCGCCTACAAGTACACGGTCGAGCATTCCGTGTACGTGCACCGGGACCACCGGGGACGGGGGCTGGGCCGGCTCGTCATGCGGTCGCTGATCGAGGCCGCGCGGCGCGGCGGCGTCCATTGCCTGATCGGCGGCATCGACGCGGCGAACGCCGGCAGCATCGCGCTGCACAAGGCGCTCGGGTTCCGGCATGTCGGCACGCTGCCGCAGGTCGGCTTCAAGTTCGGCCGCTGGCTGGACCTGGCCTTTTTCCAGCTGCTGCTCGAAGGCCCGGAGCATCCCGTCGACGGCTGAGGCCGTCCCTGCGGCGCACAGGCGTATGCTGTCCGCTGGATGGACCCGCCGAATAGATCGCCCAGCATGACTCATGCCGCCATGGCGCCCGTGCGCCGCAAGACCGTTTTCACCATCATCGCCCTGGCGCTGCTCATGATGTCGATCGATTCGACCATCGTGGCGACGGCGCTGCGCGCGATCCAGCAGGGGCTGCACACCTCGATCAACCTGGCGAGCCTGACCATCACGGCCTATTCCTTCGGGTTCGTGCTGATGCTGCCCATCAGCGGCAAGCTGGCCGAACGTTTCGGCCGCCGCCGGGTCTTCGTGGCCTCCACGCTGGCCTTCACGCTGGCCTCGCTCGGCTGCGGCATGGCCGACGACATCTACCTGCTGATCGTGCTGCGGGCCATCCAGGCCGCGGGCGGCGCGGGGTTCACCCCCACGGCCACCGGCATCATCGTGGACCACTTCGGCGCCGCGCGCGACCGCTATGTCAGCCTGTTCGGCAGCATCTTCCCGGTGGGCGCGATGATCGGCCCGATCTTCGGCGGGTATTTCGTCGCCTATTCGTCCTGGCGCGACGTGTTCTACGTGAACGTGCCCATCGGCCTGGTCATTTTTTTCCTGGCCCTGCGCTTCATCCCCCACGATCCGCCGCCCGTGGACCGTGCCCGCCGCCGGATGGACCTGCCGGGGATCGCGCTGCTGGGCCTGAGCCTGCTGTCGGGCATGCTGGCGGCCACCGTGCTGGGGGAACGCCAGGGCGGCGACGACAGCCTGCTCGGGTTCCTGGGGCTCCTGCTGGTGGCGATGCTCTCGCTGCTGTTCTTCTTTCGCCATATCCGCCGCACGGCCAGCCCCTTCATCGCGCCCCGGCTGATCTACGGCCACCACTTTGGCGCCGTGAACCTGGTGAACATGGTGTTCAGCGGTTTCTCGGTCGGCGCCATGGCGCTGGTGCCCTTGTACGCCACCAGCCGGTACGGGATCGATGCCGTGGGATCCGGCACGCTGCTCACGGCCCAGGGCGCCGCGGCCATGATCTGTTCGCTGACGGCGGTGGCGCTGCTGCGCCGCACCGGCTACCACCTGCCGCTCTATGCGGGCAGCGCCGTCAGCATCGTGGGGCTGGCGGGTCTGGCGCTGCCGCCGCTGGTCGGCACCCCCTATGTCTGGCTGGCGTTCTCGGCTTTCCTGGTCGGGGCGGGCAACGGCGCCATCAATCCGGCCATGCGCAATGCCGGCCTGCAGCTGGCGCCGGAATCGTCGTCGATGCTGGCGGCGCTGCGCACCCTGTCGCTGCAGGTCGGTTCCATCGCCACGATCTCGGTGGTGGCGGCGTTCCTGGCGGATCAGAGCAACCCGGGCGGGATCCTGGTGTGGGTCTATGCGGTCCTGGCCGTCATCCGGCTGCTGGCGCTGACCTTGGTGAAATACGTGCCGGAGCAGCGGGGCGCGTGGTAGGGCGCGCGTCTCAACGCGCGAACGCGCCGCGGAACCGCCACAGCAAGGCCAGGCAGATGCCCGCCGGCACCAGCAGCGTGGCGTAGGCGAAGCCGTAGCTGCCGGACACCGAGGCCACGGCGCCGAAGATCGGCGGGCCGACGACCACGCCCAGGAACGTCATGGACAGCGTGCCGGCGGTCGCCATGCTGGCCTGGCCGGCGGGCGCCTGCCGGGCGACTTCCGCCAGGTACACGCCGTTCCAGCCGATGGCGCTGCCGCCGAACAGGCACAGCACGACCAGGACGGCGAGGTCCGAATCGATCGTCCGCAGCAGGGGCGCCGCCAGCGCGCAGAGCGCGATCAGCAGCGACAGTCCCATCAGGGTGCGGATCGCGCCCAGGTAGTGGTCGGACACGTAGCCCCACAGCAGGCGCCCGCCGACGCCCGCCGCCTGGGACACGGCCAGCGCGAAGCCGGCCGCGACCAGTTCCATGCCCAGGTCCTGGTGCAGGAATGTGACCAGGTACGAGGTCAGCGAGAGCTGTGCGATCGAGAACAGGAAGGACACGCCGGCCAGCACGGCCAGGCTGCGCTGGCTGAAGACCAGCCTCAGCGGTCCGGCCAGGCCGCTGCCGGCCGACAGCCCGCGTGTCGGGTCGCGGTCGGCGTCCAGGGGCGCGCGCAGCGGCTGGATCGCCAGGGCGCAGCAGAGATTGGCGGCGGCCACGGCCAGGAAGGCCGCCTGCCAGCCGATCCACTGGGCCAGGCCGGGCACGATCAGGCCCGCCAGCACGCCGCCCAGCGGCACGCCGGTCTGCTTGACGGAAAAGACGAAGGACATGCGGTGGGCGGGCGTGGTGCGGGCCAGCAGGTGCGAGCTGGCGGGCGTGATGGGGCCGTAGCCCAGGCCGACCAGCAGGGCGCCGGCCGCCATCGCGGGGACCGACTCGGCGGCGCACAGCGCCAGGCCCAGCGCGCACACGCACAGGCCGGCCTGGCTGGCGCGGATGGCGCCGAAGCGCCGCGTCGCGGATCCCGACAGCAGGCTGGACACCATGGCGCCGACGTAGGCGATGGCGACGTAGGTGCCGACATAGGCCGCCGGGATGCCGAGCAGGCCGGCGATGAGCGGCGCGATCGCCGGCAGCGTCAGCAGCGACATCGACACCAGCGACTGGATGGTCAGCGTGGTGGCGAGCGTGATCGCGGAGGATTCGATCGGCGAGGCGGAGGCGGGGGGCATTGTTCTTTCCGGGCGCGTATGGCGCATAGCTTACCGCCCGCGCGGCGCGCCTGGATCCGGGCGCGTCATCGGCGCCCGGCCGGCATGAACCGGCCGATCGAAGGCGTGTCGGCCAGGCGCCAGACCCGGTCGATCAGGGCGTCGATGTCCTCGGCGCGGGCGGCGTCCTGGTAGCGGCCCAGCCGCCGGACCTTGTCCTCGATCTCGGGACGGTCCAGGGTGTTGTCCGGGTCGCCCTTGGGCGTGTCCACCCGGCCTTCCAGGACCCGGCCGTCGCGCGTGGCGACGGTGACCCTGCCGAGCCAGCGCCGGGGGTAGGCGGCGTCCACTTCCGGGTCCAGACGCATCGAAACGCGAGGCAGGAAGGCGCGGATCTCCGGGTCGGACAGGGCGGCGTCGAATTCCCGCAGGCCGGCCTTGCGGTGCTTGGCGATCAGCCCGAGCACGGTGCCCATGGAAAATTTCGACTGGTGGACGGTCGTCGGCTCGGTCACGGGCCCCAGCACGTCGATGGCGCCCTGGTGCACGTGGGCCGTCACGGCCCGGATGTCGCCGATTTCCAGCGCGTGCCGCTCGACGATGGCGAGCAGCGCGTCGGCGGCCGGGTGCGTGTGGCGGCAGGAGGCATGGTATTTGAAGGAGGTTTCCAGCAGCGCCCAGCGCGTCCCCAGCCCGTCGGTCAGGCGGGCGGGGTCGGCGTCGCGCGACATGCCGGCCGCCATGCCCTGGGGGCCTTCCAGGATGCGGGCGGCGCCCGTGAAGCCGTGTTCCGCCAGCCAGGCCGCCATCAGGCCGCCCGCCGCCGCCTTGGCGGTGTGCAGCTGCTTGGAATCGGCGCCGTCGCGCAGGAACTCCCACAGTCCGGCCGCCTGGGTGCCGGCCGAGCCGAAAGCGTGCAGCATCCGGCCGGCGTCCAGGCCCAGCAGCCGGCCCGCGGCCGCGGCCGCGGCCAGGGTGCCGGCGGTGCCGGTGGTGTGGAAGACGGCATAGTGCGAGCGCCCCAGGCATTCGCCGACGCGGATGCCGGCCTCGTAGCCGGCGACCATGGCGGTCAGCAGGTCCCGGCCGCCGGCCCCGCGGGCCTGGGCGACGGCGATGGCCGGCGGCACGACCACGGCGCCCGGATGGAAGACGGAGCCGTTGTGCACGTCGTCCTGCTCCACCATGTGGGCGGCCGCGGCGTTGCACAGGGCGGCGAAGACCGGGCTGGTGCCTTGCCGGGCGACCAGGTTCTCGGACGGTCCGTCGGCCGGGCCCATGGCCCGCGCATAGTGCGCCAGGGTCCGGACGGCCCGTCCGCCAGAGCCGGCCAGGATCGAGCCCAGGCAGTCCAGCAGCAGGTCTTCCGCGCGGCGCAGGACGGGTTCGGGGATGTCGTCGTGGCGCAGTTCCGCCACGAAGCGGGCCAGGGTGGCGCTGGGATGTGTCATGGTGATCGGGTTCCGGGGCGGGGGGCCGCGCGTCCGCGACGGGGCGCCGCGGGGCGATGAGCGTGACTGTGCTTGATCCGCGCGGGGTTTGCCTATTATTGTTTGCTTAAGACGGACTTTACGAATGCGAAGGATGGCCGCGCCATGGCGACGCGCTTTGACCTGACCGACATGCAGCTGATGGTGAACGTGGCCGGCGCCATGAGCCTGACCAAGGGGGCCGAGCGCACCTTCCTGTCCGTGCCGGCCGCCAGCAACCGGGTCAAGAGCCTCGAGGACCACCTGGGCACCGAATTGCTGTACCGCGGCAGCCAGGGGGTCACCCTGACGCCGTCGGGCGAGGTCTTCGTCCGGCATGCCCGCACGGTGCTGCGGCAGCTGGAACACCTGCGGGGCGACATCCGGGAATACGCGCAGGGGGTCAAGGGCCGCGTCCGGGTCTACGCCAACACGACCGCCGTGAACGAATTCATCCCGGCGCTGCTGGGCCGCTACCTGGTGGCGCATCCGGACGTCAACGTCGAGCTGCGCGAGCGGCTCAGCTACCAGGTGGTCCGCGCGGTCGCGGAAGGCGTGGCCGACATCGGCATCACGGCCCAGGGCAGCGGCGGCGCCGGCGTGCGATACCTGCCGTACCGCACGGACCGCCTGGTGCTGGTGACCTGCGAGGACCATCCGCTGACCCGGCTGGCTTCGTGCGGGTTCGAGCAGGCGCTCGACTACGACTTCGTCAGCCTGTTCGAGTCCAGCGCCATCCACTCGTTCCTGCTGAAGGCCGCCGAGGACCTGGGGCGCGTCCTGCGCTTCCGGGTCGAGGTCGGCAACTTCGAGGCCGCCTGCCGCCTGATCGCGGCGAGGGTCGGCATCGGCGTCATTCCCGCGTCCGCCGCCTATCGCCATGCGCGCGGCATTCCCATCCGCATCGTGCCGATCGAGGATGCCTGGTCCTTGAGGGAGCTGCATATCTGCATGCGGGACGCGGAGCCGCTGCCCGCGTTCGCCCAGGAACTGGTCGACCTCCTGGTCGACGACGCGGCGGCCGCGCGGGACCCCGCCGCCGAGGCGAGCGGCGCGCCCGCCTGAGTCCGGTCGCGAAAGACCTCGTTCGGCAAAACGAAATTGCCGGCCGCGCCCGATTCCTGCATGCTGGCCGCTCGTCCGGAACCCGAGGCCGGGCGCGCCGCGTCCATTCCCAAGAGGCCATCATGCCGCCATTGCAGGGCATCACCGTCGTCACGCTGGAACATGCCATCGCCGCGCCATTCTGCACGCGCCAGCTGGCGGACCTGGGCGCGCGCGTCATCAAGATCGAACGGCCGGGGGTCGGCGATTTCGCGCGCGGCTACGATGAGCGCGTGCGGGGCCTGTCGTCCCATTTCGTCTGGGTGAACCGGTCCAAGGAAAGCCTGGCGCTGGACATCAAGGAGCCCGCGTCCGCCGAGGTCATGGACCGCCTGCTGGAAAAGGCGGACGTGCTGGTGCAGAACCTGGCGCCGGGCGCGGCCGCGCGCCTGGGACTGTCGTACGAGGCGCTGCGCGGGCGTTTCCCGGGGCTGATCGTCTGCGACATTTCCGGCTACGGCAACGACGGCCCCTACCGCGACAAGAAGGCCTACGACCTGCTGATCCAGAGCGAGTCCGGCTTCCTGTCGGTGACGGGCTCGGACGGCGAGCCGGCCAAGGCCGGGTGCTCGATCGCCGACATCGCGGCCGGCATGTACGCCTACACGAACATCCTGGCGGCGCTGATCGAGCGCGGCAGGACGGGCCGGGGCCGGCACATCGACGTCTCCATGCTGGAAAGCATGGCGGAATGGATGTCCTACCCGATGTACTACAGCTTCGAGGGCGCGCCTCCGCCGCCGCGCAGCGGCGCGTCCCATGCCACGATCTATCCCTATGGGCCGTTCGCCGCGGGCGACGGCAGGACCGTGATCCTGGGCCTGCAGAACGAGCGCGAATGGCGGGTGTTCTGCGAGCGGGTGCTGGAGCGGCCGGAGCTGGCGGCGGACCCGCGCTTTTCGACGAATTCCCGCCGGTCGCAGGCGCGGGACGCGCTGCGCGCGCTGATCCTGGAGGTCTTCGCGGACCTGACCGCCGAGCAGGTCGTGGCCCGCCTGGATGCGGCCCGCATCGCCAACGCGCGGATGAACGGCATGGCCGACCTGTGGGCGCATCCGCAGCTGCGCGCGCGCGACCGCTGGGTCGACGTCGGGAGTCCGGTCGGGCGCCTGCCCGCCCTGTTGCCGCCCGGCGTCGCGAGCGCCGAACAGGCGGTCATGGGAGACGTGCCCGCGCTGGGCGAGCACACGCAGTCCATCCTGAAGGAGCTCGGCCTGGCGGCGGGAGCCGATTGAATCCCGCCGCACCGCATGTCCCGCAGGCCTCGCGCTGCCTGGAAGCCGGCGGGATCCCGCATAAAACAAAGCAAGGAGACAAGCATGAAACCCAGTCCGTTCACCCGCCTGGCCATTGCGCTCGGGATCTCGCTGTCCGTCGGCCTGGCCGCCGGGGCGGCCCGGGCGGCGCCCATCGTCGTCAAGTTCAGCCACGTCGTGGCCGAGAAGACCCCCAAGGGCCAGGGCGCGCTGAAGTTCAAGGAACTGGCGGAAGCCGCCCTGCCGGGCAAGGTCGAGGTCCAGGTGTTCCCCAATTCCCAGCTCTTCGGCGACGGCAAGGAAATGGAAGCCCTGCTGCTGGGCGACGTGCAGATCATCGCCCCGTCGCTGTCCAAGTTCGACCGCTACACCAAGAAGCTGCAGATCTTCGACCTGCCCTTCATGTTCGACGACATGGACGCCGTGGACCGCTTCCAGTCCAGCCCCGCGGGCCAGGAACTGCTGGATTCGATGAAGTCCAAGGGCATCAAGGGCCTGGCCTACTGGCACAACGGTCTCAAGCAGCTGTCCACCAACAAGGACAAGCTCACCCGCCCCGAGGACGTCAGGAACCTGAAGTTCCGCATCCAGGCTTCCGACGTGCTCGAGGCCCAGTTCCGCCAGCTGGGCGCCAATCCCCAGAAGCTGGCCTTCTCCGAGGTCTACCAGGCCCTGCAGACCGGCGTGGTCGACGGCCAGGAAAATACCTGGTCCAACATCTACTCGCAGAAGATCCACGAAGTCCAGAAGACCATCGCGGTCACCAACCACGGCGCGATCGACTACATGGTGATCGCCAATTCCGGCTGGTGGGACGGCCTGCCCGAGGACGTGCGCGCCGGCCTGCGGAAGGCCATGGCGGGCGCCACGGAATACGCCAACAAGCTGGCCGCCGAGATCAACGACCGCGACCGCCAGCGCATCGCCGAGGCCGGCAAGGCCAGGATCCAGACCCTGTCCAAGCGGGACGTCGCCGCGTGGCGCGAGGCCGTCCGGCCCGTCTGGAGCAAGTTCTCGGATCAGATCGGCGAGGATCTGATCGCCAAGGCGCGGGCGTCCAACGGCGACTGACGGGCGCGGTCCGGCGGGCGCTTCGCGGGCGGGCGCTTGACGCGCCGGCCCGTGGCCGCTGGACCGCGGTCGCCGCCGGCCCTCAGCTTTCGGGCCGCCCCCGCCGCCGGCGCGCGGCGGTCAGCCAGTCGCCGATCGGCATGGGCCGCGCGAACAGATATCCCTGCATCGCGTCGCAGCCGTGCCGGGCCAGGAAGTCGGCCTGGGGTTCGTCTTCCACGCCTTCGGCGACGACCCAGAAGTCCAGTTGTCCGGCCATGGCCAGGATCAGCCGGGCGATGGCGATGCTGTCCGGGTCGTCGGGCAGGTTGCGGATCAGGCTCTTGTCGATCTTCAGCTCGAAGATCGGCAGGCGCATCAGGCTGGACAGGTTGGAATAGCCGGTGCCGAAATCGTCGATCGAAAAGCGGATGCCCAGGCGGTTGAGTTCGCGCATGCGCCGCGCCGTGGCCTCGACGTCCTGGATCCAGACGCCTTCGGTGATTTCGAAGATCAGCCGGTTGCCGGGCGCGCCGGTGCGTTTCAACAGGCCGCGCACGGCCTCGCCGAACCCCGGGTCCATCAGGACCTTGGGGCTGATGTTGACGGAAACCGGATAGGTCTCGTCCAGGCCCTGCAGGTCCAGCAGGGCCTGGCAGGCCACGCCCAGCGACCAGTAGGTCAGGTGGTTGATGAGGCTGGTCTCCTCGGCCAGGGGCACGAACAGGGCGGGCGAGACCGGGCCTTTGCCGGGGTGCGTCCAGCGCGCCAGCAGTTCCGCGCCCGTGACCCGGCCGTCCCGCGCGTACTGGGGCTGGATGTGCATGACCAGCTGGCTGGTGTTCAATGCCAGGGTCAGGTCCTTTTCCATCCACAGGCGCTGCTCGAATTCGGTCTGCAGCGTGTGGTCGTAGAAGACGGCCCGGTTGCCGCCCAGCCGCTTGGCGCGCTGCATGGCCAGGTCGGCTTCGCGGATGGCGTCGCCGGCCGTGGCGCCGCCGGCGTGCAGCAGGGTCAGGCCGATGCTGGCGGTGAAGACGCAGGCCTGCTCGCCGGGTTCCAGCGGCGTCGAGGCCAGGACGAGCCGGAGCCTTTCCGCGATCTTCAGCGCCCGCCGGGCGCCGGCCTCGGGGTCCGCGCCCAGCTGGGTGAGCAGCACCATGAACTCGTCGCCGCTGACGCGCGAGACCATGTCCCGTTCGAGCGTGTGCTCCCGCAGGCGGCGCGCCACCTCGCGCAGGACCTGGTCCCCGATGGCGTGGCTGCGGCTGTCGTTGAGCTTCTTGAAGCCGTCCAGGTCCAGGATCAGCACGGCGCTGCAGCCCGCCTCGAGCCGCGCGCCGGGCAGCGTCTGTTCCAGCCGGTCCAGCAGCAGGATGCGGTTGGGCAATCCGGTCAGGGGATCGTGGAATGCGTTGTGGCGGGCCAGCGCCTCGGCCTGCATGCGGGCGGTGATGTCGGTCAGGATGGTGCAGAACACCCCGGCCTCGCCGTCCGGATCGCGCAGCGGCAGCTTGACCGACTGGAACGTGTGGGTGCGGCCCGTCCGGGGGGATGGCCGCTGTTCCTGGGCGACGATGCGTTCGCCCCGTTCCAGCGCCGGAAGGTCGGCGGCCGTGATGCCGCCGGCGTGTGGGGGATCGAGGTCCGCGTCCGGGTCGGGCGTCTCCGGCGGCGCGGCGGCGGGCAGGTCGAAGAATTCGCGGAACGGCCGGTTGGCGTATCGGCAGCGCCGGTCGCCGTCCTCGATGCAGATCAGGTCGTCGATATGGTCGAGCACGGCGGCCAGGCGGTGCTCGGCCGTCCGCAGGCGCCGCGCCTGGCGGCGTGCCCGGTACCGGGTGCATCCGGCGCAGGCCAGCGCGACCAGGGCGACCAGGGCGGCGGCCGCCAGGACCGCCGGCCCGTATCCGGGCGCCTCGTCCGTGTCGGCGGGGCGCATCCTGGGGCTGTCCCAGCGGGTCAGGATGCGGTAGTACACGGAGTCCGAGTCGGCCTTCCAGACGCCCAGGTGGCGGTCGATCGCCCGCAGGACGGCGGCGTTGCGGCCCTTCGGCGTGGCGTAGTAGAGCCCGGAGGGCAGGAAGATGATGGGAGTGGCCGCCAGGCCGTACTGCGGCGCGGTGGCGTTGCCGAAGAAGAAGTCGGAGGCGACGGCGTCGGCCTGGCCCGCCTGCACCTGCTGGAAGCCCTCGGTCAGCGTCTCCGCCGGCATCAGGCGGGTCCGGACGCCGAGGCTGGGCAGCAGGGTTTCCAGGTAGCTGTATTCGATCGAGCCGGCCAGCGTGACCAGCCGCCGCCCGTTCAGGTCCTCGATGGTGCGGATGCCCTCGTCCGGGCGGATGTAGACCTGGGTCCAGGTCTGCAGGGCGGGGGTCTGGTGGTAGTCCAGGAAGGCCGTGCGGTCGGGCGTCAGGGAAACGGCGGGCAGCAGGTCGATGTCGCCGTCCCGGAGCTTGCGCATGCAGTCCTGCCATGCGCAGAGTTCGGTCTTCAGCGTCCAGTGTTCCTGGCGCGCGATCTCGACCAGGAGGTTGCCCAGGACGCCGTCGGGCTGCCCGTTGGGCGCGGCCGACAGCAGCGAGCCCATGTCGCTGATGCCGACCGTCAGCGTGGTGGCTCCGGAAGCGGGCGGCGAGAGGCAGGCCGATCCCAGGAAGAAGAACAGGCAGACGCGCGCGCGGATGGAGCGGAAGGGGGTTTGCATCGGCGTTTCCAGTCTCATGCCGATCGGCCGAGGTTTGATTATAGGGTGGCCCGGCAGCCCCGATCCGGCGGTCTCGCGGGAGAAACCGCGGCTTATCCTGGATTCCCCCAGTCCCGTTCGCCCACATGTTCGTGCAGGTGCCGCACGAAAGCCTGGGTGGCCGGCGGCGGGCTGGCGTGCAGGCGGCTGTAGATGAAGAACTGGCGGCGGATCACCGGGTCCTGCAGCGGACGCATGCGCAGGCCGTACAGGTCCACCAGGGTCTGCGCGTAGGGCAGGCCCGCCGTCACGCCCAGGCCCGCGCTGACCATGCTCAGCGCGGTGCTCATGAAGGCCACTTCGTGGCTGGGATGGATGGCGGGGATGTCGGCCATCCGGTACAGGTCCAGCGCCAGCCGGTCGGTGAACTGGCCCTGCAGGGCGATCAGGGGGTAGCGCACCAGGTCGGTCCAGCGGATGCGCTTGAGCGATTCCAGCGGATGGCCGGGCGGGAACACGGCCATGAAGGGCAGGTCGAACAGGGGGTCGGCCGCCAGTTCGGCCAGCCCTTCGCGGTGGGGGCCGATGCTGATGTCCACTTCGCCGCGCACCGCCTGGGTGATGGCGTTCTCGACGGCGCAGTCCAGCAGGTGGACCTGGATGTCGGGATGTTCCCGGCGGAAGCTGGCGATGACCTCCGGGATCAGGGTGCTGGCCATCAGCTGGGGGGCGGCGATGCGCACGATGCCGCGCCGCAGGCGCTTGAGGTTGTCGATGTTCTCCAGCGCGCCGTCCAGGTCGCGCAGGATGCGGGTGGCGACGGAATGGAATTCGCGCCCGACCTCCGACAGCTGGATGCGCCGGGTGTTGCGGTCCACCAGGCGCACGCCCAGCTGGGATTCCAGTTCCTTGATCAGGCCGCTCAGGGCCGACTGGGTGATGTGCAGGGATTCCGCCGCCCGGGTGAAGCCCCCGGTGCGGGCCAGCGCCGTGAAGGCGCGCAGTTGGCGCAGTGTGACTTCCATCGGATCACCCTATGAATCGATGAATAAAAACTGTTTGAATGATAGCTGGAAACTGCGTCTAATGGGACATCAATCACAAGGATGCGCCGGCGGCGCCGTGCCGGCATCCGCATCCGCATCCGGACCGGAGACAAGGCCATGCCCATTCCCTCGCGCGGTGACCGCCGATGATCCATCATGCTTCCCGCCTGATCGTCCGGGGCTTCGAGATCCTGATCGTCGCCTGCCTGGCGATCATGGGCATCCTGGTCTTCGGCAACGTCGTGCTGCGCTACGCCTTCAACTCGGGCATCGCCATTTCCGAGGAATTGTCGCGCCTGCTGTTCGTCTGGCTGATCTTCATGGGCGCGGTCCTGGCCTCGGCGCGGCGCATCCACATCGGCTTCGACACGCTGCAGCGGGCCGTCGGGCCCCGCGCGCGCCGGGCGCTGGTGGTCTTCACCGGCGCGCTGATCCTGGCCGGCTGCGGGATCTTCATCGTCGGCGGCTGGCGCCAGACCCTGATCAATCTCGGCAACACCTACCCGGTCCTGGGCATTTCCTACGCCTGGCTGTACGGAACCGCGCTGGTGTTCGGCGTGGCGCTGATCTTCCCGGTCTGCAACAACATCCGCCGGGCGCTGATCGGCATCGACGACGGCCTGACCGAAGACCTGGCCGACCGCATCGAAGGGCTGGCCGAGCGCATCGACGAATCGAAGCGGCCCGCAGGCCGCGAAGCGTCCGCGAAGGGGGAAAAATGACCGCGCTCGTCTTCCTGGGCTCGCTGCTGGGCCTGATCGCCCTGGGCCTGCCGATCGCCTTCGCCCTGATGTTCGCCGGGGTGGCGCTGATGCTGCTGACCGGGCAGTTCGACGCCCAGATCGTGGTGCAGAACGCCATCTCCGGCGCCGACAATTTCGTGCTGATGGCCGTGCCGTTCTTCATCCTGGCGGGCGAATTCATGAATGCGGGCGGGCTGTCCAAGCGCATCGTCGACATGGCCAGCGCCTTCGTCGGACACCTGCGCGGCGGCCTGGGCTACGTGGCGATCTGCGCCGGCATCCTGCTCGCCAGCCTGTCGGGGTCCGCCGTGGCGGACACGGCGGCGCTGGCGGCGATCCTGGTGCCCATGATGCGCCAGGCCGGCTACGACCCGGCGCGCGCCTGCGGCCTGATGGCCGCCAGCGGCATCATCGCGCCGGTCATCCCGCCCTCGATCGGCTTCCTGATCTTCGGCGTGGTGGCCAACGTATCGATCACGCGCCTGTTCCTGGCCGGGATCGTGCCCGGCGTCCTGATGGGGCTGTTCCTGACCGTGGCCTGGTGGTTCGTCGCCCGGCGGCAGAAGGCGGCGCTGACGCCCCGCGTGCCCTGGGGGCAGCGGCTGCGCCTGCTGGGGCAGGGCGGCTGGGCGCTGATGCTGCCGGTCATCATCATCGGCGGCCTGCGCTTCGGGATCTTCACGCCGACCGAGTCCGCCGTGGTGGCGGCCGCCTACGCGCTGTTCGTCGGCCTGGTGGTGTACCGCGAGCTCGACTGGCGCAGGGTCTACGAATGCCTGCTGTCCACGGCGCAGACGACCTCGGTCGTGCTGCTGCTGGCCGCGCTGGCGATGGTCGCGTCCTACATGATCACCATCACCGACATTTCCGGCCAGGTGGGCGGCTGGCTGCAGGGGCTGTCGGATCATCCGATGGTCCTGATGGCCGCCATGATGGTCGTGGTGTTCTTCGCCGGCATGGTGCTGGACTTCATCCCCATCGTGCTGATCTTCACGCCGGTCTTCCTGCCGATCGTGCAGGCGGCCGACATCGATCCCGTCTATTTCGGCGTGATCTTCATCATGAACTGCTCGATCGGCATGATCACTCCGCCCGTGGGCGTGGTGCTGAACGTCGTCAGCTCCGTGGGCAAGGTGTCCATGGCCCAGGCCACGCGCGGCATCGGGCCGTTCCTGCTGGCCCTGGTCTCGCTGCTGATCGCCCTGATCCTGTTCCCCGAACTGGTGACCGTGCCCGCCCAGTGGTGGCGATAGCGACCGGCGCCCCGTCCGATTCCACCCAAGGAGACATTCCATGAAAATCCGCACCACCCTGCTCGTCGGCCTGCTGGCCGCGACGCTGTCCGGCTCCGCCTGGGCGGCCGTCACCGCGAAATTCGCCGTCACCCTGCCGGAGAAATCCCACCAGGGCCAGGGCGTGGCCAAGTTCGTCGAACTGGTCAAGGCCAAGAGCCACGGCGAGATCGACATCAAGCCCTACTACAGCGGCGCGCTGGGCAACGACGTGCAGGTGACCTCCGCCCTGCAGGGCGGCACGATCGAGTTCACCGTGCCCCAGACCACCACCCTGACGGGCATGGTCAAGGCCTACGAGATCCTGGATTTCCCCTTCCTGTTCAAGAACAGCGAGCAGGCGGAAAAGGTGCTGGACGGCCCGGTGGGCCAGAAGCTGCTGGAGACCCTGCCCGCGCACGGCCTGGTGGGCCTGGCGTATTGGGAAAACGGCTTTTTCAACGCCACCAACAGCAAGCATCCGATCGCCAAGGCCGAGGACTTCGAAGGCCTGAAGTTCCGTTCGATCCAGGCGAAGATCACCCAGGAAACCATCAAGGCCCTGGGCGCCAATCCGGTGCCGCTGGCGGTGCCCGAGCTCTATACCGCGCTGGAGACCCGCACCATCGACGGCCAGGGCACGCCCAACGCCGTGATCGCCGCGCTCAAGCTCTACGAAGTGCAGAAGTACCTGTCCATCACGCGCCACAGCTACGGCGCCTTCATTCCGCTGGTGTCCAAGGCCTTCTGGGACAAGCTCACGCCGGACCAGCAGAAGATCCTGAAGGATTCCGCCGTCGAGGCCCGGACCTACCAGCGCCAGGTGGCGCGCGCCCAGGCGCAGTCGGCCAAGGAAACCATGGCCAAGCACGGCATGGAGATCAACGAGGTCAGCGACGCCGAGCATGACCGCATGCGCGAGCGCGTCCAGCCGGTGTGGAAGATGTTCATCCCCAGCGTGGGCCAGGATCTGTTCGACCAGGTCCAGGCCGAACTGAAGTAAGCCAGCCCTTGCGCGCGGGGCCGCCGCCCCGCGCCCCGGGCACGCCTCGGCGGCCCGGGCAACCGGAGTCCCCATGAAGCTTGCCACCTTGAAAAACGAGTCGCGCGACGGCCGCCTGGTCGTCGTGTCCCGGGATCTGGCGCAGTGTGTCGCCGTGCCCGAGATCGCGCCCACCCTGCAGGCGGCGCTGGACGACTGGGATGCCTGCCTGCCGGCCCTGCGCGCCGCCTACGACCGGCTCAATTCGGGCCAGGACGGGGCGGCCCGCCCCTTCGATCCGGCGGCCTGCCATTCGCCGCTGCCGCGCGCCTACCAGTGGGCGGACGGATCGGCCTACCTGAACCACGTGGAACTGGTGCGCCGCGCCCGCAACAGCCAGGTGCCGGAATCCTTCTTCACCGATCCGCTGATGTACCAGGGCGGTTCGGACAGTTTCATCGGGCCGCGCGACCCCATCGTCGCCGACACGGAGGACTGGGGCATCGACATGGAGGCCGAGGTCGCCGTCGTCACGGGCGACGTGCCCATGGGCGCGCGTCCGGCGGACGCCGCCGGCGCGATCCGCCTGCTGATGCTGGTCAACGACGTGTCCCTGCGCGGGCTGATCCCCGGGGAACTGGCCAAGGGTTTCGGCTTCTTCCAGTCCAAGCCGGCCAGCGCGTTTTCCCCGGTCGCCGTCACCCCCGACGAGCTGGGCCCGGCCTGGCGCGACGGCAAGGTCCACCTGCCGCTGCGTGTCGAGCTGAACGGCGAGCCCTTCGGCTGCCCGGACGCCGGCCAGGACATGACCTTCGATTTTCCGCAGCTGGTCGCGCACGCCGCGCGCACGCGCCGGCTGGCGGCCGGGACGATCATCGGCTCGGGCACGGTGTCCAACAAGCAGGGAGGGCTGCACGGCTCCAGCATCCGCAACGGCGGCGTGGGCTACTGCTGCATCGCCGAGGTCCGCATGTACGAAACCATCGAGGGCGGCGCTCCGGCCACGCCCTTCATGCGCTTCGGCGACCGGGTGCGCATCCACATGAGCGACGCCCGGGGCGAGGACATCTTCGGCGCCATCGAGCAGACGGTCGAGCGCCGCGCGGGGGCCTGATCCCATGCTGGAACTCTATTCCTATTTCCGCAGTTCGGCGGCCTACCGCGTCCGCATCGCGCTGGGCCTGAAGGGCCTGGACTACCGGATCGTGCCCGTGCACCTGCTGCGCCATGGCGGCGAGCAGCTGGGGGACGACTACCGGCGCCGCAACCCGGAGGGCCTGGTGCCGGCGCTGGACGAGGGCGGCCGGATCCTGACCCAGTCCCTGGCGATCATGGAATACCTGGACGAGACGCACGGCCCCGCCACCCTGCTGCCGGCCGACGCGCCGGGCCGCGCCCGGGTGCGCGCCCTGGCGCTGCACGTCGCCTGCGATATCCATCCCCTGAACAACCTGCGCGTCCTGCGCTGGCTGGCGCACGAACTGAAGGTCGAGCAGTCCGCCCGCGACGACTGGTACCGGCATTGGGTGGAACTGGGCTTCCGTTCGCTGGAGGCCCAGCTGCGATCGCCCGCGACGGGGCGCTGCTGCCATGGCGACGAGCCGGGCCTGGCCGACTGCTGCCTGGTGCCCCAGGTCTACAACGCGCGCCGCTATGATGTGGATCTGTCGGCCTTTCCGACGATCGAGCGGATCGCGGCGCATTGCGAATCGCTGCCGGCCTTCCAGGCCGCGCGCCCGGACGCGCAGCCGGACGCCGAATGACGGGACGCCGCCCGCGGACGCGGGACGCGGACCCGCCGGCCCGGCGTGCGTGAGGCGGCCGGCCGTGTTTTTCAGGAGATCATCATGAGCACGACACCCTCCCTGGAATACCAGAGCGGATTCGGCAACGAATTCGCCACCGAGGCCCTGCCCGGCGCGCTGCCGGCGGGGCGCAATTCCCCCCAGCGGGCCCCCTACGGCCTGTACGCCGAACAATTGTCGGGCACGGCGTTCACGGCGCCGCGCCATGCCAACCGGCGGTCCTGGCTGTACCGCATCCGGCCGGCGGCCACGCACGGGCCGTTCGAGCCGTCCTCCGCGGGCGCGCGCTGGCTGAGCCGCTACGACGAAGTCCCCACGCCGCCGGACCCGCTGCGCTGGGATCCCCTGCCCCTGCCCGGCGAGGACACGGCCGCCGATTTCGTGGACGGCATGGTGACCATGGGCGGCAACGCCGGCTGCGGCATCCACCTGTACGCCGCCAACCGCTCGATGCGGGACCGCTATTTCTACGACGCCGACGGCGAGCTGCTGATCGTGCCGCAGCAGGGCCGGCTGGAACTGGCGACCGAACTGGGCGTGCTGCGGGTCGAGCCCCAGGAAATCGCGGTCGTCCCGCGCGGCGTGCGTTTCCAGGTCCGCCTGCCCGACGGCGCGGCTCGCGGCTACGTGTGCGAGAACCCCGGCGCGCATTTCCGGCTGCCGGACCTGGGCGTGATCGGCTCGAACGGCCTGGCCAACCCGCGCGATTTCCTGGCGCCCGTGGCCGCCTACGAGGACGTCGAGGGCGACTTCGAATTGCTGGCGAAGTTCCAGGGCCGTTTCTGGAGCGCCCGCATGGACCATTCGCCCCTGGACGTGGTGGCCTGGCACGGCAACGACACGCCGTACAAGTACGACCTGCGCCGATTCAACGCGATCGGCTCGATCACGTACGATCATCCGGATCCGTCGATCTTCCTGGTGCTGCACGCGCCCAGCGCCGTGCCGGGCGTGGACACCATCGACTTCGTCGCCTTCGCCCCGCGCATCCTGGCGATGCGGGACACGTTCCGGCCGCCCTGGTTCCACCGCAACCTGGCGGGCGAGTTCATGGGCCTGGTGCACGGCCGCTACGACGCCAAGGCGGAAGGCTTCCAGCCCGGCGGCGCTTCGCTGCACAACACCATGACGGGCCACGGGCCGGACGCCGAGACCTTCGCCAAGGCCAGCGCGGCGGACACGTCCCGGCCCGATTACGTCGCCGATACCATGGCGTTCATGTTCGAGACGCCGGTGGCGATCCAGGCCACGCGCCAGGCCCTGGAATCCCCGCAGCGGCAGCGGGAATACTACCGTTGCTGGCAGGGGCTGAAGAAGCATTTCGATCCGGCAAAGCGGTAGGCTTGAGTTCCTAAGACGGGAAGCCGAATGGGGGGCATGACGCCGCCCGACTCGGCGGTCCTCCCTGCGGTCGGACTGCCCGGCCCTTCCTCGTCCGAGCGGGCGGCGGGCAAACTCGGCCTGCGGCCTCAGACAGTGCCCGCCTTGTTTCCCGCTCTCCCTTCGGAAGCCGCCGGCGCCTCATACGGTTGCGCCACGCCCCCCACTCGACTTCCCTCGATCTATTTCGAGCGACGGGAGCGGGAGGGGGGGACTCCCTTACGAACCCAGGCTCACTCCTTCCACGAATCCAGGTACCCCGGCACCTTCACGCCTTCAGGGAAGGTATCCAGTTCCAGCGGATAGCGCGAATCGATCATCACCGCGACCTCGTCGGTGTATTTGCGTTCGCCCTTGTTGTTGGCCGCGGCGGCCGCGAAGGCCTTGGGGTGGGGGCCGTGGTGAAAGCCAGAGGGATGCAGCGTGAACATGCCCGGCTTGATGTTGTCGCGGCTGAAGAAATTGCCCTGGTGGTAGAAGATCGACTCGTCGAACTCGTCGTTGTTGTGATAGAAGGGCACCTTCAGCGCGCCCGGGTCGCTTTCGATGGGGCGCGGCGCGAAGGTGCAGACGATGATGGTGTTCGACAGGAAGGTCGCGTGCACCGTCGGCGGCAGGTGGTAGCGGTCCGACAGCAGTTCGCGGATGTCGCGCCAGTTCAGCTTCACCGGCACGCAATCGCCGTGCCAGCCGGCCGTGTCCAGGAAGTTGTAGGGGAAGGTCACCGTCGTGACCTGCTGGCGGCGCTTGGCGCGCACGCGGGTCTCGTGTTCGCCGTACTGGGCCTTGTAGGCGTCGTCGATCTTCGGCGTGTCCAGCACGGCCAGGTCGAATTGCGCGTGCCGGCCGGTGATGCCGCGTTCCGGCAACTGGAACAGGTCCTCGGTGGCCTCGATCGTCAGGACCTCGTTGCGCACCGACGTTTCCAGGCGCCAGGTCGTGCCGCGCGGGATGTTGATGTAGTCGCCCTCGCGGTAGCTCATGTGGCCGTAGTCGCAGAAGAACTCGCCCTCGCCCCGGTGGAAGAACAGGATCATGTCGCCGTCGCCGTTGCGCGCCAGGTCCGGCATGGACACGTCGAACTTCCAGAAACAGACCTGGGTCTGGCCGTTGTGCATGAAGCGCCGCGCCTTCCAGGGGCAGGGGGCGCTGTCGTCCAGGCGGTTCAGGTCCAGCAGGGTGAGCTCCATGGGGCCTTCCCATTTCGTCCAGCCGGTGGGCTTGTGCGTGTGCAGGATGTGGCTGGCCGGGCCGAAGAAGCCGTTGCGGCCGTGCTCGCGCTCGTACAGGCCGTCGGGGATGTCGCAGTGGGCCTGGCGGGTGTGGATGCCTTCGGCCTTGGGAAAGGTGATCGGGTTCTTCATCAGGGTCTCCGAGAGTGTTATGAAATGATTAACAGTGTTATTATTTAAACAACAACATCAATCTAAGGCCTGACGAACGATGCGTCCAACAGTTTTTCCCCATGAATCGATCGGCCCGGCTTCTGCCGACGCGGGCGACCGGTCCGGCGACGTCCCGGGCATCCAGTCGGTGGAGGTGGGACTGGACCTGTTCCGGCGGCTGGCGGACGGGGGCGCGCCGTGCGGCCTGTCGGACCTGGCCCGGCGGGCGGGGATGCACCGGGCCAAGGCCTACCGCTATCTGGTCAGTCTGGCGCGCGCCGGCTGGGTCAGCCAGGATGCGCGCACGGGCCAGTACGACGTCGGCCCCGCCGTGCGCGACCTGGCGCTGTCCTGGCTGTCGCGCCAGGATCCCTTGCGGCTGGCGGGGGAAGAGGCCCGCGCGCTGGCGCAGGCGCTGGGGGAAACCTGCTTCGTCGCGGTGTGCGGGCAGGGCGGGGTGACCGCCGTCCGGGTCTGCCAACCCGGCCGGGGGGTGTCCGTCGGCGTGGCCGAAGGCGCCCTCTTCGACCTGGAATCCTCGGCCACGGGGCGCGTCTTCGCCTCCTGGCAGGATCCGCCGTCCCGGCGGCTCCCCGCCGCCGTACGGCGCGACATCCGCGCGCGCGGCCTGGCGATGGTGGAAGGCGAGCACGTCCCGGGCATCAACGCGGTCAGCGTGCCGGTGTTCGACGCGCAGGGCCACCTCCTGCTGGCCCTGACGCTGGTGGGGCACGCCGCGTCCCTGCGGGCCGACCCCGACAGCCCCGCCGCCGAGGCGCTGCGCGCGGCCGGCCGCCGGATCTCGGCGGCGATAGGCGGATGAGCCCGGACACGGGCCAGTCCCTGCGGACTGTCCCGTGCCTGGCGAATCGGAGCGGCTTGCAAGCCGCGACGTGGAGGGATGCCACGGCTGGAGACGAACCCGGCCGCATGCGCGGCCGGGCGGTTCATCGCGCGGGGACCGCGCTCAGTCGATCAGCTTCCAGTCGCCGTTGTGGATCTCGAGCATGCGGAAGGCGCTCAGGTCCAGGCCCATGTGGTCGGTGGCGGACATGTTCACCACCCCGCCCGTGCCGACGTAGCCCTTGGTCTGCTCGATGGCGTCGCGCACCTTGGCCTTGTCGGTGCCGCCGGCCCGCTTGACCGCGTCGGCGTAGAGCATCAGGCCGTCGTAGGCGTGGCCGCCGAAGGTCGAGACCTCGGATTTCCAGCGCTCCTGGAACGCCTTGGCGTAGGCCGTGACGACCGGTTTCTGGGCGTCGCTGTCGGGCAGCTTGTCGGCGACGACCAGCGCCGCGCAGGGCAGGCGCACGCCCTCGGCCGCGTCGCGGGCCAGCTTGATGAACTCGTTCGAGCACACGCCATGGGCGTGGTAGAGCGGCAGCTTCACGCCCAGCTGCTTGTAGTTCCGGGTGACCAGCGCCGGCCCCTGGCCCAGGCCGAAGACCAGCACGGCCTGGACGGCGGGGTCGTTCTTGATCTTGGTGAGCTGCGGGCTCATGTCGGTGTCCTTGGGGCCGTAGGTCTCGTTGGCCACGATCTGGATGCCGTAGTCGGGCGCGACCAGTTCGGATTCCTTCTTGCCGGACTGGCCGAAACCGCTGGTTTCGCTGAGCAGGGCGATCTTGGTGTAGCCGCGCTTCTTCATGTCCTCGAAGACCTTCTCTGCGGCCATGCGGTCGGTGTGCGGGGTCTTGAACAGCCATTTCTTCACCGGGTCGATGATGACGACCGCGCCCGCCAGGGAAATGAAGGGGACGCCGGCCTTCTCGGCCAGCGGGTCCATGGACATGGTGGAGCCCGTCGTGGTGCCGCCGATGATGACGTCGACCTGGTCGTCGTAGATCAGGCGCTTGGCGAAGCTGTTGGCCTTGTTCGCGTCGCTGCCGTCGTCATAGTGCACGAGCTGCAGCGGCCGGCCCAGCAGGCCGCCTGCCTTGTTGATGGACTCGACGTACATTTCCAGGGTCTTGACCTCGGGGTCTCCGAGGAAGGCCGCGGGGCCGGTGGCCGACAGGACCGAGCCGATCTTGATGGGATCGGCCGCCTGGGCGGTCAGCCCGAAGGTGGCCAGCGCGAAGCCGGTCATCCAGCGCCAGGTCGATGATTTCATGGTTTGTCTCCTTGGGTGTGGGTATTTTCGATGATCATGGCGATGCCCTGGCCCACGCCGATGCACATGGCGCACAGGGCGTAACGGCCGCCGGTCCGGGCCAGTTCGGCGCCGGCGGTGGTGATCAGCCGGGCGCCACTCATGCCCAGCGGATGGCCGATGGCGATCGCGCCGCCATTCGGATTCACGTGCGGAGCGTCATCGGGCAGCCCAAGCTCGCGCAGCACCGCCAGCGACTGGGCGGCGAAGGCTTCGTTGAGTTCGATGACGTCCATCTGTTCCAGTGCCAGGCCGGTCAGGGCCAGGACCTTGCGTATCGCCGGGACGGGGCCGATCCCCATGATGCGCGGCGCCACGCCCGCCACCGCCATGCCCAGGACGCGGGCGCGGGGCGTCAGGCCGTGCCGCCGCGCGGCCTCGCCGGACGCCAGCAGGACGGCGCAGGCGCCGTCGTTGACGCCCGAGGCGTTGCCCGCCGTGACGCTCAGGTCCGGCCCGTTGATGCCGCGCAGGCGCGCCAGGGCCTCGGCGGTCGTGTCCGGCCGGGGGTGCTCGTCCGTGTCGACGACCAGGTCGTCGGCCTTGCGGCGCGGGATCCTCACCGGCACGATCTCGTCCGCGAAGCGGCCGGCCGCCTGGGCGCGCGCCCAGCGCTGCTGGCTGCGCAGGGCGAAGGCGTCCTGGTCGGCGCGCGAGACGCCGAATTCCCCGGCGACGTTGTCCGCCGTTTCCGGCATGGAATGCGTGCCGTGCGCCTGGGCCAGGCGCGGGTTGACGAAGCGCCAGCCGATGGTGGTGTCGTGGATCGCCGCCTGGCGCGACCAGGCCTGTTCGGCCTTGGCCATGACGAAGGGCGCGCGCGACATGGATTCGACGCCGCCGGCGATCATCAGGTGGGCTTCCCCCGCGCGGATGGCGCGGGCGGCCGTGCCGATGGCGTCCATGCCCGATCCGCACAGGCGGTTGACCGTGGCGCCGGGCGCGGACAGGGGCAGTCCGGCCAGCAGCGCGGCCATGCGGGCCACGTTGCGGTTGTCCTCGCCGGCCTGGTTGGCGCAGCCCAGGATGACGTCGTCGAGGGCCGACCAGTCGAGGCCGGGGTGGCGTTCCATCAGGGCGCGCAGCGGCAGCGCGGCCAGGTCGTCGGCGCGCACGCCGGCCAGGGCGCCGCCGTAGCGGCCGATGGGGGTGCGCACCGCGTCGCAGAGAAAAGCGTCCATGGGTCTTCCTTATGCCTGCCGGGGGCGTTCGTCGAACACGCGCCGGGCCTTGCCGGTCTGGGTGCGCGGCAGTTCGCCGTAGCGCAGGACGGTGACCCGGGTCGAGATGCCGATGTTGGTCTTGATGTGGTGCTGCAGGCGGCGGATCGACTGGTCCACGGCCTCGGCGCTGGCGCCGTCGGCCTCGTGCTGCAGTTCGCAGCGGACCTCGACCTGGTCCAGGTGGTTGGCGCGCGAGACGACGATCTGGTAGATGCCGTTGAAGATCGGGTCGCGCAGGATCTGTTCCTCGATCTGGGTGGGGAACACGTTCACTCCCCGGATGATCAGCATGTCGTCGCTGCGGCCGGTGATGCGGCCCATGCGGCGGAAGCTGCGGGCGGTCGGGGGCAGCAGCCGGGTCAGGTCCCGGGTGCGGTAGCGCACGATGGGCAGGGCTTCCTTCGTGAGCGAGGTGAAGACCAGTTCGCCTTCCTCGCCGTCGGCCACCGGTTCGCCGGTGGCCGGATCGATGATCTCCGGATAGAAGTGGTCTTCCCAGATCACCGGGCCGTCCTTGGTCTCGATGCACTCGGAGGCGACGCCCGGGCCCATGACTTCGGACAGGCCGTAGATGTCCACGGCGTCCAGGCCCAGCTTGCGTTCGATCTCGGTGCGCATGCCTTCGCCCCAGGGTTCGGCGCCGAAGATCCCGACCTTCAGGGAAATGTCCTCGGGGGCGATCCCCTGGCGGTCGAATTCCTCCGCGATGACCAGGGAATAGGACGGCGTCACCATGATGATGTCGGGCCGCAGGTCCATGATCAGCTGCACCTGCTTTTCGGTCTGCCCGCCGGACATGGGGATGACGGTACAGCCGGCGCGTTCGGCCCCGTAGTGGGCGCCCAGCCCGCCGGTGAACAGGCCGTAGCCGTAGGCGACGTGGACGGTGTCGCCCGCGCGGCCGCCCGCGGCGCGGATCGAACGGGCCACCAGGTCCGCCCAGGTGTCGATGTCCTTCAGGGTATAGCCGACGACCGTGGGCTTGCCGGTCGTGCCCGACGAGGCGTGCAGGCGGGCCAGGCGTTCCCGGGGCACGGCGAACATGCCGAAGGGATAGTTGCGCCGCAGGTCTTCCTTGGTGGTGCAGGGGAATTTGCGGATGTCCTCCAGGCGCCGCAGGTCGTCGGGGTGGACGCCGCGCGCGTCGAAGGCCTGGCGGTAGTGCGGGACGTTGTCGTAGGCGTGGCGCAGGGTCTGGCGCAGCCGTTCGAGCTGCAGCGCGGCGATTTCGTCGCGGCTGGCGGTCTCGATGGGCGCCAGGTCGCCGGCTTGGACGGTCTTCACGGGCATGATGCTTGTCTCCTTGTCTTGTAATCGGTTCGCGGGCGCTGGCTCAGCCCGGGGGCAGGGTGTCGGTCACCATGCCCTGGATGCGATGGGATTTGCCCCGGAACAGCGCGACGTCGCGGCCTTCCGTCAGGTTGTGGACCGTGATGTCGTACACCCCGGTGCGCCCGCCCCGGGTGCGGGCCTCCGCGCGCGCCTGCAGGCGATCGCCCGCGCGGGCGGGCGCCAGGAAGTCGATGTGGCAGGCCGAGGCGACGGTGTTGTGGTTGTCGCTGTTGCAGGCGTAGGCGAAGGCGGTGTCGGCCAGCGTGAAGATCATGCCGCCGTGGCAGATGCCGTGGCCGTTGAGCATGTCGCCGCGCACGGTCATCGACAGGCGCGCGCTGCCGGGCGCGATGGAATCCAGGCGCATGTCCAGCGATTGCGCGGCGTGGTCGCGGGACCACATGGCGGCGGCCACGGTTTCGGCCAGGGTCTGGGGGGCGAGGGCTTCATGCGTCATGGAGTGGTTTTCCCGAGTGGATGGCGGATTGCAGGGCGGCGCAGGGACGGTAGCGTTCGCCGTCGCTGTCGCGCAGATGGGCCAGGACCGTGCCGATCGTACCGGCGCCGATGCGGTCGCACCAGTCCAGCGGTCCCAGCGGATAGTTCACGCCCAGCCGCATGGCCAGGTCGAGGTCGGCGGCGCTGCAGACGCCCTGGTGGACCGTGTCGGCGGCCTCGTTGGCCAGCATGGCGACGGTGCGCATCACCACCATGCCGGGCGCGTCCTGGATGGGGGCGACGTCGAAGCCGGCCGCCTGGAGCAGGCCGACGGCGTCCTGACGCGCCGGCTCCGGGCATTGCCGCGCGGCGGCCAGCGGCAGGCAGGCGGCCGTCATCGGGTCCAGCGCCAGGTCCAGCAGCAGCGTGGCGGGCTGGTCCAGGTCGCGGGCCCGCCGGGTGGCGCTGCGGCCGTCGGTCAGGTACAGGACGGCGTCGCCGGCCCGGGCGACGCGCGCGTCGCCGGCGGCGGGGGCCGCGTCGAACGCGACGCCGCGCGCGCGCAGGCGGCCCGCCAGCGCCCGGGCCAGGAGGCTGTCGCCATGGATCGAAAGGGCTTCCGGACAGGGCCGGGGGGCGGCCAGCCGCGGCGCGGGCGCCGGCGCGTCCGGGCGGTAGTCGTGGAAGCCGCGCCCGGACTTGCGGCCCAGGCGGCCGCCGTCGACCAGTTCCTGCTGCAGCAGGGACGGCTCGAAGCGCGGGGCGTGATGGAAGGCCGTCCAGACGCTGCGGGAGACGGCGGCGTTGATGTCCTGGCCGATCAGGTCGGTCAGTTCGCACGGCCCCATGCGGAAGCCGCCGCAAGTCCGCATGACGTGGTCCAGCGTGGCCGGGTCCAGGGCCTGTTCCTGCAGCAGGCGCAGGCCTTCGGCGTAGAAGGGGCGGGCCACGCGGTTGACGATGAAGCCGGGCGTGGAGCGGGCGAGCACCGGGGTCTTGCCCCAGGCCGCCGCGGTGTCGGCCAGCGCGCGCGCCGTCGTCGGGTCGGTGTCCAGTCCGGAGACGATCTCCACCAGCGGCATGCGCGGCGCGGGGTTGAAGAAGTGCAGGCCGCCCAGGCGCCCGGGGTGGCGCAGGCCCGCGCCGATGGCCGTGACCGGGATGGACGAGGTGTTGGTGGCCAGCAGGCAGCCGGGCGCCACGATGTCTTCGAGGGCGCCGAACAGGGCGGCCTTGGCGTCGAGGCGCTCGACGATGGCCTCGATGACCAGGCCGCAGCCGTCCAGGTCCGCCAGGGCGTCGGCGGCGCTCAGCGCCCGTGCGGCGGATTCCGCCCGGCCGGCGTCCAGCCGGCCCTTGGCCGCCAGGGCGCGCAGGCCGTCCCGGATGCCGGCGATCGCCCGGGTCGCGGCGCCCGGGCGGGTGTCGTGCAGGCGGACGGGATGGCCGGCCAGGGCGGCGACCTGGGCGATGCCGGCGCCCATGGTGCCGGCGCCGACCACGGCGACGAGGGTGCTGGGGTCCAGGGCGGTCATGCGCTCATTCCCCCGTGAACCGGGCGGGGCGTTTTTCCAGGAAGGCGGCGACGCCTTCCGCGTAGTCGGGGCGCCAGCCCAGTTCGCGCATGATGCCGGCCTCCATCGAGAGCTGCTGTTCCAGCGTGTGCGAGGCGGCGGCCTGCATGGCCTGGCGGGTGCGCACCAGCGCCCGGGTCGGCGCCTGGGCCAGCTGCGCGGCCAGCCGGTCGATCTCGGCCTCGAAGGCATCGTCGGCGACGCAGGACCAGATCAGGCCCCAGTCGGCCGCCTGGCGCGCGGGCAGCCGTTCGGCCAGCAGGGCCAGGCCCATGGCGCGCGCCATGCCGATGCGCTGGGGCAGCAGCCAGGTGCCGCCCGTGTCCGGGATCAGGCCGACCTTGCTGAAGGCCTGCAGGAAACAGGCGGATTCGGCGGCGACGACCAGGTCGCAGGCCAGGGCGATCGAGGCCCCCGCGCCGGCGGCGATCCCGTTGACGGCCGCCAGGGTCGGGACCCGCAGGTTCTGCAGCGCCAGGACCAGCGGCTTGTAGAAGCCTTCGACGGTGGCGCCCAGGTCGGGGGCCTGGCCGGCGCCGATCTGCATGGCGCGGTCGCCCAGGTCCTGGCCCGCGCAGAAGCCGCGTCCGGCGCCGCCCAGGACCAGCACGCGGGCCGTGCCGTCCTTCTGGACCCGGTCCAGCGCATCGCGCACTTCGAGGTGCATGGCCTCGGTGAAGCTGTTGAGCTTGTCGGGGCGCGCCAGGGTCAGGCGGGCGACGCCCCGGTCGATGGAAAAGCGGATGTTCTGGTAAGTCATGGATGCGGGCCTTTGCGGATTCTTCGGACGGATCTCAGGCGTGGGCGCGGCGCTGCACGACCCGGAAGCGGTTGGCCACGAAGGCCGAGTCCGCGTACGAGGCGTTGGCCGCCGGATTGCCGCCCGTCCCGTGGAAATCGGAGAAGGCGGCGGACTGGTTCACGAAGACCCCGCCCGTCAGGTTGACGGACAGGGCGACCCTGGCCCGCCAGGACACCTGCACGGCGGCGTCCAGCACGGCATCGCGGGTGCTGTAGACCGCGAGCGTCAGCGCGCCGTGCGTGCGCGTCAGGTCCTCGGCCAGCGCTAGGGCCGCGGCCGTGTCGTCGGCGCGCACCAGGAAGCTGATGGGGCCGAACTGTTCCCGGGCATAGTGCGCCGTGTCCCGCGCGTCGCAGGCCAGCAGGACCGGCGTGCGCGCGCGCGCGCCGGGAAACTCCTCGTAGTGCAGCGTCCGGGGGGCCAGCACGACCCGGCCCATGCCGCCGCCGGCCGCCTCGTCGATGCGGGCCAGCGTGGCGTCGGACTGGATCGCCCCCAGCACGGCCTGGGCGACTTCCGGCTTTTCCAGGAAGCGCTCGATCGCCGCGGCCAGGTCCTGGCCGACCTGTTCGAAGGTCTTGTGGCCGTCGTCGGTGTCGATGCCCTGCGCCGGGATGACGATCGCCTGGGATGTCGTGCACATCTGCCCGGAATACAGCGACAGGGTGAAGGCCAGGTTGCGCAGCATGCCCGCGTAGTCGTCGGTGGAGTCGATGACGATGCCGTTGACGCCGGCGAGTTCCGCGTAGACCTGGGCCTGGCGGCAGTGGTCCAGCAGCCACTGGCCGAAGGCGTTGCCGCCCGTGTAGTCGATCGAGCGGACGTCCGGGTGGGTGTACAGCGCCTGCGCGGCCTCGTGGTCGGGCGGCAGGCACAGCGTGACCAGGTTCGGGTCCAGGCCGTTCTCGGCCAGCACGGCGCGGATCGTGCGGACCGTGATGGCGGCGGGCAGGACGACGTGGCCGTGCGGCTTCAGGATCACGGGGTTGCCGGTCGCCAGGGCCGCGAACAGCCCCGGGTAGGTGTTCCAGGTCGGGAAGGTGGCGCAGCCGATGACCACGCCGACGCCCCGGCCGACGATTTCGTAGTGCTTGCGCATCACCAGGGACGGGTGCTTGCCCTGCGGCTTTTCCCAGGTGGCCTCGGCGGGGATGAACGACATTTCACGCCAGGCGTAGGCCACGGCTTCCAGTCCCCGGTCCTGGGCATGGGGGCCGCCCGCCTGGAAGGCCATCATCCAGCCCTGGCCGCTGGTCATCATGACCGCGTGGGCGATCTCGAAGCTCTGGCGGTTCAGCCGCTGCAGGATTTCCAGGCAGATGCCGACCCGCCCTTCGGCGCCCAGCGCCTGCCAGGCCGGCATCGCCGCCAGGGCCGCGCGCACCAGGACCTGGGGATCGGACCGGGGATAGCGGATGCCCAGGGGGACGCCGTAGGGCGATGTCTCGCCGTCGTGCCAGCCGCATTGGCCCGGCTGGTCGAGCTCGAAGGGCTTGCCCAGATGGGCCTCGAAGGCGGCTCGGCCGGCCTCGGGCGCGCCCTCGCCGTAGGCCTTGGGGCTGGGGGATTCAGCGTAGGCCGACCAGTAGCCGCGGGTGGCGATGGTGTCGAGCGCGCGTTCGAGCAGGGGACGGTGCTGATCCAGCAGGGGGTGCGACATGGGGAGCCTCCAGTGCCGGCCCGGATGGTCGGCATTTCTTTTACGGAATACGAAACTTCATATTTGATGTCGATTAATGTATCACTTTTGGGAGAGAACTTTTCAATCGAATATGATTTATCTGATTTCGTGATGGATTTATAAAGTAATCGAATAACAAGGAAAATCAATGGTTTCATAGGCTATCTTCCGGTTGATCAATCGATCTGAACTAGTTGCCCAGGAAAACCCTAGGGTGCAAGCGATACAAATAATTTGACAGAAGAGTTATTCAAGTAACATGATTGCATCGTGCCCGATCCGAATCGGGCCAAAAGGACCCGGAACCCGTCCGCCCCCCGTACACCCATCCAAAGGAGCCTTTTCATGTCCAGCAAGGAACGCTTTTCGGACAAGATGGAATTTCCCCCCGAAATTGAACAGCCCAACGTCTATCCCCTGTCCTGGCACCGCAAGACCCAGAAGCTGCAAGAAGTCTGGGAAGCCTCGCTCAGGGAATACTGGGAACCCGAGAAACTGCCCTGGGACACGCTCGACGTCGAGAGCTATTCCTGGGAAGAACGCGAATGCATCGCCTACTGGTGGACGCTGCTGTCGGTGTTCGACGCATCCGCGCCACCGGTCTTCGCCGAAGCCCTGATCAAGACCTACGAGGTCCACGAGGAAGACCCCGTGCGCAAGTGTTTCTTCTCGGTCACCAGCGACGAGCAGAACCACGAGATCATGTGCGGCCTGTCGATCACCAAGCTGCTCGACCATCCCGATCCCCTCACCTACGAGCCCAAGACCGACATCGGCCGCCGCCTGCAGAAGAACGCCAAGTGGCTGTACTTCAACGGCGCGCGCTACTGGAACGGCTACAAGAACGCCGTGCCCAAGTACGACCTGGCGGTCCTGTTCAGCTCCTTCCTGATGGGGGAAATCGCCGCCGCCACCATCTTCAAGCAGATGTACGAGAACTCGCGCGAGCCGGTCTTCAAGGAAGCCTTCAAGAACATCGGCCGCGACGAAGGCCGCCACATGGCGATCTGCATGGCGGTGATGGAACGCGACTACCCGGGACTGAGCGAAGAGCACAAGTCCGTCGTCACCAAGCAGATCCGCGCGGGCTACCTGTTCCTGTCGGCCGTCCTGTTCGAGCCGCCGATGGAATTCTGGGACCTGCCCGAAGACTTCATCGCCACGCAGCGCGAGGCCGAGGCCATTGCCCGCGACGCCGGTTTCGGCATCCCCACCTACGAGGCCAAGCTCGAGAACTGGAAGAACGCGATGCTGAACCTCAAGGGCGTCCTGGACCGCTACGACATCCCGTTCCCGGCCATCCCGGAAGTCGGGATCACCGGCCACGAGATCTCGGACGTGGAAATGCAGGACATCATCCCGGTGTTCTGACCGCGCGGGGCGGGCGCGCCTGCGCGTCCGCCCCGGCGGCCGCATCCCGGTCCCGGCCGCGTCCTCGCGGCCGGGACCGCCTACCAGACAGTCGAAGCAACAGAAACGGAAAACCCCATGTCACGCATCATCATCCAACCCTCCGGCAAGTCCGTCGAATGCAAGGACAGCGACACGGTCCTGATGGCCCTGGAAAAGGCCGGCTACGCGCTGTCGAACAACTGCCGGGCCGGCGCCTGCGGCGAATGCAAGGTCCGCGTCCTGGAAGGCCAGTACGACCAGGGGATGGTGCTGGACATGGCCCTGTCGGCCGAGGAGCGCCGCCAGGGCTTCGGCCTGATGTGCATGGCCAAGCCGATTTCCGACGAGATGGTGATCGAATGGGGCACGGCCGACGCGCGGCCGAAGCTGTTTCCGCCCCGGGAAGGCGCGCTGTTCGTCCTGATCGAGCGCCGCGAGGTGGCCCGGCGCACCCTGGAGATCCGCCTGCGCCCGGTGGGCCAGCCGATCCGCTACTGGCCGGGCCAGTACGTCACCGTGGGCGACGAGCGCGCCGACATTCCCCGGCGGGCCTACTCGATCGCCAACGCGCCCCGGCCCGACGGCGAGATCACCCTGCAGGTCGCGCGCGCCGACGACGGCGTCACCAGCGCCTGGATCCACGACACGTTGCGGGTCGGCGACAGCGTCAAGGTCAATGGCGCCTACGGCACGTTCATCGGGGATCCGTCCGCGGAAACCCCGGTGCTCTGCCTGGCGGCGGGCACGGGCCTGGCGCCGATCCTGGACCTGGCCGAGGCCGCCCTGCGGCGCGGCTACCGCAAGAAAGTGGACCTGATCTTCTCGGCGCGCACCGCCGACGACGTCTATGGCCAGGGCATGATGGCGTGGTGGCGCACCAAGCACCGCAATTTCGACTATAAAATAACCCTCACGCGCGAACAGCGGGACGGCTACCTGGCGGGCCGCATCGACACGATCCTGCCAGGCCTGTATCCCGACCTGTCCGCGCACAGCATTTTCATCGCGGGCAGCCCCGAATTCGTGGACGCCTGCGTCGCGGCGGTCAAGTCCCTGGGCGCGAAGGACGAACTCATCCACAAGGAAGGGTTCTTCGCCATCCAGAACGCCAGATCCGAAGGCCGCCAATCCTGAAACCCATGCGCCGACCGCCTTGATTCCCGCCATCCAGCACCGCATCGACCGTTTCCGTCAACAGCAGCGGGTGCGCGCGGGTTCCCTGATCATGTCGGTCTTCGGCGACGCCGTGCTGCCGCGCGGCGGGCGGATCTGGCTGGGCAGCCTGATCCAGCTGCTCGAGCCGCTGGGGCTGAACGAACGCCTGGTGCGCACCTCGGTGTTCCGCCTCGGCAAGGAAAAATGGCTGCGGGCCGACACGCACGGCCGCCGCGCGGAATACGTGCTGACCGATTCCGGGCGCCTGCGCTTCGAGGAAGCCTCGCGCCACATCTACTCGTCCCACGCGCCCATCTGGGACCGCCGCTGGCGCCTGATCCTGGTCGTCGGCGAACTCGACGCCCGGCAGCGGGACCGCCTGCGCCAGGCCTTGCTGTGGCAGGGCTTCGGCAGCCTGGGCGGCGATTGCTTCGTGCACCCCTCGACCCACCTGGAGGCCGTCTACGACGCGCTCGAGGCCGACGGACTGGGCGACATGCTGGGCAGCCTGCTGCCCCTGCTGGCCGCCGACGCGCGCATCACCCTGACGGCGTCCGACGCCGACCTGGTGGCCAGGGCCTGGAACCTGGAACGCCTGGCCGAGTCCTATGCCGCCTTCGTGGCCGACTACCTGCCGATCCTCGCGGAACTGCGGCGCGACCGCCGTGCCCGCCTGGAGCCCGAGGAGGCCTTCCTGGCGCGGGTGCTGATGATCCACGATTACCGCCGCCTGCTGCTGCGCGATCCGGAACTGCCGGAAGTCCTGCTGCCGGCGGACTGGCCCGGCCAGTCCGCGCGCATGGTGTGCCGCGAACTGTACCGCCGCCTGGCGGAGCCGTCCGAATGGCACCTGGACGCCCACATGCGGCTGGCCGACGGCACCATGCCCGCGCGTCTGGAAGACGGCTTCGAGCGCTTCCCCTCCGACGATCCGCTGGTCTCGATCTCGCTCTGACCCGCGCCGCGCCCGGGCCCTCCGCCCGCCGGGCGCCTCTTCCGGCGCCGTGATGATACAAATTTCAAGGAAAAATCCTGGTTTGCGTATTGTTCGGGATCCCGCGGATCCAGAGGCTGATCCGATGAATGGATGAGGTGAGCTTCGGTTTGCATTGATGGTTTTCCCGAATGACTGTGGGTTACTCATCAGATGCTCTTGATCATCCGGCCCAAGTCCTCTATGTTTCCTCCGATACCAAATCCTATATTTAAAAATTGGATTTGTAATACATCTGGATCGGAACCCTTCCGCCGCGCGCGGAACGGCGCCGGACCCTGGCGAGGAGACATGCCGTGCATGCGGAGTTCCTGCAGTTCCTGTTCTCGGGCCTGACCGTCGGGGCGACCTACGCCCTGGCGGCCCTGGGCTTCAACCTGATCTACAACGCCAGCCACGTGATCAATTTCGCCCAGGGCGAATTCATCATGCTGGGCGGCATGCTCGCGGTGTTCTTCACCCAGGCGGGCCTGCACTGGGCGCCCGCCTTCGCGCTGGCGGTGCTGCTGCCGGCCCTCGTCGGGGTGCTGCTCGAGAAATGCGCCATCGAGCCGGTCAAGGACGCCGACACGGTCACCCTGATCATCATCACCATCGGCGCCTCGCTGGTGCTGCGCGGCCTGATCCAGGTCTGGCTGGGCAAGGGCGCCCACAGCCTGCCGCCGTTCTCCGACCACGCCCCCCTGTCGCTCCTGGGCGCGACGCTGCAGCCCCAGAGCTTCTGGGTATTCGGGGTGACGGCCGCGGTGGTGGCGCTGCTCTGGTATTTCTTCAGCCGCACGCTGGCGGGCAAGGCCATGCTGGCCACGGCCTACAACCGGGTCGCCGCGCAGTTGGTGGGCGTCAGCACCGGCTGGGTCCTGCTCATGAGCTTCGCCCTGGCGGCCGCGCTCGGCGCGCTGGGCGGCATCCTCATCACGCCGATCACGCTCACGTCCTATGACGTGGGCATCATGCTGGGCCTGAAGGGCTTCGTGGCGGCGGTGGTCGGCGGCCTGGGCAGCGGCCTGGGCGCGGTGGTCGGCGGCCTGCTGGTCGGCGTGCTCGAGGCCATGGGCGCGGGCTACGTCTCGTCGGCGTACAAGGACGCCATCCCCTTCGTCCTGATCCTGCTGATCCTGTTCTTCATGCCGCGCGGCCTGTTCGGCGGCCTTTCCACGGACCGGGTGTGACCATGCGCGGACGTTCCCTCATCGGCCTGGCCGTCCTGGCCCTGGCGCTGGTCGCGGCGCCCTTCCTGGCGCCCAACAGCTATTACCTGGACATCGTCATCCGCATGTGCATCAATGCCGTGATCGTCCTCAGCCTGAACCTGCTGATCGGCTACGCGGGCCAGATCAGCCTGGGCCACGCCGGCTTCGTCGGCCTGGGGGCCTACGCCTCGGCGGTGCTGCCCAGCCATTTCGGCTGGCATCCGCTGCTGGCCCTGGCGGCCGGGGCCGCGGGCACCGGCCTGCTGGCGCTGCTGGTCGCGCGGCCGATCCTGCGCCTCAAGGGGCATTACCTGGCCATGGCGACGCTGGGCCTGGGCATCATCATCAACATCGTGATCCGCAACGAGGCCGCCTGGACCGGGGGGCCGGACGGCATGCCGGTGCCGTCCATGGAACTGTTCGGCTACGAACTCGTGCGCGACACGCAGTGGTACTGGGTCGTGGCCACCCTGCTGCTGCTGAGCGTGTGGGGCGCGCTGAACCTGATCGATTCCCCGTTCGGCCGCGCCCTGCGGGGCCTGCACGGCTCGGAGATCGCCTCCCAGGTCGTGGGGGTGGACGTGCCGCGCTACAAGACCGCCGTGTTCGTGCTGTCGGCCGTCGCCGCCAGCGTCATGGGCAGCGTCCTGGCGCACTACGTCGGCTTCGTGACGCCCGAGGTCGCCAACTTCTTCCATTCGATCGAACTGGTGACCATGGTCGTGGTGGGCGGCATGGCGTCGGTCTTCGGCTCGGTGCTGGGGGCGGTGCTGCTGACGGCGCTGCCGCAGGCCCTGGCGACCTTCGAGGGCTGGGAAATCGTCGTCTTCGGGGCGATCCTGATGCTGTGCATGATCTTCCTGCCGCGCGGCCTGGTGCCGACGCTGGCGGCCCGCCTGCGCGTGGGGGACTGACGCCATGACCCTGCTCGAAGTCGATCGCCTGTCCATCCAGTTCGGCAACGTCCGCGCCGTCCAGGACGTCAGCTTTTCCGTGGACGAGGGCATCGTGTATTCCGTCATCGGCCCCAACGGCGCCGGCAAGACGACCCTGTTCAACCTGATCACCGGGGTCTACCGGCCGACGGCGGGCGCCGTCCGCCTGGACGGCCGGGAGATCCAGGGCCGCACGCCCTATGAACTGGCCCGCCGGGGGATGGCGCGCACCTTCCAGAACCTGCAGGTCTGGATGAACATGAGCGCCCTGGAAAACGTCATGGTCGGCGCCCACCTGCACCTGGACGGCAGCCTGTTCAAGGCCCTGCTGCGCACGCCCGGCCTGCGGCGCCGCGACCAGGCGCTGCGCGAGGAAGCCGCCGGCCTGATGGCCTTCGTCGGCCTGGACGCCTACGTCCGGTCGCGCGCCGACAGCATGCCCTACGGGGCGCTCAAGCGCCTGGAGATCGCCCGGGCGCTGGCCATGAAACCGCGCCTGCTGTTCCTGGACGAGCCGGCCGCCGGGCTCAATCCCAAGGAGACCCAGGAAGTCGACGCCCTGGTGCGCCGGATCGCCGAGACCGGCGTGACCGTCGTCCTGGTCGAGCACGACATGAAGATGGTCATGAACCTGTCGGACCGGATCCTGGTGCTGGACTACGGCAAGCGCCTGGCCGAGGGCTCGGGGCCGGAAGTCCGCGGCAATCCGGACGTGATCGCGGCCTACCTGGGCGGCCACGCCTGATCGGGGACATCATGCACGCACTGGACATCATTCAGGAAGAACACCGCAATCTCTGGCGCATCGCCACCACCATGGACTGGGTGGCGGGCGAACTGCAGGCGGGCGAGCCGGTCGAGGAGGGCTTCTTCCACGCCCTGTTCGACTACATCCAGGAATTCATGGACGGCTGCCACCACGCCAAGGAGGACCAGTACCTGTTCCTGGCCATGCGGCGGCGCGCCCCGGAAGCCGCCGCCCCCGTCCTGGACGCCCTGGAGGCGGAACACCGCCAGGGGCCCGGCAGCCTGCGGGATCTGCGCCGGTTCCTGGGGCGCGGGGGGCCGCTGGCGGAGCAGCCCGCCTTCATCGAGGGCCTGCGCCGCTACGCGGACCAGTTGAAGCGGCACATCCGGACCGAGGAAAAGGACGCCTTTCCCCTGGCGCGCGAAGTCCTCCAGCCCGAGGACTGGGCCGGCATCGCGGCCGCCTTCTCCGATCACCGCGATCCGCTGTTCGGCGACCAGGCCCGCGCCGAATACCGCGAGCTCTACCACCGCATCGTGTCGCTCGCCCCGGAGACGATCGGCCTGGGGGGCAGCCAGGCGGGGGGCTTCGGGCATCTGGCGGCCGCCGCGCGCGAACCGCTGCTCGAAGTCCGGGACCTGGAGTCCTGTTACGGGCGCATCCAGGCGCTCAAGGGCATCGGCCTGGATGTCTTCAAGGGCGAACTCGTGGCCCTGGTCGGCGCCAACGGGGCGGGCAAGACCACCTTCCTGCGCACGCTGTCCGGCATCCAGCCCATGAGCGCGGGGCGCATCCGCTTCGCGGGACAGGACCTGTCCCGGGTGCGGGCGGACCGGCGGGTGCGGGCGGGCATCTGCCACAGTCCCGAGGGCCGCCAGGTCTTCGGCCCCCTGTCGATCGAGGACAACCTGCGCCTGGGCGCCTACCTGCGGCCCGCCGGCCAGGCGGACGAGGACCTGGAGCGCGTCTACGCGATGTTCCCCGTCCTGCGCGAAAAGCGCCGCCTGCCCGCCGGGACGCTGTCCGGGGGGCAGCAGCAGATGCTGGCGATCAGCCGCGCCCTGATGGGGCGGCCGCGCCTGCTGCTGCTCGACGAGCCGTCGATGGGCCTGGCGCCCCTGCTGGTCGAGGAGGTCTTCAACGTCATCCGCACGCTCAAGGCCCAGGGCATCACCATCCTGCTGGTCGAGCAGAACGCCTTCGCCGCGCTGGGCATCGCCGACCGCGCCTACGTCCTGGAAACCGGCCGCATCGTGCTTTCGGGCACCGGGCAGGACATGATCCGCAATGAACAGGTGCGCGCCGCGTACCTGGGCATGTGAAACACCGAGAGGAACCCGTCATGAGCAAGCAATTCGCATCCGTCGCCGACCTGGAGGAAAAGAAGGCCACCTTCGCCCGCCTGTCCGAGCACTGCTGGTCCTACACCGCCGAAGGCGATCCGAACACCGGCGTCGTCATCGGCGACGAGGCCGTCCTGATCTGCGACACGCTCGCCACCCCGGTGATGGCGCGGCGGCTGATCGCGGAGATCCGCAAGGTCACCGACAAGCCCATCAAGTACGCCGTGCTGTCGCACTACCATGCCGTGCGGGTGCTGGGCGCCTCGGCCTACCGCGACGAGGGCCTGCAGGAAATCATCGCCAGCCAGGGCACCTACGAGATGATCGTGGAACGCGGCGCGCAGGACATGCAGTCCGAATACGAACGCTTCCCGCGCCTGTTCCAGGCCTTCGAATCCATCCCCGGCCTGACGTGGCCGACGCTGGTCTTCCAGGACGGCGTCAGCCTGTGGATGGGCCGCGACCTGGAGGTCCGCGTCTTCCATCCCGGCGCGGGCCACACCCGGGGCGACACCGTGGTGTGGGTGCCGTCCGAGAAGGTCCTGTTCTCCGGCGACCTGGTCGAATACGACGCCGCCTGCTACACCGGCGACGCCCAGCTGGCCGACTGGCCGGCCACCCTGGACGCGCTGGCCGCCCTGGGGGCCGAGAAGCTGGTGCCGGGCCGCGGTCCGGCGCTGGACACGCCGGAGCGGGTCGCCGCGGGCCTGGCCTATACGCGCGACTTCGTGTCCACGCTGTATGCGTCCGCCCGCGAGGCGCATGCGCAGGGAATGGACCTGAAGCAGGCCATGGCGCACATCCGCCGCGCCATGGATCCGAAGTTCGCCCAGGTCTTCATTTACGAGCACTGCCTGCCCTTCGACGTGGTCCGGGCCATGGACGAGGCCGGCGGCATCCGCCATCCGCGCATCTGGACGGCCGAGCGCGACCAGGAAATGTGGCACGGCCTGCAGGCGGAACACTGATCGCGCGGCGGGACCGCGGTCCGCGCCGGTCCGGAGGAGACACAGACATGCTCAGCACCTATCAGTACCAGAAATTCGAATACCGTCCGCCGCGCGAACTGGGGTCGGGCACGCCCGTCCGGCATCCGGTGGTGGTCGTGGGCGCCGGCCCGGTCGGCCTGGCGGCCGCCATCGATCTCGCCCAGCAGAACGTGCCCGTGCTGCTGCTCGACGACGACGACACCGTCTCGGTGGGCTCGCGCGGGGTCTGCTACGCCAAGCGGGCGCTGGAAGTGCTGGACCGCCTGGGGGTGGCCGACCCTTGCGTGGGCAAGGGCGTCAGCTGGAACGTGGGGCGGACCTTCTTCCGCGGCGAAGAGGTCTACAGCTTCAACCTGCTGCCCCAGCCCGACCATCACCGGCCGGGCATGATCAACCTGCAGCAGTACTACCTGGAGGAATTCCTGGTGAAGCGGGCGCGGTCCCTGCCGTCCCTGGACCTGCGGTTCCGCAACAAGGTCGTGTCCATGCGCGCCGGGGACGACGGCGTCGTCCTGCAGGTCGAGACGCCGGACGGCACCTATCCGGTCGAGGCCGACTGGCTCATCGTGGCCGACGGCGCCCGCAGCCCCATCCGCCGGATGATGGGCCTGGAGGCCGAGGGCAAGGTCTTCATGGACCGCTTCCTGATCGCCGACGTGGTCATGAAGGCCGATTTTCCCGCCGAGCGCTGGTTCTGGTTCGATCCGCCCTTCCATCCCGGCCAGTCGGTCCTGCTGCACCACCAGGCCGACAATGTCTGGCGCATCGACTTCCAGCTCGGCTGGGACGCCGACCCGGAAGAGGAAAAACGCCCGGAACGGGTGATCCCGCGCATCAGGGCCATGCTGGGCGAGGAGCACGAGTTCGAGCTCGAATGGGTCAGCGTCTATACCTTCCAGTGCCGGCGCATGGGCAAGTTCCGCCACGGCCGGGTCCTGTTCGTCGGCGACGCGGCCCACCAGGTGTCGCCCTTCGGCGCGCGCGGCGCCAATTCCGGCATCCAGGACACGGACAACCTGGCCTGGAAGCTGCGGCTGGTGATGGAGGGCAAGGCCCCCGACCGCCTGCTGGACACCTATTCCGACGAGCGGACCTGTGCCGCCGACGAGAACCTGCTGAATTCCACGCGGTCCACGGATTTCATCACGCCCAAGACGAAGACGTCGCTGGCCTTCCGCAACGCGGTGCTGGGGCTGGCGCGCCGCTACCCGTTCGCCCGGGCGCTGGTGAATTCCGGCCGCCTGTCGGTGCCGGCGATCCTGGCGGATTCGCCCCTGAACACGCCCGACGAGGCCGCGTTCGCCGGGGACATGGCGCCCGGCACGGCCTGCGACGACAGCCCCATGCGGGCCCAGGTGGACCATTTCTGGCTGCTGGAGCGCCTGGGCAACCGCTTCCAGCTGCTGGTCTACGTGGACAAGCCGGGCGATGTCGGCGCCCAGGCCGACGCCCTGCAGGCGCTGATGTCCGGGTCCCTGCCCGTCGACGTCATCCTGGTGACGCCGGCGGGCGGGCGCTCGCCGCACGGCTTCCGGGTCTTCGAGGACTACACCGGGCGCTTCGCCGAGCGCTACGACGCCCGGCCGGGATCGGCCTGGCTGATCCGCCCCGACCAGCACGTCGCGGCCCGCTGGCGCGTCCTGGACGCCGGGCGGGTCCGCCAGGCGCTGGCCCGCGCCACCTGCAACCAGGAATGAATGCCATGGGACTGAACCTGAACCTGAATTTCGGCGAGCCCGGCCGCCGCTATGCGCGCGCCTACACCCCCGGCGACGATTTCTACGAGGCGCTGATCGACATGCACCGGGATCTCAGCGACGAGCAGAGCGCGCAGGCCAACGCCCGCCTGATCCTGCTGCTGGCCAACCACATCGGCGACCTGTCCATCCTGCGCGAGGCCATGGCGATCGCACGCCAGGACCTGTGAAACCGCGCGCGGCGGTCGACCGGCACGCCGCTTCGTGCACGATGATGGCGGGGGATCAGCCGCGGTTCGGCAGCATGCGCAGCAGCGTGTTGTCCTTGCTCGCGTAGTGGTGCCTCAGGGCCGCCAGCACATGCAGGGCGATCAGGCCGTAGCCGATGTTGGCGATGAGCTTGTGGGTATCGAGGACCGATCGGCCCAGTTCCTTGTCTTCGCCGGTCAGCGTGGGCAGCGCGATGCCCCAGACATGCGGTGTACCGCCGACGGCGCTGATGCCGTACCAGGCCAGCAGCGGCAGCGCGAGCAGCAGCGCGTACAACGCCACGTGCATCAGGCCGGCGAACAGCCGTTCCCAGGCGGCGGGCTCCGGCACGATGGCCGGGGCGCGGCCGAACAGCCGCGCGATCAGGCGGATCGCCGTCAGCCCCAGGATCGTCAGTCCACACGAAGAATGCAGCATGCGCATCAGGCCCGCCTCGGGGCTTTCCTTGGGCACCATGCCCTTGAGTTCCGCGGTGGCATAGACCACGGCGATCAGGATCAGGGTGATCCAGTGCAGGGCGATGGTGGGGGCGCTGTAGCGTGTCGTGGATGCGGACATGGCGGTACTTCCTGGGAGACGGAGGATGAAACCGCCACATGATCACCCGCCGGATATGAACGGCGGATGAATGGCCGCGTTCAGGCGCGCGCCCAGCCCTGGCGGATCGGCCAGGCGAACACCAGCCGGTAGGCGGGCTCGATGCCGCGCCGCAGGACGGGGATCAGCGTGTTCCGCAGCGGCAGGCCGATGCCGGCGGCCACCAGGCCGGTCAGCAGCGCGCCGGCCATGTCCAGCGGGAAATGAATCCCCATGTAGATGCGCGCCCAGGCGATCGGCAGCGCGGCCAGGGCCAGGATCCAGGCGGCCCGGCGCCGGGCCGGATGCAGGGCCAGGCCGGCGCAGACCGCCCAGGCGAAGCTCAGGTGGTTGCTGGGAAACGAGGCGGTCGGCGCGTGGGGGATGTACTGGCGCCCCAGGCCGACGACGAAGGGGCGCGGGTGGAACCAGGCCTTGGCGATCGCCCAGGACAGCAGCATGGCGATGGCCGCGCTCACGGCCGCCTGCAGCAGGGCCTCGCGCCCGGCCGCGTCGGCCCGCAGCCAGTTCAGCGCCAGGTACAGGGGGAACAGGTAGATCAGGCCGTTGGCCAGGACGCGGCCCAGCAGCAGGGCGGCGGCAGAGGGATCGCTGGCGTTGATCCACAGGAACAGGGTGTCGTTCAGGGCTTCCATGCGGGGCGGGTGGACGGCGTGTCGGGGAAGGCAGCATAGCATCGGCCCGGCCCCGGCGGCGTATCCGGATGAAAAAGGGGCCCCCGCGCCGCGCAGTCTGGTGCCCGTGGTCAGTGATCGCCGGGCACGTGGCCGGTGCCGGCGACGAACACGGACTGGCGGTCGGAGTTGCCGGCGGTCAGGTGGTTGAACATCAGGTTCAGCGTGATGGCCATGATGGCGGCCGAGCTGATGCCGGAATGGAAGATCGTCGCGACCCAGGCAGGGAAGTGGGCGTAGAAATGGGGCGCCGCGATGGGGATCATGCCGAAGCCGACGGAAGTGGCCACGATGATCAGGTTCATGTTGTTTTCGTAGTCGACCCGAGCCAGGGTGCGGATGCCGCTGGCGGCCACGGTGCCGAACAGCACCAGGCCGGCGCCGCCCAGCACGGCCGTGGGCACGGCGGCGATGAACCGGCCGATGACCGGCAGCAGGCCCAGGGCCAGCAGGATGATGCCGCTGGTGGCGACCACGTAGCGGCTTTTCACGCCGGTGACGGCGACCAGGCCCACGTTCTGGGCGAAGGCGCTTTGCGTGAAGGAGCCGAACACGGGCGCCACCACGCTGGAAATCATGTCGGCGCGCAGCCCGTCGCCCAGGCGGTGCGAGTCGATCCGGGTGTCGATGATGTCGCCGACCGCCAGGATGTCGGCCGACGTTTCCACCAGCACCACCAGGATGACGATGAACATGGACACGATCGCGGCGGGATGGAATTCGGGCCAGCCGAAATGGAACAGGGTCGGCAGGGCGAAGGCCGGGCCGTCGGTCGCCTGGGAAAAGTCGGTCATGCCGGCGGCCCAGGCGATGACCGTGCCCAGCACCATGGCCAGCAGGATCGACAGGCGCGAGATGGCCGCGTTGCCGAGCTTGCTGAGCAGCAGCACGATGAGCAGGGTGGCGGCGGCCAGGCCGATGTTGGCCATGCTGCCGAAATCGGCCGCCTTGGGATTGCCGCCCATGGACCAGTGGGCCGCCACCGGCATCAGCGACAGGCCGATGGTGGTGATGACCGACCCCGTCACCAGCGGCGGGAAGAAGCGGATGATGCGGGAGAAGACCGGGGTGATCAGCAGGCCGATCAGGGCCGCCGCCATGACGGCGCCGAAGACCGAGGGCAGGCCGCCGCCGGCCGTCAGGATGGCGACGATGGTGGCCACGCTGGCGAAGGACACGCCCTGGACCAGCGGCAGCTGGCAGCCGAAGAACGGGATGCCCAGCGTCTGCAGCAGGGTGGCCAGGCCGCCCATGAACAGGCAGGAGGCGATCAGCACGCCGATTTCCGCGCCGCCCAGGCCGGCGGCCTGGCCGACGATCAGCGGTACGGCGATGATGCCGCCGTACATGGTCAGGACGTGCTGGAATCCATACATCAGGTTCGCCGTCAGCCCCAGGGCTTCGTCTTCGGGGCGCGGCGGCGCGGTGCGGGCGGGTGTGTTCAAGGCGGTCTCCATCCTCGTCGTTCGTCGTGGACCGGACGCGGTGCGGGCCGAAGGGCGGGCGGATCCGGTGGCGCGGCCTCCGGCGGAGGCCGGGGCGGGTGTTCAGGCATGAGGGTTGATGGCCTTATTGTGAACCTCGGGTCCGGATTCCGGGTCGCGGCCCTTTCATATTGTCCATCTTCATGTGTTTATTCGGAATCCTGTCCATTGGTGTTTTCTCTAGGGTCCGGGCAATGGCCTTTGGCCGCGGCGGAAATGGACCGTTCTCGGGGGGATATCATTTAGAATCCCTGCTTTTAAAGTACGAGCGGGGCCAGGATGGATGAAGGGCGGACGGCGTCGGCCGAATGGCAGTCTCCGGGGGCCGGCATGCCGGACTTCTTCGAGGCCACGCCCATGGCCTTGTGGCTGGAGGACTACAGCGCCCTGCACGCGCAGTTCGAGCGCTGGCGGGCCGAAGGCGTCACGGACCTGCGGTCCTGGCTGCTCCTGGACCGCGACCGGCTGCGGCATTGCGCCGGCCTGATCCGCATCCTGCGCGTCAACCGCCAGGCGCTGTCCCTGTTCGGCGCCCGGACCCAGTCCGAACTGATGGACCGGCTGGCGGACGTCCTGCGCGACGACACCTTCGAGGGCCTGGCCGGCGAGCTCGACCAGCTCTGGCGCGGCCATGGGGGCTTTCACAGCCAGACGGTGAACTACACGCTGGACGGCCGCCGCCTGGACCTTTCGCTCAAGGCCGTGGCGCTGGCCGACGACGGCAGGCCCTGGGACCGGATCCTGGTGGCCATGGAAGACGTCACGCCGCTGCAGGAAGCCCGGCGCCGTGCGCAGGCCAGCGCGCGCGATGCCCGCGAATTCTTCCAGCAGGCGCCCGTTTCCCTGTGGGTCGAGGACTTCAGCGCCATCAAGCGCCTGTTCGACGAACTGCGCGAGCAGGACATCAGCGACTTCCGCACCTTCCTGGATGTGCATCCCGACTTCATCGACCGCTGCCTCCAGGAAATCCGCGTCATCGACGTGAACGACTACACGCTGGAACTGTTCAAGGCCGGGTCCCGGGACCAGCTGATCGAGCGGATGAGCGACGTCTTCCGCGAGGAGTCGCGCGCCACCTTCGCCGAGCAGCTGATCGAGCTGTGGCATGGCCGGCTCTTCCACCAGAAAGAGGTCCAGAACCACACCCTGGCGGGCGACGCCCTGCACATCCACCTGCAGCTGTCGGTGTTCCAGGGGCACGAAGAGGACTGGGGCCTGGTGCTGGTGTCCCTGACCGACATCACCGCCCGCAAGAAAGCCGAGGCCTACCTGGAATACCTGGGCAAGCACGACGTGCTGACCCAGCTGAAGAACCGGTCCTATTTCGTCGACGAGCTGGGCCGCCTGCAGCGCAAGCGGACGCCGCTGGTGTCCTTCGTCGCCCTGGACCTGAACAATCTCAAGCAGGCCAACGACGAGGGCGGCCACGCGGCGGGCGACGACCTGCTGCGCCGCTTCGGCGAGGTCCTGAACAAGGCTGTCGACCGCCCCGGCCAGGCGGCGCGCATCGGCGGCGACGAGTTCGTGGTGCTGCTGCCCGGCTTCGACGAGGCGGCGACCCGCTCGGTGCGGGACAACATCCATTCCCTGATCGAGCTGAACAACCAGTATTACGGCGGCATCCCGCTGAGCGTCTCGGCCGGGGAGGCCACCTGCCGCAATCCCGATGCGCTGGAGCAGACCCTGAAGGATGCCGACCGGTCGCTGTACGAGGACAAGCGGCGCTACTACAGCACCCACGAACGCCGCCGCTGATCCGGGCCGGCATTCGGCCGGATCACGTCGTTGGTTCGCCTTGCCGTGCAATAGCACTGTCTTCGGCTTTGTCCACCTCGCCGCTTGCAAGCGGCTCGGATTCGACAGGCACGGAATAGTCAGCAGAGGCTATTCCGTGTCCAGCCTCATCCTTGCGCTCCGGCCGAATGCCGGCCCGGAAATGATCAGGCGGCGCGCGGCAGCGGGCTGACCGTCACCAGGCCGGGCTGGTCGATGGCCTCCAGGATGCGGCGCACGCGATCCTGCCACAGATGCGCGAATTCCTGTTTTTCCGTGTCGCTGGCGCCGCCGGCCAGGATCTTCTGCAGCATCGGCATGGCGGCGGGCGAGCCCGGCACGCCCTGGGCGCTGAAGGACACCGCCACCCGGTCGCCCGTGTCGCGGCGGGCGAAGACGATCTCGCCCGGGACGTCGCCCTGGAAATGCATCAGGTCGCGCCGGTCGTGCTGGCCGGCCAGCCCCTTGAAGCCCGTGTCGGTGGTGGCGCCGGTGACCAGGCCGACCACGTTGGCGATGACGCCGGTGACGCCGCTGGTCGCGCCGTCGGCGAAGGTCACGTCGATGTCGCCGCGCTGCGGCGGGGTGTCGGGGTACAGGGCGCGCAGCGCGCGCACCGTCATCAGCCAGGCGCCGGCCACGGTGGGGCAGGAATGGCCGGCCAGGCGCACGGCGTCTTCATAGCCGTATTCGATCAGGCCGTCGTCGGACGCGCCCAGCAGGCGGGCCAGCGGGTCGTGCAGCGCGATGCGGGGGGCCTGGGCGAAGAATGCGGGAAATGCCATGGAAGGGCTCCGGAGAAACGGGAATCGTTCCAGTGTAGGCCGGCGCGCCGGGAAAACCGCGCTTAACCCTGGACGGCGTCCGGTCGTTGGCCGTGGCCGCCGCGCCCGCCCGGGACAAGCCCATCCGGCGCATGGGGCGGGAAGGTGGCCGCGCGCGCCGGGGGGTGTAAGATGGACCGGATCAGCGGACCCGTGGCGCAGACGCCCCGGGGGCCCGGGCTCGAACCGACAGGAGGACACGCCATGGCACACCCCAACAGTTTCGGCGCGCGCGCAACCCTGGATGTGGGAGGCAAGTCCTACCGCATCTGGCGGCTGGACGCACTGAAGGACCACGGGCTCGATCCGGGCCGCCTGCCCTACGGCCTGAAGATCCTGCTGGAAAACCTGCTGCGCACCGAGGACGGCGTCGCCGTCCGGGCCGACGAGATCCGCGCCCTGGCCGGCTGGGATCCCGACGCCGAGCCCAGCCGTGAAATCGCCTTCACGCCGGCGCGGGTCGTGCTGCAGGACTTCACCGGGGTGCCCGCGCTGGTGGACCTGGCCGCCATGCGCGACGCCATGCGGGCCTTGGGCGGCCAGCCCGACCGCATCAATCCCCTGGCGCCGGTGGAGCTGGTCATCGACCACTCGGTGATCGTCGACGACTTCGGCCACAACCAGTCGTTCCTCCGCAACCAGGAAATCGAATACCGGCGCAACGTCGAGCGCTACAAGTTCCTGCGCTGGGGCCAGACGGCCTTCGACAATTTCCGCGTCGTGCCGCCGGACACCGGCATCGTCCACCAGGTCAACCTGGAACACCTGGCGCGCGGCGTGTTCACGCGCCAGGCCGACGGCGTGACCGAAGCCTATCCCGACACCTGTGTGGGCACGGATTCGCACACGCCCATGGTCAACGGCCTGGGCGTCGTCGCCTGGGGGGTCGGCGGGATCGAGGCCGAGGCCGCCATGCTGGGCCAGCCCATCTCGATGCTGATCCCGCGCGTGGTGGGCTTCAAGCTGTCCGGCGCCCTGCCCGAAGGCACCACCGCCACCGACCTGGTGCTGACCATCACCGACATGCTGCGCAAGCACGGCGTGGTGGGCAAGTTCGTCGAATTCTACGGTCCCGGCGTGGCCGCCGTGCCGCTGGCCAACCGCGCCACCATCGGCAACATGAGCCCGGAATACGGCTCCACCATCTCCATCTTCCCGATGGACGAGGAAACCCTCGCCTACCTGCGCTTCACCGGCCGTTCGGACGAGCAGGTCGCCCTGGTCGAGGCCTACGCCAAGGCCCAGGGCCTGTGGCACGATCCCGCGCACGAGCCGCAGTACTCCGAACGCCTGGAACTGGACCTGGGCACCGTGGTGCCCTCGATCGCGGGGCCCAAGCGGCCGCAGGACCGGATCGCGCTCACCGACGCCAAGCCCGCGCTGGCCAGGTCCCTGGCCGCGCTGCCCGGCGCGCCGACATCCAATCCGGCGGCCGTGCGCCTGCCGGACGCGGGCGAATGCGCGATCGACCACGGCGCCGTGGTCATCGCGGCCATCACCTCGTGTACCAACACCAGCAACCCGGCCGTCATGATGGCGGCCGGCCTGCTGGCGAAAAAGGCCGTGGAACGCGGGCTGCGCCGCAAGCCCTGGGTCAAGACCAGCCTCGCGCCGGGATCCCGCGTGGTCACCGACTACTATGAAAAGGCCGGCCTGACGACCTACCTGGATCAGCTGGGCTTCAACCTGGTGGGCTACGGCTGCACCACCTGCATCGGCAATTCGGGCCCCCTGATCCCCGAAGTCTCCGAGGCCGTGCGCGCCAACGACCTGGCGGTCGTCTCGGTGCTGTCGGGCAACCGCAACTTCGAAGGCCGCATCCACGCCGAGGTCAAGCTCAACTACCTGATGTCCCCGCCGCTGGTGGTGGCCTACGCGCTGGCCGGCACCATGGACATCGACCTGCTCAACGATCCGCTGGGCCGGGACGCCGAAGGGCGGGACGTCCGCCTGCGCGACATCTGGCCGACGTCCGACGAGGTCCAGGCCGCGATCCGGTCCTGCATCTCCTCCGACATGTACACGCGCGGCTACGCCGGCGTGTTCGACGGCGGCGACATCTGGCGCGGCCTGGATACGCCCGAGGGCAGCCTGTTCGACTGGCAGGACGACTCCACCTACGTGCGCAATCCGCCCTATTTCCAGGACATGCCCCGCCAGCCGCGGCCGGTGGGCGACATCCGCGGGGCGCGGGTGCTGGCGCTGCTGGGCGATTCGGTCACCACCGACCACATCAGCCCGGCCGGCTCCATCGGCAAGGACACGCCCGCCGGCCAGTACCTGCGCGCGCACGGGGTCGAGCCGCAGGATTTCAATTCGCTGGGGTCGCGGCGCGGCAACCACGAAGTCATGATCCGCGGCACCTTCGCCAACGTCCGCCTGCGCAACCAGATCGCCCCGGGCACCGAGGGCGGCTGGACGCGCGACTTCACCCGCGACGGCGCGCCGGTCGCCACGATCTTCGAGGCCTCGCAGAACTACCTGAAGGCGGGGACGCCGCTGGTGATCCTGGCCGGCAAGGAATACGGCTCCGGCTCCTCGCGCGACTGGGCGGCCAAGGGCACGGTGCTGCTGGGCGTGCGCGCGGTGATCGCCGAATCCTACGAACGCATCCACCGCTCCAACCTGATCGGCATGGGCGTGCTGCCGCTGCAGTTCCCGGCGGGCCAGAACGCGGCCTCCCTGGGGATCCGGGGCAAGGAAACCTTCGAGATCACCGGGGTGGAGGCCTTCAACGACGGCGTCACGCCCAAGACCGTGCGCGTCCGGGCGGGCGACGTCGAATTCGACGCCCTGGTGCGCATCGACACCCCGACCGAAGCCGCCTACTATCGCCACGGCGGCATCCTGCAGTACGCCCTGCGGCAGCTGCTGGAATAAGGCGGCCGGCTGCGGCGCTGCCCGGCGTGTCCGGGCAGCCGTCCGAAGGCCGCTGTGTCTTGTCTACAATGCGGGCTTCGGCCCGCATTTTTGTCATGGGCCGGCTTTTTCCGGTCGATGCATGACTTCATCTGCTTCCGCCTCCTGGGGCGATCTGCTGCGGGGCCGCAACGGCCTGCGCTCCCTCGCCCTGGCGGGGGGCGTGGCCGTGCACGCGATCAACATGTTCATCGCCACCACCATCCTGCCCTCGGTCGTCCGGGACATCGGCGGGCTGCCCTGGTACGCCTGGAACACCACGCTGTTCGTGGCGGCCTCGATCATGGGGTCTTCGTGCGCGCCGCTGGGCATCCGCTGGCATGGCCTGCGGCGCACCTTCCTGCTGGCGCTGCTCGTGTTCATGGCCGGGACCGTGGTCTGCGGGCTGGCGCCCAGCATGCCCTGGCTGCTGTTCGGCCGGGTGGGGCAGGGACTGGGCGGCGGCATGCTGCTCAGCCTGAGCTACGCCACCGTGCCCCTGGTGTTCGATCAGACCCTGTGGCCGCGGGCCATGGCGCTGATTTCCGGCATGTGGGGCGTGGCCACGCTGTCGGGGCCCGCCATCGGCGGCCTGTTCGCCGAATCCGGGCACTGGCGCTGGGCGTTCTGGGCCGTGCTGCCGGTGTGCGCGCTGCTGGGCGCGCTCCTGGTCACGCAGCTCGGTCCGACGGGGCGGGACCGCCGCGCCCGGCTGGAGGCGCCGCTGCTGCGCATGGGACTGCTGGTCGCCTCCGTGCTGGTGGTGTCGGCGGCCAGCCTGTACGCCTCCTGGACCGTCCAGCTCGCCGGCGTGGCGGGCGGCCTGCTGCTGATCCTCTGGCTGGCGCGCATGGACGGCCGGGCGCGCCAGCGCTTCCTGCCCGCGGGCGCCTGGTCGCTGGGCCATCCGCTGGGCCGCCGCTACGCCATGATCGGCCTGTTGAGCATCGGCGTGACGACGGAAGTCTTCGTGCCTTATTTCCTGCAGGTCCTGCACGGGCAGTCGCCGCTGCACGCGGGCTACCTGTCGGCGCTGATGTCGGCCGGATGGTCGCTGGGCACCCTGGCCAGTTCCGGGCGAGGATCCGCCAGCGTCGGCCGCCTGCTGGCGCTGGGGCCGGTCCTGTCGGCGGCGTCCCTGGCGGGGCTGTACGCCTTCATGCCCGATCCGGATGCGCCGACGGCGCTGCTGGCCGCGCTGCTGCTGGGGGTGGGCGTCGGCATCGGCCTGTGCTGGCCGCACCTGCTGACCGGCGTATTCCGCGCCGCGCCGCCGGACCAGCAGAACATCGCCTCGGCGGCGATCACGACCCTGCAGCTGTACGCGATCGCCCTGGGCGCGGGCATGGCGGGCGTGGTCGCCAACGCCGCGGGCTTCACGGACCCGGGCGGCTGGCAGGGCGCGCGGCAGGCCGCCTGGGCGGTCTACGGCGTGTTCGCCTTCGCGCCGGCCCTGGCGATCCGCCTGGGGTGGCGGGCCGGGCGCGACGGCGCCTGACTTATTTCAGCAGGTGGAACGTCTCGGGATCGGGACCGAGGCGCCCGCCGGCGAGGTCCAGGGCGGCGATCCGCGCCATGGCGGCCTCGTCCAGGTGCAGGTTCCAGAGATTGAAGTTTTCCTGGAGCCGTTCCGGGTTCGAGGATTTCGGGATCACCATGTGGCCCATCTGGATGTGCCAGCGCAGGATCACCTGGGCGGGCGTGGCCTGCAGTTGATGGGCCAGTTCCAGGATCGCGGGGTCCCGCAGCGCCTGGCCCTGGCCGAGCGGGCTCCAGGCCTCGGTGCGGATGTCGTGGTCCTCGTGGTAGGCGCGCAGCTCGGCCTGCTGGAAATGGGGGTGCAGCTCGATCTGGTTGACCACCGGCAGCACGCCGGTGCCGTCCAGCAGCCTTTGCAGGTGGCCCTGCTGGAAATTGCAGACGCCGATCGAGCGGGCACGGCCTTCGTCGCGCAGCTGGATCAGGGCTTCCCAGGTTTCCAGGTAGCGTTTTTCCTTGGGCACCGGCCAGTGGATCAGGTACAGGTCGACGTAGTCGAGCCCCAGCCGGTCCAGGCTTTCCTGGAACGCGGTCTTGGTACTATCGTGGCCATGCCGGTCGTTCCAGACCTTGGTGGCCACGAACAGGTCCTCGCGCGGGATGCCGCACCGGGCGATGCCGCGGCCGACCTCGGCCTCGTTGCCGTAGATGGCGGCGGTGTCGATCGAGCGGTAGCCGGCCTCGACGGCGGCCAGGATCGACGGGACGACGGCGTCGCCGGTCAGCTTCCAGGTGCCCAGGCCCAGCTGGGGCGCGCGGCGGCCATCATGAAACGTGATGTACGGTTGATTGGTGGACATGCGGGTCTCCGGTAAGGGCGGCGCCTGGCCGCCACGGGCCTGGCCGGCGGTCGGCCAGCCGGCGGGCGATGAACGAATCTTTGGAGTCAGTCAAATGAGTGTACATAGTCAGGCGCAACGCGTCACGGTGCCCCAGCTCGTCTCTTTCAAGGGTCAACGCAAGATCGCGGCGCTGACCGCCTACATCGCGCCGATCGCCCGCCTGCTGGACGAGGCCGTGGACATGCTGCTGGTGGGCGATTCCACGGCCATGGTCGGCTATGCGCTGCCCGACACGCTGTCGATCACGGTCGAAACGATGGCCGCGCACGCGGCCGCCGTGGTCCGGGCCACCGGGCATGCCTGCGTGATCGTGGACATGCCGTTCGGCAGCTACCAGCAGTCTCCGGCCCAGGCGTTCGCCAACGCCGCGTCCCTGCTGGCGGCCAGCGGCGTGTCCGGCGTCAAGCTCGAGGGCGGCCTGCCCCTGGCCGAGACGACCCGTTTCCTGGTGGAGCGCGGCATTCCGGTGCTGGCCCACGTCGGGCTCATGCCCCAGTACGTCAACACCATGGGCGGCTTCAAGGCCCAGGGAATGACCGACGCCGCCGCCCGCCGCATCATGGAGGACGCCCGGGCCCATGCCCAGGCCGGGGCGTTCGGCGTGGTGCTGGAAGGCATCAGCGAGCCCCTGGGCCGTGAAATCACGGCGGCGCTGCCGATCCCCACCATCGGCATCGGGGCCTCGCCCGCGTGCGACGGGCAGATCCTCGTGACCGAGGACATCCTGGGCCTGAGCGGCGACCGGATCCCGAAATTCGCCCGGCGTTTCGCCGACGCGGGGCAGGTGATCCGGCAGGCGGCCCAGGACTACGCCCAATCCGTGCGGGAGGAGACCTTTCCCACGCTTGCTCATTGCTTTGGTGTGCGCGCCGACAGGTAATATTCATATAACAGTTTTTTCTAGATATTTCGCCTGGGCCGAAACCGGCTGATCCGGGCGATTCTTTGGTGCGGGCGGGTGGCCCGCATCGGGTGCCATGGAAATACGCCAACTCGAGGCTTTGAACGCCATCGTGACCAGCGGCAGCGTCACGGCCGCCGGCCGCATGCTGGGCCGTTCGCAGCCCGTCGTCAGCCGCCAGATCAGCGACCTGGAGTCCGAGCTGGGCTTCATGCTGTTCGCCCGCACCCGGCCCGCCATCACCCTGACCGAGCAGGGCGCCGAGTTCTACCAGGAAGTGCGCGGCATCCTGGCCGACCTGCACCAGCTGGAATCACGGGTCCAGGGCATGCGCAGCGGCCAGGTCCGCCCCCTGCGGATCCTGGCGTCCGTCGATCTCGCCCGCAGCCTGCTGCCCGAGGCCCTGGCCCGGATGGACCGGTTCAGTCCCGTCTTCCGCCAGAAGCTCATCATCGAGGAAGTCGTCCACGAAGCGCCCGCCGGCTCCCTCGCGGAAGGTCGGGCCGACTTCGCGCTCATCAACCTGCCGATCGACGCCGAGGCCGTGCGCGTGCACTGGTGCGGCCAGGCGCCCTGCCTGCTGGCGCTGCCCGCCTCGCATCCGCTGGTCTCCCGGGAAGCGGTCCAGCTCGAGGACATCCGCAACACCGATGTCATCACCCTGCTCAGCCGCTACCGCATGCGCTATCACCTGACCAGCAGCCTGGCGCAGGCCACGGCGGGCGAGGCCCGGCGCCATATCGAGGTCGGCAGCCAGCAGACGGCCCTGTCGCTGGTCCGGCTCGGCCTGGGCGTGGCGCTGATCGATCCGTTCTCGATCCGGGGCGCCCAGCTCGACGGCGTCGTGCTGCGGCCGATCCAGACCGACATCGCCTACATGATCGGCGTCGTTTCGCAGGCGACGCACGAACTGCCGGAAGGCGCCCTGCGCCTGATCCAGGGGCTGCACCTGCACGTCCAGAGCAGCGTCCCCCACTACGTCGACACCGATCCCAGCGGCTTGCGCCAGGGCGTGTCCCGCAAGACCGAGATCCTGCGCTCGGCCTGACGCCCGGCCCATGCCCGGGCCGGCGAGGCCGGCACCTGGGGGTCCCTGTGTTCAGCGGCTCCCCGGCTTGTGCGATGATGTCGGGTCTTCTTCATGCGGCATAGGACGGCATCGTGATCCCGTTTTCCCCGGAAATCCTGGCGGCGCTGGCGTTGGCCCTGCTGGTCGGCGCCGTGGCCGGCGCCTGGCCCGCGCGGCGGCGCCTGCTGGCCCACGCGGCGGAGGCCGCCCGCCAGGCCGAACGCGCCGATCAGCTCCAGGACCGGATCGCGCGGCTCGACCGGGATGCGGCCGCCCAGGCGCAGGCGCTGGAGGACTGGCGCGCCCGGGCGCAGGACGGCCGGCTGGAACTGGCCCGGCTGCAGGCGGCCCATCAGGAAAAGCTCGCCGCCTTCGAGGACCTGCGCCAGGCCTTCGAGCAGTCGCGGGCGTCCCTGCGGGCGGAATTCCAGCAGCTGGCCGGCCAGGTGCTGGAAGAGAAGAGTCAGGGCCTGTCCCGGTCCAGCCAGGACACGCTCGACGGCCTGCTGCGGCCGTTCCGCGAGCAGATCGAAGGCTTCCAGCGGCGCGTCAACGAAATCCACGACGCCTCGGTGCGCGGCCAGGCCCGGCTGGACGCGGAAATCCGCCGCGTCCTGGACGTCGGCCTGAAAATGAGCGACGAGGCCCAGTCGCTTGCCATGGCCCTGAAGGGCGACAAGAAGGCCACCGGCAACTGGGGCGAGGTCCTGCTGGAACGCAGCCTGCAGCTGGCGGGGCTGATCGCGGGCGACCACTACCAGGCCCAGGCGCCCTTCCGGGACGAGGCCGGCAACCGGCGGCAGCCGGATTTCGTCGTCCGGCTGCCGGACGGCAAGCACCTGATCATCGACAGCAAGGTCTCGCTGGTGGACTACGACCGGGCCGTGGCGGCGGCCACGCCCGAGGATCGCGAGGCCGCGCTGGCCGCGCACGCGCGCGCCGTGCGCCGTCACATCGACGACCTGGCCCGCAAGGACTACAGCGGCCTGATCGGGATGAAGAGCCCGGGCTTCGTGCTGATGTACCTGCCGATCGAGCCGGCCTACATCGAGGCCATGCGGCACGACCGGGAACTGTTCGACCACGGCTACCGCCACAACGTCGTCCTGGTGTCCCACACCACGCTGATGCCGGTCCTGCGCACGGTGGCGACGCTGTGGATGCTGGCGCGCGGCAACGAACAGGCCCGGGCGCTGAGCGACCAGGCCGGCGGGCTGTACCGGCAGGTGGAAGTGGTCGCCGACCGCCTGCAGAAACTGGGTCACGCCCTGGGGGCGGCGGCCACGCACTACAACAGCACGGTCACGGCCGTGACGGGGCAGCGGGGCCTGTACGGCAAGGTCGGCCGCTTTGCCGAACTGTCGGCCAAGGCGGGCCGGCCGCTGCCGCCGCTGGAACCCTTGCATGCGGATTTCGAGGTCCGGCGGCTGGACGACGTCGCGCCCGAGGGCGCCCCGGTGCCCGGGCCGGATCGGTCCCCGACGACTGGAACGCCGAAGACACCCGAATCCGATCCCTCCGTTTCCTCCCGGGAGCCGAATCCATGACCTGTCATTCCACGCGGCGCATCGCCGCCATCCTGGCCGCCGCCGCGCTTCTCTGGGCCGGCGGGTGGGCGGGCCTGCCGGCGCCGGTCCGGGCCGCCTCCGGCCCGGCGGCCGCCGACGCGGCACCCGCGTCCGTGGCTGCGCCGCCGGCCGGGCGGGTGGACGAAACCCCGCGCATGGCCATCCTGTCCGCCTTCGCGCCGGAACTGGCATTGCTGCGCGCCCGCCTGCGGGATCCGCGTGTCTACACCGTCCAGGGGGTCGAGTTCACCGCCGGGGTGCTGGAAGGCAGGCCCGTCGTGCTGTCGCTCAGCGGCATCAGCATGGTCAACGCCGCCATGAACACCCAGCTGCTGTTCGACCGCTTCCACGTCACGCACCTGGTCTTCAGCGGCATCGCGGGCGGCGTGAATCCCGATCTGCACATCGGCGACGTCAGCGTCCCGGAACGCTGGGGGCAGTACCTCGAAGTGGTCATGATGCGGGAAACCGCGCCGGGGCGATACCGCGCGCCGGCATCCAAGGGGGCCTTCGAGTTCGCGCCCTACGGCATGATGCAGCCGCGCGCCGTGCGCGTGCGGCCGGCCGATGGGACGGGCATCCAGGAAAAATTCTGGTTCGAGGCCGATCCTCGCATGCTGGCCGTGGCGCGCGGCATCCAGTCCGTGCCCCTGCGCGGCTGCGACCGCGAGGACCGCTGCCTGGACAAGCGCCCCCGTCTGGTGGTCGGCGGCAGCGGCGTGTCCGGTCAGGCTTTCGTGGACAATGCCGATTTCCGCCGCTATGCCTTCCGCACCTTCCAGGCCAATGTGCTGGATATGGAAAGCGCGGCCTGCGCCCAGGTCGCCTGGCGCGCGGGCGTGCCCTTCATCGCCTTCCGCTCGCTCAGCGATCTGGCCGGCGGCGGGCCGGGCGAAAACGAAATGAATGCCTTCCTGCACATCGCTGCGGACAACGCCGCGCAGGTGCTGCTGGCCTTCCTGCGCGCCTGGCAGGATTGAGATCGGGAACAAGGATCATGACGCCCGCCGACGACATCTCCCTGGACGAGGCCTTCCGGCGGTCCGCCGTGGCCTCCATCCTGTACGTGTCCGGGCAGCCGGGCCGCGACGTCGGCCTGGCGGACCTGGGGCCGGCCGCGACGGAATCCGGCCTGCTCTGGGTCGGCCTGAAGGATCCGGACGAGGCCCTGGTGCGCGACGTGGGCCGGCGGCTGGGCCTGCCCCGCCGCGCCATCGAGGAAATCATCGCCCCGCACCGGCGGCCGAAGATCATCGAATACGACCAGCTGACGCTGGTGGTCGTGGTGACGGTCGAGATCGTCCAGGACCGGCCGGGCTTCGGCGACACCCAGCTGCTGATCGGGCCGGGCTACCTGCTGACGATCCGCCGCCACGCCGAAGGGTCGTACCGGGCATTGCGGGATCAACTGGCCGAGTCGCCGGAATTCCTGAACCGGGGCAGCGACTACGTCGCCTCCACGCTGCTGGACCTCCTGGCGGACCGCTACGTCGAGGCGCTGGACCACATGGAGGGCCGGGTCGAGAACGTCGAGCACCAGTTCCTGCTGCGCGGTTTCCGTGAAATGGACATCCGCCGCCTGTACCGCCTGCGGCGCGACCTGCTGCGCATGCAGACGGCGATCGCCCCCTTGGTGGAAATCTGCCGCCGCCTGGCGCGCGTGGACATGCGCAACATCGGCGCCGACAGCCGCGGATATTTCAACGAGGTCGCCGACCGGATCCTGCGCATCGTCGAATCGATCGCCGGCCTGCGCGAGGCGCTGGCCTTCGCCTTCGAGGCCAGCATGATGATCAGCCAGATGCAGCAGACCGACATCACCCGCAAGCTCGCCGCCTGGGCCGCCATCCTGGCGGTGCCCACGGCGGTGGCGGGCATCTACGGCATGAATTTCCACGACATGCCGGAACTGGGCTGGACCTACGGCTATCCCGCGATGCTGGCCGGGACGGGCGCGGTCTGCGGGCTGCTGTACTGGAAATTCCGCCGGATCAAGTGGCTGTAGGGGATGCGCGCGGGAAGCCGCATGGATGGAGGCTTCCCGCGTTTCTGGCTAGTGGAACAGGGCGCTGGCCTTGAGCAGGGTTTCCCAGATGCCCAGCGCCAGCGGGATGCCGACGTAGAGCCAGAACAGGACGATCAGGGCGGGCGAGGGGGAGCGGGTCGTCGTCGTGGACATGGAGGTCTCCTATTTCTGGTGGGCCAGGCTGGCGCCCAGGGGCGTGCCGTCGGTCTCGGCGGCCATGTGGTGGTGCGCGGCGACCGGACGGACCAGCAGGTTGCAGATGAAGCCGACGACCAGCAGGCCCGCCATCAGGTACATCGTGACGGTGTAGGACTGGCCCGGCGGGACGCCGTGGTCGACCTGGTACTGGCGGATATAGTTCACCAGCACGGGGCCCAGCACCCCGGCGGCCGCCCAGGCGGTCAGCAGGCGGCCGTGGATGCCGCCCACGTAGCGGGTGCCGAACAGGTCGGCCAGGTAGGCCGGGACGGTGGAGAAGCCGCCGCCGTACATCGAGATGATGATGGCGTAGAACAGCACGAACAGGGCGACGTTGCCCGAGGCCCCCATGCCCGGCACCAGGAAGTACAGCACCGCGCCCAGCACGAAGAAGATGCCGTAGGTGGTCTTGCGTCCCAGGTAGTCCGACGTGCTGGACCAGAAGAAGCGACCCAGCATGTTGGCCAGCGACAGCAGGCCGACGAAGCCGGCCGCCGCGGCCGGCGTGATGGCGCCGCGGAAGCTTTCCTGGATCATCACCGAGGCCTGGCCCAGCACGCCGATGCCGGCCGTCACGTTCAGGGTCAGCGCCCACCACAGCAGCCAGAACTGCGGGGTCTTCAGGGCCTGGTCGATGTGGACGTGGTTGCGCGAGATCATGGCCTTCTGCGTGACCGGCGGGGTCCAGCCCTCGGGCTTCCAGTCCGGCGCCGGGATGCGGATGGCGCAGGCGCCGATCATCATGGAGATGAAGTACAGCACGCCCATCACCAGGAAGGTCGGGGCCACGCCCATGGAGTCCGGCGTGCGGAAGTGCTCCATCAGCGCCACCGACATCGGCGAGGCGATGAAGGCGCCGCCGCCGAAGCCCATGATGGCCATGCCGGTGGCCATGCCGCGCTTGTCGGGGAACCACTTGATCAGGGTCGAGACGGGCGAGACGTAGCCGATGCCCAGGCCGATCCCGCCCAGGACGCCGTAGCCCAGGTACAGCAGCCACAGCTGGTGGGTCGAGATCCCGATCGAGGACACGATGAAGCCGCCGCCGAAGCAGCAGGCCGCCACGAACATGGCCTTGCGCGGTCCGACTTCTTCCAGCCACTTGCCGGCGAAGGCGGCCGACAGGCCGAGGAACAGGATGGCGAGGCTGAAGATCCAGCCCAGGGCGGGCAGGCCCCAGTCGTCCGGCGCGGGCTGCTGGATGCCGATGAGCTTGGTCATGGGGCCGTTGAACACCGAGAAGGCGTAGGCCTGGCCGATGCACAGGTGGACCGCCAGGGCGGCGGGCGGGATCATCCAGCGGTTGAAGCCGGGCGGGGCGGTGATGCGTTCCTTGCTGAAAAAGCCGTTTTGGGTTGCTTCCGTACTCATGGTCTCCTCCTGGGTCGAATGCCCGGTATGTCTGTGTGGGTGTTGCTGAGGTCGGAAAAGAAGGCCGGGGGCCGGCGGAATGTCAGGCGGGGCTGGCGCCTTGCCTGGGATAGAGGTGTTCACGGTGCCGGGCGATGGCCTCCAGGCAGATGGGCGACAGGGCGGTGTCGCCCCATTGCCCGTCCGGGTGCGCGCCGAGATAGTCCAGCAGGGCGCGTCGCATGCGCGGGTCCCAGAAGCGCCGGATGTGGTCGGCGATGCTGTCGATGCTCGCGGCCCGGTCGGGCATGGCCTCGAAGAACAGGCCGATGCGGTTGGCCAGGCGGATCAGGTGTTCGATGTTGGTCACGTGCGGCTCCCGTCCAGGTAATCGGGCCGGCTGTAGATCGTGCAGCGGCCGTCGCGCGCGAAGCCGGCCAGCATCATGGGCGCTTCCTGGGCCAGCCGCACGGCCAGGGTGGTGGGGGCGGAGACGGCGACCAGCGCCCGGATGCCGGCGGCATGGGCCTTCTGCACCATCTCGAAGCTGGCGCGGCTGGAAATCACGACGAAGCCCCGGCCTCGGTCCACCGGTTCGCGCAGCAGGCGCCCGATCAGCTTGTCCAGCGCGTTGTGCCGGCCGACGTCCTCGTAGGTCCAGGCCAGGCGCCCGTCGGCGTCGGCCCAGGCGGCCGCGTGGGTGGCGCCGGTCAGGTTGTGCAGCGGCTGGCGCTGGCGCAACTGGTCCAGTGCGGATTCGATGGCCCGGGCCGTCCAGGGCCGCTCCGGCGCGGCCAGGGGCGGCAGGTCGCGGCGGATCTGCGCCAGGCTTTGCACGCCGCACAGGCCGCAGCTGGTGCTGCCCGCCAGGCTGCGCCGGCGCAGCTTCAGGGCGTGCAGCCGGGCGTTGACGATCCGCAGGCGGGCCACCAGGCCGTCCGGGACGGACTCGACTTCCAGGTCCAGCACGTCGGCCGGGGACCGGATGATGCCTTCGGTGTAGGAAAAGCCCAGGGCCAGCTCGGGGATGTGCAGCGGCGAGGCCAGCAGGGCCGCGTGCGCGATGCCGTTGTATTCCAGGGCGACCGCCTGCTCGCAGGCGATGGCGTCCTGCGTGGCCGTGGCCCGCCGGTCGCCGACGCGCACGACGTCGCCCATCGCGAGGCCGGCGGACGGGTCGGGAAAGTCGGACAAGGGGTCGAGGTCTGCGGGGTGCATGCGGGTCTCCTCAGGCACCGGCGGACGCGGCCTGGGGCAGGCGGGCGTTCAGGAGTTCGTCCTGGCGCCGCTCGAACGTCGTCCAGTCGCGCTGCCACGTCGAGGTCCCGGTGACCTTGCGCACCTGGACGGCCGTCACCTTGTATTCGGGGCAGTCCGTGGCCCAGTCGGTGTTGTCGGTGGTCAGGACGTTCGATCCGCATTCCGGGAAGTGGAAGGTGGTGTACACCACGCCGGGCTGGATCCGGTCGGTGACGGTGGCGCGCAGCACGGTTTCGCCGGCCCGGCTTTCGATGGCGACCCGGTCGCCCTCGACGATGCCCCGGTCCTCGGCGTCGTGGGGATGGATCTCCAGGACGTCCTCGCTGTGCCAGGCGTTGTTGGCGGTGCGCCGGGTCTGCACGCCGGCGTTGTACTGCGACAGGATCCGGCCCGTGGTCATCAGCAGCGGGAAGCGGCGCGTGGAGCGTTCGTCGGTCGGGACGTACTGCGTGATCATGAAGCGGCCCTTGCCGCGCACGAATTCGCCCACGTGCATGATGGGCGTGCCTTCGGGGGCCTCGTCGTTGCAGGGCCACTGGACGCTGCCGCCCAGGGCGGCGATGCGGCCGAAGGACACTCCGGCGAAGGTCGGCGTCAGCCGGGCGATCTCGTCCAGGATCTCGCCGGGGTGGGCGTAGTTCATGGGGTAGCCCATGGCGTTGGACAGGGCGCAGGTGACTTCCCAGTCGGCCAGGCCGGCCTTGGGCGCCATGACCTGGCGCACCCGCGAGATGCGGCGTTCGGCGTTGGTGAAGGTGCCGTCCTTTTCCAGGAAGGACGAGCCCGGCAGGAAGACGTGCGCGTACTTGGCGGTCTCGTTCAGGAACATGTCCTGGACGATCACGCATTCCATGGCTTCCAGGGCCGCCACCACGTGGCGGGTGTTGGGGTCGGACTGAGCGATGTCCTCGCCCTGGCAGTACAGGCCCTTGAACGAGCCGCCGTGGGCCGCGTCGAACATGTTGGGCAGCCGCAGGCCCGGCTCGGACTGCAGCGGGACGCCCCAGGCGCGCTCGAATTCGGCGCGCACCTTGTCGTCGGACACGTGGCGGTAGCCGGGGAATTCGTGCGGGAACGAGCCCATGTCGCAGGAGCCCTGGACGTTGTTCTGGCCGCGCAGCGGGTTGATGCCCACGCCTTCGCGGCCGATGTTGCCGGTGACCATGGCCAGGTTGGCGATGCACATGATGGCCGTGGAGCCCTGGCTGTGCTCGGTGACGCCCAGGCCGTAGTAGATGGCGGCGTTGCCGCCCGTGGCGTACAGGCGGGCGGCGCCGCGCAGGTCGGCCGCCGGCACGCCGGTGATGGATTCCGTGGCCTCGGGCGCGTGTTCCGGACGGCGGATGAACTGCATCCATTCGTCGAAGGCGCGGTCCTCGCAGCGGGCGCGCACGAATTCGTGGTTCACCAGGTCTTCGGTGACGATGACGTGGGCCATGGCGTTGAGCACGGCGACGTTGGTGCCCGGCCGCACCGGCAGGTGGTAGTCGGCCTTCACGTGCGGCGCGTCGACCAGTTCGGTGCGGCGCGGGTCGATCACGATCAGGCGCGCGCCCTGGCGCAGCCGGCGCTTCAGGCGCGAGGCGAAGACCGGGTGGGCGGCGCTGGGGTTCGCGCCCAGCACCACGGCCACGTCCACGTGCATGACCGAGTCGAAGGTCTGGGTGCCGGCCGATTCGCCGATGGTGGTCTTCAGCCCGTAGCCGGTGGGGGAATGGCAGACCCGGCCGCAGGTGTCGACGTTGTTGTTGCCCATGGCGGCGCGCACCAGTTTCTGGACGAGGTAGGTTTCCTCGTTGGTGCAGCGCGACGAGGTGATGCCGCCGACCGAGTCCACGCCGTACCTGGCCTGGATCCGCTTCAGTTCGGACGCGGCGTGGCCGAGGGCCTCTTCCCAGGAGACCTCGCGCCAGGGGTCGGTGATCTTTTCGCGGATCATGGGCTTGGTCAGGCGGTCGGCGTGGGTGGCGTAGCCCCAGGCGAAGCGGCCCTTGACGCAGGAATGGCCGCGATTGGCCTTGCCGTCCTTCCAGGGGGTCATGCGGATCACCTGGTCGCCCTTCATCTCGGCCTTGAAGCCGCAGCCCACGCCGCAGTAGGCGCAGGTGGTGATGACCGCGTGATCGGCCTGGCCCTGGTCGATCACGGTGTTCTCGATCAGCGCCGAGGTCGGACAGGCCTGGACGCAGGCGCCGCAGGACACGCAGTCGCTTTCCAGGAAGCCGTCGTCCTGGCCGGCGATGATGCGCGAATCGAAGCCGCGCGCCTGGACGGTGAGGGCGTAGGTGCCCTGGACGTCGTCGCAGGCCCGCACGCAGCGGCTGCAGACGATGCACTTGGACGGATCGTAGGTGAAATAGGGGTTGGATGCGTCGGCGTCGTCGTCCAGGTGGTTGGCGCCGTCGAAGCCGTAGCGCACGTTGCGCAGCCCCACCACGCCGGCCATGTCCTGCAGTTCGCAGTCGCCGTTGGCCGGACAGGTCAGGCAGTCCAGCGGGTGGTCGGAGATGTAGAGCTCCATCACGTTGCGCCGCAGCTCGTGCAGCTTGCCGGTTTCGGTGCGGACCACCATGCCGTCCTCGACGGGCGTGGTGCAGGACGCCGGGTGGCCCCGGCGGCCTTCGATCTCGACCAGGCACAGGCGGCAGGAGCCGAAGGCTTCGAGGTTGTCCGAGGCGCAGAGCTTGGGGATCTGGATGCCGGTCTCGGCGGCGGCGCGCATGATCGAGGTGCCGGCCGGGACGGTGACGGCCTGGCCGTCGATGGTCAGGGTGACGGTTTCGGTGGACGGGGACTCGGGCGTGCCCAGGTCGCGGTCGCGCTTGAGGACGGTTTCCAGCATGGCGGGCTCCTTAGGCGGTGTGCAGGGCCGGTTCGGCGGCGAGGCCGAAGTCTTCGGGGAAATGGCGCAGGGCGGACAGCACGGGATAGGGCGTCATGCCACCCAGCGCGCACAGCGATCCGGCCATCATGGTGTCGCACAGATCGCGCAGGAGTTCGGCCCGGGTCTCGCGGTCCCGGCCTTCGCGGATCGCGCGGATGACCTCGGTGCCGCGCACCGAGCCGATGCGACAGGGCGTGCATTTGCCGCAGGATTCGATGGCGCAGAATTCCATGGCGTATTCGGCCAGGGCGGCCATGTCGGCGGTGTCGTCGAAGGCGACCACGCCGCCGTGGCCCAGCATGGCGGAAATGGCCAGGAAGGCTTCGTAGTCCAGCGGCGTGTCCCATTGGGATTCGGGCAGGTAGGCGCCCAGCGGACCGCCCACCTGGATCGCGCGCAGCGGCCGTCCCGAGGCGCTGCCGCCGCCGAAGTCGAACAGCAGTTCGCGCAGCGTCAGGCCGAAGGCCTTTTCGACCAGGCCGCCGTGGCGGATGTTGCCCGCCAGCTGGAAGGGCAGGGTGCCCCGGGACCGGCCCATGCCGAAGTCGCGGTAGGCCTGCGCCCCCCGGGCCAGGATGAAGGGCACCGTCGCCAGGGAAATCACGTTGTTGATGACGGTGGGACAGCCGAACAGGCCGCGCACGGCGGGCAGCGGCGGCTTGGCGCGCACCAGGCCCCGGCGGCCTTCCAGGCTTTCGAGCAGCGAGGTTTCTTCGCCGCAGATGTAGGCGCCCGCGCCGCGTCGCAGTTCGATGTCGAAGGCGCGGCCCGAGCCCTGGATGTCGTCGCCCAGCCAGCCGGCCTCGCGCGCGGCGCGCAGGGCGCCGGCCAGGACTCGTTCGGCCTGGGGATATTCGGAGCGGACGTAGAGATAGCCGCGCGTGGCGCCCACGGCCAGGCCGGCGATCGCCATGCCCTCGATCAGGGCGCAGGGGTCGCCTTCCATCAGCATGCGGTCGGAGAACGTGCCCGAATCGCCTTCGTCGGCGTTGCAGACGATGTATTTCTGCGCCGCCGGGGTCTGCAGCACGGTGCGCCATTTGACGCCGGTGGGGAAGGCGGCGCCGCCCCGGCCGCGCAGGCCGGATTCGGTGACGGCGTCGACGATGGCCTCGGGGACCATGTCCAGCGCCTTGGCCAGGCCGGCGAAGCCGCCGTGCGCCTCGTAGTCGGGGATGCTGAGCGGGTCGATCAGGCCGACCCGGGCGAAGGTCAGGCGTTCCTGCTTTTTCAGGAACGGGATGTCTTCGGTCGGGCCGTGGCACAGGGGATGGGCCGCGCCGTCCGTCCAGGCCGCGTCCAGGAGGGCGGGGACGTCTTCGGGCGCGACGGGGCCGTAGGCGATCCGTCCGGCGGGCGTGGCGACTTCGACCAGCGGTTCGAGCCAGTGCAGGCCGCGCGAGCCGTTGCGCACGATGCGCAGGTCCAGGCCGCGGCGGGCCGCTTCCGCGCGGAAGGCGTCGGCCACGGCGTCGGCGCCCATGGCCAGCGCGGCGGTGTCCAGCGGGACGTAGAGGATTCGTTCCATGTTCCGGATGTGTTCCATGGCTCAGGCCTCCCGCGCCGCCGCCAGCAGGGCGTCGAGTTTTTCGGGGGTGACGCGCGCATGGGGGCGGCCGTCGATCATGACGGCCGGGGACTGGGCGCACAGGCCCAGGCAGTACACCGGGGCCAGCGAAACGTCGCCGGCGTCCTCGGCGGCGACGCGCGCCCGGGCGTGCTCGTACAGGGCGCCGCCGCCGCAGGCCTGACAGGACTCGGCGCGGCAGACTTCGAGCTGCGTGCGCGCGGGCGGCGCGGTGCGGAAATGACCGTAGAAGCTGATCACGCCATGGACCTCGGCGCGGGACCGCTGCAGGGCGGCGGCGATCTGCGGCACGGCCGGCTCGGGAATCCAGCCCAGGGCGTCCTGCACGTCGTGCAGGATCGGCAGCAGGGCGCCGGGCCGGCCGGCGTGCCGGGCCAGGATATCCCGCACCAGCGGGTCGGCGTCATGCGGGGCTGCGTCGGCATCGGACCGGATGGTGTCCATGGCTTCGTCTCCGGGCGCACGATCGGCGGGCATGCGCTCTAATAGGTTTATTTGTGCATATATAATTCAGTGCCGTCGATTTACTCTACTCTTGAAAATAATTTGATTTCAATAAGATAATAAAAACATATTTGTCTCAAGGTCATATTTTTATATGCAATTGAATTCATATTAATAAGGCTTTCAGGAGGAGACATGGCGGTTTACCGATTCAAGCCCCGGCTGCATTCGGAATGGGTGCTGGAAAAGCAATCAGGGGAAATACTGCCCATGGGCGACGTGCTGCGGCTGCTGGCTGCCGTCGACGAGCACGGCCATATTTCGGGGGCCTGTCAGGCGCGCGGGGTGTCCTACCGCCATGCCTGGGGCATCCTGCGCAAGGCCGAAGCCGAATTCCAGGCGCCGCTGATCGAGACGTCGCGGCGTCGCGGCTCGCGCCTGACCAGCTTCGCGCAGCATCTGCTGTGGGCCAACCGGCGCATCGACGCGCGCCTGGCCCCGACCTTCGAGAGCCTGGCTTCCGAACTGCAGGAAGAACTGCAGCGCTTGTATTCCGAGGAAATGTCCGTGCTGCGCCTGCATGCCAGCCACGGCTTCGCCGTCGAGGGCCTGATGCGCCTGGCCAACGGCCAGGACATGCTGCCGCTGGAATTGCGCTACCGCACCGGGATCGAGGCGCTGGCCTCGCTGGATCGCGGGGAATGCGACCTGGCCGGTTTCCAGGTGCCGGTCGCGGAATACGAGAAGCCGATCCTGCAGCGCTACATGCGCTGGCTCGATCCGGACCGCATGCTGCTCCTGCACCTGGCCGAGCGCAACACGGGGCTGTTCGTGCAGCCCGGCAACCCGAAGCGCATCCTGTCGGCCAGCGACCTGGTGCGCCCGGACGTGCGCTTCGTGAACCGGCAGCTCGGGTCCAGCACCCGTTTCCTGATCCACCTGATGCTGGAGCGCCTGGGCATCGATCCGAAGGACGTCATCGGCTTCGACAGCGGGGAATTCACGCACATGGCCATCGCCGCCCACATCGCCAGCGGCATGGCGGACGTCGGCATCGGGGTCGAGACCGCCGCCTGGCGCTGCGGGCTGGAATTCGTTCCCCTGGCGCGGGAACGCTATTTCTTCGGCATCAACAAGGAACTGGTCGGCACCCAGTCCCTGCAGCGGCTGCTGGACCTGATGAACGGTGACGCCTACCAGGCCTACGTCCGTGACCTGGTGGGCTACGATTGCAGCCTGTTGGGACAGGTGCAGACCCTGGAGCAGGCCTTCGGGCCGGAGTTCGCCTGTAGGCGCTGAGCGCCGGGGCCGCCGGGCGCGGCGCCGGGCTCAGTGCAGCGCGAAATCCACGCGCGTCGCCGCGCCGCCGTCCTCGATCCCGTCGGCGTCGAGCTTGGGCGCCACGATGAAGACCCGGTCGGTCAGTTCCGGCGCGGCCGCCATGATCCGCTCGTACACGGCCTGCGCGCGGGCTTCCGCCAGGGCGGCCAGGGGCTGCTTGCCCAGCGGGGCGGCGGCCAGCAGCAGTGCGTTCATCTGCTCGGGCGGCAGCGACTTGGCGATGCCGATGGCGTTGCGCGGCTTGCCCTTGATCTTCGTGTCGTCGTAGACGTCTTCCAGGTATTTGGCGCGGTCGGCGTCGCTCAGTTCGATGCCGGCGGCGGCCTGCTTGCCGCGCTTGCCGGCCGCCTTCGCCTTGGCCGCGCGGATCCGGCCGTCCACCCAGGCCTGGCGCAGCCCCGCCTCGTCGGCCCGCGGGTCGGCGCGGCCGATGATGTCCATCTTCAGCGAGGGCCGGTCGGCCAGCGCCTTGACCAGCGTGGCGACGTTCGATTTCGCCGCGTCGTCGAGCGTGGCGCTGCCCGGCGCGAAATCGACGCGCGACAGGTCTTCCCCGCCGCCGAAGGCGGAGGCCAGCAGCTTGAAGGGCGCGGTCACCGCCTTGGCGATCGTGTTCACGATCACCTGCACGATGATGCCGCCCACCGAGAACTGCGGGTCGTCCAGCGAACCGGAGATCGGCAGGTTGATGTCGATGTTGCCGTTGGCGTCCTTCAGCAGGGCGACGGCCAGCAGCACCGGCAGCTTGAGCGCGTCGGGGCTGTCGGACGGCTTGCCGAAGGTGAGCTGGTTGAGCAGCACCTTGTTGCCGGCCTGCAGGGCGCGGTTCTTGATCTGGTAGTGCAGGTCGACCGACAGCTTGCCGCGTTCGATGGCGTAGCCGACGTACTTGGACGAATACGTGGTGAAGCGGGGCAGGTCCACGCCCTTGGCCGAGGCCTTCAGGTCCAGCGCCAGGTAGCGCGCGAAAGGCTGCACCGTGCCCGAGACGGAAAGCGGGGCGGTGCCGTAGACGCGGCCCGTGACGCGGACCTTGGCCGGCGCCGGCCGGGTCGAGGACACGGCCGTGAGCGTGCCTTCGATGGCGGACAGTTCGGCGCGGTAGTTGGGCCGCACGAAATGGTCGTTGAACGTCATGCGGCCGCGCTTGAGCGTGACGCTGCCGATCGAGATGTCGGGCGCGGCGGACTTGCCCGCCTTCGCCTTCGACGGCGCCGCGCCGGCCGCGCGGGCGCGGCGGGTCTGCGTATCCTGGGTGATCGAGCCGGCGGCCGTGCCCTTGTCCACCAGGATGTCCATCACGTTCAGGCGCGCGTTGCCGTTGAGCAGGATGTTGCCGTAGAAGTCGTCCAGCAGGATGTCGCCCAATCCCAGGCCGAGCTTCGGTCCCGCCACGGAGACGTGCATGTTGCTCAGGCCCAGGTGCTTCCAGTTCAGGAACTCGGCCTTGTTGACCCGGTCCTGGAGGTCCAGGCCGTCGACCTGGACCGCGCCGCGCCAGTCCGCCCGCAGGGCCTGCTTGTCCTGCGGCGCGGTGAATTCGGCCTTGCCGCGCGCGCCCAGGGTCACCCCGCGCACCGTGGCGTTCAGGCTGGACGCGATGTAGGGCGCCAGGGAGGCCGCGTCGAATCCGGCCAGGTCGATCGAGGTCTTGACCGTCAGCGGCCGCGCGGTCAGAGATCCGTCCAGCGCCAGCGTGCCGTGCTTCTGGATGTCGTCGGCCCGCAGGGTGAAGCGCGTCGGCGCGTCGTCCAGGCCCAGCCGGTCGGCCGTCAGCGCCAGGGTGCCCACGGACAGGTCCACGCCGGGCTTGACGGATTCGTCGCGCGCGGCGAGCTGCCGCAGGTCGAGCTTCACGTCGCGGGCCTCGACCCGGGCGTCGTTCGCGTCGATCGTGGCGGCGAGGCTCAGCCGGCCGTCCTTCAGCGTGATGGGCGCGAAATGGCGCACGGCCGCCGCGAACGGCGCCAGCGCCAGGTTGTCCAGGCTGACCTGCGCCTGGGCCGACAGGGGCCGCAGCACGATGGGCGCCTGGACCCGCAGCGTGCTGCCGTCCAGGCTGTTGTCCAGGCTCAGCCTGGCCTGCATGGGCTGGTCCGGGGGCTGCGGCCAGGCGATGTGCTCGACCTCGGCGTTCAGGCCGTCCAGCGGATAGTCCAGGCCGCTCGGGTCGTCGCGCAGGCGCACGGCGCCGGCCTCGAGCCTGAAGGCGCCGAGGGCGATCTTCCAGGGGGATGCGGCGGCCGGGGCCGCGGCGGGCGCGGCCGGCGTTTCGGTGGCTTCTTGCGGCGCGGGGCCTGGCGCCGCGGTGGGTCCGGGAGGCGTATGCGACGGGGCCGCGGCGGCGGGTGCATCGTCGGCCGGCGGCGCCGGGTCGGCCGATGCGTGATCGGCGGGTCCGGAAGCGCCGGGTCCGGACGCGGCGGATCCAGAAGCGGCGGATCCAGAAGCGGCGGATCCAGAGGCAGCGGATCCAGAGGCAGCGGATTCGGACGCGGCGGGCGGGGCGTCGGCGGATGCGGGCGTGTCCAGCCTGGCGAAGCCCTCGGCCACGCGCTGCCAGTTCAGTTGCGTGGCGTCGCGGTGCGCTTCCACCCGCGGCTTCGTCAGGGTCAGCGTGTCCATGGAGACCGTTCGCGCGTCCAGGTCGAGCGCCAGGCCCTCGGCCTTCAGGTCGTCCCAGGCCAGCAGCGGCGTGCCGGAGGTTTCGGTCACGTCCAGCTGGCGCAGGCCCAGGCCGCCCCGCACGCGGATGCGCGGCGCGGCGCCCGGCGGCTGCTCGAACAGCACCTGCAGCCTGGAGTCCAGCAGGGCGCTCCTGACCTTGACGGGCAGGGGCAGTGGCCAGAAGTCGGCCCATTTGTCGAGCGACACGCCGTCCAGCGTCACGTCCAGCGTGGACGTGGGCACCGCCTCGAATGGTCGCGCCGTGCCGCTCAGGTCGAAGGGGCTGCCGTTGATGCGCATGTGCACCGCGGGCTGCACGTCGATGTCGGTGGCGTAGCCGAACGAGGAAAGGAAGGGGATGCCCAGCGTGAGCTCATCGATGGTCTGCCGGCGGCCGGTGACCTGGTCGTCCAGGCGGATGACGCCCCCGGTCAGCGACAGGTTGTTCAGGGAAAAGCGCGGCGGCCCGGCGTCGGCAGGCTCGGGTTCGGCGGGCCGTTCGGCCGCGCGCGCGGCCAGCCGGTCGACGATGTCGGAAAAGTTGAAGCGCGCGACGTCCTGGCGTACCAGCGCGACCTGGGGCCGGTCGACGCGGATCCGGTCGATCACCGGCGCGAACATCACGATGGAGCGCCAGGCCACGCGCAGGTCGAGTTCGCCGACCCGCAGCAGCGGCTGTTCGGCATCGGGCTGCTCGACGACGATGTCCTGCGCGCGCAGCGCCAGCGTGAAGGGGTTGAAGCGGATTTCGCCCACCTGGACCGGGCGGCCCAGCAGTTCCGATACGTCCTGGGTCAGCGCGCCGCGCACGGCCTTCGGCACCAGCCAGGCGGCGAGCGCGGCCAGCACCAGCAGCGTCAGCACGATGCCCGCCAGGATCTTGGCCATCCGCCGGCTGGGTTTCAGAACTGGCATCCGCAACCGCATGGCATGCGCTCCCGACTGGTTTTGTTTTTATGCATCGCTTCGGCCCGCGGGCATCGATGTTGCGCCGTCCGCAGCCTGTGCCCATTATCCCCGCCGGGTTCCGGCGCGTCCATCGGGGCGCGCGGGTCTTTGCATTTTTTTGCGATGCGGCGCCCCAGGGACAAACGAGTCACACCGTCCATTTCAATCCGGCGGGCTCATGGGTAATCTGCGCCTCATGGCTGCTCCGATCTCGACTGAGGATCCGATGCTATATACTATTGCCATATATCAATCCTTCTGCCGAACGGAGAAAGTGGAATGTCCATAGGCACCGTGTTCGTCAATAACCGTACCCAGGCCGTCCGGCTGCCGCTGGACGTGCGCCTCCCCGAGGGCGTGCGCAAGGTGGAAATACGCGTCCGGGGCCATGAGCGTGTCATCACGCCTCTTGGCCGGTCCTGGGACAGCTTCTTTGAAGATGGTCCCGCCGTCAGCGATGACTTCATGCCCGATCGCGCCGATCAGCACCAGCCGGAGCGGGAATCGCTCTGATGCTGCGCTACTTGCTGGACACGAATATCGTCATCTATGTCCTGAAACGGCGCCCCATCGAGGTGCTGCCGATCTTCAATGCCAATGCCGGCCGCATGGCGATTTCCGCCATTACGATGGCCGAGCTTCTGCATGGGGCGGAAAGGAGCGGCCGTGTCAGCGAGAACCTGTCCGCTGTCGAGGACTTCTGCAGCCGCCTCGATGTGCTGCCGTATGGCGTCAAGGCTGCCCAGCACTATGGGGCCATCCGCGCCGCCCTGGAAAAATCGGGTCGGCCCATCGGGGTCAATGATCTGCACATCGCGGGCCATGCACGCAGCGAGGGGCTCGTGCTGGTGACGAACAATCTGTCGGAGTTCGAGCGCGTGCCGGCACTCGAGATGGAGAACTGGGCGGACGCTGGCCGGTGAGTGCCGGCCGCCATGTGGAGATCGTGGCGTACAACGCGGTCCCTATGCGCACCACTGGTTCGAGAAGCGGGGCCTGCGGCGGTCAGCGTGATCCTCGGGCGATGGCCAGCAGCACCCCGAACCCGATCAGCAGCCCGCCGAACGTCCGGTCGATCCAATGGCGGACGGCCAGCAGCCGATCGCGCACGGCGTCCGCCGAGAAGCATGCGGCCACCAGGCTGAACCAGGTCATGTGCGCCATGGAAATGAACGCGCCGTAGCCGATTTGTACCGCCAGCGGCGTGTCGGGCCGCACCACCTGCATGAACAGGCTGACGATGAACACTGTGGTCTTCGGGTTCAGCGCATTGGTCAGGAAACCGGTGCGCAACGCCGCCAGGTCCGACAGCGGCGTGACTTGGCCATCGGCCGACACCCCGCCGGGCCGTGCGCGCAGCATCTTCACGCCGAGATGGATCAGATAGGCCGCGCCGGCCAGCTTGATGGCGTTGAACAGCCACAGCGACTGCTGGATCAGCAGGCCCACGCCGACCAGGGTATAGGTGACGTGCACCAGCACGCCCAGGCCGATGCCCAGGGCCGTCAGCACGCCCGCGCGGCGCGACAGCAGCAGGCTGTTGCGCGTGACCATCGCAAAGTCCGGTCCCGGACTGATGACGGCCAGCATGGTGATGGTGATGACGGCTATCAGTTCGGTCATGGCGGATCCTGGGGGAATCGATGAAAATATGGCGGATTGAAGCCATGATATGCACGAAACTGTGTGGTGAATAACGATGTTTTCTGACCATGATGGTGATCCGGATTCACCATTCGGAAGCGAACGCCTGCCGTCCCTGCTGGCGTTGCGCTGCTTCGAGGCGGCCGCCCGCCTGGAGCATTTCGGCCGTGCCGCCGCCGAGCTGCACCTGACCCATGGCGCGATCAGCCGCGCCGTGCGCCTGCTCGAAGACGAACTGGGCGTGCCGCTGTTCGAACGGCGCAGCCGGCGCGTGTTCCTGACCGATGCCGGCCGCACGCTGGCGCGCGCGGTCGGTGGCGGTTTCGACCTGATGCGGCAGGCCGTCGGCGAACTGCGCGCCAACGCCGGCCGGTCGCAGCGGTGGGTCCTGTCGTGCGAGCCGACGCTGCTGATGCGGTGGCTGATTCCGCGTTGGCCGGATTTCCAGGCCCGGCATCCGGGAATCGACGTGCACCTGATGGCGGGCGGCGGGCCGGTGTCCTTTGGCGGCGGGATCGACCTGGCGATCCGCCGCGACGATTTCCCACGGCCCGACAGTGTTCACGCCGAGCCCTTGTTCGCGGAGCGGGTCGGCCCGGTCTGCCGGCCGGACAAGGCGGAGGGCTGGCTGCACTCGGGAAAAGGCGGTGTCGCGCTGCGGGCGGACGCGCCGCGCCTGCACACCCGCACGCGGCCGGGCGCGTGGCGGGAATGGGCCGCGGCCGCAGGCCAGGCGGTTCCGGATGCGCCGGGAGGACCGACCTTCGAACACTTCTATTTCAGCCTGCAGGCGGCCGTGGCTGGCCTGGGCGTGGCGATCGGTCCCTGGCATCTGGTGCGCGACGATCTGGACAGCGGCCTGCTGGCCGCGCCGTTCGGTTTCGTCGAGGACGGTTCGCGATATTGCCTGCTGTCGCCCCGGCCCGTGCAGGCCGGCGGCCCCCAGGCGGACCTGCTGGCGTGGCTGCGGGCGATGGCCTGATCGGGCGTTGAATACGGTGAACGCGCCCTCCGGTTCAGGCCGCGAGCGAGGCGCAGTCGATGACGAAGCGGTATTTCACGTCGCCCTTGAGCATCCGCTCGTAGGCCGTGTTGATCTGGTCGGCGCGGATCATCTCGATGTCCGCGACGATGCCGTGC